>ERZ778022.57-NODE-57-length-426729-cov-168.949753_pt1 | contig 426729 bp, 360 predicted proteins | sample MGYA00375752_ERZ778022 | MGnify/ENA primary metagenome ERZ778022 (study PRJEB29350, sample SAMN05389826) | bioreactor metagenome | isolation source: Thiocyanate bioreactor | place: South Africa: University of Cape Town | collected 2014-04-04 ...
CGAAACCCTGCTGCAGCAGACGGCCGCTCCACGGCGCCTGCGTCGCGTTCACGCGTTCGCGCACGGACGACTGCGACGGCGGCAGCGCGACGATCTGGCGGCTGCGCCAGGCCGATTCGTCCATGGCCAGGCGTTCGAGCAGTTGCGTATACGCCGCGAACATCGCATCGAGCACGCCGGCGGGGAACAGCTGTTCCACCGCATCCATCAGCACGGTCAGTGCGCCGTCGTTCTCCATGACGGCCACGTCCAGCCAGATCTGCGGCGTGTGCGAGATGCCGACGCGCTGGTCGGACAGCTGGCGCTCCAGCGCGCTGCGCGGCGCATGCTGGGCAATCGACAGGTCGCTCGTGAACACGACGGGCATGCTCGCGGCCGGTCCGCCGCGGCGCTTGTGCAGCTCGCGGATGACCTGCACGCCGCCGAACGCGCGATGTTCCAGATCGCTCCACAGCTGGTGCTGATTGGCGCGCGCGCGGTCGACGAAGCCGGCCTGGGTGGAACGGTCGATCGCGAGCAGGCTCAGGCTCGTGAAATCGCCGATGACCTCGTTGACCTGGGAATGCAGGCCCAGGCGATTGAACAGGGTCAGATTGATCGTGAAGCGCGGCTGGCGCGCCCAGGTGCCGACGACTTCGCTGAACGCGGTCAGCGCGAGGGTCGACGGCGTGATGCCGTGGCGCTGGGCGATGGCCTTGGCCGCCTGCCAGTGCACCGCGGCCACGTCGCCGCAGCGGCGGCCGAACACCGGCCGCGTGATGCTCGCCGGCGCGCAGGCCAGCGGCAGGTCCGGCGCACCCGGCAAGGTGTCGATGCGGCGCAGCCAGTAGTCGCGCGCGGCGTCGAATGCCGGCGTCGCGGTCAGCGCGCGCTCGGCCAGCACGTAGTCGCGGAAGCTCAGCGCGAGCGGCGGCAGCGGCGCGGCCGGATCGAGCACGAGTGCGGCGAGTTCGCGGTAGAGGATGTGCAGGCTCGCGCCGTCGAACACCATCATGTCGAGATACAGATGGACGACGCAGACACGCGCCGATACACGGCTCAGGCGCAGCTCGCTCCAGGTGTGGTCACTGGCGTCGCGGCCGGTCATCCGCGCGCGCACGTCGGCCAGTGCAGCCTGCTGCGCGGCCTCGTCCAGCGCCGAGAAATCGGCATAGGCCAGCGTCTGCGGTTCCGCATACGGTGCGACGCACTGGCGGCCCTCCTCGTCGATGCGCATGCGCAGCATGTCGTGGCGGCGCAGCAGCAGGTTCCAGGCGCGCTCGAACGCGGCCGGATCGGCATCCTCGATGCGCGTCTCGGTGTAGTTGAACGCCGGCGTGTTGCCGAGCTCGAAGCTCGCCGAGCGGCCTATCCAGTAGGCTTCCTGGATCGCCGTCAGCGGGAACGGCTGCTGCCGCGCGGCCGGATCGGGCACGATCTGCGGCAGGCCTTCCTCGTCGATGATGCCGTCGTCGCGACGTGCACCGAGCTGGTTCACCAGCCCTTCGATGGTCGGGCTGGCCATGAGACCGGCGAGGCTGGCCTGCAGGCCCAGGCGCTCGCGCAGGCGCGTGACGAGCTGCGCGGCCAGCAGCGAATGGCCGCCGAGCGCGAAGAAATCGTCGCTGATGCCGACGCGCGCGACGCCGAGCACGTCGGCCCATTCGGCGCACAGGCGCGCTTCCAGCGGCGTACGCGGCGCGACGTGCACGGATTCGCTTTCCGTGCCTGCGGCCTGCAAGGTGGCCAGGGCCTTGCGGTCGATCTTGCCGGTCGGCCCCAGCGGCAGCCGCGCGAGGCGCGTCAGCGCCGCGGGCACCATGTAGTGCGGCAGGCTCTGCTTGAGGTGCTGGCGGATCTCGGCGCGGTCGATCTCCTCGGCGGTTTCGACGAAGCCGAGCAGCCTGTTGTCGCCGCGCTTGTCGCGCACCGCGATCACGGCGGCCTGGCGCACGGCCGGGTGGCGTTCCAGCGCCGCCTCGATCTCGCCGAGCTCGATGCGGAAGCCGCGCACCTTGACCTGGTTGTCGGAACGGCCGATGAAGTCCACGTCGCCGCTGGCGAGGAAGCGCGCGAGGTCGCCCGTGTCGTACAGGCGCGCACCGGGCTCGGCCGAGAACGGATCGGGAATGAAGCGCTCGGCGGTCAGGTCCGCGCGCCCCCAGTAGCCGCGTGCGAGACCGGCGCCGCCGATATACAGCGTGCCGGGCACGCCGTCGGGCACCGGCTGGAACGCCGCGTCGAGAATGTGGAACGTGGTGTTGGCCAGCGGCTGGCCGACGGGCCGGTTGCCCGATGCCGAAGCCGCCGCGGCGCCCGGCGTGCTCAGGAAGCAGGACGACCAGACCGTGGTCTCGGTCGGGCCGTACATGTTCCACAGCGCGCTGCCCTGCCCGGCGAGCTGCGCGTCGAGCTCCTCGGTCAGCGCCTCGCCGCCGCAGAGCATGCGCACCGGCAGCGGCGCCTTCCAGCTGCTGCCGAGCAGCAGGCGCCAGGCCGCCGGCGTGGCCTGCAGCACGTCGACGTGCTGCTCCTGCACCTGGGCGTAGAACTGGCGACCGTCGAACACGCTGCCGCGGCGCGCGACGACGAGCGCCGCGCCGGTGCACAGCGGCAGATAGAGCTCGACCACCGACATGTCGAACGCGAACGTGGTGATGCCGAGCAGCCGGTCGCTGCGCGTGAAGCCGGGCTTCTCCTGCATGGCACGCATGAGGTTCAGCACGGAGCCGTGCGTCACGGCCACGCCCTTGGGGCGGCCGGTGGAGCCCGAGGTGTAGATGATGTAGGCCAGATTCGCGCTGCCGCCGCGCGCCGGCGGATCGACCGGGGGCTGGCCCGCATAGGTGGCCGCATCGTCGAGCAGCAGCTGCCGGTCAGCGGCGATCTCGACCAGGCCGCGACAGGCCTGCTGGGTCAGCAGCAGCGCAATGCCCGAATGTTCGGCGCTGAACTGCAGGCGCTCGCGCGGGTATTCCGGGTCCAGCGGCACGTAGCAGGCGCCGGCCTTGAAGATACCGAGCAGCGCGACGAACAGATCCAGCGAGCGATCGACGCAGAGGCCGATGCGGTCCTCCGGCTGCACGCCGCGCGCGATCAGCGCGTGCGCGAGCTGGTTGGCGCGGCGGTTCAGCGCCGCGTAGCTGACATGCATGCCGTCCACGACGAGCGCTATCGCATCGGCATGGTCGCGCGCGTTCGCTTCGATCTGCGCATGCAGGGTCTGCGCCGCCGGCAGCGGCGCCTGCGTCGCGTTGCGCTGCGCACGCCGCGCCTGCTGCGCGGCGCCGAGCAGGTCGATCTGCGCCAGCGGCGTGGCCGGCGCCGCCAGCGCGTGATCGAGGATGGCCTTGAACGACTGCAGCAAGGTCTGCGCCGAGGACGCGCCGAGCACGTCCTCGTTGTAGTCGAGGTCCAGGCTCAGCGCGCCGTCGATCTCCGCGACGTTGAAGAACAGGTCGTAGGAGCTGTACGGCGTGGCCTGCGTCTCGACCTGCAAGGTCAGCCCCGGCACCGCCGGCAGCGGCACGGGCAGCTCCAGGTTGAAGATCGCGTCGATCAGCGCGGCACGGTTGGTCGTGCGCTCCAGCGGCAGCTGACCGATCAGCTTGGCGAACGAGAATTCCTGATGGTCGTAGGCCTGCAGCAGGTGCTTGCGCATCGCGCGCAGGTAGTCGGCGAACGCGAGTTCGCCGTCGTAGCGGCAGCGCACCGGCAGCAGCGAGCCGCAATAGCCGACGAGCGTGTCGCTGCCGTCGAAGAAGCGCCCTGCGGACGGCGTGCCGAGCAGGATCTCGCGCTGGCGGCAGACCCGGTGCAGCAGCAGCGCGAACGCGCTGAACAGCAGCATGAACAAGGTGGATTCCGACTTGCCGGCGAGGCGCCGAAGACGCAGGCGGTAGTCGCCGTCCAGGCGCAGGCTCGCGCGACCGGCGCGGAAGCTGCGCAGGCGCGGCCGCTGCCGTTCCAGCGGCAGATCGGTCAACGGCAGCGGCGCGGTCAGCTGCTGCAGCCAGTAGGACTCGCTGGGCCGGTTGCCGCCGGCCGCCTCGCGCGCGTTTTCCAGGGCGATGAAGCGCTCGAACTGCATGGGCGCCGCGAGTTCGGCGACGCCGCCGCCGTAGGCCGCGGCATACAGTTCGACGATTTCCCGCAGCACCAGCGACAGCGACCAGCCGTCGGAGACGATGTGGTGCGCGGTCAGCATCAGCAGGTGTTCCTGCTCGCCGAGCCGGTAGATGCGCACGCGGAACAGCGGTCCCTGCTCGAAATCGAACGGCTGTGCATTGTTGAGCGCGATCTGCTGCTGCAATGCCGCGTCGCGCTCGCCGGCCGGCACGCGACCGAGGTCGACGAGCCTCGCGTCGGGCTCGAGGCCGTCGACGACGATCTGTTCGCTGCCGTCGCGCGCGATCGTCGTGCGCATCGCCTCGTGGCGTTGCCAGACCTGCACTATCGCCTCGCGCAGCAGCTCGCGGCGCAGCGGCCCGCGCAGGCGCAGGTTCAACGAGATGTTGTAGGCCAGCGAACCGGCCGGTCCGGTCTGGGCCAGCGCCCAGAGCTGCTGCTGCAGCGGCGTCAGCGCGAAACGGCGCGGCGCGGTCACGGCATTCATCACAGATCCTCTTCGACGACGAGGGCTGCCGCCGCGTCCTGCGGCGTGCCGGCGTCGGCTCGGCGATAGCGCGCCTTGAAGGCGCTGAGGTGCGGCAGCGCGGCCAGGACCCGATCCGCATCGACGCCGAAGTCGACGAAGCAGGCCAGCTCGTTGACGCCGCAGGCCATCAGCGCCTCGGCGATCGGCGCGCAGGTTTCGGCCGAGCCGATCAGCGCGGTGTTTTCCACGTAGCGCTGATAGGTGACGTCGAGCAGGTATTCGCGATCCTCGGCCGGCAGCGCGTCGAACGCGCGGTCCTTGCCGAAACTCTTCGCCATGTTGTCGAGCAGGCCGGCCATGGTCGCGAGGTAGGCGCGGAACGGCGCCGCCGCGACGCGGCGCGCCTCGGCCGCATCGTCGGTGATGTAGGTATGCACGAGCACGGTCACGACGCCGGCTTCCGGATCGAGGCCGGCCGCGGCGCGCGCGGCACGGTAGACGGCGATGTTGCTGCGCAGTTCCTCGATGGTCTGGCCCATCATGTTGGTCAGCACGCCGAAACCGCGGCGGCCGGCTTCCGCATAGGTGTCCGGGTTCTTGACCACGGTCACCCAGACCGGCAGCGCGCCCTGCTTGGGCATCGGATAGATGCGCGCGCCGAACGGCGCGCCGCTGCCGGCGGTGGCCTGCAGCGCGTCGCCGCGCCAGAGCTGCTGGATCGCGTCGATGTTGTGGAACGTGATCGCCCGGTTGTCGCGGTAGTTTTCCGGCGCGAGCACGAAGTCTTCCGGATGCCAGCCCGACGCCGCGGCGATGCCCACGCGGCCGTTGGACAGGTTGTCCACGAGTGCCCATTCCTCGGCGACGCGGATCGGATGGTGCAGCGGGATCACCACGCTGCCGGCACGCAGGGCGATGCGGCTGGTCTCGCGCGCGAGCGCCGCGGCGGTGACCGACGGATTCGGCGAGAAGCCGCCGAACGGATGGAAATGCCGCTCGGGCACCCACAGCGCGGCATAGCCGTTCGCGTCGGCATAGCGCGCGCCGGCGAACAGCAGGTCGTACTTGTCGGCGCGGTATTCACGCTCGTAGCGGCCGAAGAAGGACAGGCTGAAGTCCAGCGACGTCGACGCACGCGGCACGTAGTCCGCGGTCGCGGTACGCGGCTGCGGCGGGCGCGCGGCGGTCGTCGCGGCAATGGCGCGGGCCGGTGCCGGACCGCCCTTGCGTGCCGGCAGGAAGCCGCCTTCGCGCAGTTCGTCGACCGAGGCCTTGATCGCCTCGACGATGCGCGCGAGGTCGGCGTCGGTATGCGCCGTCGACAGCATGTAGACGCGCCCCTCCCAGAGGAACACGCCCTTCTCCAGCATGTGGTAGTACAGCAGGTTGCTGTTGCCGGCGAAGTTGACGCGGAACAGCGAGCTGAAATGGGCGATGCGGATCGGCACGCCTTCCTCGGCGAACCAGGCATTGAGTTCGCCGGCGAACGCCGCCGTGCGCGCGTTCAGACGCTCCTGCAGCTTGCCGCCCTGCTGCTTGAGATGGCTCAGCGTTGCATGCGCCGCGGCCATCGTCAGCGGATGCTTGCTGTGCGTGCCCGAGACGAAGGTGGTCTCGGTCATCGGATAGGAATCGTCGCCATAGCGCCACTGGCCGCCGTCGACGACGTCCATGAAACGGCGCTTGCCCGAGACCACGCCGATCGGCAGGCCGCCGCCGACGATCTTGCCGTAGGTCACGAGATCGGCGCGCACGTCGAAATGCGCCTGCGCGCCGCCCGGATGGCAGCGGAAGCCGGTGATCATCTCGTCGAAGATCAGCGCGATGCCGTGCTGTTCGGTCAGCGCGCGCAGGGCGTGCAGGAATTCGCGCGGCTGCAGCTCGGGCTGGCGGCTCTGCACCGGCTCCACGAGCACCGCGGCGAGTTCGTCCGCATGCGCGGCGATGTAGTCCAGCGCGCTGCGCTCGCCGTAGCTGAGCATGACCGTGTGGCCGACCGCGCCGCGGGTCACGCCGGGCACGCCCGGAATGGCCTGGAACTGCGGGTCTTCCGGATCGGTCACGGCGATGGTCGAGTCATGCTGGCCGTGGTACGCGCCGTTGAAGATCGCGATGGTCTCGCGCCGCGTCGCCGCACGCGCGAGACGGCAGGCGATCATGACCGCCTCGGTACCGGTGCTGACGAACGCGCTGCGCTCGTTGCCGGTCAGCTCGCTGATCAGCTGCGCGCATTCGCCGGCGAGGTCGGCCTGCGGACCGAGCTGCACGCCCGCCGCGAGGCGCCGCGTGATCGCATCGGTGATGAACGGCGGGTTGTGGCCGAACAGGTTGACGCCGAAACCCATCGTGACGTCGATGTATTCGTTGCCGTCGACGTCCCACATGCGCGCCCCCTGGGCGGCCTTGCCGACCAGCGGGTAATGCATTTCCTTGGTCAGCGCGCGGAAGCCCGCGACGACGCGGTTGTCGGCCAGGTGCGGCCGATGCTTTTCGGCGTATTCCTTCGACAGGCGCGTGCGCGCGCAGTAGCGCCGGATCAGCGCGTCCAGATGCTTGCGCTGGCGCTCGTCCAGCGGCGCCGCCGACGTCTCGGCGACCTTCCACATCGGGATGGACGGCGCGGTGGTCTGCGCCGGCGCGCGGCGCGCGGGCACGGCCGGCGGCAGCGCCGGCGCGGCGGCGGTTGCGCTCGCGACAGCCGCCGGCGCGGCCTGCAGCGGCGGCGCCGCGCCGCCGAGCAGCGCGAGCTGGCTCTGCATGATCCTGGCCATGGCGTCGAGCTGCTGGCTCAGCACGCCCTGGATGCCCGGGCCCCAATCGGTGCGGGCCGCAGGTGGCAGTACGGCCGTCGCGATCGTCGGCGTGGATGCGGCAGCCGCCGCGGGTGCCAGCGGCGCCATGCCAACCGGCACAACCGGCGCGGGCGCAGTCGGCGCCGGCTGCGCCAGTCCCGGCGGCGGCGTGAGGCCGCAGCTCAGCGCAACCGGCGCGGGCGTGGCGACCGCCGGCGTCGTGCGCGCCGCGCCGGCCACGTGGCGCGTCAGCAGATCGAGGTTGTACAGCGACTCGAACATCTGCCGCATCTCGATGCGCACGCCGAAATCGCGCTCGATGTTGCGCACGACGCCGATCAGCGAAATCGAGTCCATGCCCATTTCGAGGAACGAGGTCTGCCGGTCCAGCGCCTCGGGAGCGACGGCCAGACTGGCGCCGATCAGGGCGGCGATGCTGCGGTCGACCGCGGCGGCGGCATCGGCGCCGAGCGCCGGGATCGCGACGTCTTCCTGCGGGCTGGCGGGATGGCTCATGGCCTGCGATGTCCTTGCTTTGCGGTTCCAGCAGCGCACGCGCTGGAACGGATAGGTAGGCAGGCGGAATGCCGCCTGGGAGCGGAGCGGATAGATCGCGCGCCAGTCGATCTCGGCGCCGGCCGCGAACAGTCGCGCCAGTGCGCCGAGCAGTTGCAGCTGCGCCGAGCGCGTCTCGCCGGGCTGCTGCGCCCACTGCAGCGCACCGGCCGGCAGGATCTGCTGGCCCAGCGCGGTCAGGCTCGGGCGCGGACCGATTTCCACGACGTGGCTGACGCCGGTGGCGGCGAACGCGGTGAGCGCCGCGGCGAAATCCACCGGCGCCTCGATGTGCCGCGTCCAGTAGTCCGCGTCGAGGCGCTGGGTGTCGGCCAGCAGCTGCCCGTGCAGCGCCGATGCGAACGCGATGCGTGGTTGTGCAAAGGTGAATGTCTGCGCATGGGCAGCGAAGCCGGCCAGCATCGGCCGCATCAGCGGCGAGTGGAACGCGTGCGTGACATCGAGCTCGGTGCAGCGCAGACCGGCCTCGTGCAGCTGCCGGGCCAGCGCGGCCAACGCGTCGCGGCTGCCGGCGCAGACGCTCTGGCGCGGACCGTTGAGCGCGGCGATGACGACCTGCGGATGCGCGGCGAGGTGGCTGAGCAGCGCGGCAGCACCGACGTCGACGGCGAGCATGCCGCCGTCGCTGCCGAGCGCATCCATCAGGCGGCCGCGCTCGCACAGCAGACGCAGCGCATCCTCGGCCGACAGCGCGCCGGCACGGCAGGCCGCGGCGTATTCGCCGATGCTGTGGCCGGCGACCGCCTGCGGCGTCACGCCGGCCGCGTGCCAGACTTCGCCGAGCGCGTACTGCAGCGCGAACAGCGCCGGCTGGGCCACGGCCGCGCGGCGCAGGCTGGCGGTGTCGGCGCCGACGAGCACGTCGAGCAGCTGCGCGCAGCCCAGGCCGGCGGCGATGCGCGCGCATTCGTCGAGGCGTTCGCGGAACAGCGGAATGTCGCGATACAGCGCTGCAGCCACGCCGGCCTGCAGACCGCCCTGCCCCGAATAGACGAAGCCGACGCGGGGCAACCCGGCGGCGATGCCGAGCGCGCCCAGCGGCGCCTCCGCGCCGCCGGCGACGGCTGCGAGGCGCTCGGCCAGCAGCGCGGCGTTCTCGCCGGCCAGGGCCAGGCGATGACGGAAGCGCGAGCGTCCCTGCGCCGCGGCGGCACACAAGGTCGCCGCATCGGCATTGCGTTCCAGCAGACCCGCGTAAGCGCCGGCAAGATCGCGCAGCGCGTCGGCAGAGCGCGCCGACAGCACGAGCACGTTGGCCTCGCGCGCGCGGATCGCCGGCATGGCGGCGGGCGCCTCCTCGACGATGACGTGGGCATTGGTGCCGCCGAAGCCGAACGACGCGACGCCGGCGCGGCGCGTGGCCTCGCCGCGCGGCCAGCGATACGGCCGGTCGCAGACCTGCAGCGTGCTGTGGCTCCAGGCGATGTGGCGGTTCGGCACGGCGAAATGCAGGCTGGCCGGCAAGGTCTCCTCGCCGAGCGCGAGCACGACCTTGATCAGCCCGGCGATGCCGGCGGCCGCTTCGAGATGACCGATGTTGCTCTTGACGCTGCCGACCAGCAGCGGCCGTTCGCGCTGCGCGAATACCTTGGCCAGCGCGCCGGCTTCGATCGGATCGCCCAGCGGCGTGCCGCTGCCGTGGGCCTCGACGTAGTCGATCGCTTCCGGCGCGAGACCGGCGCGCGTGAGCGCATCGCCGATGACGCGTTCCTGCGCCGGCCCGTTCGGTGCGGTCAGGCCGTTGCTGCGGCCGTCCTGGTTGACCGCCGAGCCGCGGATCACGGCGAACACGCGGTCGCCGTCGCGCTGTGCGTCGGCCAGGCGCTTGAGCAGCACGATGCCGCAGCCTTCGCTGCGCACGTAGCCGTCGGCGCCGTCGTCGAAGCTGCGGCAGCGGCCCTGCGGCGACATCATGCCGGCCTGGCAGAACGTCACGGTCAGATCCGGCGCGAGCAGCAGGTTGACGCCGCCGGCAAAGGCCAGCGTGGACTCGCCGTCGAGCAGGCTGCGGCAGGCCTGGTGCACGGCGACCAGCGACGACGAGCAGGCCGTGTCGATGGCCATGCTCGGTCCGCGCAGATCCCACAGATAGGACAGGCGGTTGGCTGCGATCGAGAACGCATTGCCGGTGCCGTCGTAGGGACTCGGCGCCGCGTCCAGCGTTTCCAGCCGCGCATAGTCGTTGTTGCTGATGCCGACGAAGACGCCGGTGGCCGAGCCGGCCAGCGCGTCCAGGGTGATGCCGGCCGACTCCAGCGCTTCCCAGGCGACTTCCAGCAGCAGACGCTGCTGCGGATCCATGACGGCGGCTTCCTGGCGCGAGATGCCGAAGAAGTCGGCGTCGAACTGGTCGACGTGGTCGACGAACCCGCCGAGCCGCGCGCTGACACGCACCCCGTCCGGACGCTGCGCACCGAACGCGTCGCCGTCCCAGCGCGCGGGGTCGACCGCGCCGATCGCGTCCACGCCGTCGGCGAGGTTGCGCCAGAACGCATGCGCGTCGGTCGCCCCCGGAAAGCGGCAGGCCAGACCGACGATGGCGACCGCATCGCCCGACGGCGCGGCCGGCAGCGGCGCCGCGGCGGTCGCGTCCTCGCCGCTCAGATGCGCGGCGAGCGCAACGATGCTCGGATAGTCGTAGGTGACATTCGCGGCGACCGGGCCGCCGAGCCATTTCTCGAGCAGGCCGGCGAGCTGTACCGAGCCGGAGGAATCCAGTCCCAGCGCCTTGAACGGCAGCGCCGGATCGACGCGTGCCGGTTCCACTTCCAGCAGGCCGGCGACGGTTTCGCGCAGCCATTCGCCGATGTCGACGCGACTGCGCCGCGGCGCGGCCGGGGCAACCGGCGACGCCGCCGCAACGGCCGCGGCATCGGCCTGCAGATGCGCGGCCAGGCGCGGATGCAGCCATTGGGCGGCGACATCGAGACGCTTCTCGAGCAATTCGGTGCGGGTCTTCTCGCGCGTCGGCTTGCCACTGGTGGTCTTGGACAGGGTTCCGCGACGCACGAGCACGAGGCCGAACAGCTGCAGCTCGAACGCCTCGGCCACGGCTTCGGCGACGCGCCGCGCAAGACCGTCGATGTCGATCGGCACGTCGTCGGCGAGATCGCATTCCTGCACGACGACCAGGCGTTCCTCGTCGCCGATGTCGACCGCGAAGGCGGTGCCGAAGTCCGGCCGCAGCAGCGGGTCGCAGCTCTCTACGACGACTTCGATGTCCTGCGGCGAGTAGTTCTGGCCGCGCACGATGATCATGTTCTTGAGACGGCCGCAGCAGTACAGCTGGCCGTCGAACAGGAAGCCCATGTCGCCGGTGCGCAGCAGCGGACCTTCGTCGGTGTCGGCCGTGCGGGCGCGGAACGCCGCTTCGGTCGCCTCGGGCTTGCGCCAGTAGCCCAGGGTCACGCTGTCGCCGGAGGTCCAGATTTCACCGACCTCGCCCTCGGCGCAGGTGCGCCGCGTGTCGGGATCGACGATGCGCACGGTCATCTCGTCCATGAGCGCGCCGCAGGCGCTGATGCGGCGGCCGGCAGTCGCCGCGTCGACGACGACGGCGCGGCGGTTGCGCATGGCCTCCGCGCCGAAGCGCGGCGCGGCATAGTGCGTCACGCCGTCGGTGGCGCTGACGAGCAGGCTGGTCTCGGCCATGCCGTAGGCCGGCACCAGGGCCTGCGCGCGGAAACCGCAGCCGGCGAAGTCGGCGATGAAGTCGTCGCACATGTCCGGAATCACCGGCTCGCCGGCATTCACGGCGATGCGCCAGCTGCTCAGGTCGAGCGCGGCCTTTTCGGCAGCATCCACACGCCGCGAGCAGAGCCGGTAGGCGAAGTTCGGCGCCATCGCGAGCACGCCGCGATAGGTGCTGATCGCGCGCAGCCAGGCGCCGGGCTTCTTGACGAACTCCTGCGCGACCATGAGGTACTGGCTCGCGCCGAGATAGACCGCGAGCAGGTTGTTCCCGACCATGCCGAGGTCGTGGAAGATCGGCAGCCACGACACGACGACGGAATGCTCGTCGAGCGCGAAGCGTCCGGCCATCAGGCGGAAGTTGTGCAGCAGGTTGGCATGGCTGACCATCACGCCCTTCGGCGCGTTGGTCGAGCCGGAGGTGTACTGCAGGAACACGATGTCGTCGGCGGCCGGCTGCGGGTCCTGCCACGACTCGGCCTGCGCGTCGTCGATCTCCTCCAGCGCATGCACGGGCAGGTCGCGGCCGGCCTGAGCCAGCCACGCGCGCGCGTTGTCGAGTTCCGCGGCGGGCGCCAGCACGAGTTCAGCCGCGCTGTCGGCCAGCACGTTGTTCAGGCGCGCGGCCTTGAAGCTCTTCGCGTGCGGCGGAAACAGCGGCACGGCGATCGCACCGGCGAACACGCAGCCGAAGAACGCCTCGATATAGCCGACACCGGTCGGAAACAGCAGCAGCACACGGGCGCCGCGATGGCAGCGTGCGGCGATCCAGGCACCGATCGCGCGCGCGCGCCGGTCCAGGCCGGCGAAGTGGATCTGCTGCGCGAGGCGCTCGTCCGCGTCGAGAAAACCGACGGCGAGCTTGCCGTCGCTGTCGTGCGCGCGGCGCCGCAGCATCTCCACGAGATTGGCGACGTCGCGCCGGACGATGCTCTTTGCCGTGCTGCCGCTTGCGGATTTCCTGGCCATGCCTGTTCCTGCTCGTTGCTGCCGTGTGCGGCCGCCGCAGGATGCGGCGGCGCGGCGACGCACCCGCGCCGCCGCTGCGTTCAGGCCGCGCTGACTTCGCGCAGCCGCTCCACGCCGGGCAGGCGCGCCCGCACCAGCTGCAACACGCGCTGCAGCACCTGCTGACGGGCCTCGCCCTGGATGAAGAAGTGATCGCCGGGATACATCTCGCTGACGAAGCCGCCGTGCGTGTGCCGGCCCCACTCGCGCAGCAGCGCCTCGGGCACGCCGCTGTCGCCGGTGCCGCCCATCGCATGGATCGGTACGCCGAAGCTCGCGGTGTGCGCGTGCGCGTAAGTCTCGGCGAGGGAGAAATCGGCGCGCAGGATCGGCAGGAACAGATCCATGAGCTCGGGGCTGCGCAGCACTTCGTCAGGCGTGCCGTTGTAGTCCTTGAGCGCGGCGATCAGCTCGGGCGCCGGCAGATCGTGCAGCCGTTGCGGATGCGGCGCGTGCGGCGCGCGTTTGCCCGAGGCGATCAGCAGCTCCGGCAGCGCGGCGCGGCGCGCGATCAGGCTGCGCACGACTTCGTATCCGATCAGCGCACCGATGCTGTGACCAAATATCACAAATGGAACCGCGCTCATCTGCGACACTTCCGCAGCAATCCGATCGGCCAGCGGCAACAGGCTGCCGATCAGCGGCTCGCCGAAACGCTTGCCGCGCCCGGGCAGTTCCAGCACCGCGACCTCGACCCCATCGGGCATGGCTTTCGCCCAGTCGCGGAACACCGGCAGGCTTGCGCCGGAGCCCGCATACGGAAAGCACAGCAATCTCAGGCTGGGACGCGCGAGTCTGCGCGGAAACAGGAACCAGTCGGGCTTGTTCATGACTTCCCTCTCCTCGGGCCGGCAGGCCGGAATTTGGGCAAAGCAACACCGCTCGCCCTCGCGGACGATGTCGTGATCGCGAAACGTGCGCTGCGGATCGTCGCGCCGGGATCAGACGCCGGCGACGCGCACCGTCAGAAGCCGGCGGCCTGCATCTTGTTGCGCAGGCTCAGCGGACGCATGTCGGTCCACACTTCCTTGATGTAGGCCAGGCATTCTTCCTTGGTGCCGACCTTGCCCGCGTCGCGCCAGCCCAGCGCGTTCTCGCGGCCGTCGGGCCAGATCGAATACTGTTCTTCGTGGTTGACGACGACCTTGTAGATACGGTTGTCGATATCGTCGGACATGATCAGTGCTCCTCAGGGTTGAGCGCGTTTCAGTGGTGAGTGGCGGCAGCGGCATCGAGCACGCGGATGCGGCCCTGCCCCGCCAGCGAGGCGACGTCGATGTCGACTTCGCATTCGACATCGACGAAATCCAGGGTCAGCGTGCCGAGCAGGCGCACGCGGCCGGCGGCCTTGTCGAAATCGGCGCCGTCGATCGCACAGCGCGACTTGTCCAGGCGCACGCCGAGTTCGGTGCCGCCGCGGGTATCGGTGAACTTGACCAGCACGTAGCCGCGCTCGATGCGCGACTGCAGTTCGCCTGCGCTGGCATAGCGCGACAGCTCGACCGGATGGTCGCCGCTGCTCAGAAATTCGACTACATCGACCATGGTGCGGAACTCCGTGGGCTCAGGCGGCCTGGTTGGCGCGCACGACGTCGTCGGGAATGGCGAATTGCAGCGGACCGCGGCAGAAATTCACCCAGGCTTCGTCGACCGCGTCGAAGATCACGTGTTCGTCCTTGAAGATGCCGTCGGTGACCACGTAGTTTTCCTGCACGTAGACGACGTCTTCGTCGCCCAGTACGCGCGGCGCGTCGTCCTCGCCCTCGGGCCGCGCGGCGGCACGGTTCTCGCTCCAGCGATCGAAGGCGCGCAGCTGCTTGAGCTGGTAGGCCTTGCAGTAGATTCCCATCGTCTTTGCCATGCTTGCCTTCCTCAGTAACCGGCGAGCAGTCCCTTGGACCTGACCCGCTTCGCCATCAAGTTGAAAATCACCATGCTCAGCGCGACGTAGCCGACGCCGTTGGCGACGGCCTTGAGCGCCAGCGTCGGATCGAACGGATGGCCGTAGGCCATCAGCTCGCGCAGCAGCAGCACGCTGGGCACCATGGGCAGCCACATCGCGAGCGAGGCCAGGCCGGAAGCCAGGCCCGTGGTCCAGGTTTCGAACGGCGTGAACATCAGCAGCAGCAGCATCATCTGCAGCGAGGGCAGCATCGCGCCGACGCGTTTGACCTGCAGCGCAAGCGCGCCCATGGTCATGCCCAGCCCCACCGCGGCCAGCACCAGGGTCGCCGTCGGCAGCGCGAGCGCGAGCGGAAACTCGACCTGGCTGCCGGTAATCCACACCAGCACACCGACCATGATCACGATCAGGACGATGTCGACGAGGCTTTCCGACAGCGCCCGCGCGAGGAAGATGACGCTCTTGTTGTACGAGGACAGGAAGATGCTCTCCAGCACGCCGGTGTCGGCTTCGTTCTGGATCGCCATCGGCGTCTTGTTCAGCCCCTTGGTGGCCAGCACCCAGGCGGCGTAGCCGACGATCATCGCGTCGAGGTTCTTGCCGAACACCTGCTGGTTGGACAGGTACTGGGCGCCCATGAACAGGCCGTAGAACATCAGCGTGCTGATGAACAGGCTGCTGATGAAGTTCGCCGGATAGCGCAAGGTCAGCGCGATGATGCGGCGGAATTCGACACTGATGAGGCTAAGCACTTTTCTGCTCCGCAGTCAGACGCAGGAAGATTTCGGCGAAGTCGACGCGGGATCGGCCCAGCGAATGCACCGGCAGCGGCTTGATCACGTCGAGCGCGGCGTAGAGACGGTCGACGCTGCCGGGCAGGTGAACCTTGCCCAGCTCGATGCGCGCGCCGAAGTCGGCGAGCAGGATGTCGCGGCGCGAATCGCAGAGCTGTTCGGCCAGTTCGATCTCGTAGCCGTCCGGCGAGAACTCGCGGATCAGTTCGGCCTTGCTCGCCTCCTTGATGATGCGCCCCTCGCGGATGATCGCGACGCGGTCGCAGAGATCCTCGGCCACGTCGAGCTGGTGGGTGGTCAGCACGATGGCCATGCCCTGCGCGCGCAGCTCGCGGATGATTTCCATGACCTGCAGCGAGGCCGCCACGTCCAGGCCCAGCGTGGGCTCGTCGAGCACGAGCACCTTGGGCTGATGCATCAGGGTCACGGCGATCGCGAGCTTCTGCTGCGTACCGCGCGAAAGATTGCGCACCTGGGCGTCGCGCCGCGCGGCGAGGCCGAAGCGCTCCAGCAGCGCGTTCGCGGCGATGCCGGCAGCCTTCATCGACATGCCCTTGTGCACACCGAAGTAGCGCAGGTTCTCGAACGCCGTCATGCGCCAGTAGAGATTGCGGTTGCCTTCGAGCACCGACCCCAGGCGTGTCATCGCACGTGCGTCGCGATGCGGGTCCAGGCCGTCGATGCGCACGGCGCCGGTATCCGGCACCAGCAGCCCCGCCACCATCTTGATCGTCGTCGTCTTGCCGGCGCCGTTGGGGCCGAGGAACGCGAAGACCTCGCCTGCGCTCACGTTGAACGACACGTCATTCACCACGCGCTCGCCCTTGCCGAACGACTTGCGCAGGTTCTCAACCAACAATGCTTGCACCCGTTCCCCCTACGCCGCACCTGCGCCGCTGGCGCCGATGCGGACCGAAGTTGTCAACTGGCCCGCCGGCGGGCCGGCAGCCGTCCTCGGGGATTGCCGCGCCTTCCCTGCGCGACCGTGCCCCGATCATTCGTGCCACTACGGACTGAGCCAGCGAGAACCACGCAACCACGAAGAAACTCGGCCGAGCAAAGCCTACAGTCGCAAAACTCCCAATGCCGCGGCCTGCAAGCGCCGCGATCATCGTATGCACAAGTTGCTTTATTCCAAACGCCTCAGATACGGAATACCGAACCTGCCGGCCGGCGGATTCCCCCCCGGGACTCCGCCGCCGCCCACGCGGGCCGCGGGCGCTATTGGAACAATCCGAGCGGATCGCCGAAGGCATTCCGACTCGGGATGAACTGTAAGTATATGGATATTACAGTTCAAGAGCTAATTCCGAAACAGTGTAAATCCTGCATATATGCCCAATGAAACCTAGACAAACCGCATAACCCAGCAGCAACACAAAGATTTTTTTCTTCCCGGGATAGCGAAAAAAAATTGCTGATCCGCCGACCGGTTCGCAAAAAAACAATGCCTCGACAATCAACGCGGCACTATTCAGTGACCTGGAACAATGCGCTCGGAAAATCGCACCGCAACGGCTCAAGGTCTCGAAAAAAAAATCTCTCGTCCGCCTCTTGTCCACTTGTCATGACGTAGCCGGCCGCAGAATCCCCTCAGCGAATCTCAGCGTTCGCGACGAAGCGAAAACGCTTCGGGTTGATCCGAATCCCGTTCGGAATACGTGTAGATGTCGCGTTCGCAAAAATGGGTCGACACACCGCCGCCTTTCGCCAAGCATGGACCAACGAGCGGTGTCAAGCCGCGGAACACGGCCGCAGCGCTGGCCGCTGCATCGCGGGTTCGGCATCATCGGCAGGTTCGACCAGGCTGCGGACCGCATGACCCGACCTACTTTTCTCTGGCACGACTACGAAACCACGGGCGCCGATCCGCGGCGCGACCGCCCTTGCCAGTTCGCCGCGCAACGCACGACCGACGAGCTGGAACCCGTCGGCGAGCCGATCGAGCTGTTCTGCGCGCCGGCGCCGGATGTACTGCCGCATCCGCAGGCCGCGCTGATCACCGGCATCACGCCGCAGCAACTGCAGCGCGACGGAATCAATGAGGCCGGCTTCGCCGCGCGCGTGCATGAGGAAATGGCGGCGCCGGGCACCTGCACCGTGGGCTACAACTCGCTGCGCTTCGACGACGAGTTCACCCGTCATCTGCTCTATCGCAACTTCTACGAGCCGTATGCGCGCGAATGGGAGAACGGCAACTCGCGCTGGGATCTGATCGACCTCGTGCGCATGACCTATGCGCTGCGCCCGCAGGGAGTAGAGTGGCCCCGGCGCGAGGACGGCACGCCGAGCTTCCGGCTCGAGGATCTGGCCCGCGCGAACCGGCTGCAGCAGGAGCGCGCCCACGACGCCTTGTCGGACGTGCATGCACTGATCGGCCTGGCGCGGCTGCTGCGTGCGCGTCAGCCGCGGCTGTTCGATTTCTATTTCGCGCTGCGTCGCAAGCAGCGTGCGTTCGAACTGCTCGACGTGGCCCGGCGCACGCCGGTACTGCATGTGTCCTCGCGCTTTCCCGCCAGCCGCGGCTGTCTCGCGCTGGTCGCGCCGCTGGCCGTACACGCGACCCAGCCGAACGCGGTCATCGTCTATGACCTCGACGCGGATCCGACGCCGCTGCTGGAACTCGACGCCGACGCGATCGCCGAGCGTGTATTCAGCGCACGCGCCGATCTGCCGGAAGACGTCCAACGCATCCCGCTGAAGCTCGTGCATGCAAACCGCTCGCCGGCGCTGGCGCCGCTGTCGGTGCTGGCCGGCGTCGACCTCGCGCGCATCGGCCTGGACGTGGAGCGCGGACTGACGCATCTGCGTCGCCTCGACGGCGCAGCCGGCCTTGCGGCGAAACTGCAGCGCGTGTTCGCGCGCGCCGAAGAAGCCGCCCTGCCCGATCCGGAACTGGCTCTGTACAGCGGTTTTCTCAACGATGCCGACCGGCGCCTGCTGCGTGAAGTCCGCGCCACGCCGCCGGAGCGTCTGGGCCAGCAGGCGTTCGCGTTCCGCGACGCGCGCCTGCCGGAACTGCTCTGGCGCTACCGGGCGCGCAACTGGCCCGAACTGCTCAATGCCGAGGAGACCACACGCTGGCAGGCATTCTGCCGCGAACGTCTGGAGCGCAAGACCGAGCTGACCGGCCTGACCTTCGACGAGTATTTCGCAATGATCGACACCTTGCGCCAGGATCCGGCCCAGGCCACGTCGGGCGCGCTGCTCGACGCTCTGCAGGCCTACGGCCTGGAGCGGCGGCGCGAACTGGCCTGAACACCGCGGAATGTCCGCAGCGGCGACCGCGCCGCGCCCCTGCCCGACTGCGCCGCCGCCCATATCCCCGCATAATCCGGCGACGCAGCTCTGCGGCGGACCAGCACGTACGCGCCGACCGGAGCCGCAGCCCGACCTGTCCGACTGTCATTCGAGAAACGCATGAGCGCCTGCTTCACACCCGCGACCTTCGGCTTCCTGCGCGACCTCGCGCGCAACAACAACCGCGAATGGTTTCTGGCCAACAAGGCGCGCTACGAGGAACAGCTGCGCACGCCGTTCCTGAACCTGCTCGGCGAACTGCAGGCGCCGCTGGCCCGGATCAGTCCGCACTATCGCGCCGACACGCGCAGCCAGGGCGGCTCGCTGTTTCGCCAGCACCGCGACACGCGCTTCTCCAACGACAAGACCCCGTACAAGACCTGGGCCGGCGCGCGCCTGTTTCACGAGCGCAGCAGAGGCATAGAAGCGCCGGTGTTCTATCTGCACCTGCAGCCCGGCGGTTGCTTCGCCGGCGGCGGCATCTGGCATCCGCAGTCCGACGCGTTGAAAAAGATCCGCGAATTTCTCGCCGACAACCCGGCCGCCTGGAAGAAGGCCACGCAGAGCAAGGCATTCCGCGAGCACCTGACGCCGGGCGGCGAAACCCTGACGCGGCCGCCGCGCGGCTTCGATCCGGATCACGAACTGATCGCCGACATACGCCGCAAGGACTTCGTCGCTTCGGCCGCCTTCGACGACAAGCTCGCGACCTCGGCCGAATTCAAGCCCTGGCTCATCGACACCTACAAGCGCCTGGCGCCGATGGTCGACTACCTCTGCGCGGCGCTGGAGCTGGATTTCTGAAACCCAGGTACCGGTAGGTTGCGGTGAGCGCAACGAACCGCAACATCACGGCGCCGCTCGGAACAACGCTGCGGCAGCAACACGGCCCGTTAGTCCGCCGTTTCCGAGGGCACCACTGCAATATGCAGCAGACCGATGCTGATGTCCCTGGCATGCACGGCGGCAGCTGGAAATACCCGCACTTCGCTCATCGCGACGCGGAGTCTGCATAGGGTGCTGATGCCTGTTTCGTTGGAAGGATGGCTAGCAGAAGACAATTGCCGCGCCTGAAGCCAAGCTCTTGTGGCAGGCCTGCCGAAGAACGACACACGAATAACTTTCGATTCCGTATCGCTGCCACAGTACGTCGCCTTCCCCTTGCGAGTCTGCAGCCTCCCACAGCTTTTCCGACTGGGAATGCAACCCCTCCGGGATGCCAAGAGCCGCAGCGAGACGCTCGAGTTCAGCGAGCAGCCTCGGCACCGAGCCGAGCATCCCGCCAGGAAGCTTCTTGTCGTCAGCGAAAAGCACTTGGTCAAAATTCTGCGGAAGATAAAACCCCTCCGCGTCGCTGTGCACGATGAGGTGATCGAAAGACCTTGCAAAGCGGTGCTGGTTCTTGAACAGCCGCTGCACCCATCCCGGCTTCTGGCCGAGCACATCGGCGAAATAGGCTTTGAGGACGGGGTCACCCGAACTATTGTCATTGCCCGGAGGCGGCAGCGGCAATCCGGCATCCAGATGTGCCGCTATGCGCCGGAGGTAATGCAGCCCGGAATACCCATACATCTGCGCGCCCCATGCTTCGCCCTTCGATGGCTCGACATGTTTGGGCAGTCCAGCTCCTTCCAGCAGAGTTCCGACAAACGCGAAGTATTCCGCAAAGTCTTCCGCCGCCTCGGGGTCGTCTTCTTCAAGGTCCGCGAAGATCCCGACAGACAGGCTCAAACCCACGATGACACCTCCTTCTCCGCCTCACCCCGAACACCACGGAGGGCAAGGCGTTCACGTTCGAAAAGCAATGCAGACGGTGCCGGCTAAAGTCCGTGGATCCTGCTGTCGGACCAGACCGGCGCCCCTACTTCGCCGGCGCCTCGCCCTTGGCCGGCGCCTTCAGATCGAGAATCACGGCTTCGCCGCGCAGCTTTTCCATCCACTGATCACCCTGGCGCGCGAGCATGTGCTTCTGCAGCTCGGCGCGGATCGAATCGAAGGCCGGCGGCGTGACCGGCTTGGTCGCGCTCAGATGCAGCAGGTGCCAGCCGAACTGGGATTTCACCGGCACCTTCGTGGAATCGCCGGCCTTGAGCTTCTTCAGCGCTTCGACGAGTTCGGGCGCCGGCAGCTGCACCAGGCGCACGTCCTGGAATTCGCGGGCCTGCTTGGCCTTGCCCTGCCATTGCGCGTAGACCGCCGCCCAGTCCTTGCCGGCCAGCAGTTCCTCGCTGGCCTTGAGCGCTTCGGTTTCGTTGTCGAACAGCATCTGGGCGAAGTCGTAGGACTCGCTGCCGGCCTTGGCCACCTGGGCGTCGTATTCGGCCTTGAGCGCGGCCTCGCTGATCGGATGCGTGCGCGCGTAATGGTCCAGGGTCGCATTGGCGACGCCTTGCAGGCGCTGCGCCTCGACGATGGCACCGAAGGCCGGATCGTCGCTCATGTTCTGCTTGTGGGCGACCGTCGCCAGCAGCACGTAGTCGGACAGTTCCTTGATCGCGCGCAGGCGCTGCTCGGGATTGTTCAGATCCAGGCCGCGGCCGCGCGCGACCTCCGTCAGCAGCGCCGCGGAGACCGGCTGGTCGTTGACGCGCAGGGCCGGCTCGCCGCTGGTGTACTGGACTGCCGGCGCCTTGCCGGCGCCACCGGAACAACCGGCCAGGGTCGCGAGGATCAGCAGGGGCAGGACTCTACGCATGGACAGGTCTCCTCAGGCTTCTTGCGGCGCACGCGCGTCGATCGCGAGCGCATGGATGTCGGTCTGCATCAGGTCGCCGAGCGCGGCATAGACCTGGCGGTGGCGCGCCAGCGGCGCGACGCCGGCGAACTGCGCCGCGACGATGCGTACGCGGAAATGTCCGCGGCCGTCGCGCGCGCCTTCGTGGCCGGCATGCTTGTGGCTTTCGTCGATGAGTTCCAGCTGTTGCGGCTGCAGGCTCTGCAGCGCCGCGCGGATGCGCTCCAGGCGCTCGCTCACGGCAGCACCTTCCTGAACGGGCGCACCTCGACGCGGGCATAGACGCCGGCGTCGACATAGGGATCGGCCGCGGCCCAGGCCTGGGCTGCGGCGAGATCGTCGAACTCGGCGACGATCAGACTGCCGCTGAAACCGGCTTCGCCGGGATCGGCCGCGTCGATGGCCGGGAACGGTCCGGCCAGCAGCAGGCGGCCGGCATCCTTGAGCGCCGTCAGCCGCGCCAGATGCGCGGGGCGCGCCTGCAGCCGCCGGGTGAGCGAGCCGGCGACGTCCGTTCCTTCGATCACGTACCACATCGTTCTGGTCCTTTCGCAATCCGCTGCACGGCGGCAGGACGCCACCATGCCGGTGAGGCGGGAGTGGAACCCGCACTACCGCCGCAGGGACGGACAGGCGCAGGGAATCCGCATTCTAGCGGATTGCCCTGCGCTCGCTGCGTTAAGCCCGGACCGGTATCGCAGCCGGCGCTCAGCCTGCCGGTTCGAAGCCGTCGACGAACAGCCCGGGTTCGAACGGCAGCACGCTGTGGTTGTTGCCGGGCACGAGATCGGTTTCGCCCATGGCCGGATTCAGGCGGGCATCCGCATCCAGGGTGATGACCGGCGCGGCGCCGCGCGGCAGGGTCTCGACGAAGAACGTCACCCAATTGCCGATCGGCAGCATCGCCGGCGACACCGCATAACCATTGCCCTGCGCGGTGGCACCTGCGCACAGCGACGGCTGGGAAGCTTCGCAGCTCCAGCTCAGCGGCGACGGCGCCGCCATCGCGACGCTGGCCTGCAGGCGCGGCAGGCGTGCGGCGAAAGTGCCGTTGTTGAGGAAGCGGATGCTGCAGCGAACGACGGAACGTTCGCCCGCGGTGCCGGCACGTGCGCAGGCGATGTCGCTGCGCAGATCCAGCGGCACTTCGATCGGCAGCTTCAGCAGCGCGATTTCGTCGCCGGGCGCGATCTCGTTGTCGTCGGCCATGGCGCTGACGGAGAACTGCGCATGGTTGCGCGCATCGACGGGCACTTCCATGGCCAGCACGTAGGTTGCCGTGGACCCGGCATCCAGACTGGCCGCCAGCGCGCACTGCGGATATTGCGGGCCATCGCAGGGGCCGCTGCTGGTGCCGACATACCTCAGCTGCTGCGCCGTGGCGACCGTGCGCACGCGATGGGCCGTGTCCGGCCCCTGATTGCGCACGGAGACGATCAGTCCGAAGGTCTGCCCCGGCCGCAGCCCCGGCGAGGTATTGACGGCGGTGACGCTCAGATCGACGTTGCCGTAGTACCCCTGCGCCTTCAGCGCCGCGCTCCAGTCCGGCGACAGCACCGCCGCGGCGCCGGTGGCGGCGAGGCCGCCGGCGAACAGAAGACGGCGCAGGCCGCCGTTGGCTGCTGTGGATTTCATCATTGCCCCTGATCAGTGGATGTAGTGCCGGATTGCCGCGCGAGCAGACCTGACAACAGCGTTCCCAAGGTCCATACCCATAATCGTAAAAAGCTGGATTCCGTGATCGCGATCAGCGCGAAAACCAGCAGCGCAGCCGCTGTCGCACAGGCCATCGGCCGGTCCGCCCGGCACAGCGACGCCGCGCGGCGGCGCAACGTCGCGGCCACGGCGAGCAGCGCGAGCATTCCGGCCACGCCGAGTTCCGCCAGCACCTCCAGCGGCAGGCTGTGCGGCCACGGCGTGCGGCGCGGATCGACCAGCACCTCGGCCGGCACGGCCGATGCCTCCCGGTAGGCCAGGACGAAATTGTGCGGACCAGCCCCCAACGGATGATCGACGAAGACCTGCAGTGCGGCTGCCCACAGCTGCAATCGCGCCAGCATCGACGGCGCCCACAGCGCGGCGAGCAGCAGCCCGGCCAGCAGCACGACCGCCGCCGGAATCAGCAACCGCAGCGAGAACAGCGGCCAGCCGCGGCGCAGCAAGGCATGGGCCAGCAGCGCGAACAGCGTGGCGCCGAGCAGGGTCAGCGAATGCAGCCACAGCGCCAGCGCCAGCAGCGCAGCGGCCGCGCCCCGCTCCGCCCAGGGGCCGGCTGACCCGCGCAGGAACGGCAGCAGGCAGGCGATCCAGGCCAGGTCGTTGGGCACGACCAGCCAGCCTGCGCCGCTGAGCCGTATCCAGGCCGAGGCGTCGGCGCCCGGATCGCGCCAGGCCGCGGCCAGTACCAAGCCCACCTGCACGAGCGCCGCCACGCCGAGGGCCGGCGCCACGAGCCGCGGCATGGCCGCTCCGCAATCGCTGCGCACGAGCAGGAACCACAGCGGTACGGCGGCCAGCAGCGGCACGCTCAGGGACAGCGAACGCCGCGGATCGAGGCCGAGCAGCGCGGCGATCAGCGCCGCCAGCAGCAAGGCGAGCAGCGACCATTCCAGCGCATCGGGCGGACGCGACAGGTCGATCGCATCGCGCCACAGCGCCACGGCGGCCGCGATGACCAGACCGGCCCAGGCCAGCCCCAGGCTGGTATCGGCGCCCTGCAGTGCGAGAAAGCCGGCGAGGCCGGCGACGCTGACCGACGCGGCGCCGCCCAGCGCGGTCATGTCGCTCAGGCTTCGGGACGCATGTACGGAAACAGCAGCACGTCGCGGATCGAGGCCGCATCGGCCAGCAGCATCACGAGCCGGTCGATGCCGATGCCGAGACCGCCGGTCGGCGGCAGGCCGTATTCGAGCGCGCGGATGTAGTCGTGGTCGAAATGCATGGCTTCGTCGTCGCCCGAGTCCTTGGCCGCGACCTGGGCCTGGAAGCGCGCAGCCTGGTCCTCCGGATCGTTGAGCTCGGAAAAACCGTTCGCGATTTCCTTGCCGCCGATGAACAGCTCGAAACGGTCGGTGATGCCCGGATCGGCGTCGTTCTCGCGCGCCAGCGGCGAGACCTCGGTCGGGTACTGCGTGATGAAGGTCGGCTGCACCAGGGTCGGCTCGACCGTGGCCTCGAACAGTTCCAGCAGCAGCTTGCCCCAGCCGTAGGACGGCTTGACGTGGATGCCCTTGCGCGCGCAATGCGCGGCGAGCGCGTCGCGGTCGCGCAGATCCTGCGCCGGAATCTCGGGGTTGAGTTCGCGCACGGCCTGCTCCATCGGCCAGCGCCTGAACGCCGGGCCGACGTCGATCGCACGGCCTTCCCAGGTCAGCGCGGTCGTGCCGAGCGTGGCCTGCGCCACATCGCGGATCAGCGCCTCGGTCAGGTCCATGATCTCGTTGTAGGTCGCGTAGGCCTGGTACAGCTCCAGCATCGTGAATTCGGGGTTGTGCCGCGTGGACACGCCCTCGTTGCGGAAGTTGCGGTTGATCTCGTAGACGCGGTCGAAGCCGCCGACGACGAGGCGCTTGAGATACAGCTCCGGCGCGACGCGCAGATACAGCTGCAGGTCGAGCGCGTTGTGATGGGTCACGAACGGCCGCGCGGTCGCGCCGCCCGGGATCACGTGCATCATCGGCGTCTCGACTTCCATGAAGCGGCGCGACGGATCTTCGAGCCACTGGCGGATGCGGCCGATCACGGCCGAGCGCAGCTTGAACACGCGGCGCGCTTCCTCGGTCACGACGAGGTCGACGTAGCGCTGGCGATAGCGCTGCTCGACGTCGGCCAGGCCGTGCCACTTGTCCGGCAGCGGACGCAGCGACTTGGTCAGCAGGCGCAGCCTGTCCACCTTGACCGACAGCTCGCCGGTCTTCGTGCGGGTCAGCACGCCTTCGGCGCCGATGATGTCGCCGACGTCCCAGCCCTTGAACGCCGCATAGGCATCCTCGCCCAGTGCGGCCTGCTGCAGGAACAGCTGCAGCCGTGCCGACATGTCCTGCACCTGGGCGAAGCTGGCCTTGCCCATCTGGCGCTTGGCCAGCAGACGGCCGGCCACGCGCACGCGGCGCCCCAGCGCCTCGATGGCTTCGGCGGTCCACTGGTCCTTGTCGGCGAACTCGGCCTGCAGATCGCCGGCGAACGCATCGGGCACGAAATCGTTCGGAAACGCGATGCCGGCCGCACGCAGGGCGCGCAGTTTCTCGCGGCGTTCGGCGATGAGCCGGTTCTCGTCGACGGCAACGGCCGTGTCGAGGTTGCTGTCTGCCGCCGACGGCATGCCCGTGGTTTCGCTGTTCATTTGCCTTCGTTTCCCGTTCCGTTCGCGCTGCGGTCCAACTCCGCGCAACTTACTTGGCCGTTGCGCGCTTTACCAATGACATAAGCCGTTCGTTGCCGTCGGCGCCTTCGCGCAGCTTGCCGGCCGCCTCGGCCGACAGCGTCGCGCCGGCGTCGACCAGCGCCTCGGCCGTGTCGTAATTGCCGACGATCAGCGCCATCGACAGCGGCGTGAAGCCCTGCGGCGTACGCGCGTCGAGCTTCGCACCGCCGGCGATCAGTTGCCTGGCCACGGCCGGTCCGCACTGCTGCGCGGCCAGGATCAGCGGCGCGCCGAGCATGCCCGCCTCGTTGGGCCGCGCGCCTTCGCGCAGCAGCACGGCTATCGTCGCGAGCACGTCGGCCTCGGCGTTGCGCTTGTCCATGCAGGCGCTGACCGCGAATTCCAGCGGCGTCTGCGGCGTCTGTTCGAGCTTGCCGTTCGGATCGAGGCCGAGCACGAGCAGCGCCTCGACGACGTCGACCTTCGCATTCATGAGGTTGACCGGCAGGTTGTCCTGCAGCACGGCCGTACCGTCGTCGGCCATGATCTGCTCGGCGCGCTCGCGCGTCATGCGCGGCCGCGCCGCGTCCCCGGCGACGGCTGCCGCCGAGAATGCGGCCAGCACCGCGAGGATGAACACTTTTCCGTTTCGCATGAGCGCTTCCTTGACCGCAGCAACGCCGCCCCCGGCGCCGCGCCGGTTCACTTGCCCGGCCTGATCGCGCGCTTGAGCACGGCGAGCTGGGCCGGATCCTGCGGTTTTTCGAAGAACAGCTGATCGGCTTCACGCGCGCTGATGCGCGCGCCCTTGCCGGCGAGGAAGTCGGCAATGTCCCAGTGACCGCTGACCAGCGCCAGCTTCAGCGGCGTGAACTGCTGGGCGTTGACCGGATCGACTTCGGCGCCGCCGGCGACGAGCTTTTCGACGACGGCCAGCGGACAGGACTGCACGGCCGTCATCAGCACGGTGTTGCCGCGTTCATCCTTGGCGCCCAGGTTCACGCCGCGCCTGAACAGCACGTCGAGGGTTTCGAGCTGCAGGGTCGGATGGTTGTTGTTCGCGCAGGCGACCATCAGCCCGCTGTCGAACGCGCGCATGCCTGCGCGGCCCGGCCCGTTCACGTCCACGCCGGCGTCGAGCAGTGCTTCGACCACGTCGGCGCGGCTCTTGCCGATCGCGTCGGTCAGCGAATCGCTGGACACCCCGACGCTGCGCGAGCGCAGCAGTTCCAGCGCGTGCTGCTCGGCCTGCGCGTCGGACGGCCGCGCCGCGGTCGATGCGGCGCCGCCGCGCGTGCGGTTGTCCTTCCAGTCTTCCAGCAGCGCGCCGCGGCTGCGGATATAGCTCTTGCTCTCGCTGGTGTCGGCGCGCGCGATCGCGATGGCCTCATCGAGCACGGCATCGGGCGCATCGAGTGCCCGCAGCGCCATCAGCGCATCGCCGCGCAGGCTCCAGCCGGCCTGGCTGCGCGCGACGTCGAGCAGCAGCGGCGGCGCGTGTTCGAGCAGCCAGGCCTTGACTGCGGCCGGACTGGTACCGTCGGCGGCGCCGATCTCTTCGATCGCATCGACGAATTTCTGCTTCGCGCCGTCGTCACTGGCCGCTGCCAGTCCGTCCAGCAGCGGCTGCAGGTCGCGCACCGGATCGGCCGTGCCCTGCTCCACCTGGGCCTGGGCCGCGGCGACGAGATCCGACGGCGCCGGCGCCGACTTGCGCGCATCCGCCGCGGGAACCAGGATCGCCGCCAGCACGGCGGCGATCAGCACTCGCTTGATGGGCATTCCCTTTCCCTCCTGTGGCGATGCGCCTTACGCGTCGGCGCGCTTGGAGCCGGCTTCCAGGCCGAGCTTGAGGCTGGCCTCGATGTACTCGTCGAGATCGCCGTCGAGCACCTTCTGCGTATCGGTGCGTTCCACACCCGTGCGCAGATCCTTGATGCGCGACTGGTCGAGCACGTAGGAGCGGATCTGGCTGCCCCAGCCGATGTCGGACTTCGTCGCTTCCAGCGCGTCCTTCTCGGCATTGCGCTTCTGTATCTCGATCTCGTACAGCTTGGCCTTGAGCATCTTCATCGCGCGGTCGCGATTGGCGTGCTGCGAACGCTCGGTCTGGCAGGCCACGACCACGCCGCTGGGCACGTGCGTGATGCGCACGGCCGATTCGGTCTTGTTCACGTGCTGGCCGCCGGCGCCCGAGGAACGGTAGACATCGGTCTTGAGGTCGGCCGGATTCACCTCGATGTCGATGTCGTCGTCCACTTCGGGCGACACGAAGATCGACGAGAACGAGGTATGGCGGCGGTTGTCCGAATCGAACGGCGATTTTCGGACGAGACGGTGCACGCCGATCTCGGTCTTGAGCCAGCCGTAGGCGTAGTCGCCTTCGACGCGGAACGTCGCGCTCTTGATGCCGGCGACGTCGCCCGCGGAGACTTCCAGCAGCTCGGCCTTCCAGCCCTTGCTCTCGCACCAGCGCAGATACATGCGCAGCAGCATCTCGGCCCAGTCCTGCGCCTCGGTGCCGCCGGCGCCGGCCTGCACGTCGACGAACGCGTTGGCGGCGTCCATCTTGCCGGAGAACATGCGCTGGAATTCGAGCTTGTCGACCTTGCCGGCCAGGCCTTCGACGTCATCGGCGACCGCCAGCGCGGTGCCTTCGTCGGCCTCGGCCACGGCCATGTCGAGCAGTTCGGCGGCACCGTCCAGACCCTCGATCAGGCTCTTGATGCCATGCACGATCTTTTCGAGCTGGGCGCGTTCCTTGCCCAGGTCCTGGGCCCGTTGCGGGTTGTCCCAGACGGTCGGACTTTCCAGTTCGCGACTTACTTCTTCGAGACGTTCGGCTTTGGTCTCGTAGTCAAAGATACCCCCTAAGCGACTGCACCCGACCCTGAAGGTCAACGATGCGCGCTGCGATCGGATTCGTCTCGATCATGGCGTGGACGGCTTCTGCATGGAAAAAGAGCGGCAGCATAGCAAATCCGCGCCGCCGCCGGCCACGCGGGCGCGGCGCTAGAGCGCCTCGACATGGCGCAGCAGCAGGCGCAGCCGCTCGCGGCCGTTCCAGTCGTCGATGACCAGCTCGAAGGCCGCGCGCAGCCGCGCCGGCGGCGGCGTGCCCGCATAGCCGCCGAACATGACCGCCTCCAGCGGCTCGCGCCGCTGGGCATGCTGCAAGGTCAGGCGCAGATGGGTCTCGCCCATGCGCTTCCAATCCAGCACGCGGAATTCGTCGTCGAACAGCGGCTCCGGGAATGCCTGGCCCCAGGGCCCGGCATAACGCAGCTGGCGCGCGAGCTCCAGATCGTAGTCCTGCGCGGCGAGGCAGCCGTCGGTCTGCAGCACCGGATCGAGCAGCCGCGTATCGAGCCGGCGCCGCGTGACCGCGTCGAAGGCCGCGGCGAACTCGGCCAGGCGCGCGGCCGGCAGGCTCAGGCCTGCGGCCATGGCGTGACCGCCGAAACGCGTGAGCAGGCCCGGATGGCGCGCGTCGACCTCGGCCAGCGCGTCGCGCAGATGGAAGCCGGCAATGGAGCGGCCCGAGGCCTTGATCTCCAGGCCGTCCTCGTCGGCGGGCGCGCAGGCGATGACCGGCCGGTGCAGGCGCTCCTTGAGCTTGGAGGCGACGAGACCGACGACGCCGACATGCCAGTCCGGCTCGTACAGCACGACGCCGACCGGCAAGGTATCGCTGCCGTAGCGCGCGAGGAATTGCGCGACGTTGGCCTCGCCCTGCTCCACCATCTGCGCCTGCAGTTCGCGGCGCTCGGCATTCATGGCCGACAGGCGCTCGGCCAGTTCGCGCGCGCGCTGCGGTTCGTCGCTGAGCAGGCACTCGATGCCCAGGCGCATGTCGTCCATGCGGCCGGCCGCATTGATGCGCGGCCCGAGCGCGAAGCCCAGGTCGCTGGCGCAGACGGTCTCCACGCTGCGCTTGCTCGCCTCGATCAGCGCGAGCACGCCGGCACAGGCCTGGCGCGCGCGGATGCGGCGCAAGCCCGCATCGACGAGCACGCGGTTGTTGTAGTCCAGCGGCACGAGGTCGGCGACCGTGCCGAGCGCGACGAGATCGAGCAAGGTGGACAGGTCCGGCTCGGCGCGGCCGGCGCCGAACCAGCCGCTGCCGCGCAGATGTGCGCGCAGCGCGAGCAGCAGATAGAACACGACCCCGACGCCGGCCAGCGCCTTGCTCGGGAACGCGTCGCCCGGCAGATTCGGATTGACCAGCGCGGCCGCCGCCGGCAGCGAGTCGCCGGGCAGATGATGATCGGTCACGATCACCGCGATGCCGTGCGCATTGGCCGCGGCGACGCCGGCATGCGCAGCCACGCCGTTGTCGACGGTCAGGATGAAATCCGGGCGGCGCGGCAGCAGTTCCTCGACCAGTGCCGGACTCAGTCCGTAGCCGTGGGTGAAGCGGTTCGGCACGCGGTAATCCACGTCGCCGGCGCCGAGCAGTCGCAGGCCGCGCACTGCCACGGCCGTGCCGGTTGCACCGTCGGCGTCGAAATCGCCGACCACGACGATGCGACGGCCCTCACGCAGGGCCTGCGCGAGCAGGACGCTGGCCTTCTCCAGCCCACCGAGCTGCTGCGGCGGAGCGAGCCGCGCGAGGCGATGCTCGACCTCCGCCGCCGCGGCCACGCCGCGCGCCGCGTAGATGCGCCGCAGCACCGGATGCATCTGCTCGGGCCAGGTGCCGTCCGCGACCGCCGCGGCACGGCGCTCGATACGCCAGTTGCGCAACATCGCTCAGGCCCGCAGCGGGTGCACGCGGCGCCAGAAACGCCAGCGATCGGCATGGCGATAGCGTGCGCGGGTGCCGTCGACGAAGCGCAGCTGCAACTGGTCGATGCGCCCCTGCACCAGCGCCTGCTGCACGGCCGGCAGCCAGTCCCGCGCCAGCGCGGCGAGCACCGCCGGATCGTCGAGATCGAGCAGGGTGTCGCCGGTGAAACCGGCCAGCGCATCGGCGCGCGGCGCAAGCACGGTACAGGATGTCTGCGCCGCGAGCGCCGCCAGTACGCTGTCACCGGTCAGCACGCGGGCCAGCGGCGTATTCACCCATTGCGGCAGGCTGCCGGCGCCCCAGAACCAGAGGCTGTTGACCGGCAGTTGGCCGCGCGCCATGCGCTGCGCATTCAGCGGGTGGTTGTGCAGCACGATCTGCGCTTCGTTGAGCAGGCTGCGCCAGCGTCGGCCCTCGCTGCCCTCGGGCAGATGCAGGCGCAGGTCGTCGCCGAACGCCTGCTCCGGCGGCGTGAACGCCGGCAGCGGCGTGCCGGCCGGAGCGCGCAGATACCAGCGCGACGGCGCAGGCGCATCAATCGGAAAACCGCTGTCGCCGAACAACGGCTTGAGCGGGCGCAACAGCGCCTCGCAGTCCTCCGCACTCAGGCCCAACTCGCCGCAGGCCAGCAGGCGCGCCGTGGCCATGTCGGCGCGCACGTAGGCCGGATCGGCGCGCAGCCACAGCGCGCCGGCGGCATCCTGGCAATCGGCCTGCCGCGTCAGCGCAGCGACCGGCAAGGTCGTGCCGGCAAACTGGAAGCTCTCGCGCAGCGCGGCTTCGCGGCCGGCGGCCGCGGCGGGCGCGGCATCGCCGCGCGCAAGCCACCAGGCCAGCGGCCCGTTCGCAAGCAGCGCGTCGGCTGCGAGTACGCGGCGCGGCGGCAGCAGCAGGGTCAGACGGTTCATGCAGCCTCCTCTCCTCGGGCATGCATGGCGCACGCCTCAGTCGTAGCGAACCGCCGTGATCTCGTAGCGCTTGACGCCATTGGGCGCCTGGAATTCGAACGAATCGCCCTGGCTCTTGCCGATCAGCGCGCGCGCGATCGGCGAGCTCACGGCGATCAGGCGCTGCTTGATGTCGGCTTCGATGTCGCCGACGATCTGGTAGGTGACCTGATCGCCGGAATCCTCGTCTTCGAGTTCGACGATCGCGCCGAACACGATGCGCGGCGCAGCCTGCAACTTTGATACGTCTATGACTTCCGCATAGCTCAGGGTCGCTTCCATTTCCTGGATGCGTCCCTCGACGAAGCCCTGCTGTTCGCGCGCCGCGTGGTACTCGGCGTTTTCCTTGAGATCGCCGTGCGCGCGCGCTTCGGCGATCGCCTCGATGATGCGCGGACGGTCGACGGTCTTCAGTTTTTCGAGCTCTTCACGCAAACGCTCGGCGCCTTTGAGGGTCAAGGGCGGTCGCTTCATGCTTTCAGTTCCTTGTGCAGCTCTTGCAGGCTGTTGACGCTGCCGTCGCCGCGATAGTCCAGCGAATGCAGCAGCGCACGGGCGCCGGCAATGGTAGTCGAATAGGTGATGCGCTGCTGCAGGGCCTCGCGCCGGATCGAGAACGAGTCGGCGATGGCCTGCTTGCCTTCCGTGGTGTTGACGATGAAGACGATTTCGCCGTTCTTGATCAGATCGACGACGTGCGGGCGGCCTTCGAGCACCTTGTTGACGCGCTCGCAGGCCAGGCCCTGGCCCTGCAGCCAGTCGCAGGTGCCGCTGGTGGCGACCAGCGAGTAGCCGCGGCGCAGCAGATCCTGCGCGACCGGCAGCAGGCGCGGCTTGTCCGGGTCGCGCACCGAGACGAACACCTTGCCCTTGGGCGGCGCGCCGATGTTGGCCGCTTCGTGAGCGCGCGCGAACGCGGCGCCGAAGCTGCGGCCCACGCCCATGACCTCGCCGGTGGAACGCATTTCCGGACCGAGGATGGGATCGACGTTCTGGAACTTCAGGAACGGGAAGATCGCTTCCTTGACCGAGTAGTACTGCGGAATGATCTCGCACGTCGCGCCCTGCGCGGCCAGGCTCTGGCCGACCATGCAGCGCGCGGCGATCTTGGCCAGCGCCACGCCGGTGGCCTTGGACACGAACGGCACCGTGCGCGAGGCGCGCGGATTGACTTCGAGAATGAACACCTTGTCGTCCTGGATCGCGAACTGGGTGTTCATGAGGCCGACCACGTTGAGTTCGCGCGCCATCGCGCGCACCTGCTCGCGCAGCTGGTCCTGGATCTCCGGCGACAGCGAATACGGCGGCAGCGAGCAGGACGAGTCGCCCGAATGCACGCCGGCTTCCTCGATGTGCTCCATGATGCCGCCGATCAGCACGTTACCCTCGCTGTCGGCGACTATGTCCACGTCGACCTCGACCGCGTTGTCGAGGAAGCGGTCCAGCAGCACCGGCGAGTCGTCGGACACGCGCACGGCTTCGGTGATGTAGCGCTTGAGGTCGGCGTCGGAATGCACGACTTCCATCGCGCGGCCGCCGAGCACGTAGCTCGGCCGCACGACCATCGGATAGCCGATCTCGCGGGCGAGCGCCATGGCTTCGTCGGCCGTGCGGGCGGTGCGGTTCGGCGGCTGGGTCAGGCCGAGCTTCTGCACCATCTGCTGGAAGCGTTCGCGATCCTCGGCCAGATCGATCGAATCCGGCGTCGTGCCGATGACCGGCGCGCCGTTGGCTTCGAGCGCACGCGCGAGCTTCAGCGGCGTCTGGCCGCCGTACTGCACGATGACGCCCTTGGGCTTTTCCTTGTCGATGATCTCGAGCACGTCTTCCAGGGTCAGCGGCTCGAAGTACAGGCGGTCGGACGTGTCGTAGTCGGTGGAGACGGTCTCCGGATTGCAGTTGACCATGATGGTCTCGTAGCCGTCTTCGCGCAGGGCCAGCGCCGCGTGCACGCAGCAGTAGTCGAACTCGATGCCCTGGCCGATGCGGTTGGGGCCGCCGCCGAGCACCATGATCTTGTCGCGCGTGCTCGGCAGCGCCTCGCATTCTTCCTCGTAGGTCGAATACAGATAGGCCGTCGAGGTCGCGAACTCGGCCGCGCAGGAGTCCACGCGCTTGTAGACCGGACGCACGTTGAACGCGCGGCGCAGGGTGCGCACGGCGTTCTCGTCGGTGCCGAGCAGGCCGGCCAGACGCGCATCGGAGAAGCCCTTGCGCTTGAGCCTGAGCAGACGCGCCGCGTCGATCACGGCGAGACCGCGCGCCTTGACCTCGGCCTCGGTGCGGATCAGGTCTTCGATCTGCGCGAGGAACCAGCGGTCGATGCGCGTCAGCGCATAGATTTCCTCGAGGCTCAGGCCGGCGCGGAAACCGTCGGCAACGTAGAACACGCGCTCGGGGCCGGGCTCCTTGAGCTCGCGCTTGAGCGTGGCCACGCCGTCGGCGCTGGCGATGTCCACGCGCGTCGGGCTCAGTCCGTCCTTGCCGGTTTCCAGGCCGCGCAGGGCTTTCTGCAGCGACTCCTGGAACGTGCGCCCGATGGCCATGACTTCGCCGACCGACTTCATCTGCGTGGTCAGGCGCGCGTCGGCGGCCGGGAATTTCTCGAACGCGAAGCGCGGAATCTTGGTGACCACGTAGTCGATCGACGGCTCGAACGAGGCCGGGGTCAGGCCGCCGGTGATCTCGTTGCGCAGTTCGTCCAGGGTATAGCCGACCGCGAGCTTGGCGGCGACCTTGGCGATCGGAAAGCCGGTGGCCTTGGAGGCCAGCGCCGAGGAACGCGACACGCGCGGGTTCATCTCGATGACGACGACGCGGCCGTCCTCGGAATTGACGCCGAACTGCACGTTGGAGCCGCCGGTGTCGACGCCGATCTTGCGCAGCACGGCGAGCGAGGCGTCGCGCAGGCGCTGGTATTCCTTGTCGGTCAGCGTCTGCGCCGGCGCGACCGTGATCGAGTCGCCGGTGTGCACGCCCATCGGATCGAGGTTCTCGATCGAGCAGACGATGATGCAGTTGTCCGCGCTGTCGCGGACCACTTCCATCTCGAACTCCTTCCAGCCGAGCACCGATTCCTCGACGAGCACCTCGCCGACCGGCGACAGCTCCAGGCCGCGGCTGACGATCTCGATGAATTCCTCGCGGTTGTAGGCGATGCCGCCGCCGGAACCGCCGAGCGTGAACGAGGGCCGGATGATGGTCGGGAAACCGACCTTGGTCTGCGCATCCAGCGCCTGTTCCAGGGTGCGCGCGATTTCCGCGCGCGGACATTCCAGGCCGATGTCCTTCATCGCGTGGCGGAACAGCTCGCGGTCCTCGGCCATGCGGATCGCCTCGCGCGAGGCGCCGATCAGCTCGACGCCGTGCTTTTCGAGCACGCCCTTGTCGGCCAGCTCCAGCGCGCAGTTCAGCGCCGTCTGTCCGCCCATGGTCGGCAGCAGCGCGTCGGGCTTTTCCTTGACGATGATGCGTTCGACCGTGTCCGGGTTGATCGGCTCGATGTAGACCGCGTCGGCGGTCTCCGGGTCGGTCATGATCGTGGCCGGATTCGAGTTGACCAGCACCACGCGGAAGCCTTCCTGCTTGAGCGCCTTGCAGGCCTGCGCGCCCGAATAGTCGAACTCGCAGGCCTGGCCGATGACGATGGGGCCGGCGCCGATGATCAGGATGGTCTTGAGATCAGTTCTTTTGGGCACTGTCGCCTCCGGGTGTCGAGTCGGCTCCGCCGGCGACTTCGATGTCGCGCACGGAGCTGGAAGGAATGTCGAATTCGACGCCGCCGTCATGCGGCGCGAGCTGCAGGCGCAGGGCCGCGCGCGTATAGCGCACGAGCTTGCCGGCGCGGCGCGAGCCCAGGGTCGTGCGCACGACCACGTCTTCGCCGAGATGGGCGCCGAGCTGTTCGTAGCTGACGACGGCCATGACGGGCTCGTGCGCCTGCGCCGACAGACCGGCGAACGGCGCGGCCGCGGCAAGGATCGCCGTCACGAGACGGCGCAAGGCGATGCGTGAACGCATGCGGCGGCTCAGGCGGCCGCGCGGCGGCGCGACTGCATGGTCTGCACGAACGGGTCGAACAGGCCGGCCACGTCCTGCGGCCCGGGGCTGGCTTCCGGATGGCCCTGGAAGCTGTAGGCCGGTGCGTCGGTCAGCGCGATGCCCTGCAGCGAGCCGTCGAACAGCGAGCGGTGGGTGGCCTTGACGTTGGCCGGCAGGCTGGCCTCGTCGACCGCGAAGCCATGGTTCTGGCTGGAGATCATGACCCGCCCGCTGGCGATGTCGATGACCGGATGGTTGGCGCCGTGATGGCCGAACTTCATCTTCAGGGTCTTCGCGCCGACCGCCAGGCCGAGCAGCTGATGGCCCAGGCAGATGCCGAACAGCGGCAGGCGCGCGGCGATGAATTCCCGGATCGCGGCGATCGCGTAGTCGCAGGGCTCCGGATCGCCGGGGCCGTTGGACAGGAACACGCCGTCGGGCTTCAGCGCGAACACCTCCGCCGCGCTGGTCTGCGCCGGGACCACGGTGATCGCGCAGCCGCGGTCGGCGAGCATGCGCAGGATGTTGGTCTTGATGCCGAAGTCGTAGGCGACGACATGCAGGCCGGCGGCCGGACGCGCGAACGCGGTGCGGTCCAGATCGTAGCTGCCCTCGTTCCAGGCATACGCCGTGGCCGTGCTGACCACCTTGGCCAGATCCATGCCCTGCAGGCCCGGGAATGCGCGCGCTGCGGCCAGTGCGGCCTCCGCGTCGATGTTCGCGCCGGCGACGATGGCGCCGTTCTGCGCGCCCTTGTCGCGCAGGATGCGCGTGAGCCGGCGCGTATCAATATCGGCGATCGCGACGAGACCGTGGCGTTTGAGGTAGTCCTGCAGGGTTTCGGTGGATCGCCAGTTGCTCGCCAGCAGCGGCAGGTCGCGGATCACGAGGCCGGCGGCAGCGACGTTGGCGGACTCCACGTCGACCGGGTTGCAGCCGGTGTTGCCGATGTGCGGATAGGTCAGCGTGACGATCTGCCGCGAGTAGGAAGGATCAGTCAGGATTTCCTGATAACCGGTCAGCGCGGTGTTGAACACCACTTCGCCGGTCGTCGTGCCCTCGGCGCCTATGCCGGTGCCGCGAAACAGGCTGCCGTCGGCTAGGGCAAGGAGTGCTGGCATGGTCATGCGGTCGCCTTATGCGTAATGGCCCGGCACCGTCAAACTCAGGTGCGCGAAAACCCGCGGGCTGGCGCAACCAGTCCGTGGATTGGGCGTAAAAGGGAATCGAGGCGAGGCGCGATTTTAGGCGGCGACGGCGCCAGTGTCCACCGGATTGTGCAGCGCAACGACGATGGTCGATGGCTGCGCGCCACGGCTGCGTCCGCCTAGAATCCGGCGCAACGGCCACGGGCCGGCCGCCGCGAGGGACAGCGCATGACGCAGCAGAACGACGCCGACGGGCACCCCGCCCCGCGCGGATCGCTGAGCAAGGGCACGGGACTGGGGCTGCTCGCCCTGCTCGGCGGCCACCTCGTCATGTGGGGTGTGCTGCCGAGCCTGCAACCCTATTCGGCGTTCATGACCTTCCTCGTCGCGCCGTGGATCCTGCTGGCCGCCATCGCCGCGCACTTCCTGCGCCGGCAAGAGCCGCGCACCGTGGCGGGCCTGCTGATCGCCGCCGGCATACTCGTCGGCGTGGTGGTGCTGCTGATCGGCATTCTCGCGCTGATGCTGGCGCAGAGCCCGGGACACTTCTGACCGTCGCACGGGACCAGGGAGCGCCTTGCGCCGTGCCGGCGCCGTGCGCCCGGCCGGACTGCCGTGCCTGACGCCGGTTGCGGCAGGTAACACCGGTCGCCGACCGCAACGCGGCCGCTGCCATGAGCGCGGCCCCACCTGCCCTCGCCGCATCGGTGCCGTTGCCGCGACCGTCGCCGGCACGGACACTGCCGGCGGCCTCAATCGCCGAGCACGTCGTCCATGGCATAGAAGCCCGGATCGGCGACGGCCAGGCGCTGTGCCGCGAGCAGCGCGCCGCGGGCGAACAGGTCGCGGTTCGCGGCACGGTGGGTGAACTCGATGCGCTCGTCGTCGCTGGCGAAGATCACCGTATGCTCGCCGACGACGTCGCCGCCACGCAGGGCATGAAAGCCGATCTGTCCGGCCGGGCGCTCGCCAATCTGGCCGCGGCGGCCGTGGGCGGCGACCGTGTCCAGCGCGATGCCGCGCCCCTGGGCCACGGCTTCGCCGAGACTCAGCGCCGTGCCCGACGGAGCATCGAGCTTGCGCCGGTGATGCATCTCGACGATCTCGCAGTCCCAGTCCGGCAGCACGCGCGCGGCCATGCGCGCGAAGCGCTGCATCAGCGCGACGCCGAGGCTGAAGTTCGAAGCCCACAGCACCGGTATCGCCTGCGCCGCGCGACGCAGCTCGGCCAGTTGCGCCGCCGCCAGGCCGGTGGTGCCGCTGATGAACGCGACACGGCGTTCGAGCGCGAGCGCGAGCGCGCCTTCGAACGCCTGCGGGCCGCTGAAGTCGATCAGCACGTCGACCGGCGTATCCGGATCCAGCGCCGCGCGGAATTCGAGATCGCCGGCCTGGGCGCCGAGCAGCTGGCGCAGCGGCGCGTCGATCAGCGGCGAGCCGGGCCGCACGAGCGCAGCGGACACGGCGAGGTCGCTGCGCGCGGCGGCCGCGCGCAGCAGAGCCTGGCCCATGCGGCCGGCCGCGCCGTGCAGGGCAATATGGATACGGCGTTCGTGTTCGCGCATCGCGGACGTCCTGGCGGAATCAGCCGCGATTGTCGGCGGCCGCTGCGGGCGCGGCAACGGCATGAGTCCGGGTGCGACGCCGCTGCCATCGCGAGAACGGCCCGCCCGCCGTGCCGGCGGCCGCGCGACGCCCTGGGCTGTTCGGGCGAGCCGCGCCGTGTCCGTACACGCATGCATACGTCGCAGCAGACACCCGCTGCGCCGGGAGCGGAGCCGTTCTCACGGCTCCGCCCTGCCCGTCCTGACTTACCAGTGCACCCCGCGCATCAGGGCGGCGACGGCGATCTGCTCGTTGGTCGGCTGTTCGAGCTCGGCACGGCCGGCCATGCCCTTGGCTGCGGCCGAATCCGGGAACAGGCGGAACGCCGAATTCATGATGATCTCGTAGGCCCGCGGCGCCAGCGAGTAGAGGATCGACGCGAAGATGCCCAGGCGCGTGGCGATGCGCACCGGACGCTCGACGATGGCCTCGACGACGAGATCGGCGGCCTCTTCCGGCGACAGGGTCGGCACATGGTCATACATCTTGGTCGGCGCGATCATCGGCGTCTTCACCAGCGGCATGTTGATTGTCGTGAAGTGGATGCCGAGGTCGGAATACTCGGCCTGGGCGCAGCGCGAGAACGCATCGAGCGCGGCCTTGGACGCGACATAGGCCGAGAAGCGCGGCGCATTGGTCAGCACGCCGATCGAGGAGATGTTGATGATGTGGCCGCGCCGCTTTTCGGACATCGTCGGCAGGAAGCCCATGATCAGACGCAGCGCGCCGAAATAATTCAGCTGCATCGTGCGCTCGAAATCGTGGAAACGGTCGAAGCTCAGGGCGATCGAGCGGCGGATGGAACGGCCGGCGTTGTTGACGAGCACGTCCACGCCGCCGTGGTCGGCCACGACCTGCTTGACGAATGCATCGCAGCTGGCCATGTCCGACAGATCGACGATGTAGGTGAAGCAGGTGCCGCCGGCCGCCTCGATCTCCTTCTTGGCCGCGGCCAGCTCTTCCTCGCCGCGCGCGCAGATGACGATCTTGGCGCCGGCCGCGGCGATCTTCAGCGCGACGGCCTTGCCGATGCCCGAGGAGCCGCCGGTCACGACGACGACGCGGTTCTTGACCTTGCCGCTCAGCGAATGGTCGACGAACAGATCCGGATCGAGATGGCGTTCCCAGTAGTCCCAGATGCGCCAGGCATAGTCCTCGAGCTTGGGCAGCTTGATCTTGGAGCCCTTCAGCGCGCGCTCGGTCTCGCGGCAGTCGAAGCGCGTCGGGTAATTGATGAACTTCATGACTTCGCGCGGTATGCCGAAGTCGCGCAGGATCACGCCGGTGAAGCGCTTGATCGGCGGCAGGCTGCTGAGCGCCGCGCGTATGCCCTGCGGGATGAAGGCGAACATGCGCGCATCCAGGCGCATGGTCATCTGCGGCGCATGGCCGGCGCGCGCGAATACGTTGAGCACTTCGCCGATGCGCCGCGGCGCCGGATCGGTCAGGTGGAAGGTATGGCCGTCGAGGCCGGCCTTGTGCGCGATGTGGTCCATGGCCGCGGCGACCCAGTCCACCGGCACGAGGTTCAGGCGTCCGCCTTCCAGGCCGATCGTCGGCATCCACGGCGGCAGCGTCTGGCGCAGTTTCTTGATCAGGCGGAAGAAGTAGTACGGACCGTCGATCTTGTCCATCTCGCCGGTGGCCGAATTGCCGATCACGATGCCGGGGCGGTAGACGCGCCAGGGCCGCGGATACTCCTTGCGCACGAGGCCTTCGGAGTCGTGCTTGGTGCGGAAATACGGATTGTCGAGTTCTTCGGCCTCGTCGAACATGTCCTCTCGGAACACGCCGGGATACAGGCCGGCCGCGGCGATCGAACTCGTATGGTGGAAGCAGCCGGCCTTGACCGCTTCGGCGAGCTCCATCGCATGACGCGTGCCGTCCATGTTCGCGACGTGCTGGCTCTGCGCATCGGCAGCCAGGTCATACAGGGCCGCAAGATGGAAAAAATGCTGCACCTTTCCGGTCAGGGTCTTCAGCAGCGCCGGCGTCACGCCGAGGCGCGGCTTGGACAGATCGCCGGTGACCGCGACCAGGCGTTTCTCGTCGGCGCCGAGGCTCTCGCGCAACTGCTCGAACTTGTCCGCGGACCCCTTGCGCACGAGACAGTAGATCGTGCCCTTGCGCTTGAGCAGATTGGCGACGAGATGACGACCGATGAAGCCGGTAGCACCGGTGACGAAATAGGTCATTCGTTTCCCCTTGCGATTTCGCACCGGCAATCGCGGCGCGCCTGAGACGGGCCTTGTCGCCCGCAGCGATGAGCGACCGGCCATGCGTCGCCGGCGCCCGCATCGCGCGGCGCCCGCAACACATTCCTCTCCCTCACATCTCTCCTTCCGGCGCATAAGATAGTCCCGCCGCCGATCGCTTTCCAAGCGGGCTGCGAGCACGCGCCGCAACCGTGCGCGGGTCGCGTTGACCGTCCTGGGGACGCGTGATACAAGCTCGCATTCACCGCACGCGCAGATGCGGGAACCGATCACCCCGAGAGCGAGCCATGTCCGACCTGACGAGCAAATTCGAGGAAGCGGCGAAGAAGGCGATGAACCTGCCGGAACGCCCCGACAACGACACGCTGCTGAAGCTGTATGCCCTCTACAAGCAGGGTTCGTCCGGCGACGTGTCCGGGCCCAAGCCGGGCTTCTTCGATTTCGTCGGCACGGCCAAGTACGAAGCCTGGGCCAAGCTCAAGGGCACCCAGCCCGAAGAAGCGATGCAGAAATACGTCGACCTCGTGAAGAAGCTGGGCGGCTGATGCGCGACCTGGCGTGGCGCGGACTGCGCGGAGATCGCTGATGGCCCGACGTACGCGCGAGCGCATCCTTGAAATCGCCCTGGTGATGTTCAACTCCCAGGGCGAACCCAACGTAACGACGAACCACATCGCCGACGAGCTGGAGATCAGCCCCGGCAATCTCTACTACCACTTCCGCAACAAGGACGACATCGTCGAGCAGCTGTTCGCTGCCTACGAAACGCGCATGGACGAAGCGCTGCAGGTGCCGCAGGAGCGCCTGCCCAATCTCGAAGACATCTGGATGCAGCTGCATCGCGTGTTCGAGTGCATGTGGGACTACCGCTTCCTCTACCGCGACCTCGTCGACATCCTGTCGCGCAACCGCAAGCTCAAGCTGCATTTCGGCCGCATGCTCAACCGCGCGGCGACCAGCGCCTCGGACGTGCTCAAGGGACTGGCCCAGGCCGAGATCCTGCGCGCGACCGCCGACGAGATCCGCGCCAGCGCCGAGAACGTGCTGCTGCTGACCACGTTCTGGCTCAACTTCAACGCCGTGCGCAACTCGCGCGCCGACCCGAACCAGGAAGACCTGAACCAGGGCATCTACCAGGTCATGCTGCTGATCGCGCCGTTCCTGCGCGATGCGGAGCGGCTGCACCTGAATACGTTGGCGCAGGCGTATAGGCGCTGAGAGGCGGGAATCGGGAATCGCAAAAGCTGCAGCACCCCCATATCCTCGGGCCCGCGCGGCGTTCAAAGCCGTCGGAACCTCCGCTTCTGAGCAATCGCTTTTCCCCCTTGAAAGAGAAGGGTTTCCGCCGCTGCGTTTGCGCCCCCCGCCTTCGCGAGCCTGCGTGATCGAGCCGCAGCGTCAGACGGCTCCTACGATTCCCGATTCTCCATTCCCGATTCCCGGCTTTTCAAAGGCCGGCTTCGCCAACGCACGCGCGTGCTCGCGGACGTCCTCGGGCCAGGTCGCGGTGAATGTCTCAAAGCGCGCCGCATCATTGGCGAACAGCGCCCGTAGCGCTTCTTCGTAGCCGGCTTCGTCACCGGCCATCGCCGTCATGAAGCGGTGGGTCGATTCCTGGGCGCGGCGCCGATCACCGCCGCCGTCCTCGCGCCTGGCCTGCTCGACGAGACGCCGCAAGGTGACCGAGGCGCCGCCGGGCTGCTCGGCCAGCCATTCCCAATGTCGCGGCAGCAAGGTCACTTCACGCGCGACGACGCCGAGTCGCGGCCGGCCGCGCGAAGGCGGGCCGGTCTCGGTCGGCACCAGCCGCGCGACGACGTCGTCGGCGTCGCCGCGCCAGTCCACGTCGATGGGCTTGCTGGTCTCGGCGTCGAACACCTGCACCTCGGCGACGCGGTCGGCCAGTTGTTCGCAACTGCTGCGCACGGCCTCGGCCAGGGTTCCGGCGGCGATGCGGCGCCGGCCGTGAAACACGATGCAATAGATAGGAGCGAGCGGGTGCATGAAGGATCTCCGTCAAGTGGCCTGCAATTTACCCGGACAATATTTACGAAGTCAATATGACCCGGGTAAATAAAGGCGCTTGGACTCTGCGCCGCGTTGCGGCACACTTGCTGGCTCACCCACGCGCCAGCCGATTCCCGGCGGCGGCTTTGCAAAGCCGGCCGCGGGCTGCTATTCTCGCGCGTCTTTGTGCAAGCTGTTTCGAGGAGCTATCCCATGAAAGTACTGAATTCGCTGAAGTCCGCGAAGCAGCGCCACCGCGACTGCAAGGTCGTGCGCCGCCGCGGCAAGGTCTTCGTGATCTGCAAGAGCAACCCGCGCTTCAAGGCGCGTCAGCGCTGAGATCACGGCAGACGCCGGAATGCACGAAGGGCCGCTGATCAGCGGCCCTTTTTGTTTGCGCGGGTTCGTTCGGTGCCGCGACACGGGACGCAAGCGGCATCGAAGCCGCCGCGTCCGATTCAGCCGCGGAACAGACCGAGCTCGCGCGGATCGCCGTAGCCCGGAAACACCTGATCCAGCGCGGTCTCGCCACGGCGCTTGCGCAGCAGCTCGCGCAGTACGACACGATAGTCCGTCGTGATCGCGAGATCGCCGTCATCGAGATCGGCCTCGCCGAGCCCGGGCCAGTCGGCGACGATCTGGCCGCCGGCCACTCCGCCGCCAAGCACGAACAGACAATTGCCCTTGCCGTGATCGGTGCCGCCCGAGGCATTCGGCACGACGCGGCGGCCGAACTCGCTCATGCCGACCAGGCAGACCCTGTTCATTGCCGCGCCGAGATCGATACGGAACGCGGCGAGCGCGCTCGCAAATTCCTCCAGCAGCGGCGCGAGCCGATCCAGTTCGGCGTCGTGGTGATCCCAGCCGCCGATGTCGACGGTCGCGACTTCGAGCCCGACGCCGGCCTTGATCAGTTGCGCGATCTGCTGCAGTTCGCGGCCGAACGGTGTGCCCGGATAGGTCGCGCCGTTGGCCGGCAGGTACTGGTCCGGATCGGCCCGTTCGAGTTCGGCCATTGCGCTGAACGCGGTCTGCGCTACGGCGGCGAGACTGCCGCCGCCGGACGCAGTGAGCGGCTGCAAGGTCGCCTGCAGCGCATCGGCGCGCGGCGAACGCGTATGCAGCGTGAAGCCGTCGAACGTCGCGATGCCGAGCACGGGCGCCGGACCGCTGAGCGAGCGCGCCACGGCCGTGCCCATGCCTACGCCCTGGAAGTCCGACGCGACGCCGCGTGCGGCCAGGTGGCGATTGAGCCAGCCGCTGGACAGAGCCGAACCATCGAACACGGCGCGTTCGAGCAGATCCTGGCAGGAGAAATGCGAGCGGCTGTGAGTCGGGCCGCCGACGGCATGCACCAGTGCCAGTTCGCCGCCCGCATACAGCGGCCGCAGCGGCGCCAGCGCCGGATGCAGGCCGAAGCGCGCCTGCCCTGCGAGCGGCAGCACCTGCGATTCGGCAATCGCGACCGTGCGGCGGCGGTCGTAGTACGCCGCATCGCCGGCCGGCACGACAATGTTGAGACCGTCCATGCCGCCGCGCTGGAACACGACGACGAGCACGTCGCGGGCCGGCGCGCCGCCCTGCGCGAACAGGCGGCGCGTGCCGAGCAGCGGCAGGCCGGCCGTGATGCCGGCAAGCTTGAGGAAGCGGCGGCGGGATTCGTTGCGGGCCATGGTCCTGTCCTCAGCGGTACTGGTGGTACGGCGACGCGAGCAGCAGCGCGCCGAGTTCGCGCGCGGTCGCATCCAGCTGCGCGGTAGCCAGCGGCAAGGCCGGATCGGCGCCGGCCGCGGCATAGGCGACGAGCAGATCGCGCGCCGCGGCGGCGAGCGGCCGGTGCAGCAGCCGCGACGCGAGCCGGTCGACCAGTGCGGCCGGCGTCACCGCCGCGCCACGCAACGCGGCAATGTCGACATGCAGCGGCGCCGCAGCCCCGCGCTGGAACAGGGTCAGCGCGAAATTCCAGCGTGCAAGCAGCGCGGCGGTATTGAGCCAGTACCCCTGTTGATCCGGATAACCGTTCGGTGCCGGCCAGTTCAACGGCGTCTGCCCCTGCGCCGTCAACGCGGCCGCAACCACGCGCAGGCCGGCCTCGCCGTCCATCACAGCGCCGCTTGCGCGCAGGCAGGCCGTCAGATATTCGGCCGGCCGGCGGAACTTGCGGTCGGCGCTGTTGCGGAAATCGGCCGAGTGCAGCACGGCAGCGACGGTCGCGCGGATGTCGCCGCCGCTGCGGATGAACACGGCGGCGACCGCCTCGACGGTCGCATCTGCCGGCAGGTCCTCGACGAAACGACACAGCAGCTTGCGCGCGATGTGCCGCGCGGTGGACGGATGCGCGGCGAGCAGATCCAGCACGGCCTCGCCGTCTTCTTCGCCGCGGTTGGCCGGCAGACGATGGTCCAGCACGAACTTGGCGCCGTAGTCGTGCCGATTGGCGAAGAAATGGTATTCGTGATTGCGCAGGCCCCAGCCGGTGAAGCAGCGCGCGACTTCCTTGACGTCGCTTTCGCCGTAGCCGCCGTCGACGCCGAGGGTGTGCAGCTCCAGCAATTCGCGCGCGTAGTTCTCGTTCGGCCCGTCGACGACGTTGCTCGCGTTGTCGAGGTAGACCAGCATCGCCGGGCTGCGCGCGCTGGCCCGCAGCAGATCGGCGAAGCGGCCCAGTGCATGCGGCCGGATCACGTCGCGGTCGTCGCCGGTCTTGTAGTAGCGCGCGCGTCCGTCGCTGTGGGTCACGTTGAAATGATTCGACCAGAATTCGACCATGACCTCGAATAGCTGGCGCCGGCTGTAGCGCTGGCGCAGCACCGTGGCCGCGCGCAGCTCGCGCAGCGGAACCTGGCGCTGTCCCTGTTCGGCGGCGGCATAGCGCTGCACGAGCTCGGCATTGCTCAGGCCCAGCGTGTCCAGGTGCGCGAGAACCGCATCCAGCGGCGAATCGTCGAGGCTGTCGGGATGCAACTGCTCCTCGACATAGGCAGCGACGCCGATCGTGCGCACGCGCGCCAGCGTCGCTTCGTCGACACCGAAGCTGGTACGTCCCAGCAGGTGTACGGCCGCCTCCGGCGGCGGCAACGATGTGCTTGGAGCCTGGGCGGCGAACAGCGCAGTCAGCAGCGAACGACGGGCGGGCAAGGCCTGCATGACGAACTCTCCGTAGGCATGAAGCAACGGGGCCTCCGCGGCGAGCGGCGGACGCCCCTTCCCGGCCGTGCGGCACCACGCGCTGCGGCGTCGTACTGCGCCGCCGCGCGGCCCTGACCGCTCGGCTTTGCCGCGGCGGCGCAACCCCCGCCGCCCGGCTCCGACCTCAACGCAGGCCGCCGCCGCCGGTTGACCGGCCCGATCGATGAACCGAGCGCAGACGACTTCATGGAAGTTGGCGCAACCTTCTGTTAAAACGCGGATTGCCGCATCTGGCCGCCTGAAAGGCCGAGGAGAACGTCATGACATTCCGCCTGTTCCCGCTGCTCGCCGCCCTGGGTCTGGCCGTGTTCGCCAGCAACGCCGGCGCCGACACCCTGCTGATGGAACGCACCCAGAAAGAAGCCGGCATGTCCATGCCCACGCGCGGCATGACCATGGCCCAGGTCGAAAGCCGCTACGGCGCGCCGTTGTCCAAGCTCGATCCGCGTGGCGGCGGCAAACCGCAGCATCCGGTCATCAACCGCTGGGAATACGACAACTTCATCGTCTATTTCGAGCGCAGCCACGTCATCGACTCGGTCGCCAAGCGCGCCGACAGCAACGAGATCGGCCCCAAGTCCAGGCATTGAACGCCGCGGCCGGCGCGCCCGATGCGCGCCGCCGCCGTTCCCGCCAAGCCCTTGTCGGACAACGGCTTGGTCCGCGCCCCCTGCTCCGCTATGCTGCGCGATTCCGCGACGCGCCGGAGCTGATTCCGACGCGCCGCGCATGCCCTGTTTTCAAAGGAATGCCCTGGTGACGTCCACTACCGCATTGCGTCTGCCCGCCGAATGGGAGACGCAGTCCGCCGTCCTGCTGGCCTGGCCCCATGCCGACACCGACTGGGCCGAACGCCTGGCCGAGGTCGAAACGACCTACACCGCGCTGATCACGGCCATCACCCGTTTCGAGACCGCCATCGTCTGCGTCGCCGATGCACAGGTACGCGAGCGCGCCGAAACCCTGCTGCGCGAAGCCGGCGCCGACGCGAAGCGCCTGCAGTTCGTCGAGATCGAGTACGACGACACCTGGCTGCGCGACTCCGGTCCGATCACCCTGTTCGACGGCAAGCATTTCCAGCTGACCGATTTCCGCTTCACCGGCTGGGGCGGCAAGTTCGAGGCCAGCCGCGACGACCGCCTCGTGCAGGGCCTGATCGCCCGCAACCTGTTCGTGCCGGCCGCGCATCGGCGCATCGACTGGGCGCTGGAAGGCGGCGGCATCGAGTCCGACGGCGCCGGCACGATACTGACGACCTGGAAATGCCTGAGCCAGCGCCATCCGCAGCTCAGCCGCGAGCAGATGGACAAGAAGCTGATCGACGGCCTGGAGGCGCGCCGCATCCTCTGGCTGGACCGCGGCTATCTCGAAGGCGACGACACCGACGCGCATATCGACACGCTCGCACGCTTCGCGCCGGACAACGCGATCGTCTATCAGGACTGCGACGATCCCGACGACGTGCACTACGCCGAGCTCAAGGCCATGGCCGAGGAACTCGCCGCGCTGCGCACGGCCGACGGCGCACCCTATCGCCTGCATGCCCTGCCCTGGGCCCGGCCTATACGCGACGACGGCCGCCGCCTTGCCGCGTCGTACGCGAATTACCTGATCGTCAACGGCGCCGTGCTGATCCCGGGCTACGACGATCCGGCCGACGCGGAGGCCGCACGTGTCATCGCCGCCGCTCATCCGGGCCGCACCATTGTGCAGATCCCCTGCCGGCCCCTTATCTGGCAGAACGGCAGCCTTCACTGCGTGACCATGCAGCTGCCCAAAGGAGTCGTCGCATGAAACCGCGGAATCTGCGTGTCGCGCTGCTGCAGGAAACCGATCGGGGCAGCGTCGCCGCCAATCTCGACGCGATCGAGGCCGGTCTGCGCGAAGCGGCCGCGGCCGGCGTGCAGCTCGTGCTGCTGCAGGAGCTGCACAACGGCCCGTATTTCTGCCAGCACGAAAGCACGGACGAATTCGATCGCGCCGAGTCGATTCCGGGCCCGTCGACCGAGCGCATCGGCGCGTTGGCCGAGGAGCTGAAGCTCGTCGTCGTCGCCTCGCTGTTCGAGCGCCGCGCGGCCGGTCTGTATCACAACACCGCCGTCGTGTTCGACCGCTCGCGCGCGATCGCGGGACGCTATCGCAAGATGCACATCCCGGACGATCCGGCGTTCTACGAAAAGTTCTATTTCACGCCGGGCGACCTCGGCTTCGAGCCGGTGCAGACCTCGGTCGGCAAACTCGGCGTGCTGGTCTGCTGGGACCAGTGGTATCCGGAAGGCGCGCGCCTGATGGCGCTGGCCGGTGCGGAGCTGCTGCTCTACCCGACCGCGATCGGCTGGGATCCGCAGGATGAAGCGGCCGAAAAGCAGCGCCAGCGCGAAGCCTGGATCACCGTGCAGCGCGGCCACGCGGTCGCCAACGGCATTCCGCTGCTGGCCTGCAATCGCACGGGTTTCGAGGCCGCGCCCGACGGCGGCCGCGGCATCCAGTTCTGGGGCACGAGCTTCGTCGCCGGACCGCAGGGCGAGTTCCTGGCCCAGGCGGGCAGCGATGCGCGCGAACTGCTCGTCGTCGATGTCGACCTGGAGCGCAGCGAGCAGGTGCGCCGCATCTGGCCGTTCCTGCGCGACCGCCGCATCGACGCCTACGACGACCTGCTGCGCCGCTTCCGCGACTGAGGCCCAGGACGACCGCAACCTCTGCCGGCGGCACGGCTCCCGGGCCCTGCCGCTTTCTCCCCACTCCGCCGAACCGCTTGCTGCGTGAGCGCCGCTTCCCCTTGACGCCCGGGGAACGCAAGCGCAAAACCGAGTCCGACGCGTTGCGACCTTTTCCGAATCCATGACGACCGAAGACCCCCGCCCGGAAGATTTCGGGCCGCCCGATCCGCTGCAGGATCAGCCGATACGCCGCCTCACCCTGAATGACACCGAGTTCGTGCTGCTGGGCACGGCGCATGTCTCGCGCGCGAGCGTCGCCGCCGTGCAGGCGCTGATCGAACGCGAGCACTTCGACGCGGTCGCGGTGGAGCTCGACAGCAACCGCCACGCGTCGATGCGTGACCCGGAACTGTTGCGCAAGATGGATCTGTTCCAGGTCATCCGCCAGGGCAAGGCCGGTCTCGTCGCGGCCAACCTGGCGCTGTCGGCGTTCCAGCGCCGCCTCGCCGAGCAGTACGGCATCGAGGCCGGTGCCGAGCTCAAGGCTGCGTTCGAGGCCGCCGAGGCGCGCTCGATTCCGGTCTGGCTCATCGACCGCGACATCGGCGTCACGCTCAAGCGCGCCTACCGCAGCGTCGGCTTCTGGGACCGCATGGGCATACTCAGCGGCCTGGGCGCCAGCGTGCTGTCCAGCGAGGAAATCGGCGAGCAGGACATCGAGAAGCTCAAGCGCGGCGACATGCTCGAAAGCGCGTTCTCGGAGTTCGCCAAGGAATCCGAACCGCTGTACCGCAGCCTGATCGCCGAACGCGACAGCTACATGGCTGCGCGCCTGCGCGAGGAACAGATAAAGACGCCGGTGCGGCGCGTGCTCGCCGTGGTCGGCGCCGGCCATCTCGGCGGACTGGAGCGCGAACTCGGCGAACAGAAGACGCCGCCCGTCGCGCTGCGCGCGACCCTCGACACCGTGCCGCCGGGCGCACGCTGGCCGAAATGGCTTGCTCTGGGCCTGTTCGTCGCGATCGCCGTGGCCATCGTGCTGCTGTTCAAGCGCGACGCCGCACTCGGCACCGACGCGCTGCGCGACTGGATCCTGCTGACCGGCGGTCTGGCCGGACTCGGCGCCCTGCTCGGCGGCGGCCATCCGCTGTCGGTGCTGGCCGCCGCCGTGGTCGCGCCGCTGAAGCCTTTCCGCCCCGGCATACCGCCGGGCGTGGCCAGCGCCGGCGTCGAGATCTGGCTGCGCAAGCCGCGCGTCGCCGATTTCGACAGCCTGCGCCACGACGTCAGTGTCTGGACCGGCTGGTGGAAAAATCGCATTTCGCGCACCCTGCTGGTTTTCCTGCTGACCAATCTCGGCGGCATGATCGGCGTCTGGCTCGCGGGATTCCGCATCCTCAAGAGCCTGACCTGAGCACGCCATGAGCCCGCAGCGCCGCTACGCCACCGGATCGGTCCATGACGAAGCACCGTCCATTCCGCTGTTTCCGTCCGCAGGCGCCGACGTCTGCCGCGTTCGCCACGGGCGCAGCCTGCACACCGGGCTGCGCATGAAGCCGCGCCTGCGAATCGTCCGGTCGTGCCGCGCCGCAGGGTCGCCGCGCCGGGCGTCCGCCGCCGCGGGCGGCCAGAGCCTGACGGATCGCAACACTGACGCGTGTGACCGCCATCGCGGGCGGCACAGCGCCGGTCCGTTCCGATCGGAGCGGCGTGCCTTCGATGCCGCCGCGCGCGGCCGCCGCATGCCGGCGCTGCGCCACGCCCCCACTCAGCCCCACTCCGTGATCCGGGACGCAGGTTCCGGCTTCACTGCCTCGGCACGTCGCGCAGCCCCCTGCGCCGCGACGACGGCCATGACGCGTTTCACGAGGTCCGCCGCGTAATGAAGCTCACTCGTTTCCTGTTCAAACCCCGCTGGCAGAGCAAGGACGTCGCGACGCGTCGCGGCGCCGTGTCCGAACTCAACGACGCCGAGCTCGTCGCCGCGCTGCCGTCCATCGCGCGCAACGACGTCGACGCGGGCGTGCGCCTGGCCGCGCTGCGCCGGCTCAACCAGTACGAAGCCTGGCGCGAGCGTTCCACCGCCGATGTGGACAACCAGGTGCGCGAAGTCGCGCGCACGGCCTATATCGCCATGCTGACCGGCAACAGCGCCGGATTGCCGCCGCTGGAACGGCGCATCGCCGAACTGGATACCTTGTCCGGCGAGGAGATCGAGCGCATCGCCGTCCAGGGCATGGACCCGGCCCTGCGCACGGCCGCGCTGGAGCGCGCGACGCGGCCCAGCCTGCTGACCGAAGTCGCAGTCAACGACAGCGATCCCAAATTGCGCCTCGTCGCGCTGTCGCGGATCACCGACGCGGATGCGCTGGCGCGCGTGGCCGAACGGACGCGCAAGACCGACAAGGTAGTCAGCCGCCTCGCCCGCGACCGTGCCGAGGCCGCGCGCATTGCTGCCGGCGACGCCGACACCATACAGGCGCGCGCGCGCCAGCTCTGCGAGCGCATCGACGCGCTGCTGCAGCGGCCGCGCAGCGAACGCACCGGGGAACTCGCCGCGCTGGACCAGGCCTGGGCAATGCTCGGCGACAAGGCGCCGCGCCAGTTCGCCGAGCGCTTCGAATCCACGCGGACCTTCCTGCGCAACGACACCGAAGAAGCGGCCGCCGAACGCACACGCCTGCGCGCGCTGCGCGAACGCCTCGAGGCCGCGCTGTCGGCCGGTGACGGCGATGCCGCCGCATTCGAAGCGCTGGCGCGGGAGGCCGGCCGCGGCGTCGCCGACAGCCGCCACGAGCTGCCCGAGCGCGACCGCGTCGAAACCCTGCTCGTCCAGCTGACTCAGCGCATCGCCCAGCACGCCGTGCAGGCGCGCGAAGCGGCCGAGAACGCCGCCAACCAGGCCCAGGAAGCCGACACGAAACGCGAGGCGGCACTCGAAGCGATCGCCGCGCAGGCGCGCTTCGACGCCGCGCTGGAACGTGCCCAGGCCGACAAGGAAAAGCAGCGCGAGCAGCACGAAGCGCTGCGCCGCGATCTCAACGAGCTCGTCATCCGGCTGGAGGAGCAGCTCGAAGCCGGCGATCTGGGCGACGCGCTGGCCACGCATGCGCGCATCACCAATCTGCTCGAAGGACTGCCGCCGCTCGCGCGCCACGACAAGCGTCTGGTCAATGTCCAGGCGCGTCTGGACGAGCTCAAGCGCTGGCAGCGCTGGTCCGGCAATGAGCGGCGCAAGCAGATCTGCGAAGCCATCGAAGCCCTGCCCGCGCTGGGCCTGCATCCGGATGCCGTGGCCACGCGCGTGCGCGAGGCGCGCGCCGAATGGCAGCAGCTCGACGCCGCCGAAGGCGACAAGGAGCCGCGCGGCAGCCTCGGCCTGAGCCGGCGCTTCCAGGCGCTGTGCGCGCAAGCGCTGAAGCCGGCGCAGGGCTACTTTGCCAAGCGCGACGAACTGCGCAAGAGCAACCAGGAATCCATCGAGGCCCTGCTCACGGCCGAGGAAGCGCAGGCGACGGACACGGCGGAACTGCCCGCGCTGACTGCGCAGCGCCGCCGCGTGGCCGACGCGCTGCGTGCGCTCGACGGCATTGATCCGCGCGCGCGCAAGGCCTATGCGCAGCGTCTGAAGGATCTGCTCCAGCGCATCGATCAGCGCCTGGACCAGCAGGCCGCTGCCGTGGAAACCGCCAAGCAGCGCCTGATCGCCGAGGCCGAACGCCTGGCCGGGTCCGCCGATGCGGCCGCCGCTGCACGCGAAGTACGCGATCTGCAGACGCGCTGGAAAGCCGCCGGCAACGGCCGGCGCCGCACCGACGAGGCGCAGTGGAAGGCCTTCCGCGGCCACTGCGACGCGATCTTCGCGCGACTCGACAGCGCGCGCCGCGAACGCGACGAAGCCGACGCCGCGGCCCGCACCCAGGCCGAAGCCCTGCTGGCCGAGCTGACCGGGCTGGCCGGCGCGACGAACGACGACCTGCCCGCACGGCGCCGCGAACTCGAACAGCGCTGGTCCGCCGCCGACGTGCGCGACCGCGAACTGCAGCGCCGCTGGCAGCAGCAGCTCGACGCGCTCGACGCGGTGCAGGAACAGGCCCGCCGCCGGCGCCGCAACGCGGTGCTCGACGCGGCCGTTGCGGGCCTTGCGCTGTGCGAGGCGATCGAGCTGGGCCGGCGCGACGCCGCCGGCGCGGACTGGCAGGCGCCGTCGTCCGAAGCCGGCGCGCTCGGCGCAGCGCTGCAGCAGCGTTACGCGGCCGCCGTCGCCGGTACGCCGGCGGCCGCAACGGCGGGTACATCTGCAGCAACCGGTGCCGACGCCGCGGCGAGCGATGCCGCGGATGCCGCGCACAGCGCATCTGCCGCCGAAACCGACGCTTCCCGCCGCGAACTGATGGTGAGCCTGGAGTTCCTGGCCGGTGTCGAAACACCCGCCGAGGACAAGGCGCGGCGCATGGACCTGCAGGTCGCCCGCCTGTCGCAGCGCATGAGCGGCGGCCAGCACCGCAGCGCGCGCGAGGAACTGACCACCTTGCTGCAGCGCTGGATCGAGCTGGGCCCACTGTCCGTAGCAACGGCCACGGACTGGCAGAGCCGTTTCCGCCGCGCCATCGACGCCGCGCTCGCGCAGTTGGACTGACGCGGAGAGGAGCCAGCTGCCGTGCGGCGCTGCATCGAGCAGCAGCGTCCCGTCCGCACGGCAGCGTCTCGCGCCGCATCGAGCCAAGCGATGCAGCGCGCATGCCGCTGGCCGAGCCATGTCACTGCGTTCGCTGCCTCAGGCAACGCACCGCTTGACCGGCACATCGCCGATGCCGCCGGAATGCGCCAGCCGATGGTGCTGCGTCGAGCGCACAGCACGGCGCGCTTCGCCAGGCATCGTGCGAGGCGATGCCGCGCAGATGCCGCTTGGCCACGCCACGCCGCTGCATTTGCCACCCGGGCCGAGCAGCGCGGCAGCACGGGCTCGGACTGCGTATCGGCGATCCGGCATCCGGGTCTACTCGCTCCAGTAGCGCCGACGGTCGCGGCGGCAGTGCTCCACGGTCTGCGGCGGTCCGCGCGCGGCGAAATGCAGGCGTATGCAGCCGGCGTCGGCGGTATTGACGAGGGGAATGCCGCGGTCGCGATAGCGCGCGACGACGTCGGCGTGCGGATGGCCGAAGCGGCTGCGGTAGCCGGCCGACACCAGCGCAAGCTGTACCTGCAGGCTGTCGAGCAGGGTTGCGCTGGACGAGGTCTTGCTGCCGTGGTGCGGCACGACGAGCACCAGCGGCTCGGGACCGGCCGCGGCGGCGACGGCGGCTTCGACGCGGGCGCTGATGTCGCCGGTCAGCAGCAGGCGCGCGCTGCCGCTCTGCACGAGCAGCACGCAGGAGCCGTCGTTGTCGTCGCCGTGAAAGCCGGCCGGCGGATGCAGCAGTCGGAACATGACGCCGTCCCACTGCCAGGACTGTCCGGCCGTGCATGCGCGGCCCTGCCCGCCGGCGATGCGCGGATCACCGCGCCATAGCGCGTGCGGTTGCAAGCTGCGCCGCACGGCCTCGACACCGCCCGCATGGTCGAGATCCGCATGGCTGACGACGAGCGCGTCGAGGGCCTGTACGCCCAGCGCGTGCGCGGCCGGCACCACGACGGCCTCGCCGAGATCGAAGCCCGACGGATAGCGCGCGCCCGCGTCGTAGAGCAAGGCATGCCCTGCGGTACGTACGAGCACGCTGAGCCCCTGGCCGACGTCGATGACGCAGAGTGCGAACTCACCGGGCGCCGGCCGCTGCGTCGCCGGCCACAGCTGCGGCAGCAGCAACAGCAGACCGAGTCCGCGCAGCGGGACGCCACGCGGCGCAAGCAGCCAGACCGCGCCGAGCGCGGCCAGCAGCAGACCGGCCAGCGAGGCTTCGGCGAAATGCCATTGTGCGAGCGGCCATTGGGCCTGCCAGCGCAACAGCGACCACTGCGGCTGCAGCGCCCAGGCCGCGAGCTGCAGCAACGCCTCGCCGAGCCAGGGCAGCGGCACGACGAGCAGCGCACCGGCCAGGGCCAGCGGCACGACGACGAAGCTGATCCACGGCACGGCGACGAGGTTGGCCAGCGGACCGACGAGGGAGGCCTGGCCGAAGAACGCGATCGTCAGCGGCAGCAGGCCGATGCTCATGGCGATCTGCGCCGGCACGAGTTCACGCCACCAGGCGCGCAGCGCCGCCGTATCCGCGGCGTAGACCAGCAGCGCCACACCGGCGAACGACAGCCAGAATCCGGCCGACAGTATTGCGAGCGGATCGACCGCGAGCATCGCCGCGAGGGCCAGCGACAAGGCCTGCGGCACGCCAAGCGCACGCCGCAGCAGGCGTGCCAGCGCCAGCACGACCAGCATCAGCAAAGTGCGCACGGTCGCGAGTTCGAAGCCGGCGAGCGCGGCATAGAACGTCGCCGCGGCCAGCGCGAACGGCGTTTCGAGCAGCACGGCGGGACTGCGCAGGGCAAGGCCCGGCCGGCGCCGCCAGAGCCAGCGCGCGAGCGCGCCGCCGGCCAGCGCGAGCATGCCGACATGGAAGCCGGAAATCGCGATCAGATGGCCGATGCCGGTCGCGCGCAGCACCTGCCAGTGCGTCTCGTCCAGCCCGCGCTGATCGCCGACCGCGAGCGCGCGCAGCAGCGGCGCCGTCGTTTGCCCGGCCAGGCGGCGGTCGATCGCCGCGGCGATGCGCTCGCGCCAGGCGTCGATGCAGAAGGATGCGACGCCGAGCTCGCGCGCCGTCGTTTCCTCGCGCACGTAGCCGGTCGCGAGCAGGCCGCGCTGCAGCGCCAGGCGCTCCACGTCGGCGCCGCCGGGATTGCTGCCGCCGCGCGGCCGCTTCAGGCGCAGCCGCAGCTGCCAGCTCGAGCACGGCCGCAGCGGCGGCGGCGTGCCGTACCAGGCCGCACGCACGCGGCCGCGAAACGCGACGGCGTGGCCGTCCTGCTGCGCGGCGTCGACGCGCAGATCCAGCAGGGTCGCATCACCGCGGCGCGCCGGCAGGTCGACGAGCTGCGCCTGCACGTCGAGATCCACGCCTTCTAGCGGGCGCGGCAGGCGCTGCTGCAGCGCCTGTTCCGCGCGCCAGCCGAAGCCACCTGCGCCGAGCAGCAGCAAGGCGACCCAGCGCAGCGGCGGCCAGCGCCATAGCGCAGCCGCGCCGGCAATGGCGCACAGGCACAGCCAGGTCGGCGGCAGCTGCGCCAGCGGCTGCAGGGCCAGCGCGCCGGCCAGCAGGGCCAGGACCGCAGCCGGCTCCAGCCGCGGCCCGCGCAGCGCCATCAGCGCAGCGACGACGGTAGCGAGGGAAGTGGCAAGACGGGCGGCGATCGAATGCATAGGCCCTGGTCCGTGGAGTCGTCACCAGCCTGAGCTCGTCACGGCGCCAGCGGCAGCGGCAGATGGCGCGCCGCACCCTCGGAATTTTCCGGTCTCCCCGCCGCCGGCGGCGGCGGCCCGCGATGCGGCGGCAACGTCCCGGCGCGACACCTGGCAGCGACGGCCGCCAACCGCCCCTGCCCCGGCGAACGGCCGCGCGCCCCACGCTCGTGGCGCCGGCCATGTGTCCCGCCGCTTGAGCCGGACGGATAAACAGGCTATGAACCAAAGTCGCCAGCCATCCAGGCTGGTCCCCGATGACGAGGAAGGTGCTATGCATGCATTGAAGCTTGTCGGAATCGTTCTCGCCGGCCTGGCGACGCTGCCCGCCATGGCGGCGGACGACAGCACGCAGGACTGCGCTGCCTGGAAGAACAGTCTCAAGCGCGAACCGGAGTGGTATTCGCAGAAATGCCTCGGCCACGCCTACGGCGCACTCAGTCCCAAGGAGGCGCAGGCCGCTGCCATGCCGAAGAATCTCGGCGACACGACCTACCAGTTCAACATGCGCGGCAGCGGCACCGGCGCCGACTCGCTGCAGTCGTTCCTGCTGCCCAATGCGAACACCGCGACCATCATCGGCCCGCAGACCGGCAATCTGTACGGGCTCGAATACGACAACGTCGCCGGCCGCATCTATGCGGTCAGTGACCTGTTCGAATTCGGGGAACTGAACAAGACCACTGGCGTGTTCACGCCGAGCGTCACGATGACCGGCATCGCCGCAGGCCAGTCGGTCACCGGCCTGGCCTTCCAGACACCGTCTTCGCCTTACTACGTGTCGACTTCCGACGGCACGAATTCGCAGATCTACACGCTCAATCCGGCCACGGGCGCCGCCACGCTGGTCGGCAACACCGGCACGCCGCTGATGATCGACATCGCGGTCAATGCCTCGGGCCAGATGTACGGTCACGACATCGGCACCGACAGCATCTACTCGATCAATACCACGACCGGCGTGGCCACCTTGATCGGCGCCACCGGCGTGGCTGCGAATTTCGCCCAGGGCATCGAGTTCGACAAGTCCACCGGCGTGCTCTACGCCTGGATCTACGAAGGCGGCGGCGTCAATCGCTTCGCGACGATAGACCTGGCCACCGGTGCTGCGACCACGGTCGCCACGCCGCTGGCCGGCGAGTACGAAGGCGCGACCACGCCGGTTTCCCTGCAGGCGTTCTCGGTCGACTGAGCGCCGGCCGGCGGCGTTTCCCGCCCCGGCCCGTGCAATGCCGGCCTGGCGCCTGCAGGCGCCGGGCCGGCCGCTTCAACGCCAGTCCGGCGTCACCAGCCTGCCGCCGTGCAGCTCGAGCACGCGGTCCATGCGCCGGGCCAGGCTGCGGTCGTGGGTCACGAGCACGAAGCTCGTGCCGACTTCGCGGTTGAGTTCGAGCATCAGCGCATACACCTGCGCCGCGTTCTTCTCGTCGAGGTTGCCGGTCGGCTCGTCGCCGAGCACGCAGGCCGGACGCGTGACCAGCGCGCGCGCGACGGCGCAGCGCTGGCGTTCGCCGCCGGACATTTCACCGGGCTTGTGTTCGAGCCGCTGGCCCAGGCCGACGCGCGCCAGCAGCTCGGCCGCCTCGCGGCGCGCCTGCGCGACCGGCGTGCCGCGGATCAGCAGCGGCATGCAGACGTTTTCCAGCGCGGTGAATTCCGGCAGCAGATGGTGAAACTGGTAGATGAAGCCGAGCGACTGGTTGCGCAGCACGCCGCGCTCGCGATCCGACAGGCCCGACATGCGCCGGCCGGCCACGTCGATCTCGCCGCTGCTCGGCGTGTCGAGGCCGCCGAGGATGTGCAGCAAAGTGCTCTTGCCCGAGCCCGAGGCGCCGACGATGGCCAGGGTCTCGCCGCGGCCGAGCGCGAAGTCCACGCCGGCCAGCACTTCGGTGCGCAGGCTGCCTTCCTGATAGGTCTTGGCGACCTGGGTCGCGCGCAGCACCACGTTGTCGGATGCGCTCATCGTGTTCTCACTCATAACGCAGCGCCGCGGCAGGCTGGGTGCGCGCGGCGCGCCAGGCCGGATAGATCGTCGCGATCAGCGAGAACGCGAAGCCGAGCAGCGCGATCAGGCCGACGTCGCTCCACTGCATGTCCGACGGCAGGTCGCTGATGTAGTAGACGTCCGACGGCAGCACCGAGATCTCAAAGGTCTTCTCGATGGATTTGACGATGTTCTCGAGATTCAGCGCGAGCACGACACCGAGCAAGGTGCCTATCGCGATGCCGATCACGCCGACGACCACGCCCTGCACCATGAATACGCCCATGATGCTGCGTGGGCTCGCACCGAGCGTGCGCAGGATCGCGATGTCGGCCTGCTTGTCCTGCACCAGCATGACCAGGGTCGAGACAAGGTTGAAAGCGGCGACCGCGACGATCAGCGAGAGGATCATGAACATCACGCGCTTCTCCATGGCGATGGCCTTGAAGAAGTTCGCGTGCCCCTGCATCCAGTCGCGCACGCGGTAGAAGCTGCCGAGCTCCTGCGACAGATCGCGCGCGACCGTGAACGCGCGGAACAGGTCGTCGAGCTTCAGGCGCAGGCCATCGGGACCGTCCACCTGATACAGCCGCTCCGCATCCTGCAGATGCACGATGGCCAGCCCCGCGTCGTATTCCTCCATGCCGATCTCGAAGATCCCCACGACGGTGAAGCGCTTGAGCCGCGGCACCGCGCCGACCGGCGTGGCGCGGATCTCCGGTGCGTAGACCACGACCTGGTCGCCAACGTCGACGCCGAGCTTGTAGGACAGTTCGCGGCCGAGCACGATGCCGAAACCGCCGGCGACGAGATCGTCGAGCGATCCGGCCTTCATCTTGCGGTGGACTTCGGAAACCTTGGGCTCTTCCTGCGGCAGCACGCCGCGGACGATCGCGCCGCCGACGCGGCTGCCCTGCAACATCGCCTCGCGCTCGATGAACGGCGCGGCGCCGAGCACGTGCGGGTTGGCCTCGGCCTTCTTCTGAGCCCCGCCCCAGTCCTGCATGCTGCCGTCGACGGCGCTGATCGTCGCGTGCGAGACCATGCCGAGAATGCGCGTGCGCAGTTCGTTGTCGAAACCGTTCATGACCGAGATCACGACGATCAGCGCGGTGACGCCGAGCGCGATGCCGGCCATCGAGACCAGCGAGATGAACGAGATGAAATGATTGCGGCGCTTGGCCCGCGTGTAGCGCAGGCCGATGAACAGCTCTAACGGTCGGAACATGGCCGTGGGTCGCAATCCTTGGGAACGGGTTCAGACCGGAGAACCGCGCGAGAGTGCAATACGCGCCGCAGCCGCGCAAGGCGCCGCGGACGCGGCGTTCAGCACGGGGTCGGCGGCAGCGGCCGCGCCGCTTCCTGGTCCAGGCGCACGCGCAGGCGCCGGCGCGTGTCGCGGTCGAGATTGTCCGGCAGCAGACAGAGCGTGACGGCCTCGCCGGCGGCCGTACGCAGACGCACCAGCAGATTCAGGCCGAAGGCACGCCAGCCCAGCAGATGCGCGCCGACGGCGATCTGCGCGCCGTCGAGCAGGGTCCAGACGCCGTCCGCATTCCAGCCGGCGCGCCGCCAGCGCGAGTGGCGCAGGCGGCGCAAGGTGCGCAGCACGGTCACGGCGACGATCAGGCCGATCGCCACGGCAATCCAGGGCCAGTGGCGCAGACCGCTGAGCCCTATCGCGAGCAGCGCCAGCAGGGCGATGCCGACCAGCGCGCGGGCGAGCAGCCGCGAAGGCCGCAGTTCAAACGCGATCGCGGCTGCGGATTTCATCGACGATGGCCTGCCAGTCGGCGCGCGGCGCAACGGCGCGGCCGACCAGCCAGTTCCACAGATCCGGGTCCTGCACGTCGAGCAGTTCGGCGAAGGCCGCCTGCGCCGCCGGCGCCGCCGCAGCGTAGCGCGCATCGAGCCACCAGCCGACCAGCGCATCGAGCTCGCGCGTGCCGCGGCGGCAGCGCCAGCGCAGACGCGCGACGGTGGTCGGGTCGTTCATGGGCGCCGACACGTCCGTGGACTCACGCGCCCTGGCGCAGCACCATCAGCTTCTTGATCTCGGCGATGGCCTTGGCCGGGTTCAACCCCTTCGGGCAGGTCCGCGCGCAATTGAGAATGGTGTGGCAGCGGTACAGGCGGAACGGGTCTTCGAGATCGTCCAGACGCGCGCCGGTGTCCTCGTCGCGGCTGTCGATGATCCAGCGATAGGCCTGCAGCAGGATGGCCGGACCGAGATAGCGGTCGCCGTTCCACCAGTAGCTCGGACAGGACGTGGAGCAGCACGCACAGAGGATGCACTCGTACAGGCCGTCGAGCTTGGCGCGGTCTTCCTTGGATTGCAGGCGCTCGGCGTCCGGCGGCGGCGCGCTCTGCGTGCGGATCCAGGGCTTGATCGAGGCGTACTGGGCGTAGAAATGGGTCAGATCCGGCACGAGATCCTTGACCACGCTCATCGCCGGCAGCGGATAGACCGCGACGTCCTTGGTGCCGCAGTCGGCAATCGCCTTGGTACAGGCCAGCGTGTTCGTGCCGTCGATGTTCATCGCGCAGGAACCGCAGATCCCTTCGCGGCAGGAGCGGCGGAAGGTCAGGGTCGGGTCGATCTCGTTCTTGATCTTGATCAGCGCGTCCAGAACCATGGGGCCGCAGGTCGCCATGTCGACGTCGTAGGTGTCCACGCGCGGGTTCTGGCCGTCGTCCGGGTTCCAGCGGTAGATCTTGAACGTGCGCACCTTGCTCGCGCCGGCCGGCGCCGGGAAGTGCTTGCCCTTCTGCACCTGGGAATTCTTGGGCAGGGTGAACTCAGCCATGTTGCGGACTCCGGGAGGCGGCGGTCGCCTCGGTTTCTGACGGCCAGGCCGGGTCGGACGTCGTCGCGACGACCGCGGTCAGGGCGAGCGGTTGGAAACGGTGCGGGCGCGGCTGCTCAGCCATGGGCGAAATTGCGCGCCCACTGCCCGCTGAGCACGAAGCGCGGGAAGGTGATGAACTGCTCGACGAACACGCGGCCGAAGAAATCCGCCGGACCGAGGAACGGTTCCGGCGCGACGGCTTCGCGCTTGTGGCCCAGCCCCTGCACGCCGAACGCGAGGATCGCGAACAGCAGCGCGAACGCCGCGGCCAGCCCCAGGCCCGAGACGGCAAGACGCACGCAGGCCAGGATGCCGGCGATGAAGGCCGGCACGGCGAACAGATGCAGCAGCAGGTTGAGCCGGTCGCGGTGATTGCGCCCGTAACCCTGCCACTGCCATGCGATCAGCCCGCCCTCGCGCGCCATGCGGTCGTCCTCAGTACACGCGCGGCTTGGGCGGAACCACGTCGACGTCCGTGGTCATCGTATACATATGCACCGGACGGTAGTCGAACGCGACCTTGCCCTTGTCGTCGACGTTGACCAGCGTGTGCTTCTGCCAGTTCGCGTCGTCGCGGTCGGGAAAATCCTCGCGCGCATGCGCGCCGCGGCTTTCCGGACGGTTCTCCGCCGAGTACATCGTCGCGACGGCCTGGCCGAGCAGGTTCTGCAGCTCAAGCGTCTCTATGAGATCGGAGTTCCAGATCAGCGAGCGGTCGCTGACGCGCACGTCGGCGAAGGAATCGAAGGTCTTGCTGATCGCCGTGCACCCCTGCCTGAGCGTCTCGCCGGTGCGGAACACCGCGGCGTCCTTCTGCATGACGCTCTGCATCTCGGCGCGGATCTTCGCCGTCGGCGAGCCGCCATTGGCGTTGCGCAGGCGGTCGAAGTTGCCGAGCGCCGCGTCGCAGGCGCTGGCCGGCAGATCCTTGTGCGGCGCGCCCGGGGTGATGATCTCGGCGGCGCGGTTGGCCGCGGCGCGGCCGAACACGACGAGGTCGAGCAGCGAGTTGGAGCCCAGGCGGTTCGCGCCGTGCACCGACACGCAGGCCGCCTCGCCGATCGCGAACAGGCCCGGCACGACGGCGTCCGGATTGTCGCCGACCTTGCGCACGACTTCGCCGTGGTAGTTGGTCGGGATGCCGCCCATGTTGTAGTGCACGGTCGGCAGCACCGGGATCGGCTGCCTGGTCACGTCCACGCCGGCGAAGATGTGCGCGCTTTCGGCGATGCCCGGCAGCTTCTCGTTGATGACCTCGGGACCGAGGTGCATCAGGTTCAGATGAATGTGGTCGGCATTCGCGCCGACGCCGCGGCCTTCGCGGATCTCGATCGTCATCGCGCGCGAAACCACGTCGCGCGAGGCCAGGTCCTTGGCGTTGGGCGCGTAGCGCTCCATGAAGCGCTCGCCCTTGGAATTGGTCAGATAGCCGCCTTCGCCGCGCACGCCTTCGGTGATCAGGCAGCCGGCGCCGTAGATGCCGGTCGGATGGAACTGCACGAACTCCATGTCCTGCAGCGGCAGGCCCGCGCGCAGCACCATGCCGCCGCCGTCGCCGGTGCAGGTATGTGCCGAGGTGGCCGAGAAATACGCGCGGCCGTAACCGCCGGTCGCGAGCACGACCGCATGGGCGCGGAACAGGTGCAGGGTGCCTTCGGCCATGTCCAGCGCGATGACGCCGCGGCAGACGCCTTCGGAATCCATGATCAGGTCGAGCGCGAAATATTCGATGTAGAAGCGCGCGTCGTGCTTGAGCGACTGCTGGTACAGCGTGTGCAGGATCGCGTGGCCGGTACGGTCGGCCGCCGCGCAGGTGCGCTGGGCCGTGCCCTTGCCGTAGTGCGTGGTCATGCCGCCGAACGGACGCTGATAGATCTTGCCGTCCTCGGTGCGCGAGAACGGTACGCCGTAGTGTTCCAGCTCGATGACGGCCGGAATCGCCTCGCGACACATGTATTCGATCGCATCCTGGTCGCCGAGCCAGTCGGAGCCCTTGATGGTGTCGTAGAAATGGAAGCGCCAGTCGTCCTCGCCCATGTTGGCCAGCGCGGCCGACATGCCGCCCTGCGCCGCGACGGTATGCGAGCGCGTCGGGAAGACCTTGGTGATGCAGGCCGTGTTGAGGCCCTTGGCCGCCATGCCGAAGGTGGCACGCAGGCCCGCACCGCCGGCGCCGACCACGATCACGTCGTACTTGTGTTGCTGGATCTTGTAGCTTTGCATGGGCTCAGCTTCCGAGGGCGATGCGAACGACGGCGAGGACGCAGGCCAGCGCACCGAGCACGCAGAGGAATTTGACGGCGAGCTGGGAGACGATCTCCAGGCCCGGCGTATGGACGTAGTCTTCGATGACGACCTGCAGACCGAGCTGGGCGTGCCAGAACACGCTGAGCACGAAGGCGATCAGCAGCACGGCGTTGAACGGCCGCGCGACGAGCGCGTGGGCGCCGGCGTAGTCGAGGTGGATCAGGCTCAGCGCGAACCAGACGAACCACAGCGCCAGCGGCACGAGTGCGACGGCGGTGATGCGCTGGACCGTGAAATGATGCGTGCCGCTGCGGGCGGCACCGAGGCCGCGCACATTCTTCAGCGGCGTACGCAGATGCTTGTCGTTCATGCGCCACCCCGCTGCAGCAGCACGCAGGTCCAGACCAGCGCGGTCAGCACCACAGAGCCGATCACGGCGACCCAGCCGGTCATCACGAAGGTCTTGATCTGGAAACCCGCGCCGGTGTCTTCGAGCAGATGGCGCAGGCCGTTCAACAGATGGAAGGCCAGCGACCAGGTCCAGCCCAGCAGCAGCAGCTGGCCCAGGGTCGAGGCCGCGAACTGCTGCACTTTCGCATAGGCGTCGGGGCCGGCGGCCAGACTGGCCAGCAGGCATACCAGCAGCACGGTGCCGGCGGCGAGGGCGATGCCTGCGGCACGATGCAGGATCGAGGACACCATCTGGATCTGCCAACGGTAGATCTGGAGGTGCGGTGACTTGGGTCTTGCCGCTTGAGGCATGGTCGCCATCCTTTACGCCAACCGGGGTTCCGATCCGGCGCTGCCGCGATCCCTGCCACGCGAGGCGACTTCAAGCCGCCGCCGCGTGCTCAGAAATCGATGCAACGGCCATTCTTCTCCCAGTCGCCGTAGCGGGTCGGCTCCGGCCCCTGGCGGCCACCGATTTCGCGCGGACGCACGGTGGCATCCGTCGGTGCCGGTGCACTGGGCTCGGGCACTACGCGTTCGGGCGGAACTGGCTGGGAAGTGGATTCGGGCATAGGTCTTGAAGCGGCGCGAAGGTTAGCGCCGTGCGAAACGCCTGACAACCCTGGCGCGCCGCAGCATCGCCATGCACGGCCGGCGCAGCGGTGCAGCGACGCCGATGGCGTGCGACATGCGGCCCTGCGTGCAGCAGACGCTACCGGCCCAGGTCGCATCGTCCCGGTCGCCAAGCGCAGCCCTGCGAGGACCGCCGCAAGCTCGCACCGGCGCACCTGTGCGCGCCGCGCGGCTGTGACCCGGGGGGCTGCTACCAGCGCGCCCTCATGACGTCGCGCCGCGCCAGCCGTGGCGTTTTTGCGATACTCGCGATCTCGCGTGTTTCTGGAACGCCGCGTGTCGCCTTCTGCTCCGACCGAACTCATCGAACTGAGCGGCCCCGATGCCGCCGCGTTCGCCCAGGCCCAGTTCTGCAACGACATCGCCGCACTGACGCCGGGCGCCAGCCAGCTCAATGCCTGGCTCAATCCGCAGGGCCGCGTGCGCCGGCTGTTCCATCTGCTGCGCGCCGAGGAGGATCGTTTTCTGCTGCTGCTGCGCGGCGGCGGCGCCGCCTCGCTGCTGCCGACCCTGCGCATGTTCGTGCTGCGACTCAAGGTCCGGCTGCAGGTCCTGTCCGGCTGGCACTGGGCCGAAGCCGCAACGGATGCCGCACCGCCGGACGGCGCCTGGCCGCTCGCCCTGCCCGGTGGCCGCCGCCTGCTGCTGCGTGAAGGCGCGGCTGTCGAGGGCCTGCCGTTCGCGCAGACCCTGGCGCGCGACATCGACGCCGGCCTGCCCTGGCTGCCGGCGCCGGCGCTGGAGCAGTTACTGCCGTCCTGGATGGAATTCGCCCGGCTCGGCGCGCTGAGCCATCACAAGGGCTGCTATCCGGGCCAGGAAATCGTCGCACGCCTGCATTTCCGCGGCGGCGGCGACAAACGTGTGCCGGTGCGCCTGGCCGCGGCAGACCATGCTGCATTGCACGAGGTCAGCGCGCTGCGCGATGCCGCCGGCGGCGAAGCCGGCCTGCTGCTGCAACAGGTGAAAATGCCGGACGGCAGCGGTCTTGCGCTGGCCGTGGTGCGGCGCGAACTCGCCGAGACCGGCAGCGTGCTGCAGGGCGGCGAAACCGCGCTGCAGGTGCTGCCGGCGACCTGGAATGCCACTGCCGCCGCCTCAGAAACCACCTGAAATCCAGCGGCGAATCTCGCCTATACTCGGGCGAATTCCGCAGTCGGGCTCTCAGGGGAGATGCAGCATGTCCGAACGTCGGCAAGGTCACTGGAAACGTCTGCTGCTGGGCGCGCTCTGCGCCGCAGGCCTGGCTGCCCTGCCGGCCGCGGCCGACTACAGCTTCGTCGTCGAACCGATCTACAGCCCGCAGAAGGCCGCCGAAGTCTACAAGCCGCTGATCGACTACCTGGGCAAGGCCAGCGGCGAGAAGTTCACCCTGGTCACGCCGAAGAACTACCACTTCTACTGGCGCGATCTGCGCGGCAACGAGAAGTTCGATTTCGCGTTCGACGAGGCCCACCTGGCCGACTACCGCATCGCCCGCTTCCAGTTCGTGCCGCTGGTGCGCACGGCCGAACGGCAGAGCTACACCCTGGTCACCAACGCCGATCTCGAAGGCAAGGGTCTGGATGCCCTGGTCGGCCGCAAGATCGTCTGCATGGGCGCGCCGAGCCTGGGCTATGCCCTGCTGCTGGGCTTCTACCCGAATCCGATCCAGCAGCCCGACATCGAGTCCTCGGCCGCCTCCTGGCGCGACGCGGTCGAAGCCGTGTTCGCCGGCGAGGCCGAAGCTGCGATGATCCCGACCTGGCTCAAGGACCAGTACCCGAACCTCAGTCCGGTCAAGACCTCGGTCGAATTTGCCGGCGCCGCCGTGCTGGCCGCCCCGAGCGTGCCGGAGGCCGTGCGCAACAAGGTCGCCGAGGCCCTGCTCAGGCTGGACCAGGATCCGACCTTGTCCAATCTGCTGCTCGAGCTCGGCATCAGCAAGTTCGTGCCGGCCAAGGCCGAGGAGTACAAGGGCACCGAGTCCATGCTCAAGGGCTTCTACGGCTATCAGTAGGCGCCGCCGTGCCGGCGCGGCCCGGCCGCCGGCGAATCGTGGAATTTTTACACCACGATAAAATGCCGCAAAGTTTACCGACCGCGACAGCAAAACGACGACTGAATCAGGATGTTAGCTCGGCGTTAATGCCGGGGCGGCGGGTTTGACAGCACCGCTTTTGCCCCTTAAGGTGCGCTCCACCTTATTCCAGCGGGTCGCCATTCCCGCACCCAGAAACGGGCCACAGGCCCGATAACCAGATCCCGCGAACCGTCGACATTCGGATCGCGCGATAGCTGGCGGCCGGAGTTCCATAGCTTTGCGGCCGCCTCTGGTTCAGGTGCTTTCGCCCGGAGGGCGGGAGCTGAATCAACCGGTCGTCAGCCTGCGCGGGCCCCAGTGCCCAGGACATGCGCTCCGGCACGACCAGGCCGCAAACCCCAGAAAGCTGCGGCGTAACCGACATTCCGGAAACCCCAAACGCCAGCGTCGCTGTTCGACCTGTCGCGCGCTAAGGACCGTGTGCACGGAGGTATGAGCATGAAGCTGGGCCTGTTGCTCTGGATGACTTCGGTCATGCCGCAACCCATCGCCGACCAGACCTGTCTGGCGGCCACCGTTTATCTCGAAGCGCGCGGCGAGTCCGTGCGCGGCCAGATGGCCGTTGCCGAGGTCGGTCTGCACCGCCTCGACCAGGGCCGCTGGGGCAAGAACCTCTGCGAAGTGCTCAAGGCGCCGCGCCAGTTCGCCTTGTCCATTACGAGCAAAAATTACGAAATCGACAATATGGAAGCCTGGACAAAGGCCTGGTCGATTGCCAGCGGCGCGCGCAACGTCTGGCTGCTGCCGGAAAACCTGCGCATGCGCGTCGTGCCCGGCGCCAGCCATTTCGTAGCGAGCTATGCCGAACCGCAGAGCTGGGCCATCGGCCGCCCCGTCGCCGTGATCGGCCCGCACCGTTTCTACTCGCTGAACTAGCGACGTTTCCGCTGCGGCGATCGCCGCGACCGACCTGCATGCCGCGGTGCGACCTGCGCCGCCGGCCTCCCGAAAAACCTCTGCGAAGCATCGGATCGCGCCGCCGCGCTGTGCGGCGGCGCGTGCTCGACAACGCCGCCCGACTGCGCCTAGGCTGCGCTCGCGCAGTCCGCGCGAGCGAGCGAGGCTTCCCATGAAACGCGTGACCGGCATCGGCGGCATCTTCATCAAGGCGCGTGATCCCGCTGCGCTGCGCGAGTGGTATCGCCGTCATCTGGGCCTGAATGTCACCGAATGGGGCGGCGTCGTGTTTCGCTGGAACGAGGACAACCCGCAGGGCGAAGGCACGACGATCTGGAGCCTGTTCGCCGACGACACGAAGTACTTCGCGCCGAGCACCGCGCCGTTCATGGTCAACTACCGCGTCGAGGATCTGGACGCGCTGCTCGCGGCGCTGCGCGCCGAAGGCTGCGCCGTCGACGACAAGATCGACGATTCCGAGTACGGCAAGTTCGGCTGGGTCGTCGATCCCGAAGGCAACAAGATCGAGCTCTGGCAGCCGCCGCCGGGCCGCTGAGGCGCCCCGCCCTTCCTTCTCGCTGCCGGGGCATCGTTGCTACCATCGCCGCTTCGACGGCCGGGGCCGGCGTTCCCGATGATTTCCGCGCTTCGCGCAGGCGTTGCGGTTCCGGGCGCCTGCGCCGGCTCCGCGTCAATCCGCTTCGGGGAGCAGGCAGGGGATGGAATCGCTATATCGGCGTGTGCGCGAGCTCGATCCCAAGGCTGCGGCCGACATCCTGCACGATGAGAGCGACGCCACCGTTGCGGCCGTGCTGGCCCAGCTCAATCCGGGCCAGGCGGTGGAGGTTCTCGAGGAGTTTCCGCCGACCCGGCGCGAGCGCATCGCCGCCGCCGACAGCGCCGGCGAACAGTGGCTCGAAGACGTGGCCTGGCCCGAATCCAGCGTGGGCCGGCTCATGGAGCGGCCGAACGCCGTGTTCGCGCCGGGCACGCGCATCCATGAAGCCGTCGACGCGCTGCGCGAGGCGGTCAAGCAGACGCTGATCACCTACCTCTATGTGCTCGACAAGCAGGACCGTCTGGTCGGCGTCGTCGCGTTCCGCGAACTGCTGTTTGCCGATCCGAACGACACGCTGGCCGACGTGATGATCGCCTCGCCGTTCGCGCTGCGCGGCGACATGGACCTCATCGACGCGATGCACGCCGTGGTCACGCGCCACTATCCGGTCTACCCGGTCTGCGACGCCGAAGACCGTCTGATCGGCGTCGTGCGCGGCTCGGTGCTGTTCGAACAGCAGGCCTTCGCGATCAGCGCGCAGGCCGGCGCCATGGTCGGTGTCGAAAAGGAAGAGCGCGCGGCCACACCGTGGCCGAGCTCGCTGAAGTTCCGCCATCCCTGGCTGCAGCTGAACCTGTTCACGGCGTTCATCGCCGCGGCCACGGTCGGCCTGTTCCAGGACACGGTCAACCGCATCGTGCTGCTGGCGATCTTCATCCCGGTGCTGTCGGGCCAGTGCAGCAATACCGGCTGCCAGTCGCTGGCCGTGACCCTCCGCGGCATGACCCTGGGCGAAGTGCGCAGCGCCCAGGCCGCCGCACTCATGGCCAAGGAGGCCTTGCTCGGCTTTCTGAACGGCGCGCTGACCGGCCTCGTCGCAGCGATCGCGATGTACGTGATGGCGCAGCTGCAGCATCACCCGCAGCCGATCGCACTGGCCGTCATCACGTTCGCGGCGATGACGGCGAGCTGCGCGATCTCGGGCGTGGCCGGCGCCGCCGTGCCGTTGGTGCTCAAGCGCCTCGGCGCCGATCCGGCCACGGCCTCGAGCATCTTCCTGACCACGGCCACCGACGTCGTCAGCATGGGCCTGTTCCTCGGCCTCGCGGCGGTGTTCGTCGCCTAGTCGGGCCTCCCGCCGATAGCGGCGGATGATTCACGGGCATTCACGCCGGATGCGCCACTCCTGTGCATTGGCGTGGCGCCGCTTCCGAATCCCGTGGCGGCTCGCCACCGCCCTGCCGGGCCGCGACATCAGCGGCGATGCGCGCCGTCCGGCAGACCCGGCAATCCGCCATGCGGGAAAGCGGCTGCGCGCCTTGCCCGGCCGCCGGTGCTCAGCCGCGCAGACCGAACCAGCGCCGCGGCAACAGCAGTTTCACGGCGCGTTCGGCGCTCTTGCGCCGCAGACCGGGCTCGCGCAGGCCGCGCCAGATCGGGCCCAGCCATTCGCGCCGCGGACGATCGAGGATCGCGCTGCGCGCATCGGCCTCGATGCGGTAGATGCGCACGATGCGCTCGGCCAGCGCACGTCGCGGCGGCGTCAGCGCGGGCAGGCGCGCGAGCGCCGCCTCGATGTCGTCGGCGACGTCGCGATACATGCGCACGGTGCGCTCGTAGCGGCGGCGGAAGCGCTGCGGCGTCGCATCGTGGCGCGCGAACAGCCAGCTGCCGAGGCCTTCGGGATTCTGGCGGTAGTCGATCAGCGCCTGCTCCAGGCACAGGCCGCGGCCGAGCAGCGCCGCGCGCAAGGTCAGGATGTTGTCCTCGGCGCTGCCGCGCAGCGGACCGAAGCATTCGAACACCTCGCGGCGCAGCGCGAGGCTGGCGCCGAGCAGGGTCGCCAGCTTGCCGGCGCGCACGAAATAGTCGAGGCCGAACTGCGCCGGCATGTGCCGCACGCCCTGGCGCAGCGGCCGGCCCTGCAGGTCGATCTCGTCGACGATCGAGCCCAGGGCGTAGACGTCCGGATTCGCCTCGAACGCCGCCAGGGTCGCCGCGACGCGCTGCGGCCGCGCCAGGTCGTCGCCTGCCATGATCACGAAATAGCGTCCGCGGGCGAGTGCAAACAGCTCGCTCAGGTGCGCGGACACGCCGCGGTTCTGCGCGCACCGGCGCACGCTCACGCGGTGCGGCCCCGCATAGCCGGCCAGGTGGCGTCCGGCGATCGCGAAGGTGTCGTCGGGCGAGCAGTCGTCGGAGACGATGATCTCGCAGGGCACGGTCTGCGCCAGCGCCGCGTCGATCGCCGCGACGATGGTGTCGGCCGCGCGGTAGGCGATCAGCAGGACGCTGACGGCAAAGTCAGGGGTGGTACTCATGCGCTCAGGGGGAAGCGACAGGCGGCGCAGTGTATACGCGCGGCCGGCGGCGCACGAGCCGGCTTGCCGCTGCCGCCCCGCCGAGGCCAGACTGCGGCGCATGAGCGCCGCCCTGCCCCTGATCGACAGCCACTGCCATCTCGATGCACCGGAATTCGCCGCCGACCGCGACGCGGTGATCGCGCGCGCGCGCGCAGCCGGCGTCGTCGCGCAGGTGATTCCGGCGATACGCGCGGCGGACTGGCCGGCGCTGGCCGCGCTGTGCGGGTGCGAGCCGGGCCTGCACGCGGCCTACGGCCTGCATCCGCTGTACCTCGCCGAACACGCCGACGCGCATTTGCAGGAATTGCGCGAACGGCTGGCGGCCGGCGGCGCGGTCGCGGTCGGCGAATGCGGTCTGGACTATTTCGTGGAAGGACTGGACCCGGCGCTGCAGCGGCATTTCTTCCGCGGCCAGCTCGCGCTGGCGCAGGCGTTCGGTCTGCCGGTCATCGTGCATGCGCGGCGCGCGGTGGAGGAAGTCATCCACACCCTGCGCGACTACCCGGGCCTGCGCGGCGTCGTGCACAGCTATTCCGGCAGCGAGGAGCAGGCGCGCCAGCTGTGCCGCCAGGGCTTCCTGCTCGGCATCGGCGGACCGGTCAGCTATTCGCGCGCGCACCGGCTGCGGCGCATCGTCGCCGAGCTGCCCCTGGAACACCTGCTGCTCGAGAGCGACGCGCCGGACCAGCCGCTGGCTGCACAGCGCGGCCAACGCAACGAGCCGGCCAGCATCGCCCTGGTGCTCGACGAGATCGCGGCCCTGCGCCCGGAGCCGCGCGCGACCATCGCCGCGGCGACGACCGGGAACGCGCGACGCCTGTTCAGTCTCGCAGCGGCCTGAGCGGCGGTTCCGGATCGGGCTTCTTCTTCCAGCGCGCCAGCAGCAGGGTCAGCAGCGCGAGCAGGATCTCGTCGACGAACGGGATCAGGTCCGGCACGAGCAGATCGACGAAGAACAGGGTCGCGGTCAGCAACAGCAGGCGCGGAAAGCGCAGACGTTCGGCAAATCCGAGCAAGGGGCCGAACATCAGCGAACGCAGCGGACCGGACATGGGCACTATTCCCGAAAGCAGCGAGTCTGCGGCTCGCAGTATGGGGGCCGCCGAAACCGGCACAAGAGCATGCGCTGCGATCGGCACAGACCGACACGAAGCGAACGGAACGGTTCAGGCGCAGCGGCTCAGTCGGCTTCGCGCGCGGCGAGGAGCTTCTCGATAGCCTTGCCGGCCGCGACCAGGCCGAAGGCTGCGGTCACGTGCATGGCCGCGCCGAGGCCGCTGCCGCAGTCCAGGCGCAGGCTGTCCTCGCCGGCCGGCCGCGTGCCGCAGACGCTGCCGTCGGCCTGCGGATAGCGCACGTTCTCCAGCGAGAACACGGCCGGCACGCCGAAGTAGCGATCGCGGTTGCGCGGGAAATGGAAATCCTGGCGCAGCTTCTTGCGGATCAGCGACAGCAGGGCGTCGTGCTCGGTGCGCGACAGGTCGCGCACCTGGATGCGCGTGGGATCGACCCGGCCGCCGGCCGAACCGACCACGATCAGCGGCAGCTTGCGCCGGCGGCACCAGGCAATCGTCTCGACCTTGACGCGGAAGCTGTCGCAGGCATCCAGCACGAGGTCGTAGCCGCGGTCCAGCAGTTCGGCCAGGTTGGCCGGGGTCAGGAAACTCGCGACGGTATGCAGGCGGACCGCCGGATTGATCGCCCGCACGCGCTCGGCCAGCACGTCGACCTTGGGCCGGCCGTACTGCCCGTCCAGCGCATGCAGCTGGCGGTTGGTGTTGGACACGCAGACATCGTCGGCGTCGATCAGGGTCAGCTCGCCGACACCGCTGCGCGCCAGCGCCTCCACGCTCCAGGAACCCACGCCGCCGACCCCGACGACGGCGACATGTGCGGCGGCCAGGCGCGCGAGCGCGCCGCGGCCATACAGACGGTCGACGCCGCCGAAGCGGGCCGAAAGATCGGAATCGGACATCGGCGGATTCTAGCAGGCGGCCGCGACGCCGGGCCGCAGCCGATGGCGGGGCCGGCAGCGGTCCATTACCCTTGGCCTCTTTGCCTGCCGGAAAACCCATGCGCGCGTTGCTGATCCTGCTCGCCGGTCTGCTGATCGGCGCCCTCGTCGCGTTCAGCGCGGCCAATTCGCTACACCAGCGCAATGCCTGGCCGCGTGGCGTCATGAACACCTTGCAGCATCATCTGGGCGAGCTGCGCCGCCTGCAGCGCAGCAACGACTGCGCCGCGGCGCGCAGCGCCGTGCATTTCCGCCGTCTGGCCGAGACCGCCGCCGACATCGCGCCGTCGCATCCGGATCAGCCGCCCGACTTCGCCGAACAGGCGCGCCGCTTCGTCGAGACGAGCGGACGCCACGCCGCCGAGGCTCCGGTCGACTGCCGGGCACTGGACCAGGCGCTGCAGCAGACCGGCGAGGCCTGCCAGGCCTGCCATCGCGACTATCGCTAGCCGGGCACCCGGTTGGCGGCGGCGCCGATCGCGGGCGCCGCGAGCGCGCCGCATCTGCTGCTACAGTGTTCACGCCGCGCAGAGCGCGCACTCGCCCCATAGCCGCGCAATTCCACTAGTATCGAAGCCGTTTCCCAGACCGGGCTCCGCTGACCGCAGAGCCATCCGCGGGCGTGCATGACTACGAGTGAGGCCATCCAAACCGCCAGCCGCCGCCTGTACGGGATGCCGCGGCTCATCTGGTGGCAGCTCAAGCGCGCCTGGCGCCGCTTCGAGACCACGATCTTCACGCGCGCCCGCTATTCCGAGCCGAAGATGCGCTGGATGGGCGCGCTCGGCGTGTTCGGTTTTCCCACCTACTACTTCGTCTGGGCCAAGCTGCTGCCGCAGCCGTACGAAAGCCTGAGCCTGCGCCTGTTCGGCTCTGCGCTGTTCCTGCCGCTGATGCTGGTCAGCTTCTGGCCCAACCGCCTGCGCGCCTGGCTGCCGCTGTACTGGTATCTGGCCATGACGTTCGCGCTGCCGTTCTTCTTCTCCTACATGCTGCTGCAGAACGGCGGCACGGTGGCCTGGCTGCTGTCGCACCTGATCTCGGTGTTCCTGATGGTCATGCTGTTCGACATGGGCAGCTTCATCGTGACCGGACTGATCGGCACCCTGCTGGCCGTGTTCGCCTATCTGCTCGCGCCGGCGCATCCGCTGGCCGGCGCGGCGCTGCTGGCCTACTCGCCGGTCTGGGCCTTCGCGATCATTTCCGGTTCGGTATTCAGCATCTCGCACAGCATCAGCAACCAGGCGCGCATCGACGCGATCATCGCCGCGACCAACAACATCGCCCACGAACTGCGCACGCCGCTGGCCTCGGTACGCATCGCCACCCAGGCCGTGGACCGTTTCCTGCCGCTGCTGGCCGATTCGCACCGCCGCGCGGTCGAGGCCCGCCTGGACGTGCCCGAACTGCGCGAATCGCAGCTGGCGCACCTGTCCAAGGCCATGGAGACCATAGGCCGCGAGGTCGAGCACGCCAACACGGTCATCGACATGCTGCTGGTCGCGGCGCGCCCGATCGGCAATCTGCAGGTCGAGAACGTGTCGGCGCGGGAATGCCTGTTCGAAGCGTTGGAACGCTATCCGTTCGGCTCGCAGCACGAGCGCAGCCGCGTCGCGATCGGCACGGCGGACGACTTCCAGTTCACCGGTTCGCGCCTGCTGCTGGTCCATGTGCTGTTCAATCTGATAAAAAATGCCTTGTTCCACACCGGACGAGCCGGCAAGGGCAATATCGTGCTCAGCGTGCATGCGGATGCAGGCGGCCAGCGTGTCGTCTGCCATGACAGCGGACCGGGCATTCCGCCCGACGTGCTGCCGCACATCTTCGAACGCTTCTATTCGAGCGCCACCGACTACAGTACCGGCCTCGGCGTTGGCCTGTCGTTCGTGCGCATGGCGCTGGAACGCATGGGTGCGTCGATAATCTGCCGCTCGACGTTCGGCGAGTTCACCGAATTCACGATCGTATTTCCCGATCTCCTGCGGAGGGAAACCTGATGCAGCCCGGCGCCGCGACGATCCCGCCCTTCTATTTCCCGACCACGACGGTACTTGTCGACGATCACGAGGAATACCTCGACGTCGTGCCGCTGATGCTCGATCCGATGCTGCACCTGCGACCGTTCAGTTCGCCACGCATGGCCCTCGCCGCGCTCGGCAGCGCCGGCAGCCGGCCGGTGCCCGGCGGCGGCTGGCTCTACCGCTGGAAGGACCGGCCGTCGCAGACGCAGGAACTGCTGGCCCTTGATGTGGACTCCATACACCGCATTGTTTACGACCCTGAGCGCTTTTCCGAAGTGTCCGTGCTCGTGGTCGATTACTTCATGCCAGAAATGGACGGCGTCACGTTTTGCAAACGCCTCAACAATCCACTGATCGGCAAGATCCTGCTGACCGGCCGCGCCGAGGATTCGGTCGCGATCGAGGCGTTCAATTCCGGCGTGATCGACCGCTTCATACGCAAGAGCGATCCGCAGGCCATGGCCAAGCTGCAGGTCGCGATCCGCGAGCTGCAGCAGCGCTACTTCGAGCGCGCCGGCGCCTTCGTGGCCGAGGCGCTGGCCATGGGCCGCTTCGGCTTCCTGCGCGATCCGGCATTCCGCGCCGTGTTCGACTCGGTCGTCGCGACGTTCCAGCCCATCGAGTCCTACGTCGTCTGCAATCCCACCGGCGTGCTCATGCTCGACGCCTGGGGCGTAGGCCGCTTTCTGCTGGTGCAAACCGACGACGACCTGCGCGAGCAGCACGACGTCGCCGAAGATCGCGGTGCCCCCGATACCGTGCTGCGCGCACTGCGTTCCGGCAGTTCCCTGCCCTGGTTCTGGTCCAGCGGCGGCTTCTACAGTCCACAGATCGCCGACCCTGCGGCGAACCTGTTCCCGGCCACGCCGATACGTGGCGAAACCTGCTATTACTTCAGCCTGATCGACCATCTGGAACCGCTGCAGCTGGCTCACGTCAAGTCGTACCGGAACTGGCTGCGCGAACAAGACACTATCGACGCCCCGCCGCGCGCGGGGTGATCAAGCGGCACCACCGCGAAACCTCTCGATTCCGACCGGCCCATGGCCGGGCCGGTCGTCCCGCTGCGGCAGCCACCGCAGCCAGCCAGGGAACGGCTTGGTCCATAACTCCCGTGAGAGGTTTGCAGTCATGAGTATTTCCTTCCCGTCCGTCGTCACTCCTTCCTTCCCGCCACTGCGCCCGGCCCCGGCGCCGGAACTGCCGGAATTCGCACGCCAGCGCGTCGAACGCTTCCACAACGAGCGCGTCCAGGCCGGCTGGGGCGGGCGCCACATCCTGCGCGGCCTGCGGCCCGGCGCGAATGCGCTGCACCTGCAGAGCAACGACTACCTCGCGCTGACGCGCCATCCGGACATCATCGAAGCGCAGCGCGCGGCGCTGGCCCTCGACGGCAACGGCGCGATGATGTCGAGCCTGTTCCTGCAGCAGGAGGACGAGCCGCTGCACGTGCTCGAACGCGAGCTCGCGCTGGCGCTCGGCAGCGAAGAAACCATCCTGTGCCAGTCGGGCTATGTCGCCAACGTCGGACTCGTGCAGAGCCTGGCCGGCGAACGCACGCCGGTCTACATCGACATGCTGGCGCACACCTCGCTCTGGGAAGGCATCCGCGCCGCCGGCGCGCAGGCCGTGCCGGTCTATCACAACGATCCGGAATACCTCGAGCGTCAGGTGCTGCGCCACGGCCCCGGCGTCGTGCTGGTCGACTCGATCTACAGCACCAACGGCAGCCTCTGTCCGCTGGCCGAATTCGCCGCGATCGCGCAGCGCCACGGCTGCATCTTCGTCGTCGACGAATCGCATTCGCTGGGCACGCACGGCGTGCATGGCGAAGGGCTCGTCGCCAGCCTGGGGCTGACCGACCGCGTGCATTTCGTGACCGCGAGCCTGGCCAAGGCCTACTGCGCTCGCGCCGGCCTGATCAGCTGCAGCCGGCGCTTCAAGCCGTATTTCGCGTTCGAGTCGCTGCCGGCGATCTTCTCCTCGGCGCTGCTGCCGCAGGAGCTCGCCAGCATCGACGCCGCCCATCAGGTGATCCAGCGCGAAGGCTGGCGCCGCGCGCGCCTGCAGCATGTGACGCGGCGCGTGCGCGAGGCGCTGCTGGAGCTGGGCTATCCGATCCGCGAAGGCAGCGAGCAGATCATCGCGCTGGAAGTCGGCAGCGAAGCGGCCGTCATGCGCGTGCGTGACCAGTTCGAGGCGGAAAACGTGTTCGGCTCGATCTTCTGCGCGCCGGCCACGGCCAAGAACCGCGCACTGCTGCGCCTGACCCTGCATGCCGGCCTCGACGACGCGGCCGTGGCCCGGCTCGTCGACGCCTGCGCGCGGCTGCGCGACAAGGTCGAACTGGCCGAATGGAGCGCGACGCGGCGCGAGCGGCGTAACGCGAGCAAGCCGGAGGTGATGGTCGAGGTCGCCTGACCCGCGGCGGCCTGAAACGAAAAGGCGGCCGGACGGCCGCCTTTTCGCTGTACCGGCGCATCAGTGCTCGGGCAGCGGAATGAACTCGGTCTCGTCGGGCACCGGCGCAAAGCGCTGTTCGCGCCAGGCCTCCTTGGCGGCCTCGATGCGCTCGCGCGTGGTCGCGACGAAGTTCCACCAGAGATGGCGCGGCCCGTCCAGCGGCTCGCCGCCGACCAGCGCGATGCGGCTGTCGGCCGTCGCGCGGAAATGCGCGGCACCGGCCGGCAGCACGGCAAGTTCGTTGCGCGCGACGACCTGGCCGTCGACCTCGATGCTGCCGTCGACGACATACAGCGCGCGTTCCGGATAGTCGGCCTCGATCGCGTGCTCGGCGCCGGCCTGCGCGTCGACGAGCACGTACAGGGTCGGCGACGGCGCGTCCACCGGCGACTCGGCGCCGTAGGCGCGGCCGATCAGCAGGTGCAGCGCCACACCGGGCCGCTGCAGCCGCGGCAGATCGGCGCCGGCGTAGTGGCGGAACCACGGCGGTGAATCTTCCTGCGCCTGCGGCAGCGCGACCCAGGTCTGCAGACCGTGCAGGAACTGGCCCTGCGCATGCGCCTGCTCGGTGCCGCGCTCGGAATGGACGATGCCGCGGCCGGCACTCATGAGATTGACGTCGCCGGGGCGGATCTCCTGCACGGTGCCGAGGCTGTCGCGATGCATCATGCGGCCGGCCAGCAGATAGGTGATCGTGGCCAGGCCGATGTGCGGATGCGGCCGCACGTCGGTGCCGCCGCCGGGCGGCACCTGCAGCGGGCCGAACTCGTCGAAGAACACGAACGGCCCCACCGAGCGCGCCAGCCGGTGCGGCAGCGCGCGACGCACGACGAGCCCGCCGCCGAGGTCGTGGATGCGCGGTTCGATACGGATCATGCTGTCGCTCATCGGCGTCTCCTGACGGGTTGTCGAGAAGGGGAAAGATGCCCTTTTCTCAATCGAACGGCGCGCAGCGCCGGCGGCGCACATCCTTGCGGAATCCGTCGCCTGCGCGATTGCTGCCCATGCGATCCAGTCCAGGGTCGCGCGGCAGGCGCTTTCAACTGCCTGCCGGGGCCGCCCACGGCCAATAAAAAACGCCACGAATCACTTCGTGGCGTTCGGATTCCCCTGGCAACGCGTGTCGCGGTCAGACCGGGCTGACTTCGTCGGCCTGCAGGCCCTTCTGGCCCTGCACGACCTTGAAGCTGACCTTCTGGCCTTCCTGCAGACTCTTGAATCCGGTTCCGGTAATTGCGCGGAAGTGCACGAAGACGTCCTGGCCATTCTCACGCGCAATGAAGCCAAACCCCTTGGCATCGTTGAACCACTTAACGGTACCAACCTCACGATCCGACATGAAACGCTCTCCCAAGCTTGAAACATAGACGGCATGCCGTCGGCTTACTGGTTGCAGGGCTCGAGACAAAGCGATGAAGCGGATCGACCGATCGGCTGGCATCGGGTCAGATGTTCAGACCGTGCAAACACAGCCGGGCCAGTCTACTCAAGCTTTTTAACAAAATCGACAGTGACTGAATGGCAACCGACCGGATCGTCAGCCCGGGACCGGCTGGGCTACCATCCGGCCATGCCCTCCCCGTCTGCCGCGCCGCTTCCGGCGCCCGAATTCCTGCGCGTCGCCAGCGGCGACGGTCACGAAGCCCAGTTGCTGCTCGCCGCCGGTACCGCGCCCGGCCCCGTCGGCCTGCTCTGGCTGCCAGCCCTCGGCGTGCCGGCGCGCAAATACCGTCATTTCGCCGCGGCGCTGGCCGAGTGCGGCGGTAGCGTCGCGCTGCACGAATGGCGCGGCCTGGAATCCAGTAACCGGCGTGCCGCGCGCGACTGCAACTGGGGTTATGCCGAGCTGCTGCGCGACATCGCCGCATCCCGCGCGGCCCTGGCGGCGGCGTTTCCGTCGCGGCGCTGGATCATCGGCGGCCACAGCCTGGGCGCGCAGCTGGCGGCGCTGGCGCTGGCGCGCGATCCGGCCGACTACGCCGGCTATGTGCTGGTCGGCAGCGGCCATCCCTGGTGGCGCACGTTTCCGGGCTGGCACAAGGCCGGCCTGTTCGCCGCGGCGTTCTGGTTCCGCGCGCTGGCCGCGCTGTGCGGCTATTTCCCGGGCGAACGCACCGGCTTCGCCGGCCGCGAAGCACGCGGCGTCATGCAGGACTGGGCCGCCAGCGCGCGCGGCGGCGACTACCGTCCTGCCCGCATCGACTTCGACGCGCAGGCGCGCCTGCGCGAGGTTGCCGTGCCGGCCCTCGCGCTGCGCCTGCGCAGCGACGCCTATGCGCCGGCGGCCTCGCTGGAGCACCTGCTGGCCAAGCTGCCGCAGCTGCAACTGCGCCGCGACACGATCGACGACGGCGAATTCGGCGGCGGCCGCGCCGGCCATTTCGAGTGGCTGCGCGAACCCGAGCCGGTCGTGCGGCGCATCGTGGAGTGGCTGGCCGGCATCCGTTGACGACCGCGCCATGAAACCGGCGGCGTAGGTTGTGGTGAGCGCAGCGAACCGCAACATCACACCGCCGACGACTCGGCGAACCCCGGGCGAAGGATTTCGCTGCGACGGCTTCGACAGCGGCTTTTCGCAGGGATGATTCCTCGACACGGCTTCGATGACGGTTTTTCGCAGCGATGACTCCTCGACGTTGCGGTTCGCTGCGCTCACCGGCAACCTACGGCGGCGCCATTGCCGCCGTTCTGGTTCGACAGCCTCAGGCCACGACGACCGGGATCTTGCCGATGCGCGCCTGCCATTCGCGCGGGCCGGTCTGGTGCACCGAGCTTCCGCTGCTGTCGACGGCGACGGTGACCGGCATGTCCTTGACCTCGAACTCGTAGATCGCCTCCATGCCGAGGTCCTCGAACGCGAGCACGCGCGCAGCCTTGATCGCCTTGGACACGAGATAGGCGGCGCCGCCGACGGCCATCAGATAGACGGCCCGGTTGTCGCGGATCGCCTCGATCGCGGCCGGGCCGCGCTCGGACTTGCCGACCATGCCGAGCAGACCGGTCTGCTCCAGCATCTGGCGCGTGAACTTGTCCATGCGCGTGGCCGTGGTCGGGCCGGCCGGACCGACGACCTCGTCGCGCACCGGATCGACCGGGCCGACGTAGTAGATGAAGCGGTTGTTGAAATCCACTGGCAGTTTTTCACCGCGGTTCAACATGTCGATCATGCGCTTGTGCGCCGCGTCGCGACCGGTCAGCAGCTTGCCGTTGAGCAGGACGACCTCGCCGGGCTTCCAGCTCGCCACCTCCTCGCGCGTGATCGTGTCGAGGTTCACGCGGCGGCCCTTGGACGCGTCGTAGGTCAGCTGCGGCCAGTCCTCCAGCGAGGGCGGGTCCAGCGTCACCGGGCCGGAGCCGTCGAGCACGAAATGCGCATGCCGCGTGGCCGCGCAGTTCGGAATCATCGCGACCGGCAGGTTGGCCGCGTGGGTCGGATAGTCGAGCACCTTGACGTCGAGCACCGTCGTCAGGCCGCCCAGCCCCTGGGCGCCTATGCCCAGTGCATTGACCTTGTCATAGAGCTCGATGCGCAGTTCCTCGGCCCGCGTACTCGGACCGCGCGCGATCAGGTCCTGGATGTCGATCGGCTCCATCAGGGCCTCTTTCGCCAGCAGCATGGCCTTTTCCGCGGTGCCGCCTATGCCGATGCCGAGCATGCCCGGCGGGCACCAGCCCGCGCCCATGGTCGGTACGGTCTTGAGCACCCAGTCGACGATGGAGTCCGACGGGTTGAGCATCGCGAACTTGGACTTCGCCTCCGAGCCGCCGCCCTTGGCCGCGACAGTGACCTCGACCTCGTCGCCGGGGACGACGCGCATGTTGACCACGGCCGGCGTGTTGTCGCGCGTGTTGCTGCGCTTGCCCGCCGGATCGGCCAGCACCGAGGCGCGCAGCTTGTTGTCCGGGTGGTTGTAGGCGCGGCGCACGCCTTCGTTGACCATGTCCTCGACGCTGAGCGTGGCATTCCAGCGCACGTTCATGCCGATGTTCAGGAACACCGTCACGATGCCGGTGTCCTGGCAGATCGGCCGATGCCCCTCGGCGCAGAGCCGCGAGTTGATCAGGATCTGCGCCATCGCGTCGCGCGCGGCCGGCGACTCTTCGCGCTCGTAAGCCGCGGCGAGGTTCCTGATGTAGTCGACCGGGTGGTAGTACGAAATGTACTGCAGCGCATCGGCGATGCTCTGGATGAAGTCTTCCTGCTGGATCGTGCTCACGGTCGCTGGCGTTGACTGACGAAAAGACCGCCATTGTAAGCCAGCCGCCCGGCTGTCGTGGCCGACGGCGCCGAGACCTTGGTCTGCCCCCGATGCAGGTCTGCCTGCTTGCCGCGCCTTGAAGTATCCGGATCCCGCGCCGCCGCTGCGCCTGCAACATGAGCACCGGGCATACGCAGATCAACGCGGACGGCAGGCGCGATGACGGGTACTTCTTCCTCAAAATCCGCGCGGCATTCCCCGGTGTTGGGTGAAGAACCAAAAAAAAAGAGCCCGGGACAAGCCCGGGCTCCAGATCACTCACCAGCGATTGCGTATCAGTTGCTGCTGCCGATCAGGCTGACCCAGGCCACGCCCTGCTGCTGCGGCACGCGCAGACTGCTCAGGTGCACCGGCGCGCGGCGGTCGCCGCTGAGCTGGAACGCCGAGCCGACCGCGAGGCGCAGATAGCCGTCGGCGGCATCGTTGCCGGCGGCCTGCCAGGTGAACTCGATCGCCGTCTGGGTCGGATCGACCGCGAGCCAGGCGCTGCGTTCGGCCAGGCCGTTCGCATCGCGCAGCACGCTGCGCAGCACGAACTGGCCGTTGAAGCGCGCGAGTTCGAGCGCGAACAGCTCGGCACCTGCCGCATCGACACCGCTGGCCACGACGACCGGATTCAGACCCAGGCCTGCGAGCAGCTGCGGATCGACGCGCAGGCGACCTGCCGCAGGGCCGTCGGCGGTGCCGGCGCTCAGCGGAATCAGGGTGACCGGCGCGCTTTCGAAGCCGTTCTTGAAGATCACGACGATGTCGTCGTCGAGCGCCGTGTTGTTGGACGTATTCGGATCGCCGTTGACGAGCGCCGTGACCGAGTTGTTGATGTGGTCGTTGGCAGCGCCCGGCACCACGGTGGCCGAGTAGACGTAGGACACCTGGCTGCCCGCCGGCAGGTTCGGCGTGTCGTGCAGCGTGTTGCCCGTGCCGGCGGCACAGGTCGCGCCGCCGGTCGGCGTGCAGGTCCAGGAACCGCTGCCGAGACCGGCCGGCAGCACGTCGTCGACGACGGCCGACGCCGACATGCCGCCGCTCGGGTTGGACACGACGATGACGTAGTTCAGCGAATCGCCGATGCGAACGTACTGGCGGTTGTCGGTCATCGTCACCGCCACGTCCGGCAGCATCACGACAGTGTCGACGTCGGTCGCGCTGTTGTTGGCCGTGTTGGTGTCGCGCTCGCCGCTGCCGACGGCGACGGTGGCGACGTTGGTCAGGGTGCCCGATGCGCTCGGCGAGACGGTGCAGCTCGCGGTATAGGTCAGGTTGCCGCCTGTCTGGATGCTGCCGACGTCGGCGATGTTGCCGCTGCCGCTCGGTGCACCGCAGCTGCCGCTGCTCGCTGCGCAGGTCCAGGTGCAGCCGGTCAGCGCGCCGGTGAAGGTGTCGCTGACCGTCGTCGTCGCCGTGTTCGGGCCGCTGTTGCCGGCCACGATCGTGTAGGTGATCGGCGCGCCCGGGCTCGTCGTCGTGCTGCCGTCGGTCTTGGTGATGCTGGCGTTGACGAGGCGGGTCAAGGTGTCGGTGTCGGTCGCCGAGTTGTTGCCCGGCGTCGTGTCGACGAAACCGGCCGGCAGGGCCACCGTCGCGGTGTTGCTGACGGTTGCTGCGGCGCTGACCGTCGCGACGGTGCACAGCTGCGTATAGGTCACCGAACCGCCGGCCGGCAGGTTCGGCGCATCGGCCAGGTTGCCCGTGCCCGAAGCCGCACCGCAGCTCGCGCCACCGGCGGCTGCGCAGGTCCAGCTGCCGCAGGTCAGGTCGGCGCCCGGCGTGTCGCTGACGGTGGCGCCGTTGACCGCGACGCCGCCCGGATTGCTGGCCGTGACGGTGTAGGTCAGGGTCTGGCCGGTTTCGGCCTGGGTCACGCCGTCGGTCTTGGTGATGCTGAGGTCCGCGGCCGTATTGCCGCCGGCTTCGGCCAGGCTGAAGTAACCGAACTGGCTGATCGCGCTGATCGCGACCGTGTTGGCGCCGGTGTCCAGGGTACCGCCGAGGTCGGTGAAGCTCGTCGGCGGATTCGGCACACCGTTGTACAGGCGCAGGTTGGCTTCGGTCGCGGTGACCGGCACGTCGGCGTCGAGATAGCCGAGGGTCAGGTCGGCCGTCGTGCCGGCCGGCGCGTCGATGCGCCAGTGGCGCGTGATGGCCTTGCTGGCCGGCGCGAAGTTCGGCATGACCGCCTGCACCGCCGAACCTTCGACCGCCAGCGGGAAGGTGCCCGCCGTGACGTTGGCGACCACCGGCGAATAGCCGTTGGCCGTGCCGAGTTCCAGCGTCTTGGACGCCGCGGCGGTGAAGGTCTTGGCCAGGGTGCCGTCGACATAACCGGTCGTGCGCGTGACCGTGGCGGTACCGGCGACGCTGAGCTTGGACGCGCCCGTGACGACACGGCCGTTGGTCAGCGCCAGGGTACCCGACACGCTGATGTCGCCGCCGGCCACGGTCAGCGCATGGCTGGCGTTGTCGTCGTCATAGGTCATCGTGGACAGCACGCGCGCCGGATTGACTTCGAATCCGGTCGTCAGCGAAGCCGGCGTGCGCAGGTACAGCAAGGTCTGCGTGCCGCTGCCGAGATTGAAGTTCGGCGCCACGTCGAAGCTGCCGCCGGCGGTCGGCGTCGTGCTGTTGCCGATCTGGATGACGGCCGAAGCATTGTTGCCGAGGGTCAGCTTGTTGGCGTTGACGACGTTGCCGCTGAAGAAGTTGATGCGCGTGGCGACGATGCCGCTGGTCGCCGGATCAATCGTGAAGTTGAGGTCGTTCTGCAGGCTCAGGCTGGTCATCGGCGCCGTCATGGTGCCGGTGCCCTGGTACAGCACGTTGGTCGTCGGACGGAACACGATGAACTGCGTGCCGGTGCCGCTGCTGTTGAGCGTACCGTTGTTCGTGATCGTGTCGCCGTAGAACAGGAACGCAGCGGTGCCCGTGCTGAACGTGCCGCCGGTGTTGATCGTGAGATTGCCGGTCAGGTTGTTGTAGACCGAAGGCGCGAGCATGTTCACCGAGTGGTTGCCCGACGTCGTGTTGACGACGACGCTGGGGAACACGCCGGCCGCATTGAACGTCTTGGCCGCACCGGACGCCGCATTGCCGAACTGCACCGTGCCGCCGCTGATGCCGGCCACGCCGCCGCCGGCCTGGTTGCGGTAGTCGCGCGGACCGCTGGCGGCCGTGCTGGCCAGCTGCACGACGGCGGTGCCGCCGCTGATCGCGATCGTCGACGCCGTGTTCGTTCCCAGGTCGTAGGAAGCCAGGGTCGTGGAGGTGTTGCCGGCGGTGTTCACCGTGATCGTGCCGCCGCTCTGCGTGTAGGTGATCGCGTTGCTCGAGCTTGCGACGCCGAAACGGCCCGCGGTGTTGATCGCGCCGCCTTCGACCGTGATGTTGGAGCCGGCGGAGAAGCCCATCGAGTTGCCGGTGGCCGTGCCGATGTTGTACGTGCCCTGGCTGACGCGCAGGCGGCCGGCGACGGTCGGCGAACCGTTCTGGGCCGCGACGGTCGCATTCGGGTTGTTGAGCCAGAAGCCGGCGTTCGCGCCGATGGTATAGCCCGCCGTCGTGAACACGCGGTTGGTCAGCGGGAAGCTGCCCGACAGCTTGAGCATGCCGTTGGTCAGGGTCGCGAAGCCGGCCACGTCGGTGGCCACGCCCTGCACGGTGAAGTTGGCCGGGTTCAGTTCCAGCACGTTCGTGCTGGCCGTGCCCTTGTTGATCGTGACAGTGCGCACGTCGGTGGTGACGCCGCTGCCGCCGAAAGAGCTGTTGTTCGCGCCGGTGAAGGTGATGCCGGCGCCGGCCGTATTGCCGTTTGTGCTGAAGTCCAGCGTGCCGTTGTTGGTCAGGTCCGTGCCGACGGTCAGCACGTGCGCGGTAATCGTGCCGGTGGCCGGCGTGTCGAAGGTGCCGTCGTTGGTGACGGCCGTATCGACGACGAGGGTGCGGGCGGCCGTGGCATCCCAGCGCAGGGTCGCCGTGTTCGCGACGTTCACGGAATAGGCCGTGGCGGCCGTGTCGATGATGACCGTGGCTCCCGCCGCGATCGTCACGCTGTCGGTAAGGGTCGGCAGCACGCCGCCGGCCCAGGTCGCGGGGTTGCTCCAGTTGCCGCCGACGCCCGTCGAGACGACGTTGCCCGGCGCCGGGGTGGCCTGGGTGCCGGCCAGCGGCGTGCTGCCCACGCCTTCACCGAACGCGACAACCTGCCAGAAATAATTCGTCGACGGGCTCAGGCCCGTGACGGCGAAGCTCGTCGCGTTCTGTGCGGCCGCGCCGACCTGGGTATAGGTCACGCCATCAAGCGAACGGAAGATGCCGTAGCTCAGTTCATTCGGCGAATCCGTCCAGTTCAGGGTGAGGGCGGTCGGCGTGACCGGGCTGAAGTTCAGCCCCGTCGGCGCATCCGGCCCCACGGCCGGCGGAGTGAACGTCATCGTGCGGCGCGCGCCGTTGGCGGCCGAGGTCAGCGCGGTGATCGGACCGGCCGAGTAGACGTTCGCGGTCGCCGTCGCCGAACTGCCGTTGAAGGTCGGTTCGGTGGCGGCCGGCGCGGTGACCGAGCCGACCGCGCCCGCGACGTTGGACGAGGAGAAACCGATGTTCGGCTTGTTGGAGTTGGGATCGCTGCCGCCGGCCGTGCTCATCGTCATGCTGCCGTAGACGAAGTCGATCACGCCGGTGGTTTCATGCAGCTGCACCTGATAAGTCAGGTCGGCCGTGCCGCCGGTATTGAAATTGGACTGGTTGTTCAGCCATTCCACGATCAGGGTGCGCGAGGGCGCGCTGCCGTCGACACGGAAATGCACCTTGCCGTCGCCGGTGTGCGTGCGCTGGTCGGCGCCGTAGGCCGTGATGATCGGCAGGTTGGCCTGGGCCAGGGGCTGGTACGGCGAACCGGTCTGCGCGGTGGCGCCCAGGCGCAGCACGCCGTTCTCGTTGATCGAGAACTGGGTGTAGCGCACGCCCTGGAAGATGAATCCGAAGCCGATGTTGGTCAGCGCCGAGGCCGTGTCGTCGATGTTGCCGGCCAGCAGCTGCGTCGTGCCGCTGCTCATGTCGGCCAGCGAGCCGGTCACGCTCGTCGTGAACGCATAGTTGCTCGCGAGAGTCGGCGCGAACGGCAGCGCCGGTGCGGCCTCCTCCGCACTGACCGTGGTCTTGATCGCCGCCGAGGTGAACGCCTCGGCGCCGACGACGGTGCTCGCCTGCCCCGCCGATGCGGCGAGCGCAAGCGCCAGACCGCCCAGCAATGAAAGCCTGTTGCTCATTCGAATCCCCTTGAGTGTTGCATTTCAGCTACTACAAACCGAGCCGCACGACGGACGGACAACGCAGGTCCGTGCCGCGGGCGGCGCCCGACGCGACAACTGGAAAAATCGGAAATACCGGTGCAGCGCCCCGGGCGGGCCGACCCACCGTTCAGATACAGGCATCCGCGCGCTGCGAGCGACGCGAAAATGCGGCGCTGCCGAAGACGGGCAGCGGTGGGCGCGACGGCGGAAGTCCCGGAACGACGGACAGCAGCGTCCGGAAACCTCCGGACCGCGGCTGCCGGAATCCGCCGGCTGCCACATTCACGATGCGAATTCCCCCTAAGAACGGCACCGAAAGCCAGATTGACGACCACCGCGCCGCGAGCTGAACAGGCAGCCGCGCAGTGCAATCCCCCAGACCATCCGCACAGGTGTGCGAAGGTCGCGCATTCGTAACACATCGTCCGGCCACGTTCCAGACGCGGTGCGCAAACGACGATCGCAGCGAGCGCGACCTTGGCCGCCGCCGTCGGCAGCCGCGCACGGCGCCGATCGCAGCCCCTCTTTTCAGTCGCACCGGACTGGCGCAGCATGCGCTGCCGTCGCGTGCTGCACGCGGCGTCTCGTTCCCGCTACGGAGAGAGTTCCATGACACAGGGAGAGCACCCTGCCCCGGTCGGTCGCTTCGGCGCCATCCTGCGCGACCTCGGCAGCTCGATCGGCGATCTGCTCGGCGGCGGCAGGCTGGAGCCCGAACAGGCGGTTTCGGTGGAAGTGGCGTTCGGTCTGCTCGGCTATCTGGCCGGCGTGGACAGCATCGTGACCTCGCACGAGGCCGAGTTCGTCAATCAGCTCATGGACGAGCTGCAGCTGTCCACGCGCGCCCGCGATCTGGCCCAGCAGGCCTTCAGCCGCGGCCGCAAGCGCGAGATCGCCGTCGACGCCGAACTCGATCGTTTTCTGGCGACGTATCCCCGCGGCGGCGCCGAAGCGCGCCGGTTGCACGATGCGCTCTATCGTCTGGCTGCCGCCGACGGCCGGCTGCAGCCGCGCGAGAAGGCGTTCCTCGATGCGGTGACGGCGAAATTGGTGTGAATGGGGCTGATGGCTGGGTCCGACGATGGGTCGTCATGCCGGGAATCGGGAATGGGGAATCGTGAAAGCCGTTGAGTCGAAGCCCGAAGTCGCCGGTCAGCGCGGCGAAACCCCATCCCCTCCCATGTCCTCCCCTTGAAGGGGAGGGTTTTCCCGCCGGTGCTTCAACGATTCCCGATTCCCGGCTCTACGGCTATTTCCCGCTCAACCCCGCCAGTTGCCCCATGAACTGCCGGTAGTAACGCAGCTCGGCGACGGAATCGCGCGTATCGGACAGGGCCGTATGGGCCGAATCCTTGGTCAGGCCGCGCGCGATGTCGGGCGCCCAGCGCCGCGCGAGCTCCTTGATGGTGGAAACATCCAGATTGCGATAATGGAAAAAACGCTCCAGGCGCGGCGCCAGCCGGTGCAGGAAGCGGCGGTCCTGGCAGATCGAGTTGCCGCACATCGGCGACTTGCCGGCCGGCACCCAGCGCACGAGAAAATCGACGGTCAGCGCCTCGGCCACGCCGAGTTCGACGCTGGAATCGAGCACGCGCTGCCACAGGCCGGACTTGCGATGCTGGTTGCGGTTCCAGTCGTCCATGGCTTCGAGCCGTTCCAGCGGATGGCGGATCGCGAATTCGGGCCCCTCGGCCAGCACGTTGAGTTCGCGGTCGGTGACCAGGGTGGCGATTTCCAGAATGGAATCGCGGTCCGGATCCAGACCGGTCATCTCCAGGTCGATCCAGATCAGGTTGTCCTCGTGCGGCTGGGCCATCGTCCCTGCTCTCCCGGCGTCGTTGTGGAAACCGGACATGGTAGTACCGGCAGCCCCGCCCGGCCAATTTGCGCCCCTCTGCCCCGGCGTATACCCTGAGCCGTCCCCGGGGGAAACAGGGGTGGGGGAATGGACCGGGTATTGCTGCTGGAGTCCTCGGCGACACGTCGGCGAGCCGTGCGCTCGTTGCTGACACCCAAGGGCTACGACGTCACCGAAGCGAGCGACTACGCCCAGGCGCTGGAAATCCTGCGCCGCCAGGGCGAGACCATCAGCGCGCTGCGCGCGATCGTGCTCGGCTGGCCCGAATTCGCCGACAACCTGGCCGACGAACTGTTCGCGCTGCTGCGGCGCGAGGAATTCGAGCATCTGGCCGTGCTGCTGCTGGCCGACAGCAGCGACGCCGGCGCCGTCAACTGGATGATGAAGCGGCCGAGCACGGCCCTGCTGCTGTGGTCCGACTACAGCGAATGCGCCGAGGCGCTGGCCAAGCTGCTCGCGCCCGCGGCGCGGCTGCAGGATCTGGACGTCGGCGGCCAGTCGCATCTGCGCATTCTGTTCGTCGACGACTCGGCCACCGTGCGCACGGCGTTCCGCCGCCTGCTCATGAAGCAGGGCTACGTCGTGGAGACCGCCAACGATGTCGAGGACGGCTGGGCCAAGGCCCAGTCCATGCCGTTCGACATCGCCATCATCGACTACTTCATGCCCGGCGATCCCGGGCCGGTGCTGGTGCGCCGGCTCAAGGACGATCCGCGCACGGCCGGCGTGCTGACGGCCACGATCACCGGCACCTATTCCGACCGCGTCATCAACGAGTCCCTGGCTGCCGGCGCGCTGGAATGCCTGTTCAAGAGCGAGGCGCGCGAGCTGTTCCTGGCGCGTCTGGGCTCGCTCGCGCGGGCCGTGCAGGATCGCCAGTCGGTGGACGCGGAACGGCGCCGCCTGCAGAGCATCCTGTCCTCGGTCGGCGACGGCGTCTACGGCGTGGATGCGCGCGGTCTCGTGCAGTTCGTCAATCCGGCCGCGCTGGACATGCTCGGCTACGACCACACCGACGAGCTGATCGGCCGCAGCGCGCACGAGCTGTTCCACTATGCCTTCGAGGACGGCACGCCGACCACGCCGGCCACCTGCTTCCTGTCGCAGACCTATGCCCAGGGCAGCCAGGTGCCCGGCTGGCAGTCGGTGTTCTGGACCCGCAGCGACCGGCCGATGCCGGTGGAATGCACGGTCTATCCGCTGAACCTCGACGGCCGCCGCGAAGGCTCGGTCGTCGCCTTCCGCGACATTTCCACGCGCCGCATGCTCGAGGAAGAGCTGCGCTGGCAGGCCAGCCACGACGCGTTGACCAAGCTCAAGAACCGCGCCTGGTTCGAAACCCAGCTCGAACAGGAAATCGCGCGGCTCAAGCGCACCGATCAGGTCTCGATGCTGCTGTTCCTCGACCTGGACCGCTTCAAGTACATCAACGACACGGCCGGGCACACCGCCGGCGACCAGTTGCTCGTGGACATGAGCCGGCGCCTGTCCACGCGCCTGCGCGGCTCGGATCACCTCGCACGCATGGGCGGCGACGAATACGCGGTGATCCTGCGCAACATCGGCCCGGACCGGGCCACCGCCATCGCCGACGACTTCCGCCGCGCCATCGTCGGCTCGCCGTTCGTCTACGGCGGCAAGAGCTATCGCGTCGGCGTCAGCATCGGCGTGGCCATGCTCGACCAGCACACGCCCTCGCGCACCGAGGCCATGGCCAATGCCGACATCGCGCTGCACATGGCCAAGCGCCACGGCCGCAACCAGGTGCACGTGTTCGCCGAGGACGCCGAGCAGCGCACCCTGATGGACCTGGAGCTGGGCTGGAGCGCACGGCTGGAGGAAGCGCTGCGCCTGGATCAGTTCGTGCTGTGCTTCCAGCCGATATTGCCGCTGCGTCAGGTCGACTGCGACAGCCTGCCCGAGCAGCAGGGCGCGCTGTGGTCGCGGCACCTGCGCCGCAACCAGCAGCAGCGTGCGTTCTACGAAGCGCTGATCCGGCTGCGCAATGCCGACGGCAGCCTCGTCGCACCATCGGCCTTCCTGCCGGCGGCCGAGCGCTTCAGCCTGATCGGCGAGATCGACCGCTGGGTCATCCGCAACGCGCTGCGCGCACTGCGCGAGGTGTCGCCGCAGGAGCCGCCGGTCGGTGTGTCGATCAACCTGTCGGCCCAGTCCATCGGCCAGGCCGATCTCGCGCGCTTCATCACCGACCGCCTCGTCGAATACAACGTCGATCCGCGCGCGGTCGCCTTCGAGATCACCGAGACCGGCGCGCTGAACAATCTCGAAGCCGCGCGCAACCTCATCACCGAACTGCGCGGCTTCGGCTGCCGCTTCGCGCTCGACGATTTCGGCGTCGGCTTCTCCTCGTTCACGCACCTCAAGCATCTGGACGTGGACATGCTCAAGATCGACGGCTCGTTCACGCAGGGCCTGCTCACCGATCCGGTCGATCTGGCCGTGATCACGGCGATCACGAGCATCGCCCACTCCGTCGGCAAGATCACCGTGGCCGAATACGTGGACCGGCCCGAGATCCTGCGCGCGCTGCGCAACTGCGGGGTCGACTACGCCCAGGGCTTCTACGTCGGCCGGCCCAAGGCCGGGCTGCGCGCAGCCGGCGGCCAGCTCGAGATCGTCGGCGGCAGCGAGGCCGCCGCAGGCTAGCCGCGCACCTGCGACATCACGGCAATTGTGTAACGCCGGCAACCGCCGCTAGGCTGCGCCGCCATGTCGTCCCTGTACCGCCCATCCTCGCTGCTGCGCCTGCTCCTGCTGCTGACCCTGCTGGCCGGCAGCGTCGTGCGGCCGGCGCTCGCCCTGGCCGGCGCCCTGCATCGCGACATGCATGACCTCGCCCACGCCGCCGCCCGGCATGCCGCAGGCGACAGCGCCGCGATGTCGTCGGCGGAAGCGGCCGAACACGCGCCCACCCAGGGCTGGCATGCACTGCTGCATCTGGACCTGTGCTGCGGCACCGCTGCGCTGGCCAGCGTCGCGCCGACCCTGATACCGCCCGAGGCGCTGCGCGCCGTCCTGCCCTATCGCCCGCGCGCGTTCGCGCCGGCACCTGCCGCCGATCCCCTGCGTCCGCCGATTCGCGTCTGAGCCGCACCGGCCCCGGCCGGTTTCCCTCATTCCCGAATCCCGGAGCTTTCCATGTACCTGCGAACGGCGGCACTGGCCGCCCTGCTCGCTGCGTGCGGCGTCGTCGACGCGCGCGCGGACGGCGAGCTTGCGCTTGACGCGGCATTCGCCCGCGTCGAAGCGTTTCACCCTGACCTGAAGATCTTCCGCCAGACCGCCGCCGGCCTCGCCGCCGAGGCGGATCGCGCGGCGCAGAAACCGCCACTGACCCTCGGTGCCGAATTCGAAAACGCATTCGGCCGCGGCGCCGCGGCCGGCATCGGCGACGCCGAGCTCAGTCTCAACCTGTCCTCGGTGCTCGAACGCGGCGACAAGCGCGCCGCGCGCACGGCGCTGGCCCAGTCGCGCATCGCGGCGCTGGACAACACGCGCGAGATCAGGCGCCTGGACCTGCTGGCCGAAGTCGCGCGGCGCTATCTCGACGTGGTCGCCGCGCAGGCGCTCGCGCGCATCGCCGAACTCGACCGCGAGCAGCGCGAGCGCACCGTCGATGCCGCCACGCGCCGGGTTCGCGCCGGCGCTTCGCCGGTTTCGGTGCAGCTCGCCGCTCAGGCGCAGTGCAGCCGTGCCGAGATCGACGTGGCGCGCATCCGGCGCGAAGGCCAGACGGCCTGGCGCCGCCTGGCCCTGCTCTGGGGCGAACGCGACGCCGCGCCGCAACCGCTGGCCGTGCAGGCGCCGGCCCTGCCGGCCGTGCCCGACTTCGCTGCGATTGCCGCGCTGCTGGAGGCCACGCCGGACATCGCCCGCTTCGCCGACGAGCGCCGTGTGCGCGAGGCGCGTGTGCAGCTCGCGCAGAGCGAAACCGCCGCCGATCTGAACTGGTCGGTCGGCGTGCGCCGCCTGCCCGGCGGCGACTGGGGACTACTCGGCGGTGTGTCCCTGCCGCTGGGTGCCTCCTCGCGCGCCGGACCCGGCCGGCGCTCGGCACAGGCAGAACTCGCTGCGCTGGAGCTCGAACGCGAATCGGGAGAACTGAGTCTCTACGCGACCCTGGCCGAAACGCAGGCGCGCCTGGCCAGCGATGTGGCCGAAGCCGCGCAACTGCGCGAGGTGCTGTTGCCGCGCCTGCTCGCCGCCGAGCAGGCCGCCGAACAGGCCTATCGCGCGGGCGCCCTGAGCTATCTCGAATGGGCGCAGCTGCAGGCCGAGACCACGACGGCACGCCGCCGCGAACTCGAACTGACCGTGCAGGCGCAACGCCTGCTGATCGAGCTGCAGCGCCTGACCGCCCAACCCTTCACCGATGCGGCTGCGACGCGCGCCGCCCAGGACGACCACTCATGAAATCCGCACTCTCCTGCTTCATCGCCGCCGCGGCCCTGCTGCTCGGCGGCTGCACCGGCCGCGGCGACGCGCCGGCGGAGACCCACGCCCACGACGAGGCCGCGGCCGGCGCCGGACACGACGCCGACGAAGCCGCGCGCGGCGCCCATGGCGGTCGCCTGCTGCAGCGCGACGGCTATGCGATCGAACTGGCGATCGCCGAAGCCGGCACGCCACCGCGTTTCCAGGCCTGGCTCTACCGCGACGGCAAGCCGCTGCCGCCGCAGGGCCAGCTGCGCGTGACCCTGCAGCGCCTCGGCGGACGCAGCGAAACGCATGAGTTCAGCGCTCGCGGCGATGCGCTCGTCGGCAGCGCCGAAGTCGCCGAGCCGCATTCCTTCGACGTGCGCGTGGACGCGACGGTAGACGGCAGGACCTGGCGCTGGGACTACCCGAGCTACGAAGGCCGCACGCAGATTCCCGCCGCGATCGCCCAGGAAGCCGGCATAGCGACGGCCGCCGCCGCGGCCGGCGCGATCCGCGACGAGCACGAGGTGCAGGGACTGGTCACGCCGGTCGAAGGCCGTCATGCGCGCATCGTCGCGCGCTTCGCCGGCCCGGTGCGCGAGGTGCGTGCGAGCGTCGGCGACGCGGTGCGCGCCGGCCAGGTGCTGGCCGTGATCGAGAGCAACGTGAGCCTTTCCAACTATTCGGTGACCGCGCCGTTCGCCGGCACCGTGCTCTCGCGCAATGCGACGGTCGGCGATCTCGCCGGCGAATCGCCGCTGTTCGAGATCGCCGACCTGTCCCGGCTCTGGGTCGACCTGCATCTGTTCGGCGCCGACGCCGGCCACATCACGCCGGGGCTGCCGGTGGAAGTCATGCGCCTGACCGACGACGCACGCGCGACGACCGTGCTGGACCGCGTGCTGCCGGGCACGGCGACGGCGAGCCAGAGCACGGTGGCCCGCGCGCGCATCGACAATGCCGACGGCCGCTGGCGTCCGGGTGCGGCCGTGCGTGCGCGCGTGACCGTCTCGGTGGAGCCGGTCGCGCTGCTGGTGCCGCTGGCGGCGCTGCAGAAATTCCGCGACTGGGATGCGGCGTTCGTGCGCGTCGGCGAGACCTACGAAGCGCGCCCGCTGAAGCTCGGCCGGCGCGATGCGGTCAATGTCGAGGTGCTGCAGGGACTTGAGGCCGGCGACGAGGTCGTCGTCGAACAGAGCTATCTGATCAAGGCCGACATCGAGAAATCGGGAGCCGGCCATGACCACTGAATCCGCCGGCCTGCTCGGGCGTCTGCTCGGCCTCGCCGTGCGCCGGCGCTGGCTCATGCTGCTGGCGACCCTGGCGCTGGCCGCGCTCGGCATCTGGAGCTATGGCCAGCTGCCGATCGACGCGACGCCCGACATCACCAACGTGCAGGTGCAGATCAATACCGAAGCGCCGGGCTATTCGCCGCTGGAGGCCGAGCAGCGCGTGACCTTTCCGCTGGAGACCGCGCTGACCGGCCTGCCGAAGCTGGACTACACGCGCTCGCTGTCGCGCTACGGCCTGTCTCAGGTCACCGTCGTGTTCAAGGACGGCACCGACATCTATTTCGCACGCCAGCAGGTCGCCGAACGCCTGCAGCAGGCGCGCGCACAGCTGCCGGCCGGACTCGAACCCGAGCTCGGCCCGGTCGCGACGGGACTCGGCGAGATTTACATGTATACCGTCGACAGCCTGCCCGGCGCGCGCCGGCCCGACGGCCAGCCGTGGACGCCGACCGACCTGCGCACCGTGCAGGACTGGGTCGTGCGACCGCAGCTGCGCAACGTGCCCGGCGTGACCGAGGTCAACACCATCGGCGGCTATGCGCGGCAGATCCACATCACGCCGGACCCGGCCAAGCTCGTCGCCTACGGCCTGACCCTGCAGCAGGTGCTCGATGCGGTCGCCGCGAACAACCAGAACCTCGGCGCCGGCTACATCGAACGCAACGGCCAGCAATACCTCGTGCGCGTGCCGGGCCAGATCGCCGATCTGCAGGCGCTGCGCAACATCGTGCTCGACCGGCGCGACGGCGTGCCGCTGCGCCTGAAGGATCTGGCCGAAGTCGGCGAAGGCCAGGAACTGCGCACCGGTGCAGCGACGCAGAACGGCAGCGAGGTCGTGCTCGGCACCGTGTTCATGCTGGTCGGCGAGAACAGCCGCCGCGTCGCCCAGGCCGTCGCCGCCAGGCTGCAGGAGATAGGTCCGAGCCTGCCGGCCGGCATCGCCGTCAATCCGGTCTACGACCGCACGAGCCTGGTCGACCGCACGATCGCGACGGTGCGCACCAACCTGCTCGAAGGCGCCCTGCTCGTCATCGTCGTGCTGTTCGTGCTGCTGGGCAATCTGCGCGCCGCGCTGATCACCGCCGCGGTCATTCCGATCGCCATGCTGATGACCTTCACCGGCATGGTGCGCGGCGGCGTGTCGGGCAATCTCATGAGCCTGGGCGCGCTGGACTTCGGCCTCATCGTCGACGGCGCCGTCATCATCATCGAGAACTGCCTGCGCCGCTTCGGCGAACGCCAGCAGCAGCTCGGCCGCGGGCTCACGGCGGAAGAACGCCATGCGCTGACCGCCGAGGCCAGCGCCGAGGTCATACGACCGAGCCTGTTCGGCCTGGGCATCATCACCGCGGTCTATCTGCCGGTGTTCGCGCTGACCGGCGTGGAGGGCAAGCTGTTCCACCCGATGGCGCTGACCGTGGTCATCGCGCTGAGCGCGGCGATGCTGCTGTCGCTGAGCTTCGTGCCGGCCGCGGTCGCGGTGTTTCTCGGCGGCCGCGTGCGCGTCCACGACAGCCGTGCGATCGCCGTGCTGCGCCGGCTCTACGCGCCGGCGCTGGACTGGTCGCTGCGTCTGCGCGTACCGGTGGTACTCGCCGCGCTGCTCCTGGTCGCCGGCAGCGGCCTGCTCGCGCTGCGCCTGGGCTCGGAATTCATTCCGGGCCTCGACGAAGGCGACATCGCCCTGCATGCGATGCGCATACCCGGCACCAGCCTGAGCCAGGCCGTGACGATGCAGGCGACCCTGGAATCGCGCATCACGCAGTTCCCCGAGGTCGAGCGCGTGTTCGGCAAGCTCGGCACGGCCGAAGTCGCGACCGACCCGATGCCGCCGTCGGTGGCCGACACCTTCATCATGCTCAAGCCACGCCGCGACTGGCCCGATCCGCGCAAGCCCAAGGCCACGCTCGTGGCCGAGATCGAGAAAGCCGTCGGCGAGCTGCCCGGCAACAACTACGAGTTCACCCAGCCCGTGCAGATGCGCATGAACGAGCTGATCTCGGGCGTGCGTGCCGACGTCGCAGTCAAACTCTACGGTGACGATCTCGACACGCTGGTCGAGGTCGGCCGGCGCATCGAAGCCGTCACTCGCACCATCGCCGGCGCAGCCGACGTCAAGCTGGAACAGGCTACCGGACTGCCGCTGCTGACGATCACGCCGGATGCGGCCGGCCTCGTGCGCTACGGCCTGAATCCGGTCGCCGTGCAGCAGGTCATCGGCACGGCCGTCGGCGGCAGCGTCGCCGGTCAATTGTTCGAAGGCGACCGCCGCTTCGATCTGGTCGTGCGCCTGCCCGAAGCGCTGCGCAGCGATCCGGCCCGCCTGGCCGATCTGCCCGTGCCGCTGGATGCGAGCGCACACAGCCATGCGGACCTGGACGAAACCGGCGGCGGCCGCGGCCTTGCCGCGACGCCGCGTACCGTGCCGCTGCGCGAACTCGCGCGCATCGACTATGCGCAGGGGCCCAACCAGGTCAATCGCGAGAACGGCAAGCGCCGCATCGTCGTCACCGCCAACGTGCGCGGCCGCGACCTCGGCAGCTTCGTCACCGAGCTGCGCGAAGCGGTCGGCGCGCGCGTGACTCTGCCCAGCGGCTACTGGATCGGCTACGGCGGCAGCTTCGAGCAGCTGATCGCCGCCGGCCAGCGCCTGGCCTTCGTCGTGCCGCTGACCCTGCTGCTGATAGGCGCACTGCTCATCGCCGCGACCGGCTCGACGCGCGATGCGCTGGCGATCTTCAGCGGCGTGCCGCTGGCCCTGACCGGCGGCGTGCTCGCGCTGTGGCTGCGCGGCATTCCGCTGTCGATCTCCGCCGGCGTCGGCTTCATCGCGCTGTCGGGCGTGGCGGTACTCAACGGCATGGTCATGGTCGCGTTCATCCGCAAGCTGCGCGAACAGGGCGAAGCGCTGGACACGGCCATCGTGCAGGGCGCGCTGGGCCGGCTGCGGCCGGTGCTGATGACCGCACTGGTCGCCTCGCTGGGCTTCGTGCCGATGGCGCTGAACGTCGGCCCGGGCTCGGAAGTGCAGCGGCCGCTGGCCACTGTCGTCGTCGGCGGCATCATCAGCTCGACCCTGCTGACCCTGTTCGTGCTGCCGGGCCTGTACCGGCTGCTGGCCACGGCCGGCCGTCGCGAGGCGACCCCGACGCAGGCCACCTTGCAGGCGGTCGAGGCCCGCTGAGCGACACGGCGCGCCGCGGCCGGTCCTTCGGGTCCGGCCGCGGCGCGATTCGTTCCGAGGTTCCCCAAGAGATCTGCCGGTTTTCTTGCGGGCACTTGCACTCGTCCAGGCACATACGTACATTCGTACGCATGCACTCCGACTCCGCCCTGACCGCCAACCAGCAACGCGTGCTCGACTTTATCGCCGAGTACGTGGCCGAACACCTCAGCGCGCCCAGCCTGCGCGAGATCGCCGAGGCCCTGCGCCTGCGCAGCCACAGCTCGGCCCAGGACTATGTCGAGGCGCTCGTGCGCAAGGGCGCGCTGGAACGCCTGCCGCAGCACCGCGGCCTGCGCCTGCCGCACCAGGCCGAACGCCAGCGGCCTGCCCTGCGCGAGCTGCCGCTGGTCGGCCGCGTCGCCGCCGGCGTGCCGATTCTTTCCGACGCGAACATCGAGGCGCGCTACGCGATCGACGCGGCGCTGTTCCGGCCGCGGGCGGACTTCCTGCTGCGCGTCGTCGGCCTGTCGATGCGCGACGCCGGCATCCTCGACGGTGACCTGATCGCCGTGCATCGCACGCCGAGCGCCGACGACGGCCGCATCGTCGTCGCGCGGCTGGACGAGGAGATCACGGTCAAGCGCCTGCGCCGCGAGCGCGACCGCCTGCTGCTGCTGTCGGAAAACCCGGATTTCGCGCCGATCGAAGTCGATCCGCGGCGCACGAACGCCTTCGCGATCGAAGGCCTCTATGTCGGCGTGATCCGTCAGGGATAAGCCATGTCCGCTTCTTCCGCCTCCAGCCTCAACGACGTCCTGCGCCATCCCGGCATCTGGCGCCGCTCGTCCACCGCAGCGCCGATGTTGCGCACCCAGGCCACCGGCTGCGCCGAGCTCGACCGCCTGCTGCCCGGCGGCGGCTGGCCGTTCGGTGCGCTGTCGGAAATCCTGTTCACCCAGGACGGCCTCGGCGAGCTGAGCCTGCTGCTGCCGGCCCTGGCCGAGCTGACCCGGCGGCGCCGGCGCGTCGTCTTCGTCGCGCCGCCCTATATCCCGTACGCGCCGGCGCTGCAGGCCCAGGGCGTGGACCTGAACTTCGTCACGCACATCCAGGCCGACGCCGGCGACAGCAGCTGGAGCGCCGAACAATGCCTGCGCTCCGGCGGTTGTGGCGCCGTGCTGTGCTGGCTGCACAAGGCCGACTACGCGCAGCTGCGCCGGCTGCAGCTTGCCGCGGAAACCGGCGCGACCCTGGGCTTCGTGTTCCGCCCTGCCACGGCGGCGCAGAACCCGAGCCCGTCGGGACTGCGCCTGCTCGTCGCCAACGACAGCGAGACCACGCAGATCGAGGTACTGAAATGTCGCGGCGGCCTGGACACGCGCCGCGACACGCGCTTGCGATGGAACGGCTGAGTCCTGCGCCGGCACGACATCGTCCACCGGCGACGATTCCGGCCGATGCAACGAACGCGCTGCGGATCCGCCGCAGCGACCGGTAGCCCTCCGCGCGCGACGACGCTGTCGCCGGCAGTCGACAGCGTGCGGCGCGCGCGGAGCGCGCTCCCGCCGCCACCGGCAGGAGAACGCCATGGCATCTTCCGTCGCCTGTCTGCCTTGCACTGATCCGGGCCGGCAATCCCCTGCGAGCCAAGGCAATGCTGCCGTTGCTTCCCATGACGCACAGGCAGCACGACCGACAGCCATCGAGGCCGGCAACCTTGTGATGCCCGCCATCCACCTTGCCGCCTCGGCGGCGACGCGCATCGGCGATGATGATCACGCATCGACGGCTGCACGCCCAGGCAATGGAAACGACGCCGCGACGGCTCGCGTTGATGGCAAAGGCGACGATTCGGCGGCAATTCAGGCAGACGGTGAGGATCACGCCTTGATGGCGGCACGCGCTGGGGATGAAGGCAATGCCTCGACAGTGGTGCGTACCCGCAATGAAAACGGCGCCTCGCCGACGGTGCGAGCCGGCAACGGAGACAACACGCCGACAGCGACACGCACTGCCGGCGAAGGCGCTGCTTCGACGGTGGTGCGCACCGGCAACGAAAGCGACGTTGCGGCAACGCTTCGTGCCATCCGCAGCATCGCGGCTCCGCCTTTGCCCGGACGATCGGATACGGACAATGACCGCCATGTCGCGGCGCTCCATTGTCGGCAGATGTCGCAGACGGCATTCGTAGGGATCGAGCCCCCCGCCACTGCCGATCCCTGCGTCAGTGCCGGCGCGCTGCATCGCCGCCGCGGCAATGCCAGCCCAATGCCGGCTGTCGCAGCTTCTGCGCCGCCGTCGCCGCATCCTCCGCCCGACACTGCCGCTCCCCCGCCCGCCTCCGCTGCCGTACCGCCGACCGCCGCTACCGTGCTCTGGGCCTGCTTCCAATTTCCCGCGCTGCCGTTGCATGCCGTATTCGCGGACGAGGCGTCGAGCGAACGGCCTTGCGCGCTCTTCGAGGGGCCGCGCCAGCGTCCCGTCGTCGTCCATGCGAACGAGGCCGCGCAGGCGCGCGGCGTGCGACCGGGACTCGTGCTCGCCACGGCACGCGCGCTGTGCGCCGGGCTCGATGCGCGCCGGCGCGAACCCGATGCCGAACGCAGCGCACTGCAACTGCTGGCGACCTGGGCCTATCGTTTCAGCGCCCAGGTCAGCCGTGGCGAACCCGATACGGTCTGGCTCGAAGTCGGCGCCAGCCTGACCCTGTTCAAAGGCTGGCCGGCGCTGCAGCGGCAATTGCATGCGGAACTGCAGACACTGGGCTTCGGCGCCTATCGCCTCGGCGTGGCGCCGATCGCCGCGGCAGCGCGCGTGCTCGCGCTGAGCTACGAGCAGATCGCGCTACGCCAGCACGCGGCCATGCATACGGCACTGGAACGCACGCCGCTCGCGCTGAGCGGCCTGCCGGCGCAGAGCATCGCGCAATTGCAGGGCATGGGTTTCCGCGAACTGCGCGATCTCTGGCGCGTGCCGCGTCTGGAGCTGACCCGGCGCCTGGGCCCGGCCGGCATGCACACCCTGGCCGTGCTGCGCGGCGAGGCCGTCGAAAGCCTTGCGCTGTATCAACCGCCCGACCGCTTCGCGCGGCGCATCGAGCTCGATGCGCTCGTCGACAACTGGCAGCCGCTGCTGTTTCCGCTGCGCCGGCTCGTGCACGAACTCGCACGCTATCTGCTCGTGCGCGACGGCGGCGTGCAGCGCTTCGAGTTGCGCCTGGAACACGAAGATCGTGCCGCGACGCGCCTACCGGTCGGCCTCGTCAGCGTGCAGCGCGAAGCCGCCGCGCTGTACGAGTTCTGCCGCGGCCGGCTCGAACGCGCGTCCATCGGCGCGCAGGTCAGCGCGATCGCGCTGATCGCCGACGACCTGCCGCCGTTCCGGCCGGGCCATCGCGACCTGTTCGAACCGGCGCGCAGCGAAGGCCTGGACTGGCCCGCGCTGACCGAACGCCTGCGCAGCCGTCTCGGCGACGAGGCGCTGCAGCAGCTGGCCTGCGTCGCCGACCACAGACCCGAACGCGCCTGGCGCTTCATCGCACCGGGCGCGCCGACGCGCGAGCCGGCCAGACCGACACAGAGCAGTGCCCGCAAGGCCAAACCGGCTGACGCCGACAGATCCCGTCTCGCTGCAGCGACGACGCCGGACACGATGGCCGGCTCCGGCTCGCGCTCAGGGTTCGTCACCGGCATCGGCGCCCATGCCGCGCCGCACGCCGCGCGACCGCTCTGGCTGCTGCCTCAGCCCATTCCGCTGCGCCAGCCGCTGACGCAGATCCTGTCGGGCCCCGAACGCATCGAAAGCGGCTGGTGGGACGGTGGCGACGTGCGCCGCGACTACTACGTCGTGCGCTGCGCCAGCGGTCAGCGCGCCTGGGCCTTCCTGCCGGCCGGCGCCACGGAAGGCTGGATGCTGCACGGCTGGTTCGCATGAGCGGCCCGCCGATCGACCTGGCAGAGCGCCGGCGCCAGCGCGCTGCACAGCAGGCAACCGACAGCCACGACAGCCGCGGCAGCCTCGCTGATGCCGACGTCCGCGCCGAGGACCGTAGCGACAGCGATGCCCGTGGCGATAAAGATGGCCGTGGCGGCGGCACTATCGACGGCGACAGCAGTATCGGCAGCCAGGACACCACCGATAGCGACATGGGCACGCCGCTACCGTCGTCTTCACCGACAGCGCCAACAGCGTCGACACCGGCATCAGCCAGCGCATCGCCGCCGGCCGTCGTCGAACCTGCTCTCTCCTCGACCGATCCCGCAGCCGACAGCCCGGCGCCACAGGAGCCGGCGGCCGGACCCGACGAAGCCAGCTACGCGGAACTGCACTGCCTCTCGGACTTCAGTTTCCAGCGCGGCGCGTCCTCGGCCGACGAGCTGTTCGAGCGCGCGAAAAAGCTCGGCTATGCGGCGCTGGCGATCACCGACGAGTGCTCGCTGGCCGGCATCGTGCGCGCGTTCAACGCCTCGCGCGACCACGACCTGCCGCTGATCATCGGCAGCGAGCTGCATCTGCAGGACGGCCCTTCCCTGGTGCTGCTGGTCGAGAACCAGGATGGCTACCGCCACCTCTGCCGCATCATCACGCGGGCGCGGCGGCGCAGCGAGAAAGGCGAATACAGCGTCTGCCGCAGCGATATCGAAGACAGCAGCGCGGGCCTGCTCGCGCTATGGCTGCCGGCGCTGTCGCCGTCTGCTGCGTCCACCACGACTGCCGCACCGGCTGCAACGACGACACCCGCGACAGCAGCGACATCTGCCGCGGCGGCAGTGACGACAATCGCGGCAACAGGCGCACTCGACAAGAATTCCGCATCCGCCACAGCACGGAGTGCCACGGACGTTACGACGGCCGCAATGTTCACCGACGTTGCGCCGGCGACAACGCCCATGAGCACCTCGACAGCCGCAATTTTCGCGAGCGTCGCGATGGCGACGACCGCCGCGAGCCCCACGCCGGACGCAATTTTCACTGACGCCGCGTCAACGGCGACTGCCTCGAATTCTACGAGCGCCACGACTGCGCCAGCGGCTTCGACAACCGCGACGCGCACAGCTGCAGCGCCCGTCACGAAAAAACCGCGAACAGGCCGCAGCAGTTCCAATCTCCAGACGACGAGCGCAAACACCGATCACGACCGGCAGGCGCACTGGCTGCGGCAGGTATTTCCGCAACGCTGCTGGATCGCCGTCGAACTGCACCGCGACGGCAGCGACGCACAGCGCCTGCTCACGCTGCAGGCGCTCGCGCAGCGATATGGCCTGCCGCTGGTCGCGGCCGGCGACGTGCACATGCACAAGCGCGGCCGCCGCGCGCTGCAGGACGTCATGACCGCGATACGCCTGAATACCACGATCGACCAGGCCGGCCATGCGCTGTTCCCGAACGGCGAACGCCATCTGCGGCCGCCGGCCGCGCTGCAGCGCCTGTATCCGCCCGAACTGCTCGCGGCCAGCCTGACGATCGCCCGACGCTGCCGTTTCCGTCTCGACAGCGTGCGCTACGAATATCCGCACGAAGTCGTGCCGGCCGGCCTGCGCCCGACCGAGCATCTGCGCGCGCTGACCTGGGCCGGCGCGGCCGATCGCTGGCCCGCAGGCGTGGAAGAAAAACACCGGCGTCAGCTGCAGAACGAACTCGCGCTGATCGAGAAGCTCAAGTACGAGCATTTCTTCCTTACCGTGCACGACATCGTGCAATGGGCACGCGCGCAGGAACCGCCGATCCTGTGTCAGGGCCGCGGCTCGGCGGCGAATTCGGCGGTCTGCTACTGCCTGGGCATCACCTCGGTCGACCCGGTACGCAGCAATCTGCTGTTCGAACGCTTCATTTCCGAGGAGCGCGACGAGCCGCCGGACATCGACGTGGACTTCGAGCATGAACGGCGCGAGGAAGTCATCCAGTACGTGTTCGGCAAATACGGCCGCGAGCGCGCCGCACTGGCCGCGACCGTGATCATGTACCGGCGCAAGAGCGCCGCGCGCGACGTCGGCCGCGCCCTGGGCCTGGCAGACGACCAGCTGAACCAGCTCAGCGATGCCTATTCGCATGCCCACGGCGACATACCGCTGGCCCAGCGCCTGCGCGAATGCGGCTTCGATCCGACCAGCCGGCTCATGCGCCAGCTCGTCGCGCTCGTCGAGGAACTGCGCGGCTCGCCGCGGCATCTGTCGCAGCACGTCGGCGGCTTCGTGATCTCCGAACACCCGTTGCACACACTGGTGCCGGTGGAGAACGCGAGCATGGCCGAGCGCACCGTGATCCAGTGGGACAAGGACGATCTCGAGTCCCTGCGCCTGCTCAAGGTCGACTGCCTCGCGCTGGGCATGCTGACCTGCCTGCGCCGCTGCTTCGATCTGCTGCGCGAGCACTGCAACCTGGACTACACGCTGGCGACATTGCCGCCTGAAGACGAGGCCACGTACGCGATGATCCAGCAGGCCGACACCATCGGCGTGTTCCAGATCGAATCGCGTGCGCAGATGTCGATGCTGCCGCGGCTGAAGCCGGCGAATTTCTACGACCTCGTCGTCGAGATCGCGATCGTGCGGCCCGGGCCGATCGAAGGCGGCATGGTGCATCCCTACCTGCGCCGGCGCAAAGGACTGGAACCCATCGTCTATCCGGAATCCACCCTGCAGAACGAAGCCGGCAACGCCGAACGCAAGAACCGCATCGAGGCCATCCTCGAACGCACCCACGGCGTGCCGATCTTCCAGGAACAGGTCATGAAGCTCGTGCAGGTCGTCGCCGGCTTCACGCCGGGGCGCGCCGACCAGCTACGTCGCGCCATGGGCTCGTGGAAGCACGACGGCACCGTGGAAAGGTTCCAGAAGGAAATCTTCGACGGCATGCGCCAGCAGGGCTACGAAGCCTATGCCGAAGGACTGTTCAACCAGATCAAGGGCTTCGGCAGCTACGGCTTTCCCGAATCGCATTCGGCCAGCTTCGCGCTGCTGGCCTATGCCTCGTCCTACATCAAGCATCACCATCCGGCCGTGTTCACCTGCGCCCTGCTCAACTCGCTGCCGATGGGCTTCTACGCGCCGGCGCAACTGATCCAGGACGCGCGCCGTCACGGCGTGACCGTGCGTCCGATCGACGTGATGCAGAGCCAGTGGCATTGCACGCTGGAGCGCCTCGACACGGGACATGCACTGCGGCTGGGCCTGTGCCTGCTCAAGGGCGCGTCCTCAGCACTCGCCGTGCGCATCGTCGCCGCGCGCGCGACGCGCGCATTCGTCAGCGTGGCCGACCTCGTGCAGCGCGCCGCACTGAGCCGCTTCGAAAGCGACCGTCTGGCCGAAGCCGGCGCCTTGCAGCAACTGGCCGGCCACCGTCACCGCGCACGCTGGTACAGCGCCGGTGCCGAACGCCTGCCGCCGCTGCTGGCCGATGCGCAGCGCGCCGAACTCGAAGTGCGCCTGCGGCCGCCGAGCACGGCCGAAAACGTCGAGGCCGACTATGCGACGCAGGGTTATTCGCTGGAAAGCCACCCGCTGGCCCTGATCCGCCGCGAGCTGCGTCGCCGGCGCATCGGCGACTCGCGTCATCTGCGCGACCAGCCCCACGGCGCGCAAGCCAGCGTAGCCGGACTCGTCACCGTGCGGCAGCGGCCGCCCGAAGCCGGCGGCGTCACCTTCGTCACCCTGGAAGACGAGTTCGGTCCCATCAATATCGTGGTCTGGGAACGCGTCGCGCTGCGCTATCGCCGCGAGCTGCTCGAATCCACCGTGCTGCGCATCGACGGCCAGCTGCAGCAGGTCGACGGCGTCTGCCATCTCGTTGCACAGCGGCTGCAGAACCTGTCGCGGCTGCTGCCGCAGATCGACGTCACCGCGCGCAACTTCCACTGAGCGCGGCGGGTGGACTGCCCGGCTGCGCCGTTCGCGCACCCGGCCGGACCGCTCCACAGCGACCGCATCGCCGATCACGCGCATGCTGTCGCCACGCTTCCTCTTGTGGGATGTCGTCCTCGCCGCGGCGGATCTGCGATTTTTCCAATACGGGAATCGGAAAAATCCTATACAAAGTCGCACCGCTTTCCGATGGACCCGCCAACGGCCCGGCGCATACTGCCGCTACGCTGCGGCGCGCCGCACAGCCTGGCCTGTCCGCGCCGTTCCGTCGTCCGGCGACGCCGCAGCGCGAACCGGCCGTGCCGGTTGCGCGCCAGCGGACCGGCGCGACGCCTGCTCCCCCTTCCGCCGCAAACGCCTGCGTTCGCAGCGTCTCTACGGTCTGCACAGTGAGGTCGACCATGAACACCGCTTGGCTGGGACTCGTCTTCGGCGCCTGCTGCGCCTGCATTCCGCTGGGCGCCCTGGCCCAGGCCGCCAGACGTCCGGCGGAAAATCCGATCGAGCTGAAGACCGGCAAGGAACTGCTGCGCGGCGACGCCAGGGAAACCACCGACTCGGCCCGGCCCGGCGCTGTGCCGGGCGCCGACACGACGTTTCCGAAAGGCCCGCTCGGCGACCTGCTGCGCGCGCACCTGCTGGCCATGGTCGGCGTTGGCACGGATGCCGGACAGAAATACCAGGACGCCGAGAACGCCTACCAGGCCTCGCTGCGCGCAGTGCGCGAAAAAGGTCCGGACGTCGTCAAGCTGCTTGGGAACGCCTATGCGCGCACGCCCGAAGACCAGTATTTCCGGCGCTGGGCGCTGGTCGAAACCCTGCGCGAACTGCACAGCCCGGATGCGGCCGCGACATTGGCGCGCATCGCCACGAGCGCGATTCCCGCCGAGCGCTACAAGAACGACGCCGAGCGCAGCTCGGTCGACGAGGAACTGCAGATCCGCGTCAACGCGGTCGAGGCGCTCGGCGAACTGGCCGGCAGAAGCGAGGCCGCCGAGCCGCCGCTGCTGGAACTGGCCCGGAGCCCGCACATCGGCCTGCAGCGCGCGGCGATCCGCGGCTACCTCGCCGCCGCCGCAGCACCCGAGGAGCGCCGCAGCCGTTCCGCGCGGCTGGAACGCCTGATCCCGGCCGAACGGCGCAGCCTGATCTCGCTGGAAACCACCGACGTCAAGAGCGTTCCGCATCCGCAGATGCCGGAGAAATTCGAGATCGACAAGCGCCGCAGACCCGAAGGCGAACCGCCGCGCGCGAATCCGAAACGCTGACCCGTCCTCCCACTCTTCGAGGTGCGCCATGAACACGCTTCTTTTCCGCCTTGCAGCGGCCAGCCTGTGCGCGACGGCCGGCACCGCGCTAGCCGACTCCTGCGTCTACCAGCCCGGCAACAACAACGACAGTGGCGACAATTTCTACATCGCGCCGGTCTGCGAACAGCGCTTCATCGACCAGTTCTGGAATCATTTCGACTTCGACAAGGGCGACTGGGACGACGGCTTCGGCTATGACGATCCCTGCAACGTCAACCAGCCGCTGGCGCGGACCTTCAACGCGCTGTACCTGCTGGCCTATTCGGCGCAGGACTACGCGACCTCCACGAGCGACTTCAGCGGCAACGCGCTGCGCTGGGGCTATCCCTATTCCGCGACCAAGATCGACGAACTCGACGGCCGCTGCGGCTCCGGCGACAAGAACACCGGCGCACGCGCGACGACCTATACCGGCCTGCAGGACAATCGCACCGTCCTGAAATGGCCGTTCTTCTACGGCGAAGTCGTCGTCGAACGCGCCGGCACCATCCTGCACGAGGCGCGGCATGCGGGCGGCAAGTCGCACAACGGCGGCACGGGCTGCCCGCGCAAGGCCTCCTGCGACACCAACTGGGCCTACGAAGGCGCCAACATGTACCAGGTTCTTTACCTGTGGTGGTTCCGCGTCGCCGGCACGCGCACGACGACAGCCATGAAGAACCGCGCGCGCAGCGAGGCGCAGAGCATCATCGACCGCGGTTTCAATACGAATCCGGGTTTCGTGATTCCGTAACGCTTCCCCGGAGCGGCGGAACGTCGCGTTTCCTGCGGCGCTCCATCGCCCCGGAATCACGCAGTCGGATTCGATATGCTGCGGCTCCGCCAGGGTGCCGCAGCGACGGCGCAGGGAACCCGGCGCCGTCGGCGAAGCGAATCCCGGCCCTACGAGAATGCGCACGATCCGCTACCTGCGACACGAGTACATGTGGCCGAGGCCCGAGCGCCGGCACGCTCAGCTGATCGTTCTGGTCTACGACATCCCCTATTTCGGCGCCTGCGGCATCTTTCCGCCGCTGCAGGTGTGCAATCAGATCTTCGCCCACGGCGGCAGCCAGGGCGGCATGAGCCCCGGCACAGCCTGGAAACCATCCGGGATCGACGCCTGCGAATATGCCGAGCTCGCGGAAGCCGTCCGGACGCTGGAGCCTCGCACGCTGGCCGACAAGGCACGCTACGCGCATGTCGCGTTCGCCTTCGATTCGGGCTTCGACCGCATCGCCGATCACCTCGAAGGGGTACACGCCGTCTGCGAGAAACACCGCGAAGCCTTTCATCGACGGCTGCGCGACCTTGCGGACTGAGCCAGCAGCGCAGAGCCGCGGCCTCAGGCCGCCGCGCAGATCCGTGCGATGTCCTCGTAGCCGTGGAATACCGCGTCGCGGCCGCAGCCCGGACAGGCCGGATCGCGGCCCAGGCGCAACTCGCGGAAGCTTGCGGCCAGCGCGTCATAGCACAGCAGCCGGCCGACCAGCGGGTCGCCGCGGCCCAGCAGCAGCTTGATCGCCTCGGTCGCCTGCAGCATGCCGATGACACCGGGCAGCACGCCGAGCACGCCGGCTTCGGCGCAATTCGGTGCTTCGGCGGCGCTGGGCGGTTCGGGGAACAGGCAGCGGTAGCACGGCGATTCGGCGCGGCGTGCGTCGAACACGCTGACCTGGCCGGTGAAGCGGTGGATGGCGCCGTAGACCAGCGGCAGCGCCAGGCGGCGGCAGGCCGCATCGAGCAGATAGCGCGTCGGGAAATTGTCGGCGCCGTCGATGACCACGTCCGCGCCGGCCAGACAGCCCTCGACGTTCGCCGCGAGCAGACGCTCGTTCACGCATTCGATTTCGATGCGCGGATTCAGCGCGGCCAGCGCCATGCGCGCCGATTCGGTCTTGCGCATGCCCACGCGCGCGTCCGCATGCACGACCTGGCGCTGCAGGTTGGAGCGCTCGACGCGGTCGTCGTCGACCAGACGCAGCCGGCCTATGCCGGCCGCCGCCAGATACAGCGCCGCCGGCGAACCCAGGCCGCCGGCACCGATCAGCACGACGCGCGACGCGCCGAGCCGGGCCTGGCCCTCGACGCCGACCTCGGGCAGCAGCAGATGCCGCGAATAGCGCTCGGCGCTGTCGGCGTCGAGTCCGCCGCGCTGTACCGGCAGCCCGGCCGCGAGCCAGGCCGCATAGCCGCCGGCCACCGAGGCGACGTTGGCATAGCCCAGCCGCTGCAAGGTATCGGCCGCGAACAGCGAGCGCTGGCCGCTGCCGCAGAGCGCGAGCACACGTGCCGTGCGGTCCGGCACGACTTCGGCGATGCGCAACTCGAGAAAGCCGCGCGACAGGCCGAGCGCGCCCTGCGGCGTGCCCGGTGCGCGTTCTGCGTCGTCGCGCACGTCGAGGAGCACCGCTCCCGCAGCCAGTTCGCACGCAGCCGTCTCCACCGGAACTTCCGCAATGCGGCCGCGCAGGTCGGCCAGCAATTGATCGCGTAACGGCGTAGCCATGGGATTCCTCACTGCCTCAGAACGGTTCAACGATAAACCGGCCGGCACGCGCCGCGCATCGGCGTCCCGACTTCGCCGCAGCGCAGGGCGCCGGAACGCGCCGTGCGGTCGCAGCGTCGGCTGATCGAGGATGCATCGGCCGGCACAAAGCCATGCCGCCACTCAATCCAGCGTCAGGATTTCGACGACCGCGCCGGCCGCAAGTTCGGCAGGTTCCTCGCCGAGAACGACGAGGCAGTCGGCTTCGGCCACGCTGCGCAACACGCCCGAACCCTGGCGCCCGAACGGCGTCACCCAGAGCGTGCCGTCGTCGCGGCATTCGCGCCGCGCGCGCTGGAACTCGGCGCGCCGGTGGGTCTTGTGCAGCGGCACGGCCAGTCGCGCGTACCAGCGTGGGCGTGCATCCGGATCGCGCCCGGCCCAGACCTCCAGCAGCGGGCGCACGAACACCTCGAAGGTCGCGATGCTCGACACCGGATTGCCCGGCAGGGCGAACAGCAGGGCCGCGTCGATGGCGCCGAACAGCAGCGGCATGCCGGGCTTCATGCGCACTTTCCAGAAATCCACGGTGCCGATCTCGGCCAGCAGGCGCGGCAGGAAGTCGGCTTCGCCGGCCGACACGCCGCCGGAGCTCACGATGAGATCGGCCTCGGCCGCCGCGCGCCGCAGCGCCGCGCGCAGCGCGGCCGGATCGTCGCGCAGATGTTCGTGGCGCAGCACGGTCACGCCGGCGGCGCGCAGCAGGGCCGAAAGGCTGTCACGGTTGGAGTTGTAGATCTGGCCGTAGCCCAGCGGCTCGCCGGGCGCGACGACTTCATCGCCGGTGGTCAGCAGCACCGCGCGCGGCTGGCGGTGTACCTCGACCTCGGTATGACCGAACGAGGCCAAGGTGCCGAGCCGCGCCGGCGTCAGGCATTGGCCGGCGCGCAGCGCGAGTTCGCCGCGCGCGTAGTCCTCTCCGGCCGCACGCGTGTTCGCGCCCGCCTTCTCGCCGGCCGCGACGACGACCGTATCGGCGTCGAGGCGTACGTTTTCCTTGATCACGACCGTGTCGGCGCCGTCGGGCAGCGGCGCGCCGGTCGTCACGCGCAGGCATTCGCCGGGGCCGATCGCCGCGCGGCGGCTGTCGCCGGCCAGGCGAGTGCCGGCCAGCACGAAGCGCCGTTCGCCGTCCTGCGGCAGCTCCGCACCGCGCAGTGCGAAACCGTCCATGGCCGAGTTGGCATAGCCGGGCACGTCGAACGGCGCCGTCACGTCGACGGCCAGGCTGCGGCCGAGTGCCGCTGCCAGCGGGACGCGCTCGACCGCCAGTGTGCGGCCGCGCGCGATCACGCGCGCGCGCGCCTGCGCCACGCCGAGCAAGTCAGGTACGGGCGGCATCGTCTCCATCGCTTCGCTCATGAAAATCCTCTGCCGTATTCAGATTGGCGAAACGCGCCGGGCTGTCGCTGAAATCGACTTCGCGCACGGCCTGGCGGTCCTGCCAGGCCCAGACCGGCATATCGGGGTCGCTGTCGGGTATTGCCAGCGCGGCGCGCCGGTACAGCGCGAACAGCGGCTGGCGGCGTCGACCGTCGTGGGCGACGACGACGTCGACCCCGTCGCGTCCGCGCCAGAGCCGCTCAAGCAGATCGGCACCGGGTTCGGGGCTGTCCACCGGCACCGTCAGCAGCCAGGCGCCGGGCGCCCGGCGCAGCGCGGTCGCGATGCCTTCGAGCGGGCCGCGATAACCGGCGTTGTCGTCGGCGCAGACGTGACCGTAGTGCCGGTACTCGTCGCCGTTGCGGTTGGCGAGGATCAGGATGTCGTCGACCTGATCGGCGAGTGCGGCCACGACGTGGGCAATCAGCGGACGCCCGCGCCACAGCGCCAGGCCCTTGTCGATGCCGCCCAGGCGCTGCGCGCGTCCGCCGGCCAGCACGGCCGCCGTCACCGCTTCGACGCCGCCGGACTTCACGATCGCATCAACGTTTCTTGGCGTTGCGGATCATGCGCTGGCGCTTGCGCTGCTGGCCTTCGGTCAGCTCGTTCCTGCGCCCGGCGAACGGATTCTCGCCGTCGCGGAACTCCAGCCGCAGCGGCGTGCCGACGAGCTTGAAGCGCTTGCGGAAGAAGTTCTCGAGATAGCGCCGGTAGCTGTCGGCCAGGTGCTTGGTGCGCGAGCCGTGGATCACGATGGTCGGCGGATTGGTGCCGCCCGGGTGGGCATAGCGCAGCTTCGGCGCGTGGCCGCGCACCAGCGGCGGCTGGTAGGCCTCGTAGGCGCTTTCCACTGCCTTGTTGAGCTCCGAGGAGCTGAACTGCCGCGTCGCCGACGCATGCGCGCGGTCGATCGCCTTCATGAGTTCGCGCAGGCCGGAGCCGTGCTTGGCCGAGATGAACACGCGCTCGGCCCAGGCGACGAAATCCAGGCGCCGCTCCAGCGATTTCTCGCACTGCTCGCGCTGGTATTTGGTCAGGTTGTCCCACTTGTTGGCGACGACGACCAGCGCGCGCGCCTCGTTGAGCACATGACCGATCAGGGTCGCGTCCTGCTCGGACACACCTTCGCCGGCGTCCAGCAGCAGCACCACGACCTGGGCCGCGGCAATGGATTGAAGGGTCTTGATGACGCTGAACTTCTCGATCGCTTCCTCGACGCGGGCGCGGCGGCGCACGCCGGCGGTGTCGATCAGGGTGTACTTCTTGCCGTCGCGCTCGATCGGTACGCGGATCGAATCGCGGGTGGTGCCGGCGATGTCGGACACGACGACGCGGTCTTCGCCGAGCAGGCGGTTGACGAGGGTCGACTTGCCGACGTTGGGACGGCCGACGATGGCCACGCGTATGCCCTGCTCCGCGCCGGCGGCCGGCTCGCCCGCGTCGTCGTCGGACGGCAGATGCGGCGTGACCGCGGTCAGCAGCCCGTCGACGCCGCGGCCGTGCGAAGCGGCCAATGGCACCAGAGTCGCGATGCCGAGCGCGGCGAAATCGGCCAGGCTGGCGAGTTCGTCGAGGCCGTCGGTCTTGTTGACGCCGACGATCAGCGGTTTGCCGCGCTTGCGCAGGTCGCCGAGGATGTCGCGATCCAATGCGGTCAGGCCGGCGCGCGCATCAGTCACGAACACGACGGCGGCGGCTTCATCGACGGCCAGCTGCACCTGTTTGGCGGTCAGCGCGTCGATGCCCTCGTCTTCGCCCGACAGGCCGCCGGTGTCGACGACGACGAACGGCCGCGCACCGAGATGGCAGATGCCGTAATGACGGTCGCGCGTCAGGCCGGGCTGATCGGCGACCAGCGCGTCACGCGTGCGCGTGAGCACATTGAACAGGGTCGACTTGCCGACATTGGGACGACCGACCAGAGCGACGACGGGCAACATGCGCGGAACCTGCTGGAGCGGGCGCCCAGTCGGCGCCCGGTGGAAAAACGAAAGCCGCAGGGCCGGCGCGGCGGGATGCCGGCCGGACCTGCGGCAGACGCTCGCGACGGCAACCGGCCGGGCGAGCATCCCATCGCCACCGACGCCGCCTCGCGGCGCCGGTCAGCGTCATTCAAAGCTGCGCGCGGTACGCGGCCAGCTTGCCGTCCACGTCGACGACGTAGACGGTATCGCCGGAAACCACCGGCGTCGCGCGAATCGCGTTCTTGGACAGGCGCTCGCGCGCGACTTCCTTGCCGTCGCCGATCGCGAGCCAATGCACATAGCCCTCGAGATCGCCGACGACGACGTAGTCGCCCTGCACCGCCGGACCGCTGAGCCAGCGGTACTGCAGCGCGTCCTGCTTCCACATCGACGCACCGCTCGTGCGGTCCAGCGCCCAGACCTGCGACTGGTCGTCGACCGCATACACCTGGCTGGCCGAGACGCCGACATTGGTATAGCTCGACAGCGCGCGGTTCCAGACCTGGCGACCGCTGGACAGGCTCAGCGCGACGACCTGGCCGTGATAGGCGGCCGCATAGATCACGTCGCCGTCGATGACGAGGTCGCCGTCGACGTCGCTGAGGCGCTCGACTTCGGTACGGCCTTCGGCCGTGGCGAGGCTCTGTTCCCAGGCCGCGGCGCCGTCGCTGGCGCGCAGCGCCATGACCTTGCCGGCGTCGGTCGCATTGAGCAGCAGGTCGCCGGCCAGATGCGGGCTCGCATTGCCGCGCAGCGACAGCAGAGGAACGGTCGCGCGGTCGTTGACCCAGCGCTGCTTGCCGTCGTTGATATCGAAGGCGAACACGCGGCCGTCGTTGCTGCGCACGTAGACCAGATCCGGGCCGACCGCCGGTGCCGCGACGACTTCGGCGGACACGCGTGCGCGCCAGCGCTCCGCACCGTTGCCGATGTCCAGCGCAAGCACATCACCGTCCATGCCGCCGACCACGAGCACGCCGTTGCCGACGCCGGGACCGCCGGCAAGCTTGAGCTTGACGTCGCGACTCCACTGCGCCTTGCCGCTGGCCGCGTCGATGGCGGTGACTTCGCCGTCCACGCCGGCCGAGTACAGCGTGCCGTCGTGCAGGGCCGGGGTCACGCGGATGCCCGAGCGCCCGGCGCCCTTGCCAATGCCGCGGCTCCAGACTTCCTTGACGCCCAGGCTCGGCACGAGCTCGACCAGCGCCTTGGGCTGGGCGATGTTCTCGCGCTTGGTGGAATTGCCCTTGAACCAGCCACAGCCGCCGAGCAGGGCCAGCGCGGCCAGGCCGCCGAGCAGGTAGACCGACTTCTTCATGAGCTCTGCTTCTCCGCGCCGGCCGGCACCGGAGCCGCCGGGGCCGTAGCGGCGGCGGCGCCCAGATCGTCGCGTTTCATTTCCAGCGACTGGCGGTTCGGCGACATCACATCGAGCGCGTCGATCGAAGCCTGGTAGGCGTTGCGCGCATCGTCGCGCTTGCCCTGGGCCAGCAGCGCGTCGCCGCGCAGTTCGGCGATGGCCGAGGCATAGCCTTCGACCGGCAGGCTGTCGAGCAGGGTCAGCGCTTCGGCGGCCTTGTCGGCGCCGAGCTTGACGCGGACGAGGTTCTGGCCGGCCAGGCTCTTGATCGTCTTGCTGTCCGCATGGTCATACGCCCACTGCAGCGACTGCTCGGCCGCGGCGAGGTCCTTGCGCGCGATCGCTCCTTCGGCCCAGCGCATCGCAGCGATCACCGCATAGATACTGCCGGCATGTTCCTTCTGTATGCGTTCCAGCGCGGCCTTCGCGGCCGTTTCGTTCTTGGCGCCGACGGCGGCGCCGAAGCTCATGAATTCGTTGGCGGCCATCGCGCGCTGGCGCGCCTGATGCCCCTGCCATTGGAAGTAACCGAAGATGACCAGCAGGCCGAGGCCTATGCCTACGAAGATCGAGGCAACGTTGTCGCGCATCCATTTGCGCACGATTTCGCTTTGTTCGTGTTCGTCGAGCTGATCGAAAGCCATGTCTTGATCCAGGTTGCGTCTGCCGCACCGGGCAGGTTCTTCGAAGGAAGGCGGTACCGCGCCGGCCGCGGGACCGGCCGGGCCTCGCGACGACTCAGCGACGGACCGGTGCCGGCGCGCGGGCGCCGTAGAGTAACAGGAAGCGCCCGCGACGCAGCGTCGGCGTCACGGGCGATGCGCTGACGATTCAGTTATCGCCCGGCGCCGTGGCGTTGCCGTCGACGAGCCGCAGATGGGCGACCGCCGCACGGCGGTACGGCGCCAGATCGACGGTCTTGCCGTTCACGGCGAGCTCGGCGTTGGCCGAGTTGCCCAGGCGCACGCTGACCGGCTGGCTGGCCGCATAGGTCTTGCTGCTGCCGGCCGGCAGCAGGCCGAATTCGACACGCTGCCCGTCGGCGCCGATCAGTTCGACCCAGCTCGCGTCCTTGAGCTTCAGACTGATCTCGTAGCTGCCGGCCGGCAGCGCCGCAGCCGTCGGGGCCGGAGCCGGCGGAGCGGCTTCGGCTTCGTGTTTGAGTGCCGGCACCATCGACGCCATCAGCGGCAGCTCGGCCGCCGCATGCGGCGGCTCGCTGCCGGTCGCGGTCGTCGACGCGGCAGCCGGCGCCGTATTCGTCGCCGGCATCGCGGCGGTCGCGGCCGGCGTCTCCAGCGGCAGCGACTGTTCCAGCGAGGACACACGGGCCAGGTTCTGGTCGAGACCGCCGTGGGTCGCGAGCCAGACGGCCGGCGCGACGATGAGACCGGTCAGGATCACGTAGACCGTCGGCACCGAATAGCGCTGGAACAGATAGCGCGAATGGGAAATGCGCCCGGTCGCGACGAGAGCCGGCGGCGGCGCATTGCGCTCGCGCACGCGCTCGTCGATGGTCTGCAGCGGCAGCCCGAGCAGGCGCGCATAGCTGGCGAGGTAGCCGCGCAGATAGACGTCGTGCTCGATGCGCGCGAACTGGTCGTTCTCCAGGGTCGCGATCACGCGTTGCGGCAGGCGCAGCCGGGTCGAGACCTCGTCGAGACTCAGACCTCGGCGCTCGCGCTCCTCGCGCAGGCGCCGGCCCAGACTGGGCGCGTCGTCGGCGTCGGCCGGCAGCGCGAACAATTCGCGCCCTTCATCGGCGACCACGTAATCGGCCGTGGCGGAGGAAGCGTCCGTCTGCATGTCGTCGGCGCTGTCCGTGGCCGTTGCGTTGTAGTTGTCGTCGTGTGGGCTGGTCATCTGCGGCGCCGCGGGAGCGAGAGCGGAAGGGAGTGTTACGCTGTTTTGGAAAGGAACGGAGTTCGTGACGGGCGCTGCCGCAACGTCGGCGCCAGATTGCGAACGTTTCTTGCGGGATTTCATGACGGAGTGCTCGATTCCAGTTTCTGCCGCTGCGGCGAATCCGGAAATTCGCTGCGCAGCCGGCGCGCGTACTCGCCGGCTTCGCGGTTGTTGCCGAGGCTGGACTCGATGCCGTGGCCGAGCAGCAAGGCATCGGGATTGGCCACGCCCAGCGCGTCGAAGCGTTGCAGGAACGCCCGGGCGCGCAGGAAATCATTCTTCTGGAACAGGATGCCGGCCAGATGGAACAGGGCCTCGGCGTTGTTCGGATTCAGCTCCAGCGCCTTGCGGAACTCCTGCTCGGCGCGATCGGGCTTGTCGGCCTGCAGGAAGCAGGTGCCGGAATTCGTATAGGCCACGTCCGGCGTCTTGTAGAACGGGTCGGCGACCGCCGCGGCGAAACGCTGGGCGGCCTCGTCGAGCTTGCCGCTGCGGCACAGGAATGCGCCGTAGTTGTTGTTGACCGCGCCGTTGCGCGGGGCCAGCTCGGCAGCTCGGCGGTAATGCTCGGCGGCCTTCTTCTGGTCGTTGATGCGTTCGTAGAGCACGGCGATGACGGTATGCGCATCGACGTAGGACGGATCGAACTTCAGCGCCTTCTCGAGCTTTTCCAGCGCGATCTCGAGCTTGCCCTGCTGCATGTAGCGCTGGCCCAGCGCGACGTGGATCTCGGCGGCGCTGCGCGCCTTGTCGCCGGACTTGCTGCGCGGCTCGGCGCTGGCGCAGGCGCCGAGGCCGAGAATCAGCAGCAGCGCCAGTACCAGCTTAAGCCGCATCGGCCTGCCCCTCGAGCTTGCGGCGGAAATCCGCCTGGCGACGCGTGCGGTCGAGCACCTGGCCCTTGAGCTGGCCGCAGGCGGCGTCGATGTCGTCGCCGCGCGTGCGCCGCACCGTGGTCAGCACGTGCGAGTCGAGCAGGATCTTCTGGAAGCTGCGGATGACGTCGTCCTCGGAGCGCTCGAAGCGCGTGCCGGTGAACGGGTTGAACGGGATCAGGTTGACCTTCGACGGCACCTTGCGCATGAGCTTGACGAGCTGGCGCGCGTGCTCGGGCTTGTCGTTGACGCCCTTCATCATCGTGTATTCGAACGTGATCGACGCGCGCGGGCGCTTGGCGACATAGCGCTGGCAGGCGCCGATCAGTTCGGCGATCGGGTATTTCTTGTTCAGCGGCACGAGCTCCGTGCGCAGCTCGTCGTTGGGCGCGTGCAGCGAGACGGCCAGCGACACGTCACTCTCCTCGCTGAGCCGGTCGATCATCGGCACGAGGCCGGCCGTCGACAGGGTGACGCGCTTGTTGGCCAGGCCGAAGCCCAGATCGTCGCGCATGACGCTCATCGCACGCACGACGTTGTCGAAATTCAGCAGCGGCTCGCCCATGCCCATCATGACGACGTTGGTGAGCTTGCGCTGGTGGTGCGGCACGTTGCCGAGATGACGCGCGGCGACCCATACCTGGCCGATGATCTCGGCCGTGGACAGGTTGCGGTTGAAGCCTTGCGTCGCGGTGGAGCAGAACTGGCAGTTCAGACCGCAGCCGACCTGCGAGGACACGCAGAGGGTGCCGCGCGAGGTCTCGGGAATGAACACCGTCTCGATCGCATTGCTGCCGTCCATGCCGAGCAGCCACTTGTGCGTGCCGTCGGCGGACTGCTTCTCGAAAACGGTCTTGGGCGGAATGATGTCGACGGCGGCGCTGAGCTTTTCGCGCAGCGCCTTGCCGACGTCGGTCATATCGGCGAAGTCGGTGACGTGGCGGTGGTACATCCACTTCATGACCTGATCGGCCCGATAGGGTTTCTCGCCGATCGAAGCGAACAGATCGCGCAGTCCCTTGCGGTCGTAGTCGAACAGGTTGGGTTTCACCACGGTCACCGGTCAGTCCTCAGCGCGGGCAGAGCTCGGTCGTTGCGAAGAAGTACGCAATTTCCACAGCGGCATTTTCCTGCGAATCCGAACCATGCACCGCGTTGGCGTCGATCGAGTCGGCGAAATCCGCGCGGATCGTGCCCTTCTCGGCCTTCTTCGGATCGGTCGCGCCCATGAGGTCGCGGTGCTTCAGCACGGCGTTGTCGCCTTCGAGCGCCTGGATCACGACCGGGCCCGAGATCATGAACTCGACCAGCGCGTTGAAGAACGGACGCTCCTTGTGCACTGCGTAGAAGCCTTCGGCTTCCTTGCGCGACAGGTGCTTCATCTTCGAGGCGACGATCTTCAGGCCGGCCTTCTCGAAACGGGTATAGATTTCACCGATCACGTTCTTGGCGACCGCGTCGGGCTTGATGATGGAAAGGGTGCGCTCCAGCGCCATGTGGAATAACTCCGGATTGTAGGAAAAACAATTCCCGACGCCGCGCGCGATGGTAGCACCAAACACACGCAGGAATGCGGGGTTAGCGGGCAAAATCGTTCTGAATTCTAGCTGATTCGCGCGCCGCATGCAGCCAGGCTGTGCAAGACCGTTGCGGCCTCACCCCCGCCTCACCGGGTCTCACCCGACATCACGACGGCAAATCCGGCGGCGACCGGCGCGCCGGCAGCGGACCGGGCGTTGCCGGTTTGACCGGCGACGAACGCTCTCGTAGCATTCAAACGCCCGTTTTACCTACGATCCGGTTCCGGGCCCTACCCGCCGCAACCCGGCGTGCGACCGGACAGCAAGGATTTCATGAACTCGCAGCATTTCTCGACCAAGGAACGCATACTCGGCGCAGCCGAACAGCTGTTTGCCCGGCTCGGCTTCGCCGGCGCCTCCCTGCGTCAGGTCACCGCCGCAGCGAACGTCAATCTCGCCGCCGTCAATTATCATTTCGGCTCCAAGGAAAACCTCATCAACGAGGTATTCCGACGCCGCCTGGACGAGCTCAACGCCCACCGCCTGCAGGCCCTGGACCAGGCCCTGGCCCGCCCCGGCGCCGGTCTGGAGGATCTGCTCGCCGCCTTCATCCACCCGGCCCTGGACCTGTCCCTGGACCGCGGCGGCGGCGGCGCTTTCGTCCGTGTGCTGGCCCGCGCCTACGCCGAGCACAACGACGCGCTGCGCAAGTTCCTGTCGGACAACTACGGCCACGTCATGAAGCGCTTCCACGCGGCCTTCGCCCAGCGCCTGCCCGACCTGGACAAGGAAGAACTGTACTGGCGCCTGGACATCGTCGCCGGCGCGCTGACCTATGCCATGGCCGACTTCGGCGTGATCAAACGCAAGTCCGGCGTGACCGAGCAGCAGCACCGCGAGCGCTCGGCCGAACACCTGATCCGCTTCGCCGCCGCCGGCCTGCGCGCACCGTGAACGCCGGCGGCGCCTGTCGCCGTGCAAGCCGTTGACACCCGTGCGTTTTGCTGCACTGCAACGCGAGCAACAGCTCCAACCCGAGCAGGCACAGTCGCCGGGCTGATTCCTCCGTCTCCCTCCACAACGAGGTCATCATGAGCTTCAAACCGCTACGTATCCGCAAGGCTGCGGTACTCGGCGCCGGTGTCATGGGCGCGCAGATCGCTGCGCACCTGACCAACGCCGACGTCGAAACCGTGCTGTTCGACCTGCCGGCCAAGGAAGGCGACAAGAGCGGCATCGCGATCAAGGCGATCCAGAACCTCGCCAAGCTCTCGCCGGCCCCGCTCGCCGACAAGTCGCGCCAGGCCGCCATCGTGCCGGCCAACTACGACGAGCACCTGGAACTGCTGCGCGGCTGCGACCTGGTCATCGAAGCCATCGCCGAACGTACCGACTGGAAACTCGACCTGTATAAGAAGGTTGCGCCGTACCTGCCCGAATCGGCGGTCATCGCGAGCAACACCTCCGGCCTGTCGATCAACACCCTGGCCGAAGCGCTGCCGGAAAACCTGCGCCACCGCTTCTGCGGCGTGCACTTCTTCAACCCGCCGCGTTACATGCACCTCGTCGAGCTGATCCCGAACCGCTACACCGACGCGGAAATCCTGAGCGGCCTCGAAGCCTTCCTGACCTCCACCGTCGGCAAGGGTGTGGTCTATGCCAAGGACACGCCGAACTTCATCGGCAACCGCATCGGCGTGTTCTCGATCCTGGCCACGATGCACCACACCGAGAAATTCGGCCTGGGCTTCGACGCCGTCGACGCGCTGACCGGCCCGGCCATCGGCCGTCCGAAGAGCGCGACCTACCGCACGGCCGACGTGGTCGGCCTGGACACCATGGCCCACGTCATCAAGACCATGGCCGACACCCTGCCCGAGGATCCGTGGCATTCGTACTTCCAGGCGCCGATCTGGCTCAAGGCCCTGATCGACAAGGGCGCGCTGGGCCAGAAGACCGGCGCCGGCGTGTTCCGCAAGGTTGGCAAGGACATAGTGGTTCTGGACCTGGCCAAGCAGGACTACCGCGCCGCCGACCAGAAGGCCAGCGACGAGGTCGCCGCCATCCTCGCGATCAAGGATCCGGCCGAGAAGTTCGCCAAGCTGCGCGCCAGCGCCGATCCGCAGGCGCAGTTCCTCTGGGCCGTGTTCCGCGACCTGTTCCACTACACCGCCTTCCATCTGGCCGACATCGCCGACACCGCGCGCGACGTCGACTTCGCGATCCGCTGGGGCTACGGCTGGCAGCTCGGTCCGTTCGAGACCTGGCAGGCCGCCGGCTGGCAGCAGATCGCCGGCTGGATCGCCGAGGACATCGCCGCCGGCAAGGCCATGAGCAGCGCGCCGCTGCCGGCCTGGGTCAGCGACGGCCGCAGCGGCGTCCATGGCAAGGACGGCTCCTATTCGGCCAGCCAGAACAAGAGCTTGCCGCGCTCTTCTCATCCGGTTTATCAGCGCCAGTACTTCCCCGATCCCATCATCGGCGAGAGGTTCGACCAGGGCACGACGGTCTTCGAGAACGACGGCCTGCGCCTGTGGCATCTGGCCGGCGACGTCGGCATCGTCTCGTTCAAGACCAAGATGAACACGGTCAACGACGCGGTGCTCGACGGCCTGCAGCGCGCCGTGGACGAGGCCGAGCAGCGCTTCAAGGGCCTGGTGCTCTGGCAGCACAAGGAACCGTTCTCGGCCGGCGCCGACCTGAAGGGCGCCATGGGCCTGCTGCAGGCCGGCAAGGTCGCCGCGTTCGAGGCGATGATCGCGAACTTCCAGGCCACCAGCATGCGCCTGAAGACCTCGCTGGTGCCGACGGTCGCCGCGATCCGCGGCATGGCCTTCGGCGGCGGCTGCGAATTCCAGATGCACTGCGCCAAGACAGTGGCCGCGCTCGAAAGCTACATCGGCCTCGTCGAAGCCGGCGTCGGCCTGCTGCCGGCTGGCGGCGGCCTCAAGGAAATCGCGCTGCGCTGCGCGAAGGCCAACCCGACCGACCCGTTCAATGCGGTGAAGAGCTTCTTCGAGACGGTGGCCATGGCCAAGGTCTCGGCCAGCGCGCTCGAAGCCAAGGAAATGGGCCTGCTGCGCGCGACCGACACGGTCGTGTTCAACACCCATGAAGTGCTCTGGGTCGCGATGCGCGAAGCCGCGGCGCTGGCCGATGCCGGCTACCGCCCGGCCCTGCCGGCGCGACAGATTCCGGTCTGCGGCGACGTCGGCACGGCCAGCCTCAAGATGATGCTGGTCAACATGCTCGAAGGCCGCTTCATCTCGGCCCACGACTACGAGATCGGCTCGCGCATCGCCGACACGCTCTGCGGCGGCGTCGTGGAACGCGGCTCGCTCGTCGACGAGCAGTGGCTGCTGGATCTGGAACGCAAGCACTTCGTCGAGCTGGCCCAGATGGAAAAGACCCAGGCCCGCATCGTCCATACCCTGACCACCGGCAAGCCGCTGCGCAACTGAGCGACGAGGACCCCGCAATGACCAAGCAAATCCAGGACGTCTACATCGTCGCCGCGACCCGCACCGCCGTCGGCAAGGCGCCGCGCGGCGCGTTCCGCAACACCCGCCCCGACGATCTGCTCGCCCACGTGATCCGTAGCGTCGTCGCCCAGGCGCCGGGCATCGACGTGAACCGCATCGACGACGCCGTGATCGGCTGCGCCATGCCCGAAGCCGAGCAAGGCATGAACGTGGCGCGCATCGGTACCCTGCTCGCCGGGCTGCCGCATACCGTGGCTGCGGTCACGATCAACCGTTTCTGTTCCTCGGGCGTGCAGGCCATCGCCATGGCTGCCGACCGCATCCGCACCGGCGAGGCCGATCTGATGCTGGCCGGCGGTACCGAGTCGATGTCGATGGTGCCGATGATGGGCCACAAGATCGCGATGAATCCGGCCGTGTTCGCCGACGAGAACGTCGCGATCGCCTACGGCATGGGCATCACCGCGGAGAAGGTCGCCGAGCAGTGGAAGGTCAGCCGCGACGACCAGGACGCGTTCGCGCTGGCCTCGCACCAGAAGGCGCTGGCCGCGATCGCGGCCGGTGAATTCAGGAGCGAGATCTCGCCGTTCAGGCTCGACGACCACTACCCGGATCTGGCCACGCGCGGCATCGTCACCGACGCACGCACGATCGACACCGACGAAGGTCCGCGCAAGGACACCAGCGCCGAAGGACTGGCCAAGCTCAAGCCCGTGTTCCGCATGGGCGGTTCGGTCACGGCCGGCAACTCCTCGCAGATGTCCGACGGCGCCGGCGCGGTGCTGCTGGCCAGCGAACAGGCGATCAAGGACTACGGCCTGACGCCGCTGGCCCGCTTCGTCTCGTTCTCGGTCGCCGGCGTGCCGCCGGAAATCATGGGCATCGGCCCGATCGCGGCCATTCCCAAGGCGCTGAAGCAGGCCGGCCTGAGCAAGGACCAGCTCGACTGGATCGAACTCAACGAAGCCTTCGCCGCGCAGGCGCTGGCGGTGATCCGCGACGTCGGTCTCGATGCGTCCAAGGTCAACCCGCTCGGCGGCGCGATCGCGCTGGGCCATCCGCTCGGCGCGACCGGCGCGATCCGTGCAGCGACCCTGATCCATGGCCTGCGCCGGCGTCAGCAGAAGTACGGCATGATCACCATGTGCATCGGTACGGGCATGGGTGCGGCCGGCATCTTCGAAGCGCTGTAACACCGGCACGCCGGAGGCGGTGAGCGAACACTCACCGCCTCCGGCGCCGTTACGGATTCACGCCAGCCGCGTGCCGTTCGGCACCGGCCGCTCCACCGCGGCGAGCACGACGCCGTCGTCGGTCGGGAACCCCGTCAGCAGGAATTCGGACATGAACGCGCCGATCTGCTTGGCCGGGAAATTGATGACGCCGACGACCTGGCGGCCGACGATCTCCTCGGGCCGGTACAGCGCGGCGATCTGCGCGCTGGTCTTCTTCTCGCCGTAAGGGCCGAAATCGACCCACACCTTCAGCGCCGGCTTGCGCGCCTGCTCGTTGACCTCGGCGCGGATCACCGTGCCGACGGCGATCAGCACCTTCTCGAAATCGTTCCAGGTGATCGTTTCGCTGCTGCTCGCGTTCATGCGTCCTCCGTGGCGAAAGCACGCAGTCTAGGCGCGCGGCGCGGCCGCGTATTGAACCGGATTGCGGCGGCCGTCGACGCATGTGCAGCCCGCGCGACGGTCGCGCGGGTTGCGGCGGGATCACGGCGCCGCGCTGGCCTGCTTCGGCAATACCGGGTTGCGCGGAACGGCGCACGCAGAGGCGCCGCCTGCGGCGACCGCAGCCCGGCCATGCCCCGGGAATCTGTTGTCGTGCGGGAACCGGGCTGCCAGAGCGGCCGCCGCTGCGGCGACCGTACGCGGGTCTAGGCCGCCCGCAGTCCGGCGGCTTCAGCCGGCTGCCAGGCGAACGAATCCATCGACAGCACGCCATAGGTCATGCCGCCGTCGATCCACTGCGGCGCATCGCCGGCCGCACGCGCGCCGAGCGCGACGAGCAGCGGCAGGAAATGCTCCTCGCTCGGATGCGCGCGCTCGGCCTGCGGCGCCTGGCGGCGGTAGTCGAGCAACGCGGCGACGTCGTTGCGCGCGACGGCCTCGCGCACCCAGTCGGCGAACGCCTGGGCGTATTCCGGGTCGCGGATGGGCTGGCGGAACTCATACAGGTTGTGGGTCAGGCTGCCCGAGCCGATCAGCAGCACGCCCTGCTCGCGCAGCGGTGCCAGCGCGCGGCCCAGACGCAGCGCACCGGCCGCATCCAGGTCCTGCGGCAGGGAAACCTGCACCACCGGCAGATCCGCCTGCGGGCGCAGATGACGCAGCGGCACCCAGGCGCCGTGATCGAGGCCGCGCCGCGTGTCGAGTCCGACGGCGAAGCCGGCCTCGGCCAGCAGCGCCGCAGCGGTCTGCGCCACGTCGGGTGCACCGGCGGCCGGATAGCTCAACTGATACAGCGGCGCCGGAAAGCCGCCGAAATCGTGGATGGTCTCGAGCCTGGCCGCGGCCGTGACGCGCACGCCGGCGGTCTGCCAGTGCGGCGAGACGACGAGAATCGCGCGCACGTCGCTCAGCGCGGCGCCGACGCGCTGCAGCTGCGGACCGAGGCGGCCCGGTTCGAGGGCGAACATCGGTGAACCGTGCGAAATGAACAGGACGGGTTGTTGACGCATGGCAGTCTCCAGGCCGACGCTGCGATGACGCCGGCGATCGATGAAGGCATTCGCATCCGGCCCGCCGCGCCAGGCACGACGGACCCGGCCGGCCCCCTGATTCGCGACGGGGCGGGCACTGCGTGAGGCCACTCAATCTAGTGACGGCCCGACCAGGGATAAACCGCGTTCGCGGCTACATACCGTCCAGCCCCACAAGACAATCGCCCGCGCGCCGGCGATGCGGCCGGGCGATTGGCCAACCCGCTCGTCCGCACGCCATCCGGCCAGACTCGATCCAGGTGTGCTCAGTCCGGCGGCGCGGCGCGGGCCGCGGTGCGGAACTGCCGCGGCGTGATGCCGTAGCGCTGGCGGAACGCGCTGGTCAGATGGCTGTGGCTCGAAAAACCGCAGGCCAGAGCGATCGCCGTGATGTCCTGACCGGTGTCTGCGAGCAGACGGCAGGCCAGCTGCAAGCGCTGGGCGATGACGTATTGCAGCGGCGTCAGGCCGAAGCTGCAACGGAACGCCGGCAGCAACCGATGCGTGCTGAGCCCGGCCAGACTGGCCAGTCCGGCCAGGGACAGCGGCTGGTCCAGATGCGCGAGGATGTAGTCCTGCAGCCGGCGCCGCAGCCGCGCCGGCAGCGCCGCGTCCGGCGGCGGCACCGGTGCCGCCGCGTATTCGCGCAGCAGATGCAGACCCAGCACCTGGGCCAGCGAGTCGCGCAGCAGGCCGGCCAGGTCGTCGTCCTGCCCAGCCAGCGGAATCAGCCGGCCGATCAGCCCGTGCAGCAGCGGGTCGGCCTGTTTCATCAGCGGCCGCAGCCGCTGCGGCGCATCGGCGCCGGCAAGGCCGCCGAGCCAGTCGTCGCGCAGGCGGACTTCCGCGTACGCGATGCGCCCGCCTTCGGCGCTGGCGGCGTAGCGCGCGCCGGCCGGCACCAGCCAGACCTCGCCGACCTGGGCCGGCGCGCGACAGACGGCGCCGCCGTCGATGCAGGTCCGCAGCCGCCGCATGTGGCCGTCCAGATGCACGATCAGCGTGTGGCGGTCGTCGGCGATCTCCCAGGCGCTGGGCTCGGTGATGTCTTCGCTGGCCAGCGCGAATTCGCCGCCGGCGAACGGCAGGGTCGTGGATGCGAGCTCGCGCCTTCGCAGCCGCTGCTGCCGCGCGAGCCGCCCCAGCGCGGCCTCGCCCGCGGCGCGCGCGCCGGCCGGAAAATCTGACAGTGGCCCGGACATTCTGAAAGTCGCGCGCAGCGCGCCTCCGTATAAAGCCTGCGTGGACCGGCCGCCGCGATGCCGCGGCAACCCGCGTCCGCAGCATAGCCGCCGGACCACCGTACGGGTTGTCTGATTCTGTCGCCGCGCGGCAGCGGCCGACCGGCGGCGTCGCCGGCCGCGGCGGCCGGATATTGAAATTTACACGATTCGTTCAACAGCCGCCGTGACGGGGCGCCTCTGCACAGGAACAAGACCGATGACCGAGCATCGCATCCAGGACAAAGTCGTACTGATCGCCGGCGGCGCCAAGAACCTCGGCGGACTGCTGGCCCGCGACCTGGCCGCCCATGGCGCCCGGGCCGTGGCCGTGCACTACAACAGCGCCGCGACGGCCAGGGACGCCGAGGCGACCTGCCGGGCCGTCGAAGCGGCCGGCGCCCGCGCTGCGGCCTTCCAGGCCGACCTGACCAGCGCCGCTGCGGTCGAGCGCCTGTTCGCCGACGCGACCGCCGCGTTCGGTCCGCCGGACATCGCGATCAACACGGTCGGCAAGGTGCTGAAAAAGCCGCTGGTCGAGATCAGCGAAGCCGAGTACGACGAGATGGCCGCGGTCAACGCCAAATCGGCGTTCTTCTTTTTGAAGGAAGCCGGTCTTCGGCTCAACGACCACGGCAAGGTCTGCACCTTGGTGACCTCGCTGCTCGGCGCGTTCACGCCGTTCTATGCGTCCTATGCCGGCACCAAGGCGCCGGTGGAACACTTCACGCGCGCGGCGGCCAAGGAATTCGGCGCGCGCGGCATCTCGGTCACGGCGATCGGACCGGGCCCTATGGACACGCCGTTCTTCTATCCGGCCGAAGCGGCCGACGCCGTCGCCTATCACCGCAGCGCCGCGGCGCTGTCGGGGTTCTCGAAAACCGGGCTGACCGACATCGAGGACATCGTGCCGTTCATCCGTTTCCTGGTGTCCGACGGCTGGTGGATGACCGGCCAGACCATCCTGGTCAACGGCGGCTATACGACGAAATAGCGGCGGCGTCAGTCCGCCACGACCACGGCGCGGGCGATGAAATCGCGGCCGTCCGCGGCGGTCTGCGCGGCTTCGTCGAGGAGCCAGTCGCGGAAACTGGACAGCTTGGCGCTGTTCCGGCGCGCCGCCGGACAGGCCAGCCAGAACGCGCGGCCGTCGCTCGCAACGAGCTCGTGCGCCGGCACGAGCCGGCCTGCGGCGAGTTCGTCGCCGAACAGCAAGGGCGAGGCGATCGCGACGCCGTGACCGGCCACGGCCGCGGCGACGTCGAGGTATTCGGCCGACAGCCGCGTGCCGAATCGCTGCGCGGGCGGCCCGGCCGGACGGCCGAGCGCGCGATACCACAGATGCCACCAGTCCGGCCGTCCGAGCAGCGGCACGTCGCCGCGCTCGGGATCGGCGAGACCGCCGAGCGCCGGCAACAGCGCCGGCGCGCACAGCGGCAGGAACAGGCTCGGCCACAGCCGCACCGTGCTGAGCCCGGGCCAGCGGCCGTGGCCGTTGCGGATGGCCGCGTCGAAACCGCCGGCGCCGAGATCCTGCGCATCGGCCGACAGGTCCAGTTCCACCGCCACGCCGGGATGACGCGCGCGGTAGCGGCCCAGCCGCGGCGTCAGCCAGCTCGTGCCGAGACTCGGCAAGGTGGTCAGGCGCAACTGGCCTTCGTCGAGCTCGACCGCGCGCGTGAAGCTCGCGCGCAGCGCGGCGAACGCGGCAATGGCCTCCTGCGCAACGAGTTCGCCGGCTTCGGTCAGCGCGACGCGATGCGGGTCGCGGCGGAACAGTGCGACGCCCAGCTGCTGTTCGAGCCGGCGCACGTGATACGACACCGACGCGGCCGTGGTCGCCAGTTCCTGCGCCGCGCGCGCGAAGCTGCGATGGCGCGCGGCCGCTTCGAAAGCGCGTATCGACGCCAGCGACGGGAAGCGGGACTGACCGGGCATAAGTCTGGCTTAGCCTCGGCCACGGAATTTCGCGTCGCGGCCGACACCGCGGCGCAGCATGCTGGCGTCGCCGCTGGGCATGGCGGCGGCCCGGGCGTTGCCGGATATCCGCGCGATCGCCCCGGCCCGAACCGACAGCAGAGGAGCCCACATGATGCCGACCACCTTCCCGGAGCGACGCCGCTTCCTCGCGGCCGTGTCCGCCGCGGCCGCAAGCCTGAGTCTGCCGCGCGCCCTGAGCGCCGCGACCGTGACGCCGGTCGACCACCGCCAGGACTGGGCCTGGCTGCTCGGCAACTGGGATGTCTCGCACCGGCGTCTCAAGCAACGCCTGGCCGGCTCCGACGACTGGGAAACCTTCGGCGGCAAGAGCGCCTTGTGGCTGGCGATGGGCGGTCTGGGCACGATCGACGACAACCTGCTGGAGCTGCCGGTCGGAGTCTATCGCGGCCTGACCGTGCGCACGTACGACGCGGCCAGCGACACCTGGGCCATCTGGTGGCTGGACGGCCGCGGCGCGCGCCTCGATGCGCCGGTACGCGGCCGCTTCACCGACGGCGTCGGCACCTTCGTCGGCGCGGACACGTTCGAAGGCCGGCCCATACTCATGCGCTTCCGCTGGCTCGACCTGCACAGCGCGCGGCCGAACTGGGAACAGGCGTTCTCGGCCGACGACGGCAAGACCTGGGAAGTGAACTGGACGAATGCCTTCACGCGCACGGCCGCGGCGCCGTCGCCGCTGCCGTTGCTGGATTCGCGGCCGCGCGATTTCGATTTCCTCGTCGGCCGCTGGCAGGTCACGCATCGCCGCCTGCGCCAGCGTCTGGCCGGCTGCACCGACTGGGACCGTTTCGACGGCACCCTGGTCAACTGGCCCGTGCTCGGCGGCCACGGCAACGCCGGCGACAACCTCATGAATTTTCCGGGCGGCGCGTTTCGCGGCATCGGCCTGCGCGCATTCGACGAACAGCGCGGCGAATGGCTGAGCTGGTGGTTCGACAGCCGCTCGCCGGCGACGCCGGGCACGCCGCTGCGCGGGCGCTTCGCCGACGGGGTCGGCACCTTTCACGGCGAAGAGACCATTGACGGACGCACCGTGCGCACGCGCGTGCGCTGGTCGGCGATCACGGCGGATTCGGCGCGCTGGGAACAGGCCAGCTCCGACGATGACGGCCGCAACTGGGAGACGAACTGGATCAGCGAATTCAAGCGGAGCCGTTGATCGCCATCCGCCGATCCACGCCGGGCGCGCGGCGCCGTTCGCCGGTCTTTCACGGCGGCGACAACGTTCACGGCGTGGATTCGCGGCGGCTTTCTGAACGCGCCGCTTAGCGATCCCTTTACCTGTTCGCCTGTCACCGGTCACTAGAATCGCGCTGCCTTTCTCGACTCGAGGCCGCCCATGCCGCCACCGCCGCCCGCGCTCGTGGACAAGCTGCGCACGATCTGCCTGGATCTGCCCGACGCCTACGAGGAAGCGGCCTGGACCGGCCGGCGCTGGTGCATACGCAAGAAGAACTTCGCGCATCTCGTGCAGATCGACGGCGGCTGGCCGCCGGTCTATGCGCGCGCGGCCGGCAGTCCCGGCCCGCTCAGCGTGCTGACCTTGCGCACGCCGCGGCCGGCCGCCGACACGCCGCGCTTTTCGCGCCCGCCGTTCTTCCTGCCCGGCTGGTGGCCCGACATCGTCGGCGTGCGCCTGGATGCCGACAGCGACTGGGATCTCATCGAGCCGCTGCTGATAGCGAGCTACTGCACCCTGGCGCCGGCGGCGCTCGCTGCCGAGGTCGTCGCCCGGCACGGCTGACACAGCGCCGCGGTGTAGCATGCGGCGGACTCACGCCTACCGCCGCCGTCCATGGATCTGCGCCAGGCCCTCGCCCTGTTCGAAGCTGCGCTCGCCCTGCCGCCGGACGAACGACGCGGCCACGTCGCGGCCGTCGCCGCGGGCGATGAAGCGCTGTATGCGAACGTCATGAGCCTGCTGGCCGCGCATGCGACCAGCGACGGCTTTCTCGAACCTGCCGCAGCGCCGGCCACGCCGCGCGAACTCGGCGCCTATCGCCTGATCGAACCGCTGGGCCAGGGCGGCATGGGCCAGGTCTGGCTGGCCGAACGCCGCGACGGCGGTTTCGAGCAGCGCGTCGCGATCAAGATCTTCGCGAACCTGCTCGGCGATCCCGACGCGCTGCGCCGCGCCGAGCACGAGCGCCAGTTCCTCGCCTGGCTGGAGCATCCGCACATCGCGCGCGTACTCGACGGCGGCAGCACCGCGGCCGGCCAACCCTACGTGGTCATGGAATATGTGGACGGCGAACGCATCGATCTCTGGTGCCGCCGTCGCGCGCTCGATCTGCGTGCGCGCCTTCGGCTGTTCCTGCAGGTGCTCGATGCGGTCGACGCGGTGCATCGCGCGCTGATCATTCACCGCGACCTCAAGCCCGGCAACATTCTCGTCGACGCCGACGGCCGCGCGCGCCTGCTCGACTTCGGCATCGCCAAGTCGCTGGATGCGCGCATTGCCGGCGCGACGCGCACCGGACTGATGCCGCTGACGCCTGAATACGCGAGTCCCGAACAATTGCGCGACCAGCCGCTGACCACGGCCTGCGATCTCTACGCGCTCGGTCTGCTGCTCGACGAACTGCTGACCGGCCGCGCGCGCCACGCCGGCATTCCGCTGACCGAACTCACGCGACACATCGCGGATACGCCGCCGCCGGCGCTGGCCGCGCGCGCCGATGCCGGGGCACTGGGCCTGGCGCCGCGCCAGCTGCGCGAGTGGTGCCGCCGCCTCGGCGGCGATCTCGAACGCGTCGTGGCCAAGGCCACCGCCGCCGAGCCCGCACGGCGTTACGCGTCGGCGCGCGATTTCGCCGAAGACCTGCAGCGCTGGCTGGAGGATCGTCCGGTACGCGCCCGCGCCGGCGGCCGGCTCTATCGTCTCGGCAAGTTTCTGCGCCGCAATCGCCTGCCCGTCGCCGTGACCGGCGCAGCCGTCGTCGCGCTGGCCTTCGGGCTCGCATTGGCCGCGTTGCAGGCGCAGCGCGCGGCGCGCGAAGGCGAGCGCGCCCAGCTCGCCAATCGCTTCCTGACCGACATGATCGGCAACGCCAATCCCTACGAAGGCGGCAAGCCGCTGTTGCTCGTCGATGCGATCGACCGCGCGGCCGCGGCGATTCCGCAGCAGCTTGCCGGCGAACCCCTGCTCGAAGCCGACGTGCGCCGCGCGATCGGCGACGCCTATCTCGCGCTGGAGCGCAACGACGCCGCCGCAACCCAGCTCGCGCGCGCCGCGACCTTGCGCGCGGCCGAAGGCGGCACCGAATACGCGCGCGTGCTGAGCACGCAGGCGCAGTTGCAATGGCGTCTTGCGCATTACGACCAGGCCGAGACGCTGTATCGCCAGGCGCTGCTCGAATGCCGGCGCGACGACAATGGTCAGCGCCTGCGGTCGGAGCTGCTCAACGACCTCGCCGCCCTGCTCAACGACACCGGCCGCTACGCCGAAGCACTGCCGCTCGCGCGCGACGCGCTCGCCTTGAAGGACCGCCTCAGCGGCGTGAAGCCGCGCGACCGCCTCGTCAATCTGTCCAACCTCGCCAACGCGCTCGACGGTGTCGGCCGCCTCGATGAATCGCGCGCGGCCTACGACCAGGCCCTCGTGTTCGGCCAGGGACTGACTCCGCTGCCCGAACTCGACCTGTCCACCTTGCTCAACAACTACGCCTATCTGCTCGACGAGATGGGCGAGCTTACGGCCAGCGCGCAGATGCAGGAGCGCGCCGTCGCGCTGACGCGCAAGGTCATGGGCAACGACTACCCGCGCCTGGCCACGCAGCTGTCGAATCTGGCCAGCCGCTACGAACGCGCCGGGCGCATCGACGAAGCCGGCGGCGCGATCGACGAGGCGCTGAGGCTCGCGCCGTCCGGCATCGCGCCGGACGATCCGAAATACGGCCATTTGCTCGTCGTCGCGGCGCGCGTCGCACTGGCCCAGGGCAATGCGCCGCTGGCCGCCGGCCGCGCACGCGATGCGCTCGCGATCTATGCGCGCACGCCGACGCTCGAAGCCGGCCGCCGCGAAAAGGCCGCGGCGCTGCTGGCCCTTGCGCAGCAGCACGGAGCGGCGCCGCACTGACGCACGCGGCTCGCCGCGCAGCGACCGGACCGCAGGCGCGAAACGCGACGCCGCAAGCGCGGTACCGCAGACCGGCGCGGCGCGAGCGCTCAGCGCCCCGGCGTCATCGCATACCAGAGACCGTCGTCGCCGCGCACGTAGTACTGGCCGCCGTCGTCGCGGTAATAGGTGCGGCCCGTCGCCGGATCGACGCTGACGTTCTGGCCTGCATAGGCCAGCGACTGCGTCTGGCCGGTGGCCGGGTCGACCCAGGAGCTGTTGCCCTGCAGTACACGACCGGCCTCGGCCTGGTTCGCCGCATAGCCGTCGGCATAAGCCTGCTGCGCCTGTGCGCGCTGATCCTGGGCCTGGCGATAGCCCTGCCGGGAATTCTGCTCGGCCTGCTGGTTGCGCTGCTCGGCGGCGCGGAACCGCGCGATGCCGTCATTGCTGAAGCCGGCGGTGGCGGCGTACTGCCAGGCGAACTGCGGGTAGCTGAGCTGCCCGCCCATGGCCCGGTGCTGCTGGTACTTCGCCATGCAGTCGGGATTCTGCATGACCTGCTGCACGAGCTGCTGTTCGGCCGTCTGCATCTGCTGGCTCAGCGCGGCACTGCGCTGCAGCTGCTGTTGCAGCATCGCGCCGTAGTCGGGACCGAGGTCGTAGCCGCTCTGATAGACCTGAGCCGGCGCCGCGGCGGCGCCGAGCAACTGGACCAGGATGAAGGACACCACGTGACGACTGCGCATGACGGTCTCCGGCTGCCGCGGCGATTCGCGGTTGCCGACACAGGCGCAGGAGCGGACCGCCGTGTCGCAGGCCGCGGCCGGAAAATCTCACTATCGCCAAGTGCGTCACGCGGCGATGCTGCAGCGGCGCACGTTCGGGCGGCTCAGGCCAGCTGCTGGAACAGGAAGGTCCGCGCGACCTCCCAGTCGCGCTGCGCGGTCGCACGCGAGATGCCGAGCAATTCGGCGATGTCGGTCATTTCCAGGCCGGCGAAATAGCGCAGCTCGACGATGCGCGCCTTGCGCGGATCGGCCTGTTCGAGCTGCTGCAGCGCCTGGTCCAGCGCGAGCAGATCGACTTCGCCGGCCGCATCGTCGCTGTGCAGGCCGGACAAGGTCACGGCTTCGCGCTGCGCGCCGCCGCGCTTGGCCGCATCGCGCGCGCGCGCATGGTCGATCAGCACCTGGCGCATGCGCCGCGCCGCCAGCGCGAAGAACTGGCGCCGGTCGGCCGGCGCCGCGGTCGCATCGGTGGCCAGACGCAGATAGGCCTCATGCACGAGCGCGGTCGGCGACAGGGTATGTCCGCTGCGTTCGCCGGCGAGCTGGCGCGCCGCGACGCGGCGCAGCTCGGCATAGACCAGCGGCAGCAGCTCGCGCTCGGCATCGATCTCGCCGGCGGCCGCACGCTGCAACAATCGGGTAATCGCGCCGTTCTCGCTCACGTGCCCTGCCCCCTGCCCGGCGCGAGTGTAGCAAGGCCGCTCAGGCGGTATTGATGACGGCTTCTATCCAGTAGCCGTCGGGATCCAGCACGAACGCGGCGTAGTAGTCGGGGCCGTAATGCGGCCGCCGTCCCGGCGCGCCCTGGTCGCGGCCGCCATGGGCCAACGCGGCCGCATGGAAACGATCGACGGCTGCGCGCGACGGCGCGGCGAACGCGAGGTGAAAGCCCGAGGCCGGCGGCGACACCGCACCACGCTGCTTGATCGCGAACCGGTCGTTGCCGTCCTCGATGCCGTAGCCGACCGCAGTGTCGCTGGTCCAGACGCGGCGATAGCCCAGTGCCGCGAGCACCGCGTCGTAGAACGCGGCCGCACGCGCGAGATCGGCGACGGCGAAGGAAAGGTGATGCAGCATGAGTGGCTCCGGCAACGAGGTCTGCCGCCATGGTAGCCGCGATGCGGACGGCTTCCGCCCGCATTCGCCATGCGCTTCAGTTGCGCCATTCCAGACCGGCGAACACCGATCGTCCGTCGCCGGGCAGGAACTGGCGGCTGTCGCGGCCCAGCGCATCGGCAATGACGCCGGTCGTCGCCGCGTAGCGCCGGTCACCGAGATTGCGCGCGTCGACGAACCAGTGCCAGCGCTGCTGCAGCACACCGCCTACGCGCAGGCCGGCGATCGCATAGGCATCGGCGGCCAGGGTGTTCGCGTGATCGACATAGCTGCGCTGCGGCGCCCACTCCAGATTCGGTGCGAGGTACACGTCGCCGATGCTCCAGCGCAGTTCCGTGCGCAACAGCTGCGGCGCGATGCCGGCCAGGCGGTTGTCGCCGTAGACCGCATCGTTGTCGAAGCGGAAATCGTTCCACAGATATGCCACGCGCCATTCGGCCGCCTCGGTGATGCGCCAGGCCGCGGCGAACTCCAGGCCCTGATGGCGCGTGCGCGCGGCATTCACCGTGCCGCGCGGGTTGCCGTCGGCGTCGCTGAGCGCAAGCAGCTCGTCACGCAGCTCGGCGCGATACAGCGCCGCATCCACGGTCAGCCCGTCACGGGCCAGGCGCAGTCCGACTTCGCCGCTCGTGGCCTTCTGCGCGTCGACGAGGGTCAGCTGGGGGCCGCCGGCGAGCTCGCCGAAACTCGGCGGCTCGTAGCTGCGGCTCAGATTGCCGAACACGGTCAGGCCTTCGCCGAGCTCGCTGCGCAGGCCGAGCTTGGGACTCGCGCCCGCATAGGTCCGCGCATAGCTTTCGTCGCGGCCGGCGGTGATGACGGTGTCCTGCGCCTCGCGGCGATTGCGCGCGGCCTGCAGACCGACGACCAGCGCCGTGCGTGCGCTCAGGAGATACTGCGCCTCGGCAAACGCCGACAGCCGCGTCGCACGGTCGTCGAAGCCGTTGGTCACCGCGCCGGGCCGACCGCCGACGTTGACGAAGCGCCGGTCCTGCAAGGTGCCGGCGATCGCGGTGAAGCCGGCCGTCAACGTGCTGCGATGGCCGTTCCAGTCGCCGTCGCGGCGCCAGCGCAGATTGCCGCCGTAGTCGCGCGAATCCTGCAGCAGCACCTGGAAGATGGGGTGAGTCAGATTCTTGGCCGCGTAGAACGCGCTGAATTCCAGCTCGTCGCCGTTGCCGAGTTCGAGCTGGGTGCGGTTGGACAGACGCGTGAGGTCGAAATTGCGTTGCTGATCGCCGCTGAGATTCGCCGGCGCCGCGCGGCGCGGATCGTTTTGCAGCTCGGCCCAGGTCAGATTGCCGGGTAGTTCCGAGTTCGTATCCACGCGCGCGAGATAGAAACGCGTCTCGCCGCCGTTCAACGCCAGACCATAGTTGCCGAAGAAGCGATACGTCTCCTGCCGCGAGTGATCGCGGAAACCGTCCTGGGCGAAGGCGCTGACGCTGGCGTAATAATCGTGCCTTTCGTCGGCACCGGCCAGCGCGGCTTGGCCGCGGCGGTAACCGAAGCTGCCGCCTTCGATGCGCAGGTCCAGCGGCGATGCATCGCGTCCCGTGGGGCTGACGAAATTGATCGCGCCGCCCAGGGTCGCCGCGCCATAGCTCAACGCATTTGCGCCGCGCCAGACCTCGACATAGCGCGCCGCCAGCGGCTCCAGCGCCTGGAAATCGCCGCCGCCGTCGGCCTGGTTCAGATTGACGCCGTCCTGCAGCAGCTCGATGCCGCGCAGATGGAAGGTGCGCTGCAGGCCCGAGCCGCGCACCGACAGACGCGATTCCTCCGATCCGAAACGCGGCTGCACGAACACGCCGGCCGCATAGCCCAACGCATCCGCCAAGGTCGCCGCACGCTGCTCGCGGTAGCGTTCCGCGTCGACGAGGCCGGCCGCGCCGGCGGTCTCGTCGAGGCGCTGCCGCGCCGCTTCGACGGCTGCGCTGCGCGCATCGGCCGCGACGTCCACGCGCGGCAGTACCGTGCGGCGGCCGTCGGCCGTGTCGGGCCTGGTGACGTCCGGGTCAGCCGGCGACGGCGCAGCGAGCGCCCAGGCGATGGACAGTGACAGCGGCAGCACGACCATGTGGGCACTCTCGTCCGGAAGGCGATGCAGTACGCCAGGGCCGCGGCCGCGAAAGAATGCGACCGACTGTCGCAGTCCCCGGCCGGCTGCGTGATCGCCGTTGAGTGCCGCGTGCGCGGGTCGGCGGTTGCATGGCTTGCGGGGAATTTCTGGAAAAGTCGGAATCTGGCTTTGGCCGCCGGGGCATCCTGGAGCGCCGAGGCGACGCCAGAGGTTTTCGGCGCCGACGTCCGGCGGGCAGCGCAGGCGAGCAGCAGGCCCCGCGAGCCTCGCCGTGGGTGCCGCTGTCTAAAGCTCCCTATCGATGCGCTCGGGCCCGGGCCGCTTGGCCAGCTTGCGCTGCAGGCTGCGCCGGTGCATGCCGAGCAGCCGCGCCGCGGCCGAGATGTTGCCGTCGCAGGCCAGCAGGGCCTGCTGGATGTGCTCCCATTCGAGGCGGCTCAGCGGCGTCATCGTGTCGACGTCCTCGGCCGCGGGTTCGTCGTTGAGCGCACGCAGCAGCGCTTCGGCCGTGACCGGCTTCGGCAGATAGTTGTCGGCGCCGCGCTTGATCGCCTCGACCGCAGTCGCGACGCTGGCGTAGCCGGTCACGAGCACGATCTGCATGTCCGCGCGCGCCGCGCGCAGCGGCGCGATCAGATCCAGCCCCGAACTCGCGCCGATCTTCAGATCGACCAGGGCGAAATCCGGCGCTTCGGCCTCGACGAGGGCCAGCGCGCTCGCCGCATCGTGCGCAATGCGCACCGGCAGGCCCCGGCGCTGCAGCGAACGCTGCAGGATGCGCGCATAGACTTCGTCATCGTCGATCAGCAGTCCGTTCATGCATCGGCTCCGGTCACCGGCAATTCGAAGCGTACACGCACGCCGCCACCGTCGGCGGCGTCCATCGCGAGCACGCCGCCGAGACGTTCCACCGTCGCATGCGACAGCACGAGCCCGAGTCCCAGGCCGTCGGGCTTGCTCGACTGGAACAGCCGGCCCGGCAGCACGGCTGCACCGGCATCGAGTCCGGCGCCGAAATCGCGCACGCTGCCGCGCAGCCAGCCGTCATGCCAGGCCAGCGCGAGCTCGACACAGCTGGAACCGGCCGCCTGACTTGCATCGGCTGCGTTGTTGAGCAGGGCCTGCAGCAGATGACCGATACCGCTGTCCCAGTCGACGGCGAGTTCGGCCGGCAGCTCGTCGGAGCGCTGCAAATGCACGGCCGGACGCAGCAGGCGCCAGCGCTCGACGAGCTGATCCAGCACTTCGCGCAAGGAGCGCGGCTGGGCCGCGCGCAGCTCGTCGGCCGGCCGCGCGAGCTGGCGCACCCGGTCGCGGCATTCGTCGACGAGCGCGGCCATCAGCTGCGCGTCGGCGCGCCGCTCGCTGCCGGCCGGCGCATCGGCGAGCGCGTCTTCGAGCATCAGGGTCAAGGTGCCCAGCGGCGTGTTCAGTTCGTGCGCGACCGCCGCCGCATGCGTCGCGAGCGCGACGATGCCTTCGCGTCGCGCGAACTGTTCGCGCAGCCGCGCAAGCTCCTGCTCGCGCGCGTGCAGGGTCTGCGCCAGACGGCTCAGGAATCCGGCCACGACGGCGCCGGAGACCACGAAGTTCGCCGCCATGCCCCACAGATGCAGATCCAGGGTATCGCCGAACACGCCATGCAGATGCGGCAGCGGCGGCCCGAGCGCCGCGGACAAGGCATAACCCCCGCCGCAGGCCAGCAGCACGACGAGCACCGCGCGCCAGGGCATGGCGACCGCAGCCAGCGCGAGCGGCAGCAGCAGCAGCGAGGCGAACGGATTCATCGCGCCGCCGCTCCAGGCGATCATCCAGGTCAGCTCGGCCACATCGACGAGCACGTGCAGCAGCGCCTCGCGCGTGCTGGTCTGCACGAGCCGGCGCGCGCGCGGTGCAGCCCACAGATTGAAAACGGCCAGCGCGGCGACGCCGCCCCACAGCGGCAGTGCCGGAAAAGGCAGCGCCAGCGCATGCACGGCGACGAGGATCGTCAGCGCCTGGCCCGCGACGGCGAACCAGCGCAGCAGCGCGAGGCTGCGCAACAGACCGGAAGGCAACATGGACATGGGCGCCACTTTACGCGCGCGCGCCGCCGCGCGGCTGCGACCTTAGGTCGCAGTCACCGGCCTGTCATCGCCGCGTACTAGCGTGCGCGCCAGCCACCGACGCGAAACTGCCATGGACACGCCCAGCCTCCGCGACCGTCTCGACCAGCGCCTGTTCAACGCGATCTACTCGCGCAATCTGGTCTACAACGCCTGCTGGGAAGATCCGGCGGTGGATCGCCAGGCCCTGCGCCTGGGCCCCGACGACAGTGTGCTCGTGATCACGAGCGCCGGCTGCAACGCGCTGGACTATGCGATCGCCGGACCGCGCCGTGTGCATGCGGTGGACGCGAATCCGCGTCAGACCGCGCTGCTGGAACTGAAGATCGCCGGCATACGCCAGCTCGAATTCGACGACTATTTCGCGGTGTTCGGCGAGGGCTATCACGCCGACTTCCGCCGCCTCTATCAGACCCGGCTGCGCGGCGAACTCGGCGAGTTCGCGCAGGCCTGGTGGGACAAGCACTGGAACTGGTTCGCCGATCCGCGCGGCAGCTTCTATTTCCACGGCCTGTCGGGCATCGTCGCTCGCGCCTGCCGCACCTATTTCCGCCTGCGGCCGCGCCTGAACCATGCGCTGACCGCGCTGTTCCAGGCCCGCGACCTGTCCGAGCAGCGCGTGATCTACGACGATCGCGTCGCACCGCTGATGTGGAACAAGCCAATGGACTGGGTGCTGTCGCAGCAGTTCGTCATGAGCCTGCTCGGCGTGCCGCATCCGCAGCGCAAGCTCGTCGAGGCGCAGCATGCGGGCGGTGTCGCCGGCTTCATCCGCGAAGCCGTGCAGTACGTGTTCCGCCAGTTGCCGGTCAGCGACAACTATTTCTGGCAGGTCTACGTCGCCGGCCGCTATCGCCGCGACTGCTGCCCGGAATATCTCAAGCCCGACAACTTCGCGGCGCTGAAGGCCGGCAGGGTCGCTGCGATCGTGCCGCACACGACGACGGTGACCGAATTCCTGCGTGGCCATGACGAGCCGATCACGCGTTTCGTACTGCTCGACCACATGGACTGGATGAGCAGCTACTACCCACAGGCACTGGCCGAGGAATGGGAAGCCATCCTGCAACGCGCTGCGCCCGGTGCACGCATCCTGCTGCGCAGCGCGCACGAGCGGCCGGCCTATCTGGACAGCCTGCGCGTCGGCAGCGAAGGCCGCAGCCTGCGCGAAGTGCTCGCGTTCCAGGACGAACTCGCACAGAGCCTGCACCAGCACGACCGCGTGCATACCTATGCCGGCTTCGTGATCGCCGATGCGCCGGCTTGAGTCCCTGCGCGCCGATGCCGGCGTGCTGCTGAGCCTGATGCGCGGCATGCCGCGCGGCGTGCCGCACGAGCAGCGCCTGCAGGCGTTCTATGCGCCACAGGCGGCGCATTACGATGCGTTCCGCGAACGTCTGCTGCAGGGACGGCGCGAACTGATCGGCAGCCTGCCGCTGCCGGCCAACGCGGCGGTGGTGGAGCTCGGCGGCGGCACCGGCCGCAATCTGGATTTCTTCAGCACTCAGCAATGGGAGCGCATCGCCCGCTTCGAGCTGGTCGATCTCTGCCCTGCCCTGGTCGAACGCGCCCAGCTGCGCGCCGCGGCCGACGCACGCATCCGCGTCCACCAGGCCGACGCGACCACCTGGCGACCGCAGAGGCTGGTCGATTGCGTCTACCTTTCCTACGCCCTGACCATGATTCCCAACTGGCGTGCCGCACTGGACAACGCCCTGGCCATGCTCAAGCCCGGCGGCACGCTGGCCATTGTGGATTTCCATGTTTCGGAAGAGCGGCCGGCGCCAGGCCTGCAGCGTCACAGCCTATTCACGCGCCGCTTCTGGCCGGCCTGGTTCGGCCACGACGGCGTCAAACTCGACGCCACCCACCTGCCCGCACTGCGCGCCGCACTGCCCCAGCACCAGCTGGTCGAGGCGCGCGCCGCCGTGCCCTATCTGCCGCTGATCAAAGTGCCGTTCTACCGCTTCGTCGGACGCAAGCCGGTTACCGACTGAACCGGCACCCGGAGCATGCGGAATTCGGGATGACGGGATTCGACCCGGCACCGGCTTGCGCGAATTCCGGATTGCCGATCTGCCGTCAATCCCCATCCTTGAGCAGGAAGTCGTTGTTGATCACCTTGAACGAAAGCCGCCCACACAGAGTGGGCGAGTGCTGTTCGCACAGGGGGCGTACGACGATGCCTTCCTTGCGCTGCGCGGTGCTGGCGTAAAGGCCACGCGCGGCCTCCAGCCAGATATCCAGAGTGTGCGCATGAGCGGCCGCCTCCGCACCGCGCACCACGCGCTCGATCGGCACCGTGCTGAGGCCCTGTTCGGCGCAGAAAGCCAGCATCTCGTTCAAGTCGAGGTAACGCGCGCCTCGCACGTCGTAGACATTGAACACGAACAAAGCCAGTTCACGCAGGCCGAGCCGGTTCTTCTGTATTCCCGGACCGCAGATTTCGCCCTGGACGGCGAAGCCCGGCGGCAGCCGGTTCTCCAGATCCAGCCGTTGCGCCACGCGCCAGACCGGGTTGTCGCCGCGCTTGAGCGCCCAGTTGCGCGAGCAGGCGATGAAGCCGTCCTCGGCATCATTGAGGTAGGTGGCCGACGTGCCGTCGTATTTGGTCGCGACGTAGAATTCCCGGCCGCGCAGCTCATCCAGCACACCCGGCGCCGATTGCACGCGGATCTCGTCGGTCTTGGGCACGCGGCCGGGAAACGGCCCGACCACATCGGCCTCGTCGGGCAGCACCGGCTCGTATTTGACGACGCCGAGGCGCTCGCGCAGGTCCACTTCGCGCGGTGCATCGCCGCCGCCGAGGATGGCCAGCGGCAGCGCCAATCCCTGGGAAAGCACGCCGCGCAGCTTGACCGTCCGCACGCGGAACTGGCGCGCGCGCATGAACTCGGACCATTCCGGCCCCTCCGGCAGCACGCTGTCGATCTCGAAAAAGACGCAAGCGTCGCCGACGGCGAACTCGTCTTTCTTCACCACGACGGTCCAGCCCATCACGCGTGCCTGCTGGATATTGTCGGCACCGTCGATAGTCGCAAGCGCGTCTATGGTCTGGATGGATACCAGTTTGCGTTCCACCGTTTTTCCTTGTTGGCGCCGATACAGCGGCGCGAGTGAGTGGCCGGGGGGGCGTGAGGCACAGACCGGACGCCTGCGGAAAATCCGGTGGCGCGGAAGTCCGACATCGCCTCGTCGTTTGAACGTTCGCTGCCGAATTCAGGATTCGAGCTGCAGGCAGGAACATGAAGCCGCGGGTTACCGGAACTCCGCTCGCCCTGTCTCCGAGACGCGTCGCGTGCCTGGCCGGGAGGGCTGCGTGCGGGTTCTGCCGGGCGAAATCGGCGAAAACTTGCGAGGTCGCCTCACCGGGCCGTATCGGGCATCCAGTCCACGTAGCGATCGTCCATCACGTCGTAACGCCGCAGCGCAGCGGTGGCCGCGTCGACCTGGAAGCGATCCAGCACCGGCATGGTCGCAGGATCGCCGGGGCAGCCGTCGCCGTGCTTCTCGTACACTGCGATGCCGAAGAATGCCGGCTCGCGTTCCTCCACGAGCAGGCTCAGACACTCGCCGTGGATGCGGTAATCCGCGCTGCGTTTCAGTTGCTGCTGCAACCGGTTCACGGCCCCGGCTTCGTCCAGCGACCCGGCGGCACCGGCCGCAAACGCCAGCGCTGCTCCCAGGGCAGTCATCCGCACGGCAAGAGAGCCGGCGGAACCGCGCGGCGATGCCACCCACTGCTTCATCGAACTGTCTCCCCCTGCCCTCGCTCAGCGCTTGCGCTTGGGCCGCACGTACAGCACGAGGCTGTGCTCTTCGATCACGTAACCGTGCCGCTCGGCGATCTCTCTCTGCAGGCGCTCGATTTCCTCGCTCGTGAACTCGATGACCTTGCCGGTTTCCAGGTCGACCATGTGGTCGTGGTGCTTGCCGCGATCGAGTTCGTAGACGGCCTGGCCGCCCTCGAAGTTGTGCTTGAGCACGAGGCCGGCGGCTTCGAACTGGGTCAGCACGCGATAGACCGTGGCCAGGCCGATGTCGTCCTCGTGGGCGAGCAGTTCGCGGTAGATGTCCTCGGCGGTCAGGTGCCGGCCGTCGGAATCCTCGAGAATGCCGAGTATGCGCACGCGCGGGTGGGTGACCTTGAGGCCGACTTTGCGCAGATCCTGCGACTCCATGGTGTTTCTCCTGTGGTGCGCGGGCCGGTGCCGGCGCGGCGGGGTCGGATTTCGACCGCGCGGCGGCCGGATCGGAGTCCCGCTACGCTGCGGCGCAGCCGGGAGACCCCACCGCATCGCGGCCGGACTCCGGCTCCGCCCCGTTTCGGGGTGATTCACGTTGACGGCTGCCCGAGTCGCGGTGGCCGGAAGCGGAGTCCTTGCCAATCAAGGTCCGTACGCCAAACGGCCGCAATCGGGGCCGGAGCACTGCGGCCCCGGGGGATTCCGGACGTTTAACGACGCTAGTGTATCATCCGGCCCCTTGCTGACTGACCGGACCGTCGCGATGAAGTGTTTGACCCGTTCCCTGTGCGTGCTGGGCCTGACCGTCGCCCTCAGCGGCTGCGGCGTGATCTACAGGCCGGACGTGCAGCAGGGCAGCCTGCTTTCCAAGACCACCGTCGATCAGCTCAAGCCCGGCATGAGCAAGCGACAGGTCACCCTGCTGCTGGGTACGCCGTCGGTCACGAGTCCGTTCGAAAGCAACCGCTGGGACTACGTCTCGTCGATCCAGCGCCGCGGCGGCAAGGTCAAGACCAAGAACCTGAGCCTGACCTTCGAGAACGATGCGCTGGCCAAGATAGAAGGCGACTATTTCCCCGAAGATCCGGCCCAGCTCATCAAGGACGCGAAGAAATACCGCGTCGAATTCCCCGACGAAAAGCGCCCCGACGACAAGAAGAAGGGCGGCCGCGGCTAAGCGCCGCCGGTTCCGGGCTTGCCGGCCTGCTGCGCGCGCCGGCGCCTGACCTCTTTCGGATTCACGAGCAGCGGCCGGTAGACCTCGACCCGGTCGCCATCGCGCAGCGGCGTCGCCGGGGTGGCCGGCCGGCTGAAGATGCCGACGCGGCTGACGGCCAGGTCCAGTTCCGGGAAATGCAGCCGCAGCGCCGACGCTTGGAGCGCGTCGGCGACGCAGGCGCCGGCCGGCAGCTGCAGCGCCTGCAGGAACGGCTGTCCCGGCGCAACGTAGGCGACTTCGATCCGCAGGGTCTCAGCCATAGACGCGGTAAGCCACGCGGACGAATTCGTCGACCATGCGATCGGCCAATCCCTGGAAACCCATGCGCAGGGCCGGCCCGAGCAACGCGCCGGAGTATTCGAAATCCATCGCCAGCGCGATCTTGCAGCCCTCCTCGCCCAGCGGCGTGAACTGCCAGCTGCCGCTGAGCGCCCGGAACGGACCGTCGACGAGCGCCAGGTCGATCCGCCCGGGCGGCTGCAGGGTATTGCGCGTCGTGAAGCGCTGGGTCATGCCGGCGATGCGCACTTCCAGCCGCGCGGTCATCGCGGTCTCGTCCTGGTCCAGGATGTCGGCGGCGGCGCACCAGGTGAAACGCCTGGGGTATGCTTCCACGTCGTTGACCAGATCGAACATCTGGCCCGGGCTGTAGCGCACCAGGGCGCTGCGACGGATCTGGATCAATTCGGCAGTCTCGAAAAACCGGCGGAGAACGGGTCCGGTCCGCGCCGCGATCGCGACGGATACCGGCACGATCCGCCCGAGCCCGGGCTTGAAGCGGCATTCGCCGGGGCGCATGTCGAGGACCGTGACCTATCAACATTACTGCGCTTGGATGCAAGCGCGCGGCGGATTCTACCGAAGATGGCCAAGCCCAAGGACAAGAAGAACAGCAAGGACGGCGGCAGCACGATCGCGCTGAACAAGCGCGCCCGCTACGACTACCACATCGACGACCGCTACGAGGCCGGCCTCGCGCTGCAGGGCTGGGAGGTCAAGAGCCTGCGCGCCGGCCGGGTCAACTTCGGCGACGCCTATGCCTTGATCAAGGCCGGCGAGCTCTACCTGTTCGGCGCGCAGATCACGCCGCTGATCCAGGCCTCGACCCACGTCGTCGCCGACGACCGCCGCACGCGCAAGCTGCTGCTGCACCGCGAAGAGATCGACAAGCTCATCGGCGCCGTCGAGCGCAAGGGCTATACCCTGATTCCGACCGCGCTGTACTGGAAGAACAACCGCGTCAAGGTCGAGATCGGCCTGGCCCGCGGCAAGCAGGAACACGACAAGCGCGCGACCGAGAAGGAACGCGACTGGAACCGCGAGAAGCAGCGCACGATGCGTGCGCACAATCGCGACGCCTGAGCGGCGCGTTCGTCTGGCCGCCCGGGACGCGCGGACGGATATGCCGTCGACGCCCCGGGCGTGATCCGGCAGGCGGCGCTCAGCTCTGCATGCCGCCCTGGGTATGCACGAGCTCGTAGCTCGGCCCCACCGTCTCGCCGGTCTGCGGATCGGCCACGGTCTGCATCAGCGCGACGGCAAGCACGCGCAAGTCGTACATCAGCCCTATCGCCGCATCGAACCGGTCGGACTCGCCGTTGAAGGCCAGGTGCAGCGCATTGAGCAGCGCGGAGTAGTTGTAGGCAAACTGTTCGATGCGCGTGCGTGCGTCGGTGCCGCGCTTGAAGTCGGCGATCCTGCAGTTCGCGCGCAGCGGCCACACGCCGTCGGGGTCGAACGGAATGGGCGCGCCCGCATAGGCGTAGCTCGGCGGCTTGCCCGGCTCGCCGGGCATGGTGATGACCTCCCGCCCGTTCACGATTGCGCCGAACTGATAGAAATGCGCCGGATCGTGCGGCGACTGAAACGGCGATGTCGAGGTGCCCTCACCTTCGATCTTGATGATGTCGATGGCGCGGCAGGCGGAATCGGGATCGGTGATGACGAACAGCTTGTCCGGCGCGAACCAGTGCGGCGCAACCACCTGCGGCGGCGCCGTCGGCGTGACGAAGATGGTCGCCCCGAGCGCGCGGATCTGCGCCTGGATGGCGTCGTAGAACTGGCCGATGGTCGCGTACTCGGGCTCGGCTTCCCGGGCCGCCTTGAGCACGTGCACCGGCACCTCGTCCTCGGGCTGCTCGATGGCCATGAACACGTTCTTGAGCAGCGGCATCGAAAACGCCTCGATGCCCACGACGAGGCCGTTGCCGATCTGCATCGGCAGGGGGCCCGGATAGGTCGGCACGAAACCCGGCGTATTGATCGCGGGCTTGCCGCCGATCGCGATGAGGATGTTCGCTGCGATGCACATGTGCAGCATTTCCTGCACGATGATGCGGCGAAGCAGCTCGCCGATGCGCCGGTTGCGTCCCGGCCGCAGCGACAGCAGCGCGGTCAGGTACGGCGGAATCGTGCTGTGCTCCAGTTCGATCGCGTTCTGCAGGTAGCGATGCAGCTTGGCCGGCGTGTCGGCCGCACGTATGCCCTCGATGACGGACGCTTGCAGCCGGATCATGACGCGTCTCCTGATTCCGCGGCGCTGCGGCGGCGCTGTTCGTACTGCAGGACGAAAGCGGTCTTGCCGCCTCCCTGTTCGGGCAGCAGGCCCAGATCCGGCGGTGGCGACGCGGCGGCGGTTCCGGTCGCCGCGGCGGGACCGACCGGCAGCGAAGGACGGCCGAGCCGCGGCAGGCCGTCCGCGCCCGGCGTCGACAGCCAGGCGAGAATCGTGTCGCGATCGCCCGCGCCGAGATCGCGCGTGACCGGCATGTGATTCGGGTCGCTGCGCGGCAGCGAGAACGCAAGCTGCAGCGCCTTGACGCGCGTGCAGACCGCGGCGTAGTCGTTGAGGTCGACCACGTAGCGCCCCATGATCGGATACAGATTGCCGTACTGGGCAAACAGCGGCTGGATGTCGTCGTACCAGGTCGGCGCGGCGGGCACGGCCTTCGCGTCGAACGCGAGCACGCTGACGTAGTTCAGCGGATTGAACAGATAGCCGGGCGGCAGGCGATCCAGCCGGTAAGCCACACCGTAGAGCTGCCCGGCGATATAGCCGCGCGGCCGCCCGGGCCCCTGCGCCGACAAAGCGATCGGCACGTCGAGACGACCGGCGGCATCGGTGGAGCCGCTCGACGGAAACGTGAACACGCCCGCCGGCGTGCCGATGTCGGGAATCGCCGCTGCCGGTCGCGTCGGCGGCGAGATCGTCGCACCGCCGCCCGAACCGCCCATGAGTCCCGCGGTCGGCACGAGACCGACGCCGGCCCCGGCCAGCGGCTGGCCGAAGCGTGTCGCATGCAGCTCCACAGTCGCCTGCTCGCCCGGCTCGAGGCGGAACACGAACTGGTCGGCGCGCAGGTAGAGGCCGTCGACGGACTCCTGCAGCAGCACCTTGTAGGCGCTGGAATCCGGCAGCGGCGACAGCAGCGCGAGCGGATTGTCCTGCAGCAGCGCGGCGATGTCCGGTCGCTCGTGCAGATCGAAATCCTGCACGCCGGCGGTCTGCGTATACCAGTCCGGGTCGCGGTACGGCACTTCGCCGACAAGCCCGACCCGGGACGCATCCACCGTGGCCAGCACCGCCTGCGGATTGCCGCGCAACACGCCGACGAGCACCTGGCCCATGTCCAGCAGACCGCTATTGGCGTCCTGGATCGGGAACGTGTTGCCGAAGTCGAGAGTGAGCTGCCCGGTCCGCGCGCTGAAGCGGCCTTGCAGGTTGTAGAGGCCGCCGGCGGGCACCATCAGCGACGCGGTGGTATCGGCCGTCATCTGGCGCCCGGCCACGAAATGCCGCGGCTCGCCGCGGCGGTACGGCCCTATGCTGCCGACGACGTGGCCCATGGTGTAGCGCGGAATCGTCGCATCGCGGCCGTAGCCGTAGACGTTGAACGCGATCGATAGGCAGCCGTCGTCGCTGGCCTCGCGCAGCGCGCGCAGCAGCGGCGAGTCGAGTTCGTCGGCCCAGGCCGTGTCCTGGAGCACCGACTGGTAGTTCGCCGCCAGCTGCTGGTCGCGCGCGACGCCGGTCTGCTGGCGCCGCCAGAGATTGCAGAACGGTCCGGGACGATACTCGCCGCGCAGCAGTTCGCGCCGCTCCGCATCGAGCAGACGCACCTGCAGGCCCCAGATCTCCGACACCATCTGCTGCTGCGGATCCAGGTCCACGAGCTTGCCCGGCGCGCGCCGGTCGGCATTTTCGACCAGCAGGCCGATGACCGGATCCTGGCTCGGGTCGACGAAACTGCGTCCGGCAAGCGCGCCGCCGGTCACCTTGCAGTCGAGCAGGCGGAATATGCCGGTGCCTTCGGGGTTCCAGCTGCCGTTCTGGTCGAGCTGCTGGTATTCCGGAACAAAAGACGCATTCTGGAAAAAGCGCACATCGTTGTTGATGGTCGAGACATCGGCCTGGAACCAGCCGGTGAAATGCAGTCGTGGCGCATCGAGATAGCTCATTGCAGGACTCCTATGCCAGGTACGGCGCAGCGGAAGAGCGGGGCCCGCTCAGCGCCGGACTTCCGGATTCATGGTCGACCAGCTCGCCGGCTCCGGCACGCCCTGCGGCGCTGCGTCGGTGTCGGCCGGACAGTCGTCGGGGAACAGACAGCACCATTGCGGTTCCGCCGGACACAGCTCGGCGACCTGGTCCCAGGTATGCGCCGGATCGGGCCGCTGCGCGCGGAAGCTGGTGTAGTTCTGGCTGACGACGGGGGCATTCGGCGGATCCGTCGGCGAGCCCGAAAAGAAGAACGACTGCGGATGACGGTACTTCGGCGCGGTTGGGTCAGCCGGATCGTCCGACGTCTCGTCTTTCCAGAATGCATAGCCGAACAGGATCTTCTGCGGCCCGACCTCGCGTGCATAGGCCTGCACCAGGCCGCCCAGGTGCGTGCTGCGCTGCGCGTCGTACGGCAGATGCTTGATGAAGTCACGCCGCGGCGGATGATTCTGCGGCGAGAAGCGGCAGCACTGCGGCGTGTCCCTGGGACGATCCGCATAGCGCAGGAAATACGCCTTGTTGCCCAGCGAGACGAACGCGCAGCTGAAATCGTTGGCGGCCGGAAAGATCGGCAGGCAGTAGCGGTCGTAATACTCCATCATGGCGCCCGAACCGTCGCGGTCCTTCGGCACATAATTCGCGTCGTAGTAGCTCGCGCCGTAGCTGACCTGGTAGTCGGCCGGCGTCAGTCCGGCCGGCGGCGACGCATACGGCGGCGGAAATGCGTCATAGCGGGCGAACACACGATACATGGTCCAGGTGCTGACCCATTGCTCCGGATACAGCGGATCGCCGGGTTCGCCGGGCTTGCGCGGATAGACGCAGCGCGTCGGCGGCAGGCAGCCGAGATCGTTGTGCACGCCACCGGTGTAATAGATATGCCGCTGCGCCGGCGTCTGCGCCGGCGGACGCGCGGCCTGCGCGGCAGCGCCGGCGAACAGCAGCGACAGCAGCAGCAACCGGAACAGCTGCCCTGCTCCGGCCCAGGCAACACGGGAGGAAGACCGGTCACGGCCTGCATCAGACCTGTTCATGCGTTGCTCCTCGACGCAGCGGCGAAGGGGGGATCTGCGCCGCGGGTTGCCGCAGCAGACGGCGCAGGACGATGCGATGGACGAACCAGAGCAGCGCCGGCAGAACCAGCACGACAGCGAGCAGGCCCGCGAGCCCCGGCTCGCGCTGGCCGAGCCAGGCGCTGAACGCATACAGCGCGCCGACTGCCAGCGATGCGCCGACGGCCGGAATGCCCCAGACGCAAGGCCGCAGACGGAACGCTCCCGCCAGCAACGCGCTGATCTCGGCAAGTACCGGCAGCGGCCGCGCGGCGACGATCCACCAGAGCGCTCGCTCCTGCATCTGCAACCGCGCGCGATCCCACAGCGCGGGACCGATCCAGGCGCGCAGTCTGGCCTCGGGCAACAACCGGCCGAGACCGTAGCCGGCCACGAACGCCGCCAGGCATCCCAGCGCGACGGCGACTCCGCCCCAGAATGGCCCCAGACTCAGGCACAGGCCTATCGAGACCACGCTGCTCGGAATCGGCAGCACGACGTCGACGACCAGCAGTGCCACGCCGACGGCGGCCAGCGCAAGACGCGCATCGCCGCGCTGCAGCCACTGCGGCGCAGCGGCATCCAGTACGTCGCCGAACAGGGCGAACGGCAGCAGCACGGCCGCCAGCAGCACGGCGACGAAGGCGCCCAGACGCAGCCACGCAGCCAGACGCCCGCGCGCCGGAGAGGTCGTGGTCATGGCAGCCTCCAGTCCAGCATCAGGCGCAGGCGGCGCCCCGGTTGCGGCGTGCCCAGCGTCTCGTCGCGGCGCGTGTTGCCGAGGTTCTCCAGCGCGAGCAGCAGTTGCGTCGCACCGAACTGCTGGCGCAGCGCCAGGTCCAGATTCGTCGTCGCGGCGAGCCAGCCGTCACCGCTCGGAATGGTGGAATCGAAGCGGCGGCCGAGGTGCTGCAGTCGCAACGACAGCTCGCGCTGCGGGCCCAGCGGCATACCGAGCTGCGCGCCGGCCTGGATTTTCGGGCGATAGCGCAGCGGCGCGCCGCCGTCGGGATTGCGCACCTGCAGCCAGCAGCCGTCGAGCTGCAGTTGCCAGTCGTTGGCGAAACGCCGGCTGCCGCGCCACTCCAGACCCTCGGCCTCGATGCGGTCTCGATTGACCAGACGCGGCGGCGGCCCGGCGTCGAAGTCGACCAGATCGCGATAGCGCGCGCTGAACAGGCTGACGCGGCCCGACCAGACCGCCGTACCTGCGGTGGCGTAGTAGAGCTCGCGCTGCTGCGCCGTCTCGGGCTTGAGCTGCGGATTGCCGACCAGCGGCTGACCCAGCGCATAGAAGCTCGGCAATTTCGAGGCTCGCGCGAGCGAGGCGCCCCAACTGCCGCGCCCCGCAGCGAGCGAGTGCTGCAGCGACAGCAACGGATGCGTCGCCGAAGCATCTGCGGCCGCAGCACCGCCGTAGCGCTCGTGCCGCAGACCACCCTGCAGGGCCCAGGGACCCGCCTGCCAGCGCGCTTCGGCAAACAGCGCCGCGGTTTCGCGCCGCAGCGAGAAAGGTACCGCCAGCTGCATCACACCGAAGTCGATCAGACTGTCGAGGTGTCCACTCTCACGCTGATACTGCGCGCCGGCCGTCATCAGCAGGCCGTCGCCCCGGCCCACGCGCCACGCCGCCAGCGCTTCGTTGCGCCGGTAATTGCCCTGCGTCGTGATCGGCGGCAAACCCTGCGGATCGCGCAAACCCGGCGCCACGCCCGGCGTCCGCTCGTCGCCGTCGCGCGACAGGGTCGCCGCCTGCAGCTCCAGCACGCCGGCCCTTGCGGTGTATTCGCCGCGCAGTGACAACTGGCGGCTTTCGCTCTCGCGCGTATCGAGTACGCGCCGCACGGCATAGCGCGGTCCGCCGCTGTCATCGGGGAACGCGCGATTCCTGCTGTCCGCCAGACGCGCATCCGCCTGCAGCGCGAACGCCGCGCCCAGGCGAGCGTCCCAGCCTGCATTCAGCGCGCGCGTACGACTGAGGCCGCCGCCTGCATCGCCTTCTTCGCGATAGGCCGCGCCGAGCCGCGGCCCCTGCCCAGCCCAGCCCGCGTGCGCACTGCGCAGGCCATCCCCACCGAGGCCGGCACCGGCGGCGGCGCCCTGCTCGGCGCGCCGCGTGAAGATATGGATCAGCCCCGCGATTGCCTCGGCGTTGGCCACGCTGGCGTTGCCGCGCACGATCTCGATGCGCTCGATGTCGTCGACGGACAGCGTATTCAGATCCACCGCGCTGCCGCGCGAGGACAGCGGATCGTTCTGGCGCACATGATCGACGAGCACGACGACATGGCTGGGATCGGCGCCGCGCAGATACAGCGCGCCGTAGCCGCCGCTGCGCGGACCGCGGTCGACGACGAGTCCGGCCTGGCGCGCGAGGACGGTGGGCAGGCTTTCGCCGCGCAGCGCATCCAGATCGGCGCGACGCAGGATGGTGACGTGCTGACTCGTCGCGGCCGGCGTGATCGGCAGCGCCGACGCGGTGACACGCTGCTCCTCGAGCTGGGTCTCCGGCATCTCCTCGGCCTGCGCGGCAACGGCGGCAAACAGCAGCAGTCCTGCGATCACTGCCGAACCTTCGCCACACGCACGGCGGCGAGGACGAGCCGATGCCGACGGCTTCGCGCAGACGGCGAGCACGCGTCGCGTACGGTACGACGCCGCACCGCCGCACAGCACCACCCGGCATGACTGCAACAGGAACGGAACGGCCAGCCGCAGCGAACCCGCAGCCGACACGACCACGCCATCCATCATCGTGCGCCCCCTGTCCGGCCGTTACGACCGCAGCCCCAGGCAACGCGCCGATAGTCGCGCATTGCATCAATCGCCACAAGACAGAAAATGCGCAAACAAAAAAATTATCAAAAGTATTTTGCGACACCGCCGCCAATGCCGCCGCGGCGAGATCTCCGTCGAGCCCGAGCGCCCGATGATGTCGCAGGCTGCAGCGTTTCGCCGTCGGCGCGCCGCCGCCGGCACGGCACGGGTCCGCGGTCCGCCGCCCTGCGCGACCGTCCGGCGAAACGGCATTCAGGAATGTCGAAAGCCAAGCCAGGGGCAGGCAGACACAGCCACGGCCGGCAGCACCGGCCGCCCGGTCGGGACATCGGCGCATCCCCTTGCATTCCGGCTTCGCGCCACCAGATCGCTGCCCATGCCGGCAACGTGCTAGCATCGCCTTTCCCCGGGGGTGTCACGGCTTCGACGGGGGTAGTGAGATAGTTGGGTGCATGCCGAGGGGGCAGCTTTCCTCGTTAATCCAGCGGCAAACATTCAGACGCCAACGACGACGTCTACGCTCTGGCCGCTTAAGGCCTAGCCCCGAACCCACTTGTGCCTGTGCTCGTGGATGTAGGGTCATTATCACAGGATCGCTGGAGCCCGCCGCCTGTCGGTGCCCGGCTAAAACTTACAGGCTGGTCCACCGGCGCGCTTCGCACACCGTGCTGCCGGGAGACGAGATCCAACGGTGAGCTAAGCATGTAGTACCTGGCGTCAAGCGCCTTCGGACGCGGGTTCAATTCCCGCCACCTCCACCATTCCAAAACCCCTTGGTTCCCAAGGGGTTTTTTCTTTCTGAAACGAGATCCGTGCGGCCGCCAGGTACTGCCGGAGGTCTCGTTTTGCCCCCCTTCGTTTACGCCCGCCCGTCCGGCGTGTTCGTGCGCTTCTGGGTGCCGTTGGACCTTCGGGCTCGCGTGGGCTCGAAATTCCTCGTCCGACGGCTGGGGCTTGTGGATAAGGACACCGGCCGGCTGCTGGCGGCTCAGATGGCTTCCGCCCTATCGTCGGTCCATGGACTGCTGCGACGGGAGCCGTCGGTGGCGATCGACCTCAAGGTGCTGCTGAAGAAGGCGCAGTCGGGACAGCTGCGTGACTGGACCAGCAATGCGATTCGGCTGCCGAACGGTGCCGTCCTGCTGAACGTCCAGATCAACGGCCTGGAGGTCGCGCAGACCCTGGCCCACACACTCGCGACCTTGAACCGCCTGGTGCCGGTTCCGGCATCGAGCACGTCTGCAGAGCCGGTGGCGGGTCCGCAACCCGTGGCGGCCCCTGCCCCCCACCGTCCACACCAGCGTTGATGCTTTCCGACGGCGTTTCGCGGTTTCTCCAGCACTTCGCGCAACGGGGCCTGTCCGCGAAGGTCATGCTGGAACAGACCTGGACGCTGGAGCGCTTTCAAGGCGCGGTCGGCGATGTGCCGATCAGCACCCTCGGCCCACTGGAAATGGATCGGTTCCCGGCGGCGCTGGCGGTCTGGCCGTCGAACGCGAGCAAGCGGAAAGCCTATCGCGGACTCTCGGTACCTGAGGTTCTCGCCAAGGCGAAGCGCGAAGGCCATTCGGCCGCGATTGCGCCGCGCACCAAGGAAAAACATTTCGATCGGTTGCGCGTTTTCTTCGGCTGGTGCGTGGACCGCAAAGCGCTGAGCGAGAACCCGGCGACCAAGATTCATTTCACGACCAAGGAACAGGACAACACGCCCGTGCGTCGGGAGTTCACGGCGGCGGAGCGGCGGCGCGTGTTCGACGCCGAGGCGTTTGCCGCCCTCAAGAAGCCGCAGCAGTTCTGGGCACCGTTGCTGGCGCTCTACTCCGGCATGCGGGTCAACGAACTCGGCCAGCTCTACGCGGACGGCCTGGACTGCGTCAACCGCATCTGTGACTCACAATCCGGAGCCTTCGAAGTTTCCGGGGCGCTTCACCGGCCCTGGATTGAAGAAGCGAGTTGCCTTCCCGCCGGGAGCCCGCCCGGCGATCATGCTGGGCATCCAGTTTATTAGTTGTCACTTGCAATCGTTTATCATGGCGGTATAGTTGCGCCATGCAACGAAAGCCCAAAGACCTCAACCAGTCCGCCGCCGAGCGCCTGCAGGCCGATGCAGAGGCATTGAACGCGGCGCTCGCCGATCTGGTTCGGGTGTATCAGTTCCGTGACCGCGACCGAATCTGCTGCTTCGACATCTCCGTCACCCAGTGCTATGCGCTGGAGGCGCTGGTCGAGCACGGACCGATGCGCAGCCAGGCGTTGGCCACCCGGCTGCTGCTCGACAAGAGCACGACGACACGCGTGGTCGATGCCCTGGAACGCAAAGGCTACGTGGAGCGGCGTCCCGACGATCAGGACGCCCGAGCCGTGTCCCTGCGGATAACACGCAGTGGTCGCTCCCTTTACGACACCATCAATCGCGGACTCATCGCGCAGCAGGCGGAACTGCTGGCTGACCTCGATCCCGCGACCCGCGCCAGCGTTACCGATGTCATCCGGCGCCTCGCCAAAGCCGCTGAGGCACGTTTCGTCTCCGGGGTCAGTGTGGACGCCGGTGCGCCCGTCTGCGGCACCGCGGGTTGCAGCTGAGCCTTTTTATTTGCCCATATAGTTGCTACTAACAACACAATGACCGCATCTCTTTTCCTCCGCCCAGCGATTGCCGCCGATGCCCCGGCCATCACTGCGATCTACAACCAGGGAATCGCCGCACGCAACGCAACCTTTGAAACCCAGCTGCGCACGGTCGAGGATCTGCTGCCGCGCATTGCCGACAGGCGCTATCCGCTGCGGGTCGCTACCGATGGCGTGGATCGGGTCATTGGCTGGGCCGGGTTGAGTAGCTATCGACCGCGCGCCTGCTACGCGGGCATTGCCGAGTTCTCGATCTACATCGACGCCGCCGCACGCGGATACGGGGTCGGCCGCGCGCTGCTCAGCAATCTGATCGACGCCGCCCGCGACGCCGGATTCTGGAAAGTCCTGTCGCGTATTTTTCCATTCAACACGGCCAGCCGTGCGCTCTGCCGTACGTGCGGATTCCGTGAAGTCGGCCTGTATGAAAAGCACGGCCAGCTTGATGGCCAATGGCTCGACGTCGTCATCGTCGAGCACCTGATCCCCGAAAACCTAACCAACGCTACCGTTTTCCTGCCCACCATCCCGTGAGGTGCCTCATGTCCCGTTCGTTGCCTGTCGTCATCGTTGGTGCCGGTCCTGTCGGACTGGCCGCTGCCGCGCACCTGCGCACCCGTGGTCTTACGCCGTTGCTGCTGGAAGCGGGAGCACAGGTCGGCGCTGGCATGCGGCAATGGGGACACGTCCGCATGTTCTCGCCCTGGGAATACAACATTGATGCGCGCTGCGCGGAGCTCCTGGCGGCAAACGGATGGCAGTCGCCCGATCCGGCACGCTTCCCCACCGGCCGTGATGTCGTCGAGCAGTATCTGGAACCCCTGGCCGCCACTCCGGAACTGTCCACGCATATCCATCTGGATGCACGGGTGACCCAGATCACGCGGCAACAGCATGACCGCATGAAGAACGCCCAGCGTGACGCTGCACCATTCGTAGTGCGCTACCTGCAGCAAGGCCAGGAGCACGAGCTCCTCGCGCAAGCCGTCATCGACGCTTCCGGCTCCATCGGTTCGCCCAACCCGCTCGGTGCAGCGGGCATCCCGGCGCTGGGGGAGCGTGCCGCTGCTCCGCACGTGTTCTATGGAATGCCTGATGTGCTGGGCGCTGACCGTGCTCGCTATGCCGGCAAGCGTGTGCTCGTCGTCGGTAGCGGCCATTCCGCCTTCAACGTGCTGACCGATCTCGCACGCCTGGCCGAAACCACGCCCGGCATGGCGATCCATTGGGCAGTGCGCCGCCCCTCGCTGCAGCGCGTGCTCGGTGGGGGCGAGAACGACCAGCTCCAGGAACGCGGCAGACTCGGGCTGCGCATTGCACGACTGGTCGAACAGGGCCGTATCGCCGTACACACGAACACGCATATCGACCGCATCGTACGTTCAGACGACGGCTGGGTCGTCGAAAGCAGTTCGACGGCACTGCCACCCGTCGATGAGCTGGTGGGTGCGACGGGTTTTCGCCCGGACCTGAGCCTGATCGACGAAATCCGGCTCCAGCTCGACCCCGGCACGCAAGCACCGGTGGCACTCGCGCCGCTGATCGACCCGAACCTGCACAGCTGCGGCACCGTCCGGCCCCATGGTGCAACCGAACTGCAGCACGCTGACCGCAATTTCTACATCGTCGGCATGAAGAGCTATGGCCGAGCCCCGACCTTCTTGCTGATGACCGGCTACGAGCAGGTGCGCTCGGTAGCCGCCGCGCTCGCCGGCGACTGGGAGGCGGCGCGACGCGTGGAACTCGTGCTGCCGGAAACCGGTGTGTGCAACACCCAGTTTGCCGACGACGCAACACCCGATGCGGCAGCAGGAAGCTGCTGCGGTGGCCCTGCTCCGGCCGATACCGCAGCGTGCTGCGTCGCCGACGCTGACGCCAAGGCGAACGGCCAAACCGGGTGCGGGTGTGGCCCTACCGCTATGCCAGCAGCTGCAGTGACGGTCGTTGCTCCCACCAAGCCGTCCTGCTGCGGCCCGGCACGCGCATGAGCACGCCGCGCCCGTCCGCCGTGGCGGTATTGGGCGCGGCCCAATGCGTCTATTGGGGCATTCTGTATTACGCGTTCTCGGTCCTCATGGTTCCGCTGCGCAATGCCTTGGGAGCGACTGACGCGGCGATAGCAGGCGCGTTCTCGATGGGGCTCGCCATCAGTGCGCTTCTGGCACCACGCGTCGGCCGTTGGCTCGATCAGGGACAGGGGGCCGCCGTGCTGCGCAGCGGCGCCCTCGTTGCCGCCGGTTTGCTGTTGGTCTGGTCGAAAGTCGAGAGCTTGGTCACTCTTTACGCCCTTTGGGTAGGACTCGGCGCCTGCATGGCGCTGGTTCTCTACGAGACGGCGTTCGCGCTCGTGACACGCGCCTATACCGATCCCGGGACCCGTTTGCGTGCCTTGGCCGTCGTCACCGTCCTGGGCGGTCTTGCCAGCACGCTGTTTCTGCCGCTCGCGGGCATGGGCGTCACGCATCTCGGCTGGCGCGCCACGCTGCAGGCACTGGCCGTCGCCTGGCTGCTGATGACGCTCTGCCTGGAACGGTTCGCGCTGCCACAGCTCCGAACACAGGAGCAGCCCGATCTGCCTGTCGTCGCTTCAACACCGAAGGGCATTGATCGTCGCCTTGTGCGCTGGGTCGGCACGCCGTTCGTCGCTGCGACCTTTACCGCAATGGCTCTGACGACCCTGGTCGTCCCTCATGTCGTCAGTCAAGGCCACTCTCTCGAACAGGCGGCGTGGGTGCTGGCGGCGTTGGGCGTGATGCAGCTGCCCGGTCGACTGTGGCTGTGGCGCGGCGGCCACCTCGCGCTGTCACCCCATGCGCTACTCGTGGCGCCACTGGCGTTGCAGATGCTCGGACTGACGTTGCTCGGCACCACCAATGGACTGGCTGGCGCGTTTCTCGGCGTGGCGATTTTCGGCACTGGTGCCGGCCTGCATACGTTGGCCAGACCCTGGATTGTTCCGCTGATTTTTGGCGTCGAGACCGCTGGACGCGCCAACGGGACCATTGCCCAGTCGCAGGGGTTTGCACGCGCCTGCGGCCCTTTCGTGGTGGCCTCCGCCTCGGGGTATTTCGGCAGCCATGCCGTGTTTCTGATTCTCTCGATCGCATTGCTCGCGTGCTGCCCGTTGGCCTACCGGCTGTCATGCCACCGGCAACTTGCCGCGAGCGGACCGGCCTGATTTCCTTCGCTTGCAACAGGAACTCTTCATGCACTCCTTCCTGAAAACCCACTGTGTGTCGCCGCTTTTCCGGTGTTGCTTACCGGAGCCGGCAGCATCGCCTGGGCGGCCTATTCACCCCAGGCCGTAACCTGGCTGATGCCGCTCCTCGTCATGACAACTCTGCTGCTTACCGCCGCACTGAGCGCATCGTGCCTTACGCCCACCGATGGAATGCCGGGCCGGACACGGGTCAGGACTTTCTACTTGGGCAGTACATCGACCATCGTCACGGCCGCCTAAGCCGTTGTCTGGGCGCTCGCCATCGAGTTGCTCCCGCTGCCGGGACTCGACGCAGGCACGGCAATATGGCCCAGCGACTGGCCCGTTCCGGTGCAACTTCTCCTCACGCTGGCCATCGGGGACGCCCTGCCCTGCCTCTATCACCGGATCAGCCACGAATCGGCCGGCTTTCTCTGGCGCGTGCATACCATTCACCACGCGCCAGACCGTCTTCATGCGTTGAACTTCGCGCGCTTTCATCCCGTGAACGCGTTCCTGACGGCGGCGCTGACCCTGCTGCCACTGGCGTTGCTCGGCACGCCGGCGCCCGTCCTGTTCGTTGCCGCCGTTCTCCACAATGTTCATGGCGTAGCCACGGTACCCAACAGCTCAGCCGGTCAGCCGTCGGCGTCAATCCCCCCCCAGGACAGATGGCGCCACCGGTGAACGATGCTGCGGCAATGCGATAGAGATCAACGCGGCCGCCGCTACGAATCCGGCCGAAATCCATAGGCAGGCCTTCAGACCACTGGCCTGGAATACCGCGCCGGACAGCACCGTGCCGAACAGCCGACCCAGCGCGTTGGCCATGTAGTAGAAGCCGACGTCGAGGGATACGCCGTCGTCGGAGGCATAGCTGACAATCAGGTAGCTGTGCAGCGAGGAGTTGATGGCGAAAAGCACGCCGAAGATGGCCAAGCCGCCGATCAGCACCACGGTGGTGTCAGCAGCGCCACTGAGCAGCATCGCCATCGCCGCAGGGATGACCGCCAACGCCGAGGCCCAGACACACGCGGCCCGACCGTCGGGAACGCGCCCGCTACGACGGCCAGTGAAATACGGCGCAACGGATTGGACGATGCCGTAGCCAATCACCCACATGGCCAGAAAGCTGCCGATCGCCCAGAAGTCCCATCCCAGCGTTGTGGCCAGGAATACCGGCAGTGCAACGACAAACCAGACGTCGCGTGCGCCAAACAGGAACAGGCGGGCCGCCGACAGGAGGTTGATTGCACGACTCTTGGAGAAGATGTCGCGAAACTTCGGCTTGCTCTTGGCCTTTCCCAGATCGCGCTTGAGCAGCGCCAGGCTCAGCAGCCAAACCAGCAGCAGCCCGCCGGCCATCATCGCGATGGCGGTGGAAAACCCGACGGTCGTCAGCAATACGCCGCCCGCGAAGAAACCGAGCCCCTTGAGCGCATTCTTGGAACCCGTGAGTGCGGCCACCCACCGAAACAGGGTTCCCTGCCGACCACCCGGCACGAGCAGCTTAATGCTGCTCTTGGCGCTCATCTTGTTGAGATCCTTGGCGATGCCGGACAACGCCTGTGCCGACATCACCCACGGCACGGTCAACCAAGCCGCCGGCACCAGCAGCATCGACAAGGCAACGACCTGCATCGCCAACCCGATGTTCATCGTGCGATTCAGCCCGATGCGAGCGCCCAGCCAGCCACCGACCAGGTTCGTGCCCACGCCGAAGATTTCGTAGAAGAGGAACAGCAGCGCCACTTGCAGTGGGCTGTAGCCCAGTTTGTGGAAGTGCAACACCACGAGCATGCGCAGCGCGCCATCGGTCAACGTGAAGGCCCAGTAGTTGCCGGTGATCAGCAGGTACTGGCGGACATCCGGCGACAGGCGCGCAAGCATGGGAACTACCGATCCGCGCGGCCGACCAGCTGGACGAGCTCGACGGTACGATTCACGTAGCCCCACTCGTTGTCGTACCAGGCATAAATCTTCACCTGGGTTCCGTTGATGACCAGCGTGGACAACGCATCGACGATGCTCGAACGCGGGTCGTGCAGGAAGTCGATCGACACCAGTGGTCGCGTCTCGTAGCCGAGGATGCCCGCAAGCTCACCGTTGGCGGCTTCCTGCAAAAGACGGTTGACCTCTTCTACCGTGGTCGCACGCTCGACTTCGAACACGCAGTCGGTCAGCGAGGCGTTGGTGAGAGGCACGCGCACGGCATGGCCGTTCAGGCGTCCCTTGAGTTCCGGAAAGATCTCGGCGATCGCAGTGGCCGAACCGGTCGACGTCGGAATCAGGCTCGCACCGCAGGAACGGGCGCGCCGCAGATCCTTGTGCGGCGCATCCACGATGACCTGGGTATTGGTCAGACTGTGGATCGTCGTCAGGCTGCCATGACGGATGCCCAGTTTCTCGTGAATCACTTTCACCACCGGAGCGAAGCAGTTGGTGGTGCACGAGGCTGCCGACACGATCCGGTGTCGTGCCGGGTCGAAGCGCTGATGGTTCACACCCATCACGATGTCGAGCGTACCGGCCGACTTGATCGGCGCGGTGACCACGACGCGCCTCACGCCCTGGTCGAGATACGGCTGCAGCACGTCGGGCTTGCGGAATTTTCCCGATGACTCGATCACCACATCGCAACCGGACCAATCGGTGGCGGCAATGTCCTTGTTCCGGGTCACCGGAATGCGCTCGCCGTCGACGACAAGCACGTCCCCATCGGCGGTCGCATCATGCCCCCAGCGCCCCTGCACGGAATCGAAAGTCAGCAGATGCGCGAGCGTCGCGGCATCGCCGGCAGGGTCATTGATCTGCACGAACTGAAGGCCGGAATTACCCCAGGCCGCGCGCAGCGCGAGACGGCCCATGCGGCCGAAGCCGTTGATCCCAACACGAATAGTCATGAGTTAGAAGTCTTAAGAAGGAAGACGATCAAACGTCGGTCGACGAGTCGCCAATCTGACGGAGCCTGGTTTCGACGACTACGCGATCCAGCGCCTCGACGCGCAGGGCCAACAGCAGCGAGATGCGTTGCTGCAGCACATGCAGCGCATTGGCAAATGCCTTGTGAACCTGCTCGGGAGCGCCGGTAACGCTCGCCGGGTCGGGCACACTCCAATGCGCGGTCAACGGATGTCCTGGCCAAACCGGGCATTGTTCGCCGGCAGCGCGGTCGCATACGGTGATGATGAGATCCATCTCCGGCGCATCCGGCCCGACGAATTCGTCCCACCCTTTGCTGCGCAGCCCGTCGGTGTTCAGGCCGGCACTGCGCATCACCAGCAGCGCCATCGGATGCACTTCCCCCTTGGGATGGCTACCGGCGCTGAACGCGCGAAGGCGACTGCGTCCCAGCGAGTTGGCCAGGGCTTCCGCTATCTGGCTGCGGGCGGAGTTGCCGGTGCACAGGAAGAGAACGTTGTAGCGGCCTTTCATGCGGAAACCTCGCAGGGATGACGCCGGGCCGTCAGGCACGAGCGTCGACATACCAGGACTTGGTGGAATTGACGATGCGAACAACCGAGAGCATCACCGGCACTTCGACCAGCACGCCGACCACCGTAGCCAACGCCGCCCCCGAGTGCACGCCGAAGACGGCGACGGCGGTGGCAACCGCCAGCTCGAAGAAATTGCTGGCACCAATCAAAGCCGAAGGCCCCGCCACGCAATGGGCAACGCCTAGCTTTCGATTGAGCCAGTAAGCCAGTCCCGCATTGAAGTACACCTGGATCACGATCGGCACCGCGAGGATGGCGATGATCAGCGGCTGCGTGATGATCTGTTTGCCTTGGAAACCGAACAGCAACACCAACGTCAGCAACAGGGCAGTCAGCGAGACCGGATGAAGCCGACGAAGCAGCGCTTGCATGGCGACTTCGCCACCGCGCCTGAACACCACACGGCGGATCGCCGCAGCGATGATGACGGGCACGATGATGTAGAGCACCACGGACAGCAGCAACGTCGACCACGGCACCGTAATCGACGATATGCCGAGCAGAAGGCCCACGATCGGTGCGAACGCCACGACCATGATCAGATCGTTGAGGGCCACCTGACTCAGCGTGAACTGCGGCTCGCCATCGCACAAATGGCTCCAGACGAACACCATGGCGGTACAGGGAGCCGCCGCCAGCAGGATCAGGCCGGCTACATAGGAGTCCAGTTGATCGGCCGGCAGATACGCGGCGAACACCTGCCGGACGAACAACCAGCCCAGCAGAGCCATCGAGAACGGCTTTACCGCCCAGTTGATGAAAACGGTGACGCCCATGCCGCGCCAATGCTGGCGGACCTGTCCCATCGCGCCGTAGTCGATCTTCAGCAGCATCGGGATGATCATCAGCCAAATCAGCACGGCAACCGGAAGGTTGACCTTGGCAATCTCTGCCGCGCCCAGCCGCACGAATGCCCCCGGAAACAGATAACCCAGCAACGTGCCGGCAACCATGCACAGCGCAACCCACAGCGTGAGGTTCCGCTCGAATCCCCCCAGGCGTTGCGACAGCGACACCGGTTTGGTCTGCATGCCACCGCTCATGCGGCGCATTCCGTCAGCGGCATGGCGGGGAAACGTGCGTCGATCGCGGCGAGCTCCTGCCGGAGCGCGTCACGACTCATCGTTTCCATCGGCAGGGCTACCAGCGCCTGTATACGCGCCACGATCACATCTTCCGTACGACGAAACGCCGCTTGCACCAACGCAGCATCACCCTGGATGGCCGCCGGATCCGGCAAGCCCCAATGCGCCTTGACGAAGTCGCCGAAGAACACCGGGCAGGACTCGTTCGCGGCGCTGTCGCAAACGGTGATCACCACATCGAACCCAACCGCCTCGGGATCGGCATATTCATCCCACGATTTGCTACGGGCCCCCTCAGCGGGAATGCCGCGTCGCTGCAGCTCGGCCAGAGCACTCGGGTTCACCACACCAGCCGGCTGGCTTCCGGCGCTGTGCGCCTCAAAACGGGCTTTGCCCAGATGATTGAGTGTGGCGGCAAACAGGATGCTGCGAGCCGAATTGGCGGTGCAGAGAAACAGGATTCGGATCGGCATAGGGGCATCACCGGACGCGAATGGATTTGACGGGGATGGCGACCTGTGCCGGTGGCGCCTTTGCGGCAGGGGCGCATTTGGAGGGATCGCCACCGCAACAGTTCTGAGTCAGGTAGTCGATCAGCTCCTGCATCTCCCGGAAGTTCGCCCGATACCGGATGTAGCGTCCCTGCTGCTCGGCCTCGATCAGGCCGGCATGCGAAAGGCTTTTCAGGTGAAAGGACAAGGTCGCTGCTGGCAGGTCGAACGCCTGGATCAGATCACCCGGAAAAGCCCCTTCCGGACCAAGCTCGACGAGATGGCGGAAAATGGCCAGGCGGGAGGCATGAGCCAGCGCACTCAAGGCAATGACGGCGTGTTTCATATCCATGATTCCAGTATGTTAGAACAATCGAATCAAGGCAAGTACCCGGACTCCAATCCGTTCGGCATTCGCTTGCCGACGCGGTGCAAGCCCCCCGGGCGCGATTCGCCACCGTCGCCAAACACAGCGACCGGACCGCGCGCTTGAGCGCGCGAGTGACGATGCACAACTCGCATTGCAAGCCGCCGGACGGGGCATCCTTGATTGGCTGTTTGGGCGTGGGCCGGGAGCCTCCGCTCGTGCCGTTGGCGCCCTACGCATCACCGGCGACCTACGCCAGATCGACCGAATCCTGTCCGAACTCGACTCTCGGGTTCACGGGCCGGCGCACGAGCTCCCTGATGACATCGCCGAGCAATGCCGTCACATCGCCGGACGGGTACTTGTCCAACTCGCTGCTTGCCGCAAGTCCTTGGAAGCCGACGGTTCCGCGCTGGCTCAGCGGGTGTTGAACGACGAGGCCTTCCTCGATGAATGGCACGACGTTCTGCCAGGCGACGTGCTGGATGAACTCGCCGAGGGACACCTGCCAAAGAGCGATCTGATGCCGTTGCTGGCCATAGTTCGTGCGATGGAGCGAATAGGTCATCACGCACGGGACATCGCGGAAAGCGCGCTCGCGATCAATACCGCTTGAAAATGTGTTGCAGGAGCATCCGCTCCGGATCGTTGACTACGACACACGGTTTGTCATGGTCACGGGACATCCGGATCGCGAGAACCCGCTCCCGGATCGTGTATATCGCCGTGCCATAATCCCCGGTCTTTTAACCAGAGCACTCCCATGAACAAGACCGATCTGATTGCCCGTATTGCCGAAGAAACCGACAGCACCAAGGTCCAGAGCGAAACTTACCTCAACGCTGTCTTGAACCAGATCGGGAAAGCACTGGCGGCGGGCGAATCCGTTGTTCTGCCGGGGTTCGGCAGCTTTGAAGTCCGCGAGCGCTCCGCCCGCACGGGACGCAATCCGCAGACCGGTGCGACCATCGACATCGCGGCGAGCAAGGCGCCGGCGTTCAAGCCCGGCGCCGCATTGAAGAAGATCATCTCGGGCAGCTGAGTTCTGCCGCACTGTAGGCCCGTCGCGTCCGGCTCGCCGCACGCGGCGGGCCGCCCCAGGCAGCATCAGACACGTCGACATCGAAGGAATCGGACGGTGTGCGACGCGGGGGTTCGAGGCCCTGACTCGAACGATCGAATTGCGCTCGGCTCAGCCGGCGCCCGCTGTCAGTGCCTTCCAGGCCGCGTGGGAATCCATGTAGTCCGTCGAGCATACGGTTTGCAGCACGGGAAGGCGCTGGCAATCGCGTCGTCGCCAGACCGGTTACAGCAGGAACGCCGCTGCGGCCACGATGGTCGGCGGCAGAGCTCCAAGGAACAGTGCTCCGGCACCCACGGATTCGTCCGCGAAACCTTCGCGCAACAGCGCGACACCCGCAGGGTTGGGCGCATTGGCGATGATGGTGAGACCGCCCCCGCCGACGGCGCCAGCCACCAGCATGTATTTCGCGGAATCGGCAATGTCGGGAATGAGCGAACCGAGGTAGGTCAGCGCCGCGTTGTCGGTAACGGCGGTCAGCCCCAAGGCCCCGAAGAACAGCGCATGATCCGACAGGCTCGACACGACCGGCGCCAGCCACCATTCCTGCATGCCGCCGAGCACGACCAGTCCGGCGAGGAAGAACGCGACCAGCAGCGCCTCCTTGAGGATCAGGCGGTTTTGGTGGCGCTCGTAAGCGTGGGCGAATCCGAGGAAGAAAAGGAACATCCAGAGGAAGATCACGGGGTGATGCGCGAAACCGACGATAGCGGCCAGAAACGCCAAGTGGATAAGGCTCACCGGGACAGGAACCGGAGGGCGTGAGGATTCAGCGGGCGGCTTTTGGCCCAGGTGGCGGCGCAGCGCGAGGGTCATCGCCGTGGCATTGACGAGCACCGCCAGAGCCGCCTTCCAGCCGAACGTCGCCGCCATGAAGGCCGTATCCCAGTTCCATTTGGCAGCGACCATGAGTACCGGCGGCGCCGCGTAGGAAGTCAAGGTTCCACCGATGGACACATTGACGAACAGCACGCCCAGCGCAGCGTATTTCACGCGCTCGGGCACATCCCGGCGAAATACCACCGGTGCCAGCATCAGCGCGGCCAAAGTCATGGCCGCCGGCTCGGTAATCAGGGAGCCGAGCAGCGGTACCAGGGAGAAACCGAGCCAGGCCAGCACAAGCGGCGTCGGCAGCGGCACCAGGCGGGCAACGACGCCTACCGTGGCCCGGACCGCTTCCAGCACCGGCCGCGATGCCGCAACTACCATTACGACGAACACGAACAGCGGCTCGGTGTAGTGCCGGCTCTCGGCATAATCGATGGCGGCCTGGCTTCCTTGCAGGGAAGCCATGAACACCACCAGTACGAACGCCCAGAAACCGAAGACAATCTCGACCTCGCCCAGCAGATGCAGCAACCCGGCGTGGCGCGGGTTTCGGCAGGCCAGCGATTCGAAGAACTTGGTGGAAAAGGTGTGGATCAGGGCCAGCGCAAACAGCGTGGCGGCCACGCCTTCGATGGTGATTGTCATGCGTTTTCTCCTGTCGTCCGCGGCCCGCCGGAGGACCTGCCGCGCACAGGTGGGCGATCAAACGCCCAAGACTAACCGCCGGGACCGCCGATGGACACCTTGCCCGCCCAAAAACAAACCGGTCGCGGCAAATCGCCTCTGCACATTCGTCCGATGGAACGTTGCGACCGCCGAAATGGGCTGGCGCTTGGAGACGCGCCGCCTCCGAGGGATGTCGTCGCGAGGCCTGTCCGGTTGCCGCTCGGTTTGCCGTAAGTGGCGTGGCTCGCGGGACCGACAGGATTGCTTGCTCCACCTGTGCCCGGCGGTCAACCCAACACCCCTCCAGGAAGTTCCTCATGCGTCTTGTCCTTGCATCCCTCCTTCTCGCTGCCGCGTGCGCCGCCCAGGCCGGCGAAAACATGCTGCTGGTTCTCGACGCCTCGGGCTCGATGCGGGGCCAGATCGAAGGCCGTACCAAGGTGGACATCGCGCGGGCTACCGTCGCCAGCGTGGTCCGCGGCTGGGACCCGGCCAACCAACTGGGCCTGGTCGTCTACGGGCATCGGCGCAAAGGTGATTGCACGGACATCGAGACACTGATTCCGGTCGGGCCGCTGGATCCGCAGGCCTACCTGAAAACCGTCAACAGCCTCGGGGCGCTGGGTATGACGCCGCTGTCGGCCGCTGTCCGGCAGGCGGCGCAGGCGCTTGACTGGTCCGAGCAAAAAGCCACGGTCATCCTCGTATCCGACGGCGAAGAAACCTGCAACCTCGATCCGTGCGCGATCGGAGCCGAACTGGAGAAATCGGGCGTCGATTTCACCGCGCACGTCATCGGGTTCGACGTGATCGACGGGGCCCATCAGGCACAGCTACGCTGCCTGGCCAAGGCGACCGGCGGGCGCTACTTCAACGCGCGCGACGGGCGAGAACTCTCAGCCGCGCTGCAGGGGGCGATCATCGCCAGCACCGAGCCGCCTCCGCCCCCGGCACAGGCCACGCTGGTCTTCGAGCAGCCGATCACCATCGCGCAACCGCTGACGGTGCGTTGGACAGGTCCCGCCGACAACGGCGATTTCATCGCGTTGGCACGGCCGGAGCAAAAAGACGGCGATTACCTGACGTATTCACAAATGATCGAAAGCGGCACAAAGAACGGCATCGCCACTCTTGCAGCACCGGCGACGGCAGGAACCTACGAGGTGCGCTACGTGAACCCGCGGCGCGGCGATGCGGTACTCGCACGCGCCCCCGTTGCCGTACAGGACGCAGCAGCCTCTCTCGACGCGCCCGACAGTGTGGCGGCCGGCTCGCGCCTCAAGGTGGTGGCGCGGGGACCCTACGGAGGCCGGCACTGGGTTGGGTTCGCCCCGGTTGGCAGCCCGGCGGGCAGCTACCTCCACTACGCCCGTTTGTCCGGTGCGGTCAGCGAGGTCGAACTGATTCCTCCGGCGGAACCGGGCACCTACGAACTGCGCTACGTGCTCAACGAAAACGAGCGGGTGATCGCCTCCCGGCCGATTGCCGTAGTGCCCAGCGAGGTCGTGGTCAGCGGGCCGGCGAGCGTCATGGCAGGCGACGTCTACCGGTTCGAGGCGAGGGGACCGGTCGACGCCCGCCATTGGATCGGGTTCGCGGCGGCGGACAGTGGGCCGGGCGATTACCGCGATTACAGGCGGCCGGATGGCTCGCCGGCATCCGGAGTCTTGTCAGCCCCCATCGAGCCGGGAAATTACGAACTGCGCTACGTGCTCAACGAAGGCGAACGCGTGGCCGCTTCGCAGCGCGTCACCGTTACACCGGCGAAAGCCACCCTTACCCCGGCCGGAACGCCGTTGGCCGGGCAGCCGCTACGAGTGGCGTTCAGCGGGCCGCGCGGAGTTGGAACATGGATCGGTTTTGTGCGGGCGGGAACGCTCGACTACGTCAGCTACGCATCGGTGCAGCCGGACGGGGAAGCGGTTGTCGAGGTTACCGCACCGGCTGAGCCGGGTGGTTACGAACTGGTCTTCGTCGTCGGTGAGACGCCCGTCGCGCGTCAGGCGGTTTCAGTTTCGGCAGCGACCCGAAGCGAATGAGGTTCGAAACCTTGACCCATGCAGCAGCCGAGCAACCCGCCGCCGCGCGCGAGCCGATATCGGTCGCTGGCCATCGGAGCAGCCGCCGTACCGGTGCTGCCGCATCCAGTCACCTGGAAAAACGTCGAGGTCCCCGCGGCACGGTGACGTGCCGCCGGCGATCGAGCGCGTAAGCGCCTGATCAGCGCAGACGAGTCCTGACCTGCGCCGGACTCGCCGACTCGATAAACCGTCGGAACGAGGGTTTTCGAGGTTCCCGTTTTGAGGGACCTGTTCCGGGCCACTGCAGACTGGGCAAAGCGACAAGATCAGCCCGACCGGCACAGCGACCAGATACAGCCAGAGAAAAGATACCGTTGACTCCCGCCTTGGTCTGTCCTGAGACGCCGCCGGCTTCGACTTTAGCCAACACCAACCATTGTTCCGCACGCAGGCGCTTCGACGTGCATCCGAATCAGATCGCGCAGTGGAAGGAGCCGTTGATCGGCGGTGCATCCGGCCTGTTGGGCGAGAGCCGACCGAGCCAGCCCACGGTCGACATCAAGGCGCTGCACGCCAGGATCGGCGAATTGACGCTGGAGAACGATTTTTTGGAAGGCGCGCTCAGCAAGGCGGGATTGCCGAGCGGAAAGCGATCCGCCGCCACCACGCCCACAAGGTCTACCCTTGCCTGCTGTAGTTTTCCGATCACCGCGCCGAACCAGGTCCGGGCGATGGACATTACATACCCCCTATGGCTCGCGGCTTGGTGTACCTGGCAGCGGTGATGGATTGGCACAGCCGCCGCGTGCTCGTCTGGCGCGTGTCGAACTCGATGGAATCGAGCTTCTGTACGGAAGCCGTCGAAGAAGCGATCGCCCGCTTTGGCGCGCCGGCGATCTTCGACACGCATCGAAATTGCTCTGCCCTCAACGCCAGAGAATCGTCATGACCGCTACATTCTGGCCGTCAGCGCTTCGAAATCGTCGACGAAGATGCGATCATCGTAGGGCAGTTCGTAGGCGCCTGCGTCGCACAACACGCTGCCGTCGCCGTTTCCGTCTTGAGGCCGCTGGGCACCGCGTGCATCGTCGGGCAGGCAACGACTTGAATCGGCACCATCGACCACGAGGCTCGAACGATCGAAAGCGAGCACCGGCATCGCCTGCTGATCGTTCACGCCGACGATACGGAAGTCCGCCACGGGTATGCCGCCCGGCAGCGAAACGTTGCAGCTGACGTCGGTGTCGGGCCGGTAGTTACCGACCGCGAGCGCCGCGACCGCACCGATAGAACAGGCGGCGCCGGATCCCTCGGCAACCGGCGCCAGCACGCTGTTGCTCAGTTCGCTGATGGCGGACAGCGCGACGTAGAGGTGCCCGCCTTCCGGCGCACGATTGTCGAAGAAAGTTGCCTGGTGCACTGCCAATTGCGCCGAGTTGGCGAACAGAGCGCCGCCCTGACCGGCCGCACGATTGCCGACGAAACTGGTGTTGCGCAGGTCGAACGATGCAACGCCGCCGTTGCCGCGAACGAATACGGCCCCGCCGCTGCGACTGCGGTTGACGCCGAAAAAATTGCGTTCAAGACTTATCGAACAGGTCGTGCAGTTCAGGCTGAGTGCACCGCCGATACCTGTCGGCGAAGCGACCGGGTCAGGTTCGGCGCTGTTGCCGGTGAACACGCTGTTCCGGATTTCCACGACTGCGGCGTTGGCGGCGTTCGCCGCGATGGCCCCGCCGGCAACAAAGCCGCCATTGAGATTGTTCCCATTGAACGTCGACGATTCGACGCGTAGCTGGCCGTTGACGGACAACGCGCCGCCTACGGCAGGGCCGCTGCCCAGCGAAACGGCGCTGTTGCCGTCGAACCTGCTGTTCAGAACCTGGACCAGCGCCGACGAGGACCAGGACACCGCGCCACCGGCCGCAGTGCTGCTGTCACTGACGACCGTCGTGCAGTTGGAGAAGGTGACGCGATCCAGCACCAGGAGGCTCGTGCTGCCGGCACCTTCGCCCGCGAGGCAACCGCCGGCTCCGCTGCCGCGCCCGAAGTTCAACGAGAGCTCCCGCAGGGTCAGTCCGCGCTGCGTTCGCAGCAGCGTGAAACTGTTGCTGGGGTCGAAGGCCATGAGATACGGCTCGCGCCCGGCCCCGTCGATTTCCAACGCCACCTGCACCAGCGGCAGCGACGAGAACAGTTCGATCATGCCCTGCTGCGGAAACGTCGCACCGAAGGAGATCCGGTGCGGCGGCGCCGCGGCCGCGTTCGCGGCAATGATGGCTTGGCGAAGCGAGCCGTCACCGGCATCGTTGATGTTCGAGACCGTGAACGTTGCTGCCTGCGCACAGGAGCAGCCGAAAGCAAGAACAGAAAGAAAATATCCACGACGCATGAGGAATCCTTGGGCCGTTTCCGGAGGCTCCGGCGCTGAAGCGAAGAGCGAGGCTTGGTGAGGATGGGCAGTGCGCGCGAGCACGCCCGGCGCACGACGCCCTTTCCCCGGCAGTGCATTGCGGGAACAGGGGTCGATCAGCGCAGCAACAGCGATTCCATGCCGTCGGCGAACAGCGACGCCTCGCGCTGCAGTTCGTGCGCACCGATGTCGCAGACCGCGACCCCGTCGGCGTCGCCATCGGCCGGACGGGTCTCGTCGCGTGCGTCACCGGCCGTGCAGACGAATACCGTGCCTGCGGCGGGATCTTCGGGATTGCCGGCATCGATCACCGGGCTTCCAGCGAACACATCGACGACGGGGATGTCGTGCAGCGTGCTGCCGGTGGCGCGCAGGCCGCGGATACGCAGGTCGCCGCCGTTGATGTAGCTGAAGGCATCGAGGTAGCTGCAACTCGCGTCGGCGATGAGGTTCGAGCCGGTGCCCTGCAGGCCGTTCGGCAGGGACGACGACGAACACGCGACGCTGCCATCGCCGCTGCCCGCGAAAAGATTGTGCGTGACCGCGGTTATGGTGGTGTTGGCGCCGGTCAGGTTCAGGTGGGCTCCGAGGCCGCTGCGTCCGCTGTTTTTCCAGAAGGTGTTGTTGCGCAAATCCATGCGAACGTTGCTCAGGCTCAGCGACGGACCACTGAAGTTGCCGGCGAAAGTCGTGTTGCTGATGGTGGCGTTCATCGTGTTGGGCAGCGTCAGCAACGCTGCGTACAGCGCGGCGCCCTGACCGCTTTCGTTGCGCAGGAACAGGGACTGCCGGACCGTGGCGCTGGTGCGGTCACGCACGGAAATGGCGCCACCGAAGCTCAGATTCGCCGTGACCGTCTGCGCAGCGCGGTTGCCGATGAACTGGCTGCGCAGCACGGTCAGCGTACCGTTACCCGTGATCACGGCACCGCCCGCCGCGCCGGTGCTGCCCGTACTGATCGCTTCGTTGCGCTCGAAGCGGGAGTTCTCGATCCACAGGCTGCGACGCACGTCCATGGCACCACCTGCAGTCGAACCCGAGGCACGTGCCAGGTTGTCCGCGAACGTGCTGCGGTAGACGAAGGCGCCCCCTTCGGTCGACACAGCGCCGCCGAGCGCGACACCGTTGGTTTCGATACTGAGCGCCCGGCAGCCCCGCAGTGTCACGCGGTCCAGCGTCAGGGTCGATGTATCGCTGGTCACCCGGATGCAGCCGCCGCGATCGTTGTTGATGAAACCGTTGCGCACCGTCAGATCGCGCAGTGTCAGCGAGCTCGACGCCCCGACCTCGAACGGGCGCGCGGTGTCGAGCCCGTCCACCACCAGCCCGGGCGAACCGCTCCCGTCGATCACCAGCGGCGTGGACGTCAGGGTCGGCAGCGGCGAGGCCACGCCGATCACGCTGTTCGCCGGCAGCGCGAAGAGGATCGTGTGCGGCGCTCCGGCGGTCGATTGCGCCTGCGTCATCGTGTCGCGCAACGTGCCTGCGCCGCTGGCGAGCGACGAGGTCACCAGGAAGGTCGCGGCATGGGGCGCCGCGAACGGCATCAGGGCGCCCAGCGCGACCGCCAGACAGGGGATCAGGATACGCGGGCGGACCTGAGGTTGGGATCGGGTCCCGACAGCGACAACACGCATGGGCAAGCTCCAGGGGAATGAGCCGACCCTTACGAGAAGGCAGCCAGGATCCGGACATTCCGACCCGCACTCACCGCCGCGCGCCGCCAGTGGCGCGCTCGACCAGGCGGCGGGCCAGCGCCACGGCCGTGTCGCGATTGGCCGCAGGCTCATCGGACACATTCACCACCAGCGCGACGGTGCTGCCGCCGGTCAGCACGTAGAGGGTCGGATCCCCCCCGCCCGTGGCCCACGCGGCGGCATCCCCAAGGCCCTCGATGCGTTCGGCCGGTTTGCGATGGGCCAACCCGTGCGCCAACTGTTGCGCCACGGCCGTGCTTTGCGCGTCCAGGTTCCGGCGTTCGGCCTGGCGGTCGACTTCGTCCTTGAGACGCGCGATGTGGCGCTCGTCGGGCGGGTTGAAATGAAGCATGGCAAACGCTTCGGCAGTGCTGCCGGTGCGGATCGGTCCGAGCGAAACCAGGCTGCGCTTCGCCACCCGCGTTCCCGCGTAGTCGAACGTCCGGCCGGCATCCCAGCGGTAGCGGAGCTCGCCCGGACGCGGCGCGTCCGGCGTCACCTGCGGCGGCATGCCGGCCAGCTCGACGATGTCCGCAGCGAGCAGCAGCCGATCCAACCGCCCGCGCCAGTCCATCAACGACGGTCCCGCCGCGGACGGGTTTGCCGGTACCGCCGGCGCGGCCGGTGGCGGCAGCACGATCGGCGGCGGGGATCCGGCCTGGGGGGACGGACTGGAACTGCTGCAGGCGGTGATGAGGACGCTGACCAGCAAGATTGTGATCGTTCGGCGCATGGACGTTCCGGTGCAGGCGCGGGCAGTACCGCGGGACCGTCCCTTACGGCAGGTCGAACTGGAACCGGACACGATCAAGCCTGGCTACACCGGCCGCACGTACGCAGTTGCCCGGGCCTGCGGGATCGCCGATGCTCGAGTGTCGAGCGAAGCTGCGGAGACTGTCGCATGCACGAAGCTGACCGCTGGGCGCTGGTCGAATCGCTTTTCGACGCCGCGTGGGAACTGCCCGAGCCCGAACGGCGCGCCTGGGTGCAGGCGCATCCCTGCACCCCGGACGTGCGGGAAGAGGTCCTGGGACTTCTGGACGCCGCCGGCCGCAGCGATACGTTCCTGACCACGCAGGATGCACCTGCCGCCAGCCGGGAATCCTCGTCCGCGCCCATGCAGCCGGGCGAACGCGCGGGCGCCTGGCGCATCGTGCGGCCCATCGGCCACGGCGGCATGGGGGATGTCTACGAAGTCGAGCGGGCCGACGGCCATTTCGCGCAGCGTGCCGCCCTCAAGCGCATCGCCCGCGCGGGCTCCGGCGACTGGTCCCGCTTCCAGGTCGAGCGCGCAACGCTGGCACGGCTGGAGCATCCCGGCATCGCGCGGCTGATCGACGGCGGCCTGCTGGACGACGGCCATCCGTTCATGGTCATGGAACTCGTCGATGGCTCGCCGATCGACACCTGGTGCGACCGGCACGGTCTCGACCGGACCGCGCGCGTTCGCCTGATCGTGCAAGTCTGCGATGCGCTGACCTACGCCCACGGCAAGCTGGTGGTGCACCGCGACCTCAAGCCGTCCAACGTGCTGGTCGACGAGAACGGCCGTGCGCGCCTGATCGACTTCGGCGTGGTGCACCTGGCGGACCGCGCCGAACCGGCGCACGCCGCCGCACCGCTGTCGCTGGCTTACGCCGCGCCCGAACAGATCGAAGGTGCGCCGGTCTCCACTGCGACCGACGTTTACGGCGTCGCGGCCACGCTCTACCGCCTTGTCGCCGGACGACCACCTCGCGACCTGGCCGGCCTGCCTGGCTCCGTGGCCATCGTGAAGGCATTGGAGGCACCTGCCCGGCTGGCGGCTCTGCCGCTCGCCACGCCATCCTCCGGTCCTGCGCGCGCGCTGCTGGCCGATCTGGATGCGATCCTTGCCAAGGCGCTCGCCGCCGACGTGGCAGCGCGTTACGCGACGGTCTCCGCTTTCAGCGACGACCTGCAGCGGGCTCTGGAACGGGGCGAGGTCGCCGCCCGCCGTCACGAGCCCCGGCACCGCCTGCGCCGCATGCTCTGGCGCCTGAAGTGGCCGCTCGCGGCCACCGCCGCCATCGGCGCAAGCCTGACCATCGGTTTTGGGCTGAGCCTGCGTTACGCCAGCCAGGCCGCACACGAACGCGACCAGGCCCGCCGCGAACAGGCACGCCTGGAAGCCGTGCAGCAGTCCGTGTTCCACATGTTCCGCAGCGCCGGCGAACTCAAGGGCGGCTCCGCCACCGCGTCGGACGTGCTCGAAGGCGCGGCCCAGCGCATCGAGGAAGAGTTCGCGCGCGACCCGGCCCAGGCTGCGCCGATCCTGCACGCGCTGGGCGAACTCTACTTCCTGATTACCGACTACGAGGCCGCGCAGCCGCTGCTGCAGCGGCTGGCTGCGGCCGACCCGGCCGTGGTCGACCCGGCGTTGATCGCAGCCGCGCGCTACGACCTGGCGCAAGTGCTCTACCGGCGCAGCGATGCCGTGGGAGCGCGACCGCTGCTCGCACAGGCGCAGCAGTTCTGGGCGAACGATCCGGCGCGCTGGGAAAGCCGCACGATCGACAGCCGGCTGCTGCAGGCGCAACTCATCCGCAGCGCCGGTGACCACGCGGCTGCGGTAGAACTGCTGCAAGGCGCGCTGGCACGCCGCATCGAACTGAGCGGCCCGCACCACCGCGAAACCGGCATTTTCTATAACAACCTGGGCGTCGCGCGGTTCTCCAACGGCCAGATTGAACAGGCACGCTCGTCGTTTCGCGCCGCGGCCGAGGTGTGGCGCGTGGCCGGACTGGCGCAATCGCCCGACGCGCTCAATACGCTGAACAACTGGGGCTCGCTGGAACTGGCTTCCGGCAACCGGGAGACCGCCGAACCACTGCTGCGCGAAGCCGTCGCGCTGCGCCGGCGGCTCTACGGGCCCTCGGCGGCGACCGCCGCCCTGCTCAACAACTACGGCAAGCTGCTGTTGCAGCAGTCACGTCCGGACGCCGCGCTGCCCGTGCTGCAGGACGCCGCCGCGATGGGGGCGCAGTTCGCCGGTCACGGCAGCCTGCACCATGTCGCCGCGCTGGCCGCCACGGCCGAAGCCCATCTCGACCTCGGTCACCACGAGGCCGGCGCCAAGGACGCCACGACGGCCCTGGACGCAGCGCTGGCCACGCTGGGGCCGGACCACGTGGGCACGGCACTGGCCAGCCTGACCGTGGCGCGCCTGCGCCTGGACGAAGAGCGCCCGCGCGAGGCCGCTGCGCTGCTCGACGAGGCGGAGCGGATCGCGGCTGCCTCGGGACCTTCAGGCGCGCGGCTGATCGCCCAGGCCGCAGCGCTCAGGTCGCGGCTGGTTCCGGCAGATCCCCGTGTTCCCCGAGTTCCTGATACAGCCACGCCCTCGCCTTGATCCAATCGCGGCGCACCGTCCGGTCGGTGATGCCGAGCACGCGTGCGGTGTCGGTTTCTGAATAGCCGGCGAAGAAACGGCACTCGATGACGCGGGTCAGGCGTGGGTTGAGCGCGCTCAGGTGCTGCAACGCTTCGTCCAGCTCCACCAGCCGCTCGTCGGAGGTCCAGAACGGTTCGGCCGCGATCGTCTCCAGCGAATCAACGGCCCCGCCGCCGTGCTTGACCGCAAGCTTCTGGCGCGCGTGATCAACCAGTGCCTGACGCATGGCCAGCGCCGCCGCGCGCAGGAAATGCAGCTCGCCCTGCCAGCCCTCGCTACGGCGCAGCTTGAGGTAGGCCTCGTGGACCAACGCCGTGGTGCACAGGGTTTCACCGGCCCGCACGCGGCGGCGCTCATGGCTTGCCCGTTTGCGCAGGTCGTCCAGCAGCAGCGGCACCAGGGTTTCCGCCGTGCGGACCACGGCCGTCGGATCCTCCGGCACCTCGTCGCTTTCCCGCATCCCTGTCTCCGCCTTTGTCTTGCGGCGACCTTAGCAGATGCCGCAAGACCTGCAATCCGGAGGCCAACGCGCAAGAAAGGGCCTTACTCGGACTGAGGACGAGCCAGCGTCATATGGACGGTGCTGACCGGGCCGTCAGATCACTGGGCGGTATCGCCCTCGACATCGCCGTCGCCGCCATCGTTCGTGCCGGCAAGTGACGACGTATCAGCGATGACGCTGGTGACATTGGCGTTGCCGCGAGCGACGCCAGTCCTCGTGGTGATCGGACGAGATGCTGTCACTCGGAGCAGTTCGTCCACGGTGAAGGACCAATCGTCCGAACCACCTCTCACCGCCTCCCGGCTGCAGGGGCCGCGACCTGTCGCATCATCGCCAGATACTCAGCAAACGAAACCGGCGAGTTGAACCAGGGTACGGTTGGCTGAACGAGCTCTTGTCGCCATTCGGGAGGCGAGCCTTTGAGGTCCATGCCGCCATGGGCCAGCACCTTCGGAATGACGGAATTGGCGGCACTCCGGAATTTTCCGGCAAGCGACGATGCGAGCATTGATGGCCTTTTCCCGACAGGGCCATGGGCCATTACGCTGGCAGTTCCGGCATATTCACGACGGATCTCCGGATAGCGGCACCTGGCAGGCGTCAGCTCCGATCAATCGCTTTTCTTCTTCTACCTGTCAGAAGAAACCTTTTTAAAAAAATCGTTGAATGACATTTGACCGCCGAAATGCACGTACGGCGTTCTCTGCGATCACTGTAGCGCCCAGCGCGCGATCATCGCGCGCTCATCCTCGCTCATCTGCGTGAGGTTGCCCGGCGGCATGACGCGCAGCACGCCGACCTGGCGACCGATCAGCGCCTTGTGCGCGTCCAGCTGTGCGGCACTATCGAACATCACGCCCTTGGGCGCCGTGCCGAGCAGTTGCGGACGGGCCGAATGGCAGACCGCGCAGTGTTTGGCCACAAGCGGCATCAGCGCCGCCGTGTCGGGCGCTGGCAGTTCGGCGGCAGACGCGTCCACGGATGTCGCAGCAACGGACGTCGCGGCAATGGCCGACGCCGCGCTTGCGGGGGCCGCCATCGCCGGCGAGACGGGACGTATCCAGGCGAAGACGGCGGCAAGTACCAGCGCGCCGGCACCGAGCAGCCACCAGGCGCGGCCGCCGCTGTGCCAGAGCACGAAGAACTGGCGGATCAGCGCGCCGGCTGCCATGAACGCCGCAAGCACGAGCCAGCCGTCGGCATGGGCGTAGGCCGTCGCGTAATGCGTGCTGAGCATCGCGAAGACCACCGGCAAGGTGAAATAGGTGTTGTGCACCGAACGCTGCTTGCCGCGGCGACCGGGTTCGGGATCCGGCGCCTCGCCGCGGGTGAGTGCGGCGATGATCTTCTTCTGGCCCGGAATGATCACGAAGAACACGTTGGCCGACATCAGGGTGCCGAGCACGGCGCCGGCCAGCAGGAAGGCGGCGCGGCCGGCGAACAGCTGCGTCGTCGCATAGCACAGCAGCAGCACGAGGCCCGCGACCGCGGCGCCGAGCATGTCGTCGCGGTCATCGAACAACCGGCACAGGCCGTCGTAGAGCAGCCAGAACAACGGCGGAAACGCCAGCGCGACGAGCACAGCCTGGGCCGGCGTCAGCGCGGCTACGGCCGGGTCGATCAGATAGACCTGCGGCGAGAACAGGTAGACGACCGTGAACAGCGCGAGGCCGGACAGCCAGGTCGTATACGATTTCCATTTCGACCAATGCACCTCGGCCGGCAGTTCCTGCGGCGCCGGCAGGTATTTCTGCTTGCGGTAGAAACCGCCGCCGTGCACCGACCAGGATTCACCGTACAGATTCGGCTCGGTCTCGCGCGGCGGCTTGAGGCCGCGGTCCAGCGCGACGAAATAGAACGACTCGCCTATCCAGGCGATGGCCGCGACCACGTGCAGCCAGCGCAGCAGGAAGCCCAGGCATTCGATCAGATAATCGGTCACGCCCTGCCCTCAGGAACCGCGATAGGTGCTGTAGGCGTACGGCGAAGCGAGCAGCGGCACGTGGTAGTGCGCGCTCGTGTCGTTGACGCCGATGCGCAGGGTCACCACGTCGAGAAAGCGCGGCTGCGGCAAGGCCAGGCCCTGCGCGGCGAAATAGTCGCCGATGTGGAAATCGAGCTCGTAGACGCCGGGCTGCAGCTTGTAGTCGGCCAGCAGAGGCGCGTCGCAGCGGCCGTCGGCGTTCGTCGTCGCGCGCACGAGCAGCAGGCGCGCGCCGACGGCGATGCCGTAGAGTTCGATCGCTACCCCCGCGGCCGGCTTGCCGTGCGCGGTGTCGAGTACGTGCGTGGTCAGTTTTCCCATTGTCCCTCCCCAGGGTGTCGGTCGTGATGTTTCAACAACGCTGGCCGTCGCCGCAGCGCAGACGCGGCGCCGCAGCGGCCGGCGGGAATGCGGCGGGATCCGGCAACGCTGCCGGGATGCGCCTCAGACGGCTATCCCGTGCTCGCGGCAGCAGGCATCGAGCCGCGCGCGGTAGTCCGCCTTGACCGCATCGCTGGCGAAGCTCGCCTCGAAGCTGTTGCGCGCCAGGGTCGCGAGCTCGGCGCCATCGAGATCCAGCGCGTCGAGGGTCTCGATAAAGTTCTGGTTGATGTAGCCGCCGAAATACGCCGGATCGTCGGAGTTCACGGTCGCGACCAGGCCCTGGCGCAGCAGTTCGCGCAGATTGTGCTGGCGCAGATCCTTGAACACGCAGAGCTTGACGTTGGACAGCGGGCAGACGGTCAGCGGAATGCGCTCGCGCGCCAGACGCGCCACGAGTCCGGGATCCTTGAGCGCCTGCACGCCGTGGTCGATGCGCTCCACCTGCAGCAGGTCCAGCGCATCGTGGATGTATTGCGGCGGTCCTTCCTCGCCCGCGTGGGCGACGGCGTGCAGGCCCAGCGCGCGCGCCGCGGCGAAGACGCGGGCGAATTTCCCGGGCGGATGGCCGACCTCGCTGGAATCCAGGCCAACGCCGATGAACTTGTCGCGCCAGGGCCTGGCCTGCTCCAGCGTCGCGAACGCCGCCTCCTCGCTGAGATGGCGCAGGAAGCACAGGATCAGCTCCGCGCGGATGCCGAGCTGTTCGCGCGCCTGTACGCAGGCGCGGTGCAGACCGTCGATGACCGCGGCGAACGGCACGCCGCGGTCGGTATGCGTCTGCGGGTCGAAGAACAGCTCCGCATGCACGACGTTGTCGGCCCTGGCGCGCAGGAAATAGGCCCAGGCCATGTCGAAGAAATCCTGCTCGTGCAGCAGCACGCTCGCGCCGGCGTAGTAGATGTCGAGGAAGCTCTGCAGATTGGTGAACGCATAGGCCGCGTGCAGGGCCTCGACGTCGGCATACGGCAGCGCGACGCCGTTGCGGCGGGCCAGCGCGAAGATCAGCTCGGGCTCCAGCGATCCCTCGATGTGAATGTGCAGTTCGGCCTTGGGCATGGCGCGGGCGAACGCGTGCAGGGCCTGGCGGTCGGGCTGGGCGAGGTTCACGGAGACTCCGGGTGCGGACGTGGCGCCGCAGTCTGCACCATCGCCGGGACGGCGCAAAGCCGGCCGCGGCCTGCCGCAGTCCACCGTGCCAAGCGCTGCGCGGCGCGCTACGCTTGGACGATGACCAACGAGTGCCTGTTTCAGCTCAACCGCAAGCCCGTCGACCTCAGCCACGACGATCCCACCGAATCCCTGCTGCGCTGGCTCAAGCGCCGGCGCCTGGCCGGCACCAAGGAAGGCTGCGCCGACGGCGACTGCGGCGCCTGCACCGTCGTGCTGCGCGAGACCGGCGCCGACGGCCGCACGCGGCTGATCGCGGTCAACAGCTGTCTGCTGCCGATCGGCGCCCTGCCCGGCCGCGACGTCATCACGGTCGAAGGACTGGCCGACGCCGGCGCGCCGCTGCATCCGGTGCAGAAGGCGCTGGTCGACTGCGCCGGCTCGCAATGCGGCTACTGCACGCCGGGCTTCGTCATGAGCCTGTTCGCCGGCTACTACACCGGCGAGCTCGACGACGAGACCACCGAAGGCAATCTCTGCCGCTGCACCGGCTACCGGCCGATCCGCACGGCGACCGCGGCGCTGGCCGGACTGCCGCGGCCGCAGGACGACTTCGCGACGCTGCTGCAGGAACCGGCCGTTCCGCCGGCCGCCGCGCTCGGCCACTATTTCAGCCCGACCGGCATTGCCGAGGCGCTGGCACTGAAGGCGCAGCGTCCGGCCGCGGCCTGGGTGGCCGGAGCGACCGATCTCGGCGTGGAACTCAGCCACGGCAAGCCCGTCGCGAACGCGTTCATCGCGCTGGACCGCATCAATGAGCTGCAGGAACTCACGCTCGGCGCGGACCGCGTGCGCATCGGCGCGGGCCTGCCGCTGAGCCGCATCGAGACCGAACTGGCCGGAGTGTTTCCGGCACTGGACCAGATGCTGCCCTGGTTCGCCGCGCGCCAGGTGCGCAATCGCGCGACCCTCGGCGGCAATCTCGGCACGGCCTCGCCGATCGGCGACCTGCTGCCGGTGCTGCTCGCGCTCGACGCGGTGGTCCATCTGCGCGGCGCGCAGGGCGAACGCGACGTCGCGATCGCCGACTTCTTTCTCGACTACCGCAAGACCGCGCGCGCGGCCGACGAACTCGTCGTCGCCGTGAGCCTGCCGCGCCCGCGCGGCCCGCGCCTGAGCGCCGCTTACAAGGTGGCCAAGCGCCAGACCGATGACATCAGCATCGTCGCCGCCGCATTCGACCTGGCCGTCGACGGCGACCGGCGCGTGAGCCAGGCGCGCCTGGCCTACGGCGGCGTCGCGGCGATACCGCGCCGCGCCGTGCGCGTGGAAGCGTTCCTCAGCGGACGCGTGCTCGACACGGCGACGCTCGACCAGGCGCAGATCCTGCTGCGCGAGGAGTTCCAGCCGCTCAGCGACCATCGCGCGAGCGCCGACTACCGCCGCGCGCTCTGCGCCAGCCTGTTCGCCAAGTTCATCGCCGCGCAGCTGCCGGGAGCCGACCTGTGAGCCGCAAGCACGAAAGCGCCGAGGGCCACGTCAGCGGCCGCGCGATCTATACCGACGAACAGCATCCGCCGAGCGGCCTGCTGAGCCTCTGGCCGGTGCAGGCGCCGCATGCGCATGCGCAGGTGCTGGCCATCGACACGCACGCCGCCGCGCTGATGCCCGGCGTCGTGCGCGTGCTGACCGCCGCCGACGTGCCCGGCGAGAACGACACCGGCCCGATACTGCACGACGAGCCGCTGATCGCCACGGACCGCATCCGTTTCTACGGCCAGCCGGTGGCCTGGGTCGTCGCCGTCGACGAAGCCAGCGCGCGCACCGCCGCTGCCGCCGTACGCGTGAGCTATGCGCCGCTGACGCCGCGCCTGAGCATCGCCGAGGCGATCGCCGACGACGCGTTCCACCTGCCGCCGGCCCAGGTGCGCCGCAGCGACGCGGAAACAGCGCTGCGGCAGGCACCGCACCGCGCGGCCGGCGAGATCGCCATCGGCGGCCAGGATCATTTCTATCTGGAGACGCAGACGAGCTGGGTGCAGCTCGACGCCGACGGCCTGATCCAGATCACCGCGTCGACCCAGCACCCGACCGAGACCCAGATCATCGTCGCGCGCGTGCTCGGCATTCCGGCCAACCGCGTGGTCTGCCGCTGCCTGCGCATGGGTGGCGGCTTCGGCGGCAAGGAAACCCAGGCCAATGCCTTCGCCGCGATCGCCGCGCTCGCGGCCTGGCATACGGGCCGGCCGGTGCGCATCAAGCTCACGCGCCAGCTCGACATGCAGCTGACCGGCAAGCGCCATCCGTTCTTCGCACGCTACGAGGTCGGTTTCGACGACGAAGGCCTGCTGCAGGCGCTGCGCGTGCAGCTCTACGCCGACGGCGGCTGGAGCTGCGACCTGTCGCCGCCGGTGCTGATGCGCGCGATGGTGCACGTCGACAACGCCTACTACTGTCCGCACGTCGAGATCACCGGCCTGATCGCGAAAACCCATCTGGCCTCCAACACCGCGTTCCGCGGCTTCGGCGGCCCGCAGGGCATGCTGGTCGGCGAGGAAGTGCTGGCTCGCGTCGCGGCCGAGCTGAACCTGCCGGCCGATCTCGTGCGCGAGCGCAATTTCTACCGCGGCGGCAGCGAGGACGCGCGCAACCAGACGCCGTACGGCCAACCCGTCGTCGACAACCATCTCGACGAACTCTGGCGGCAGCTCAAGCACGACAGCGACTTCGACGCGCGCCGGCGCGACATCGCGCGCTTCAATGCCGCGCACGGCCGGACCAAGCGCGGCATCGCGATCACACCGGTCAAGTTCGGCATCTCGTTCAACAAGACCGAATACAACCAGGCCGGCGCGCTCGTCCACATCTATACCGACGGCAGCGTGCAGCTCAATCACGGCGGCACCGAGATGGGCCAGGGCCTGCACACGAAGATGCTGGCCGTGGCCAGCCGCGTGCTCGGCGTCGACGCTGCGCACATCCGCGTGATGCCGACCAGCACCGACAAGGTACCGAACACCTCGGCCACCGCCGCGAGCAGCGGCTCGGACCTCAACGGCCAGGCCGTCAAGGCCGCCTGCGACACCTTGCGCGAGCGCCTGATCCCGGTCGCCGCGAGCCTGCTCGGCGGACCGGCCGAAAGCGTGTGCTTCGCCGACGGCCGCGTGTTCCTGTCCGGCGACGCCGAACGGGGCCGACCGTTCGCCGAGGTCGTGCAGGCCGCCTACAACGCACGCATCAGTCTGTCGGCGACGGGCTACTACCGCACGCCGGGGCTGAGCTGGGACCCGAAGCAGGGCCGCGGCCATCCGTTCTATTACTACGCGTTCGGCGCGGCCGTCGCCGAAGTCGAGGTCTGCGGCTATACCGGCGTGCACAGACTGCTGCGCGTCGACCTGCTGCACGACGTCGGCGATTCACTGGCCGAAGTCATCGACCGCGGCCAGATCGAAGGCGGTTTCGTGCAGGGCCTTGGCTGGCTGACCTGCGAGGAACTGCGCTGGAACGGCGCCGGCCGCCTGCTGACCGATGCGCCGAGCACCTACAAGATTCCGACCCTCGGCGAAGTGCCGCAGGATTTCCGTGTCGCCCTGTTCCGCCGCCGCCGCGCGCCGAGCACGGACGTGATCTTCCACAGCAAGGGTGTCGGCGAACCGCCGCTGATGCTCGCGCTCGCCGTGCGCGAGGCGTTGCGCGAAGCCGTCGCCGCGTTCGCAACCTTGCCGCGCGCCGTGCAGCTGGCCTCGCCGGCCACGCCCGAGGCGATCTTCGCCGCGATCGGGCGTGTGACCGCGGCGCTGCCGCAGGCCGTCGCCGACGCGCTCGATGTCGAGGGCTGAGGTGGCGAAGGTTCGACGCCGCCGCCGTGCGGCCGCGGTACGCAGCGCAGCGGCAGCCGTTCTGCGATCGCGCATTCCATCGCATGCGCCGCCGTCGACGATGCGCCCCCATGGATGAGCGGCTGTACGCGCAGCTCGCCGGGCGGCTCGCGCACGAAGCGGTTGTCGTCGCCACGGTCGTGGAGACCGCCGGTGCGACGCCGCGCAAACGCGGCGCACGCATGCTCGTCGGTGCGGACACGACGGCCTTCAGCATCGGCGGCGGACTGGCGGAAGCGCGCACGATAGCCGCGGCGCGCGCGCTGCTGGAGCGCGGCGACGCGACGGCGGCGCTGGCGATTGATCTTGGCGGCGGTCCCGGCGCGGCCGGCGTCTGCGGCGGACGCATGCAACTGCTGCTGCGCCGCTGGGCCGGTGCCGACGACCGGCTGCAGGCATCGCAGGCGGCGGCCGAACTCGCCGCCGGCCGTCGCGTCGCATTGCCGGAGGCCTACGACAGCGTGCCGCTGCTGCCGGATCCGCGCCTGCTCGTGATCGGCGCGGGCCATTGCGGCGCGGCGCTCTGCGATGCGGCGCGCCTGCTCGATTTCGAACTCGCAGTGTTCGATACGCGCACCGAACGCCTCGCCGATCCGGCCTTTGCCGGCCTCGCGACCTACGGCGGCGACGTGCCCCGGCTCGCCGCGGCGCTGGCCACGCCGCGCGAGGTCTATGCCGTCCTGCTCAATCGCGACTTCGCCGCCGACATCGCCTGTCTGCGCGAACTGTGCCGACGGCCGCCGATCTTCATCGGCATGATGGGCAGCCGCCGGCGCATCCGTCAGGTCGTGGAGGCATTGCCCGAGCAGGCAGCGATCCTGGCCGGCCTGCGCGCACCGGTCGGCCTGGACATCGCCGCCGAAACGCCGGCCGAGATCGCGATCAGCATCCTTGCCCAGCTGGTGCGCGAGCGCAGCCGCTGATCGGAAGTCGGGAGTCGGGATCGGGATCGGGATCGGGATCGGGATCGGGATCGGGATCGGTTCAACGCTCGACCGTCGCGGGCATTCGCGCAACCGGGACGGCGCGCCGTGTTATCGACGGCAGCCGCCTCCGGGGCAGCGGACGACATTCTCGGCAATCGGCGTCGCACCGCGCGGCGCGGACGCTTTGCTGAGGGCGGTCAGTCAAAGCCGTTACGGAAGATCGTGCCGCCGGGTGCCGCCTCGAATGCGCCGACGTCCACGGCCGCACCCTGCACGCGCGTCGCGCCGTCGGCGTCGAAAACCCCGCTGCCGCCAGGCGGACTGGAAACGCCGCTGTCGACAAGGATCGAGTCCGAGCGCAGTCGCGCGTCGCCGATTCCCAGGAAGCCCGGATCGCCGCTGCCCGGAGCCACGTCGGAATCCGGCGTGCCGAGCAGACTGCCGCGGTGCACGCGCGTCAGATCGATGGTGCCGTAGAAGCTGTATACCGCGACGTCGCTGACATAGACCGTAGCGCCCGAATTGTTGATGTAGCTGCTGTTGCCCCAGGACACGCTGTTGCTCAGCGCTATGCGGCTGGCGGCATCGGGTGTGTTGAGCAGTATTCCGGCGTTGTCGTTCGGATTGCCGTCGAACGCCATCGCGCGGGTGACGCTGATCTGCGCCAGGTTGGAAACGCCGCCAAGGCTCGTCGTCACGCCGATGCCGCCGTTGCGCCGGCCCACGTTGTTGAAAACAGCGACGTTGCGCGCCGTAAAGGTGCCGCCCCGGTTGTCGAAGAAGCCCGCGGCGAAGCTCGTATTGCGCGCGACGCAGTCGTGCATCTGCATGCGTTCCAGGCGCGCTTCGCTGCCGGCAGCGACTTTCACGTAGAGGCAGGCGCCGCCGATGGTCGTCGCGGTGTGGTTGGCGTTGGAGATCGCGATGTCGTGCAGGTAGACCTGGCCGCCGCTGCTTGCGGCGGTCAGAGTCAAGGTCGGGTAGCCCGCAATGCCGATGAGCTGGGTCAGCGCCGGATTCGGGCGTTGCGTGGTGCAGTTGCTGCCGTCGCCGGACCAGCCGCCGGAAATGTCCAGAATCTGGTTGACCGTCTGCGAGACATAGCTGAACGGCGACGACGAGGCGAACGTATCGTAGGTGCCTTCGCGCAGGCGGATAAGAACCAGCGTGTCGCTGGAGTTCTGCGCCGCGGTCAGCGCCTGGTTGAGCTGCTGGGCGGTGCTCACGCAGTAGCTCGTGATGGCGTGGCTCGGCAGGGCCAGTCCGATCAGGCCGAATGCGAACAGGAAACGGAAAACACAAAGAGCGCGACGCATGACGGGCATTACCTCCGAATCCACCCCCGGGTGGTTCGGCGCACTCTGGACAGGCATGACCCGCGGCGCCTGACGGCAAGGTCACACCACACTTATCCGTAGATTATTTCTTTCCGCATCAGCTGGTTGGCGTATCAGACACGGAGCAGCGGGCGGTGGCGGCCTGCCGAATGCCCGCCGGTACCGCGCCACGCCGCGCAAGGCCGCCTCCTGCAGCTACCGCGCAATCCCAGCGCGGCAGCCGGGCCTTCATGCGGGGCCAGCCAGAACGGAAACGCCCGTCGCGGTTCGTCGTCGCGCGCCGGGGCGTGGGCCTTCTCGTCGTCGTGGCCGGACTGGATCAGCGGTACATCGCCGGCACGCAGGTCGCGCACGACGTCGCAGATCCAGCCCTGTTCGATGAAGCGGCGGGCGCTGCGGCCGCCCGGTGTGGTTGCGCACCTCGACCGACGCGGCGACGAAGCCCGGCAGCTCCTGGCCCCAGCCGCGCCGTGGCCAGTGCGCCGGGCGGTAGCCGCTGGCGGTGGAGCCGCCGGCGGCGAGACGCGCAATGGCGGCGCCAGACGCTTGTTGCGCGAGTGCGCCGTCGCAGCCGAGGGCTGCGACGAGAACGAGCACGGCCGCGCAGAACCCGCGCCAGGCACCGGCTCCGCGAACGCAGCGGCCGGCGCCGGCGCCGTCAGCGTGCGAGCCAGCCGCCGTCGACCGGCAGCACCGCGCCATGGACATAGTCCGCCGCGCGCGAGGCCAGAAATACCGCCGCGCCGCCGAGATCGGCCGGATCGCCCCAGCGCCCGGCCGGAATGCGCGCGAGGATGTCGCGATTGCGCTGCTCGTCGGCGCGCAGCGCCGCCGTGTTCGAGGTCGCGAAATAGCCCGGCGCGATCGCATTGACGTTGATGCCCTGTGCGGCCCATTCGTTGGCCAGCAGGCGCGTCAGGCCGAGCAGCCCGCTCTTGCTCGCCGTATACGACGCGACGCGGATGCCGCCCTGGAACGACAGCATCGAAGCGATGTTGATGATCTTGCCGCCCTGCCCCGCAGCGACGCAGTGGCGCGCGAAGGCCTGGGCCAGAAAGAACGCGGTCTTGAGATTCACGCCGAGCACCGCGTCCCAGTCCTGCTCGCTGAAATCCAGCGCGGCGGCGCGGCGTATCGTTCCGGCATTGTTGATCAGGATGTCGGCGCGGCCGAGCTGCGCGACCGCGGCCGCGACCGCCGGCTCCAGATCGGCCGGGCGATCCAGCGCGGCCTCTACCCAGCGAAGACGCCGGCCGGCGGCAGCGACGGCCGTCGCGGTCTCGTCCGGCGCCGAGCGGCCGATCGCCGCGATGTCGGCACCGGCTTGCGCGAGGGCGACGGCCATGGCCTGGCCCAGGCCGGTATTGGCACCGGTCACCAGCGCGACACGGCCCGACAGATCGAACGGTTGGCTCATGCGTGCCTCACTGGAGCTGGCAGATGTCGAGCACGGCCATGTCGGTGTAATCGAGGTTCTCCCCGCCCATGGCCCAGATGAAACCGTAGCTGGCCGTGCCCGAACCCATGTGGATCGACCACGGCGGCGAAACCACCGCTTCGTGGTTGGCGACGACCAGATGGCGCGCCGCGTCGGGCTCGCCCATGAAGTGGAATACGCGGTCGCCGGCGCCGAGATCGAAATAGAAATACACCTCGCTGCGGCGATCGTGCAGATGCGGGGGCATGGTGTTCCAGACGCTGCCGGTATTGAGCAGGGTCAGACCCAGCAGCAGCTGGCAGGACTTGCAGGTCGCCGGCACGATGTACTGGTAGATCGTGCGCTCGTTCGACGTCGCCAGCGCGCCGCGCTGCAGTGGAACCGCGGTGGCGATGGATATGTGCACGAGTTCGTGGCGCGCATGCGCCGGCGTGGAGGCCAGGTAGAACAGGGCCGGCGCCTCGGCTGCCACCGATTCGAAGACCACCTCGGCGCTGCCCATGGGAATGTACAGCGCGTCGCGCGGCTGCAGCTCGACGGTCTGACCGTCGACACGGATGCGCCCGGCTCCCTGCCCCACGTTGACCGCACCGAGCTCGCGCCGTTGGAGGAACGGCTTGCCCGCGGCCGAGGCCGGCTCGATCGGCGCCGGCAAGGCGACGGGCGCATCGACCGGCGCGGCACCACCGATGACGAAGCGCTCGTAGTGCGTGTAGTTCAGCGTGACCGCGCCGGCGACGAACAGCTCGCCGATCAGGAAGCGCTCGCGCAGCTGCGCGTTGCTGACGCCCTGCATCGAGTCGGGATGGCAGGCGTGGTAGGTCTTGCGATACATGGCAGGCTCCGGGGAAATCCGGTCTGCATCGTAGCCGGTTTCGGGCAGCTTGGTAACCGGTGTCAATTTAGTGAGCCGCACCGCCTCCGCCGGTCGCGCCCCAGCGTCCGGCGGGTCGGCCGCCTGGACATGGCCTCGCGCATTGACCGGCGAGGCCGCAGCGCCGGTTGCATCGATCGTCAGCGCTGCCATGCTGCGCGCCGGCCGGACGCGGACGCCGCACTCGTGGAAACTGCAACATCCTGAAAAAGCGCGGATCCGCGACGAAACGGCGTATGCTGCGGCGGTGGCAGGTGCGGCGGACACGGCATGGAACAGGGGCGCGAACGATCCGGCGATACCCGGCGACCAGAACCGTCGCCCTCCAGACGCCCCCGCCGTCGCCCCGGTGGCAGCCTCCGATGAACGTTTCCGACGCCCTCGGCGGCCGGGAATCCGGCGACACCAGTACGGCCGCCGGTCCCGCGCATGCGGCGGTAGCGCTCGCGCGGCAGTTCGGTCTGCCGGTAGCCGCGCTCGACGCCGAGATTCCGCGCGCGATCCTCGATGAAATCCCGGCTCACTTCGCACGCAGCCGCTGCGTGCTGCCGCTGGGCTATGCCGGCGAGCAGCTGCGCGTGGCCATGGCCTCGCCGACGAACACCGAAACCGAACAGCTGCTGCAGTTCCTGACCGGCCGCTCGCTGCGGATCGAGGTCGCAGCCGAAGACCTGCTGGTCGCGAAAATCGACGCCTGCTACGAGCGCATCGACGACAGCCAGGACTTCGCCGCGCTCGAAGCCAGCACCGCGTCGGAGAGCGCCGGCGAGCGGCACGAACTCGAAGCACTGTCGTCGACCCGGCCGGTCGTTCGGCTGGTCAACAACATCCTGCTCGAAGCGATACGCCGACACGCCTCCGACGTGCACGTGCGACCCGGCGAGAAGGACGTCGAACTGGTCTTCCGCATCGACGGACAACTCACCCTGATCCGCCGCTTCTCTCGCGCGCTGCTGCCGGCCATCGTCGGCCGCATCAAGATCCTCGGCGTCATGGACATCACCGAGCACCGCCTGCCGCAGGACGGCCAGCTGCGCGTGCGCGACCACGGCCGCACGATCGACATCCGCATCAGCATCATGCCCTCGGTCGAAGGCCCGAGCGTCGCCATGCGCCTGCTGCTGTCGCGCGTCGGTACGAACGACGTCGGCGAGATCGGGCTGTCGGCGGCCGACCAGCGCCAACTCGGCGACGCGCTGGAACGCAGCCACGGCATGCTGCTCGTGACCGGGCCGACCGGCTCGGGCAAGAGCACGACCCTGTATGCGGCGCTCAACGCCGTCGTACGCCGCAATCTCAACATCATCACGGTCGAGAACCCGGTCGAATTCCACATTCCCGGCATTACCCAGATTCCGATCAACGCCGACATCGGCATGACCTTCGCCAAGGCGCTGCGCAACATCCTGCGCCACGACCCGGACGTGATCATGGTCGGCGAGATCCGCGACGAGGAAACCGCACGCATCGCCGTCGAAAGCGCGCAGACCGGCCACCTTCTTCTGTCGACCCTGCACACGAACTCGGCCGTCGCGACGGTCTCGCGGCTGCTCGAGATGGGCATACCCGCCTATCTGTTGCGCGCGACCCTGCTCGGCGTGCTCGCGCAGCGCCTGGTCCGGCGCAATTGCGTCTATTGCCGCATGCCCGAAGCGCCGGACCCGCACGTGCGCGAACTGCTCGGCGTGGCGCCCGGAGACGTCTTCCTGCGCGGCGCCGGCTGCCGCCACTGCGCCGGCACCGGCATCGCCGGGCGCCGCATGACCTACGAATACCTCGTCGCGACGCCGGCGCTGCGCCGGCTGATCACGGCCGACCTCGACGAAGCCGCGCTGCAGGAACAGGCGCTGCGCGATGGCATGGTCGCGCTGACCGCGCATGCGGTCGGCCTGGCCCGCCAACACGAGATCCCGCTGCACGAGGCCTACCTGACCCGGCTGGAGTGACGACATGCCCGAACTGACGAGCTACATGCAGCTGATGGCACGCAAGAAAGCCTCCGACTGCTTCCTCAGCGTGGGCGCGCCGCCGTCGATCAAGATCGAGGGCGAGACCATGCACCTGGGCGAGGTCCCGCTGGCCGCCGAGGACGTGCGCGGCATGGCCTATTCGATCATGAGCGAGAAGCAGCAGAAGGAATACGAGGCGACCCTGGAAATGAACCTGGCCGTCGCGCTGGCCGACGGCAGCCGCTTCCGCATCAACATCTACCGGCAGCGCGACACCGTCGCGATCGCGGTGCGCTACATCAGCAGCGACATCCCGTCGCTGGAACAGTTGTCGCTGCCGCCCAAGCTCAAGGACCTGATCATGCTGCCGCGCGGACTCGTGCTCGTCGTCGGCAGCACCGGCTCGGGCAAGTCGACCACGCTGGCGTCGATGATCGACTACCGCAACCATCATCGCACCGGGCACATCCTGACCATCGAGGAGCCGATCGAATTCATCCACCGCCACGACAAGTCGGTCGTCGACCAGCGCGAAATCGGCCTGGACACGCTGTCCTACGAGAACGCGCTGAAGAACGCGATGCGCGAGGCGCCCGACGTGATCCTGATCGGCGAGATCCGCGACCGCGAGACCATGAAGCATGCGATCGCCTACGCCGAGACCGGCCACCTCTGCCTGTCGACCCTGCATGCCAACAACGCCAACCAGACCCTCGATCGCATCATCAACTTCTTTCCTGACTCAGCCCGCCACCAGCTGCTGATCGACCTGTCGCTGAACCTGCAGGCCGTCGTCGCCATGCGCCTGGTCAAGGCGCTCGACGGCAAGCGCGTGCCGGCCGTGGAGCTGCTGCTGCACACGGCCTACGTGGCCGACCTCATCGAGAAGGGCGAGATCGACCAGCTCAAGGACGCCATGAAGCAGGGAGTCAACATCGGCATGCAGACTTTCGACGAAGCGCTGTATCGCCTCTATGCGGCAGGCCGGATCAGCCTCGCCGAGGCGCTCGATCATGCCGATTCGCGCACCGACCTGTCGTTGCGCGTACGCCTGACCAACCCGATCGAGACGCTGAGCGACCTGCGCATGGAAGACCTGTGACCGGCGCGCCGTTCGTCGGTGCCGGCCGGTTTCAGCCACGCGGCGGCTGGCAGGACTCGCGCGCGACGAGATGCGGCGCGATGACCGGCGCGGCGCGCGTGCCGGCGTCCTCGTCGGCCAGCAGCATCGCCGCGGCGAACGCGCCCATGTCGCGGATCGGCAGACGCACCGAGCTCAGCGAAGGCCACAGGCGCGCGGCCAGCGGCGAGTCGTCGAAGCCGACCACGGACAGATCGTCGGGAACCGACAGTCCCATCTTGAACGCGGCCTTGTAGACGCCGGCGGCCATCTCGTCGTTGAGCGTGAATATCGCCGTGGGCCGCGGGTCCAGCGCGAGCAGGCGCTCGGCGCAGGCCACGCCGGATTCGAAGGTATAGCCGCCTTCGACGATGTGTTCGGGCGGCAGCTCGATGCCGCGCCGGGCCAGCGCCTGCATGAAGCCCGCACCGCGTTCGCGCGTCGACAGATAGCGCTGCGGACCGGTGATCAGGCCGATGCGGCGGTGGCCCAGGGATTCCAGGTAGTTCGCCACCTCGACCGCGCCGAGCCGGTCGTTCGTCGCGATCATGCGCGCGGGCTCGTCCAGCGAGACCGCAGCGATGCGCGCATAACGGCAGCCGGCCTGCCGCAGCATGTCCACGAGCGCGCCGTCCTCGGACACGCGCGGCACGAGGATGACGCCGTGCAGGCGGTGCTGCAGCACGAACTGGCGCACGCCTTCGATGTAGTCGTCGCTCTTGCTGTCGCAGGGATGCACGACGAGTTCGAAGCCCGTGCCGCGCATACTCGCCAGCGCGCCTTCCTGCATGTTGACGATGTATTGCGCGTTCGGGTTGTCGTAGACCATGCCGATCAGGAACGACTTGCGGAACGCGAGCCCGCGCGCCATCGGATCGGGCACGTAGCCGACTTCACGGATCAGCGCCTCGATCTTCTCGCGGGTTTCCTGCTGCACCAGCGGCGAACGGTTGATCACGCGCGAAACGGTCTTCTTGGATACGCCGGCAAGACGCGCGATGTCGTTGATCGTGCCGCCGCCGCTGATGGCGGCGGGCTTTGCGCTGCTCGCGTCGCGGGAGCGTCGGGTCATGCGGATCCATCCAGTCCGTGGCGGGCAGCGCCGATTCTAGTGTTCCGCATCCCGGCTAGCCATCACGCCGGCGCGTCGCACGCCCGCGCACGCGGACGGCGCGGCAAGGGTCGCCGAAAAACTCGCTGCACGGGCCTGCCGAGCCTTACTTGAGCACGCGCGGCAGCCACAGCGACAGCTCCGGAACGAAGGCGACCAGCAGCAGCATGGCCAGCGAAGCCAGATAGAACGGCCAGATCGAACGCAGGGCCTCGCCGATGCTGATCTTGCCGATGGCCGTACCGACGAACAGCACCGAGCCCAGCGGCGGCGTGATCAGGCCTATGCCGCCCTTGAGGATGAGGATCACACCGAAATGCACCGGATCAACGCCGATGGCCTTGGCCACCGGCAGGAAGATCGGCGTGCAGATGATGATCAGCGGCGCGAGGTCCATGAACGTGCCCAGCGCGAGCAGGATCAGGATCATCAGCAGCAACAGCAGGTGACGCCCGACGTCGAGACCGGTCAGCAGTTCCACCGCGGCTGCGGGCACCTGCAGATAGGCCAGCAGCCAGCCGAAGCAGGCGGCCGAGGCGATCACGAACAGGATCATGCCGGTCGTGCGCGCCGCATGCAGCATCGTGGCGACGAAATCGCTGCGCGAGACCTGGCGATACAGCACGGCCGTCACGAACAGCGCGTAGCAGACCGCGATCGCGGCGCTCTCCACCGCCGTGAACACGCCGGCACGGATGCCGACGAAGATCAGTGCGACGAGCAGCAGGCCCGGCAACGCCGCGGCGAAGCGGCGCAGCACGATGGCGAAGCCCGGAAACGCCTCGACCGCATAGCCGCGCCGGCGCGCGAGCAGCCAGGCCGTCAGCATCACCGTCGCGGTCATCAGCAGGGCCGGGATCACGCCGGCGGCGAACAGGTCGGCGATCGAGATGCCGCCGCCGGCTGCCGCCGAGTACAGAATCAGGTTGTGCGACGGCGGCACCAGCAGCGCGACCAGCGCCGCGGTCATCGTCACGTTGACGGCGAAGTCGCGATCGAAGCCGCGCTGCACCATCTGCGGGATCATCGCGCCGCCGATGGCCGAGACGTCGGCGATGGCCGAGCCCGACACGCCGCCGAAGAACAGCGACGACAGCACGCTGACCTGGCCGAGCCCGCCGCGCAGATGGCCGACCAGCGAACTCGCCAGTGCGATCAGCCGCTCGGAGATGCCGCCGCGCAGCATGATCTCGCCGGCGAAGATGAACAACGGAATCGCGATCAGCGACGCGGCGCTCGCACCCGATACGGTCTGCTGCACGAGCACGAGTGCCGGCATGCCGATGTACAGCAGGGTCGCCAGCGAAGCGCCGAGCAGCGAGAAAGCCACCGGAACGCCGGCGAGCAACAACAGCAGGAAGGCGCCGAACAGCAGGGTCGCGGCCATCAGCGCGACTCCACCGCCGCGCGGCGCGGCAGGAACAATTCGGCAACCGCGAAGAACGCCATCAATGCGCCGCCCACGGTCAGCGGCAGGAACATCAGGCCCTGCGGCAGCACGGTGCCGGCCAGGCGCACGTTCCAGCCGTCGAGCAGCAAGCTGACGCCGCCTACCGCGAGCACGCCGCCGAGGCCGAGTACGACCAGCGAGGAAAACGCTTCGAGCAGCCGGCGCAGCCGCGGCGGCGCCAGGTGGACGAGCAGCGGAAAACCGAAATGCGCGCGCTGCTGCACGGCCGCGGCGGCGCCCAGGCTCATGGCCGTGTTGAGCAGCAGCAGCGCCAGCGGTTCGGTCCAGCCCGGCGAGTCGTTGAGCACATAGCGTGCGATGACCTGCCAGGCCTGGACCGCGGCCAGACTGACCAGCGCCAGGCCGGCGACCAGCAGCGCCGCGCGCGCACCGCGCGGCAACAGACCGGTTTCGCTTTCACTGGAATGCATGCCTGCTCCCTTCTGCCGGCCGCGTGGACGCGGCTCGTGTCGTTGTCGTCGATGGGCCCGATGTGCGGCCGCGCGGATCGGGGCCGTACCTCAGCCCGTACCGGACAGCGCGCGTATGCCGCGCCAGTAGCGGTCGACCTCGCCGTCCTCGCGATAGCGCGCGACCACCGGCGCCGCGGCGCGCTCGAACGCGGCGCGGTCGACCTCGTTCGCCGTGACGCCGTGGCTCAGCACGTAGTCGCGCGACGCGGCTTCGGATTCGTCCCACAGCGAACGCATGTAGCCCACCGAGCGCCGCGCAACGTCGAGCAGGCGTTCGCGATCGTCGGGCCGCAGCAGCTCGAAGCGCCGGCGCGACATCAGCAGCGCCTCGGGCGAGTACGAATGCCCGCTGGAGGACCAGAACCGCGCGGCTTCGAACTGCCGCGTCGTGTGGAAGCTCTGCCAGTTGTTCTCGGCGCCGTCGATCAGATGCGTCTGCAGCGCCGAATAGACCTCGCCGTATGGCAGCGGCGTCGGGTTCGCGCCGAGCACGCGGATCAGATGCATGAAGATGTCCGACGGCGGCACGCGGATCTTCAGGCCGTGCAGGTCGCCGGGCTGCACGATGGGCCGCTTGGTGTTGTAGATGCAGCGCGCACCGGAATCGTAGAACGCAAGGCCGACGAGATCGCGTCCGGCGAATTTCGCGAGTATGTCCTGACCGACCGCGCCGTCGAGCGAGCGGCGCATGTGCGCCGTATCGTCGAACACGTAAGGCAGGCAGAGGATGCGCGTGGCCGGGAACGGATTGTTCAGCGCGGCCATGTTCACGCGCGCGATGTCGATCGCGCCGAAGCGCGCGAGGTCGATCAGATCCGATTCGCGGCCCAGCTGACCGGAGTGATACAGGCGCAGGCCGACGCGGCCTTCGGTCTCGCGCTCCAGGGTTTCGCCGATCCAGCGCAGGGCCTCGACGGTCGGATAGCCGCGCACGTGCACGTCGGTCGCAGCCAGTTCGATGCGTCCCGCCGCGCGCAGCGCGCCGGCCGCGGACCCCAGAGCCAGCGCCGCAGCGCCGAGAAATTGCCGTCGCGTGCTCATGTCGCACTCCCGGCCGCCGTCACGGCGCGGCAATGCACGCGTCCGTACGCGCCGAAATCGACGACGGCGCGCTGACCGGCGCGGATGTCGTGGATGCCGGTCGCTGCGCCCGTGGTGATGTAGTCGCCGGCACGCAGGTGGCGGCCGCAGCGCGCATTGCGCGACAGCGCGAAGGCGAGTGCGGTCAACGGGCCGCCGGCCAGCGTAGCGGCGCCGCCGCGGCCGACGAGTTCGCCATCTATCCAGGCCGTGCACGTCAAGGTGTCCATCGCGCAATCCTGCCAGCTGGCGATGGCCGGCCCCAGCAGCAGGCCGGCGTTGTTGCCGCAGTCGGCGACGACCGCGCAGGGCCCCAGGTCGTTGATCGCCGCGAGCGGACTGCCGGCCAGTTCCATGCCAACATGCAGTGCGGCGACTTCGGCAGCGGCCTGCTCCGCGGTCCATGCCTGCGCGCGCGGCGCGAGGTCGCGCGCGAGCCGGAACACGAACTCGGCCTCGATCGCGGCGAAGCCGCCAGCGATCACGGGGAACTCGCCTTCGGCATCGGCAAGCACCTGGATGCGGCCGGCGAAGATCGGCCCGACCAGACGCGGATCGCCGCCGTCGTCACGCCGCTCCGGCGCGATATAGCCGACCTTCCAGCCGGCAACCGGCGCCGGCCAGCGCGCGATCGCCGCGTCCTGACACCGATAGGCATCCTCGAGGTTGGCCGGCAGCGCGCCCGGAAACGCCGGCAGCGACTGCGCAGCCAGACGCGCGGCGATCAGGCGCCGGGCAATGGTTTCGGACGGATTTTCGCTGGCGGGCAGCGGATTGCTCATGCCTGACCTCATCGAAGAGCGGCCCAGTCGGTGCCGCCGGCACTCCGCGCGGCACCGAAGACGGCGCAGGGCTTGTATAAAGGAAACCGGTGTCATTTACAATGCGACTCGTACCCGACGCGGCATTTCGGGTTCAATCCCGACTCGCCTGGAGACCCGACCGTGATGCCGGCATTCCGATTCCCCGCCCTCACCGGCCGCCCGCGCGGCGCGCTGGCCGCGCTGGCCCTGCTCTGCCTGACCGCCGCCGCCGGCCTCGCCGCGCCGACGACCGCCGCACCGGCAAAACGCCTGGCAACGGCGGGCTCAACGACGACCGCCGTACCGGCATTCCCGGGTGCCCAGGGCTGGGCCGCGCATACGCCGGGTGGCCGCGGCGGCAAGCTGCTGCGCGTGACCACGCTCAAGGCCAGCGGCCCGGGCTCCCTGCTCGAAGCGCTGAACACGCCGGGACCACGCATCGTCGTATTCGAAGTCGGCGGCGTCATTGATCTGGATCGCCGCGAAGTCACGATCAGCGAACCGTTCCTGACCGTCGCCGGCCAGACCGCGCCCTCGCCCGGCATCACCCTGATACGCGGCGGCATCGACGTCGCGACCCACGACGTCGTGCTGCGCCATATCCGCATCCGTCCCGGCGAGGCCGGCGTACACAAGGGCGGCCGCTGGGACGTCGATGCGCTGTCGACGATGACCGGCGCGCACGACGTCATCGTCGACCATTGCAGCCTGAGCTGGGCCACCGACGAGAACCTGTCGGCCTCCGGCGCGCGCTTCATCGGCGACAGCCCCGACGCCTGGCGCGAGTCGGTCTCGCACCGGATCACCTTCAGCAACAACCTGATCGCCGAAGGCCTGGCGCATTCCACCCACGCCAAGGGCGAGCATTCCAAGGGATCGCTGATCCACGACAACGTCAGCGACATCCTCATCGTCGGCAATCTCTACGCGCACAACTACGAGCGCAGCGCGCTGTTCAAGGGCGGCGCGCGCGGCCTCATGATCAACAACCTCATCTACGACCCGGGCCCGCGCGCCGTGCACTACAACCTGATCCGCGAGGAATGGGGCGACCATGCGCGCCAGACCGGCCGGCTCGGCCTGATCGGCAACGTGCTGCGGGCGGGCCCGTCCACGCCCGAGGACGTCGCGCTGTTCATGCTCGGCGGCTCCGGCGACGTCGACCTCTATCTGCACGACAATGTCGCGGTCGATCGTCTGGGCCGCCCGCTGCCGCCGCTGGGCCGCTATACGACGACGTCGGCCACATGGAATCTGCTCAAGAGCGCGCCGCCCCTGCCCTACGGCGTGACGCCGCTGCCGGCCGACGCCGTGCAGGACGCCGTGCTCGAGGACGTCGGTGCACGCCCCTGGGACCGCGACGCAACCGATGCGCGCATCGTCGCCGACACGGCCGAAGGCCGCGGCCGCATCATCGACAGCGAATCCGACGTCGGCGGCTATCCGACCGACTCGGCCACCTACCGCGCGTTCGTCGACAGCGAATGGGATATGGACACGTTGATGCCGAAGGCCGGCTTTCCGGCGAAGCGGCGGCCGAAGTAGCGGATTGCGGGGTTTCGGGGCCGTGTCCAACCATTGAATATTCCTAACGATATTCAACAAAGAACCGTATCGGAAAGCCCCTTGTTACCGACGATTCCGCGGCTTCCCATGGCGCTTCTTCCGGCAGGCTGGGCATGGGCCGAGCGGTCCGTCTGCGTCGATTCGATGCTGAAAACCGGGTGCCCGGAGCGATGGCAAGAACCGAATACCGCGCTGTTTTGGGCAGTTCCCTGATCCTATGACGTTTCCCGACATTTGCGCTTCCATTCACTCGCCTGAAGCAACCCCATCCCCACCCCTACCCTCCCCTTGAAGGGGAGGGTTTTCTGCGCCGCGTCTGCGCAGAGCGCGAATCAGTCTGAGGCAGCGTGTTCCTCATGCGGGCCGGAAAAAAGCCGAGGGTTTGATGCGCCGCGCTTGCGAAGTTCCTGATTCAAGCCAATCCCTTCGAGCTGACCCGATCAAGCCAATCCCTTCGAGCTGACCCGATCAAGCCATTCCCTTCGAGCTGGCCCGATCAAGCCCTCCCCTTCGAGCTGGCCCGATCAAGCCCTTCCCTTCGAGCTGGCCCGATCAAGCCCTCCCCTTCAAGGGGAGGGTATGGGTGGGGATGGGGTTGCCGTGCTCGTCTGGCTTGCACGGCTGTGGGCCTCTGATTCGCACGGTACGAGCCGTGAACAGCCAGGCCAAAAATTGAATTTCACGACTAATATTCAACGATCTGATAAATCCCGCCACCGCCCCGTCCCCGCCGCCGCACCGTCGCTGCCGGAAATCCAGGCGGCGCTCCACCCCACACCCGGAACCTATCGAAACGGCTGATAGCGCCGCAGCTTCTGCGCCTCGGCCGCATCGAGCTGCGGCCGCGCTTCGCTGCGCAAGGCGCCGGGCCCGCGGCTGCCGGCCTCGGCGAAGCGGGCCTCCCGCGGCGCGAACGTGACGCGGCTGCCGTCGCGGGCGGTGTACTGCATGGCATCCCAGCCGTTGGCGTCGATATGCGCATCCATCCAGCAGTCGACGAAGACGGCACTGCTGCGTACCGCGGGATCGCCGTAGCGGCCGTCGGCGAACGTACGCGTCGGCCGCCAGGGACGACCGAGCGCGACGCTCGCGTCGGGAACTTCGGCTTCGCGCAGCAGGTTGCAGCGGCGCAGCAGCAGGCCGTGCGGATGCCGCGCCAGTGTCGACGGCGCCGTCAGATAGCCCTGGCGTTCCTTGCCGGGGCGGAAACGCGATACGAGCGCGCAGTCGTCGAGCACGCACTCGCCGGCGCCGAACACGAAATCCACGCTGCCGCGCACGCGGCAGCGGCGCAGCCAGCTGCGGCCGGATTCGGCGAACAAGGTGTCCTGATGACCGTCGATGTCGCAGTCTTCGATCAGCGCGCGGTCGGAGCCGGCGTCGAACATCAGCGCGACGGCCTGGGCGCCGTTGGCGCCGGCGGTCTCGAGCGCGGGACGGACCAGATGAGCGCGATAGTCGAAGCGGTTTTCGAACGTGAGCCCGCGCGCGCGAAAGCCCGGCGCGCGCACGATCACGCTGGCGCAGCCCCAGGTGCCCCAGGGCTCGCCGTCGTCGCGGCGATGCCCGGCAGCGCGGTCGGAACCGATGCGGCAACGGCTGCGATGCGCGCCGATCAGCTGCACGTTGGGTCTGTCGACGACGAGCTTCTCGTTCCAGACGCCCTCGCCGACCGCGATGCGGAACGGTCGCATACCGGTCGCCGGCGCCGCGGCGATGGCCGCGGCGAGACTGGCATGGCGCGGACCGTCCCAGGCGACAGGGCCGTGCGCGACGACCGCGTCGAACGGTTCGGCCCCGCGCCGTACGAAGCAGCCCGGCAGTGACAGCGACGCGAGCGACGCCTGCAGCAGGAACCGCCGCCGCGACGGCAGGCCGTGGCTCATGCGAACGCGCCCGCGCGCATGCGCCGCGCGGACGCGGCGATGCGCTGCCGCGCCGCGTGCCGGCCGCAAGGGTCAGTTGCGCAGACGCACACCGATGAAGAACTCGCGGCCGGTATGGTCGTAGACCGAGCTGCGGTCGCCGGATGAACTGACCCACTGGTCGTTGTATTCGTCGGTGAGGTTGACCGCCTCCAGGGTGAACTCCAGGTGCTCGTTCATCTTCCAGGTCGCGAGGAAGTCCACGTTCGTCGTGCCCCTGGTGCCTTCGATGTCGTTGTTGTTGCGGCCCGGCACCGTGGTCAGATAGCCGTTGCGATAGGCCGTCGACAGACGCGCGCTGAAGCGGTCTTTCTCGAAATACAGGGTCGCGTTGTAGGCGTTCTTCGACAGGCCGGTCAGATCGGTCTTCAGCGAGTTCGCGCCGGTCGACGTCACGTACTGGATCTTGGAGTCGACGTAGGTGTAGTTGAGGATGGTGCCGAAATGGCTCCAGAAGCCCGGCAGGAACGTGAACGGCTGCTGGTAGGACAGCTCCACGCCGCGCAGCTTGCCGCCCGGCGTGTTGACCGGGATGTTGAACTGGAAGTCGTCAGTCGGCGACGCGCCGGTGCCTTCGAGCAGGCTGACCGGCAGGCCCGAGGTATTGAAGGGCCGCGTCTCGCGCGAGGTCTGCACGAAGGATTCGATGTCCTTGTAGAACACCGCCGCGCCGAGCACCGACTCCGGCGCGAAATACCATTCGAGGCCCAGATCGAAGGTCTTGGCGCGGAACGGATCGAGGAACGGATCGCCGCCGGTCACGACGCGGTTGCCGCCGCTGACGCTGACGCTGACGCCCGGCGTCAGGTTGCCCAGACCCGGCCGCGACATGACCTTGGCCGCGCCGAAGCGCAGCACCAGATCGTCGTTGAGATCCCAGGCCAGATTCATCGACGGCAAGGTGTCGCTGTATTGGCGCTCGACCGTGGTCAAGGTGGGCCGGCTGTTGATCACGGCGAAGCCGGTCGATGCCTGCTCGGTCCTGACGTAGCGCAGGCCGACGTTGCCGCGCAGCGGAATGCCGAAGGTGCTGGTCTCGAAATCGCCCTGCAGCCAGCCGCCGCGGTCGCGTTCCTTGACGCTGCGGTTGTTGCCGATCGCACCCGATGCCGACGGCGACACGGTGAACGTGCCCTGCCCGCTGTAGATGCTGAACAGGCGCGCGAACGCGTCGATGTCGGGAATCAGGAACGACGTGTCCGCGCCGGGCGGAAGATCCAGATTGTTGCCGAACACGAGCAGGCGCGTGAGATCCGAAAGCGAGGTACCGGCCGGCAGGTTCGGCACACTGACTTCGGATGCGCGGCGCGCCTCGAACGTGGAGAACTTGTAGGCCTTGAAGTCGGCGCCGCCCTTGAGCGTGAAAGAGGGCGCGGCCTCCCAGGCGAAGTTGAGCTGCTGGTTGGTGAACAGGTTGGCCGTCGCGTTCGGGCGCAGGCGGATTTCCGACAGGCCGTTGGCGAAGTTCCAGTTGGCCGGGTCGCGCACGTCGAAGCCGTAGTTGATCGCCGGCAGGCGGTCGTTGCCGCGGTAGTCCCAGGAATAGCCGTCGGTGTTCGCGCGATCGAGCGTGATCGTGGTCTGGATCGGATTGTCGAAGTCCGAGCGCGAGTGGCCGATCAGCGCGTTCATGCGGAAGCTGTCGCTGAACTCGTGGTCGAGATTGAGGTTGGCCTGCTTGAACGTCGTGGTCAGTTCGTCGTAGCGCGATTCGGAGCGCACATCGACGTCGTCGAACAGGCCGTAGACGAGGTTGCCGTTGGACGACACCACGCCGTCGCGCACGAGGGTCTGCGGCTTGCCGCTGGCGCCGCTGCGGCTGAAGGAAACGGCTTCGAGAAAATTCTCGGTGCGCTTGGCATCGAAGTCCGCATAGAGCAGGTCGAGCGAGGCCAGGGTGCGTTCGCCGACCTGCCACTGCAGCGCGCCGGTGATGCCCAGGCGTTCCTGATCGTGCTCCAGCACACCGTAGCGCGGAATGCGCGGATGGAAGGTGGTCGGCAGACTCGCCGCGGCGAACGGCGAAGCCGGATTGAAGCCGCCGCTGCTCGGGCCGTTGTCCCAGCGCACCGTGCTCGCGCCTTCCTGGGTCAGCGAACGGTCGCTGTAGGCGACCGAGAACAGCGCGCCGAAACGGCCGTCGAAGAAGGTGTTGCTGACCAGCGCCGAAGCGCGCGGGTTGGTTTCGTCGGCCAGGTCGTTATAGCCGAGCTGGCCCGAACTCACGAAGGTGAAGCGGTCGAAATCGAACGGCCGCGGCGTGTGCAGATCGACCGTCGCGCCGAGCGAGCCTTCCTGCACTTCGGCCGACGCGGTCTTGTGCACCTCGATGCGGTTGAACAGCTCCGAGGCGAACACGTTGAAATCGAAGCCGCGGCCGCGGTTGTTGCCACCCGAGGAATCGGTACCGCCGGTCGTCGACAGGCCTTCCATGCCGTTGATGCGCACGCGCGTGAAGTCCGGGCCCAGACCGCGCACGGAGATCTGGCGTCCTTCGCCGGCATCGCGCGCGATGGAGATGCCGGGAATGCGCTGCAGCGACTCGGCCAGATTCAGATCGGGGAACTTGCCGATGTCCTCGGCCATGATGACGTCGGTCTGCGTCGTGAACTCGCGCTTGGCCTCCAGCGCCTTGACCAGGCTCTGGCGATAGGTCACGACGATCTCGCCGAGCGTATCGGTATCGGCGCCGGCGGCCGGCGCTGCCGCATCGGCGGTTGCCGCGGCGGACTCCGCTTCGGTTGCCGCGCCCGCATCGGGCTGCACCGGCTCGGCCGCGGCGAGGCGTGGCGGCGCGCCATAGAGTGAAATCAGGATCGCGCCCGAAAGCGCTGTCAGCAGCGGACGACCGGTACGGCTGATGCGGGTTCCCACGTCTACTCCCTCCTGTAAGCAGGCCTGTGCGCACGACCGGCGTGCGGATCATGCAAGATGACACCGGTATCAATTTCGGCTATTTGTTCTTCATGACACCGGTGGACATGAAGCCTAGCAAACACCGCGACGCAGCAACAAGACGAGCCATGACACGTACTCAGCCCGTGACAACGACGTCGCGACCGCCACCACAGACCGCAGGAGCGCTTATCGTGAATTCATTATTTTCAACGAGTTGTTCGCTGCAACTGAAATCGACCTCAAGCCTTGTCGCCCCCCGCGAGCGGGACAATGCGCTGCAGCATGGCCTGGTTCTGCTCCGTCGCACCGTCAAGGCCAACCTCTTGCGGACGGGCCATCCGGCGGCCAAGGATCGGGCATGACGACGCGCATTCTCTGTTTCGGCGAGCTGCTGCTGCGCCTTGCCAGCCCGGGCCGCGAACTGCTGCTGCAGTCGCCGCAACTGCAGGTCCACGTCGGCGGCGCCGAAGCCAACGTCGCGATCGCGCTGGCCGGCTTCGGCCACAAGACCGGCGTCATCGGCACGGTCGCCGACAACGCCCTGGGCCGGAACGCGGCCGCGGAGCTGCGCCGGCACGGCGTCGACACGGCGCGGCTGCGCTTCGCGCCGGGCCGCATGGGGCTGTACTTCCTCGAAACCGGCGCGTTGCAGCGGCCCAGCGAAGTGCTTTACGACCGCGCCGATTCCGCCTTCGCGCGCGCCGCCGCCGACACCTACGACTGGCCGGCCCTGCTGGCCGGCGCGCAGTTCCTGCACCTGTCCGGCGTGACGCCGGCGCTGGGTCGTGCCGGCGCCGACGCGGCCATCGCCGCCGCACGCGCCGCACGCGCAGCCGGCCTGCACGTGGTCTTCGACGGCAATTTCCGTCTCAAGCTGTGGCAGGCCTGGGACGGCGATCCGGCGCAGATCCTCAGCGAGCTCTTCGCCGTGGCCGACACGGTATTCGCCGATCATCGCGATATCGGCGTGGTGCTGCAGCGCGATTTCAGCGGTGCGCCGGCCGCCGAGATCGAACCTGTCGCCGCCGCCGCGGCCTTCCGCGCGTTTCCGCAGTTGCGTCGCATCGCCGCGACGCGACGCGTGCAGCACAGCGTGGACTGTCACGACCTCGCCGCGCACGTCTTCACGCGCGACGGCGCCTGGCAACTGCCGGCCCAGCGCCTGGACGGCATCGTCGACCGCATCGGCGGCGGCGACGCCTTCGCCGCCGGCGTGCTGCACGGCCTGCTCACCGGCCGCGACGAGGACTACAGCCTGCGCTTCGGCCTCGCTGCTGCCTGTCTCAAGCACTCCGTACCCGGCGATTTCCTGTGCCTGGCCACCGGGCGCGTGGAAGCCCTGCTCGGCGAGGCGGGGTTCGATGTGCGGCGGTAGCGGCGACGTTGCCGTCGCCGCGGGAATGGGGAATGGGGAATCGGAATTGGAAGCTGAAGGTTTCTGTCGCCCCTGCTCCTACGATTCCCGATTCCCCATTCCCGGCTCTTCCCCCCGCCTAAACCGGGCTTAATTTGCACCCCGCCGCCGCCCCGTGGACCATAGCGCGTCCTCCCCGCCTCCCGACCGCATGCCTCGTGCCCTGACCATCGAAGACGACACCGTGACCGCCGGCGAAATCGTTGCCGAACTGACGCGGCGCGGGCTCGCCGTGGACTGGACCGCCAACGGTCGCGACGGCTACGAGCGCGCGCGCGACGGCGACTACGACGTCATCACTCTCGATCGCATGCTGCCGGAGCTCGACGGGCTGAGCGTCGTCACGCGCCTGCGCGAAGGCGGCGTGCAGACCCCGGTGCTGATGATCAGCGCACTGTCGGACGTGGACGAACGCGTACGCGGCCTGCGCGCCGGCGGCGACGACTATCTGACCAAGCCGTTCAGCCCCGACGAGATGGCCGCGCGCGTCGAAGTGCTGCTGCGCCGCCATGGCGGCGGCCCGCGCGAGACCGCGCTGCGCGTGGCCGATCTGGAGCTGGACCTGATCGCGCGCGTCGCGCGCCGCGGCGGTGTGGAGCTCGAGCTGCTGCCCACCGAATTCCGCCTGCTCGAATTCCTCGTGCGCCAGTCAGGCCAGATCCTGACCCGCACGATGATCTTCGAAGCGGTCTGGGGCTATCACTTCGACCCCGGCACCAACGTCATCGAAGTCCACATCGGCCGCCTGCGCCGCAAGATCGACACACCCGGCAGCATCGCGCTGATCCGCACGGTGCGCGGCTCGGGATACCTGCTTGAAGCCCATTGATCTCTGGCGCAGCGGCACTTCGCGCCTGCTGCTGGTCTACGGCGGCCTGTTCGCGCTGTGGTGCATCGCGCTGATCGGCGTGATCCAGTGGGACACGCAGCGCTATCTGTCCAACGTCGTCGACCTGAAGATCGACCACATCTCGGAATACTTCCAGAAGATCGACCGGGCGCGCCTGCCCGAGGCGCTGGCGGTGACCGAATCGCTGGACCTGCGCGACGTGATCTCGCACGGCCTTTTCGACGCCCAGGGCAAGCTGCTGCTGGGCAATCTCGCGCAGATTCCCGCCGGGTTGCCGCTGGACGGCAAGGTGCATCCGCTCGAACACGGCGTGCAGCGCGTGGAAGGCCATCATCCGGTGCGCGCCCGCGGCATCGCCGTGCACCTGCCCAGCGGCGAACTGCTGGTGTTCGTGCGCGACACCAGCGTCATCGACACGGTGCGCGCCATCATCGACCGCGCCATGTTGTGGAGCCTGCCGCTGGTCGTGATCCCGGGCCTGCTGGGCGCCCTGTTGTTGAGCCGCCGGCCGCTGCGTCGCCTGCGCGAGATGGAAACGGCAGTGCAACCGATCATGCGCGGCGACCTGCGCCGGCGCCTGCCGCTGTCGCCCCGGCGCGACGAGCTGGACCTGCTCGCCGGCATCGTCAACAGCATGCTCGACGAGATCGAACGCCTGATGGGCGAGGTCAAGGGCGTCTGCGACAACATCGCCCACGATCTGCGCACGCCGCTGACGCGGCTGCGCGCGCAGCTGCACGGCCTGCAGCGCGAGACCGCACCCGATGACCCGCGTGCGGCGCTGATCGAAGCCACCATCGCCGACGCCGATGCCCTGCTCGACCGCTTCCGCGCCCTGCTGCGCATCTCCGAACTCGAAGACCTGCACCGCCGCGCCGGCTTCGACGACTTCGACCTCGCCGCGACCCTGCGTCACGTCGTGGAAATCTACACGCCACTGGCCGAGGACAAGCGCATCACGTTCGCGCTGGAGGCGACCGAACCGCTGCCGCCACTGCGCGGCGATCCGCACCTGGTGTTCGAGGCCGTCTCCAACCTCGTCGACAACGCGATCAAGTTCACCCCGCCGCAGGGCCGCGTGCGTCTGCGCACCTCGCTGGAACGCGAAGGCCCGCGCATCGACGTCATCGACAACGGCCCCGGCATCCGCGCCTGCGATCGCGCCGCCGTCGTGCAGCGCTTCTACCGCGGCGCCAGCGCGCAGAGCGAGGCCGGCCAGGGTCTGGGCCTGGCCATCGTCACGGCCATCGCCAAGCTGCACAGCTTCCGCCTCGAGATCGCCGAATGCGACGGCGGCGGTGCGAAGGTCTCGCTGCTGTGCTGGGCGGCGGAGCCGGCGGCGGCGCAGTCGCTGCCGGCGGGAATGGGATAGCGCCGGGAAGCGCGAAGGGAGAATCGGGAATCGCAGGAGAAGGTGAGCGCTCGACCGCGATGGCGCTGCCATTTCCGGTCCTCGCGAAGCCTCCTGGCCGCGCAAGCCACCCCATCCCCCCTGTCCTCCCTTGGGCGGGAAGGTGGGCGAGTTGACGGGGAGAGTCTGATGCACCGCGCTCGCGAGGAACGCACATCCGGCCGTCTCCGCCGAACCCGCCTGAATTGCCCCGGCTGCAAGCAACTGTTGCGGTGACCGGTTGACGCCGCCGCGGGCATGGGCGGGGATGGGGCAGCCGTGACGGACCGGGACAGCCGTGCAGGCTCTGCCGCCGCTGGCGCTACCGACGCCCACGCCGCCCCAAATACTCACAAATATATTTCCGACATATTCCCCGATGCCGCCGCACGGAGTGCCGGGCATGCGGCTTCGTCGTCGCAAGCCGGAAATCGCAGCAAGCGGATCGAACCATCCCTTGTTCGCCGCGCTTCGGCTTTTTTCAGTTTCTCAATCCCGCTCAGCGGCCGCGCAACGCGCGGCCGCTGAGCTCCCACGCCCCTCCACCACGAGTGTGTTGTGACCGGCCGCGCGGGGAGGCGCGACGGTAGACGTCCGGCCCGGCCGGACGATGGGGGAAGCCGCCCACCATGACCCTGGAGGTGCCTCGCCCCGAGTACGCCCGCTCGCCTTATCGCTGCGCCCGCTGTGTGCAGGCGTCGCGCGGGACCGTTCGCATCAGGGCGCCGGCATTCCGGCGGCAGCGAACCCGTCCGTCGGCATACCGCTCTTCGTTTCCGGTCCGGATTCCCGGCACCGGTTCCTCGCCGCTGAACGTGCCGCACGGGGGTCCGGCACGGCCAGGGCAGCAGTAGCCTTCAAGGAACTTCCGCCATGCGTACCTCGTTGTTCATCGCCATTCTCGTCGCCCTGTCCGGCACCGCCGGCGCCGCCGACGAGCGCCTGCCGGGCAGCGACCCGGGCACTACCCGCCGCAACGACGAGCGCTGCCTCGTCAGCTTTTCCAGCGCCGAGCAGGACGTCTGCTCGGGCAAGGTGTTCCTGGCCAATCCAACGCTCGAAGCGCTTGGCGATGTGGATCTGTACAAGGACTCACCGCTGCGCCTGCTCAAGTTCGACGGACCCATCACCGCGCAGCACCGCGCCGCGGTCGAGGCCCGTGGCCTGCAGATCCTCGGCTATGCGCCGCACTACGCCTACATCGTGCGCGGCGCGGTCGCTCCGGACCTCCGCGCGATCCCGGGCCTGCTCTGGAGCGGGCCGTTCCTGCCGGCGTTCAAGGTCGATCTGAATCTGGCCAACGAACTCCACGACGGCGGCATCGTCGAGCAGGCCGGCATCACTGAACTCGTCATCAGCCTGAATCGCAGCGAGGACCGCGCCGCGGCGCAGAACGCGATCGCCGCCGCGCCGGGACTGAGCTACAGCGGCGTCATCGAAGCCGGTCCGGATACGCGCCTGCTCGCGCGCTTCGACCGCGCAACCCTGCGCGCCGCGGTGGAACGGCTCGCGGCCGATCCGAGCGTCGCCGCGGTCGGCCTGCGCTGGCCCATGCATCTGATGAACTCGCAGGCCGACTGGCTGCACCAGAGCAACGTCAACTCGCCCTCGCCGCTGCGCCCGGTGTTCGACCGCGGCATCTACGGCTGCGGCCAGATCGTCGGCGAGCTGGACACCGGCATCCACATGGCGCACTGCTCGTTCAACGACGCGGCACAGCCGCCGCCGGTGAATGTCTGCACCTCGGGTGCCAGCTGCCCGACCATCGCAACGCCGAACAACGCCGCGCGCAAGGTCATCGCCTATTACAAATGGTCGGGCCTCGCCGGCAGCGCGCCGGAGGACAACCACGGCCACGGCACGCACGTCGCCGGGTCCATCGCCGGCCAGAACCCGGCCAACGCGGTCGACTGCACGAACTTCACGACGCCGGGCGGCAACACCGATCTCGACGGCACCGCGCCGGGCGCCAAGATCGTCATGCAGGAATCCGGCGGCAACCTCGCCTATCTGAACACCCAGGGCGGCAACCCGTACCACGCCGCGCAGACCGCCTACAACAACGGTGCGCGCCTGCACAGCAATTCCTGGGGCGGCGGCTGCACCAACAGCCTGGGCCAGTGCATCTCCGGCTGCACGGTGACCTACGACGCGCAGGCGCGCGATGCCGACAACGTCACGCGCGACAACAACGATCTCGTCATGCTGTTCGCCGCCGGCAACGACGCGACGGCCTGCGCCAACGGCTACAACGTCGGCAGCCCGGGCAACGCCAAGAACGTCATCACGGTCGGCGCGACCGGCCGCGGCACGGCCGGCAACAACATGGCCAGCTTCTCCTCGCGCGGCCCGACCAACGACAGCCGCACCAAGCCCGACATCACGGCCCAGGGCAGCAGCATCGTCTCGGCCGGGCGCAACGCCTGCGGCACGGCGACGATGAGCGGCACGTCGATGGCCACGCCGACCGCGGCCGGTCTCGCCGCGCTCGTGCGCGAATACCTGCAGCGCGGTTTCTATCCGACCGGGCAGAAGGTCGCCGCGAACGCGATCGCCAACCCGTCGGGCGCGCTGGTCAAGGCCATCCTGATCTCCGGCGCGAGCAGCATGAGCGGCACCGGTGCCGGCACCAGTCCGGGCCAGGCCCAGGGCTGGGGCCGCATCCATCTGGACAATGCGCTGTATTTCAACGGCGACAGCAGCCGTCTGTACATCCATGACGCGCCGACGGGCCTGGCCACGGGCGGCCAGGACACGCACAGCCTGACCGTCACGGCCGGCACGCCGTTGAACATCACCCTGGCCTGGACCGATGCGGCCGCGGCGGTCGGCGCGAATCCGGCGCTCGTGAATGCGCTGCGCCTGGAGGTCGTCGCGCCCAACGGCGACGTCTGGACGCAGAAGCTGCCGTCCGGCGTCAACGTCAACAACGCGAACCCGACCCAGAGCACGGCGACGAGCAACTACGACAACCGCAACAACGTGCACCGCATCAGCTTCGCGAGTCCGGCCGCCGGTACCTACCAGGTGCGCGTGCGCGGCATCAACGTGCCGAGCGGCCCGCAGAAATACGCGCTGGCCGCGACCGGCAACTTCCAGCCGGTCGCCAGTACGCCGGACTTCACCCTGTCGGCCGGCCCGGCCTCGGTCGACGTCTGCGCCGGGTCGAACGCGAGCTATACGGTCGGCGCCGAAAGCCTCAATGGCTTCGCAAGCCCGGTCGCCCTGTCCGTCACCGGCCTGCCCGGCAGCGCGACCGGCACGTTCACGCCGGCATCCGTCGTACCGGCGGTGCCCGCAGCGACGAGCGCGCTGGCCATTGCCAACACCACGGGCGTGGCCAGCGGCAGCTACGGCCTCGTCGTCACCGGCACGTCGACCTCGCCGGCGCTGTCGCATACGGCCAGCGTCAATTTGAACGTGACCGCCGGCGCGCCGCCCGCAGGCACCTTGAGCGCGCCGGCCGATGGTGCGACCGGCCAGAGCACGACGCCGGCCTTCAGCTGGAGCGCGATCGCCGGCGCCAGCAGCTACCGTCTGCAGGTGTCGACCAGCGCGAGCTTTGCGAGCACGGTCATCGACCAGGTCGTCGCCGGCACGAGCTACACGCCGACGACGGCACTGGCGAACAACACGACCTACTACTGGCGCGTGACCGGCAGCAACGGCTGCGGCGCCGGCACGGCGTCGGCCGTGGCCGGCTTCACCACGGCCGCAGCGGTCGCGAACTACTGCCGCACGCCGAACGTGGCGATTCCGGACAACAACGCGACCGGCGTCAGCGACGCACAGGTCATCGCCGCCGGCGGCACCCTGACCGGCCTGCGCCTGTCGTTCGACATCACCCATACCTACATGGGTGATCTCACGTTGATCCTGTCCAACGGCACGAGCTCGGTCACCCTGATGCAGCGTCCGGGCAACGCGAGCAATACCGGCAGTTCCGGCTGCAGCGGCAACAACGGCAACGTCGTCGTCGACAACGCCGCGACCCTGACCCTGGAGAGCAACTGCGGCAGCGGCACGCCGGCCTACACCACCGGCGCGAGCTACAAGCCGAACAATCCGTTCACGCCGTTCGTCGGCCAGCCGCTCAACGGCACCTGGACCCTGCGCGCGATCGACTCGGCCGGCGCCGATACCGGCACCCTGCGCGGCTGGTGCCTGCTGCCAACCCTGTAAGCATCGACCACGGCGCCATCGCCGGACCCGCGGCGGGCTCGCAAGAGCCCGCCGCTTTATTTTCGCGCCATCCACTGACCGGCTCGGCCGCCAGACCGATGCCGGATCACGCATGCACGATCTGCCACATCGGCCAGCGCGACAAGGCAAGTGCCATCACTCACCGTCAAAACCGCCGATACCGGTGTCCCGGCGGCTAGACCATGGTCGTAGCCGCGCCGCCGGGCGCCGTGCGGTCGACATCCCCGCACCTCGTCACGGCGATGTGCAGCAACGCTTCGGCGCGACGACCGCAGTCACGCCGGAGTGCATTCGTCGTTCCTAAAAAAATCTTCATTCGGCCGCGGGCTTGGTATTCGAACCTGCGCCGCATACTAGTGCGGCGCACCATCGCTCACGGTTCTCCATGCTCGGCATCGTTCGTACCGCACTGCGCCGCCCGTATACCTTCGTCGTCCTGGCGCTGCTGCTCCTGCTCATCGGTCCGCTCGCGGCATTACGCACGCCGACCGACATCTTTCCGGAAATCCGCATCCCGGTCATCAGCGTGGTCTGGCAATACACCGGCCTGCCGCCCGATGCGATGGCCGGCCGCATCACCACGCCGTTCCAGCGCGCGCTGACGACGACGGTCAACGACATCGAGCACATCGAGGCCAACTCCTATACCGGCTTCGGCGTCATCAAGATCTTTTTCCAGCCGACGGTCGACATCAACACGGCCAACGCGCAGGTCACCGCGATCTCGCAGACATTGCTGCGGCAGATGCCGCCGGGCGTGAATCCGCCGCTGATCATCAACTACAACGCGTCGACCGTGCCGATCCTGCAGCTCGCCCTGTCGGGCAAGGGCATGAGCGAGCAGACGCTCGGCGACCTGGGCGTCAACAACGTGCGTACGCGGCTGGTCACGGTACCCGGCGCGGCCGTGCCGTTTCCCTTCGGCGGCAAGTCGCGCCAGGTGCAGATCGACCTCGATCCCGCCGCGCTGCAGGCACGCGGCCTGTCCGGCCAGGACGTGGCGACCGCGCTGGCCGCGCAGAACCTGATCACGCCGGTCGGCACGCAGAAGATCGGCGGCTTCGAATACACGATACAGCTCAACAACGCGCCGTCGGATCTCGACGCGATCGCGCAGATGCCGATCAAGACGGTCAACGGCGCGATGGTCACCATACGCGACGTGGCCAACGTGCGCGACGGCAATCCGCCGCAGAGCAACATCGTCCACGTCGACGGCAACCGCTCGGTGCTGCTGACGGTGTTCAAGAACGGATCGGCCTCGACCCTGGCGATCATCGCCGGCATCAAAATGATGACCGAGGCGATCAAGCCCGGCCTGCCCGAGGACCTGGAGATCAAGCCGATCGGCGACCAATCCCTGTTCGTGCGTGCAGCGATCGGCGGCGTGGCCAAGGAAGGACTGATCGCCGCGGCGCTGACCAGCCTGATGATCCTGCTGTTCCTCGGCAGCTGGCGCTCCACCGCGATCATCGCCGTGTCGATTCCGCTGTCCATCCTCGGCGCGATCGCGACCCTGGCCGCGTTCGGCGAAACCTTGAACATCATGACCCTCGGCGGGCTCGCGCTGGCCGTCGGCATCCTCGTCGACGACGCGACCGTCACGATCGAGAACATCAACTGGCACCTGGAACAGGGCAAGGACGTCGAGACCGCCATCCTCGACGGCGCGCAGCAGATCGTCACGCCGGCCTTCGTCTCGCTGCTGTGCATCTGCATCGTGTTCGTGCCGATGTTCTTCCTCGAGGGGGTGGCGCGCTTCCTGTTCGTGCCCATGGCGCTGGCCGTGATGTTCGCGATGACCTGGTCGTTCATCCTGTCGCGAACCTTGGTACCGACCATGGCCAAGTACCTGCTCAAGCCGCATGCGCCGCACACCGACCTGCACGGCAACGACACGGCCCTGGGCCGCAGCGGCAATCCGCTCGTGCGCTTCCAGCGCGGCTTCGAGGCGCGCTTCGAGCGGTTCCGCGAAGGCTACCGCGACCTGCTCGGCCTGGCCCTCGTGCACCGGCGCGGCTTCGTGTCCGGCTTCCTCGCCGTCGTGCTGGCCTCGTTCCTGCTCGTGCCGTTCCTCGGCCGCAACTTCTTCCCGAGCGTGGACGCGGGCCAGATCCTCATGCATGCGCGCGCCCAGGTCGGCACGCGCGTGGAGGAGACGGCCAATCGCTTCGCGCAGATCCAGCAGGCCATACGCGAGATCATTCCGCCCGCGGAACTCGGCTCCCTGGTCGACAACGTCGGCATGCCGATCTCGGGCATCAACCTCGCCTACAACAACACCGGCACCATCGGCTCGCAGGACGGCGACATCCAGATCAGCCTGCGCGAAGGCCATCGGCCGACCGAGGAATACGTGCGCCGGCTGCGCGAGGAATTGCCGCGACGCTTCCCCGGCGTGACCTTCTCGTTCCTGCCGGCCGACATCGTCACGCAGATCCTCAACTTCGGCGCGCCGGCGCCGATCGACCTGCAGATCCGCGGTCCGAATGCGGCGGCGAACTACGCCCATGCGCAGAAACTGCTGCACGAGATCCGCCAGGTGCCCGGCGTCGCCGACGCACGCATCCAGCAGTCGGCCGCCGCACCGCTGTTCAAGGTCGACGTCGACCGCACGCGCGCGCAGTACGTCGGCATGACCGAGCGCGACGTGACCAACAGCCTCGTCGTGAATCTCGCCGGCTCCAGCCAGGTCGCGCCGACGTTCTGGCTCAACCCGCAGAACGGCGTGCAATACCCCATCGTCATGCAGACGCCGCAGTACGACATGGATTCCCTAGCCGCTCTGATGAGCGTGCCGCTGACCTCCGCCGGCGCGCGCGCGCCGCAGCTGCTGGGCGGCGTGGCCAGCATCGAGCGCGGCACGGCCAGCGCCGTGGTTTCGCAGTACGACATCCAGCCGCTGGTGCAGATCTACGCCACGCCGCAGGGCCGCGACCTCGGCGCCGTCGCCGCGGAGATCCAGCGCATCGTCGCCGCGCACGCAGCCGAGCAGCCCAAGGGCGTGCAGGTGCATCTGCTGGGCCAGGTGCGCACGATGAACTCGGCCTTCTCCGGCCTGTTCCTCGGTCTGGTCGGCGCGATCGTGCTGATCTATCTGCTGATCGTGGTGAACTTCCAGTCCTGGAGCGATCCGCTCGTCATCATCAGCGCGCTGCCCGCGGCGCTGGCCGGCATCGTCTGGATGCTGTTCACGACGTTCACGACCCTGTCGGTGCCGGCGCTGACCGGCGCGATCATGTGCATGGGCGTGGCCACGGCCAACAGCGTGCTCGTCATCAGTTTCGCGCGCGAACGCCTGGAGCAGCTCGGCGACGCGACGGCCGCGGCGCTGGATGCCGGCTTCGTGCGCTTCCGTCCGGTGCTGATGACGGCGCTGGCCATGATCATCGGCATGGCGCCGATGGCGCTGGGCCTCGGCGAAGGCGGCGAGCAGAACGCGCCGCTGGGCCGCGCCGTCGTCGGCGGCCTGATCTTCGCCACGTTCGCCACCCTCGTCTTCGTACCCGTCGTCTTCAGCATCGTGCATGGCCGCGCGCAGCGCCGCCGTGACGACCGCGTCATCGTTTCCGGAGAGCCTCATGCCGTCTGATCCGACCGCGCCGCGCCGCGGCCTCAAACTCACCGGCGCCGCCGCCGCCGTCGTCGCGGCGCTGGTCGTCGCGCTCGGCATCGGTTCGCGCGCCTCGGGCCATGCCCGGCTCAAGGAATGGACCCAGGCGCAGGCCGCACCGAGCGTGCGCGTGGTAACGCCGGGCACCGCCGGCGAAGCGTCCGCGCTCGCCTTGCCGGGCCGCATCGAGGCCTACTCCCGCGCGCCCATTCATGCGCGCGTGTCGGGCTATCTGAAGAGCTGGAAAGTCGACATCGGCGCGCGCGTCAAGGCCGGCCAGCTGCTGGCCGAGATCGAAGCGCCCGACGTGCAGCAGCAGCTGCTGCAGGCCCGGGCCGACCTGGCCAGCGCCGAGGCGAATGCCGCGCTCGCCGAGACCACGGCCAGGCGCTGGCAGTCCATGCTCGGTTCCGACTCGGTGTCGCAGCAGGAAGTCGACGAGAAGAACGGCGACCTGAAGGCCAAGCGCGCGCTGGCCAACGCCGCGCGCGCCAATGTCGAACGCCTGCAGGCCACCGAGAATTTCACGCGCATCGTCGCGCCGTTCGACGGCGTGGTCACCGCGCGCGACACCGACGTCGGCGCGCTGATCAACGGCAGCGGCACCGGCGCGGAACTGTTCGTGGTCTCCGACACCTCGCGCCTGCGCATCTACGTCAACGTGCCGCAGAGCTATGCGACGAGCATCGCCGCCGACAGCCAAGCGCGCATCGACGTGCCCGAGCGGCCGGGCCAGCACTACACCGCCAAGGTCGAGGCGTTCTCGCAGGCGGTCAACGCCGCCACCGGCACGACCCTGATCCAGCTCAGCGTCGACAACGCCGGCGGCGAACTGCTGCCCGGCGGCTATGCCAACGTGAGCTTCGCGCTGCCGCAGAACGACACCGCGCTGCGCATACCGGCCAGCGCGCTGATCTTCGATCAGTCCGGCCTGCGCGTGGCCACCGTCAGCGGCGACAAGGTCGCGTTCAAGGCGGTCACGATCGCGCGCGATCTCGGCAAGACCGTGGAGATCGCGACCGGCCTCGCCGCCGCGGATCGCGTCATCGAGACGCCGCCCGACGGCGTCGCCGAAGGCGACACGGTGCATGTCGTCGACAACGCGGCGCCGGCCGCCGCAGGAAAGGCCGGCAATGGCAAGAACTGATCATCGCGCCCTGCGTAATGCCGCCGTCGCCGCCGTGCTCGCGACGGCGCTGGCCGGCTGCTCGCTGACGCCGCCGCTGCGGCTGCCCGAAATCGCCGCCGGCGAGCACTACAAGGAACAGGCGCCGTGGACGGCTGCGGCACCGGCCGACGGCTTGCCGCGTGCGGCCTGGTGGGGCCTGTACGGCGAGCGCGAGCTCGATGGCCTGCAACAGCGCCTGCTCGCCGGCAGCCCGGACCTGGCCGCTGCGCTCGCGCGCTATGAACAGGCGCGCGCCTACGGCGATCAACTGCGCTCGGGCCTGTTTCCGAGCCTGGGCCTGAGCGCCGACGCTGCGCGGGCGCGCCAGTCGGCGACACGTCCGCCGGGCGGCAACGCGCTGCCGCGCTTCTACGAGTCCTACGACGTGGGCCTGAGCGCCGGCTACGAGCTCGATCTCTGGGGCCGCGTCCGCAACAGCGTCGCCGCCGGCGAACACGCGAGTGCCGCCGCCGCGGCCGATCTCGAATCGGCGCGCCTGAGCCTGCAGGCTGAACTCGCCGACGACTACATCGTGCTGCGCGGACTCGACCAGCAGGCCGCCTTGCTCGACGGCACGGTCGCCGCCTACGACAAGGCCGTCGCATTGACGCAGAAGCGCCGCGACGCCGGCATCGCTTCGGGCCTGGACGTCGCACGCGCGCAGACCCAGCTCGACATGGCACGCTCGCAGTCGGCGCAGAACAAGGCCCAGCGCGCGCTGGCCGAACATGCGATCGCCGCGCTGGTCGGCGAGGCGCCGGCGGCGTTCGCACTGCCCGCGTCAGATGCGGCCATCCGCCTGCCGGTGATACCGCTGGACCTGCCCTCGACCCTGCTGCAGCGCCGGCCCGACATCGCCGCGGCGCAGCGCCGCGTCGCCGCGGCCAATGCGACGGTCGGCATCGCGCGCGCGGCCTGGTTCCCGTCCATCAGTCTCGGCGCGACGTTCGGCTATCAGAGCAATCAGCCCGGCGGCTGGCTCAGCGCGCCGAACGCGGCCTGGGCCATAGGCCCCAGCCTGCTGCTGGATCTGTTCGATGCCGGCAAGCGCCGCGCACAGACCGCGCAGGCGCAAGCCGCGCTCGACGAGGCCGGTGCGCGCTACCGCGGCGTCGTGCTCGGCGCGTTCCAGCAGGTCGAGGACAACCTGGCCCTGCTGCAGCACTACAAGGTCGCCGCCGACGCCGAGGAATCGGCCGTGGCCTCGGCGCGGCGCTCGCTGGATTTCGCGATGACGCGCTATCGCGAAGGCGCAGTCAGTTATCTCGAAGTCGTGCAGTCGCAGACCGTCGCGCTGGCCGCGCAGCGCGCGGCGCTGGATCTGGACACGCGCCAGCTGCGCGCGAGCGTGGCGCTGATCCGCGCTCTCGGCGGCGGCTGGCGCGACGACGCCGCGGCATCCGATCCCGTCGCCGCGGCCACCGGGAGCGCCGCGGCGTCAGCGACAGGCAGCGGCGCGTCGGCGCCGTCTCTCAACCCGTAATCCGGCTTTCAGGGGTAGTCATGCGCATAGAGCCTCACGTCTTCCACGCCGACGATCTGATCGGCGGCGACCTCGCACTGGATCTGGTCAACACCGTGACCGCGCGCGACGGCGCGCCGCGGGACCGGCTGCCCGACTACGCCGCGCTGCTGCAGTGGGCGCGCGCCAACGACGCGTTCGGCGTGCGCGACCTGGCCGCCCTGGGACGCCTCGCCGCGGCCTCGCCGGCCAAGGCGCGCGCCGCGCTGGGCCGCCTCAAGCTGCTGCGCGAAGCGCTGTGCTCGACCCTGTACGCGCTGCTGCGCGGCCGCACGCCGGCCGAGGCCGACCTGCAGCGCATCCATGCGGCTTACGCCGCCGCGGCCGCCGCGGCCCAGCTGCGCCGCAGCGACGGCCGTGCGCTGCGCAGCTGGACGCCGCAGCTGTCGCAGCTGGATCTGATCACTCACGTCGTGGCGATCCGCGCGATCGCGCTGCTCGAAGAAGCGGAGTTCGCACGGCTGCGCATCTGCGACGGCCACGACTGCGGCTGGGTATTCCTCGACACCTCCAAGAGCGGCCGCCGGCGCTGGTGCGACATGGCCACCTGCGGCAACACCGCCAAGGCACAGCGCTTCCAGCGCCGCCATGCGGGCGTGGAGCGGCGCGCGGCGGGCTGACGGCCGACGGGTCCCGGCTCGGCCGCAACCGGCCGGCGGCGGGCTGTCACGATTCCGGCCGCTATTTCGTATCCCTTCCCCCGGCAGACGGCACTGCGCCGTCGCAGAGGGGAGGACATCATGCAACCGCTTCGCTGTATTGCAGCGGCGCTGCTGGCGACCGTCGCCGCCGCCGCAACCGCCCGGGAAGGCGATACCGATCCGCGCTTCAGCGGCGACGGCCTGCAGCCGCTGGCCTATGACCTGACCACGGCCAGGGGCGATTTCGCCCAGCGGGTCATCGTCGATCCGCGCAACGGCCGCTACCTCGTCATCGGCTACGTCGATGCGGGCGCGGTCGGACTGGCCGCGTTCAAACCCGACGGCTCGCTCGACACCTCGTTCGGCGTCAGCGGCAAGATCGCGCGCACGGCCCCGCTGCAGGCCGTGACCGGCGTCGCGCTGGATCCGGTCCGGCGCATCGTCGTGGCCGGCTATGGCCGCAAGCCCGGCGGCGCCCTGCTCGACTACGACCCGGTAGTCTGCCGCTACAACCTCGACGGCTTTCCGGACACCGACATCGCGCCGGACGGCTGCCGCCGGCTGCCGGTCGACGCCGTCGCCGACGGTACCGACACCGCCAGCGCCGTGACCGTCGACGGCGCCGGGCAGATCTACCTGGCCGGTCAGGTGCAGCTCAGCGCGACGGACTACGACTTCCTCGTCATGAAGCTCGCATCGCCCGATGCGGCCCCGCTGAGCACCTTCAGCGGCAACGGCAGCACGTTCATCGCGTTCGACATCGACGCCAGCCATCCCGGCGGCGACGTCGACGGCGCCGAGGCGCTGCTGCTGCAGGGCAACTGGCTCTACGTGGCCGGCTACGCGGCCGACGAAGCCGGCAACGATTTCGCGATCGCGAAGATCAGCGCGCTGAACGGCTCGGAAGACACCACGTTCTGCCCGAACACGGCGGCCTGCGCCGGTACCCAGCGCACCCAGGGCCTGCGCACGATCGGCTACAACCTCGGCGGCGACAACCAGGACCGCGCCCGCGCGCTGGCCGCGACGTCCGACGGCAACATCCTGGTCGCGGGAGAAGCCGAGCGTTCGGTGTCGGGCACGGTCAGCAACAACTACCTCGTGACGCGCATCAACAGCAGCGGCAGTTATGTCGCGGGTTTCGGCAGCGGCGTGAACGTCTACAACAGCTTCCTGCCGGACCTGCGTCTGACCGACCTGCGCGTGCGCAGCGACGGCGGCATCCTGCTCGCCGGCACCACGGCGTCGGCGCCGCTGAACGCGGACCCGGGCCGCGTGCAGTGGGTGGTGCAACTGTCGGCCAGCGGCCAGCCGGATACGCAGTTCGCCTCCGGCCTCGGCGGCGGCAGTTCGTCGATCGCGCTGATCGCGTATCCGAACGCCGGCAGCGGCCAGCCGACCAACCACGAGACCGGTGGCCTGACCCTCGACCACGGGCGCATCGTGCTCGCCGGCTCCCGGCTGTGGACGCAGAACCTGCCGAACGGCGTGCGCGACTTCGACTACACGGTCACGCGGCTCAAGGGCGACAGCCTGTTCACCGACGGGCTGGAGTTCTGAGCCCTGAACCGGGCGGGCACGACGGCCCCGCACGCCGCAGAAACGGCGCGCGCCGGAACACCGGCAGGACCCGCGGAAACGGAACGGCTAGCCCGGGACTCGCCTCGGTGCCGCCGCCCGGCGGCACCGCTTCCCGCCTGCCGGAAACCCCGACGCCTCAGGCGTCGGCCGTTTCCTTGTACGCATCGACCGGAATGCAGGCGCACATGATGTTCTTGTCGCCGTAGACGTTGTCGACGCGCGCGACCGGCGGCCAGTACTTCTGCTGCCGCAAGGTGGCCAGCGGGAACGCGGCGAGTTCGCGCGGATAGGCATGCGCCCACTCGCTGCCGCAGACCGCCGTCGCCGTGTGCGGCGCATGCTTGAGCGGGTTGTCCTCGCGGTCGAGCTTGCCCTCGGCGATCGCGCGGATTTCCTCGCGGATCTGGATCATCGCGTCGATGAAGCGGTCGAGCTCGTGCTGCGACTCGGACTCGGTCGGTTCGACCATCAGCGTGCCGGCCACCGGGAAGCTCAGGGTCGGTGCGTGGAAGCCGAAGTCGATCAGGCGCTTGGCGACGTCCTCGGCGCTGACGCCGGTCGCGTCCTTGAGCGGGCGCAGGTCGAGGATGCATTCGTGCGCGACGAGGCCGTTGCGGCCGGTGTACAGGGTCTCGTAGTGCGGCGCGAGGCGCGTGGCGATGTAGTTCGCGTTGAGCAGCGCGACCTGGGTCGCCTTGCGCAGGCCGCTGGCGCCCATCAGGGTGATGTACATCCAGCTGATCGGCAGGATCGAGGCCGAACCGAAGTTCGCCGCACTGACCATGCCGACCGGATTCTCCGCGCCGAGCGTGCCGGGCAGGAACGGCGCGAGGTGCGCCTTGACTGCGCAGGGACCCACGCCCGGGCCGCCGCCGCCGTGCGGAATGCAGAAGGTCTTGTGGAGGTTCAGATGCGACACATCCGAGCCCCACTTGCCGGGCTTGGCCACACCGACCAGCGCGTTCATGTTCGCGCCGTCGGTGTACACCTGGCCGCCGTGCGCATGCACGATCTCGCAGATGCGCACGACGTCTTCCTCGAACACGCCGTGGGTCGACGGGTACGTGATCATGATCGCGGCGAGGCGTTCGCTGTATTTCTCGGCGGCGCGACGGATGTCCTCGACGTCGACGTTGCCGTTCGCATCGCACTTGGTCACGACGACCTGCATGCCGCACATCTGCGCCGAAGCCGGGTTCGTGCCGTGCGCCGATTCGGGAATCAGGCAGACGTCGCGATGCGCTTCGCCGCGCGAGCGGTGATAGGCGCGGATCGCGAGCAGGCCGGCATATTCGCCCTGCGCGCCGGAGTTCGGCTGCAGGCTGACCGCGTCGTAGCCGGTGCATTCGACGAGCATCTGCTCCAGCCCGTCTATGAGGTCCTTGTAGCCCTGCGTCTGCGCGGCCGGCGCCAGCGGATGGATGTTGGCGAACTCCGGCCAGGTGACCGGAATCATCTCGGCCGTGGCGTTGAGCTTCATCGTGCAGCTGCCGAGCGGGATCATCGTGCGATCCATCGCCAGATCCTTGTCGGCCAGCGCGCGCATGTAGCGCAGCAGTTCGTGCTCGCTGTGGTGGGTGTTGAACACCGGGTGGCGCAGGAACGGCGTCGTGCGGCGCAGGCCGGCCGGCAGCGCGTCCGGCGTGGCCGCATCGAGCGCGTCGATGTCGCCGAGCTCCGCGCCGAACAGCGCAGCCAGCGCGACGAGGTCCTCACGCGTGACGGTCTCGTCGAGGCTGATGCCCAGGCTGTCCGCGCCGATGCGGCGCAGGTTGATGCGTGCGGCCTCGGCCTTGGCATGGATGGCCGCGGCATCGACGCCGACCACGTGCAGGGTGTCGAAGAAATCCGGGCCTACCGTGAAGCCGGCCTTGCGCAGCGCCGCGGCCAGCAGCGCGCTGCAGCGGTGCACGCGCGTGGCGATGCGGGTCAGGCCTTCGGGACCGTGGTAGACCGCATACATGCTGGCCATCACGGCCAGCAGCACCTGCGCCGTGCAGATGTTCGACGTCGCCTTCTCGCGGCGGATGTGCTGTTCGCGCGTCTGCAGGGTCAGGCGGTAGGCCGGCTTGCCTTCGGCATCGACCGAGACGCCGATCAGGCGGCCCGGCATCGAGCGCTTGTAGGCGTCGCGGCAGGCCATGAACGCCGCATGCGGGCCGCCGAAGCCGAACGGCACGCCGAAGCGCTGGCTGTTGCCGACGACGATGTCGGCGCCCCACTCGCCCGGCGCGGCGATCAGGGTCAGCGCCAGCAGGTCGGTCGCCACCGCGACCAGGCCGCCGCGCGCATGCACGGCATCGGCCAGCGCGGCGTAGTCGCTGATCTGGCCGTAGGTGTTCGGATACTGCAGCAGCACGCCGAACACGTCGGCGGCGGCGGCCTCGGCGTCATCGCCGACCTGCAGCACGATGCCCAGCGGCTCGGCGCGGGTCCGCAGCAGCTCCAGGGTCTGCGGATGCACGCCGCGCGAGACGAAGAAGGTGTCGGACTTGGACTTGGCCGAGCGCTTGGCCAGGGTCATGGCTTCGGCCGCGGCCGTGCCTTCGTCGAGCAGCGAGGCGTTGGCGATCTCCATGCCGGTCAGGTCGGCGCAGAGGGTCTGGAAATTGATCAGGGCTTCCATGCGGCCCTGGGAGATCTCCGCCTGATACGGCGTATAGGCCGTGTACCAGGCCGGGTTCTCGAGAATGTTGCGCAGGATGACGTTGGGCGTGTGGGTGCCGTAGTAGCCCTGGCCGATGAAGCTGCGGAACACCTGGTTGCGGCCGGCGATCGCGCGGATCTTGGCCAGCGCCTCGACCTCGCTGAGCGGGCTCGGCAGCGCCAGCGGTGCGGCGGACTTGATCGACGCCGGCACGATGGCGTCGGTCAGCGCTTCCAGCGAGGGCTGGCCGACCACGCCGAGCATGTGCGCGATTTCGGCGTCGTTCGGCCCGATGTGGCGTTCGATGAAGGCGTCGTGCTGCTCGAGCTGGCTCAGGGAGGGACGGGGGTTCTGGCTCATGGTTTGGGAACGTCCGAAAGCGACGTGCATGCCGCACGTCGGGGCGCCCCTCTGTCCTTTTGCCTGAGAGTTTCGAAGCCTGCGCTTCTTGCCCCTTCGGCGCCGGCGCTGCCGGTCTCTCCAGAGTGTTCGCGCGCGGTGGTATGGGAGCCTGAGCGATTACGGGCGTTGCGCCTTCGGCAGCGGCCTGGGCCGCTTCTCCCACCGGGTGCGTAGTCGCCGAGTATAGCTGCCCGCCGGGACCGGAAGCGACTGCCGGCGCGCCCGGCGGGGCCGGCGGCGGAAGCGGCCTGCGCGCCCGGTCCGGCGGCGGACAGTCCCGTTCCCCGGCCGATGTGGCGGACACCGCTGCCCGTGCGCGAACCGGTTGCGGCCGCTGCGACCCGTGTCGCAGCACCCGTGACCGTCGGCGCATTTCCTTTTGCGCACAAATAGCGAAAAATCCATGCCGGTGCCGCCCGCCGGAGCCAGGGTCCGAACGCGTCATGCAGCCATCCGCCGAGTCTCATCTGCACGATGCCCTGAACGCGATCAGCGAGCCGCTGGTGCTGCTGCGCGGCGATGCCGTCGCCCACGCCAATCCGGCGGCGCTGCGTCTGGCCGAGAATCTGGCCGGCGCCCGGGGCGATCCCGAACGCCGTCTGCGCGAGCTCATCGCACATGCGCGTTCCGATACCCCGTCGCGCTCGGCCGTGCTGCCGCTGGCCGGCGGCGACGGCGCGCTGGTGCTGCTGCTGGACTATGAACCGGCCGCCGGCGCCAGCAGCGGCGACCAGCAGCTCGAACTCGCGCTGGCCCGGCTCAACACGGTGCAGGAACAGCTCGTGCAGTCGGAAAAGATGGCCTCGCTGGGCCAGCTCGCCGCCGGCATCGCCCACGAGATCAACAACCCGATCGGCTACGTCCATTCCAACCTCGGCACCCTGCAGGAATACCTCAACAACCTGTTCGGCCTGATCGAGTGCTACGACGCCGTGCTTGCGATGAACGGCCCGATCACGGCCGAGCGCCGCGCCGAGGTCGCCGAGCGCAAGCGCGCGATCGACTTCGCCTTTCTCGTGCAGGACCTGCCGCCGCTGCTGGCCGAGTCGCGCGAAGGCATCGACCGCGTGCGCCGCATCGTGCAGGACCTGCGCGACTTCTCCCGCGTGGACCGGCTGGAGACCTGGTCGCTGTATGACCTACACCGCGGCCTGGACAGCACGCTCGGCATCGTCTGGAACGAGCTCAAGTACAAGGCCGAGGTGCGCAAGGAATACGGCAACCTGCCGCTGGTCGAATGCCTGCCGTCGCAGATCAACCAGGTGTTCGTGAACATCCTCGTCAACGCGGCCCAGGCCATCGAGCAGCGCGGCGAGATCGTCGTGCGCACGGGCAGCGAGGACGGTCGCATCTGGATCGAGGTCGCCGACAACGGCGGCGGCATCGCGCCGGACAATCTCAAGCGCATCTTCGATCCGTTCTTCACGACCAAGCCGGTCGGCAAGGGCACGGGCCTGGGACTGTCGATCTCCTACGGCATCGTGCGCAAGCATCACGGCGAGATAGCGGTCGACAGCCAGCCCGGCCGCGGCACGACCTTCCGCATCACCCTGCCGCAGCGGCAGACCTGAGCCCGCCCCCCGAGGAAACCCGCATGTATCGCGTTCTCATCGTCGACGACGAGCCCAACATCCTGACCGCGCTGCGGCGCAATCTGGCCAACATCCCGACCAGCCTGCTCGACGGCGAACGCCTGGAGCTGTATCCGGCCAACAGCCCCGAGGACGCGCTGCAGCTCGCGGTCGAGGAGAACTTCGACCTCGTCATTTCCGACCTGCGCATGCCGCGCATCAGCGGCGTGGACCTGCTGGCCGAGATCGGCGAGCGCCAGCCCAACGTCGCGCGGATTCTGATGAGCGGCTACGCCGACCTGGAGGCCATCGTCAGCGCGGTGAACCAGGCGCGCATCTTCCGCTTCATTCCCAAGCCCTGGGACGACAACGACCTGCGCATGGCCGTCGTGCAGGCGCTGCACTATCGCGCGATCATTCTCGAAAACCAGCGCCTGGCCGACATCGTGCGCTCGCAGCGCGGCCAGCTCGAACGCCACGCAGCCGAACTGAGCCGGCTCGAGCGCGAACACCCGGGCATCACCCGGATCGAGCGCGACGAGACCGGCGCGATCTATATCGACGAGGACGATCTGTAGCGCGCCGTCCGCACCGGCGCGGCGCGAATCCGCGGCTACCGCGCCGCGGCGATTCGGAACGCCTCGCGCACCATGCGGCGCAGTTCCTCGTCGTCCCAGGGCTTGGCCACGTAGCGGTAGACCGCGCCGCGGTTGATCGCTTCGGTCAGCGAAGCGAAATCGCTGTAGCCGCTGAGGATCAGGCGCACCGTGTCGGGATACAGATCCTTGACCCGGCCGAGGAATTCGGTGCCGCTGATGTCGGGCATGCGCTGGTCGGAAATGATGACCTGGACCGGCTGGGCCGCCAGGATCTCGAACGCCTGACGCGCGCTGGTCGCGGTCTCGATGGTGTAGCCGTCGCGGCGCAGCAGGCGCACGAGCGCGCGCAGCACGTTTTCCTCGTCGTCGAGCAGCAGCAGGGTTTCGGCGCTGCCGGTCCTGGCCTGGGCCTCGTCGCTTTCCTGGCGCAGATAGCGCCGGCGCAGCACCTCGAAGGCCTGCGCCTCGGGCACCGGCACGCAGAAGTAATTGCCCTGGAACTGATCGCACTCGCTGCGGCGCAGGAATGCGGCCTGGCCGATGGTCTCCACGCCCTCGGCGCTCACCGTCATGCCGAGCTGGTGGCCCAGTGCGATCACGGCGCGGCAGATGCCGGCCGAGCCCGGGTCGGTGATGATGTCGCGCACGAACGACTGGTCGATCTTGAGCTTGTCGATCGGAAAGCGGCGCAGGTAGTTCAGGCTGGAATAGCCCGAGCCGAAGTCGTCCAGCGACAGGCTGACGCCAAGCGCCTTGAGCGAGCGCATCGCGACGATGACGCGCTCCACGTGCGCCATGACCATGGATTCGGTCAGTTCCAGCTCCAGATAGCGCGGCGGCAGCCGCGACACGTCCAGCGCGCGCTGCACGCGTTCGAGGAAATCCGGCCGCTGCAGCTGCAATGCCGACACGTTGATCGCGACCGTGAAGTCGGCCAGGCCGCTGTCGAGCCACTCGCGCGCCTTGCGGCAGGCCGATTCCAGCACCCACTGGCCGAGCTCGACGATCATGCCGAGCTCTTCGGCCACGCGGATGAAACGGCCCGGCGGCAGCAGGCCGTGCTGCGGACTGTTCCAGCGCACCAGCGCCTCGACGCCGCGCACCTGCCAGTCGTGGGCGCCGATCTGCGGCTGGAAATGCAGCACGAGCTCGTCGTTGGCGATGGCCTCGCGCAGGCCGGCGCCGAGTTCGCGCCGGTCCTTGAGCGCCTGCGACTGCTCGTTGGAGAACGAGGCCACGGCGTTGCGGCCCTCGTCCTTGGCCTTGGTCATGGCCGCCTCGGCCTGCTGCATGAGTTCGCGCGCGGTCGCGCCGTTTTCCGGAAAGCAGCTCACGCCGACGCTGCAGGTCAGCAGCACCTGCTGCTCGCCGAGCGCGATCGGCTGCTCGATCAGCAGGCGCAAGGACTCGCCGAGCTCCTGCTGGTCGGGTCCGTCGCCGTCGTCGACGCGCACGATCAGGAATTCGTCGCTGGCCACGCGCGCGACCTGCGCGCGTTCGCCGACCGCCTCGACGAGGCGCCGCGCGACCGCATGCAGCACCTGGTCGCCGGTCGCATGGCCGCGCACTTCGTTGATCAGATGAAAGCGGTCCAGATCCAGATACGACACGGTGACGCGGCCGCCGCGCAACGCGGCGGCGGCCAGCGACGAGGCCAGGAATGCCTCGGCCTGCTCCATGCGCGGCAGACCCGTCACCGGATCGTGGCTCGCGAAATGCGCCAGTTCGATCTCGTAGCGCCGGCGCTCGGTGACGTCGCGCGCGACCGCGAAGATGCGCCGGTCGGGCGTCAGCGATGCGGTCCATTCCAGCCAGTGCTCGCCGCCGTCGGCGTCGACCCAGCGGTTCACGAACGCGTCGATGCGGCCCTGGGCGCGGATCTGCTCCGTCACCTGCGCAGTCGTCGGCAGGTCGTCCGGATGCACGTGGTCGCGCCAGCTGCTGCGGCGCAGCTCCTCGGCACTGCGCTTGAGCAGCCGCGTCGTCGCCGCGTTGAACTGCGACAGGCGCCCGTCGACATCGACGATCACGAACAGCTCCAGCGACAGGGCGAAGAACCGGTCGCGCTCCTCGCGCGCCTGTTCGGCCAGCAGCCGCTCGCTGATGTCGTGGAACACGACCACGGCACCGCCGGCGCCGCCGTCCAGCTGCAGCGGCGAGGCGACGAAATCGACCGGCACGCGGCGGCCGTCGCGTGCGACGAATTCCGCATGCGCGGCAATGCGGCTGCCCTGCTGCATCGCACGCGCAGCCGGGCCGATCGCGGCCTCGCCGGCGAAACGATGCTCGGCGGGACCGCTCGCCAGGTCTTCGGGCCGCCAGCCGAGGATTTCGCTCGCGGCCGGATTCATGAAGGTCAGGCGGCCGTCGCGGTCGATCGCATAGAGGCCTTCGCCGACGCTGGCGGCCATCGTGCGCACGAAGGCGAGCTGATGCGCAATGCCGCGCTCGGCCTCGCGCAGCTCGCGATGCAGCCAGACACGCTGCACGTTGCTGACGCCGAGCCGGGCGAACTGCAGCTGCAGCACCTCGTCGTCGTCGTCGAACACGCCCTGCTCGCGCGCGAACCATTCCAGCGAGCCGATCAGGCGCCCGTCGTCGGCGCGCAGGCTCATGCCGAGCCAGTCGCCCTCGGCAACGTCGTCGGTCGCATCAGTGGGACGCCAGCGGCCGTGCTGCGGCTCCAGCTGGGTCAGCGCCCGCGCGCGCAGCGCAATCGGCAGCCGGCGCGCGAGTTCGTCGAGCTCGGGCCGGGCCAGCACGAGCAGGTTGTCGTGACCGGCGATCGTGTCGGCCGTCGACGGCAGGCTCAGGCGTACGAAGTCCGGGCCGGCCACGTGCGCCATCGAACGGGCCAGCTGCAGCGCAAGCCCCTGCACGCTGTCGATCGCGGCGGTGTCGACGGCGACGGCATTGAGCTCCAGCAGCTGATCGCGGCGCAGCAGCGACTGCTCGTAGGTGCGGCGCAGCGCGCGTTCGGCGGCGCGCAGGCGCGTGATGTCGCGTGCGATCACGAACAGGCCGCTCGCGCGCAGGCGGTCGCGCAGCGGCACGAGGATCAGTTCGAGCTCATGCGGCCGTGCGCCGGGCCGCGGCGCGGTCGCTTCCATCGACTGGGCATGACCGCGCAGCACCGACGGCAGGCGCAGGGCCAGCGCCGCCCGGGTGAGCTCGTCGAACAGCGCGGCGAAGACGGCGCCTTCGGGTACGTCGAGTTCGGCGCCGAACAGCTGCTGCGCCGTCGCGTTGGCGCTGCACACGCGACCGTCGGCGGCCACGTGCAGCACGGCGTCGGGGTGATTGTCGAGCAGTGAGCGATACAACTCGCGGCCCTGGTCGAGCCGCGTGACGGCCACGTCGCGCTGGAACACGAGCTCGGCGATCGTCGCGCCGACGCGGCTCAGCGGCTGGGCCGCCAGATCGCTGCCGGCCGCGGCGAACAGCAGCTGTCCCGTGCGCTGGCCGCCGACGTCGTGCAGCGGCTCCACCCAGCATTCCGTCACGCCGGGGCCTGCCGGCCCCGGCGTCAGCGGATACAGGCCCTGCGCCCGGCTCAGCTCAGGATCGGCCCGCAGCGCAGCGTCCAGCAGCGTCGCCGCGCCACCGTCGCCGTGCCAGTGGAACGGCTGGTCCTCGACCTGGACGGCGAGCGCCAGCGCCGCACCGGCCAGCTCCGACTGCAGCCAGGTATCGAGCTCGGTCAGGATCCGCTCGCGCGGCGCACCGATCGCCAGCAGATGCAGTATCTCGCTCTGCCGGCGCAGCCATTGCCCGGCGCGCTGCAGGCGCATCGAAACACCCATGCGTGGAATCGCTCCCGAGCGGCCCGCGACAGTGCGCGCGACGCCCAGAAATATACACGTTCACGGCGGCGTTTCGCCGTGTCTTTCGGGAGTGGACGGCTGCATCACGTCACGCAATGTCGCCTGCAGCCGCGCATGCACCTGGATGAACGCACGCCAGAGAAACGCGGCCAGCGCGCCGGCCACGAGCAGCAGCAGGACCAGCACGCCGCGCGACGGCAGGATCGCCGAGCCCAGCGCCATGACCAGCACGGCGAGAATCACCAGCACGGCCAGCGGAATCATCTTGCCGAGCACACGCCTCAGCGCGTAGGTGCGCGCGCCGGCCACGCCTTCGCGGATGCCGAGTTCGGCCAGCACCATGCCCAGCGCATCGGCCTTGCGGTAGGCGGCGATCAGCATGGGCATGGACAGGAACAGGGCCAGCGACCAGAGCAGGCTGCGGCGCAGGGTCTCCCCGGCGGTCCACTGCGGCAGCCAGTCGAGCATGCGCGGCTTGAGCCAGGCCGCACCGAGAAACACCGCGACGACCAGCGCCATGTTGATGATGATGTGCAGGACGAGACGGCGCAGCATCCGCGCGATCAGCGCGCCTTCCTGTTCCAGCCGCAGACCGGCCATCCAGTGCTGGTAGGCGATCATCAGCGCGCGCACCTTGCGCGGCAGTGCGACGCCGGCGCGATCGGCCAGCAGGTCGGAACTGCGCAGCAGGTACGGCGTGACGAACGCGGCGAGCACCGAGGCGCCGACCGCGATCGGATACAGAAAATCGCTGGTCACGCCGCTGGCCAGACCGACGCCGGCGATCACGAACGAGAACTCGCCGATCTGCGCCAGGCCCAGTCCGGCACGCAGCGCCGTGCGTCCGTCGTTGCCGGCGATGACGCCGCCGAAGGTCACCGCGAGGGTCTTGCCGAGGACGACGACGGCAGCGACCAGCACGACCGGCAGCGCATGGCGGATCAGCAGCGTCGGCTGAATCAGCATGCCGATCGCGACGAAGAACAGGGCGCCGAACATGTCGCGCACGGGCTCGATCAGGTGCTCGACCCGGCGCACCGCGTTGGCCTCGGCGACGATGGCGCCGGCGACGAAGCCGCCGAGCGCGACGCTGAAGCCCGCCGTCGCGGCCAGCAGCGCCGCACCGAAGCAGATGCCCAGCGAGGTCACCAGCAGCATCTCGCTGCGGCCGGTCGCCGCAACGTAGTCGATGAGCCGCGGCAACAGCAGCAGGCCGAGGATCAGCGCGACGACGATGAACAGGCCGAGCCGCCCGAGCGTGGCCAGCGCCCGCCCCGGCTCCACGGCGCCGCTGATCGCGATGCCCGACAGCAGCGCGATCAGCACGATCGCGATCACATCCTCGATGACGAGGATGCCGAACACGAGCCGCGCGAAGCGCTCCTGCTTGTGGCCGGCCTCGTGGATCGCCCGCAGCACGAGCATGGTCGAGGAGATCGCCATCATCGCGCCGAGGAACAGCGCGTCCATCGTGCGCCAGCCGAACCAGCGGCCGAGTTCATAGCCGGCCCACAGCATCAGCATGACTTCCACGCCGGTCGCGACCAGCGCCGCGACGCCGACTTCGCGCAGCCGGCGCAGGCTGAACTCCAGCCCGAGCGAGAACATCAGCAGCACCACGCCGAGGTCGGCGAAGCTGCGGATGGTTTCCTCGCTGGTGATCAGCGCGAACGGCGGCGTGTGCGGGCCTATGAGCAGGCCGGCCAGGATGTAGCCGAGGACCACCGGCTGGCGCAGCCGGTGGAACACCAGGGTCGTGCAGCCGGCCACGACCATGATGACGGCGAGGTCCTTGAGAAATTCGATTCCGTGCATGCGGCCGTCTTACCGCGCCGTCCCCGCGCCGGCAACCGATGAACGCCGTGATCGACGGCCGCAAAAAAAATTTCATCAGAGGGGTTGACGCTGAAGGGCTCGCTCCCTAAGATTCCGCTCCTCTCGACGGGGGGCTATAGCTCAGCTGGGAGAGCGCTACAATGGCATTGTAGAGGTCGTCGGTTCGATCCCGACTAGCTCCACCACCGTCGAATGCAAGTGCGGCACCTGCTTCAAACAAACGAGTTTCAAGGTTACGTCCCCATCGTCTAGAGGCCTAGGACATTACCCTTTCACGGTAGCGACCGGGGTTCGAATCCCCGTGGGGACGCCAATCAACAGGAACGCAGGACGCGTTCTGCTCCAAAGTGAAAGTTGGAGCAAAAGCAACAAAAGGAAATGTTGTGAGTCAATGGAGTGGTAGTTCAGTCGGTTAGAATATCGGCCTGTCACGCCGAGGGTCGCGGGTTCGAGTCCCGTCCACTCCGCCAGCTGCACAGGAAACCCGCCTACGGCGGGTTTTTTGTTGCCCGCGATTTGCCCGGGCGCACGTACGCACATATCTCCCATCGGTTCGCCGCGGCGATGAACGCGGCGCCGCGCCTCAGCCCTGCCGGCGCAGCGACGTCGGCGCGTCCGGCACCAGTCGACGCAAGGTGCCGACGGAATGTCCCTGCTCGCCGAGGTATTCGAGCCAGCGGGTCAGGAATGCGTTCATGCGCAGGCGATGCTGGAACACGGTCTGCGCCGGCGGATATGGACCGAGCACGTCGATCAGATGGCGGCCCGGATGGCAGTGCGTGGCCTCGGCCAGATGCGCGTCCTGGTACAGCCGCAGCCAGGCCGACGGGGCCAGTTCGCCGCCGCTTTCGCGCAGGACGTAGTTCAGACGCAGTTCGACCGTGTAGCGGTGCTGCTCGACGAGATCCAGACGCACGTCGAGGCCGTCGTCGATCGAGGAAAGGTAACTGCCCTGCTCCAGTCGCTGCGGCGCGAACAGACGCACCAGACGCTCGTGGTTCTCGGCATACAGTCCCATCAGATAGGCGAAGCGGCCCTGGAACAGTTTCAACGGCTTGTCGGTGACCATGCTCATGCGGCCGATCATAGCAGCGGCCCATGACACGGCCAGACTGCCGCGCAGTCAGGTTGAGTGCTAGGATGGAACCCTGTCGCCGGCGCTGCCGGCGTTTTTTTTGACCGCCGCCGGCACGGCGCAGGATTCGCCGCCGCGCGGCAAGGCCGCAGCCGCCGCGCGCCCGCGCCGCTCAGTACATGTGCTTCTCGATGCCCAGGGCCGAAAGCATCTTGCTGGCGATCTCCTCGATCGAGGTATGCGTGGTGTTCTGCACCGGAATGTTCTCGCGCCGGAACAGCTTGTCCGCCTGAGCCAGCTCCCAGCGGCACTGCTCCAGGGTCGCATAGCGGCTGTTCGGCCGGCGGTTCTCGCGCACCTGGGCCAGGCGCTGCGCGTCGATGGTCAGGCCGTAGAGCCGGTTGCGATACGGCCGCAGCCGCGCCGGCAGCTCCATCTTCTCCAGATCCTCGTCGGTCAGCGGATAGTTGGCCGCGCGCACGCCGTAGTGCAGCGCCATGTACAGACAGGTCGGCGTCTTGCCCGAGCGCGACACGCCGACCAGGATCATCTCGGCGTCGGCATAGTTCGTCGACACGCCGTCATCGTGCGACAGCGCATAGTTGGTCGCATTGATGCGCGCCTCGTACTCGGCGAAGTCGACCAGGCCGTGCGCCTTGTTGACGTGACGCGAGCGCGGCGTGCCGAGCTCCAGTTCCAGCGGACCGATGAACGGCGCGAACACATCGACCATCAGCGCGCCGCTGCCGGTCAGCACTTCCGTCAGGGCCGGATCGACCACCGTATTGATGACGATGGGCCGCGCACCGGTCTGCGCGTGGCAGGTCTTGATGCGGATCGCCGCGGCCTGGGCCTTGGCTTCGTCGTCGACGAACGGAATGCGGAAGGTGTCGAACTCGATGCCGTCGAACTGGGTGAGCACCGAATGGCCTATGGTCTCGGCGGTGATGCCGGTGCCGTCGGAAATGAAGTAGATCGTTCTGCGCATGAGGAGCCGGGGAATGGGGGGCGGGAATGGAGAATCCAGGAGAGCATGCGGGAATACGGCTTGGCGTCAACCCGCCATGACGATTCCCATTCCCGATTCCCCGCCTTTCCGCATTGCACAACTTGTTTCGCCGGGCGCGAACCCGGAAAATTGCCCGTCTTTTCGACGCCGACGCCCGTCGGCGTACCTGCAGCACGTCTGTCCTGTCCCGCGCCACCGCGCCGGATCGGGCCTGCCGCCGCGGGTTGCGCAGGGCCCGGTGCCGCATTCTTTCTGCAATCCGGAGACTTACCTTGAGCGACCTGGTGCTTTGGCTGGACAACCTGCGACTTTCCGACCTCGGCAAGGTCGGCGGCAAGAACTCGTCGCTGGGCGAAATGATCGGCAACCTGGCCAAGCTCGGCGTCTCCGTGCCGGGCGGCTTCGCGACGACGGCCCATGCGTTCCAGCAGTTCATCGCCCAGAGCGGTCTGGCCGAGCGCATCCAGCAGCGCCTGGCCGATCTCGACGTGGAAAACGTCGAGGAGCTGACCCGCGCCGGCGCGCAGATCCGCAACTGGGTCGTGGAAACGCCGCTGATCCCGGCATTCGACCGGGAGGTCCGCGAGGCGTATGCCAAGCTCTGCCGCGATGCCGGCGGCGAAGACGTCTCCGTCGCCGTGCGTTCCTCGGCCACGGCCGAGGACCTGCCGGACGCCTCCTTCGCCGGCCAGCAGGAAACCTTCCTGAACGTCACCGGCGCCGACGACGTCGTGCACAAGGTCAAGGAGGTTTTCGCCTCGCTCTACAACGACCGCGCGATCGCCTACCGCGTGCATCACGGCTTCAAGCACGAGGACGTGTTCCTGTCGGCCGGCGTGCAGCTCATGGTGCGCTCCGACGTCGGCGCCTCGGGCGTGCTGTTCACCCTGGACACCGAATCGGGCTTCCGCGACGCGGTGTTCGTGACCGGCAGCTACGGCCTCGGCGAGATGGTCGTGCAGGGCGCCGTGAACCCCGACGAGTTCTACGTCTACAAGCCCACCCTGCGCGAAGGCCGCCCGGCCATCCTGCGCCGCCAGGTCGGCGCCAAGCAGCTGCGCATGGTCTATTCCGACCAGCCCGGCGAACGCGTGCGTACCGAGGAAACGCCGGCCGCCGATCGCGCGCGCTTCTGCATCAACGACGCCGACGTGCACGAACTGGCCAAGCAGGCCCTGGTGATCGAGCAGCACTATGGCCGTCCGATGGACATCGAATGGGCCAAGGATGGCATCACCGGCAAGCTCTACATCGTGCAGGCGCGTCCGGAAACGGTGAAATCGCGCGCCCGCGCGACGCAGATCGAGCGCTTCCACCTCAAGGGCAGCAGCACCGTGCTGACCGAGGGCCGCGCGATCGGCCAGAAGATCGGCGCCGGCACCGCGCGCGTGATCCGCTCGCTGGCCGACATGAACCGCGTGCAGCCCGGCGACGTGCTCGTCGCCGACATGACCGACCCGGACTGGGAACCGGTCATGAAGCGCGCCTCGGCGATCGTGACGAACCGCGGCGGCCGCACCTGCCACGCGGCGATCATCGCGCGCGAGCTCGGCGTGCCGGCCGTAGTCGGCTGCGGCAACGCGCTCGACACGATTCCCGACGGCGTTGAAGTCACCGTGTCCTGCGCCGAAGGCGACACCGGCCGCATCTTCGACGGCAGGCTGCCGTTCGAGCGCGTGACCGCCGACCTCGGCGCGATGCCGCCGGCGCCGCTGAAGATCATGATGAACGTGGCCAACCCCGAGCGCGCGTTCGACTTCGCCATGCTGCCCAACGCCGGCGTCGGCCTCGCGCGGCTGGAGATGATCATCGCCAGCCACATCGGCCTGCATCCCAAGGCGCTGATCGAATACCGCCAGCAGGACGCCGAAACGCGCCGCCGCATCGACGAACGCATCAACGGCGCCGACCCGGTCGGGTTCTACGTCGACCGTCTGGCCGAAGGCATCGCGACGATCACCGCCGCGTTCGCGCCGAATCCGGTCATCGTGCGCCTGTCGGACTTCAAGTCCAACGAATACGCCAACCTGATCGGCGGTGCGCGCTACGAGCCGCACGAAGAGAATCCGATGATCGGCTTCCGCGGCGCGGCACGTTACGTCGATCCGTCGTTCCGCGACTGCTTCGCGCTGGAATGCCGCGCGATGAAGCGCGTGCGCGAGGAAATGGGCCTGACCAACGCCTGGGTCATGATTCCGTTCGTGCGCACCCTGGAGGAAGGCCGCCGGGTCATCGACGTGCTGGCCGAGAACGGCCTCAAGCGCGGCGAGAACGGCCTCAAGCTCATCATGATGTGCGAACTGCCGTCCAACGCGCTGCTGGCCGACGAGTTCCTTGAAATCTTCGACGGTTTTTCGATCGGCTCCAACGACCTGACCCAGCTGACCCTGGGCCTGGACCGCGACTCGGCCATCGTTTCGTACCTGTTCGACGAGCGCAACGCCGCGGTCAAGAAGCTGCTGTCGATGGCGATCCAGACCGCACGGACCAAGGGCAAGTACATCGGCATCTGCGGCCAGGGCCCGTCGGACCATCCGGACCTGGCCCTGTGGCTCATGGAGCAGGGCATCGAGTCGTTGTCGCTGAATCCCGACACGGTCGTCGACACCTGGCTCAAGCTGGCCCAGTCCAAGGGCTGATCGCCGGTTCGCGCGAGCGCGGGCGCCCTGCCCGCCTCGCGCGGCTGCGACCGGCGACTGCCGCGCCATCGGTCGTCGCCGCGATTGGCGTCGCCGCGTTCGTCGCCGATCATCGCCATTGCGCCTGTCGCCACGACCGGCGCGCATCGTTTCCCTCCCGACAAAGACGCCGCCATGCGCCTCTGGATCGACGCCGACGCCTGTCCCAACGTCATCAAGGACATCGTGTTCCGCGCGGCCGACCGCGTCGGCATAGAGACTGTCTTCGTCGCCAATCAGCTCATACGCACGCCGCCGTCGCCGCATATCCGCTCACTGCAGGTGCCCGGCGGACTGGATGCGGCCGACGAAGCGATCGTGGAGCGCGTCCAAGCCGGCGATCTCGTCGTCACGGCCGACATACCGCTGGCCGACAAGGTCATCGCCAAGGGCGCGCTCGCGCTGAATCCGCGCGGCGAGCTGTATACGGCCGACAGCATTGCCCAGCGCCTGAGCCTGCGCAATTTCATGGACGAGCTGCGCGGCGCCGGCATCAATACCGGCGGACCCGCCGCACTGCATGCGCGCGACCGCCAGGCGTTCGCGAACCAGCTCGACCGCCTGCTGACGCAGCGCTTCGTGCCGTCTCGGCCGGCGCAAGGCTGATACTGCGTCCCATTGAAATTCTGCGGGAGCTGAAGCCGTAGTCGACGTTCGCGGCGCGGGGAAGCCTCGATGATGCGCTTCGCTGCGTTCACCGCAACCTGCCGGCCGAAATCCAATCGGCTTTTCGCGATGCCGTCTGCGACAGACCGTCGCTGCGCGCTCAGCGTCGCTTGCGAAAGAACGCCCGCAGCAGGTCGCCAGCCTCCTCGGCTGCAACGCCGCCGCGCACGGCGATGCGATGGTTGTGCCGCTCCGAGATCAGGGTGTCGAACACGCTGCCGGCCGCTCCGGTCTTAGGATCGGCTGCGCCATAGACCACACGCGCGACGCGCGCATGGATCATCGCCATCGCGCACATCGCGCAGGGCTCCAGGGTCACGTACAAGGTCGCGCCCGGAAAGCGGTAGTTGCCCTGGCGCCGGCCCGCATCGCGCAGCGCCTGGATTTCCGCATGCGCACTCGGATCATTGAGGCCGATGTTGTGGTTGTGGCCTTCGCCGATCACCTGGCCGTCCAGCACCAGCAGTGCGCCGACCGGCACTTCGCCGTGCGCGTCCTCGGCCTGCCGCGCGAGCGCCAGCGCCTGCCGCATCCAGTGCAGATCGGTGTCGTCGTCGGAATCGGTCACGCCCGGAAATCTCGGCAACGGCGGCGGGGCGCGCATCATAGCCGATGGTGCCGCGGCGCTCACTCGGGCGCATCGCCGGCGAGCCAGCGGTGCTGGGCCGCGCGCAGACGGCCGAAGCCGGCGACGAGCTGAGCCCAGGCGATGCGGTCCAGACCGGCCGGCCGGGCGATCGCACCGAGGCGCCGGCGCAGCGGTGCGCCGGCGAACACCACGGCATTGCCGCCGTCCTCGTCGTCGGCCACGAAGACCGCGTCGTCGAAGCAGCGACGCAGATGGCGCAGCAGCGTGCCGAAACCCGCATCGCCGCGGTCGACATTGACGACGAGCACGCCGCGCGGACGCAGCGCCGTGCGGCAGGCCGCGGCAAAGCGCGCCGAACGCAGACGCGCCGGCATGCCGGCTTCGTCGTAGCCGTCGAGCAGGATCGCATCGAATGCCCGCGTCTGCGCCGCGACGAAGGCCGCGCCGTCGCCGAGGCGTATGCACAGGCGGCGGTCGTCGCGCGGAATCGCGAACGCGTCGCGCAGCGCGATCACGCGTGCATCCAGTTCGACCACGTCCAGCCGCGCGCGCGGCAGATGGCGCCGGCAGAACTTGACCAGCGAACCGCCGCCGAGGCCGATTGCCGCGATGCGCCGCGGCTGCGCGCCGAACAGCAGGAAACCCATCATCAGGCAGGTGTAGTCGAACACCAGCGCGTCGGGTTCGGCCAGGCGCATGCGGCTCTGCACGCGCGCCGGTCCGAAATGCAGCGAGCGCAGGCCGCCGGCGTCGACGACGTACGGCGCGCCGCCGCGCCGGCTCATGCGCCTGCCGCCTCGGCCGGGCCCGGCGAACGCGGCCGGCGCCGTCGCGGCGTATCCATCGCGCCGCTCGCGGCCGCACTCAGGATGCGTCGGAACGTCGGGCATTCCAGATGGCTGGCCGCGCGGCACTCGGCCGCATGGCGCAGGCCGTCGCGGATCGCCGCGAGCCGGCGCAAGGTGCGGTCCAGCTCGTCAGCCTTCGCGGTCAGCGCACGCCGGTCTATGCGCAGCCGGCCGTCCGGCGCGAACATCTGTGCGATCTCGTCCAGCGAGAAACCGGCGGCCTGCCCCAGCGCGACCAGGGCCAGCCGCTCGAGCACGCCGGCGTCGAACAGACGGCGCAGGCCGCTGCGGCCGACCGATGCGATCAGGCCTTTCTGCTCGTAGTAGCGCAGGGCCGACGCGCTGACGCCGGAACGCCGCGCGACCTCACCGATGTCCAGCGTCTGCATGGCCTTGACTTGAAGTCGACTTGAACTGGCAAAGTCTAGCGCAGACGACTTCCCGGACTGCGAGGAAACTCCGATGAACGATACATCCACACCCGCCAGGACCCAGCTCGAACTCTGGGACGGCGCCACCGGCCAGGCCTGGGTCGACAACCAGATCTTGCTCGACGCGATGCTGCAGCCGTTCGAGGACCTGCTCGTCGACACGCCAGCCGCCGCCGGCGCGGCGCAGGTGCTCGACATCGGCTGCGGCACCGGTGCCGTCGCCCGCGCCATCGCTCGGCGTCTCGGGCCGGACGGTCGCTGCGTCGGCGTCGACATCTCCACGCCAATGATCGCGGGCGCTGCGGCCAGAAGCGACGATCCGCGCCTGAGCTTCGTCTGCGCCGACGCGCAGACCCATGCATTCGCCGCTGAAAGCTTCGATCTGCTGGTCTCGCGCTTCGGCGTGATGTTCTTCACCGAGCCGGAAACCGCCTTCGCGAATCTGCGCCGCGCCGCGCGCGCCGGCGCGACCCTGCGCTGCGTCGCCTGGCGCAGCGCCGAGGAGAATCCGTTCATGACCACGGCCGAACGCACGGCCGCACCGCTGCTGCCGGACCTGCCGCCGCGGCGCGCCGATGCGCCGGGACAGTTCGCGTTCGGCGACGCCGCCCGCGTGCGCGGCATTCTCGAACGGTCCGGCTGGAGCGCCATCGACATCCGGCCGATCGAGCGTGTCTGTCATCTCCCTGCAAGGTCGCTGGCCACGTACGTGAGCCGGCTCGGTCCGGTCGGCCTCGCGCTGCAGCGCGCCGACGAGGCTACCCGCACGCGCGTCGTCGCAGCCGTGCGCGCGGCTTTCGACGGCTTCGTGCATGGCGAGGATGTGCGCTTCACCGCGGCCTGCTGGCTGATCGAGGCCCGCGCCGGCGCAGCGACGGTCACTGCGCATGTCTGAGCCATTGCCGCTGCCGTATGCGGCCGTGCTGCTCGGCATCGGCGCAAGCCTGTTCATCGACGCCTGGACTGCGCTGCGCCGCCGCCTGTTCGGCATTCCGGCGCTGGACTACGCCCTGGTCGGGCGCTGGCTTGCCCACCTGCCGCGCGGACGCTTTCGTCACGCTTCCATCGCAGCAGCCGGCACCGTGCGCGGCGAAGCACTGCTCGGCTGGACCGCGCACTATCTGATCGGCATCGCGTTCGCCGCGGCGCTGCTGCTCGGTGCCGGCGCCGGCTGGCTGCGCGATCCGACACCCGGACCGGCGCTGCTGGCCGGTCTCGTCAGCACCGCGGCGCCGTTCCTGCTGCTGCAGCCGGGCCTGGGCGCCGGCATCGCCGCGGCACGCACGCCACGGCCGTGGCAGGCGCGCGCGCAGACCGTGCTGACGCATGCCCTGTTCGGTCTCGGCCTGTATCTGACGGCGCTCGCGGCAAATCTGCGCAACCCGTTCTAGCCGCCGCCGCGGTCGACGACGGTCGGCCGGTCGGGCGACGAATCGCGCGGCGGCGACATCATCGTGCGGCAGATCGCGCCACGGCCGCGACCTTTCTGCGATGCTGCCGCGTAGCCGCAGCGGAGCCCGTCGTGAACGTACTCGTCACCGGTTCGTCGGGGCGCATAGGCCGCGCGATCTACGTGGCCCTGACGCGCAAGGGGGTGCAGGTACGCGGCTTCGACCGCCATCCATCCTCGACGGCCGACATCGTCGGCGACCTGCTGTCGCCGGTGCTGCGGCGCGACGCGCTGGCCGGCGTCGACGCCGTCATACACGTCGCGGCGCTGCATGCGCCGCACGTCGGCCATCTGCCGGATGCGGAATTCCAGCGCAGCAACGTCGACGGCACGCGGGCCTTGCTCGAAGCCGCCGCAGCGGCCGGCCTGCGCCGCATCGTCTTCACGAGCACGACGGCGCTGTACGGCGCTGCAGCCACGCCAACCGGCCGCGCCGGCTGGGTCGACGAAACGCTGACGCCGATACCGCGCACGATATATCACCACAGCAAGCTCGCGGCCGAGCAACTGCTCATCGAAGCGGCCGGACAAGGCGGACCGTCCGTGCGCATCCTGCGCATGTCGCGCTGCTTTCCGGAGGCGGCGGACCGCATGGCCGTCCATCGCCTGCATCGCGGCATCGACGCGCGCGACGTCGCGGCAGCCCACATCGCCGCGCTTGCCGATACGGATGACGCCGCCGCCGCGACCTGCCTGATCTCCGCTGCCACACCGTTCCGGCGCGAAGATGCACAGGCGCTCTGGGACAATGCGCCGCCCGTGATCGCCGAACGCGCACCGGCGCTGGCCGCCGCGTTCGCCGCGCGCGGCTGGGCACTGCCGCCGCGCATCGACCGCGTCTACGACGCGGCGCGGGCGGTCGCGAAACTCGGCTGGCGGCCGCGCCACGGCTTCGACGAGGTGCTCGCGCAGTACGACGCCGAATCCCCGGAAGTGCTGATGCCCGACGCCGCGCGCGGCAACGCCGAAGACTGAATCGCCAAGACGCGGCGAACGGCCTGCCTCGCCACGCCGCCTCGATCCTTCGTGCCGCCGCAACCACGGCGACGCATCGTGCAGCGAAAAGCGCATTCGCCGCATAAGCGCGGATCGCTGCCGCGCTGCTATGCTCGCCGCGCAGAGCCGTTTCCTTGCGTGGAGGGATTGCGCATGAGCCACCCGTCTCCCACCGGCGATACCCGTGTCGCGGTGTTCGTCGACTGCGACAACGTCGCGCCGGAAATCCTCGAACACGCGTTGCTGATGGCGGCCCAGTTCGGCCGCGTCGTGCTGCGCCGCGGCTACGGTACGCGCGAGACCCTGGCGCACCGCTGGCAGGAAGCGCTGGTGCGCTTCGCCTTCACACCCTGCCTGCAATACCCGTATGCGGCTGGCAAGAACACGGCCGACATCGCGCTGGCGCTGGATGCGCTCGAAGCCCTGTTCGATCGCCGCGCCGACACGTTCTGCCTCGTCACGAGCGATTCGGACTTCGCCCATCTCTGTCGCAAGCTGCGCGAGCGCGGCGCCACGGTCTGCATCGTCGGCGAACCCAAGACCCCCGACGCGCTGCGCAACGCCAGCGACCAGTTCTTCGAATGGGCACGGCGCGAAGCCGAAGCCGCCGCCGGCCCAGCCGCGCCGGCAGCCACGACGCCGAAGGACACGAAGACACCGGCGAAACCGGAAGCAAAGCCCGCAACCAAGCACAGTCCGGCCTTCGTCGTCGACGCGGTTTCGCTGCTCGCCGCCGACACCTCCGACGGCAAGGTGACCCTGAGCGCGCTGGGCCAATACCTCAAACGCACCGATCCGGCCTTCTCGCCGAAAACCTACGGCCATTCCAGCCTGCTGAACCTGATCAAGGGCTACGACCGGCTGGCGCTGCACCAGGGCGAAGGCGGTCACTGGTGGGTCGGACCGGCGGTGAAGAACAAGGCCCCCAAGGAAACCAGGGAAAAGAAGAAGAACACCGTCTGAGGCGGTGAACTCCTTCGGTCCCTGCCGTCACGGAGACCCGGACGCCGTGCACAATGCCGAAACACTGGACGCGCTGTTCGCCCTGCTGCGCGAGATGACCCTGGACCGGCGCAAGAGCGATACCGAAAAAAAGCGCACGGTGTTTCATCGGTTGGAATTGATCACCGTAACCGGTTATTCCACCTCGGCGCTCATACTGGCTGTTTCGCTGGGCATGGACCGAAACCTGTCGTCTGCCTTCCTCGCCTTCGTGGGTTTCGTGAGTGCGGCCGGCGCAATCGTGTTCGGCGTAGCTTTCGTACTGATCGCCCTCGCGCATCAGGCCTGGGATTTGTGGCAATCGCGCAAGCGACCTTACGAAAACCTGTTTGCACTGCTTCAGATCGACTTGCAAGCCGATACCCGTTACCTGATCAAGCTTGCGGCTTACGACAAGGCAACGCTGCAATACGCACTGCTGCAATACCATCACCAGTGGAACACCATCGACAGCCGCCTGAGTCTGCTGATCGGCGACCTGCGCAAGGTCGGCTTTTTTCCGGCTTTCGCTGCGTCGGCCGTCTCTGCGTCGATGCTGCTCAAGAACGACAGCAGCCTTTGGCTATGGCTGCCGCTGCTCGTGCTGGCCACCCTCCAGGTGCTGCTGTTTCCGCTGCACGTGAACCGCGAACGACCGCAACAGGTCGCCGAACTGCTGCGCTTTGCAATCGAACATGCCACGGCGTCTCCGGCAACCGCGACTGTCGCCGAAATAACGACGAGCGCCGCTGTCGAAACGACCGAGGTTGTGCTCACGGCCGCATTGCCAGTTCCACCGTCCACCGCGGCGACGCGGCCGGCGACCGCGCTGCCAGCGGCACCGTCGATGACCTGAGCGCAGCGCAGGTCGCCCTGCGCATCACGCCTGAGTCAATCGATGCATGCGCGCAGGAACAATCCGAGTCCGCTAGCGACCATCACGGTGCCGCTGATCTGCGCCCTGCGCGCACCATCCGGCAGCAGCCGTTCGGCACTGATGGCCACGGTCGCCAGCAGCATCGCGCGCCAGTCCATGACGCCGACCGCGAGTTGCGCCGCGGTGAAGCCGGCGCAGCCGCCGATGCAGTCCAGGCCGAGCCGCCAGCCATGGCGCCAGGCCGCCGCCGCATCGGCGCGCCGGTACGGCGAAGGCGGTGCCGTCGCGCGGCAGCAGGCCAGCCGGCGCCGTTTCCACGCGCTGAATTGCAGCAGCCCGGCAAGCAGCAGGACGACCGCCGCCGCCGCCGGCGCCGCGCGGGACAGCGCCGGCGATTGCATCAGCAGCGCGGCAAACGCGAGGCCCGGCGGATGGATCAGCAGCCCCAGCATGGCCCAGACCGCGAAATACGCGACACCGGCGACGGCGCAGAGCCGTCCGGCCTGCGCGCCGCCGGCACCGGCGACGGCCGTGCGATAGCGCCAGAGCGCAGGCGCGATGACCGGCAGCATCATCGCCAGCATCATCGGCGTCCACATCGCAACGAATGCCGCATTGGCAGCAAGCATGCTCTGGCCGCGCATGCGCATCCAGGTCATGTCCATGTGCCAGCCGCCCGGCATGGCCATGGCGGGCATGTCCGCCATGGCCAAGCAGCCGCAGGCAGTCGCTGCGACGCCAGCGCTGAACAGCAGCGCCGTGATCACAAGGAAACCCGCTGCTCCTCGCACTGGCGCAACGTCGCGCGGTGCGAAGGCAGGATTCCGCACCGTGCGAATGCTCACGACACGTACTCGTCGCGACGCCGCCACCAGATACCGTGCTCGTTGCGTCCGAGCGGCGCACGATCCAGCCACTGGTACATGCCCCAGAGGCCGTCGATTCCGCGCGCATACGTGGAATACGTGTGATAGACCGCATCGCCTTCGCGCACGAACGTGCTCATGCCGGGCCGGTCGCGCGTGAATGTCGCCGCGTCGGTGCCGGTCTGCGCGGCGATGAGCTGGAGCGGGCCCGGCGCCTCGTCGCAAGCCGTGCCGTTCGACGCGCAGGACTTGGCCGCGGCGGCCTGCAGCGGCGGCTCGCGCCGGTAGTTGTACTCGATGCCGCCTTCGCGCTGCTGCGCCGCGGTGAACGCGACATGGAAATCGAAATTGAACGCGCCGTCGCCGGCCGAGGCCCACGGAAACGACCAGCCCATGTGCCGGCGATAAGCCAGCAAGGCCGCCAGCGGCGCACGCGAAACCGCCATCAGGGTGACGTCGTGATGGGCCAGATGCACGGCGAAGCCGTCGAAGCCGTCGGCGATGGCCGAACAGGAAGGACAGCCCGCCGTATAGTCGGGCCCGAACATGAAGTGATAGACCAGCAGCTGCGAGCGGCCGCCGAACAGCTCGGCCAGGCTCGCGCTGCCCTGCTCGGTGTCGAAACGGTAGTCCTTGTCCACACGTACCCAGGGCAGCTGCTGGCGCTGCCGCGCGAGCTCGTCGCTGCGCCGCGTCAGTTCCTTCTCCTGCGCGAACAGCTCCAGTCGTGCCGCAAGCCATTCCTGCCGTGTGCCGATCCTGCGCGTCGTCGTCATTGTCGCGATCTCCGTCTGCCCGCAGCCCCGATGGCCGCCGTCGTTGCGCTAGATTGAGCGCCGCGATGCGCAGGGAGGGAGTGACAAATGTGGCGGGATTGCTATGGACTCGCTGATCACGGCCGCGGCGCAGGCGCTGGCCGCCGGTGACGCGCTCGGCGCGCTGCGGCGCGTAGCCCTGCGCGAGGACGCGCCGGCGCTGGCCCTGCGCGGCATCGCGATGGCCCAGCTCGGCGATCTCGCGCGCGCCCGTGCGCTGGTGCGCCGGGCCGCACGTGCGTTCGGTCCGCGCGCGCCGCGCGCCCGCGCGCGCTGCATCGTGGCCGATGCGGAAATCGCGCTCGCGGCGCGCGACCTGGACTGGCCGGCCGTGGCGCTGGAAAGCGCGCGCGCAACCCTGGCCGCGCACGGCGAACATGCGAATCTCGCCCACGTGGGTTGCCTGGAACTGCGCCGGCTGCTGCTGATCGGGCAACTCGACGAAGCCGAGCGCCGGCTCGCGGCATTCGATCCGACGCCACTGACGCCGCCGTCGCGCGCCGCCTACGAGCTCGTCGTTGCCGGCATCGCGCTGCGCCGGCTGCGCACCGGTGCCGCTCGACGGGCGCTGGGCCAGGCCGCGCGCGCCGCCGAACGCGCCGGCATTCCGGCGTTGCACGCCGAGGTCGAACAGGTCCGCCGCAGTCTGGACGCGCCGGCGGCCCGGCTGATCGCGCGCGGCGCACAGCAGTTGCTGCGGCTGGACCAGGTCGAAGCTCTGCTCTGCGCCGATCGCCTCGTCGTCGACGCCTGCCGTGGTCTCGTCTGCACCCCGCAGACCCGCGTGTCGCTGGTGCGGCGTCCGGTGCTGTTCGCGCTGGTCCGCGCGCTCGCCGAAGCCTGGCCCGCCGATCTCGATCGCGACACGCTCGTGGCGCGCGCCTTCCGCGCGCGCCGTGCCGACGAATCGCATCGTGCGCGCCTGCGCGTGGAAATCGGCCGGCTGCGCCGCGCAGTGCGCGCGCTGGCCGACATCAGGGCAACACCGCGCGGCTTCGTGCTCGTGCCCCGCAACGCGGCCGAACCCGCCGTGCTCGCACAGCCCACGGACGAAACGCACGCGGCCGTGCTCGCACTGCTCGCCGACGGCGAGTCCTGGTCGAGCTCGGGGCTCGCCCTCGCGCTCGGCGCCAGCCAGCGCTCGGCACAACGCGCGCTGGAAACACTCGCTGCCGCAGGAAAGGTGCAGCCCCTGGGCCACGGCCGCGCGCGGCGCTGGCTGATTCCCGCCCTGCCCGCATTCGCGACGATCTTGTTACTCCCGGCGCCGCCGGGCGGCGACTAGCATGGCCGCACCTTCTCCGCCGCAGGACCTGCGCCATGAATCGACCGACTGCCGAAATCCTCCGCGAATATGGCCCGTTCGCCGACGCGCCGAGCATCCATGGCGTGACCTATGACGGCCATCAGGTCTGGTTCGCCGCCGGCGACGCGCTGAACACGCTCGATCCCGACAGCGGCGACACGCGGCGCGCGTTCGACGTCGCTGCGCATGCCGGCACCGCCTTCGACGGCGAGCACCTGTTCCAGATCGCCGAGGACCGCATCCACAAGATCGACCCGCACAGCGGCCGCGTGCTCGCGACGATTCCGGCGCCCGGCGGCGGCGGCGATTCGGGCCTGGCCTGGGCCGAAGGCACGCTCTGGGTCGGCCATTACTGCGAGCGCCGGATCTACCAGGTCGATCCCGATACCGGCGCCGTACTGCGCACCCTGGAATCCAACCGCTTCGTCACCGGCGTGACCTGGGTCGACGGCGAACTCTGGCACGCGACCTGGGAAAACGACGAAAGCGAACTGCGCCACATCGACGCGCACAGCGGCGAGGTGCTCGAAAGCCTGCAGATGCCGGCCGGGGCGCATGTCTCCGGCCTCGAATCCGACGGTGCCGGCCGCTTCTATTGCGGCGGCGGGCCCAGCGGCAAGATTCGCGCCGTCAAGCGGCCGCGGCGTGCGCGCGCATCCGCTGCAGCGCGCGAGGCCGGCGGCAAACCGGCCTAGCCAGCCCCAGGTTCGGATGCCGAGGCGAACGCTCCGCCATCCGAACGCGCAGGCGCCCGGCGATGCCTGCGAAGCGACGTCACTGGCTCGTCGGTTTCGCCAGCAGCTGATCGCGTATCGCCGCACCGACAGCCGCGGCCGACTGCGGGTTCTGTCCCGTGACGAGACGCCCGTCGACGACGACCTTGGCGGTCCAGTCCGGCGCCGGATGATGCACGGCGCCGCGCCGGGTCAACGTGGTCGCGAGCAGGAACGGCACGACCGTATCGAGCCTGACCGCACGCTCCTCGCTGTCGGTGAACGCGCTGAGATTCCTGCCGGCGACGAGATACGACCCGTCGGCGAGCCTGACGTTGACCAGCGCGGCCGGGCCGTGACAGACCGCGCCGACCACACCGCCGGCCTCGTAGATCGCCTGCGTCACGCGCGGCACGTCGGGGCTGGTCGGGAAATCCCACATCGCGCCGTGACCGCCGGCGAAGAAGATCGCCGAGTACCTGGCCGCATCGACGTCGCCGAGGCGCCGCGTGTGGCGCATGGCGTCGCGGAACGTCGCGTCGTTCCAGTAGCGCGCGTTGACCGCGTCCTTCAGATCCAGCCCGTCCACCGGCGGTTCGCCGCCCTGGATGGAGGCGAATTCGACCGCGATGCCGGCGTCCTGCAGTTCGGCCAGCGGATGCGTGACTTCGCTGAGGTAATAGCCGGTCGCCTCGCCGGTGCTGCCCTTCGTGCCGTGGCTGGTCAACACGAACAGGACGGGTTTGATGTCGGTGCGGGCAGCGCTGCTCCTGCTGGCCTTGTCTCCTTCGGACATGGGGTCGGCCGGCGTACTGGCCGGAATGGGGGCGGCGATCGCGAACAACAGCAGCGGCAGCAAGTGGCGCAGGGGCTTCATGGGGCTCTCCGGGTCAGCTCAGGAGCGCACTGTATTACCGACTCGCCAGCCGATAAATTGGTCAGCCAGACATTCATTTGTTCCCAGGAAGACAAGATGAGTCGTCAATTCGACTACCTCGGCGATGTGGAAGCCTTCCTGGCCGTGGCCGAGCACGGTTCGTTCACGGCCGGCGCGGTCGCGCTGTCGACGACGGCCTCGGTGCTGAGCCGCGCCGTGACGCGGCTGGAAGCGCGCCTGGGCAACCAGCTGCTGCGTCGCACGACGCGCCGCCTCGGGCTCACCGAAGCCGGCCGCGTGTATCGGGAACAGGTGCGCACCGCATTCGCGCTGCTCGACGAGGCCGAGCGCGATGCCCAGGGCCGGCAGGCCGAACTCCGGGGACGCGTGCGCCTGAGCGTGCCGACCACCTACGGCCACTATCGTCTGCCGCCGCTGCTGGCGCCGTTCGCACGCCGGCATCCGGCGGTGCAGGTCGAGCTCAACATCACGAACCGCAACGTCGACCTCGTCGCCGAGGGTTTCGACCTCGCGATACGCCTGGGCCAGTTGCCCGACAGCGGACTGGTCGCACGCAAAGTGGAAGATGCTGCACTTTGTCTCGTCGCCGCACCGGCCTATCTGCGCGAAGCCGGCACGCCGCAGACGCTGGACGATCTGCGCCGCCACGCCTGCCTGCCGTTCGTCATGCCGAGCACGGGCCGCATCGCCGCGTGGGCGTTCAGGGACGGCGGCAACGACGTCGACTGGCTGCCGTCGCCGGCGATCCAGGTGTCCGACGACGTGCTCGGCGTCGTATCGCTGGCCCGGCACGGGCTCGGCATCTGCCAGAGCTACGACTTCATCGTGCGCGAGCTCGTCGAACGCGGCGACCTCGTCGAGCTGCTGCCGCAGCTGGGCGGACGCACACGGCCGTTCTCGGTCGTCCATGCGCCGCACCGCCGCCAGTCGGCCGCGGTACGGGCGCTGATCGAGGTGCTGACGGCCGGGACGGCAGCATCCGCGGCGGCCGCAAACGACTGATCACGGCGATCGGCACCCTGGGCCGCGGCAGATACCAGCCGATCGTCCGGACCGCCGACCGCCTGCGCGGTGCGGCATCCGGTCGCCCGGGAGCCGAGCCTCATGACGTGGCCGCGCAGCCTGCAGCGCGAGGCGCCAGGACCGCTGGACTGGATCGGTCCGCGTTTCGCCGCAGCCTTGATTTCAAGAGGGTGCACCGCCCACCGGCACGGACTTCCCTGTCGTGACCTGCATTGACGCAATTGCGGAGCTGCCGGAACATCCGATGGCTTTTCCCCGTCCGGGGACCGACCAGCGCCGGGGCTCGCCCATGCGAACGATCGCAACCCATCTGATGCTGCTGGCCGCCCTGGTCCTTCCTGTCGCGTCGTTCCTGCTGCTCTTGCGCATGGATCGCGGCGCCCTGCTCCCGGCCGTCGTTTCCATTGCCGCCGGATGGGCGCTGAACGTGATCTGGGCCGGGACCGCCGATCCCCGGAACGGCGAGAACTACCGCTCGATCGCCACGCGTTTCGGCTGGGCCTGTCCCGCCGTACTGGTGTTCGCGACCTGGGCAGTCCGGCATTTCGCGTTCAGCGCTTCCCCGTAGACCCGGCCCTTCATCACCGTCAAGGCGCCCAGGGATGCCTTGATTCAGTCCTCAGGCACCGAACGATCCCGCCCCATGACCGACCCGCAAACGCCTTTCTGCGCCCTCTATCGCTGGCGTCTGCATCCCGGCGCAGAAGAGGCTTTCGTGCAGGCCTGGTCGCGCGTGACCCAGCTGCTGCGCGCCGAGCGCGGCTCGCTGGGATCACGCCTGCACCGCGGCCCGGACGACGTCTGGTACAGCTACACGCAATGGCCGTCCGCCGCCGCCAAGGCGGAAGGTCTCGCCCTGCCGTCGGTGGACCCGGAAGCCTGGCAGCGCCTGCGGGAAGCGATCGCGGAGAGCCTGCCCGAGATCGTCCTCGAACCGGTTTCGGATCATCTGGCCCCGCTGCCCCGATTCGGCGACTGAGGATTCGACCTGCCGGCGCCGCGCGGCGCTGCGCCATCGTCGCGCCCTGTCGAATTCTGGTGCGGCCGTTCGTCGCAACGGTAACGGCGGCCCGCGAGCCGCCTTCACTCGGGAGTCCGCCACGATGACCATCGTCATTACCGCGTTCGAACGCTCGCCCGACGGCGGCAAGGGGCTGGCGCGCGACACACGCGTGCGCTGGGCGCTCGAAGAAACCGGCCAGCCCTGCGAGGTCCGCCTGGTTTCGTTCCAGGCGATGAAGGAGCCCGCGCACCTGCGCCTGCATCCGTTCGGTCAGATTCCGACCTACGAGGAAGGCGATCTCGTCCTGTTCGAAACCGGGGCCATCATCCTGCATCTCGCCCAGCGTCATACGGGCCTGCTGCCCGGCGACGCCGACGCGCGCGCGCGGGCCGTCGCGTGGATGTTCGCCGCGCTCAATACCGTGGAACCGCCCATCCTCGACCTCGTCATCGCCCGGATCCACGAAGGCGACAAACCCTGGGCCGCGCAGCGCCTGCCGCTGGTCGAAGCACGCGTTCGCCAGCGGCTGGTTCAGCTGTCCGCCCGTCTCGGCGACGCGCCGTGGCTCGATGGTGGATTCAGCGCGGGCGATCTGATGATGGTGTCGGTGCTCCTGCGACTGAGAGCGTCGGGCATCCTCGACGAATTTCCGGATCTGGCCGCCTACGTCGCCCGCGGCGAAGCGCGGCCTGCCTATCGGCGCGCGTTCGCCGCGCAGTGGGCGATCAACGCCCCCCAGCCGCATGCCGGCTGAGCGCGTGTCGGAACTCAGCCGGCAAGCGAGGCCTGCAGCGCCGTCGCCAGCGCCGCATCGCCGCTGACGAGGTCGGCCCATTTGAGCTCGAGGCCTTTGCGCTTGCCTTTCGCAACGAGTTTCAGGCTGTCGGGGGTGATCGTCAGCGTATAGATCGCCTTGGCTATCGTCAGTTCGCGACGCAAGGGTTTGTCGAGCGGGGTCATGGGCGCCTCCGGGAGCGTGGAGAGGGACGGGGCGAGACGTTCGGGTTTTCCGCAACGTACCAGCGCCATGGATGTTCGACGGCTTTGGAAATGCCGATGCGGGGTCCTGCGGCGGGACAGGCGGGAGGCGGCACACCGTCGTCGAGGATGCGGATGCCCCGGTCTCCGTTGACCAGATCCGCGCCGTCCAGCGCGCGCGTGATGCCGAAGGCCTGCGCCAGGCGCGCAGGACCGCCGCCGATGTCGCGATCGCGACGAGGCCAGTTCCGCGCCTCGCGCATCGCATCGAGCCCCGCCACGGGTTCGATGGCGCGCAGCAGCACGCCGACGCCCTGGCCGATACGGCCGCAGACCGCATTCGCGCACCAGTGCATGCCATAGGTGAAGTAGACATACAGATGACCGCCGTCGCCGAACATCGTCGCATTGCGTGCCGTGGGGCCGGCGAAGGTATGAGCGGCCGGGTCCTCCTCGCCGCAGTACGCTTCCACCTCGACGATGCGCCCGACGCGGCCGTCATCTCTGGCCAGCAGCTTGTTCAGGAGATCGGGCGCCACTTCCCGCGGGTCTCGTCGGTAGAACGAGCGCGGAAGCGACTTCGCGGGCGAAGTCCGCCCCTTCACGGATGCTCTCCCGTTCGCCTGCCGGTGCGGCTGCGTCCTGCGCGCGTTTTCATTTCGTCGTTTCTCAGCGCAACGGATACCGGCACGGTGACACCGGACCGGCGCATTCTTGCCTTTCCCGGGTGAAGGCTTCAGCAAACCAGCAACGGGTCCAAACGTCGTTTGCGTCTTCGTGCCCGGAATGCGCAATCCGGTCGCGGAATTCTCCTGTCGGTTTTCGCCCGAATGACGTCCAACTGGACACTGGGCTCCACACGCCGCTGCGACTCCAATATCCTCCGACGTTCCGCTGCCCGTGGCATGCCGCAACCCGCAGCACGCGCCGGCCGCGGCATGGCGATTATTCGGATTGCGGCGCAAGCCGCGGAGACCCCATGAACGACATGCAGATACTGGCGCGCTACAAGGCCTGGGCGGACGAGGTCTTCCTGTCCGCGGTCTCGACGCTTCCGGACGCGGAACTCACCGCGCCGCGCCCGATCGTCTTCGGCAGCCTGATCCGCACGCTCCATCACTCCTGTGCGATGGACTACGTCTGGCAATGCCATCTGCTGGGCAAGCCGCACGGATTGACGACGCGCAATCCCGAGCATTGCCCCGGACTCGCGGAACTGATCGAAAAGCAGCGCACGATCGACGCGTGGTACGTGGGCTATGCCGATTCCCTCGCCGGCGACGAGTCCGCGCAGCCGGTCGAATTCGAATTCATCGGCGGCGGCGCCGGCCGCATGAGCCGGCGCGACATCATCCTGCATGTCGTCAACCACACCACGTACCACCGGGGGCATGCGGCGGGGATTCTCTACTACCTCGACGTTTTTCCGCCGACCACGGATCTGCCGGTATTCCTCCGGCAACATCCGACCGCCGGCGGCTGACGACCATACCCGGAAGCCCCCGGCCTCACTCCCACTCGATCGTCGCCGGCGGCTTGCCGCTGATGTCGTAGACCACGCGCGAGACGCCGCGCAGTTCGTTGATGATGCGGGTGGAGACGGTGCCGAGGAAGTCGTACGGCAGATGCGCCCAGTGGGCGGTCATGAAGTCGATGGTTTCGACCGCGCGCAGCGCGATGACCCATTCGTAGGCGCGCGCGTCGCCGACGACGCCGACGGACTTGACCGGCAGGAATACGGCGAAGGCCTGGCTGGTCCGGTCGTAGAGGTTATGGGCGCGCAGTTCGCGGATGAAGATGTCGTCGGCGCGCTGCAGCAGTTCCACGTACTCGGCCTTGACCTCGCCGAGTATGCGCACGCCGAGGCCCGGGCCCGGGAACGGATGGCGGTAGACCATCTCGCGCGGCAGGCCCAGCTCGACGCCGAGGCGGCGCACTTCGTCCTTGAACAGTTCGCGCAGCGGCTCGACGAGGCCGAGCTTCATGTGCTCGGGCAGGCCGCCGACGTTGTGGTGGCTCTTGATGACGTGGGCCTTGCCGGTCCTGGAACCGGCCGACTCGATGACGTCGGGATAGATCGTGCCCTGCGCCAGCCATCTGACGTCGGTCAGCTTGGCCGATTCTTCCTCGAAGATCTCGACGAACAGGCGGCCGATGATCTTGCGCTTGGCCTCCGGGTCTTCGACGCCGGCCAGTGCGGCGAAATAGCGTTCGGCCGCGTTGACGCGGATGACGTTGACGCCCATGTGCTCGGCCATCGTGGACATGACCTGGTCGCCTTCCTGCCAGCGCAGCAGGCCGGTGTCGACGAACACGCAGACGAGCTGGTCGCCGATGGCGCGCCGGAGGAGCGCTGCGACGACCGACGAATCCACGCCGCCGGACAGGCCCAGCAGCACCTTGTCGCTGCCGACCTGGGCGCGCACGCGCGCGGCGGCGTCCTCGATGATGTTGGCCGCCGTCCACAGGGTGCGGCAGCCGGCGATGTCGACGACGAAGCGGCGCAGCAGCTCCGCGCCCTGCTTCGTGTGCGTGACTTCGGGATGGAACTGCACGCCGTAGTAGCGGCGCGTTTCGTCGGCCATCGCCGCGTATTGCAGCGACTCGGTCGCGCCGGTCGCGACGAAGCCGGCCGGCAGATTCACGACGCGGTCGCCGTGCGACATCCAGACGTCGAGCGCGACCCGCGACGTCGCCGTCGCGGCGACGTTCTGCGCGGTCGAGCCCTGCACGCCCATCCAGGACTCGCCTTCGCCGTAGGCCGGCAGACTGCCGCTGTCGCTGGCCAGACCGCGGAACAGGCTGCAGGCCGTATCGGCGGCGACCCGGGCATAGCCGAATTCGCGGTGGTGGCCGCTCTCGACCTTGCCGCCGAGCTGCTCGGCCATGGTCTGCATGCCGTAGCAGATGCCCAGCACCGGCACGCCGAGATCGAACACGACCTGCGGCGCACGCGGCGAATTGGCCTCGGTCACCGATTCGGGCCCGCCTGACAGGATCACCGCACGCGGCGCGAACGCCGGGATTTCCGCGGGATCGTGATCCCAGGCCCAGATCTCGCAGTACACGCCGATTTCGCGGATGCGCCGCGCGATCAGCTGGGTGTACTGCGCGCCGAAGTCGAGGATCAGGATCTTGTCGTCGTGGATGTTTTGCATTGGGGCCGGGAATCGGGAATGGGGAATCGGGAATCGGAAAAGCGGAGCGCAGGCGTTCTCTTGCGTCATCGCAAATGGGCGGGAAAAGCCGAACGCGCCGCGCTGGCGCCTTCGACGATTCCCGATTCCCCATTCCCGATTCCCACTATCGTCTCGACTCAGTCGAGTCGATAGTTCGGCGCTTCCTTGGTGATCGCTACGTCATGCACATGCGACTCGCGCACGCCGGCGCTCGTGATGCGCACGAACTGTGGCTTGACGCGCAGTTCGTCGACGGTCGCGCAGCCGACGTAGCCCATCGACGCGCGCAGGCCGCCGACGAGCTGGTGCACGATGTTGCGCAGCGGGCCGCGGTACGGCACGCGCCCTTCGATGCCTTCGGGCACGAGCTTGTCGGCGTCGGCCTCGTCCTGGAAATAGCGGTCCTTGGAGCCCTTCTGCATGGCGCCGAGCGAGCCCATGCCCCGATAGCTCTTGTAGGAGCGGCCCTGATACAGCTCGACTTCGCCGGGCGCTTCCTCGGTGCCGGCGAACATGCCGCCGATCATCACGCAGGATGCGCCGGCGACGAGCGCCTTGGCGATGTCGCCGGAATAGCGGATGCCGCCGTCGGCAATCAGCGGCACGTTCGCGTCGCGCAGTGCCTCGGCGACCATGCTGACTGCGGAGATCTGCGGCACGCCGACGCCGGCGACGATGCGCGTCGTGCAGATCGAGCCCGGGCCCACGCCGACCTTGACCGCATCGGCGCCCGCATCGACGAGCGCGCGCGCCGCGTCGGCGGTGACGATGTTGCCGCCGATGACCTGCATCTCGGGGAACGTCTTCTTGACCCAGGCGACGCGGTCGAGCACGCCCTGGGAATGACCGTGCGCCGTGTCGACGACGATGACGTCGACGCCGGCTTCGACGAGCGCGGCGACGCGTTCCTCGGTGTCGCCGCCGACGCCGACCGCGGCGCCGACGCGCAGGCGCTCATGCTTGTCCTTGGCCGCGTTCGGGTTGTCGCGCGCCTTCTGGATGTCCTTGACCGTGATCAGGCCGCGCAGGCGGAAACCGTCGTCGACGACGAGGACCTTCTCGATGCGGTGCTTGTGCAGCAGCGCGAGCACTTCTTCCTCGTGCGCGCCTTCGTTGACGGTGATCAGGCGATCCTTGCGCGTCATGATGTGGCGCACCGGATCGTCCGGTTTCTTCTCGAAGCGCAGGTCGCGGTTGGTCACGATGCCGACGAGCTGTTCGCCGTCGACGACCGGCACGCCGGAGATGTTGCGGGCGCGGACGATCTGCATGACTTCGCGAATCGAGGTGTCCGGGCCTACGGTGATCGGGTCGCGGATCACGCCCGCCTCGAACTTCTTGACCAGACGGACTTCGGCAGCCTGGCGCTCGACGGGCATGTTCTTGTGGATGATGCCCATGCCGCCGCACTGGGCCATCGTGATGGCCAGCCGCGCTTCGGTGACGGTGTCCATCGCGGCGGCGAGGACCGGAATGTTCAGCCGTATGCCGCGGGTCAATCGGGTGGCGAGGCTGACGTCCTTGGGCAGGACGTTGGAATAGGCGGGAACCAGCGAGACGTCGTCGAACGTCAAGGCTTCAGCGAGGATGCGCATACGCTTTTGGACCGTCGCAAAAACGAGATTATACGGGAAGGTCCGGCGCTCTCAAATAACGCCGAGGCCGTCCTGGCCGGGCCTGCGAAATAAGTCCTGCATCGGCCGGATCAAGACGCCTGCGACCAAAGGCGAAGCGGGCGCGGCCGTTGCGGCGCAGTTTGAATGCGTCCACCAGGTGGCGGCACGTTCGGCCCCGGGCGCAGCGGCGCCGGCGTGCGCCGCGGGTTGCGGTGAGTGGCGCGGACCTCAAGGTCGCGGTCTTCGCCCGAATGGAAACCCGCATCGACGCTTCCGGGGCTTCTATCGGGCGCGGAACGCCGGAGCCGTCTGCAGGCCACGACGCGCCAACCGTTGCGCGCAGACATGGCACCGCGCTGTTGCGGTTCGCCGGCGGCTCACCGCAACGTCCGGTTTTCGATCACCGCGCGAGCCAGAGCGACAGGCCCGGCCAGTAGGTGATGATCAGGGTGGCCGCCAGCATGATCAGGAAGAACGGCACGGCCGCGCGGACCAGGGTCAGGACCGGCTGGCGGAAACGCGCGCTCGCGATGTAGAGGTTGATGCCCAGCGGCGGCAGGAAGATGCCGAGCTGCAGGTTGGCCAGGAAGATGATGCCCAGGTGCACCGGGTCGATGTCGTAGCTCTGCGCGACCGGCAGCACCAGCGGCACGAGCAGGATGATCGCGGGAAAGCCTTCGAGCAGCATGCCGAACACGAGCAGGAACAGGGTCAGCGCGAACAGGAACAGCCACTTGTTCTCTTTCGGAATGTAGGTCTGCAGCAGCTCGAACAGCTTGCCCGGCACTTCCGCGTCGATCAGGTAGTTCGTCACGGCCAGCGAGAAGCCGAGGATCATGACGATGCCGCCAACCAGCACCATCGCCTGACGGGTCACTCGCGGCAGCTCCGCGAGCTTGAGTTCGCGCCGGATCAGCACGTTGACGACGAGCACGTAGAGCGCAGTGACGGCGGCCATTTCCGAGGCGGCCAGGCGGCCCGAGTAGATGCCGATCAGGATCACGAACGGCAGCGGGATTTCCCAGGCCATGTCCTTGACCGCGGCCCATAGCTCCGCGCCGCTCGCGCGCCGGGCACGCGGCACGCCGCGCACGTGCCAGGCGCTGTAGGCGCTGAGCAGCGCGATGAAGATCAGGCACGGAATGATGCCGGCCTTGAACAGCGCGACGATGTCGAGCTTGGTGAACTGCTGCGCGATGACGCCGTACAGGATCAGCGGCATCGACGGCGCCAGCAGCAGGCCCAGGCCGCCCGACGCGGTGAGCAGGCCGAGACTGAACTGCTGGCCGTACTGGGCCTGGCGCAGCGCCGGATACAGCACGGCGCCCAGCGCGATGATGGTCACGCCGGTCGCGCCGGTGAACGCGGTGAACAGGGTGCAGGCGACGATGGCGACGACGGCGAGGCCGCCGGGCAGCCAGCCGACCAGGGCATTCGTCAGCCGCACCAGGCGCTGCGGCGTGCGGCTTTCGGCGAGGATGTAGCCGGCCAGCGTGAACAGCGGAATCGCGATCAGGCCGGGCAAGGTCGACAGACGATTGAACTCGCTGGCGACGATGCTGCCGCCGTCCTGTCCCGACAGATAGAAGCCGACCAGGGCGACTGCGCCGAGTATCGAGAACAACGGTGCGCCGAGCGCGGCGAGCAGGATCAGCACACCGACGATGATCCAGATCATGCGCCGGTCTCCGGCGCCGTTTCCGCCTGCGACGGCCGCGGCGGCGATACGGCGCGGATCAGGAAACGCAGCGCCATCACGCCGAAGCCCAGCGGCATGATCAGCTGCTGCACCCAGGCCGGTATGCCGGCGACCTCACCGGCACTGCTGCCGACATTCTCGCTGACCATCAGATAGCTGTACCACGCCATCAGCGCGCACAGCGCCGCGGCGAAGGCCAGCACCAGGAAGCGCGCGATGCGCAGCTTCGCACCGGTGACGAAGTGGGCGATGAAATCCAGGCCGATGTGCTGGTCCTCGCGCGTGGCGACGATGGCGCCGAGCATCGCGCCCCAGAAGAACAGGATCGCCAGCACCGGCTCGGCCCAGACGAAGCCGCTGTTGAACACGTTGCGCAACAGGATCTGCGTGCCGGCCAGCAGCACCATGGACACGACGAGCACGGTCAGCACCCAGTCCTCGATGCGATGCAGACGGGCGAGATGGCGCTGGTAGGCGGTAGTCATCGTGTCCTTCCGGAGCAGCGCTTACTTCTTGCGCACCGTGGCGATTTCAGCCTCGATGGCCGAGATGATCTCGGGCGACGGCGACTTCTCGCCGGTGATCTGCTTGGCCGATTCGGCGCCGATCTTCTGCCAGTTCGCGATTTCATCGGCGCTGGGTTCGTAGATCGCGATGCCCTGCTTCTTCAGCGCGTCGACGGCCTTGGTGTTGTCCTCGATGCCGATCTGGTCCAGCCGCACGAACGCCTTGCCGATTTCGTCCCTGAGCACGGCCTGATCGGCGGCGCTGACTTTGTCGAAGGCCTTCTTGTCCACAACCATGACGCCGACGACATAACTGACCGGCAGGTCGACGATGTGCTTGATCTTGGTATGCCACTGGAAAGCGATCGCGCCGGCGAAGGTGTTCGCGGCCGTGTCGATCAGGCCGGTCTGCAGGCTGGTGTAGACGTCGGCCAGCGGCAGCGAGATCGGCGTGACGCCGGCGGACTTGAACGCGATTTCGGCGATGAAGTCGCCCTGCGGCACCCACACCTTGGCGGCCTTGAGTTCGTCGCGCGTCTTTATCTCGCGCGTGCTCATGATGTAGGCGAAGCCGCCGCCGGACAGACCCAGCGCGACGAAGCCGTTCTTCTCGAAACCGGCCTTGACGCGCTCGTCGAACTTGGCGCGCACGGCATCGACTTCGGCCTGGGAGCGGAACAGGAACGGCAGGCTGTAGGCCTGCACGTCGGGATTGGCGTTGGCGATCTCGCCGCCGGTGAATGCGCCGCCCTGCAACTGGCCGATCTTGATCTTGCGCTGCACCGTGGCCGAATCGCCCATGACGCCGCCCGGGTAGTACTTGATCTCGACGCGGCCTTCGGTGCGCGCCTTGACCGCCTCGGCGCCGGCGCGCATTTCCTTCATCCAGGCCGTACCGTCGGGCGCCGTCGTCGCGATCTTGATGACTTCGGCCTGGGCGGCAACTGCCGCGAACAGGGCCAGCAGGGCGGACAGGCAGGACTTGCGCAGATTCATGTCGTACTCCCAGGGGCCTTCAGGCCCGGCGTGCAATGAGGCGATGCCGCCGCGGCGGCGTCAGAAATAATCCTTGCCGGAAGCCAGCAGCGCCTTCGCGCGCTGCTGCGCCAGCACGTTCATCAGGGTCATGCGCGGCGCTTCCGGCGCGGCGGCGATGACCTCGCCAAGCAAACGGTCGTGCAGCTCCTGGTCGAACACCAGCCGCGCGTAGTACTGCGCGTACAGGGTCTTGGCCATGAGGTTCCGGCCCTGCGACATGGCGATCGCGGTCTCGAACGCGGCCTTGCCGAGCTCGGGCTTGCCGCCGAGCTGGGCCGGGCGCAGCGACTGCAGCACGCCGAGCACCATGTGCGGCTCGCCGTCGGCGTAGTCCGGGTCCAGTGCGAGCACGCGCTCGACGAGCAGCTGCACCTTGGGCAGATCGGCGATTGCATTCCAGTCGCCGCTGTCCTGCTGGATGCGGCCGGCCCAGGCCGAGGCCAGGCCGTAGAGCAGGTCGATGTCCTTGATGCCGATCTTCGCGACCTCGCCCGACAGCGCGTCGAACGGCTGCTCGATCGCGCCGCACAGCGCCGCATTGCGCACGCAGGTCGCGCGCCGCGCATAGCTGAAGGCGCGGCCGGCCAGGCGCCTGGCGCGCTCGGGCTCGGCGACGAAGCCGCCCGCATAGGCGCCGTACAGCCTGGCCGCGGCGAGCAGCGTGCCGGCATTGTCCGGATCGCCCTCGATCAGCGCGTCGAGCAGCAGCAGATAGGCCGGCAGGCCCTCGCGCACGGTGTCCGGATCGTCCTGGTTCAGCATGGCGCCGCCGAGGTTGTCGGCGAAGTGCTGCGACGCCTTGTTGACGACGCCGGCGCAGCCGGCGAGCAGGGTCAGCGCAGCCATGCACAGCAGCAGCGGGAGTCGGTGCATCGGATTCATCGGTCGAAAAAGGTTTCTGCGGCTTCGAGTGTGTTTTCGATCAGGGTCGCGACGGTCATGCGCCCCACTCCGCCGGGCACCGGCGTGATCCAGGACGCGCGCTGCGCGGCGATGTCGAATTCCACGTCGCCGACGAGGCTGCCGTCGTCGAGACGGTTGATGCCGATGTCGATGACGATGGCACCGGGCTTGATCCAGCCGCCCTTGACCAGGCCCGGGCGGCCGACCGCGACGACGACGATGTCGGCCTGGGCGACGAAGCCCGGCAGGTCGCGCGTGAACTTGTGGCAGGACGTCGTGGTGCAGCCGGCCAGCAGCAGCTCCAGCGCCATCGGCCGGCCCACGTGGTTGGACACGCCGACGACGACCGCATGCTGGCCGCGCACCGGACGGTCGGTATGCGCGAGCAGGGTCATGACGCCCTTCGGCGTGCATGGCCGCAGTCCGCGCTGGCGCAGTACCAGAGCGCCTACGTTGGCGGCATGGAAACCGTCGACGTCCTTGCGCGGGTCGATGCGGTTAATCAGCGCGGTCGCGTCGATGTGTGCCGGCAGCGGCAGCTGCACGAGGATGCCGTGCACGCGCGCGTCGGCATTGAGCCGGTCGATCAGCGCATACAGCTCGGTTTCGGAGGTTTCCGCCGGCAGGTCGTAGTCGAACGAACGGAAGTCGACTTCCTTGCAGGCCTTGCGCTTGTTCTTGACGTAGACCGCCGATGCCGGATCGGCGCCGACGAGCACGACGGCGAGTCCGGGCTGCGACTTGCCGGCGGCGACGCGGGCGCTGACCCGGCCCTTGATGCGCTCCAGCAGTTCGTCGGCGATGCGTTTGCCGTCCAGTATCCGGGCGGTCATCGGTGAGCAGTTCCAGGTCCGGCCCGCGGCCGGCGATGCAGGGAGGTCACGCGGATTACGCCGGACGGAAGACGCCGGCCCGGCACGACAAGGCGCGCATTATCCATGTCCGGCGGGGCCGCCTCAAACCGCGCCGCGGCGGCGCTCAGCTACCATGCAGTTTTTCCACCCCGGAGCCGCCCATGTCCGCCACCGTCGAGCTCGAAGCTGCCGCGTTCCGCCGCCTGCTGGCCCATCTGAACGAACGCAGCGATGTACAGAACATCGACCTGATGATCACCGCCGGTTTCTGCCGCAACTGCCTGGCCGACTGGTACCGCGAAGCGGCCGCCGAGCGCGGTGTCGAGCTCGACAAGGATGCCGCGCGCGAGCGGATCTACGGCATGCCGTTCGCGCAATGGAAGGCGCAGCACCAGAAGGACGCCACGCCGGAACAGCTCGCCGCGTTCGAGCGCGCGCAGAAGTCGCATGGGTGAGGGGGCACGGTTGGCGTGATGGCTCAGGCGGAGCCGGGCTGGGGCTTGAACCCCATCCCCACCCATACCCTCCCCTTGAAGGGGAGGGTTTTCAAGGCGAAAGCACTGCTTTTAGCCCTCCCCTTCAAGGGGAGGGTATGGGTGGGGATGGGTTTCGCCTCGACAAGCGCGAGTCCCCCACCTCAAAGACTCAGGAAATCGCTTCCGCCCCGCCGAAATACGGACGCAGCACGGCGGGAATCGCGATCGAACCGTCGGCCTGCTGGTAGTTCTCCATGACCGCGATCATCGCGCGGCCGACGGCCACGCCCGAGCCGTTCAAGGTGTGCACGAGCTCGGGCTTGCCGGTTTCCGGATTGCGCCAGCGCGCGAGCATGCGGCGCGCCTGGAAATCGCCGCAGTTGGAGCACGACGAGATCTCGCGATAGGTGTTCTGCGACGGCAGCCAGACTTCCAGGTCGAAGGTCTTGGTCGCGGCGAAGCCCATGTCGCCGGTGCACAGCAGCATGCGCCGGTACGGCAGCTCCAGCGCTTCGAGCACCTTTTCGGCGCAGCGCGTCATGCGTTCGTGCTCGGCGTCGCTGTCGGCCGGCTTGGCGATGCTGACGAGTTCGACCTTCTCGAACTGGTGCTGGCGGATCATGCCGCGCGTGTCGCGGCCGTGCGAGCCGGCTTCGGCGCGGAAGCACATCGAATGCGCGGTATAGCGCTGCGGCAGCGAATCGGCCTCGACGATGCTGTCGCGCACGAGATTGGTCAGCGGCACTTCCGAGGTCGGGATCAGATAGCGGCGCGTCTCGCCGACGGCGGTCGCGAACAGGTCTTCCTCGAACTTCGGCAGCTGGCCGGTGCCCTGCATCGAATCGGCATTGACGATGAGCGGCACGTTGGTTTCGAGATAGCCGTGCTCGTTCGCGTGCAGGTCGAGCATGAACTGCGCTAGCGCACGATGCAGCTTCGCCAGTTCGCCGCGCAGCACGGTGAAGCGGGCGCCGGACAATTTCGCGCCGGCGTCGCCGTCGAGCCAGCCCTTGCGCGCGCCGAGATCGACGTGGTCGCGCACCGCGAAATCGAAGCGGCGCGGCGTGCCCCAGCGATGCTGCTCGACGTTGCCGGTTTCGTCGGCGCCGAACGGCACCGACGCCTGCGGCAGGTTCGGAATGCTCTGCGCGATCGCCGCGAGCTGCGCCTGCACATCGGCCAGGCGCGCCTCGTTGGCCTTGAGCGCATCGCCGATGCCGCCGACTTCGGCCATCAGCGCGGAGGCGTCCTCGCCCTTGCCCTTGGCCATGCCGATCTGCTTGGACAGCGTGTTGCGCCGGTTCTGCAGATCCTGGGTCTCGACCTGCGCGGCCTTGCGCTGCGCTTCCAGCGCTTCGATCGCGGCCTTGTCCAGCGCGTAGCCGCGCGTGGCCAGGCGTTCGGCCACGGCATCGAGCTGGCCGCGCAGCAGAGCTGGGTCTAGCATGGCAATCCTTGGGAATTCAACGAAGTCGGCGATTATCGCGGCGCTGCCGGGACTACGCAACGAAGCGCGGCACGCCGCACCTCAGGTCTCGGCCGCGCCTTCTGCGAAGGCGCCGCGCCGTGCGCCGACCCAGAACGCCAGCAGCAGCGCCGCAAGCAACGCGCAGGCCGAGCCGAACGCAAATGCGGCCAGCGGAGCGATATCGGACCAGAGCAAGCCGAACAGCAGCGAAGCCGGCAACAGCAGCACACCGGTCACGAGGTTGTACCAGCCGAACGCGGTGCCGGCCTGCTCGCCGGGCACGAGGTCGGCGACGAGCGCCTTCTCCGCACCTTCGGTCGCGGCCAGGAACAGGCCGTAGCCGGCGAACATCGGCCAGAGCAGCCAGGGCTGCGCCGGCAGCAGGCCGAAGGCCAGATAGAACACCGCGTAGACCGCCCAGCCGACCACGATGAGCCGGCGCCGGTCGATGCGATCCGACAGCGCCGACAGCGGCGGCCCGGCCAGGGCGGCGATGCCGCAGACCAGGGCCCAGATCAGCGGCACCTGGGCCTCGGCCAGACCGAGTTCGCGCGCGCGCAGCAGCAGGAACATGTTGGAGGAATTGCCCAGCGTGAACAGCGCGAGCACGACGAGATAGCGGCGCAGCGCGCGCGGCTGGTCGGACAGATCCCAGCGGAACGGCCTGGCCTTGAGCGTCGCACGCTCGGGCTCGTGGATGAACAGGGTCAGCACGACGACGAGCAGCGCCGGCACGATGGCCCAGAAGAACACCTCGCGCAGGCTGTAACCCAGACCGAGCAGGCCGGCCGCCATCAGCGGCCCGATCACCGCGCCGAGATTGTCCATCGCGCGATGCAGGCCGAACGCGAGACCGCGCTGCCCCGGCGCGACGCTCAGGGTCAGCAGCGCATCGCGCGGCGCCGAACGCAGTCCCTTGCCGACGCGGTCGCCGAAGCGGCAGGCCAGCACGCCGAGCCAGCTCGTGCTCAATGCGATCAGCGGCCGCACGAGCCCGGACAAGGCATAGCCGGCGATGACCCAGCCGCGCATGCGGCGCAGGCGGTCGGCCAGCACGCCGGCGAACAGCTTGAGCACGCTGCCGAGCGCCTCGGCCAGACCTTCGATCAGGCCCAGCGCCTTGGGTCCGGCCATCAGCACGCCGGCCAGATACAACGGCACCAGCGGATAGATCATGTCGCTGGCCGTGTCGTTGACGAGGCTGACGAGGCCGAGCAGCCAGATCGTGCGCGGCAGCGACAAGGCATCACGGATCATTCGTCGTCTCCGCTTCGCGGCCGCTGCGCCAGCGCGGCGGTGCGCGCGGCACGCAGCTCGCGCAGTTTTTCGCCGATGCGCGCTTCGAGTCCGCGCCCGGTGGGTTGATAGAACTCGCGCCCGAGGAGCGCATCGGGCAGGCATTGCTGATCCAGCGCAATGCCGCCGTCGACGTCGTGGTCGTACTGATAGCCCTTGCCGTAGCCGAGGTTCTTCATCAGCCTGGTCGGCGCATTGCGTATGGCCATGGGCACGTCGAGCGTTCCGCTCGCGCGGATCTCGCCGCGCACCTCGGCGAACGCGCGATAGACCGCGTTGCTCTTGGCTGCGACGGCCATGTAGACGACGAGCTGGGCCAGCGCGAGCTCGCCTTCGGGGCTGCCGAGGCGGTCGTAGGTTTCCCAGGCTTCGATGGCCATGCCGATCGCACGCGAATCGGCAAGCCCCACGTCCTCGACCGCCATGCGCGTGAGCCGACGCGCGAGATAGGCCGGATCGCAGCCGCCGTCGAGCATGCGCGTGAACCAGTACAGCGCCGCATCGGGATCCGAGGAGCGCACGGATTTGTGCAATGCCGAGATCTGGTCGTAGAACTGCTCGCCGCCCTTGTCGAAGCGGCGCGTACGGTCGGCCAGCACCTGCGTCAACGTCACCTCGTCGATGACGTTGTCCTCGGCGAGTTCCGCGGCGATCTCCAGCAAGGTCAGCGCGCGGCGCACGTCGCCGTCGGCGGCCTGGGCGATCAGGCCCAGCGATGCCTCGTCGATCTGCAGCGCCTGCGCGCCCAGGCCGCGCTCGCGGTCGGTCAGCGCACGCCTGAGCGCGGCGACGATGTCGGTCGCGGCGACGGCTTCGAGCACATGCACGCGGCAGCGCGACAGCAACGCGGAGTTGAGCTCGAACGACGGGTTCTCGGTCGTCGCGCCGACGAAGATGATGACGCCCTTCTCGATGTGCGGCAGGAACGCGTCCTGCTGCGCCTTGTTGAAGCGGTGCACTTCGTCGACGAACAGCACCGTGCGCACGCCGCGGGCGAAATTCGCGGCGGCCTCGTCGAGCGCGGCGCGCACGTCGGCCAGGCCCGACAGCACGGCCGAGATCGCGCGGAACTGGGCATCGGCATAGCGCGCGAGCAGCAGCGCCAGGGTAGTCTTGCCGCAGCCCGGCGGTCCCCAGAGGATCATCGAGTGCACGTGGCCGGACTCGACCGCACGGCGCAGCGGCTTGCCGGCGGCGAGCAGGCGGGTCTGGCCGACGATCTCGCCGAGCTCGCGCGGACGCATGCGCTCGGCCAGCGGCTTCAGGGCTTCGGGTTCGGCGAACAGGCTGGGGCCGGCGGAAACAGGAGACTTGCGGGGCATGCGCCAAGCATACCGGCGCGTCGCCGGCGCGGGCCAGCGCAACCATTTCACGGCCGGACGCGGATCCGCGGCGCTCTGCTACCGTCGGCGGCAGTCACCGGAAAGGAGTTCGCGATGTTTAGCCGTCTGCTCATGGCCGCGCTGCTGCTGGCCTTCGCCCTGCCCGCCACCGCCGCGCTGGTCTGCTTCGACGCGCAGGATCTCGCCGTGCCGGCCACGTCCGAAGGCCTCTACGTCAATTTTGCGACCGGCGTTTCCGGCACCAGCGAAGGCGCCGTGCCGGGTTTCGATTTCGATCCCTACGCCTCCGTCAGCACGACGCCGGCCAATGAGCTGCGCTTCTACTGGGGATCGGCGACGACCGGCAACGCCGGCGTCGCGAGCAGCGGCGACCGCTACGCGGTGCTGTCCGCCGGCTCGGCGGTGGGACCAGCCAGCCTGTTCACGCGGGCCGGCTTCACCGGCGACACCTCCGCCTGGACCAGCGCGCTGACCACCGGCTACCTCGGCATGCGCTTCCGCAACGAGACGACCGGCACGATCAACTACGGCTGGGTGACCCTGACGACGACGCCACCGCTGGGCTTTCCGATGACGATCCACGGCTGGTGCTACGACGACACCGGCGCCACCGTCGCCATTGCGCCGGTATCGACCGGCGATCCGATCTTCAGCGATGCATTCGGCGGCTAGCTTCCGCCGCCGCGGCGTACGACGCGGTGGTGATAGATCGCATAGGCCAGCCCGACGACGCCGGTCAGCAGCGCCGGAATCAGCAGCACGCGTTCGGCCAGCAGGCCGAAACCGGCCGCGCCGCAGCCGGCGCCGAGCGTGAAGCCGGCGACGATCAGCAGATACAGGTTGCGCCGCTGCGGGTCGTGGCGATGACCGCCGAGACGCTGGCCGAGCATGATGCCCAGATCGGTGAAGATGCCCGAGACGTGAGTCGTGCGCAGCACCGCGCCGCTGTAGGTGCTGGCCATCGCGTTCTGCAAACCGCAGGCCGCGGTCGCGACACAGATGCCGAGCGTGGAATGCGCATGCAGCAGCGGGATCGCGAGCAACAGCAGCAGCGACTCCAGCATCAGCGCGACGCCGTAGCGCCGGCCCAGGCGCAAGGTGCTGTTGCGCACGATCGCGCCGCTCAGGGCGGCACCGGCGACGAAGCTCAGCAGGAACAGCAGCAGGTTCAGCGCGACCCCGCCGTGGCCCTGGGCCAGGGCCACGCCGAACATCGTCGTCGTGCCGGTCAGATGAGTGATGGCCTGGTGCTCGAATGCGAGAAAGCCGACCGCGTTGACCATGCCGGCGATCAGCGCCAGCGCGAACGCGCCCGTGCCTACCCAGCGCGGCAGCGACGAAACGATCATCAGTCTTTGATCGGATGCACTTCCGCTTCGGGCTTGACCTCGCCGATCACGTCCACGCCGGGCGGCGGCGTGAAGCGGAAGCGCTCGGCGGGCAGATCCGGGTTGCGCTGCCAGCGGGAATAGCGCGTCTCGGTACGGTTGCCGAGCATGTCCTTGAAGATCATGCGCGAAAACACCACGGCGCCGCCGCAGTCGGTCTTGCCGGTTTCGGCACAGGCGAAGCCGAGGTCGGCGTACTCGAATTCGGCCTCGGCAGCCTTGGACTTCAGACGCAGCCATTTGAGGCCGTCGTGCTCGCCCTGCTCGCTCGCGGCGAAATCGCGATCGAGCTGACTGACGTCGGTCAGCACGGTCAGCGGGCTGTGCGCTTCTTCCACGCCCTGGTTGCGCACGGTGACCTGCTCCAGATCCGGATCGTAGATCCAGACATGCATGCCGTCGGCGACGACGATCTGCTGGTAGGGCTTGGTGACTTCCCAGCGCAACTGGCGCGGCGCCTGCACCGCGAGCGTGCCCGACGTGCTCTTGCCGGGCTTGTCGTTGGCATCGAATACGCTTTGCTCGAAGTCGGCCGTGACCGAGCGCAGGCCCTTGGCGAACGCATCCAGCCGCGCGCGCGCGGTGTCGGCCGCCGCGGTCGAGGCGACACCGATCAGACAGAGAGCGAGTACGGGTTTCAGCATGGGTTCCTCGGTGGACGTTCGGGCCGGCTCACTGGACCGGCGAAGCCGCGGCCGGTTCCCGCGCTGCGCAGCCGTCGTTCAGCACTGCGATGGCCGGCAAGGTGTGGAGCTCGGACATGCGGCGCGCCTTCCCTAGTGTTCCGGCGGCGGCGGCGCGAGCACGGTGCGGTTGCCGTTGTGCTCGGGCGGGCTGACCACGCCCTGCTGCTCCATGAGCTCCACCAGCCGTGCGGCGCGGTTGTAGCCGATCTTCAGGCGCCGCTGCACGCCGGAAATCGACGCGCGGCGCGACTCGGTGACGATGCGCACGGCTTGGTCGTAGAGCTCGTCGTAGTCGCTGTTGCCTTCGCTGATCTCCTCGGGCAGGCCGGTCTCGCCGATGACCTTGCCGTCGTTGGTGGTCTGCACTTCCTCGAGCACGCCGGCGATGTATTCGGGGCGGCCCTGGGCGCGCAGCCATTCGACGACGCGATGGACTTCGTGATCGTCGACGAAGGCGCCGTGGACACGCTCGGGCGTGGCCGTACCCGGCGGCAGGTAGAGCATGTCGCCGTGACCGAGCAGCGCCTCGGCGCCGGACTGGTCGAGAATCGTGCGCGAGTCGATCTTGCTGGACACCTGGAAGGCGATGCGCGTCGGTATGTTGGCCTTGATCAGGCCGGTGATCACGTCCACCGACGGACGCTGCGTGGCGAGGATCAGGTGCACGCCGGCCGCGCGCGCCTTCTGCGCGAGGCGGGCGATGAGCTCCTCCACTTTCTTGCCGACTATCATCATCATGTCGGCGAATTCGTCGATGATGATGACGATGTACGGCAGCGGCTGCAGCGGTTCGGCGCGCCGTTCGGGCTGCGAGGCGTCGGGACGGAACAGCGGATCGAGCAGCGGCTGTCCGGCTTCCTCGGCTTCCTTGACCTTCTTGTTGAAGCCGGCCAGGTTGCGCACGCCGGTCGCGGCCATGAGCTTGTAGCGCCGCTCCATTTCAGCCACGCACCAGCGCAGCGCGTTGGCCGCTTCCTTCATGTCGGTGACGACCGGCGCGAGCAGATGCGGAATGCCCTCGTAGACCGAGAGCTCGAGCATCTTCGGGTCGATCATGATCATGCGCACGTCGCGCGGGCTGGCCTTGTACAACAGGCTCAACACCATCGCGTTGACCGCGACCGACTTGCCCGAGCCGGTGGTACCGGCGACGAGCAGATGCGGCATCTTGGCCAGGTCCGCCACGGCGGGCCGGCCGCCGATGTCCTTGCCCAGGGCGAGCGACAGCGGCGACTTCGACGCGTCGTACTTGTCCGAGCGCAGGATCTCCGACAGATAAACCATCTCGCGCTTGGCGTTGGGGATTTCCAGGCCGATGACGTTCTTGCCCGGAATCACGTCGACGACACGCACGCTGACGACCGACAGGCCGCGCGCGATGTCCTTGTCCAGATTGCTGATCTGGCTGCCGCGCACGCCGGCGGCCGGCTCCATCTCGAAGCGCGTGACGACCGGCCCCGGGAATACGCCGACGACCTGGGCGTCGATGCGGAAGTCCTTGAGCTTGAGCTCGACCTGGCGCGACAGCACGGCCAGGGTCTCCTCGGAATAGCCGGCCGCCTGGGGCTTGGGCTCGTCCAGCAGCGACAGCGGCGGCAGTTCGCCGTCGACCGGCGCGCCGACGAACAGCGGGATCTGCTGCTCGCGTTCGGCGCGTTCGCTTTTCTCGATCGCCGCGACCGCGGGCTTCTCGATGCGTACGGGTTCGCGCCTGGCCTGCTTGACCGTCTCGACCTTGCGCACTTCCTCGCGCTCGCTGCGCGCGGCGCGCGCCGCGCGCGCATCGTCGGCCTTCTTCAGGCTGCCCAGCAGCCAGGCGCCGCCGGCCAGGATGCCGCGGCCTATCGTGTCCATGAGCTTGAACCAGGACAGACCCGTGGCCAGCGTGACCGCGACCAGGAACACGGCGAGCAGGAACAGCGTGGCGCCGAGAAAACCGAAGCCATGCAGCAGGCCGCCGCCGATCATCTTGCCGAGGATGCCGCCGGCTTTTTCCGGCAGTTGGCTGGGACCGGTGAAATGCAGATGGGCCAGGCCGCTGCCGCTCAGGAAGAACGCGACGAAGCCGATCAGGCGCAGCGACGGCTCCAGCGCCGAGGCCGGCGCCTGCGCGCGCGGCCGCAGGAACGCGGCGCCGACGGCGAGCAGCAGCAGCGGGAACACGTAGGCCAGGCCACCGAAGAAATACAGCGAGAGGTCGGCGAACCAGGCGCCGACCGCGCCGCCGAAATTGTGGATGCGCGCCGGATCGCCCGCATGCGACCAGCCCGGATCCTGCGGGCTGTAGCTCAGCAGGCAGGCCAGCAGATAGACGATGAACGGCAGCAGCAGCAGGAACGCGATTTCGCGCAGCCGCCGCTGCCACTGCTCGGAACCGGTCGGAGCCGGATTGGCTTTGGAGTTGCGCGACACCGCTGGACTATACCTCAGGAATATGTTGCAAGACGTTGTTCAGAAAAATGATTGCGCCATTGTCCCCGGCGCCCCGTAAGCCGGGCCGCCGGCATTGCACCATGGCCTGCGCGTGCGCGCCAGCCGGAACCGGCCGGCTGCCCCAACCCGCGCCGCTCCGGCGCGGCCCGCGCGCCCGGCCCGAAAAATCGAATCCCCGCCGAGGCGGGGATTCGAGGGAGCGATGCGACGGTGCAGCCGTATCCGCCAATCGGACCGGCTGCGGTGCGGGCGAAAGGCTCAGACCAGGCCCTTGAGCGCCGGATGCACGATCTGCCCGCCGTCGACGTTGATACCGCGCTTGAGCGCCGCATGCTCGCGCCACTGCGGACCGGCCGCCATGCGCTGCACGTACGGCAGGATCGCCGCGGAAATCGCCTGCGACGAGGTCTGCGGCACGGCGCCCGGCATGTTGGTCACGGCGAAGTGGGTCACGCCGTCGACGAGATAGGTCGGCTCGGCCCAGGTCGTCGGGCGCGCGGTCTCGAAGCAGCCGCCCTGGTCGATCGAGATGTCGACGAGCACCGAGCCGGCTTCCATCGACTTGACCATCTCGCGCGTGACCACGTGCGGCGCCTTGGCGCTCGGGATCAGTACTGCGCCGACGACAAGATCCGCCGTGGCGACTTCGCGCGCGACGTATTCCTCGTACGGGTACAGCGCGGTCACGTTGGTGCCCAGCGCCATCATCTGCGCGAGGCGGTCCGGACGCTTGTCGAACACGACGACGTTGGCACCGCCGGCCGCGGCCAGCGCCGCCGAATTGCCGCCGGCCGCGCCGGCGCCCAGCACCACGACCTTGCCGCGCTCGGTCGCCGGCAGGCCGCCGAGCAGCTTGCCCTTGCCGCCCATCGGCTGATGCAGCAGATGCGTGCCGACCTGCACCGCGATGCGGCCGGCGATGATCGACATCGGCGCGAGCAGCGGCAGCGAGCCGTCGGCTTCCTCGACCGACTCGAACGCCACGCCGGTCAGGCCGATGTCGAGCAGGCGCCGGGTCAGCTCGGGTTCCGGCGCCAGATGCAGATAGCAGAACAGCTGGTGATGCTTGCGCAGGCGCTCCAGGTCGCCCTTGATCGGTTCCTTGACCTTGACGATCAGTTCGCCGCTTTCGTACAGCGCGTCCGCGTCGGCGGCGATCTTCACGCCGACGCGCGTGAAGTCCGCATCGGAGAAGCCGCTCTTGGTGCCGGCGCCGGACTGCACGTAGACCTCGTGGCCGCGCCTGACCAGATCGGCACAGGCGGCGGGCACGAGCGCGACGCGGCCTTCAAGAGTCTTGGTTTCCGACGGAATACCGATACGCATTGCAATTCCTCAGTGGTGTGAATAGCTCTTTGGTCTTTAGACGCTGCGCGCGACGCCCTCCCGAGCTTCGCACCGACAACCCTTGAATCGCCGCCGCCTTCTCCCCATCCTTGCGGGCTCTTGGTGGCCCGAACGCCGGTGCCCCGCAGTTGTGACTGCGCTGGATCGGCGTGTAAGGAACTGGTTAGGGACGGCACGGACACGGCAGCGAATCGCCGCGCCAGCCGCATGAAAACGACACGATCAAGGCCGCTTTTTCAGCGGCGAGGGATTATACATGAGCACTCCCAAGCACAGTCGCCTGCTGATCCTCGGTTCCGGCCCGGCCGGTTATACCGCGGCGGTGTATGCGGCGCGTGCGAACCTCAAGCCGTTGCTGGTCACCGGACTGCAGCAGGGCGGCCAGCTGATGACGACGACCGACGTCGACAACTGGCCCGGCGACGTGGAGGGCCTGCAGGGTCCGGCACTCATGGAACGCATGCGCGAACACGCGCTGCGCTTTGATACCGAAATCGTGTTCGACCACATCCATACGGTCGATCTCGGACAACGCCCGTTCCGCCTGAGCGGCGACAACGGCAGCTATACGGCCGACGCACTGATCATCGCGACCGGCGCGACGGCCAAGTACCTGGGCCTGCCGTCGGAAGACAAGTTCAAGGGCCAGGGCGTGTCGGCCTGCGCGACCTGCGACGGCTTCTTCTTCCGCGACCAGGAAGTCGCCGTGATCGGCGGCGGCAACACCGCGGTCGAGGAAGCGCTGTATCTGGCCAACATCGCCAGGAAGGTCACCGTCGTGCATCGCCGCGACAAGTTCCGCGCCGAGAAGATCCTGCAGGACAAGCTGTTCGCGAAGGAAAAGGCCGGCAAGGTCGAGATCGTCTGGAACCACGGCGTCGACGAAGTGCTCGGCGACGCAACCGGCGTGACCGGCGTGCGCCTGCGCAGCACCACCGACAATTCCACGCGCGACCTGACGGTCAGCGGCCTGTTCGTCGCGATCGGCCATACACCGAACACGGCCCTGTTCGACGGTCAGCTCGATATGAACAATGGCTACATCCGCATCCGCAGCGGGCTCGAAGGCGGCGCGACCGCGACCAGCGTGCCCGGCGTGTTCGCTGCGGGCGACGTGGCCGACCAGGTCTACCGTCAGGCCGTGACCTCGGCCGGCTTCGGCTGCATGGCCGCGCTCGACGCGGAGAAGTACCTGGACAAGCTCGGCCTGGTCTGAGACCGGGCCCCGGCGCCGCATGCGCGCCCGCGACTGCACGGCGGTTTTCCACGGGCGGCTGGCCGACATCCCGCCAGCCGCCTGGGATGCGCTGCGGCCCGACGACAATCCGTTCCTGTCGCATGCGTTCCTGGCAGGGCTCGAAGCACACGGCTGCCTGCGCGAGGAGCTCGGCTGGCAGCCGCACCATCTCGCGCTGTACGTGCAGGACCGCCTCGTCGGCGCGGCACCGGCCTATCTGAAATACAACTCGCATGGCGAGTTCGTGTTCGACTGGGCCTGGGCCGAAGCCTACGCGCGCCATGGCCTGGACTACTACCCCAAGCTGCTCTGCGCCGTGCCCTATTCGCCGGTCGAAGGCCCGCGCCTGCTCGGCGACGGCATGAGCGAAACGCTGTTGCAGGTTCTGCGCGATGAATGTCTGCGTCACGACCTTTCCTCGGCGCATCTGAATTTCCTGCAGCCCGACGCCGCGGCGCCGGCCGATCGCGAGCTCTGGCTCGAACGCAACGACTGGCAGTTCCACTGGCATGACGCGGGCTATCGCGACTTCGACGATTTCCTCGCCGCGCTGCTGCCGAAGAAACGCAAGAACATCCGCCAGGAACGCGCGCGCGTCGCCGCGGCCGGCGTCGAGATCACCGCGCTGCACGGCGACGAACTCGATGACGCCGACTGGCGTTTCGTGCACGCCTGCTACGCGGCGACCTTCGAACAGAAAGGCAACTATCCGGCGTTGACCGAGGCGTTTCTGCGCCATCTCGGCAACACGATGCCGCGTCAGGTCGTCGTATTCCTCGCCCGCGAACGCGGCGAACGCGTCGCGATGGCGTTCTGCCTGCGCAGCGCGAGCACCTTGTACGGCCGCTACTGGGGCAGTCTGCGCGAGATCCCGGGCCTGCATTTCGAGACCTGCTACTACCGGGGCATCGAGTACTGCCTGCGCGAAGGACTGCGCCGTTTCGAACCCGGCGCGCAGGGCCAGCACAAGATCGCGCGCGGCTTCCTGCCGCAGCGCACGCGCTCGTTCCATTTCATCGCACAGCCCGGCTTCCGCGCCGCATTGCGCCGTCACCTCGCCGCCGAGCGCGCGCAGGTGCAGCACTGGGGCGAATCGCTGCAGGCCCAGTCGCCGTTCGCCGCGCCGCCGGTGGAGGCGCGGTGATCCGCATACCGATACTGCATCCCGGCAGCGACGAGGCGTTTCCGGCCGTGGAAACCGCCCTGCGCGAACCCAACGGCCTGCTCGCCGCCGGCGGCGATCTCGGCCCGGCGCGCCTGCTGCAGGCGTATGCGCAGGGCATCTTTCCGTGGTTCTCGCCGGGCGAACCGATACTCTGGTGGTCGCCCGATCCGCGCATGGTGTTCGCGACCGATGCAATGCATGTACCGCGACGCCTCGCACGCTGGCTGCGCGGCTGCGACTGGCGCATCGAGGCCGACCGCGATTTCGCCGGCGTCATGCGCGCCTGCGCCGCGCCGCGCGACGGCCACGCCGGCACCTGGATCACGCGCAGCATGCTCGCGGCCTACCTGCGGCTGCACGAGCTCGGCCATGCGCATTCGATCGAGGTCTACGCGAATGATGCGCTGGTCGGCGGCATCTACGGGGTCGCGGTCGGGCGCATGTTCTACGGCGAATCCATGTTCAGCCGCGAAAGCGGCGGCTCCAAGGTCGCCCTGCTCGCCCTGGCCCGGCGGCTGCGCGACTGGGGCTGGCCGCTGCTCGACGCCCAGGTCAGCTCGGCCCATCTGCAGACCCTCGGCGCCTGCGAATGGCCGCGCGCGCGATTCTGCGCCCGCATCGCCGAACTCGTGCGCGAGCCCGGCAAGGCCGGCTCCTGGTGCGGCGAGTTCGATGCGCTGAATCCGGCCGCGCTCGCCGCGGACTAGGCACCGGCGGCGGCGCTTGCTTCCCGTAGCGGCGCCGACGTGGCATCATCCCGCGCCGTTCCGCCCGGGTACCTGATAGGGTCCGCCTGCGTCCCCTTATTTCCGTGCCCATCGCAGGCGCCGCCTGCGCAGCCCGGCAACCGTTTCGGGCGATTCACTCCAAGAGCGCGCCAGGAGACTGATTTCACTTCAGTTTCCGGTCCGGTCACAGCCAATACGAAGGGCCAATGTCCAAAGACGATGTCATCGAGATGGAAGGCACGGTGCTCGAAACCCTGCCCAACACCATGTTCCGCGTGAAGCTGGAAAACGGCCACGTGGTCACCGCCCATATTTCGGGCCGCATGCGCAAGAACTACATCCGCATCCTGACCGGCGACAAGGTCAAGTGCGAGATGACGCCTTACGACCTGACCAAGGGTCGCATCACCTACCGCATGAAGTGATCGTGCACCGCGGCCGGCGCTTCGTCGTGCTGTGCGCCGCGGCCGCCGGCAGTCGCGCGGCGGCAGCGCCCGACCCGGCCGACAAGCGCGCCGCCGCGGACAGGCCGCGCGCGGCGCCGGCAGTTCCGACAAACAGCCGTTCCCTCGTCACGTCCGGTACGGCGATGGCTCGAACGTCGGCACCGGCGATGCCGGCGACCACGTCACGATCCTCAACGCCGACGGCAGCTTCGTCAGCTGTTTCCGCATCTGTAAGGAAGACGCTGCCGAACAGCAGTCGATCGCCGTCGAGACTGGCGACTGGAACGAGGACGGAAACGTCGAACGCACCGTCACCCGGACCGTCGACGGCCACCACGTAGACGCCTCGGAATACTACGTCGAACACTACGCTACGAGCTGCGCCGGCTGTCGCCGGACACCGTGCAGAAGACCCTGCGCAGGAACGGCGAGGTCTACCGGTCACACCGCCTGCAGCCCGGCGTCGCCGTGCCGCCGGCCCCCTGCCCCGCCTCCGCGCCGCTGACACGCCGAAACGAAAAGCCCGGGTTTCCCCGGGCTTTTCGTTTTTCCTTGCGTTGCCGCTTACTCGACCACGGCAGCCAGCTTCTCGTCGGACGCCTCGACACGCACGTCGATCTTGCCGTCTCGGGTCGTCAGGAACACGCGACCGCCGTCGACGAGCTTGCCGAACAGCAGTTCGTCGGCCAGCGCGCGCTTGACGTTGTCCTGGATCACGCGGGACATCGGCCGCGCGCCCATCTGCGGGTCGAAGCCGTTCTCGGCCAGCCAGCGCCGCGCTTCCTGGTCCACGTGCAGCGACACGTGCTTCTCGTGCAGCTGGGTCTCCAGCTCGATCAGGAACTTGTCCACGACGCGCAGGATGTGATCGAAATCCAGCGCGCCGAACTGCACGATCGCGTCGAGGCGATTGCGGAATTCCGGCGAGAACTGGCGGCGTATCGCCTCCATCGCGTCGGTCGCGTGGTTCTGGGCGACGAAGCCGATCGTGCGCCGCGCGGCCTGGGTCGCGCCGGCATTCGTCGTCATGACCACGATGACGTTCTTGAAGTTGGCCTCGCGGCCGTTCGTGTCGGTCAGCGCGCCGCGGTCCATGACCTGCAGCAGGATGTTGAACACGTCCGGATGCGCCTTCTCGATCTCGTCGAGCAGCAGCACGCAGTGCGGATGCTTGACGATCTGCTCGGTCAGCAGCCCGCCCTGGTCGAAGCCGACATACCCCGGCGGCGCGCCGATCAGGCGCGACACCGAATGCGCTTCCATGTATTCGGACATGTCGAAGCGGATCAGTTCGATACCGAGCTGCAGCGCGAGCTGGCGCGTGACCTCGGTCTTGCCGACGCCGGTCGGACCGGCCAGCAGGAAGCAGCCGATCGGCTTGGACGAGTTGCCGAGCCCGGAACGCGCCATCTTGATCGCGCTGGCCAGCGCGTCGATGGCCTGATCCTGGCCGAACACGACCATCTTGAGGTTGCGGTCGAGGTTGCGCAGCACGTCGCGGTCGGAGGCCGAGACCTGCTTCGGCGGAATCCGCGCCATGCGCGCGACGATGAACTCGATCTCGGGCACGTCGACGACGTTCTTGCGCTCGTCCTCGGGCACCAGACGCTGGCGCGCGCCGGCTTCGTCGATGACGTCGATGGCCTTGTCCGGCAGCAGCCGGTCGGCGATGTGCTTGACCGACAGGTTGACCGCGGCCATCAGCGCATCGTTCGTGTATTCGACGTTGTGGTGTTCCTCGAAGCGCGAACGCAGGCCCTTGAGGATCTCGAACGAATCGGCGATCGAAGGCTCGACCACGTCGATCTTCTGGAAACGGCGCGCGAGCGCGCGGTCCTTCTCGAAGATCGCGCGGTATTCCTGGAACGTCGTGGAGCCGATGCAGCGGATCTCGCCCGAAGCCAGCATCGGCTTGATCAGGTTGGACGCGTCCATCGTGCCGCCGGACGCCGAGCCCGCGCCGATGATCGTGTGGATCTCGTCGATGAATAGGACCGCCTGCGGCTCCTTCTTGAGCTGCGCGATCACGGCCTTCAGGCGCTTCTCGAAGTCGCCGCGGTACTTGGTGCCGGCGACGAGCGCACCGAGATCCAGCGCATAGATCGTCGCGTCCTTGAGCACTTCGGGCACGTCGGCCTCGACGATCCGCTTGGCCAGACCTTCGGCCAGCGCAGTCTTGCCGACGCCGGCCTCGCCGACGTAGAGCGGATTGTTCTTGCGCCGGCGGCACAGCACCTGGATCGTGCGCTCGACCTCTTCGGTGCGGCCGATCAGCGGGTCGATCTTGCCCTGGCGCGCGAGCTCGTTGAGGTTGGAGGCGAATTCGGTCAGCGGGTTGCCCTTGGGCTCGCCGCCTTCCTCGGCCTCGCGCTCGCTGCCGCCGCCGGCCTGCTGCTGCGGCTCATGCCCGATCTTGGCGATGCCGTGGGAGATGTAGTTGACGACGTCCAGGCGCGTGATTTCCTGCTGGTTGAGGAAATACACCGCGTGGGAATCCTTTTCGCCGAAGATCGCGACCAGCACGTTCGCGCCGGTGACTTCCTTCCGGCCCGAGGACTGGACGTGGTAGACGGCGCGCTGCAGCACGCGCTGGAAGCCGAGCGTCGGCTGGGTGTCGCGTTCGTCGCTGGGCGGCAGCACCGGCACGGTCTCGGCGATGATGGCCTTGAGTTCCTTGCCGATCTTGCCGATGTCCGCGCCGCAGGCGCGCAGCACGGCGGCCGCGGACGGGTTTTCGAGAAGAGCCAGCAGCAAGTGCTCCACGGTCATGAATTCGTGGCGCTGCTCGCGCGCATCCTTGTAGCACTGGCCGATAGTGAGTTCGAGGTCTTTGCTGAACATGCCTTACCCCTGTATCAGGATGCGCCGAAGATGGGGACCACTCAGGCTTTTTCCATGGTGCACAACAACGGATGGTGGTTGGAACGTGAAAATTCGTTGACCTGGGTAACCTTGGTCTCCGCCACTTCGCGCGTATACAGCCCGCAAACTCCGCGTCCGCGCAAATGCACATTGAGCATCACCTCATGGGCGCGCTCGTAGGCGAAGCCGAAAAAGCTCTGCAGGATATGGACCACGAAGTCCATCGGCGTGTAGTCGTCGTTCAGCAAGAGCACCTGGTACATCGGCGGGCGCGCCACCTCGGGGCGGGCCTCCTCGACGGCCAGTCCATGCTCGTGATCCGGTCTGTGTTCGGTATTGCCTGACATCGCTCTGCTGCATCCGTAGCCTGGGCCGAGTATAGCGCCGCTAGTGGTGGCGGCTGCGTAGTTTGCAAGGGCTGACAAAGGCTTGGCGGCGGCTCGTGTAACATTCTGTGGATGATCCCGCACCTTTCCCGACCGGTGACCGACGACGACATCGTCTGGCGCCCCCGCGTCACCGTGGCCACTATCGTGCCGCGGGACGACCGCTATCTGCTCGTCGAAGAGGAAATCCGCGGCCGCCTGCTGCTGAACCAGCCGGCCGGCCACCTCGAACCCGGTGAATCCCTGCTCGACGCCGCCTGCCGCGAAACCCGCGAGGAAACCGGCTGGGACGTGGCGCTGGACTGCCTCGTCGGCATCCATCAATGGGTCAACCCGGAACTGGACCGTCATTTCCTGCGCTTCACCTTCGCCGCCCGGCCGCTGCGCCACCATCCGGAACAGCCGCTGGACACCGGCATCCGCGCGGCGGTCTGGATGAATCGCGCCGAGATCGCCGCGGCAGCCGAGCGCCTGCGCAGCCCGCTGATCCTGGCCAGCATCGACGCCTGGACCGGCGGCCGGCGCCTGCCGCTGACCCTGCTGCAGCAATTCGAATCCGGCCCGGCGCGCGCATGAGCGGTCTGGTCATGGTCGGCGTGTCCGGCGGTGTGGACTCCTCGGTCGCCGCGCTGCTGCTCAAGCGCCAGGGTCGCGATGTCGCCGGGCTGTTCATGAAGAACTGGGAGGACGACGGCCGCCTCGGCGAATGCGACGCCGACCGCGACCGCCTCGACGCACTGCGCGTCTGCGCCGCGCTCGATCTGCCGTTTCACTCGCGCAATTTCTCCGGCGAATACTGGGACCAGGTATTCATGCATTTCCTGGCCGAATACCGCGCCGGGCGCACGCCGAATCCGGACGTGCTGTGCAACCGCGAGATCAAGTTCCGCACCTTCCTCGAGCATGCCCGCGCACTGGGCGCCGACACGATCGCGACCGGCCATTACGCACGCACCGACGCGCGCGACGGGCGCCACCGCCTGCTGCGCGGCCGCGACGAGAACAAGGACCAGAGCTATTTCCTCTATACGCTGGGCCAGGACCAGCTCGCGGCCACCGAGTTTCCGGTCGGCGAGCTGCCCAAGCCGCAGGTGCGCGAACTCGCGCGCGAAGCCGGTCTGGTCACCCATGCAAAAAAGGATTCGACCGGCATCTGCTTCATCGGCGAGCGCGACTTCCGCGCATTCCTGGCCCAGTACATTCCGGCTCAGGCCGGCGAGATCGTGACTCCCGACGGCACCGTCATCGGCACGCATCAGGGCGTCATGTACTACACCCTGGGCCAGCGCCAGGGCCTGGGCATAGGCGGTCGCCGCGACGCCGACGGCCAGCCCTGGTACGTGGTCGGCAAGGACATCGCACGGCGCCGGCTCATCGTCGCCCAGGGCAACAGCAATCACTGGCTGGATTCGCACCGGCTGCGCGCCGGCGAAGCCAGCTGGACCGCGGGCCGGGCGCCGGCTGCCGGGCTGCGCTGCACGGCCAAGACGCGCTACCGCCAGGCCGATCAGGCCTGCACGCTGGAATTCGCCGGCGACGACCTCATGGTCCATTTCGACGCCGCGCAGCGCGCCGTCACGCCAGGGCAGTCCATCGTGTTCTACGACGGCGAGGAATGCCTGGGCGGCGCCGTGATCGCGGCGACCGACGCACCCTATGGCGGGCTGGCGAAACAAGGATGAAGGCATGAATGAAGCACAGGTGATCGCGCTGGCCGGCGTGTTCCAGGCCGCCGCGCTGGTCCGCATGACGGCGACGACCGGCAGCCAGGACGCGACGGCGCTGGAAACCAGCATCGCCAGCGTCATGCGCATCGACGTGGACGAGGCCGCCGACGCGTTCGGTGGCGTGGCACGGCTGCGGCTGGGCCTGGAAACGCTGGTGCAGCAGCTCGACCGCACGCCCGGCGACCTGGCCGCCAGCCAGATCGCGGTGAGCGTGCTGCGCGTGGAGCGCAAGCTCGCGGGACGGCCGTCGATGTTGCAGGCCCTGCGCGAAGGCATCGAGGCGATACAGCGCCAGGTCGACCACCTCGGCGTGACGAACGTCAGCGTGCTCGCGCGCCTGTCCGAGCTCTATGCGAATACCCTGTCCAACCTGCGCCCACGCGTGATCGTGCAGGGCAATCCGCTGTACCTGCAGCAGCCGGCCCAGGTCGAGCGCATCCGCGCGACCCTGCTGGCGGGCGTGCGCGCCGCCGTGCTCTGGCGCCAGCTCGGCGGCAGCCAGTGGCAGCTGCTGTTCAAGCGCCGCCAGGCCGTCATGCTGGCGCGCGGTCTGCTGAGCCGCGCCCGCCTCGACGGCGGCTGATCCGGCCGGTCGCCGGCGTACCGCGGAGCCTGCCTGCGCCTCGCCGCACGCACCGCGGCAACGATCGCGCTTATGCCCCGGCGTTATCGCGCCCGCTCGCCCGACCAAAGTCGCGCGCAATCCGTGCCGTCAAACGCCCGTTTCAGGCATAATGTGCCGCTTTTTTTCGCGGTAGCCGCGGCGCGGCAGTATTCCGCCGCCGCCTTGCCGGCTGCCGTCAATCGGTTCCAGCCGCTGCACGCCAGGAGAACGGAATGAAAGACTCTTTCTCGACCCGCACCTCGCTCGAGGTCAACGGTCAGCGCTACACCATCGCCAGCCTCGCCAAGCTCGGCGAACGCTACGATCTCAAGCGGCTGCCGTTCTCGATGAAGATCCTGCTCGAGAACCTGCTGCGCCACGAGGACGGCGTCAACGTCACGCGCAAGGAGATCGAGGCGGTCGCGAACTGGGAAGCGACCAAGGAACCGGATACCGAAATCGCATTCATGCCGGCGCGCGTCGTGCTGCAGGACTTCACCGGCGTGCCTTGCGTCGTCGACCTCGCCGCGATGCGTGACGCGGTCGTCAAGCTCGGCGGCGAAGCCAGCCAGATCAATCCGCAGATCCCGTCCGAACTCGTCATCGACCATTCGGTTCAGGTCGACGTGTTCGGCAAGCCCGAGGCGCTGGACCTCAACGGCAAGATCGAATTCGGCCGCAACATCGAACGCTATTCGTTCCTGCGCTGGGGCCAGAGCGCGTTCGACAACTTCAAGGTCGTACCGCCGAACACCGGCATCGTGCATCAGGTCAACCTGGAGAACCTGGCCCGCGTCGTCATGACGCGCAAAGCCGGCAATGAAACCTGGGCCTTCCCGGACACCGTGTTCGGCACCGATTCGCACACCACGATGATCAACGGCATCGGCGTGCTCGGCTGGGGCGTCGGCGGCATCGAAGCCGAAGCGGCCATGCTCGGCCAGCCCTCCTCGATGCTGATTCCGCAGGTCGTCGGCTTCAAGCTCCACGGCAAGCTGCCCGAAGGCGCGACCGCGACCGACCTCGTGCTGACCGTGACCCAGATGCTGCGCAAGCACGGTGTTGTCGGCAAGTTCGTCGAGTTCTTCGGCGACGGCCTGGATCACCTGGCGCTGGCCGACCGCGCGACGATCGCCAACATGGCGCCGGAATACGGCGCGACCTGCGGCATCTTCCCGATCGACGGCGAAGCGCTGAACTATCTGCGCCTGTCCGGCCGCGACGACGCGCTGATCGCGCTCGTGGAAGCCTATGCCAAGGCGCAGGGCCTCTGGCGCGAACCCGGCCAGGCCGCCGCGGAATACAGCTCGACCCTGCAGCTGGATCTCGCCGACGTGAAGCCGTCGCTGGCCGGTCCGAAGCGTCCGCAGGACCGCGTGCTGCTGGAGAACGTCGCCGCCAACTACCACGAAGCGCTGGCGCCGATGGCCGATGCGCGCGCGACCAGGACCAAGTCGGCGACGCCGGGCTCGGCCCAGGTCGACAAGGACGGCAACGCGTACACGCTGAAGGACGGCGCCGTCGTCATCGCCGCGATCACCTCCTGCACCAACACCTCCAACCCGGCCGTCATGCTCGGCGCCGGCCTGCTCGCGCGCAATGCGATCAAGAAGGGCCTCAAGGCCCAGCCCTGGGTCAAGACCTCGCTCGGACCGGGCTCGCTGGTCGTCACCGACTACCTCAAGAAGGCCGGCGTACTGACCTATCTGGAGCAGCTCGGCTTCTACGTCGTCGGCTACGGCTGCACGACCTGCATCGGCAACTCCGGTCCGCTGCCGGAAGAAGTCTCGGCGGGCATCGCCGAAGGCGATCTCGTCGTGACCTCGGTGCTGTCGGGCAACCGCAACTTCGAAGGTCGCGTGCATCCCGAAGTCAAGATGAACTATCTGGCTTCGCCGCCGCTCGTCGTCGCCTACGCGATCGCCGGCACGGTCGACATCGATCTGTCCAAGGATCCGATCGGCCATGACGCGGCCGGCAAGGCCGTGTTCCTGCGCGACATCTGGCCGACCAACAAGGAAATCGGCGACGTCATCGCCGCGACCGTCGGCCCCGAGATGTTCAAGAAGAACTACGCCGACGTGTTCAAGGGCGACAGCCGCTGGAACCAGATCCAGTCGCCGGAAGGCGGCATCTACAGCTGGGACGGCGCGTCGACCTACATCAAGAACCCGCCCTACTTCGACGGCATGACGATGGAGGTCGGCACTATCCAGGACATCCACGGCGCGCGCGTGCTCGGCCTGTTCGGCGACTCGATCACGACCGACCACATCTCGCCGGCGGGCGACATCAAGGCGACCTCGCCGGCCGGCGCGTTCCTGCAGAGCCGCGGCGTGGAGAAGGTCGACTTCAACTCCTACGGCTCGCGCCGCGGCAACGACGACGTCATGGTGCGCGGCACCTTCGCCAACATCCGCATCAAGAACCTGATGCTCGGCGGCGAGGAAGGCGGCAACACCTACCACTATCCGGACGGCGCCAAGCTGTCGATCTACGACGCGGCCATGCGCTACAAGACCGAGGGCGTGCCGCTGGTCGTCATCGCCGGCAAGGAATACGGCACTGGCTCCTCGCGCGACTGGGCGGCCAAGGGCACGATGCTGCTCGGCGTGAAAGCCGTGATCGCCGAGAGCTTCGAGCGCATCCACCGCTCCAACCTCGTCGGCATGGGCGTACTGCCGCTGCAGTTCAGGGACGGCGAGAACGCGCAGACGCTCGGCCTCAAGGGCGACGAAGTGTTCGAGATCGCCGGCCTCAACGACGGCGAAGCGCGCGAGATCGAAGTCGTGGCCACCGGCCCGAACGACACCAAGCGCTTCAAGGTCAAGGTGCTGCTGCTGACGCCGAAGGAAGTCGAGTACTTCCGCCACGGCGGCATCCTGCCCTACGTGCTGCGCCAGCTGGCGTCGGCGCCGAAGGCCGCCTGACCTCCGCACGCGATGCCGGACACTCCGGCATCGTTCCGGTTCCGCACACGCGCCGCACCTGCGGCGCGTGTCGTTTCCGGGCTCGTCAACGGATTCGCGTATCGGTCGCGATCCAGTTGACCTCCCAGGTCCTGCCGTCGTCGGCCGAGAAGGCCTGCTCGAAGCGCGCGCTGTCGCGCGTCACCTCCGAAATCACGAAGCGCACGCGGATGGCGCGGCCATCGAGCTCGTCGCGACCGTGGAATTCGCCGCGGCCGTCGCGAAAGCCGCCGACGAGCGGCGCCGTCAACGCACCGTTGCGCAGGCTTGCGTAGTTCAGGCTCCACTGTTTCGTGGCCGGATCGTAGAGCCGCAGGCTGACCCCGGCCATGCGGCCCGACGCGCCTTCGATCGCGAGTTCGGCCACATTCGAGCGGCCGCCGAGCAGCGGCCGGACGACCGTCGTGCCGCTGTAGGTGACCCATTCCTGCTTGCCCGACAGCGGCTCGGCGAGCCGCCGCACCTCGGTCTTCCAGTTGCCGAATTCGAAATCGAAATCGTGCTGCGCCTCCTGTGCCGTCGCCGGCGACAGAGCGAACAGCGCGGCGAACAGGCCGCTGCAGCGAAGCAGGCACATCGTCGAAAGTCTTTGCATGGAGCCCTCCGCGCTTTGCATGATCGGCCGCGAGCATGAAAGGCCGCGACGCGCATGCACAAGAACGCACCTCGACGTAACCATCCACGACCGCCGCGAGCGAATCCGCTGGCCGACTGCCCGCTGACGGCGGCGTTCGCGGCCATCGGCGGCAAATGGAAGCTGACCCTGATCTATTGGCTCGCCCATGGCGAAACGCATTTCGCCGGACTCCGGCGGCGCGCGGCGCCGATCTCGGCCAAGGTGCTGACCGAGCAACTGCGCGAGCTCGAAGCCGACGGCATCGTCGAGCGCGACGAAACAGGCCCGGTGCCGCAGCCCGTGATCTATCGCCTGAGCGCTTACGGCGCGGCGCTGGCGCCGCTGGTCGAAGGGGTCCGCGTCTGGGGCGAAGCCCATCTGCAGCGGCAGCGCGGCGAGTCCGCAGCACCGCTCGCCTGCGCCGTTCCACTCGGCACACCGCGCTGAAAGGAAGCAGCGGCGGCGCTCAACGCACGCGCTTCTGCGCCGCGCGCGTCTCGGCCTTCCACATGCGCTCGTCGTAGAGGAACGGTTCCGCCGTGAGAATCCTGAGCTTTGCGAACTGCGGCGAGGCCGCGCGCAGCAGCACGTTGCGTTCGCTGGAGGACAACACGCTGGGAACGGACAGGCCCAGTGCGTCGGATTCACGCGCCCAGCGGTCGCCGAGCGTGCGTGCGGCCGTCGGATCGGCACCGCGCCAGTCGACAGGCCTGGTCGCGAGCGCCTCGAAGGTCTCGACGACGGCGTCGGCCGGCAGTTCGATGCAGAGCTTCACGTGCGGGATCGTGCGGAATTCCAGCGCGAGATGGACGAACTTCTCCAGCAGCGCGAGCGACTCGGACGACGCCGTGTACAGGATGGCCGTGCCGGCCGAGTGCCAGCGGCCGGGCCAGGCTCTGGCGCCTTCGACCGACAGCGGCGACGAAAGAAATTCCTGGCGGATGATGCGCCAGACGATCACGGCGCGATGCCGTGGTAGATCTGTTCCAGCAGGAGGATGACGGCTTCGGTGCCGGCCGCGTTGTCGAGCAGGTCCAGCGGCGCGCGTCCGTCCAGGCCCGGCTGCGGCCGGCCCATCCAGGAACGCACGTTGTCTTCGCTGACGAGCACGCGCTGGGCCACGCCGAGCACGCCGATGATGCGGTAGAGCGCGTCGGCTTCGGCACCGGTCAGATCGGCCTTGTCCTTGAAGCGGCGCTCCAGGGTCGACGGGCTCACGCGCAGCAGGCGCGCGAGCCGTTCGCGCGGAACCCCGAGATGGCTGGCCGCTGCGTCGGCGACCGACAGGGCCAGTCCCTTGCGCAGCAGCGCATCGAACTGCAGCGCCGTCGCCGGCACGCGGAAGCGCGCGGTGCCACGGTTGGAATGCAGGAAACGCGAGACGTCTTCGGCCGTGGCGCTCATCGGCGAACTCCCAAATGACGGAGGAACGGCTATCAGATGGGGACTATACGCAGCCGCTCCAGGTCCCGCCACGCCGCTGTACGCCCTGTTCGGCGCGACGGCTCAGCGCTGCTGCCAGCGCGCGGTGAGGCAGCGCCAGTCTCCGTCGACTTTCTTCCAGCCGGTTTCCACCTCATAGATCGCACCGCGCTCAGGCAACAGGCCGCGGTCGCCGCCGGTCAGGGTGACCGTCATCGAGGCCGTCGCGCGATCGCCCTGCAGGGTCACCTCGATCGGCCCGATCAGCACCGCGACCGCCTCGTTGCGCAGGAACTGCGCGCGCAGCAGGTTGTGCAGGGCGGCGCGGTCGAAGCTGCTGTCGGAGCCGACGAAATCCTCCGTCACGTAAGCCATGAAATCGCGGGGGTTGCGCGATTCGACGGCGGTCTCCATCGCCGCAACCGCATTACGGATACGCGTTTCGTCCGGCGTGCGGCTGCAAGCGGCGAGCAGCAGCAGAGCCAGGGCGGCGGCAAATCGCAGGGCGGGGCGCATGGCGGCATCCGGAAAACGCGGAAACGCGGAAACGCGATTGGCGCACAACAGGCAGCCTCGCTGCAATGCGGCTTGCTGCATTTTCCGCGCCTGTGCTCCAATCGGGCGGAATCCGCCGCAGTACAGCGGCCGTTACGCCAAATCCAGCGAGGCTTCCACGAGATGAGCACCCAACGACCCTGGCTCGCGAACTATCCATCCGGCGTTCCGGCCGAGATTGATCTTCACGAGTTCGCCTCGGTCGTCGCGGTGCTCGAATCCGCCTGCGAACGCTTCCGCGACCGGCCGGCGTTCTCCAACATGGGCAAGGTGCTCAGCTACGACGACGTCGACCGGCTGAGCCGCCAGTTCGCCGCCTTCCTGACCGGCGACCTGGGCCTGCAGCGCGGCGACCGCGTCGCACTGATGATGCCCAACGTGCTGCAGTATCCGATCGCGATCTTCGGCGTACTGCGCGCCGGCCTGACCGTCGTCAACACGAATCCGATGTATACGCCGCGCGAGCTCAGGCACCAGCTCGTGGACTCCGGTGCGGCCGCGATCGTCGTGCTCGACAACTTCGCCGCGACGGTCGCCGAGGTGCTGGCCGACACGCCGGTCAAGCATGTGATCACGACGGGCCTGGGCGATCTGCTCGGTTTTCCGAAGGCGCTGATCACCAATCTCGTCGTCAAGTACGTCAAGAAGCTCGTACCGCCATTCCGCATCGACGGCCAGATCCGCTTCAACGACGCGCTCGCGCGCGGCGCGCGGCAGACCTTCCACCGCACCGAACTCGGTCACGACGACATCGCGTTCCTGCAGTACACGGGCGGTACGACCGGCGTGGCCAAGGGTGCGATGCTGACCCACGGCAACCTCGTGGCGAACATGCAGCAGGCGTCGATCTGGATCGGCCGCAACGCCAAGCTCGGCCAGGAAATCATCATCACGGCGCTGCCGCTGTATCACATCTTCGCGCTGACCGCGAACGGCCTCGTGTTCATGAAGTTCGGCGGTCTGAATTACCTGATCACGAATCCGCGCGACATGCCCGGCTTCGTCAAGGAGCTGAGCCAGGTCCGTTTCACCGCGATCACCGGCGTCAACACCCTGTTCAACGGCCTGCTCAACACGCCGGGCTTCGACCAGGTCGACTTCTCCAGCCTGCACCTGACGCTCGGCGGCGGCATGGCCGTGCAGCGCGCGGTGGCCGAGCGCTGGAAGAAGGTCACCGGCGTGACGCTCGTGGAGGCCTACGGCCTGACCGAGACCTCGCCGGCCGCCTGCATGAACCCGCTGAACCTGTCCGAGTACAACGGCTCGATCGGCCTGCCGATTCCGTCGACCGAGGTGTCCATCCAGGACGACAACGGCAACGAGCTGCCGATCGGCGACATCGGCGAGCTCTGCGTGCGCGGACCGCAGGTCATGAAGGGCTACTGGAAACGCCCCGAGGAAACCGCCAAGGTACTGACCGACAACGGCTGGCTGCACACCGGCGACATCGCACGCATGGACGAGAAGGGCTACGTCTTCATCGTCGACCGCAAGAAAGACATGATCCTGGTGTCGGGCTTCAACGTCTATCCGAACGAGATCGAGGACGTGGTCGCGACGCATCCGGGCGTGCTCGAAGTCGCCGCGATCGGCGTACCCGACGAGAAATCCGGCGAGGCGGTCAAGATCATCGTCGTGCGCAAGGACCCGAATCTCACGGCCGAGGATCTGCGCCAGCACTGCAAGGCCAACCTGACGGGCTACAAGCAGCCGCGCTACATCGAGTTCCGCGACTCGCTGCCCAAGAGCAACGTCGGCAAGATCCTGCGCCGCGAACTGCGCGACACACCGAAGACCGCCGCCTGAACCAGCACGCCCCGGCAACTCGCCGGGGCGTCGCCGCAGCCGCGACTGCGGCGAAAACGTCAAGCCCGCCTGGCGGCGGGCTTGATGCAGTCCGTATGGTTGCCGTTTCAGGGCATCGTGGCCCCATGCAATTCAGTTGCGGTAGGACTCGATCGAATCGGCGTAGCCGCCGAGCAGGTTCCACAGCGGCTCTTCCTTGTTTTCCGGAATCCGCGCATAGGCGAAGCCGACGCTGTCGGGCGTGACGCGGGCGACCGTGGCTTCCAGATGAATGTTGAGCTCGTCGCCGATCATCATGTCCAGCACGAACATGTCGCCGGCCTTGCCGGTGAAATCGTCGGGCCGGCGCACCAGCACCCCGGTCGCGGAGATATCCTCCAGCTCGCTGGACCACGCGTCGCCGCCATGCATCATCAGCACAGCCGAGCGGATTTTCATGCGAGCTGGGCGCATTCCCGCGCGTGCGTTGCGATTATTCATGTGGAGCATCCTGCAACCCCCTGTGGGTCTGTGCCTTTCTAGCGGAGCGGTCACGCAAAATCAAACAACGGCGAATCACGAATCGTGCCAGATTGTGGCCGAGGCGGCCGCAACGCTCACTTTTCCCCGGTCTCGCCGCGGCGCGATTTCAGCACCACGCCACGTACCAGGCTGCCGCCGCCGAAACGCCGGTTGATCTGATCGGCGAGTTGATCCTTGCCGCCGGACGTCGGCGTGAACAGGCCGGCCTGCTGCTCCGGCGCGAACTGGCTCATGCCGATGCCGAGCAGGCGAAGCTGCGGATTTTGCTCGCTTTCCCACCAGCGCCGCAGCAAGCTGCGGCCGGCCTGCAGCAGTTCGGCGGTCGAATCCGTGGGCTCGCCGAGACGGAGCTGGCGCGTATGCGTCTCGAATGGCGGCTTGCGCAGCTTGACGGTGACCGTACGGCCGCGCAGCTCGTGCGCGCGCAGACGCTCGCCGACGCGCTCGCCCAGCCGGGCCAGCCAGGACTCGGCCTGTTCCAAACAGGTCAGGTCCGTGACGAAAGTGGTCTCTGCACTGACCGATTTTTCCGCCGCGTCGGCATCGACGGCGCGCTCGTCCACGCCGCTCGCGAGCCGCTGCCATTGCCCGGCCTGGTTGCCGCAGGCCTGATGCAGCCGGCGCGGATCGGCGAAGCGCAGCTCGCCGACCGTGCGGATGCCGAGCCGGTGCAACTGGGCCTCGGCCACCTTGCCGACGGTCCAGAGTCGCCCCACCGGCAACGGATCGAGCATTGCATGCACCTGCCCGGGCCGGATCTGCAGGAAGCCGTCGGGCTTGGACAATTCGCTCGCAAGCTTGGCCAGCAGCTTGTTATGGGCCATGCCGACCGAGGCGACGAGGCCGGTGCGCCGGCGTATCTCCTGCTTGAGGAAACGACCGATGTTCTCCATCTCGCCGCCGAACAGGCGCAGGCTGCGGGTCACGTCGAGAAACGCCTCGTCCAGCGACAGCCCTTCTATCTCGGGGGTGACCTCGCCGAACACGGCAAAGACCTCGGCCGAGATCTCGCGATAGCGGCTCATGCGTATCGGCACGAACAGGGCCTGCGGACAGAGCCTCTTGGCGGTCACCGTCGGCATGGCCGAACGCAGGCCGTAGCGGCGCGCCTCGTAGCTCGCCGTCGTGACGACGCTGCGCGGGCCGAGTTCGCCGACCACCAGCGGCAGGCCACGCCACTGCGGGTGATCGAGTACCTCGATCGCCGCATAGAAGGCGTCCATGTCGACGTGGATGATGGCGCGCGCCGCGGTCATGCGCACAGTCTGCCTCGCTTGACGAACTTCGTCGCGATGCGCAGGCTCGGCCGATGAGCCTGCGCATCCACATTCACCCTGACAACCCGCAGCCACGGCTGATCAGCCAGGCCGTGGCCGTGCTCGACCAGGGCGGGCTCATCGCCTACCCGACCGACTCGGGCTATGCCCTGGGCTGGCGCCTGAACGCCCAGGCCGCCCAGGAACGCGTCGTACGCCTGCGAAAGCTGGACAACAGGCACAACTTCACTTTAATCTGTCGCCACTTGAGCGAGGTCGGCGCGTACGCCCGCATGCACGATGCGGCGTTCCGGACAGTCCGATCCCTGACTCCCGGCCCCTACACTTTCCTTCTCCCTGCGGCTGCCGAAGTACCTCGGCACCTGAAGCAGGCCAAGAAACGTTCCGTAGGCGTCCGCATTCCGGACCATCGCGTCGCACTCGCGCTGGTCGAAGCATTGGGCGAGCCGCTGTCGAGCTCCAGCCTGATACTGCCGGACGAGGACATGGCTGGCTGGGAAGTCGACGACCTGTACGACCATGTAAGTTCCGCCGTCGACCTGTTCGTCGACAGCGGTTTCTGTGGCAACGAACCGACGACCGTGATCGACCTGCTGGACGACACGCCGCGGTTGGTACGCCAGGGCAAGGGCGAAGTGCCGTTCGCCTGAAGACCAAGCAATCGGCCCCCAGGGCCCGCAGGCCGCGGTGAGCGCGGCGAACAGCGTAGAGACCTGCACCCGCTAGATGAGCACCGAGCCTGCCGAGCAACTCGCGCCCAGCGAGGGCCAAGGCATTTTCACGCCCGTACCGCAGCAGCAGGAAATGCCGCTGGCGATCGTGAAAGGCCAGCCCGTGCTGCAGATGCCGCAGGATCTGTACATCCCGCCGGATGCGCTGGAAGTCATCCTCGAAGCGTTCGAAGGGCCGCTGGACCTGCTGCTCTACCTGATCCGCCGGCAGAACCTCGACATCCTCGACATTCCGGTTGCCGAGATCACGCGCCAGTACGTCGACTACATCGAGCTGATGCAGAACCTCAAGCTCGAACTGGCCGCCGAATATCTGGTCATGGCCGCGATCCTGGCCGAGATCAAGTCGCGCCTGCTGCTGCCGCGGCCGCCGGATGCCGAAGGCATCGAGGAAGACCCGCGCGCCGAGCTCGTGCGCCGGCTGCAGGAATACGAACGCTTCAAGAAGGCCGCCGCCGACATCGAAGCGATGCCGCGGCTGGAACGCGACATCTCGCTGGCTTCGGCCTTCGTGCCCGACCGCAGCGTCGTACGCCTGCCGCCGCCGGTGGAGCTCAAGGAACTGCTGCTCGCGCTCAAGGACGTGCTGCGCCGCGCCGACCTGACCGGCCATCATGCGATCCAGCGCGAGGCGCTGTCGGTGCGCCACCGCATGAGCGACGTACTCGGCCGCCTCGGCGACGGCGAGTTCCACAGCTTCGAAAGTCTGTTCAATCCGGAGGAAGGCCGCCGCGGCATCGTCGTGACCTTCCTCGCGATGCTGGAGCTGGCCAAGGAAACCCTGATCGAGATCGTGCAGAACGAGGTACCCGGTCCGATCTACATCAAGGCGCTGGTCGTGGATGGCGAGCGGCCGGCCCTGGACGGCGACGAAATGCCGGCCGACGCAACGGAATACACCTGATGGAACTGCCCCACCTCAAGCGCGTGATCGAGGCCATCCTGCTTGCGGCCGGACAGCCGCTGTCGCTGGCCCAGCTCGCTGCGCTGTTCACCGAAGAGGAAGCCGTCGAAGGCGAGCAACTGCTCGCGGCGCTGCAGTCCCTGGCCGAGGACTGCGCCGAGCGCGGCATCGAGCTGAAGGAAGTCGCCTCGGGCTACCGCTACCAGATCCGCGAGGACGTGCATCCCTGGGTCACGCGACTGTGGACCGAGCGCCAGACCAAGTACTCGCGTGCGCTGCTGGAAACCCTGGCGCTGATCGCCTACCGCCAGCCGATCACGCGCGCGGAGATCGAGCAGATCCGCGGCGTGGCCGTGTCCTCGTCGATCATCAAGACCCTGGAAGAACGCGAATGGGTGCGCGTCGTCGGCTACCGCGATGTACCGGGCCGACCGGCGTTGTTCGGCACCTCGCGCAACTTCCTCGACTACTTCAACCTCAAGTCGCTGGACGAGCTGCCGCCGCTGGCCGAGATCCGCGACCTCGACGAATACGATCCGCAGCTGGATCTCGCGCCGGTCGTGCCGCGGACGCTGGAACTGCCGCCCGAGGACGAGGACCAGGCCGCCGCGGCTGAAGCGCCGGCCGGCGAACCGGCGGCCGCGCAGGAAGTCGCCGCCCAGGAACAACAGGCCGCCGGCGACGGCGACGCCGATGCGCCTGCCCTGCCCCCCGATGCCGAAGCGGAGACCGAGGTTCACGCCGACGTCGACACCGGCCCGCACACCGAAGCCGATCCGCCCGGCGAAGCCGGCGCCGCCTCGCACGCCACCGCCCTGCTCGCTCCCGCCGCCGACACGAGCGCCGCGCCGGCGCCGGCCGACGATTTCGATGCCGGCGCCGACGAAGGCGAAGAGATCCGCAACGACGACGATGAAGACGCGCTCGGCGCCGCCGATCTCGACGACGCCGAGGCCGAGCCCGACGACGGCAGCGACGACTACGCCGCCGAGTCCGACGAATACGCATCCGACACTGGCGATTTCACCGATACCGATTCCCACCCGGACGACGGCGACGTCGATCCGAACGACACCACGACGTCCGACGACGTCCCGGAGCACACTGCATGACCGCTGCACCCCGCCGTACCCTCACCCTCAAACGCCCGCAGACCGACGAAGCCGCGCCGGCGATCGAGGAACGCCTGCACAAGGTCCTGGCCAATGCGGGACTCGGCTCGCGCCGGCTGCTCGAGCAGCGCATCCAGAACGGCGAGATCTCGGTCAACGGCACGCCGGCGACGATCGGCGTCAGCGTCAAGAGCGGCGACCGCGTCGAAGTCGACGGCAAGCTGTTCGTGGTGATCCGCGACGACGCCGAACAGGCGCAGGTGCTGGTCTACCACAAGCCCGAAGGCGTGGTGACCACGCGCGAAGATCCCGAAGGCCGCCCGACCGTGTTCGAACAGCTGCCGCGCCTGAAAGGCCAGCGCTGGATCGCCGTGGGCCGCCTCGACATCAACACAACCGGCCTGCTGCTGCTGACCACCGACGGCAATCTCGCCAACGCGCTGATGCACCCGTCCAGCGAGATCGAACGCGAATACATCTGCCGCGTGCATGGTGAAGTGCCCGACGAGGTGCTCGAACGGCTCAAGGCCGGCATCGAACTCGACGATGGTCCTGCGCATTTCGACGACATCGGCGTGATCAGCCGCAGCGGCAGCCATTCCTGGTTCCGCGTCGTGATCCGCGAAGGCCGCAACCGCGAAGTGCGCCGGCTCTGGGATGCGGCCGGCTTCCTCGTCAGCCGCCTCAAGCGGGTGCGCTACGGCACCGTGGAGCTGCCGCGGCCGCTCAAGCGCGGCCATTCGCAGGAACTCGACGCCGAAGACACGAAGGCGCTGCGCGAACTCTGCGGCGCGACGCAGAGCGAACCGACCCTGACCCTGCAGCCGGTCATCCATCAGCGCCGTGCGAGCCAGAGCGCGATCACCGAATACCGGCCGGCGCCGCGCGGCGGAGCGCAGCAGGCCTGGACCGGCGCCGACCGCGCCGAGGCGCGCGAACTGACCCGCTTCGACCGCATCCGCGACGACGGCCCGGCCCGTCCGGGCCGCCCGCGCGGTCCCAAGCGTTTCGGTCCCGGCGCCGGTGGCGGTGCAGGACGCGGCAACACGCAGGGTCGCGGCCAGCGCGTCGTCGACGGCAACACGGACAAGCCGCAGCGCCGTCCGGCGCGACGCGGCGCCGCGCCGGGCCAGGAAGTGGTGATACCGCGCACCTGGTCGGCCGGCGACGAATTCGGCCGCGGCGCCAATCGCGGCAGCGGCCGTCCGGCCGGCGGCCGCGGCGGACCGCGCAGTGGCGGCGGCAGTGGCAGCGGCGGTGGCGAAGGACGCGCCTGGGGCAACGACAACCGCGGCAACCAGGGCGGTCGCGGCGCACGCGACGACGACGCGCGCGGCAACCGCAGCTCTGCGCCATATGGCCATCCGGCCGGTGCGAACTACGGCAACCGCGCCGAACCCAACGGCAATCGCTCCGGCTACGGTGAACGCAGCGGCAATCGCAGCGGCGGCGGTGGTTACAACGAGCGCGGTTCCTCGCCGTACGGCGAGCGCGCGGCGCGCGGTCCCAGTGGCGCCCGTCCTGGCGGCAACCGTCCGGGCGGCGGCGGCAACCGGCCCGGTGGCGGCGGCAATCGCCCCGGCGGCAGCCGTCCGGGTGGCAGCCGCCCCGGCGGCGGCGGCGGCGGACGTCCGCCCGGCGGCGGCAACCGCGGCAATCGCGGCGGCGGCCCACGCGGCGGCAATCGCTGAACGATCCCGGTCGACCCGGCGGCGACCTGCGCCGCCGGAGCGGCCCGAGCCTGGGCCTGCGTCAGCCCGGGCCACAATAAAAAACCCCGCCGATGGCGGGGTTTTTCGTTACGGCGGCGGACCAGACTCAGTCGAGCTTGAGCGACTTCTTGGTGCGCTCGCGACGGCCGGATTCCTTCGCGCGGTATTCGTCTTCGCAGCTGTTGCGCTCGACCATCACGCAGTCGAGGTATTCGCTGATTTCCACGAGCGCGGCGCGGATCGCCTTGCCGGCCGGGGTGTTCTTCTCCGATGCCAGCGCACCGCCGAAACCGCCGCGGAATACGCCGACGGAAACGCCGCCGCCGGAGGCGCGACCTTCGATCGTGCGCGAGAACTCGATGTCGCCGGTGCTCGTGTTGACCACACGCACGTCGACGGCGAGATAGGCGTCGCTCTTCTTGCCGCCGAGCGAAATGCCCTTGAAGCTGATGCCGCCGCCGGTCGACTGGGTGTTTTCCTCGTACGCGGTCACGGTGCCCATGACGAGGTAGTCCGCGCCGGTCACCTTGCCCATCTTGGCGCCGGTGCCCGAACGCACGCGGCCCGAAGCGGCCAGGTTCTGCTCCTCGAGCACCTTGTCGAGCTTGGCGCGCTCGACGATGGTGAAGTTGCCGCTCGAAGCCAGTTCGTTGGAGAGCATGCCCGAGAGCTCCCAGCCCACGCCACCGCCCCACCAGCCGGCGCCGGACTCGTTCTTGAATTCCGCCACGCCGATAGCGATCTTGCCGGCGGCCAGCACCGGGCTAGCCGCGAACGCCCCGGCAAACGCCAGCGCCACACCCAGAACCCACTGTTTCATTTCCCTGCTCCTCGAAATCATGCGGAAAAGTACGGCTGCCCCCCCTGCCGCCTTGCGGCTCCGGCCATCGGCCGGCTTCCGTGCAAGCAGGTGAATCGTCCGCTGGACGAACGGCGCCATTCTAGCGACGCCGCCCCAGCCCTCGCCAGCAACCTGCGACCGGGACGACATGCCTGAACGCAGCGGGGCGGCGGACCCGAACACGTTACGCCGTCCCGGACCTGATATACGCAAAAGCAGGCCGAAAGGCGTCAGCGTGGCGGATTGCGCTCCGGCGGTCGCAGGACGACCGCCAGCGGCGGGCGCCCGGCGCCGAGGCAGATCACTCCTCTACTTTGCATCGTCGCGACGATCTGCCGCGACGGCGGAACTTTCGCGGCGAGGCACGGTCTTGCCGCACGTTAACCAGCCCGCAACCTGGCGTTAACCGGATCTCCACGGCGCTTGCGTATGCTCTGCGCTCCGCTCCACCAGAGGGATATGCACTATGCGCACATTGCGCACTTTGGAAACCTGCGTGCTCGGCCATGCCATCGAGCGCATCGACGAGCGCGACCACCTCGGCACTATCCGCGCGACCTGGTATGAAGTGCTCTGCCCGCAGCACGGCAATGTGCTGGGCAGCGGCGAAACCCGCGCCGACGCCGAACGCATCGTGATCCGGCGCGAGCTCGAACAGGCGCGTCGCGCCCTGCCGCTGAACGCTTCGGTACGTGCCGCCTGAGGCGGCGGTCCGACCAGACTCCCACCACTCTCCGATCCTGGCGGCCGCGTGCCGCCGTGGCTTGCCGTCGGCGCGACGGAGCGGCACAGTGTCGCCTCTTTTCCGTCGCGCCGCCCGCATGACCGACTGCACCGTCTACTACAACCCGGCCTGCTCCAAGTGCCGCGCGCTGCTTGCCCTGCTGCAGGAGCGCGGCATCACGGCGCGTCTCGTCGACTACCTGCAGACACCGCCGCCGGCAGCACGATTCGCCGAACTCGTAGACCTGCTCGGCGACGCCGCGGCGCAGCTGCTGCGCCGCGACAGCGCCGAATACGTCGAACTGGGCTGGGGTGAGCGCGAACCCGCCGCCGCCGACATCGTCGCCGCGCTGCAGCGCTTCCCGCAGCTGTTGCAGCGTCCCGTCGTCGTCCGCGGCGACCGCGCGCTGATCGCACGGCCGCCCGAACGCGCGCTGGATCTGTTCTGAGGCGCGCATGGACAAGCTGCAGGCCATGCAATTGTTCGTGCGTGTCGTCGACGCGGGCAGTTATACCGCCGCCGCAGACCAGATGGAGATCTCGCGCGCACTCGCGAGCAAGCTCGTACAGTCGCTGGAAGACCAGCTCGGCGTGCGCCTGCTGCACCGGACCACGCGCAAGCTCAGCCTGACCGAAGCGGGCGAACGCTACTACCAGCGCGTCAGCGAAATCCTCGGCAGCCTCAACGAAGCCGAAGCGCTGGCCGCCGAATTCCAGGCCGACCCGCGCGGCCGCCTGCGCGTCTCCGCGCCGATGTCGTTCGCGATCCACCACCTCGGCGCCGCGGTGGCCGAGTTCCAGCAGCGCCATCCGCGCATCGAGCTGGAGCTCACGCTGAACGACCGCCAGGTCGATCTCGTCGAGGAAGGCTTCGACATGGCCGTGCGCATCGCCAAGCTCGCCGACTCCAGCCTCGTCGCGCGGCGCATCGCGCCCTGCCGCATGCTGCTCGTAGCCAGCCCCGGCTACCTGCGCCGCGCCGGCGAGCCGCAGCATCCGCAGGATCTCGTCGCGCACAATTACCTGAGCTATACCCTCGCCGCGCGCCGCGACGAGATCGTGCTCGTGAACGGTGCCGAGCGCGAGACCGTCAACCTCAACGGCAGCCTGCGCGTCAACAACGGCGACGTGATCGCCTCGGCCGCCACGGCCGGTCTGGGCTTCTGCATCTCGCCGAGCTTCCTGGTCTGGCAGCGCCTGCGGCGCGGCGAGCTCGTGCAGCTGCTGCCGCACTGGGAGATACCGGAAATCGCCGTGCACGCGGTCTATCCGGCCGGACGCACGCTGCCGGCCAAGACGCGCAGCTTCATCGACTACCTGGTCGAGCGTTTCGGACCGGAACCCTACTGGGACCAGGCGCCGCGCTGAAGCGCGGCGCCTGCGGCGGATCAGGCGTCGAGCTCGAACGCGTCGGCGTCCATCCAGGCCGGGAAGCGTTCGCGATGGGCGGCCAGTGCGGCCGGATCCAGGGTGACCGTGACGACGACCTCGGTGGCGCCGGCCTCCACCAGCGGCTGACCGAGGAAATCCAGCACCGCGCTGTCGCCCGCATAGTGCAGGCCGTTGCCGTCGGTGCCGACGCGATTCACGCCGACGCAGTAGCTCAGGTTCTCGATCGCGCGTGCGCGCAGCAGGGTCTGCCAGGCGTAGCGCCGCGCGCTCGGCCAGTTCGCGACGAACAGCACGAGGTCGTAGTCGAAACGCGCGGCCACGCTCCTGTCGTAGCGGTTGCGTATCCAGACCGGGAAACGCAGGTCGTAGCAGACCAACGGGCAGATGCGCCAGCCGTTGAGTTCCACGATCAGGCGCTGCTCGCCGGCCGCATAGCGTTCGTGCTCGCGCGCCATGCGGAACAGGTGGCGCTTGTCGTAGATCGCGTAGCTGCCGTCGGGCCGCATCCACACGAGCCGGTTGACGCATTTCTCGCCGACGCGCGTGACGAGGCTGCCGGTGACCACGGCATCGACCTCGGCGGCGAGCACCTGCAACCAGCGCAGATTCTCGCCGTCCATCGTTTCGGCATTCGCCAGGGTTTCGTTCGTGAAACCGCTGGTGAAGGTCTCGGGCAGCACGACCAGGTCGGTGCTGCCGCGCAGGCGGCGCACGAAATCGCCGTAATAGGCGCGATTGGCCGCGGCGTCGTGCCAGCGCGTGTCGCCCTGGACCAGGGAAACGCGCAGCGGTCGTATCGGTTCGGACATGCGGAACAAGCTCCCGGGTTCAGAGACGCGCGAGGCGCTCGGCCGCCGCGGCCAGGGTCGCGTCGCTCTTGGCGAAACAGAAACGGATGATGCGCGCGTCCGGCGCGGTCTCGTAGAAGGCCGACACCGGAATCGCCGCGACGCCGGCTTCGCGCACCAGCCACTCGCAGAAATTCAAATCGTCCTTGTCGCTGATCGCCGAATAGTCGACGAGCTGGAAATACGCGCCGCCGACCGGCAGCAGGCGCAGGCGCGACGGCGCCAGCAGCACGCGGAAATGATCGCGTTTGCGCTGATAGAACGCCGGCAGGTCTAGGTAATGCTGCGGATCCTTGGCCAGCACTTCGGCGAAGGCCCACTGCGCCGGGCCGAAGGTGCAGAACGTCAGGTACTGGTGCACCTTGCGGAACTCGACGCTGAGCGCACGCGGCGCGACGCAGTAGCCGACCTTCCAGCCGGTGCAGTGATAGGTCTTGCCGAACGAACTCACGACGAAGCTGCGCTCGGCCAGTTCCGCATGGCGCAGCACGCTCTGGTGCAGCGCGCCGTCGAACACGATGTGCTCGTAGACCTCGTCGGACAGCACGAGGATTTCCGTGTCGCGCGTGAGCTCGGCCAGCGCATCGAGATCGGCCGCACTGAACACGGCGCCGGAGGGATTGTGCGGGCTGTTGACCATGATCAGCCGCGTCTTCGGCGTGATCGCGTCCCTGACGCGCTGCCAGTCGACCGAGAAGTCGGGAAGGTTCAGCGGCACATGGACAGCGCGGCCGCCGACGAGGTCGATGGCCGGTTCGTAGCTGTCGTAGCACGGGTCCAGCACGATGACTTCCTCGCCGGGCCGCACGACCGCGGCGATCGCCGCGAACAGCGCCTCGGTCGCGCCGGAGGTCACCGTGACTTCGGCGTCGGCATTGACCTTGCGGCCGTACAGGCGTTCGGTCTTCAGCGCGATCTGTTCGCGCAGCGCGGCGACGCCGGTCATCGGCGCATACTGGTTCCTGCCGCCGTTCATCGCCTCGGCGAGCGCGTCGCGCAGCGACTGCGGGCCGTCGAAATCAGGGAATCCCTGGCCCAGGTTCACCGCATTGTGCTGCTGCGCGAGCTGGCTCATCACGGTGAAGATGGTCGTGCCCACCTTCGGCAGCTTGGTCTGGATCTGCATCGTCTACCCGTTTGGACGTCCAAATGGACGCCGATGGTAGCACGCGCGCCGGCTCAGCCGAGCAGGCGCGCGAACCAGTCCCAGCCCTCCACGCGCTGGCAGACGATCTTCAGCGCGACCAGCAACGGCACGGCGACGACGATGCCGATCGCACCCCACAGGAACCCCAGCAGCATGAGCCAGAGCAGGATCATCAGCGGATCGAGCTGCAGGCGCCGGCCCAGCACCAGCGGCGACAGGAACTGGCCTTCGACGACGACCAGCGCGGCGAACAGGCCGGCCGGCGTCAGCGCCGCGCCGAATTTCGGATAGGTCAGCAATCCCAGCAGCACGAACAGCACGGTCATGCACAGCGGGCCGAAATACGGGATGAAATTCAGCAGCAGGGCCAGGACGCCCCACAGCGCCGGATCTGGAATGCCGCAGGCCAGCGCGATCAGGGCCGCGCCGGCGCCGACCAGCGTGTTGATGGCCGCCGTCGTGAACAGGTAGCGCGAAATTTCGTGCTGCATGACGCGCACGATGTCGATCGTGTTGCGGCGCGACGCGAACGAGGTGTTCAAGCCGGCGATGCGGCGCAGCAGGGCCTCGCCGTAGACGAGCAGGAAATACACGAGCAGCACGGTACCGAACAGGCTGACCACGAATCGCGGCGCCGCCGCGACCGCATCCCAGACGTCGAACAGCACCGGCGACGGCGTGCCGGCGGCGCGCGCGCCGGTCAGGTTCTGCGTCGCGCGGCCGGCCGCCTCGATCTGCTGGGTGACCGCACGCATGCGCGGCGTCAGCAGCCGCGCCGCTTCGGGTGCGCGATCCACCCAGTGCTGCGCCGGCTCGGCGACGGCAACCGCCACGAGCGCGGCCGCCGCCAGGCCTGCGGCCATGACCAGCATCGCCACAAGCGCGCGCGGCAGCCAGCGCCGGGTCAGACTGGCGACGAGCGGATTCAGCGACAGCGCCAGGAACAGCGCCAGCAGCACCGGCACGACCAGCGCCTTGGCCAGGTACATGACGGCGACGGTCGCGAGCAGGGACAGCCAGACCAGGGTCAGGCGCAGCGAGGCGAGCTGGCGCTGCTGGCGCGCGCTGCCGATGCGTTCGTCCTCGCCGACAGTGGCTTCGCCGGCCTGCGGGGCTATCCAGTGCCATTGCATCTGCCACCAGCGCGGCGGATTCATTCGTCGGATTCCTGCGCCGCCAGCAGCGGCAGCAGGCGAGCCAGGGCGAACTTGCCCAGGCCGATCAGGGTGCTGCCGCGCAGATGCCGCGGCAGCACCATGAGCAGGAAACCGCCGGCCAGGCCGACGCCGATCAGCAGCTTGGGCGACAGCGCGCGCGCCAGGCGCTTGAGATCCCGGCGTTCCGCGTCCGCGGCTTCGACCGCCGCGTCGAAGCGCCGGGCCGAGGCATCGACTTCACTCTGCAGCCTGCTGATCCTGCCCATCCTGCGGCTCGCTCCTTTCCAGCCAATAGACGATGCGCCGGCGCGATTCGGCAAAGCTCGCCGCGCGCACGGCCCGGCGCAGCAGCACGCCGCCGACGGCCAGCACGACTGCGCTGAGCGCACCGAGCCAGAGCAGCGCCGCAGCAACCGAACCGGTCCAGCGATACAGCAACAGCGCTGCCGCGCCCCAGATCGTGGCCAGCAGCAGCACGCCGCCGACGGCGACGACGGCCAGCCAGATCAATGCCTGCGGCAAGGCGGCGCGGGCCAGCCGCGCCTCGGCACGCAGCAGGGCCAGACTCGCGTCGCGCAGTTCGCCGCCGAGATCCAGCCAGCGGCCTGCGCGGGCGAACAAGCCGCGTCTCAAGCGACGCCGCCGCCGCCGCGGTGCGGCGCCCTCGGCCGCTTCGTCCATGCTCAGCGCCCGCGCCGGCGCAGCAGGTGGGCGGTCAGCGCCCCGGCCGCCGCGGCAATCGCGAGCGAACGCATGGGGTGGCGGCGCACGAACTGCGACAGGCTGACGCCGACCGAGCGGCCGAGCTCGATTGCATCCTCGGCGATCTCCTGGCCCAGCTCACCCATGCCGTCGATCGCGTCCTGCAGCCCCTCGCGGGTCTCGCTGGCCGCCTCGCGCGTCTCGCTGCGCACATTGCGCGCGCGCTGACCGAGCTTGGCGCCGATGCCGCTGACGCTGTCGCGGGCCTCGTTCCAGGCCCGACCCAGCGAACCGCCGAGTTCGTGGATGGCTTCGGCCGGTGTCGTCACGGCGTCCTCGCCGTTCATCGCGCCGGCAGCCTCGACGGCCTCGGCATTGGTCTTGGCACGTGCAGGAATCTTTTCAGTGGCCATGGTTGCGCATCCGTGTTGAGCGGGAAGGAACGGACCTTCGCGTCCGGCTGCCGCTGTGGCTACCTGCGGCGGCCGCCAGAGTATCAGGCAGGGCAAGTCGGCGCGGCGTCAAACCCCAACGGCGCCGGAGAGCCGTTGCAGCGACCGCGCCTGGACCGGAGGTGCCATCGGATGACGCCATTGCATGTATCGCTTAACCTGCCGCCCCATGAGGGAGGAGTGTACGGACGAAGAACTGATGCTGGCCTACGGCCGCGGCGACGCGCATGCGTTCGACGCGCTGTACACGCGTCACCGCGGCACACTGTACCGCTTTCTGCTGCGCCACTGCCGCGGCGAGCGGGCCAGCGCCGACGAGCTGTTCCAGGAAACCTGGAGCCGCGTCATCGTCGCCCGCGAGCGCTACCGGCCCGAGGCCAAATTCACGACCTGGCTGCTGCAGATCGCGCACAACCTTGCGATTGATCTGATGCGCCGCCATAGACCCCAGGCCGGCAGCGAGGAAACCGAGCTGGTGCTGCGTCAGCTCGACGCTCCCGAGACCGAGCGCCCCGACCGGGTGCTCAGCGAATTCGAGCAGCGCCGCCGCCTGCAGCGGGCGCTGGAGGATCTGCCGGACGAGCAGCGCACGGCGTTCGTGCTGCGCATGGAGAACGGTCTGGGGCTGGAGGAAATCGCCGAGGTCACCGGCGCCGGACAGGAGACGGTGAAGTCGCGACTGCGTTACGCATTCGCGAAGATCCGCGCAAGGTTTGCCGAATGACTCATCGAAATCACCACGAGCGCGAATTCGAAGCCTTCCTCGCCGGCGAGGAGTCCGAACTCGCGCGCCTGTATCGCCGCCTGCCGCAGAGCGAACCCGACGCCAAGCTCGATGCGGCCGTGCTGGCCCTGGCGCGCGCGGCCGTGGAGCCGCAGCGCGTCAACGCGCTGCGCCACGCCACGCCGCGCACGCGCCGGCCCTGGTGGCTGGTCGGCCTCAGCAGCGCCGCCGGCCTCGTGCTCGCCGCCGGCGTGGCCTGGCAGATGCGCAACGCGTTCCACGAGACCCTGCCCGGCGCGACGAGCCCGGCAGTGTCGCCGGCCGCCCGCGCCGAGCGGGCCGAGCGCGAGGTCGTGCCGATCAGCGCGATCGTGCCGCCGCCCGAACCCGCCGCCCCGCCGGCGGCACCGGCCACATCGCACGCGCCGCCGGCTGCCGCACCGGCACAGGCCACGACAGCCGGCGCCGGGGCTCCGGCGCCAGCCCTGGCCAAACCGGCGCCGCCGCCGACCGCCAAGACCGCGGCGCACCGGCGCCAGGTCGAGGTCATCGGTGCCGACGCCGCCGACAGCAAGGACAAGAGCCTGCGCTTCGACGCGCCGCCGCCCGCCGCAACGCCGCCGCCCGCGCCCCTCGCCGAAGCCCAGACCGCCGCAACGCCAGCGAACGAACTTGCCGCCAACGCCGGCGGCGCGACAGCGGCCGGCGCCGGTTCCGGCAGCGGCAACGCGCCGCCGCAGGCCTTCCCGGGCGGCGTGCCCGACTACAACTCGGTCGAGCGCAAGGCCGCCATTGCCAGCGGCACGCGCCGCGACGACTACGGCCTGAGCGCCGAAGCCGCGGCCGCCGACCCGCTGGCCAAGCGCGAGCAGCGCGCGAACCGCCAGATCGCGCGCGAACAGCCGGCGCCGCAGCCGGAGGCCGCCCCACCGGTCGCTTCCGAGGCGGTGGCATCCGGGGCCGCTGCGCCGGCTGCCACCGCTCCGGCGGACAGCGCCGCCGAACTGCAGCGCAATGCCCGCCTCAAGCCCGAGGAATGGGCCGGCAAGATCCGCGAACTGCTGCGTGCGCAGCGCCGCGCCGATGCGCTGGAAAATCTTGCGCTGCTGCGCCGCACCCACCCGGACTACGTGCTGCCCGAGGATCTGCGCGAGCTGCGCTGAATTGCCGCGGCGATCCGCCGCTCGTCGCGGATGCCGCGAGCGGCGCGTCCGATCACTTGCCCGATGGCTTGGCCGATAATCGGTGGATGAACTCACCGCTTTGCACCTTGGCGCAGCCCGCCGAGGCCGCGCAGGACATCAAGAAAAGCCGCTTCCTCTGTCTGGCCGCACCGGTCGCCAGCCCGGATGCGGCGCTCGCGTTCCTCGCCCGCGTCGGCGATCCGCAGGCCACGCACAACTGCTGGGCCTACCGCATCGGCCAGAGCTACCGCTTCTCCGACGACGGCGAACCCGCCGGCACGGCCGGCAAGCCGATATTGCAGGCGATAGACGGACAGGGTTTCGACCAGGTCATGCTGGTCGTGACGCGCTGGTACGGCGGCATCAAGCTCGGCGCCGGTGGCCTGATGCGCGCCTACGGCGGCGTCGCGGCCGAATGCCTGCGTCTGGCCGAACGCGTGCCGCTGGTGCACAAGACCGAAGTCGATTTCGAACTGCCGTTCGCCGTGCTGGCCATACTCAAGGCGCGCCTGGCCGACTTCGAAGCCGACTGCCTGGCCGAGCGCTACGGCAGCGACGGCGCCTCGCTGCGCCTGGCCCTGCCCGAGCCGCGCGTGGCCGCGCTGGCCCAGTTGCTGGCCGACCTCACGCGCGGACGCAGCACCTTGCGCCGGGCCGATTGAATCGCGGCGATTGAATCGCGCCGCACTGTCTCCATGACGAGCTGGCCGCCGCAACCGGCGACCGGCCCGCAAGCCCACCGGACTCCCCGATGACCGAACCGAAACCGCCGCGCCGCAGCCTGGCCTCGCTGTCCCTGATCCTGCCGCTGCTGCGCGGCCAGCGCGGGCTGCTGACGGGCTGGATCGTTTTCCTGATGCTGTCCTCGGCCGCGACCCTGTCGCTGCCGGTGGCCGTGCGCCACATGATCGATACGGGCTTCGCCGACGCCGATCCGGCACGCATCGACGCGAGCTTCCTCGCCCTGTTCGGCGTCGCCGTCGTGCTCGCGGTAGCCACCGGCGCGCGTTACTTCTGCATCACCCTGCTCGGCGAACGCGCGGTCGCCGCGCTGCGCCGGCGCGTCTACGACCATCTGCTGACCCTGGACCAGGCCTTCTTCGAGCGCGCCCGCGTCGGCGAGCTGACCTCGCGCCTGTCGGCCGACAGCGAACTCGTTCTGACCGTCGTGAGTTCGAGCCTGTCGGTCGCCGTGCGCAGCGTCGCGACCCTGGTCGGCGCCTCTGCCGCGCTGGTCTGGACCAGCCCGCGCCTGGCCGGCTACGCGGCACTCGTGATTCCGCTCGTCATCGCGCCGATGATTCTCGGTGGCCGCCGCCTGCAGCGCCTGTCGCGCGACAGCCAGGATCGCGTCGCCGACGCCTCGGCCGTGGCCAACGAGACCTTGAATGCGATGCGCGCGGTGCAGGCCTACGGCCGCGAGGCGACCGAGCGCAGTCGCTACGGCGACGCGATCGCCCGGGGCATCGCGACGAGCCGGCGGCGCATCGGCGCGCGCGCGGCGATCACGATGCTGGCCATCCTGCTGGTGTTCGGCGCAATCGTGCTCGTGCTCTGGAGCGGCGCCCACGCGGTGCTTACCGGCGAGCTCAAGGCCGGCGTGCTGAGCCAGTTCGTGCTGTATGCGGTCATCGCCGGCGGTTCGGTCGGCGCGCTCAGCGAAGTCTGGGGCGAAGTGCAGCGCGCGGCCGGCGCGCTGCAGCGCATCGACGAACTGCTCGCCACGCCGGCGCAGATCCGCTCGCCGGACCAGCCGGCTGCATTGAACAAGCCGGTGCGCGGCGCGATCGCGTTCGAGCAGGTGGAGTTCCGCTACCCGTCGCGGCCGGACACGGCCGCGCTGCACGACTTCACCTTGCAGGTGCGCCCGGGCGAGACGGTCGCACTGGTCGGTCCCTCCGGCGCCGGCAAGAGCACCGTGTTCCAGCTGCTGCTGCGCTTCTACGATCCGCAGTCGGGCACGGTGCGCATCGACGGCCAGGACCTGCGCGCACTGGCCCTGCCCGAGCTGCGCGGCGCGATCGCGCTGGTGCCGCAGGACACGGTCATCTTCGGCGCGAGCGCGCTGGACAACATCCGCTTCGGCCGCGTCGATGCCGGCGAGGACGAGGTGATCGCCGCAGCCCGCGCGGCCGAAGCGCACGACTTCATCAGTGCGCAGAGCGAAGGCTATGCGACTCATCTGGGCGAACGCGGCGTGCGCCTGTCTGGCGGCCAGCAGCAGCGCATCGCGATCGCGCGCGCCTTGCTCAAGGACGCGCCGATCCTGCTGCTGGATGAGGCGACCAGCAATCTCGATGCGCAGTCCGAAGCCGCCGTGCAGCATGCGCTGGAGCGCCTGATGCACGGCCGCACGACCCTGGTCATCGCCCATCGCCTAGCCACCGTGCAGCAGGCCGACCGCATCGTCGTGCTCGAGGCCGGCCGCATCGTCGCTCAAGGGACGCACGAGGAGCTGCTGGGTCAGGGAGGACTGTACGCCGAGCTCGCCCGCCTGCAATTCGCCGCCTGACAGCGAGCGCGCCCGCGGCGCGCCTGTCGATCTGCGCCCTGTCCGTTCGACGCGAGCAGGGCCATCTCCGATTTCCTTTGCCGAGTCGTTCGCCATGAAGCCACGATCGTCGTACCGCGCCGTGCTGGCGCCCTGTTTCGCCGCTGTGCTGCTGGCCGGCTGCAGCTCCGATCCGCAACCCGCGCCGGTTGCGGCGGCCGACGCCGGCGCCAGCCTGTCGGTCAATCTCGTCACGCCGCAGACACGCACCCTGGCGCAGCGCCTGACCGCATCCGGCAGCATCGCCGCGCAGGAGGAGATGCTGCTCGGCGTCGAACTCTCGGGCGTGCGCGTGGCCGAAGTGCTCGTCGACGTCGGCGAGGCAGTGGCCAAGGACCAGGTGCTGCTGCGCCTGGACACGCGGACTTTGCAGAGCGAACAACGCCAGGCCGATGCGGCCGTGGCCGAGGCGCAGGCCGCGCTGGCCGTGGCCAGGCGCAACAACGAACGCATGGCCGCGCTGCGCGAGAAAGGCCTGACCAGCGCCCGCGACGCCGACGAGATGTGGGCCGCGGCAACCCAGGCCGAAGCGCGCCTGAACTCCGCGCGCGCACAGCGCGACGCGGCCGCGCTGCGCCTGAGCTTCGCCGAGCTGCGCGCGCCCGACGACGGCCTGATCTCGCGCCGCGACGTGCAGCCGGGCCAGGTCGTCGCCGCCGGCGACCAGCTGCTGCGGCTGATCCGCCACGGCCGCCTCGAATGGCGCGGCAATCTGCCCGAGGCCGAACTCGTGCGCGTGCGCGAAGGCGCGCCGGTACAGGTGGCCGGTCCCGACGGCAGCCGCGCCGACGCGCAGGTGCGCCGCGTCGCGGCCAGCCTCGACGCCGCCAGCCGCACCGGCATCGTCTACGCGACCTTGAGCGAGCCGGGCGCCCTGCGCGCCGGCATGTTCGCCCAGGGCGAACTGCAGCTCGGCGAAAGCACGGCGCTGCTGCTGCCGCTGGCCGCGGTCGTGCAGCGCGACGGCCACAGCTACGTGTTCCAGGTCGGCGCCGACCAGCGCGTCACGCGCAAACGCGTGGAGACCGGCCGCGTCGACGCGGGCCAGATCGAGATCGTGTCGGGCCTGGAACCGGATGCCGCCGTCGTCGCCCGCGGCGCGGGCTTCCTCAGCGAAGGCGACCGCGTGCGCGTGCTCGCCGGGACGGCTGCTCCATGAGCATCAACGTCTCCGCCTGGGCGATACGCCGGCCGCTGCCGGCCGTGCTGCTGTTCGTGCTGCTCTGCGCCGCCGGCATCGCCGGCTTCCGCAGCCTGGCGATCTCGCGCTTTCCCGACATCTCGCTGCCGATGGTCATGGTCACGGTGACCCTGCCCGGGGCCGCGCCGAGCCAGATGGAAACCGAGGTCACGCGCAAGGTCGAGGACGCGGTCGCGAGCCTGGCCGACATCGACAAGCTCGTCTCCACCGTCAACGAAGGCGTGTCCAGCACGCGCATCGAATTCGAGCTCGGCCGCAATCTCGACGAGGCGCTGGACGAAGTGCGCGACGCGGTCACGCGCATCCGCAGCGATCTGCCGCAGGACATCGAGGAACCCGTCGTCGCCAAGATCAACGTCGTCGGCGGCACCATGCTGAGCTTCACGGTCGAATCCGACACGCTCGCACCGGACGAACTCAGCTGGATCGTCGACGACACCGTGACCAAGGCGTTGTTCGGCGTGCCCGGCGTCGGCCAGGTCAAGCGCACCGGCGGCGTCGACCGCGAAGTGCGCATTGATCTGAAGCCCGGCGCACTGGAAGCCCACGGCATCACCGCCGGCGCTGTGTCGCAGCAGCTCGCGCGCATCCAGGTCGAGATGCCCGGCGGCAAGGCCAACTGGGGCGGCAACGAGCAGATCGTGCGCACGGTCGGCACGGTGCGGGCCGTGGCCCAGTTGCGCGACATGCCGATCGCGCTGCCCGACGGCCGCCAGGTCAAGCTCTCGGCCCTGGCCGAGATCCGCGATGCGGCCGCCGAACAGCGCCAGCTCGCGCTGCTCGACGGCAAGCCCGCCGTCGGCTTCGCGATCACGCGCACCCGCGGATCGAGCGAAGTCGGCGTCGGCCGCGCGATACGCGCGAAGGTCGCCGAACTCGGCCAGCGTTATCCGAATCTGCGCTTCGCCGAAGTCAGCTCCACGGTCGAGGAAGCCGAGGGCTCTTACTCCTCGTCGATGACCATGCTCTGGGAAGGCTCGCTGCTGGCCGTACTCGTGGTCTGGCTGTTCCTGCGCGACTGGCGCGCGACCTGGATCTCGGCACTCGCCCTGCCGCTGTCGATCATCCCGACCTTCGCCGTGATGCACTGGTTCGGCTTCAGCCTGAACATGATCACCCTGCTCGCGCTCGCGGTCGTCGTCGGCATCCTCGTCGACGACGCGATCGTCGAGGTCGAGAACATCGTGCGTCATCTCGGCCTCGGCAAGTCGCCGCAGCAGGCGGCGACCGATGCGGCCGACGAGATCGGCCTGGCCGTCATCGCGACCTCGCTGACCCTGGCCGCGGTGTTCGTGCCGGTCGCGTTCATGCCGGGCATTCCGGGCAAGTTCTTCCGCGAATTCGGCTGGACCGCGGCGACGGCCGTGCTGTTCTCGCTCGCCGTCGCGCGTCTGCTGACGCCGATGATGGCGGCCTATCTGTTGAAGCCGCAGCCGCACGAGGACAAGGAAGGCGCGCTGATGCGCTGGTATCTGCGCCTCGTCGAAAGCGCGCTCGCGCACCGCGCGCGCACGCTGTGGCTGGCCTTCGGCCTGTTCATCGCCTCGCTGGCGATCGTGCCGCTGATTCCGGCCACCTTCATCCCGCCGGCCGATCTCGGCCGCAGCAACCTGAGCCTGGAACTGCCGCCCGGCGCGAGCCTGGCCGAGACCACCGAAGTCGCCGAGCAGGCGCGCCGCGCCCTGGCCGACCTGCCCGAGCTCAAGCGCGTCTATACCGCGATCGGCGGCGTGCTCGATCTCGGCGATCCGAATCAGTCCCTCGTCGGGGACGTGCGCAAGGCCACCCTGACCCTGGACTGGGGCAAGCCGGCGACGCGCTCGCGCCACCAGAAAGCGCTCGAACGCGAGGTGCGCGCGCGTCTGGCCGACCTGCCCGGCGTGCGCGTGAGCTTCATCAGCAGCGAACCCGGCGAACTGCTGCAGCTCGTGCTGGCCGGCGACAATCCACAGACCCTGCTCGACGCGAGCCAGCTCGTCGAACGCGATCTGCGCAATCTCAAGGGCCTGGGCAGCGTGACTTCGACCGCCTCGCTGCTGCGACCGGAAGTGGTCATCACGCCCGATCCGCTGCGCGCGGCCGACCTCGGCGTGGCCACGGCCGACATCGCCGAGGCCGCACGCATCGCCACGGCCGGCGACTTCCGCCAGCGTCTGGCCAAGCTCAACCTGCCCGAACGGCAGATTCCGATCCGCGTACGCATCGCCGAGCAGAATCTCGACCAGCCCGCGGTGATCGGCCTGCTGCGCGTTCCCGGACGCGACGGCCCGGTGCCGCTGGCTTCGGTCGCGAACATTCGTCTGGACAGCGGCCCGGCCCAGCTCGACCGCTACGGACGCCAGCGCAACATCACGTTCAACATGGAACTCAACGGCCGCCCGCTCGGCGAGGTCATGGCCGAGATCGAACAGCTGCCCTCGCTCAAGCAGCTGCCGGCCGGCGTGAAGCTGCTCAACACCGGCGATGCGGAAATCTTCGTCGAACTGTTCGTCGGCTTTCTCGTCGCGATGGGCACCGGCATCTTCTGCGTCTACGCCGTGCTGTTGCTGCTGTTCAACAACGCGCTGCAGCCGCTGACGATCCTGATTGCCGTACCGCTGTGCGCCGGCGGCGCGTTCGGTCTGCTGCTGCTGACCAACAACTACCTGTCCTTGCCGGCGCTGATCGGTCTCCTGATGCTGATCGGCATCGCGACGAAGAACTCCATCCTGCTCGTCGACTACGCCGTCGTCGCCGAGCAGGACCACGGCCTCAGCCAGCACGACGCCCTCGTCGACGCCTGCCGCAAGCGTGCGCGGCCCGTGGTCATGACCACTCTGGCGATGGGCGCCGGCATGCTGCCGATCGCGCTGGGGTTCGGCGCCGATGCCAGCTTCCGCGCCCCCATGGCCATCGCCGTGATAGGCGGCCTGATCACCTCGACCCTGCTGAGCCTCGTCGTGATTCCGGCCGCCTATACCGTGCTCGACGATCTGCGCGAACGCGTGAAGCACCGCGCGCTGCGGCGCAAGGCGCCGAAGTCGATACCGGCGACCGCGCAGCACTGAGGAACACTAGCCCCCCTCTCCTCTCGTGGGAGAGGGGAATCAGGCGAGGTTGTTACGGCATCGCCCGTATCCAGTCGCGCAGCAATGCCTGCAACGCCGGGCCGCGCGCGGCCAGATCGTCGGCGTCGCGGATCGCGACCAGCGCCCGGTCCTTGGCCAGCCACTGCAGCAGGCCGGTCGGGTCGGCGATGGACACTCCTGTTTCGGCGATCGCATTCTTCTTCGCGCCGAAATGCAGGATAAGGCCGGTGCCGACCCTGGTGCGCAGATGCGTGGTCGCGAAATAGTCGGTGGTGCGGAAGCTCGGCGCATTCCACTTGATGGCTTCGCCGATGGAGGCGTCGGCGCCGAGCACCAGCGTACGCAGCGCGGCGACGAGATCGCGCGCCGGATGTTCCAGCGCCGCGAGAAAGGCTTCCACGTCGCCGTCGGCGGTAGTCGTGACCGGTTTACTCCTGCCCGTCGCCATCGCTTCGCTCCTGTCGCCGCCGTCAGCTCCCGTTGCGCGTGAGGCCGAGCATCCGGCTGCAATGTTCTTCCTGCTCGGCCACCGGCTGCTTCCTGACTTCCGCCACGGTGGCTTCGGCTTCGGCGCAAACGATCCGGTCGGCGGCAGCAGCGGTGCCGCCGAGCTTGTGCACCGACTTTTCGCCGGCAATGAGCCTGGATTAGGCCAGCAGGCGCCGTGACAGGCAATACGCGGCCTTGCCGCAGCCGAGCCAGCTGTGCGCTGCGTACGCGGAGACCCCGCGGGGGTGCGAAATCCGCCAGCCGGCGCCCATGCCACGCGCGGCGCGGCGACAAGCTGGCACCATAGGCCGACTTTTCCGGCGAGACCGTCCCGTGCAGCCCAGCGAACGCATCGACCTGTTCTACCGCGCCTTCCAGCGCCGCGACGGCGCGACCATGGCCAGCTGCTACACCGCCGACGCGACGTTCCGCGATCCGGTGTTCGAGCTGCAGGGCGAAAGGGTCGGCGCGATGTGGCGCATGCTCTGCGAGCGCGGCAAGGATCTGCGTGTCGAGTTTTCCGACGTGCGCACCGACGGCGACCGCGGCAGCGCGCAATGGCAGGCCTGGTACCGCTTCAGCAAGAGCGGCCGGCCCGTGCACAACGTGATCCACGCCGAATTCCGCTTCCGCGACGGCCTGATCTGCGAACACGTGGACAGCTTCGATTTCTGGCGCTGGTCGCGCCAGGCGCTAGGCCCCGCGGGCCTGCTGCTGGGCTGGTCCGGCTGGCTGCGCAAAAAAGTCGGCGGCGAAGCCGCACGCAGTCTCGCGGCATTTCGCTGAGCGACGTAAGTTGCGGTGAGCCGACAGGCGAGCCGCAACGGCGAGGCAACCGCGCGCGGCGAAACCGCCGAGGGCGCGCACCGATCCGATCGCGCCGCTTCAGTCCGGCGCGCAGTTCTCGAGTTCATCGCGGCGTTCGAGCAGGAAGTCGATCAGCGCGCGCAGCGCCGGCGACAGGCGCCGTTCGGTATAGACGAGGCTCAGCGGCGTGGCTTCGCCGCGCCATTCTGGCAGCACGCGCTGCAGGCGGCCCGCGGCCACGTCCTCGACGATGTCGGCCCAGATGCGGTAGGCGATGCCGCGGCCGCGCACGGCCCAGCGCCGCACCATCTCCGCATCGTTGAAGGTCCAGCGCGGCGTCACGCCGACCTCGCAGGCCTCGGCGCCGCGGAAGAAGCTCCAGCGGTCCACGGGCCGGTACTGGCGCATGTAGCACAGCGCGTCGTGGTCGGCGAGCTCCTGCGGATGCAGCGGCGCGCCGCGCCGGTCGAGGTAGTCGGGTGCGGCGCAGGCCACGCGTTCGAGGCGGGCCAGCGGCACGCCGATCAGGCTGGAATCACTCAGCGTGCCGTAGCGCAGCGCCAGATCCACCGGCGCGGCGAAGAAGTCGGCGATCGCGTCGTCGAGCGTGATCTGGAAGCGCACGCCCGGATGGCGCGCGGCGAAATCGGCGAGCCAGCCGGCCAGGCGGTTGCGGCCGAAATCCGCCGGCGCAGTCACGCGTACGAGACCGTTCAGCGCTTCCGCATCGCGACTCAGCGCGAGGCGTCCGGCACGCAGCGCGTCGAGCGCGGCGCGCGCATGCGGCAGATAGCGTTCGCCCTCGGCGCTCAGACGCAGGCTGCGTGTGGTGCGCAGGATCAGGCGCACGCCGAGCTGCGCCTCCAGCCGCTTCAGCGCCGCGCTGGCCACGGCCAGGGTGATGCCGAGCGTGCGCGCCGCGAGGCTGAGCCGGCCGCCGTCGGCACAGGCGACGAACACGGCGATGTCGGAAACGGATTCGCTCATTCTCAATCGTCCGTTGATACAGAATCGGCGGCACCGCCGCTGTCGCGACGATACGCCTGCCACTACCCTGCCCGACAGTTCCGCTTTTCCTCTGCCCGATGAAACCGAGCGTTACCGAATCCCCGACGAGCTGGACCCGCACCGCGATCATCGCAATCGCCTGCGGCGCCCTGATCGTCACCCTGAGCATGGGCGTGCGCCAGAGCTTCGGCATGTTCATGCAGCCCATAGGCCGCGACTTCGGCATAGGCCGCGAGTATTTCGGCTTCGCGATCGCCGTGCAGAACCTGCTGTTCGGTCTGGCCCAGCCGTTCGTCGGCGCGATCGCCGACCGCTACGGCGTACGCCGCGTGCTCGTCATCGGCGCGCTGGTCTATGCGGCCGGCCTCGCGGCGGCCGCGCTGGTGCTCACGCCCGGCGGCATCATGGCCAGCCTCGGCGTGCTGATCGGCCTGGGTCTGAGCGGCACGACCTTCGTCGTCGTGCTGACCGGCGTCGCACGTCTCGTGCCACCGGAACAGCGCAGCGTCGCCTTCGGTCTGGTCACGGCCGGCGGCTCGTTCGGCCAGTTCGCCGTCGTGCCGGTCTCCCAGGCCCTGATCGCCGCCTGGGGCTGGCGCAGCGCGATGCTCGGCCTCGGCGTGCTCATGCTCGCAACCATTGCGGCGGCCGCCGGCATACGCCGGCCCGCGGCGAGCACGGTCGCGACGACGGCCGACGACGGCGGCCTGACCCGCGCGCTGGCCCAGGCCGCCGCCCATCCGCACTACTGGCTGCTCAACGCCGGCTTCTTCGTCTGCGGCTTCCATATCGCCTTCATCGCGACGCATTTCCCGGCCTATCTCGTCGACCGCGGTCTGCCGGCCCAGGTCGGCGCCACCGCGCTCGCGCTGGTCGGCCTGTTCAACATCGCCGGCTCCTATCTGTTCGGCCTGTGGGGCGGACGCCATTCGCGGCCGCGCCTGCTCGCCGCGCTGTATGCAGCGCGCGCCGTCGTGATCGCGATCTTCCTGATCGTGCCGCTGAGCGCGACCTCGGCGCTGGTCTTCGCCGCGGTGTTCGGCTTCCTCTGGCTGGGTACCGTACCGCTGACCAACGGCGCCGTCGCGAGCCTGTTCGGCCTGCGCTATCTGTCGACCCTGTACGGCATCGTGTTCCTGAGCCATCAGGTCGGCAGCTTCATCGGCGCCTGGGTCGCCGGACGACTGTACGACACGACCGGCAGCTACCAGCCGGTCTGGATCGCGAGCATCGCGCTGGGGCTGGCCGCCGCGGCGATCAGCTACGTCACGCGCGATACGCCGGCCGCCGCGCCGCTGCCGTTGCGCACGGCGGAATCCACGCCGTGAACGGCGCCGCGCTGTCCTGGCGCCGCGTCGTCGGGTCGGCGCTGGCCCTGGCCGCCGCGCTGCTGCTCGCGCTGCTCTGGCTGCGCTGGGGCGAAACCATCTTTGCCGGACAACTCGGAGCCATGCTGTGCTGAATCCCGTCGATGTCCGCGCCCGCGCCGCCGCGCTGGGCGAACACTGGTCGCCGCGCGTCGTCGGCTCGCTCGACGACTGCTACGTCAAGGTCGCCAAGGTGCAGGGCGAACTGGTCTGGCACAGCCACGACGGGCAGGACGAACTGTTCTTCGTGCTGCAGGGACGACTCCGTCTGCAACTGCCCGATCGCACCGTCGAACTCGGCCCCGGCGAGCTGTTCGTCGTGCCCAAGGGCGTACAGCATCTGCCGGTGGCCGAGCAGGAGTGCCTGCTGATGCTGATCGAGCGCAAGGACACCGCGCATACGGGCGACGTGCAGACCGCGCTGACCCGCAGTCTCGACGACCAGCTGCGCACGGACTGAAGCGCAGCGCGGGGCCGGCGCTGCCGCCGCGCTATGCTGCACGCTCCGTTTGCGAGGATTGCGCCGTGGTCCCGTTGCTGCTGATGCTCGTGCTGTTCGCGGCGTTCGAGGTCTGCGTGATCCTCGTCGCCGGCCTGGCGTTGCTGCTCGCCCTCGGCACGACCTGGGCGGCCGGCGGCGCGCTGCTGCTGTTCGTCGGCCTCAGCGCGCTCGGCGGATTCGCGCTCGCCGCATTGTCGCGACGTGGCGAGGGACCGCGCTGGAGCTGGCCGGTCGCCGGCCTCTGGCTCGCGCTGGCGACGGCGGCCGAACTCGGACTGTCGTTCGCGCTGCGTCTGCTCTGAGGCTTAGTCGCGACGACGCCGTCTTGCCGCAGCGCGACAGGCGCCGCCGCTGCGTTGCCGGCATCGGTTATTGCCACGCATGCCGTGTCGATCGCCGGCCGCAATGGCTATGCTTGCCGGCCCACGTCCACCGGTGCAGTCCATGATCCGCCAGACCGCCCTGTTTGCCGCCCTGCTGAGCGCCGCGGGCGCCAGCTTCGCCGCCCCCGACACCCTGCGCACCGTCGCCGAGCAGTCCGGCTTCAAGCGCACGGGCCGCTACGACGAAGTGATCGACCTCTGCGCGCGCTTCGCCAAGGCCTGGCCCGACGCGGTACGCTGCGACGAATTCGGCCGCACGCCCGAAGGCCGGCCGATGCTCGCACTGGTCGCGACCACGAGCGGCGCGCGCACGCCCGAGGCCGCTCACGAGCAAGGCATACCGGTCAGCCTGTTCCAGGGCGGCATCCACGCCGGCGAGATCGACGGCAAGGACGCGGGCTTCCTGCTGTTGCGCGAGCTGCTGCAGGGCAAGGCCGGCAAGGGCCTGCTCGATCGCCAGGTATTCGTGTTCGTGCCGGTGTTCAACGTCGACGGCCACGAGCGCTTCGCGGCCTGGAACCGGCCGAACCAGCGCGGCCCCGAGCAGATGGGCTGGCGCACGACGGCGCAGAACTACAACCTCAACCGCGACTACCTCAAGGTCGACGCGCCCGAGATGCAGGCCATGCTCGTGCTGATGAACCGCTGGGACCCCGTGGTCTACGTCGACCTGCACGTGACCGACGGCGCCAAGTTCGAGCACGACGTGGCGATCCAGGTCGAACCGCTGTATTCCGGCGACGAGGAACTGCGCAAGCTCGGCCGCGAACTGCGCGACGAAACCATCGCGCAACTGAGCAAGCAAGGTTCGCTGCCGGTCGGCTTCTATCCGTCCTTCGTCGTCGGCGACGACCCGGCCTCGGGCTTCGCCGATGCCGTCGCGCCGCCGCGTTTCTCCACCGGCTACCTGCCGCTGCGCAACCGCTTCGGCATGCTCGTCGAAACGCATTCGTGGAAACCGTATCCGACGCGCGTGAAGATCACGCGCAACACCATACTCGACGTGCTGCAGCTCGTCGGCGAGCACGGCAAGGGCTGGCGCGCCGAACAGCTGACGGCCGACGAACGCGCCGCGACCCTCGGCGGCACGCGCGTCGCGCTGGACTACAAGGCCAGCGATAAGGCGCGCGAGATCGAATTCCGCGGCTATGCCTATACGCGCACGCCGTCGGAAATCTCCGGCACGCTGATGACGCGCTACGACGAGCGCAAGCCGCAGCTCTGGAAAGTGCCCCTGCGCGACGACGTGCAGCCGGCCACGCTGGTCGAAGCGCCCAAGGGCGGCTACCTCGTGCCGGCGGCCTGGTCGGCGCTGGTGGCCGCCAAGCTCGATGCCCACGGCGTCGTCTATCAGCGGCTGGACACGGCCCGCGCGCGGCAGCCGCTGCAGAGCTTCCGCGCCGACGCAGCCAAGTTCGCCGACCGCCCGAGCGAAAGCCACCAGCGCGCGACATTGCACGGCGAATGGCGCGCCGAGACGCGCGACATCGGCGCCGGCGCGCTGTACGTGCCGCTGGCCCAGGCACGCTCGCGCATCGCCATCGCCCTGCTCGAGCCGCAGGCGCCCGACTCGCTCGCCGCCTGGGGCGAGTTCAACGGCGCGTTCGAGCAGAAGGAATACATGGAGGAATACGTCGCCGAGGACGTCGCGCGCGAACAGCTCAAGCGCGATCCGGCGCTGGCCGCCGAATTCCAGCGCAAGCTTGCGACGGAGCCGGAATTCGTCCGCAACCCCGCCGCGCGCCTGGAGTTCTTCGCCCGCCGGCACGCGTCCTGGGACGAGCAGTTCAACCTCTATCCGATCTTCCGCGTCGACCGGGCGCCGGATTGAGCGGGTTTCTCCGCCCGCAATCCGGCCAGATCAGGCTTTCTCCCCTCTCCCTTCGCGGGAGAGGGCAGCCAACGCCCGGCGCGTCAGTGAATTTTCAGAAGAATTTTCAACGAGTGCACGCTGCGGCCCGGCCGTTGAATCCGCGCAGCGCGCTTTCTTCCCGCTTCCCTCGCAGCAGCGGCTGCAGAGCGGCGGGCCCGGCCGACCGGATCAGCAGTTGATGTACTTCCAGTTGCGCGGCTTGCCCTCGGCCAGCCACTCGACGGTCTGCGCAAGGCGCCTGGCGCGCGTCTCGGCGCGCTTGGCCTCGCTGATCCACTCGATGTATTCGCGCCGGTTGGTCGGACTGAAAGCATCGAACGTCGCGGCAGCCTTGCGGTTTTTCTTCAGCGCAGCGGCCAGGTCCTCGGGCACCTCGGCCGGCGCGCGCGGCGCGGCCTTGGGCTTGCGCGGCGGGCCGGCACCGTTCTCGTTGAACTGCATGGCCTGGCGGATGTAGCGGGCCAGCCGTTTCGCGTCCGGCGCGTCCTGCAGCGAGGTGATGCGGCCGAACTGGCCCATGCCGTCGGCCTCCTGCGCATCGGCGACGAACTGCGAGCCCTTCCAGAAGCCGAAGCTGCAATGCTGCTTGAACGCGGCCATGCCGCAGAGCATGCCGTGATGCAGGAAATACGGCATGCCCCACTTGATGGATTCCTCGACCGCCGGGCAGTGTTCGTGCACGGTGTCGCGCAGGTAGGACAGTATCGGCCGGGCGAATTCGGCGGCATTGGCGATATAGGCGTCGACGCGCGGATCGCGGGTTCCCATGGACGCTTCCTCGGCGGGCGCGGATTGGTCGGAGTGAACGGGACGGGACCGGCGCGCCGCTCAGCCGGCCCGCCAGAGCAGGTCGGCCTGCTCGGGGTGGCGGTCGAACCACAGCCGCGCATACGAGCACAGCGGCCGTATGCGCCAGCCTTCGGCGCGCGCGGCAGCGACGGCGGCGGCAGTCAGGCGCGCGGCGATGCCGCGGCCGCCGACGGCGGCAGGTACGCCGGTATGCACGATGTCCATGCGCGTGCCCTCCAGCGTGTAGTCGAGCTCGCAGCGGTGGCCGTCGACGACGGCCTGGAAGCGCCGCGCGGCGCGGTCGTGGTCGACGACGAAATCCATGCACTCGCTCCGCACCGGGAATCCGCCGGAACGCTACACCTGCGACGCGGCCGGCCACAACCGGCGTGAACACATCCGCTGCACCAGAGCCCCGGCTACACTCGGCCACATGCCCGAGCTCGCCTGCCCGCCTCCCGTACTGCCCGCCTCGCCGTGGCGCCGCATGGCCGAACAGGCCTTCAGCCGCGCCGCCGGCGCTCCCCTGATAGGCGGCAACGCCGTCGTGCTGCTGATCGACGCGGCGGTGCATTTCGAGACCTGGGAACGCGAGATCGCCGCGGCGCAGCGGACGATCTTCTTCGAGAACTACATCATCCGCGACGACGCGGTCGGCCGCCGCCTGCGCGACCTGTTCGTCGCGCGCGCCGCAGCCGGCGTGCGCGTCTGCGTCCTGCGCGACTGGCTGGGCTGCCTGGGACTGGACGGCCGGCGCTTCTGGCAGCCGCTGCTGGACGCCGGCGGCGAGGTGCGTTCGTACAATCCGCCGCGGTTTTCCAGTCCGCTGGGCTGGATCAGCCGCGATCATCGCAAGCTGCTCGTCGTCGACAACGCGTTCGCCTGCATCAGCGGCGTCTGCCTGTCGCAGAAATGGCTGGGCGATCCGGAGCGGCAGATCGCGCCCTGGCGCGACACCGGCGTGGCGCTGCGCGGTCCGGCCGTCGCCGAGCTCGTGCATGCGTTCGCCGAGCTCTGGGGCCAGCTCGGCGCGCCGCTGCCGGCCGAACTGCAGCTCAGCGCCGGCACGCCCGCCGGAACGGTGGATGTGCGCGTGATCGCGACCCAGCCGAGCACGGCCGGCCTGTTCCGTCTCGATCAGCTCATCGCGGCGATGGCGCGCGAACGCCTGTGGCTGGCCGACGCCTACTTCGTCGGCCTGTCGCCCTACGTGCAGGCACTGGTCGCCGCCGCGCGCGACGGTGTCGACGTACGCCTGCTCGTGCCGGGCACCAGCGACATTCCCGCGGTCGCGCGCCTGTCGCAGGCGGGCTATCGGCCGCTGCTCGAAGCCGGCGTGCGGGTGTTCGAATGGAACGGCTCGATGATGCACGCCAAGACCGCAGTCGCCGACGCGCGCTGGGCGCGCGTGGGATCGAGCAACCTGAACATCGCGAGCTGGATCGGCAATTGCGAGATCGACCTCGCGGTCGAGGACCGCGGCTTCGCCGCCCAGATGGAAGCGCAGTATCTCGACGATCTCGACAACGCGACCGAGATCGTGCTGAAACGCCGCAAAGTGGAGAAAGTGTCACGCCGCGGCGGACGTGCCTACGGCGGCAGCTCCAGCCGCGCGGCCGCCGGCGCGATGCGCCTGGCCCACAGCGTGGGCTCGGCGCTCGGCAATCAGCGCGTGCTCGGCCGCGCCGAGGCCGGCCCCCTGCCCTGGGTCGCCGTGAGCCTGCTCGCGTTGACCGTGGTCGGCCTGCGCTGGCCCTGGCTGCTGGCCTGGCCGCTCAGCGTGCTGGCCGGACTGCTGGGCCTGAGCCTGCTCGCGCGCTATCTGCAGACGCGCCGGCGCGGCGCCGTGGCCCTGCCGGCCGCGGAAAACCGCGACGAACCGGCGCAGTAGTCCTGATCCTCGGCGCCGTGCTCAGAGCACCGCGCCGGCGAAATCGAACTCGAAATCGGTCAGCCAGTCGCAGACCAGCGCACCGTTCGCGTAATGCGCACCGCTGCGCAGCAATTCGCCGATGTCGGCCATTTCGTTGACGCCGCTGGCAATGACGATCTTGCCCAGGCTGCGCACCGCGGCGAACCGGTTGGCCAGCGCGGACCAGGCCGAACCCGTCGCGACTGCAGTCGCCGGCCGCTCGAAGCGCACCACGCTGAACGCCGCGTGCTGCAGCCAGCGCTGCGCGCGTTCGGAATCGTCGTCGGCGCGCAGGCAGAAGCGCGCACCGACGCGCTGCAGGGTTTCGATCGCCGCGTCGCCGGGCTGCAGCTCGATCAGGTCGGCGATGTCGAACTCCAGCGCGATCGCCGAGGCCGGCACGGCCTGGGCACGCAGCTCCGTCGCCAGCCACGGCGCGAACGCGGCATCGAGCAGCGATTCGGCGCTGACCGGCAGGAACAGGCGCAGCTCGCCGATCTCGCCGCGTCCGTGCAACTGGCGCAGCGCCAGGCGGATCAGACGTTTGTCGGCCTGGGTCGCCAGACCGAGGCGACGTGCAAGCGGCAGGTATTCGGCCGGCTCGATCAGGATGCTCTGCGAACTGCGCGGCGGCTTGAGCTGCATGCGCGCGAGGTACTGGCCGCTGAGATTGCCGGCCAGCGGCGCGAACGGCTGGAACGACAGCAGCGAGTTGGCCGCGTCGGCGCCGGTGCGCAGGATGGCGCGAACCAGCCGCACGCGCGGGTCCTCGCTGGCCGCATTCGGATCGCGCAGATCCAGCGCGACGGCGTTGCCGCCGGCGGCCTGCACACCCAGCGCCTGCTGGCGCACGCGGCGGATCAGCATCTCGGCGCGCTCGACCGGGCCGCTGACGCGCAGCGCGGCCAGGCTGAAGCCCAGCCGCAGCGGATCATCGGCCGACAGCCAGACGCGCGCCGCGAGCCGGCTGCGCGCCTGCTCCAGCGCCTCGCGCAGGGCCAGTTCGTCGTCGCGCTGGGCCAGCGCGAGAAACACGTATTCGCCGTACGCGCACAGCGGCCGCGCGAACGGCAGCTCGGCGGCGATGGCCGAGGCGAGCTGCTGCCCCAGAGTGCCGGCCGTGACGAAACCGATGCGCTCGCGCACGGCCTCGACCTCGTCGACCGCCAGATAGACCAGCGCAGCACAGGCCTCGCCGCCGGCTTCGGCCAGATGCTGCAGCTCCTGCAGGAACACGTCGCGGCCCGACAGGGTGCCGCGCCGCTCGCCGCGGGCCGAACCGGCGCTGAGGCTCAGCGCGCGCGCGCGGCGCACGCGGCTTTCCACGGTCATCAGCAGATGGCGCGGCTTGACCGGCTTGGTCAGGAAATCGTCGCCGCCCATGGAGATCGCGTCGAAGCGCCGGTCCAGATCCTGCTCGCCGGACAGGAACACGATAGGCAGGAACGCGCAGCCGGGCTCGGCGCGGATGATCTGCGCGACTTCGATGCCGTTGGCGTCGGGCAAGTAGAAATCCAGCAATACGAGATCCGGATGGAACGCATGCACGGCTTCGGCCACGCCGGCTGCGTCGGCGCAGACGCGCGTAGTGATGCCGCGGTGATGCAGCACGGATTCGCAGAACTTGGCCTGGGCCGGATCGTCCTCGACCACGAGCACGCGATAGCCGAGGCTGCGCCGCTGTTCGAGCATTTCCTCGATGCGCGCGAGTATCGCGACCGGATCGCGGCTGGATACGACCGCATCGGCGCCGGCACGCTGCGCATACAGCACGCGCGCCAGATCGGCGGCTTCCGACAGCACCAGGCAGACCGGCGGGTCGCGCTGCGCCTCGCGCGCGCGCGCCATGACTTCAAGCAGGTCGTGGAGCTGCGGCACGAACGCGTCGTCGACCAGCAGCACGTCGGGCGGACTCTCGGCCATCGCCAGTTGCAGCGGCGCAAGCGTTTCGAACGGGCGCACGAGAAAGCGCTGCGCACCGAGCGTCGGCGCCAATGCGTCGATCACGCGTTCGGGCGCGGCGAGGTAATGCACCTGGCCGCGCACGTTGCCGGACGGCGCGCGCTTGGCCACGCGCGGCGCCGGCTTCGGCGCAACAGGCGACGGGGCCAGGCCGTCCACGAGGCTGCCGAGCGCAGCGCGCTGCACGGCGCTCGGTATCGCGCCGGTCTCGACGAAGGAACACAGGAAGACGATCAGCTCCAGCGTCGGCACCGCGACCTCGGCCAGATCCAGGGCCTCGGCTTCGGCGTTGATTCTTTCGAGCTCCTCGTGCAGCAGGCCGGCCTTGGCGCCGTCCCAGTGGTCGCCGAGACTGGCGCGCCAGTCGGCGACGAAACTGTCCAGACGCTGGCGCAAGGCGCGCTCACCGGCGGCCGCGCGGCGCGGCGCTTCGGATTCGGTCACGGAATCGACCATGTGGCTTTCATCACCCCTGAGTGACTGGCAGAGACAGCGCGGACTGCATCCTCTGCCATGAACGCCGCTGCCGCGGCTTGCGGCAGCGTCCGCTACGACGCCGGCGCGGCGAACCCGCCGCGGACCGAGGCCGCTTCCGACGTCGCCACTATAGCGAGTGGCGCACAGCAGCGTGCCCGACTTCGCTCAATTTCCGATGACGCGCAAGCCGTTTGCCGCCGCCCGCGCCCGCGCCTACACTGCCGGCCCGTCCGGCCCTGGCCGGCAAGCCCTGCCTGCCGATGTCCGAAGACCGCATCGTCTATGCCAGCGGCCGCGACGTGCTTACACCGTCGCAGCTGACGCGGCGCGCGCGCGACCTGCTCGAAGACGGCTTCGGCCTGATCTGGCTCGAAGGCGAGATCTCCAATCTCGCGCGGCCGGCCTCCGGCCATCTGTACTTCAGCCTCAAGGACGGCGGCGCCCAGGTGCGCTGCGCGATGTTCAAGCCCAAGAGCAGCTACCTGCGCTTCCGTCCGGCCGACGGCCAGCAGGTGCTGGCGCGCGCGCGCGTCAGCCTGTACGAGGCGCGCGGCGAGTTCCAGCTCATCGTCGAACACCTGGAAGAAGCCGGCGAAGGCGCGCTGCGCCGCGAGTTCGACCGGCTCAAGGCCCTGCTCGCCGCCGAAGGCCTGTTCGCGGCCGAACGCAAGCGCCCGCTGCCGCGCTTTCCGCGCCGGCTCGCCGTGATCACCTCGGCCACCGGCGCGGCCGTGCGCGACGTGCTCAGCGTGCTCGCGCGGCGCTATGCCCTGATCGCGGTCGACATCGTGCCGGTACCGGTACAGGGCCGCGAAGCGCCGCCGGCCATCGTCGCGGCCCTGCGCGCCGTCGCGGCGGCCGGACGTCACGACGCGGTGCTGCTGGCCCGCGGCGGCGGTTCGATCGAAGACCTCTGGGCCTTCAACGACGAGACCGTCGCGCGCGCGATCGCCGCAAGCCCGCTGCCGGTCGTCAGCGCGATCGGCCACGAGACCGATTTCACGATCGCCGACTTCGTTGCCGACCTGCGTGCGCCGACACCGTCGGCCGCCGCCGAACTGCTGGTTCCCGACGCGGCCGAGCTGTCGCGCCAGCTCACCCTGCGCCGCCAGCGGCTGCATCTGCTGCTGCAGCGCCGCCTGCAGCAGCGCCAGCAGCAGCTCGATCGCCTGCAGGCGCAACTGCAGGCGCGCAGTCCGGGCCAGCGCCTGCAACTGGGCCGCAGCCGCCTCGCGGCGCTGCAGCTGCGTCTGCGCCATGCCTTGCAGCAGGCGCGCCAGCGCCGGCGCGAGCGTCTGGCGGCGCTGCTGACCCGGCTGCTGCACCAGTCACCGGCGGCGCGCCTGCAGCGCGCACGGCTGGCCCTGACCCATCAGCGCGACCTGCTGCAGCACCGGCTGCGCGGCGGCCTCGACACGCGCCGCGCACACCTGGCCGAGCTGGCCCGCGCGCTGCACGCGGTCAGCCCGCTGGCCGTGCTCGCGCGCGGCTACGCGCTGCTGCAGGATGCCGGCGACGGCCATCTGATCCGCAGCCCGAGTGATGCGCCGCGCGGCAGCCTGCTGCGCGCGCGCCTGGCCGACGGCGAGCTGCGCCTGCGTGTGGAATAGCGCCAGTTTCGCCCGGAGACATTGACCGCCCGCGCCACGCTGCCGAGAATCGCCGCAACTACGCAGGAGCGGCCATGAAAGCATCCGACCTGTTCGTGAGGGCGCTGGAAGCCGAAGGCGTGCAATACGTCTTCGGCATTCCCGGCGAAGAGAACCTGGACCTGCTCGAATCCCTGCGCACGTCCTCGATACGACTGATCCTCACGCGTCACGAACAGGCCGCCGGCTTCATGGCGGCGACCTACGGCCGCCTGACCGGCCGCGCCGGCGTCTGCCTGGCGACCCTGGGCCCCGGCGCGACCAACTTCGTGACCCCGGCCGCCTACGCCCAGCTCGGCGGCATGCCGATGCTGATGCTGACCGGACAGAAGCCGGTAAAACTGTCCAAACAGGGACATTTCCAGATCGTCGACGTGGTCGACATGATGAAGCCGTTGACCAAGTACACGCGGCAGATCGTCTCGGCCGACAACATCCCGGCGCGCGTGCGCGAAAGCTTCCGCCGCGCCGAAGAGGAACGACCCGGTGCGGCGCATCTGGAACTGCCCGAGGACATCGCCCGCGACGAGACCGACGCGATCCTGCTGCCGCCCAGCTATCACCGCCGCCCGATCGCCGACGACAAGGCCGTCGCGCATGCGGCCGCGGCGATCCGCGAAGCGAAGCGGCCGCTGCTGATGATCGGCGCCGGCGCGAACCGCAAGACCTGTTCCAAGATGCTGCGCGAGTTCGTAGACCACACCGGCATCCCGTTCTTCACGACGCAGATGGGCAAGGGCGTCATCGACGAGCATCACCCGCTGTGGCTCGGCAATGCCGCGCTCAGCGACGGCGACTTCGTGCACCGCGCGATCGAACAGGCCGACTGCATCGTCAACTGCGGCCACGACGTCATCGAGAAGCCGCCGTTCTTCATGCGCCGCGGCCTGCGCACGGTCATCCACGTCAATTTTTCCAGCGCCGAGGTCGACACGGTCTATTTCCCGCAGATCGAAGTCGTCGGCGACGTGGCCAATTCGGTCTGGCAACTGAAACAGTCCATATCGCCGCAGGCGCACTGGGACTTCAGCTGGTTCGACACGGTGCGCAGCCATCTCGAGGCGCATCTGGCGCGCGACGCCGACGACGCGCGCTTTCCGATCCATCCGGTGCGCCTGGTCGCCGACGTGCGCGGCTGCATGCCCGACAACGGCATCCTCTGCCTCGACAACGGCATGTACAAGCTCTGGTTCGCGCGCTACTACCGCTCGCGCCAGCCCAATACCCTGCTGCTCGACAACGCGCTGGCGACCATGGGCGCCGGCCTGCCGTCGGCGATCGCGGCCAAGATCGTGCATCCGCAGCGCAAGGTCGTCGCCGTGGCCGGTGACGGCGGCTTCCTGATGAACTCGCAGGAACTCGAGACCGCCGTGCGCCTGGGCCTGGATCTGACCGTGCTGCTGCTGCGCGACGACGCCTACGGCATGATCAAGTGGAAGCAGGCGCACATGCAGTTCCCGAACTTCGGCATGGACATGGGCAATCCGGACTTCGTGCGCTACGCGCAGGCCTACGGTGCACACGGCCACCGCCCGGGCAGCACGGCCGAGTTCGCGCCGTTGCTGCAGCACTGCCTCGATACGCCCGGCGTGCACCTGATCGACGTGCCGATCGACTATTCCGACAACGACCGCGTGCTCAACCACGAGATCCGCGAGCTCAGCCGCGCGATCTGAATCCGCTGCGCGCCCGACGCGACGCCGTACAGGCCAGGACTGCCAGGAGAATCCCGTGCTCGCCGAAACCTATCCCTATTACCTTGCCAGCAAGCCGGTCGCTGCCAATACCGATCTGGAAGTGACCGACAAGTACACCGGCAAGGTCGCCACGCGCGTCGCGCTGGCCGATGCGAAAGCGATCGACGCGGCGATCGCTGCGGCGGTAGCCGCGCAGGAGCCGCTGCGCCGCTTCGCGCCGTACCAGCGCCAGGCCGTGCTGGAGCATTGCATCGCACGCTTCCGCGAGCGCGCCGAGGAAATGGCCGTCGCGCTGTGCATCGAGGCCGGCAAGCCGATCAGGGATTCACGCGGCGAGGTCTCGCGGCTGATCGACACGTTCAAGGTCGCCGCCGAAGAGGCGCTGCGTATCGACGGCGAGGTGCTCAATCTCGAAATCTCGGCGCGCGCGCGCGGCTATCGCGGTTTTTCCAGGCGTGTGCCGATAGGGCCGTGCTCGTTCATCTCGCCGTTCAACTTCCCGCTGAACCTCGCCGCGCACAAGGTCGCGCCGGCGATCGCCGCGGGCTGTCCGTTCGTGCTCAAGCCGGCCAGCCGCACGCCGATCGGCGCGCTGATCATCGGCGAAGTGCTGGCCGGGACCGACCTGCCGGCCGGCGCGTTCTCGATCCTGCCGGCGCACCGCGACGGCGCCGACCTGTTCACGACCGACGAGCGCTTCAAGCTGCTGTCGTTCACCGGCTCGCCGGGCGTGGGCTGGGATCTGAAGGCGCGCGCCGGCAAGAAGAAGGTCGTGCTCGAACTCGGCGGCAACGCCGCCTGCATCGTCGATGCGGATCAGACCGAGCGGCTCGACTTCGTCGTCGACCGGCTCGTATTCGGCGCGTTCTACCAGTCGGGCCAGAGCTGCATCAGCGTGCAGCGCATCCTCGCCCACGATGCGATCTACGACAACCTGCGCGAGCGTCTCGTGGCCAAGGTGAAGTCGCTGCAGTGCGGCGACCCGCGCGACGAGAACACCTTCATCGGCCCGATGATCGACGTCAAGGAAGCGCAGCGTCTGAAGGGGTGGATCGACCAGGCGGTCGCCGGCGGTGCGCGCCTGCTCTGCGGCGGCGCGCTCGACGGCGCGATGCTGCGGCCGACGGTGCTCGAAGGGGTGAACCCGAACCAGCCCGTGTCCTGTCAGGAAGCCTTCGGCCCGGTCGTGCTGCTGCAGCGCTGGAACGATTTCGACGCGGCACTGGCCGAGGTCAACCGCAGCGATTTCGGCCTGCAGGCCGGCCTGTTCACGTTCGATCTGCGCAAGACCACGCGCGCCTGGGATGCGCTGGAGGTCGGCGGCGTGATCGTCGGCGACGTGCCGAGCTTCCGCGTCGACAACATGCCTTACGGCGGCGTCAAGGATTCCGGCCTCGGCCGCGAAGGCGTGCGCTATGCGATCGAGGACATGACCGAGCTGCGCCTGCTCGTGCTGCGCGACGCCTGAATCCGCGGGGCACGTCGAGCGTTGCTTTGCACGGATGATTCTCGGCAACACGCCGGGAACCGACGGCCACTACGCACCGGCGGTTCCCCGGCGCAGCCCGACTGGTCACGCGAAGCCGGCGCTTTTGCCGCTGTGGCAACGGCGCCGGGCGAACGCACTATGGTGCGGCGCGTGTTCGCGTCGCTGCTCAGACGCCGTCGCTGCGGCTCACGGCATACGCCGCGACATCGAGCGCGGCGGCAGCCGCACGATCGGCCGCGGTCGGCACGACGACGATGGTCGGCAGAACCACGACCTCGTTGCGTTCGGGAACGACCTGCGGCAGGGCCACGCGATCCGTGCCCGAGAAAAGACTGACAACCGCGAATCCCATCGCGACAGCGCAAGCGATGGCGAATTTCGACGGCAGCGTGGCAGAAGACATCAGACGATAAGCGGTCATGGCGCGTACTCCAGGGGGTTGCTGCACTTGCCTGGAGTTGGATGTGCGTCGGGGGCCGCTGGTTGCAGGTATTTGCCCCAACTGATGGCATGGTGCGCACGCCTTGGCGCAGAGGCCGGCATACGGCGTCTGAACGGCTGCCGGCGCGCGGCCGGCGGCCTGCACCATACGCAAACCGCTCAGCGCGACGTCGGGTGCCTCACCTGCCCTGTGCCGCGCACCACATAGCGCTCGATCGTCAGCGATTCGGCGCCCATCGGTCCGTAGGCATGCAGGCGCGTCGTCGAAATGCCGATCTCGGCACCGAGGCCGAGTTCGCCGCCGTCGCTGAAGCGCGAGGACGCGTTGACCATGACGACGGCGCAGCGCAGCGCCTGCACGAAACGCCGGGCCTGGCGCTCCTCGCCCGTGGCGATGACTTCGGTATGGTCGGAGCCGTAGCGGCGGATATGCGCGATCGCCTGTTCGACATCGTCGACCACGCGCACGGCCAGGATCAGATCGAGGAACTCGGCCGCGTAGTCCGCATCCGTGGCTTCCTTCATCGCCGGCACCAGGGCACGCGCACGTTCGCAGCCGCGCAGTTCCACACCGCGCGCCTGCAAGGCGGCCGCGGCCTGCGGCAGCCAGCGCGGCGCGATGTCGGCATGCACGAGCAAGGTCTCCAATGCATTGCAGACCGCCGGACGCGTGGTCTTGCCGTCGATCAGCAGACCCAGCGCGAGTGCGTCGTCGGCGCTCGCATCGACGAACAGGTGACAGACACCCTTGTAGTGCTTGATGACCGGCACGCGCGCATGCTCGGCGACGAAGCGGATCAGGCCTTCGCCGCCACGCGGAATCGCGAGGTCGACGATGTCGCTGAGCTGCAGCAGCTCGATCATGCTCTCGCGGCGCAGGTCCGCGAGCACGCTGACCGCGGCCGGGCTGATGCCGCAGGCAGTCAGCGCCCGGGCCAGCGCCGCGGCAATCGCACGGTTGGACTGCTGCGCCTCGGAGCCGCCGCGCAGGATCACGCCGTTGCCGGCCTTGAGGCAAAGCGCGGCCGCATCCGCAGTCACGTTCGGACGTGCCTCGTAGATCATCGCGACGACGCCGAGCGGCACGCGCACGCGCTCGATCAGCAGGCCGTCGGCGCGCCGTTCGCTGCGCGTGACCTGGCCGACCGGATCCGGCAGACCGGCAACGTGGCGCACGCCGGCGACCATCGCCGCGAGACGGGCCGCATCCAGACGCAGGCGATCGAGCAGCGCCGGCGCGGTGCCGCGCGCAGCGGCCGCGGCCATGTCCTGCGCGTTGGCGCCGAGGATCGCCGCCTCGTCGGCGGCCAATGCGTCGGCCATGCCCTCCAGCAGGCGGCGGCGCGCGGCCGCATCGAGTTCGGCGATGGCCTGAGCCGCTTGGCGGCAGGCCAGGGCTTGTTCGCGCACGCTCGTCGTCATGCTTCCGCTCCGCTGGTGGCGACGAGGTCGTCGCGGTGAACGACGGTCTCGCCGTAGCTATAGCCGAGCACGGGCTCGATGTCGGCCGACTTGCGCCCGGCGATGCGGCGCACTTCGCCGGCGGCATACTGGCTGATGCCGCGCGCGACGATGGCCGCGCCGGCCTCGCGCGCGGTCTCGATCTCCACCATGTCGCCGCGCGCGAAATCGCCGCTGACGCCGACGATGCCGCCCGGCAGCAGCGAAGCGCCGCCGCTGAGCAGCGCGCGTGCCGCGCCCGCATCGACCTGGATGCGGCCGCCGGCCAGCGGCGCATGGCGCAGCCAGTATTTGCGCGCCTGCAGGCGCGTCGCGCCGGCCAGGAAATGCGTGCCGCGCAGACGATCGACCGCGAGCAGGCGCAGTGCCTGCGCGTCGGTGCCGTCGAACAGCACGGTGCCGATACCGGCCGTGGCAGCCTTGACCGCCGCGTCGAGCTTGGTGCGCATGCCGCCGGTACCCGCGGCCGTGCCGGCACCGCCGGCCATGGCCAGGATGGCCGGCGTCACTGCGGCGACTTCGTTGACCGGTTCGGCATCCGCGTCGCTGCGCGGGTCGGCCGAATACAGGCCGGCGATGTCGCTGGCGATCAGCAGCAGGTCGGCATCGACGAGCGCGGCGACGATCGCGGCGAGGTTGTCGTTGTCGCCGAGCTTGAGCTCGTCGACGGCGACCGTGTCGTTCTCGTTGATGATCGGCAGCGCGCCGAGATTCAGCAGCTCGCGCAGGGTTGCCCGCGCATTCAGATAGCGGCGACGATTGCGCAGGTCGTCATGAGTCAGCAGCACCTGCGCAACGGGCCGGTCGAAGAAGCGCTGCCACAGTGCGACGACGGTGGTCTGGCCGAGCGCTGCGAGCGCCTGACGCGCGGCCAGGCCATGCGCCGCTTCGGGCTGCGCACGCACCAGCGAGCGGCCGGCCGCAACGGCGCCCGAGGACACGAGCACGATCTCACGGCCGGCGCGATGGCTGGCCGCGATGAACTCGGCGAGGCCCAGTGCATGACGCGTGCTGAGCCCGCCGCCGTTGGCCGCGAGCAGGCTGCTGCCGACCTTGAGCACGGCGCGACGCCAGCGCGGCAACGCCTGTTCCGCATGCAGAGGTCTCATGCGACGGCCAGCGCCTGCCAGCGCGCCTCGAGCTCACCGAGCCGCAGATCGGCCGCGCCGCCCGGCGACACGCGCGCGGCGAGGCTGGCCTGCGGGCTGCGCCCTTCCCCGGCGCTCGCCGCAGTTTCCGCTGCCCGGCGATACGCATCGCGGAACGGCACGCCGGCGGCGGCCTGCTCGATCGCGACGTCGGTTGCGTACATGGCCGGTTCGATCGCCGAGGCCAATGCATCGGCATTCCAGGCGAACGCGCGCAACAGGTCCGGCAGCAACGCGAGCGCCGCCAGCCCGCGACCGAAGCCGTGCACGATGGAGCCCTTGCTGAACTGCAGATCGCGCTGGTAACCCGACGGCAGCGACAGCAGCTGTTCGACCTCGCAGCGCGCCGCGGCCACGGCCGCATAGCTCGCGCGCATCAGTTCGATCACGTCCGGGTTGCGCTTGTTCGGCATGATCGACGAGCCGGTCGTATACGCCGCCGGCAAGGCGACGAAACCGTATTCGGCCGTCGTGAACAGGCTCAGGTCCCAGGCCAGCCGGCGCAGGTCGAGCAATGCCGAGGCCAGCGCGTCCAGCGCGGCGAGCTCGAACTTGCCGCGCGACAGCTGCGCATAGATCGGCGACACCTGCAGCCGAGCGAAGCCGAGACGCTGCGTCGTGAAATCGCGGTCCAGCGGCAGATTGACACCGTAGCCGGCGGCCGTGCCGAGCGGGTTCGCGTCGATCAGCGCGAGCGTGTCGCGCGCGCGGCGCGCATCGTCGATGAAGGCCTCGGCGAAACCGGCGAACCACATCGCCGTCGACGACACCACGGCGCGCTGCAGATGCGTATAGCCCGGCATCGGCAGCGACTCGGCCGCGGCGCGGTCGAGACAGGCGCGCGCCGCACCGGTGCAGTACGCGATCAGCTCGTTCAACTGCGCCTTGAGCCACAACCTCGAAGCGACCAGCACCTGGTCGTTGCGGCTGCGGCCTGTATGCACCTTGCGACCGGCATCGCCGAGGCGTTCGGTCAGGCGCGCCTCGATCGCCGAATGGCCGTCCTCGTAGCGCTCATCGAGCACGAAGCTGCCGGACGAGAAATCCTCGGCGAGACAATCGAGCTCGCGCAGCAGCGCCGCGCACTCGCCCGCATCGAGCAGGCCGATCCGCGCCAGACCTTCGACATGCGCCTTGCTCGCCTGCACGTCGTGCAGGAACAGCTCGCGATCGAGCAGCACGTCGTCGCCGGCCAGGAAGCGCATGATGCGCGGATCGACTTCCACACCTTCCTTCTGCCAGAGCAGTCCGCTCATGCGAGTTCTCCGTAGCCCTGGATCGCGCTGAATTCGTCGAATCCGAGCGCACGATTGAGGTTCTGCAACGCCTGCGTCGCGGCCCCCTTGAGCAGGTTGTCCAGCGTGGCGACGACGACGATACGCTTGCCGCCCTTGGCCAGCGCGAACGCGCCGATCTCGCAGTGATGGCGACCGGCGATCTGGCTGACCCAGGGCGCCTCGTCGACGAGGCGCACCAGCGGCTCGCCGGCATAGCGCTGCGCATAGCGTTCGCGCACGGCCTCGCGCGTGGTCGGCTGGCGCAGCCAGAGATTCGCAGTCAGGGTGATGCCGCGGAAATGCGGCGCGACATGCGGCATGAATTCCACCGGCAACCCGAGCTGTTCGCTGACTTCGCGCTCGTGCACGTGGCCGGTCAGCGAGTACGGCATCAGGTTGTCGCGCAGCTTGTCCGTGTCGTTCTTGTCCGAGGGCGTGGTGCCGGCGCCGGAATAGCCCGACACGCCGAAGCAGGCCGGCGGCGCGGCAAGGTCCTCGACCAGCGGCGCGATCGCGAGTTGCATCGCCGTCGCATAGCAGCCCGGATTGCTGATCAGGGTCTGGCCGGCATAGCCCGCGCGCGTGAGTTCGGGCAGGCCGTAATACCACTGCCGGTCGAAGCGGTAGTCGGCCGACAGGTCGACGATGACGCGCTGCGGCGCGGCCGCCGTGATCGCCTCGACATAGGGCGCGGCCTTGCCGTTGGGCAGCGCCAGCACGACGGCGTCGACGTCGGCGCACGCGGTCGCATCCGCATCGAGATTGCTGTAGCGCAAGGTTCCGGCATATGCCGGAACCGTGTCGGCGACGGCATGGCCGTCGAGTTCGCGCGAAGAGACGAAGGCCAGTTCCAGCTCTGGATGGCCGGCGATCAGGCGGATGAGCTCGGCGCCGGTGTGGCCGCGCGCGCCGATGATGCCTACGGTCTTCATGAGTGCCTCCTCAGCCGATCAGGGTCGCCGGACGGCTGCGGCAATGCTCGACGCAGCGCTCGATGGTCGGGAAATCGCCGAAGCCGTACCAGAACACTTTCCATTTCTCCTGTTTGTAGCAGCCGTCGGATTCCGCGTAGTAGAACGGATTGACGAGGTTGCCGTGGCGCGAACGCCAGAACAGGCGCGGATTTTCCTCGCGCATGACCTGCCAGACCGCGCGCCCGAGACCTTCGCCCTGGGCCTCGTCGAGCACGGCGAACTTGTCGAGATAGGTCAGGCCCTCGGCAAGCGTCAGGATCACGGCCGTGCGGTAGTTCTCGCTGATGTAGACGCGCAGCGGCGCGGTGCGTTCGAAATAGTCCTCGACGAGGCGGCGGCCGAAGCTCGATTCGATCAGCGTGCGCAGGCGCGACTGATCCACGCCGTCCCAGGAATCGAAGCGCAGCACCTTTTCACCCCGGCGGATCAGGGTGCCCGAGCCCTTGTGCGTGAACAGTTCCTTGGCCAGTTCCGCCGGCCGGGTGATCGACACTGACGAGGCCAGCGGCAGGTTGTCGAGCAGATCGCGGATCTGTTCGATCTTCAGGCGCATGCCGCCGTTGATCCAGGGCTGCGCCATCAGGTGTTCGTACTCGGTCGACAGGTTGATCGAGTCGATGACCCTGCCCTCGCCGTCGAGCAGGCCGCCGGTGCCGGTCAGGAAGATGATCTTGTACGGCTGCAGCACCTGCACGAGTTCATTCGCGGCGAAATCGGCGTTGATGTTGAGGATCTGCCCGCCGACGGTTTCGCCGAGGCTCGCGATGACCGGAATCGAGCCGGCGTTGAGGCTGGCCTCGATCGGCGCGAGGTTGACGCCCTGCACTTCGCCGACGAGGCCCAGGCGCTCGCGGTCGAGATAAGCCGACTCGAATACGCCGCCGACGACCGAGGTCGCGCGCACGTCGAGGGTCTGCAGCGACTCGACCAGGCGCAGGTTCTCGCTCTGCATCACGCGGCGCACGATGGCCAGCGCCTCGGGCGACGTCACGCGCAAGCCGTCGACGGTCTGCTTGACGATGCCGGCGGCCGCCAGCTGTTCGTCGAGCTGCGGACCGGCGCCATGCACGACGATCGGCGTCAGGCCGACCTGCTGCAGGAATGCCAGCGACGAGGTCAGTGCATCGAGGTCGTCGCGCAGCACGGCGCCGCCGACCTTGACCACGGCGAAGCGCTTGGCGTCGAGCTGCGAAAAGCGCTTGAGGTACTGATGGATTTCCTTGGCGCTGGCCATGCTCGACAGCAGGCGCACGATGGTCTGGCGAACGTCCTTAGTGGCGGCCATGCGTAATGATCCGTACGTAGCTTTCGGTGACTTGCTGCAATTGATCCAAGGCAACCCATTCGTCGGCGCTGTGCGCCTGGGCGATGTCGCCGGGACCGTAGACCAGGCTGGTGTGGCCGGCGGCCGAGAACAGCGCGGCTTCGGTCCAGAAGTCCACCGCATTGCCGATCGGCAGGCCCAGTTCGTCGGCCACGTCGCGCGCGGCCAGCCGGCGCGTTTCGGCTGCCGCCGTGTCGCCGGCCGGCAGCGAGGCGCCGTAGAACGTGGGTTCGAATTCCGCCGGCAAGGCCGGACCGGCCGTGCGGAACGCTTCCAGCAATCCTTCCGTGGACATGGTCGGCAGCGGCCGGAAGCCGAAGCGCACTTCGCACGACGGTGCGATGACGTTGGCCTTGATGCCGCCTTCGATGCGGCCGATGTTGAAGCGCAGGCCGGTCAGACCGCCGAAGCGATGATGCGCGAGCGACTCCGCGTACGCGAGCGCGCGTTCGCCCCAGCGCAGCGCCTGATGCACGGCGCTGTCGCCGGCTGCGCTCGCCGCCGAGGCATGACCCGCGCGACCGGCGAAACGCAGACGCACCGAACTGATGCCGCGATGCGCGAGCACGGCCTCGGCCTTCGTCGGCTCGGCCACGAGCACGGCGTCGAACGCGTGCTTTTCGGCCAGGAAGCCGGCGATGCAGCGCGCGTCGTTGGCTTCCTCGTCGGAGGAAAACAGGAACGCGCAGTCGCCGTCGGCGACCTGCGCCGCGGCCACCATCGCCGCCGCCGCGCCCTTGATGTCGCAGGCGCCCATGCCGATCGCGCGATCCTCGGTGACCAGCAGCTCGAACGGATTGCGCGTCCAGGTCGGCGTGACCGGCACCGTGTCCAGATGCACGTTGATCAGGAAGCGTGGCGCGCCGCGCACCGAATACAGGCTGACCGCGCCGGCGCCGAAGTCGGTCACGCGATGGGTAAAGCCCGGCAGCTGCGCCTGCAGGTAGTCGAAGATGCCGCCGGTGCCGATCGCACGCGGCGGATTCTGCGTGTCGTAGGAAACCAGCGCGCGCAGATGCTCCAGGCAGCGTGCGAGCAGAGAAGGGTCTGCGCTCACGAGCGATTGACCTCGGCCCACAGCGTGGAACTCATGCCGTACAGGCGAATGAAGCCTTCGGCCTCGGCGACGCCCCAGTCGGCCGACTGCGCATAGGTCGCGCCCTTGGCATTGAGGATGTGCGGCGACCGGATCGCGACCGCGTGCACGTTGCCGCCGTCGGTTTCCAGGGTGACCGTACCATTGACGCAGCGCTGGCTGGAAGCGAGGAACGCTTCAAGATCGGTCTTCAGCGGGTCGTGATAGAAGCCTTCGTAGACCAGCTCGACCCAGCGCCGCGCGACCTCGGGCTTGAAGCGGTTCTGATGCCGCGTCAGTACCGCCTCCTCGAGCGCGCGATGCGCGGTCAGCAGCGCGATCAGACCCGGCGCTTCGAAGATGATGCGCCCCTTGAGGCCGATGGTCGTATCGCCGGTATAGATGCCGCGGCCGACGCCGTAAGGCGCCAGCGCGGCGTTGAGCCGGGCGAGGATGGCATGGCCCGCCATGCGCTCACCGTCGAGCGCCACCGCCTCGCCCTGCTCGAAAGTCACCTGCAGCCGCAGCGCCTGCGCCGGCCATTCGGCGCGCGGCGCACACCAGCCGCGCGCGCCCGCGCCGGGCGCTTCCCAGCGGTCGATTTCGCCGCCGGACATGGTCAGGCCGAGCAGGTTCTCGTTGATCGTGTAGCTCTTCTGCTTGGCGCGCACGGCGAAGCCGCGCTGCTCCAGATACTGCTGCTCGTAGGCACGCACTTCCTTGTGGTCGCGCTGGATCTCGCGGATCGGCGCGAGGATTTCGTAGTCGCCTAACGCCTTGACCGCGAGGTCGAAGCGGACCTGGTCGTTGCCCATGCCGGTGCAGCCGTGCGCGATGCGCCGCGTGCCGATTTCGGCGCAGCGCGCGAGCGCCGCCTCGACGATCAGATAGCGGTCGGACACGAGCAGCGGGTACTGGCCCTGATAGCCCTCGCCGGCCTGGACGAAGGGCTTGACGAAGCCGGACCAGATCGCCGGACCGCCGTCGACGGTCACGTGGCTCGCGGCGCCGAGTTCCGCGGCACGCACCTCGATATAAGCGCGTTCTTCGGCGTCGACGCCGCCGGTGTCGGCGAATACCGTATGCACGGCGTAGCCGCGTTCCTGCAGATAGGGAATGCAGAAGCTCGTATCGAGACCGCCGGAAAACGCGAGGACGACGTCCTTGGCGGCAGCGCTGTTCGTATCGGACATGGGGAATATTCCAGAAGTGGCGGAAGCGGCGGCGCGGATCAGCGCGACGGATTCAGCAGCGCGGCCATGATGGCCTTCTGCACGTGCAGGCGGTTTTCGGCTTCGTCGACGGCGATGCAGGCCGGCGAATCCATGACCGCGTCGGTGGCCTTGACGTTGCGGCGCAGCGGCAGGCAATGACTGAACACGCCGTTGTTCGTCAGCGCCATCTTGGCTTCATCGACGATGAAATGGCGGTGCGCTTCGCGGATCGGCTTTTCCTGCTCCCACTTGCCGAAGAACGGCAGCGCGCCCCAGCTCTTGGCATAGACCACGTCGGCGCCCCGGTAGCTCGCTTCGATGTCGTGGCTGACGGCCAGCGAACCGCCGCTCTCGGCGGCATTGCGCTGCGCGAGCTCCATGTAGCGCGCGTCGAGCACGTAGTCCGGCGTCGGACACAGCAGCGTCACGTCCATGCCGAAGCGGGTGGCGATGAGCAGCGCCGAATTGGCCACGGCGGTATTCAGCGGCTTGGGGTGATAGGTCCAGGTGAGCACATACTTCTTGCGCTGCAGCGAACCAAAATGCTCCTGCAGCGCGAGGATGTGGGCCAGTTCCTGGCAGGGATGAGTGATGGTCTCGAGATTGATGACCGGCACGGTCGCGTACTGGGCGAAGGCCTTGAGCACGCGGTCCTCGCGATCGACTTCCCAGTGCTGGAACTTCGGAAACGCGCGCACGCCGATCAGGTCGACATAGCGCGACAGCACGCGTGCGACTTCGGCGATGTGTTCCTCGGTGTCGCCTTCCATGATCGCGCCGGGTTCGAACTCGATCGGCCAGGCCGCCTTGCCCGGCTCCAGCACTACCGCATGGCCGCCGAGCTGGAACGCGCCGAGTTCGAAGCTCGTACGCGTGCGCATCGACGGATTGAAGAACAGCAGTGCGATGGACTTGCCGGCCATTTCCCGGCCGAGCTTGCTCTGCTTGTAGCGGGCGGCCTGCTCCAGCAGCGCGTCAAGCTCGGCGCGGGACCAGTCGTTGGTGTTCAGGAAATGGCGCGGGGTCATCGAAATCCTCGGAGTGGCGGTGGGCCTGGTGTCCGGGAGTTCGTTGCGAACAAGAAAAAACCCGGCGCTGAGGCCGGGTTTTTCGTCGATACAGATGAAAGCTGTGCGACAACCTACCCGGCAGTGATGGTCGGGAACGGTCGGCGCGCGCGCGACGTCATGCCGGCGGCCATGCGGGCGCTGGTCAGGATGTCGGCGTCGGAATAGTTCGCGGTCATTGGCGGGCGGGAGAAAAAGGCCGGGCGATCATGCACGGAAGCGTTGCGCGGCGCAACAATACTTGAGCATAAGCAGCCGGAGCGCAGCGCCCTCCAGCCGACCCGCGGCCGTCTGGTCCGGGATCAGCCGGCAGGCAAAGGACTCCGGATCTGCGGCTCAGTCGGCCGGCGTCACCGAGACGCGTACGCGTATGCGCTCGCCCGGATCGTAGTTCAGCCGAGACATGTAGGTTTCGCCGCGATAGCGGTATTCGACGTCATAGCCGTTGATGCGGCGCTCTTCGTAGCCGCCGTCGACTTCGCGGCAACGGCGTTCGCTGCTGACATAGGTGTCGTCGTCTCGGCGGCCGACGCTGTTGCCGATCGCGCCGCCGGCCACGGCGCCGGCGATCGTCGCGGCCTTGCGGCCGTCGCCCTTGCCGACCTGGTTGCCCAGTGCCCCGCCGATGATCGCGCCGAGAACCGTAGCGCCGGTGTTGTTGCCGCGGCGGTCGTCGCGACGCGTGACTTCGGCGTCGTAACACTCGCGCTCGGGGCGGCTGACGCGTTCGTAGGTATAGATCGGATCGACGCGGACGACGTCGGCCCAGGCGAAGTGCACGCCTTCATCGGCGAGGTCGCGGCGCTCGCCCTGGGCCTGGGCAACGGAAAGGAACGACGACAGCACAACGGCACACCACGGAAAAACCCGACCTGACATTACGCATCTCCGGAAAAACCTGGCGAAGCGCGGGCTGGAAACCCGCCGGTACCCGGGCGGGCGCGCTTCTCCATAGACTTGATGAGAATTTAACCGGAACAGGCTGAATCGGCGATAAGGCAATCAGCCCTGCGACCGGTTTGCGGCGGATCTGAACGGTCCGACGGCGCAGCGGACGTAAACGCTACCTGTCCGCCGCGATATCTGCCGGTTCCGGCGCCGGAATCCGCGCCGACAGCCGCTTCACCGTCGCCGGCCAGGCTGCCTGCTACACTTTGCCGTTCATCAAGGCGCCATTGCATGAATCTTCGTCTCCACAACAGCCTGACCCGCCGTACCGAGGACTTCGTCCCGCAGGATCCGAACCGCGTTACCGTGTATGCCTGCGGTCCGACCGTCTACAACTACGTGCATATCGGCAATGCGCGGCCGGCGGTCGTGTTTGCCCTGCTCGCGCGCCTGCTGCGCCGGCACTACCCGGGCGTGGTCTACGCACGCAACATCACCGACGTCGACGACAAGATCAACGAAGCGGCGCGCCAGAACGGCGTGCCGATCCAGGCCATCACCGAGCGCTATGCCGCGGCCTACCGCGATGACATGGCGCGCCTGGGCGTCGATCCGCCCGACGTCGAGCCGCACGTGACGACCCACATCCCGCAGATCATCGCCATGTGCGAGCAGCTCATCGCGAACGGCCATGCCTATGCGGCGGAAAACCACGTGCTGTTCGACGTGGCGAGCTATGCCGACTACGGCCATCTGTCCGGCCGCTCGGTCGAGGACATGATCGCCGGCGCCCGCGTCGAGATCGCGCCGTACAAGAAGAATCCGGCGGACTTCGTGCTCTGGAAGCCGTCCAGCGACGACCTGCCCGGCTGGGACAGCCCCTGGGGCCGCGGCCGCCCGGGCTGGCACATCGAGTGCTCGGCCATGAGCGAAGCGCATCTGGGCGAAACCATCGACATCCACGCCGGCGGCGTCGACCTGCAGTTCCCGCATCACGAGAACGAGATCGCACAGAGCACCTGCGCCCACGGCGGCAAGATCTTCGCGCGCTACTGGCTGCACAACGGCATGCTGACCCTGGAAGGACGCAAGATGTCCAAGTCGGTCGGCAACACGCTCGTGCTGCACGAACTGCTCGACCTCTACCCGCCCGAAGTGCTGCGCTTCGTGCTGCTCAAGGCGCATTACCGCCAGCCGCTGGACTGGTCGGAATCGGCGTTGCAGCAGGCGCGCGCGACCCTGGACGGCTGGTACGGCGTGCTGCGCGACCTCGCTGGGGTGCCGGCTGCACCGGCCGAGGTGCCGGCGGACTTCGAGGCCGCGCTGCTCGACGATCTGAATACGCCGGATGCCTTCGCGACCCTGGCCGCGCTCGCCGATGCGGCGCGGCGCAGCGCCGGCAGCACCGACGCGGCGACGGCCAAGGGCCGCCTGCTCGCCGCGGCCGGCCTGATCGGCCTGCTGCAGCAGGACCCCGAAGCCTGGTTCAAGCAGACCGCCGCGGGCGCTGCCGTGGATGCGGCGCACGTCGATGCGCTGATCGCCGAACGCAACGCGGCACGCGCAGCGCGCGATTTCGCCCGCGCCGATGCGATCCGCACCGAACTGACGGCCATGAACATCACGATCGAGGACGGCGCGCAGGGTACGCGTTGGCGTGTGGGCGCATGAGCGACACCTCGGCCGCCGCGGCCGAAGCGGCACAGGACGCGATCATCGACGAGTTCTCGTTCTTCGGCGACTGGACCGAGCGCTACCAGTACCTGATCGACCTCGGCCGCAAGCTCGCGCCGTTCCGCGAGGAGTGGAAGACCGAGGCGAACAAGGTGCACGGCTGTCAGTCGCAGGTCTGGCTGGTCGCCAGCGGCGACGCGAACCGGCTGGAGTTCGCCGCGACCAGCGACTCGGCCATCGTGACCGGCCTGATCGCGCTGCTGCTGCGCGTGTATTCGGGCCGCTCCGCGCAGGCCATCGTCGCGACCGAGCCGCGCTTCGTCGATTCGATAGGTCTGGCCAAGCACCTCTCGCCGACGCGCTCCAACGGCCTGGCCGCAATGCTGCAGACGGTCAAGCAGCATGCGCGCAATGCATTGAACGGCTGAATTTCCACAACGCGCACCGGCGCGCCGACACTTGCGGCGCACCCGCGTCGACGACGCCAGAAACGCCGTCGCACGACCGACAGACTGCCCCCAGCCGTCTCCGAAGCTTCGCGACTCCGACGATTCCGGCGACCACGAAAAGCGGAAGCCCCGCCGAGGCGGGGCTTCCGGTCGTGGTTCAGTCGCCCATCTGGCGCTGGCGGTGTTCCCAGCGCTCCTGGGCATCCAGGCACAAGGTCGCGATCGGACGTGCTTCGAGGCGTTCGAGGCCGATGTCCTCGTCGGTCTCCTCGCAGTAGCCGTAGCGGCCTTCCTCGATGCGCTTGAGCGCCTTGTCGATCTTCGCGATGAGCTTGCGGTAGCGGTCGCGCGTGCGCAGCTCCAGCGAGTTCTCGGTCTCGCGCGTCGCGCGTTCGGCTTCGTCGCCGATGTCGCGCACTTCCTCGCGCAGGTTGTCGATGGTCTGCTTCGATTCCTCGACAAGCTGGTCGCGCCATTCGCGCAGCTTGTTGCGGAAGAACGCCAGATGCATCGGGTTCATGTATTCCTCGTCCGCGGACGGACGGTAACCCGGCGGCAGGTCGATGTTGGTCGTCGCGGCAAGCGCGTAGCGACCGCCTTCCATCGTGATCCCGGCTTCGGAAGCCGTCGGTGCGATGACGCCTTTGCGCGAATTCTTCTTGCTTTCTTCAGTTATCACTTGCTTCGTCGATTTGCTTGAGGGGGCTGGTGTCGCGGTCCGTTCCGGCGCGGCGGTACCGATCGTCGGCGCTGTCGCTTTCGGCGCCGGCGGCGGCGCTTTCGGCTTGGCCACCGGCGTGGCGGCTGCGGCCGGAATCGTAGGCGTTGCTTGTTTCACCTTCGCGTTCGCGGAAGCCGCCGCCGTGACCGGCTTGGGCTTGCTCGCTGCGGCTACCGGCTTGCTCACGGCGACGGGCTTGCTCACCTTGCCCGTCTTCGCTGCGGCCTTCGCGACGGGCTTGGGCGCCGGCTTGGACTTGGGCTTGGCAACGGCTTTCGCCGCCGGCTTGGTGGCCGCCTTGGCGAGCGGCTTTGCGGGCTTCACCGGCTTGGCTGCCGGCTTGCTCGCCTTCTTCGCAGGAGCTGCGGCTTTCGCAGGCGCCTTCTTGACCGTACTCGACGTTTTCTTCACCGCCTTGGCGCTCGCGGTGGCTTTGCCTTTGGCAACGAGTTTCTTTGCCGTACTGCGCGTGCTTTTCGCCATTTCCGTTCACCGTTGTGGCTAGGCGGCGGCGTGTTATAGCCTAAGTCCCCAGCACCGGCAACCGCCGGAAATCTGCGCCCCCGCGCAACGCCAAGTACTGCGTCCTCCGCCTTCGTGTCTCGGCTAATACTCTATTTGCTTGGCCTGTACAAGCGTTTGCTGAGCCCCTTGCTCGGCGAGCGCTGTCGCTACCATCCAAGCTGTTCGCATTACGCGCGCACTGCCGTCTCGCGCCACGGCGCCTGGCGCGGCAGTCTGCTCGCCGCCTGGCGGCTGCTGCGCTGCAATCCCTGGAGCGAGGGCGGCTTCGACTACGTGCCATTGCAATTCACCTTCCGGCCGCAGCCCACCGATCCTTCCGACGAGAAACCCCAATGAAGAACTGGCTGATCCGCAATGCCGAGCTGGTCAATGAAGGAAACCGGCGCGTCGCCGACGTACGCCTGCGCGACGGCCGCATCGAGACGATAGCCGCGGAGCTGGGCGCACGCAGCGACGAGACCGTCCTCGACGCCGCGGGGCACTGGCTGCTGCCGGGCATGATCGACGACCAGGTGCATTTCCGCGAACCCGGCCTGGAACACAAGGCCGATTTCGCGACCGAGTCGCGCGCGGCCGTCGCCGGCGGCATCACGAGCTACATGGAAATGCCGAACTCCAAGCCGACGACGACGACCCTGGAGGCGCTGGAAGACAAGTATGCGCGCGCCGCGGCGAAGTCGGCCGCCAATCACGCGTTCTATCTCGGCGCGACCAACGACAATCTCGAGGTGATCCGCGCGCTCGATCCGCGCGCGGCCTGCGGTATCAAGATCTTCATGGGTGCCTCGACCGGCAACATGCTCGTCGACGATCCGGCCACGCTCGATGCGATCTTCCGCGACGCGCCGACCATTGTCGTGACCCACTGCGAAGACACGCCGACGATAGAGGCCAACCTCGCGAAGGAACGCGAGCGCTACGGCGACGCGATCCCGGTCGAGCGCCATCCCTACATCCGTTCCCGCGAGGCCTGCCTGAAGTCCTCGACCCTGGCCGTCGAGCTCGCGCGCCGCCACGGCACGCGCCTGCACATCCTGCACGTGACCACGGCCGACGAACTCGCCCTGTTCGCGTCGGGACCGCTGCGCGGCAAACGCATCACGGCGGAGACCTGCGTGCATTTCCTGCAGTTTTCCGAGCGCGACTATCCGCGCCTGGGCAACTGGATGAAATGCAATCCGGCGATCAAGAGCGAGAGCGACCGGCTGGCCATCGTCGCCGCACTGCGTGACGGGCGCATCGACGTGCTGGCGACCGACCATGCGCCGCATACCCTGGCCGAAAAGGCCTTGCCCTACGAACAGGCCCCGTCGGGTCTGCCGCTGGTGCAGTTCGCGCTGCAGTGCGCGCTGGAGCAGGCCTTCGACGGCACGATACCGCTGGAGCGCATCGTCGAGAGCCTGACTCACGCGCCGGCCGAGCTGTTCCAGGTCAAGCAGCGCGGCTATCTGCGCGAAGGCTATTTCGCCGATCTCGTACTGGTCGATCCGCGCAGAGCGCATACGGTCAGGCGCGAGGAAGTGCTGTCGCGCTGCGGCTGGTCGCCGTTCGAAGGCCATACCTTCCGTTCCAGCATCGCCGCGACCTGGGTCAACGGCCAGCGCGTCTGGGACGGTCAGCGCGTCGACGACACCGTGCGCGGCATGCGCCTGGAATTCGACCGGTGAGGCGCAACGCACGGCGGCGCCCTTCCCTGCTCCTGGTGTGTCTGCTGTGCCTGCCGGCCGCCGGCTTGGCTGCGGCACTGCCGGCGCGCGTGCAGCAGGGCCAGCTCATCGCCGCCAGCACCGAGCCCGGCAGCGCGGTGCGGATCGGCGAGCGCGAAGCACGTGTCGACGCGGACGGCCGCTACGTGTTCGGCATCGAGCGCGACGCGCCGGCCAGCGTGACCGTGACCATCCGCCACCGCAACGGCAAGACCGAGCAGCACTCGCTGCAGGTCGTCCAGCGCGAGTACAAGATCGAGCGCGTCGACGGCCTGCCGCCGCACACGGTCACGCCCGATCCGGACCTCGCCAGACGCATCGCCGAGGAACAGGCGCGCGTGGCCAAGGCGCGGGAGCGCGACGATGACCGCACCGATTATCTCGGCGGCTTCCGCCGTCCGGCCGAAGGCCGCATCAGCGGCGTCTACGGCAGCCAGCGCATCGACAACGGCGTGCCGAAGGCGCCGCACTACGGACTCGACATCGCCGTGCCCACGGGCACGCCGGTCAAGGCTCCCGCCGGCGGCATCGTCAGCTTCGCCGCGCCGGACCTGATCCTGACCGGCGGCACGGTGCTGATCGACCACGGCCACGGCCTGACCAGCTCGTTCCTGCACCTGAGCCGCATCAACGTGAAACTCGGCGACCGCGTGAGTCAGGGACAGGTCTTCGCCGCAGCCGGCGCCACCGGCCGCGCGAGCGGGCCGCATGTGCACTGGGGCTTCAACTGGTTCGACGTGCGGCTGGATCCGGCCCTGCTGCCGGCGGCCGCTGCCGCGAGGAAATGATGCCGGCGCCGGCCTGACAGCCGCAGTCCGCGCCCGGCAACGCCCTGCTGGGCGCGTCTATCCGACGGGCTCGCGGCTGGCCGGATCGACCAGCGCCAGTTCCCGCACCAGCGCGAAAACCGTCGCACCGTACGAAGATTCCAGCACGAACAGGGTGCCGGCCTCGGGATCGCCCGGCGCATCGAGAAACGCCTCATCGCAGGAGAACGCGGCACAGGCATTGCGGCGCCGCAGCGACCGGCCAGGCGTAAGCGGTGTCGACGATGTTGCCTTCGAGAAAACGGTCCAGCGCAAAGCTGCGCACGCCCTGCAGAAACAGCTGGACGGTTTCGCCGTCGAGCCGCCGGAAGCGAAGCTCGACGCTCGACTCGCGCAACTGCACGCCGACGAACCAGCCGTCGTGACAGCGCAGACCGGTCAATATGCCATCCGCATTCGTACGCACGCTCATGAGCCACCATCGTCACGGACGAAGCCAGACTCCGCGCTGCCCTCGCCGCGGCCGCCGGCATCCGGGGCTTCCCCCGCGGCCAGGTCGTCTTCGTGCAGGTCCAGCGCTTCGCCGTCCGCAAACTCCACTGAATACCGCACCGGAAACTGCGCGAAATGGGAAGCCGGCGGGCGCTGCCCGAATATGCCGATGACCGATTCCCGCAGCCCCCGGCGGTCCGGCGCGGACACCGGCTGGAGCACGCGCACTTCGTCGTTCCAGGTGAATTTCGGCACGGGTACTCGATGGCAATGCGGCCGGCGCGCCGCTTGACCGGGCACGGCGGAAACGGCGTTCGGCAACCGCGCCAAAAAGAAGGCCCCGCATCCCGCGGGGCCTCCGGCTTACACGACCAGCGCCGTCCCGATCAGAAGCGCTGGTGGTACCGCACGTAGTAGAACCGGCCGATGTCGAAACCGCCGTAGTACGGCGTGCTCGACGAGCTCGGGTTCGAATAGTTCGGCGCCGCCAGGTGGTCGAACACGTTGTTCGCACCGATGGCGATCGTCGCCTTCCACGGCGCCTTCCAGCGCACCTGCAGATCGTGGAATGCGTTCGCCCCGATCACGTTGATCGCGCGCGTATCCGCCGGATTCGCCGCGATGTAGTTCGGGTTGTTGCACTCGTCCGGGAAGGTCGCCACGCTCAGGCAGGTTTCCTTGGAGCCCGAGAAGTAGCGCGTGCCCCAGGTCGCACCGAAGTCGCCGAGGTCCCAGTTCACGGTCAGGTTCGAACGCAGGCGGAAGTTGATGCCGCCGCTGCTCGCGAACGAGTTCGTGCGGCTGGGCTTGGCCACCGGGTCGTTGGTCGACTTGAACTCCAGGTCGGTGACGTAGGTGTTCTGCCAGACGATACCGAAGTTGCCCCAGTCCGTCGGCAGACGGTAGGACAGGTCGAAGTCGTAGCCCTTGGTCTCGACGTAACCGGCGTTGCGCGTGCCGAACGTCAGCGTGTTGACGTAGCCCAGCGCCGGATCACGCGTGAAGCCCGTGCAGCGCGCCGCGATGCCGTCGACGTAGCAGTCGTTGAGCTTCTGCGTCGGGCTGTCGGCGACGATGGTCTCCGTCACGCGGATCTTCCACCAGTCCAGGCTCATGTTGAGCCCTTCGGAGAACTCCGGACTCCACACCACGCCGAGCGTGTTGGAACGCGAGATTTCCGGCTGCAGCAGCGGATTGGAGCCCGAGGTGAAGGCGACCGGCGTCTGCGCATTGGCCACCGTCGTCGGCGTGAAGCCCTGGCCGAGCTGGCGGAACGTGGCGGCGTTCTGGATGTCCTGCGCGCAGCGCGCCTGCACGGCCGGATTGCTGCGGGCCGCACCGTACAGCGTGTCGCACGGGTCGGTGTAGAAGCTGAAGGTCTGCGAGCCGCCGCCGTACAGGTCGGCGATGGTCGGTGCGCGGAAGCCGTCGGCGCGCGTGCCGCGGAACATCAGCTGTTCGATCGGTTTCCAGGTGAAGCCGACCTTGTTGTTGGTCGTCTTGCCGAAGGTGCTGTAGTCGGAATGACGCGACGCCAGGCTGATGCTGAGATCCTTGGCGAACGCGACGTCGCGCAGGATCGGCACGAACAGCTCGGCATAGACTTCGTCGACGTCGTAGCCACCCTTGGTCGGGCCGGCCGCGAGGTTGGTCGAGGAAGCGGTCTGCGACAGCGCATCCGGCACGAACTTGCCGCTTTCGGCACGGTGCTCGGCGCCGAACGCGAACGACAGATCGCCGGCCGGCAGGGTCACGATCGGACCGGTGAGGTTGGCCGAGTAGACCTTGGTCTCGGTCAGGCCGGTCGAGTGCTCTTCCTGGAACAGGTAGTTGACCAGTTCCGGGTTGTTGGTCAGACCGCCGTCACCGGTGCGGCCGTACGGCAGGAACGGATTCCACGGTACGCAGCTGGAGAACGGAATCGGATTGGCGGCGGTACCGCACTGCACGCGGCCCGCGGCATTCAGGAAGGACGGACCCACGGCCTGCGCGACGCGTACCGTATTGAGGTTGCCGTAGGCGGCCTGGTTCAGCTTGTTCTGGGTGTAGAGATAGCTCACGTCCCAGTCGAAGGTGCGGTCGGCCAGCTCGAACGAACCTTCCAGCCCCATCGTGGCGCGGAAGGTCTGCAGGCTGCTGGTCGTCGTGCGCGGAATTTCCCAGGTGCGGCGCTGATAGTTGACCGCAGTCGGATTGGCCGCGCCGTGCTGGCTGCCCAGCGGGTTGTAGTAGCTGTCCCGCGACATGGTGGTGCCGGCGAACGACGCGCTCTGGAACGGATAGCCGGCGACCTGGCGGTCCGAGTCGCGATCGCTGTACATCACGTCGCCGCGGAAGCGCAGCCAGTCGTTGATGTGGTAGTCGCCCGAAATGAACAGGTTCTTGGCCTTGATCGGCGTGCGCAGGTCGGTCTGCAGATTGGTGTTGCTGACGTCGCCGTTCGGCGCCGAACCGTTGGTCGGATGGTAGTTCGTGATGTCGTACGGATCACCGCCGCGGTCGAGAGTCAGGTTGCCGCCCTGTGCCGCCGAGCGCACGAGCACGCCCCACTGGCTGACCGTGGTCCAGCCGAGGTACGGGTGGTATGCGCCGCGCGGATAGCGCGAGAAATCGCGGTCGGCGCCGGCGACTTCCTTTTCCTCGCTGTATTCGGCCGTGGCCACGAGCGAACCGCGGTCGCCCTTGTAGCCCAGGGTCGCGTCCCAGCGCTGGATGTCGCCGTCGCCTTCGCCGAACTGGCCCCAATAGGCATTGGCTTCCATGCCCTCGAAGTTGCTGCGCGTGATGAAATTGACCACGCCGCCGATCGCGTCAGAGCCGTAGACCGAGGAGGCGCCGTCCTTGAGGACTTCGATCGACTGGATGATCGCCGTCGGAATCGTGGACACGTCCTGCAGGCCGTTGGTGTTGATGCCCAGGCGCTTGCCGTTGACGAGAATCAGGGTGCGCTGCGCGCCGAGGTTGCGCAGGCTGATGAACGCGCCACCCGGCGATTCGCCGGCCGACAGCGGCTGCGCGCGGCTGATCGCGGGCGAACCGGTGGCGGAGACGTTCTGCAGGATGTCGGCGACGGACTGGAAGCCCTGACGCTCGATTTCGGCGCGGTCGATCACGAGAACCGGCTGCGCCGTTTCCAGATCAACCTTGCGGATGCGCGAACCCGTGACTTCGATGCGCTCGAGCTGTGCCGCATCTTCACCGTCTTTCGGTGCGGGCGACTGGGCGAACGCAATGGCGGGCGCGATGGAGGCAGCACCGGCACCGCCGGCGAGCAGTGCGTAGCGCACCGCCCAGGACAACACATTGTGGCGACGTGACATTTATATACTCCTACTCGAAAGGTGTTCTGCGGCGGATCAACGATCCAAAACCGCTCCCCAATTCACCCAATGACCGGCACCTCACGGCGCCGTGCCAGACGAGTGGTACGGATCGTGGCGCAGCTCTAAGCGAAATCCCCCGTACCGCGAGTATCCGCAATGCGAAATTGTACGAAGGCATACGTAGTTTGCGCAGGATGCGCGTTGACCGCAACCGGCGGCGCGCACGAGCAGTACTGCAATGCAGCCGCACACGCGGGTGCTGCAGCGTCTTCTTCGACTACGTCGTATTCCCCAATTTCGCCACGGATCCCCTACCGCGTGCCCGCATGGTGTGGCGACCACGGATGCGCAGGCCGATATCTTGTACGCGACGCGCTGGGGATTTGCAATGCGGCTATGCAGCAGAACGGCCGGTAATCCCCCGATTACCGGTATTCGGAATTATTCGACCGCGCAGAGTGCGGTGCCGCGCGCATTGTCACCGCGCAATCGACGCAACGAATACGCGCAACAACGGCAATCGCCGGCGCCGTAGGCGGCATATCGGTATTCGCTCTGCGGCCGGAGGGCTCCTTCCGCACGGGCGACGGCGCCCGTTGCGGGCGAGCGCCTGGCCGCCGTCGACCTGCGCGCCGCTGCGGGCGCGCCGGAACGGAATCAGTGAAAGGGGAAAACGACGCCGGCCGCGCCGACGACAGCGGCTTCAGCGCCGCAGCGGCGCGAAGCTGTCCATGCCGCCGCCGTAACCGCCGGCCACGCCCTTGGTCGCGATCGCGACGGCGTTGTGCGGATGCAGGCTTTCATAGTGCGAGGCGCGCACCCAGAAATCGACCAGGCGCTCGTCTGCGGCCAGCGCCTGCTGCACGCGCCGCGCGGCATCTTCGCAGAACATCAGGTTCTCGCCGTTGAGCCGGGCGAAGGCCTGTTCGTCGACGCGCTTGACCGCGGTCTGCACCGGCGTCTTCAGCGCCTGCTCGACGCGGTCGATCAGCTCGACGACAGGCAATTCGAAACCGGGCGCGAGCTTGACCCGGATCTCGGCCGAACTGCGCTGGCTGTGCGGGGTCGCGCAGATGCCCTGCTCGCTGCCGAGCCAGGCCATGACCTGGTCGTAGTCCAGTGCCCGGCCGCGCGCGAAGTCCTCGCCGAAGCGTTCCTGGATCAGCTGGCGCGCCAGCGCCGCCGAGCACGGACAGGTGCTGGAATAGACGACTTCGCAGGCGAGTTCGAGACTGAACTGGCCGCGCTCCATGAGCCCGGTCAGCACGATCGGATAGGCCTTCCAGCCGCTGTTGTCGCTGACCAGCGCGGGCCGGCGCACGAGATGGTCGAAGGCCACCCGGATCATCGCGCGGTCGGACAGCTCCGCATGCGAGTCGAGGAACTCCTTGAGCAGGCGGCGCAGCGAGCACGGCGTCAGCGGCTCGTTGGACAGGGATTTGTCCACGTGCAGATACAGCCGGGACATATGGATGCCGCGGACATCGGGCCGAGCCAGATTCACATAGGCGGTGACGCGAGCGCCCGACTGCACGCTGCGGCCGTCGCCCGTGCCGACGCTGACCGGCACCTCGATCTCGCCCATGCCCACCCATTCCAGTGCGCCGGCGGCATGAGGCTGGGCCTCGTTGGCGATGTCCGGCAAGGAACGGACGGCGTTTTCGCTGGTGCGCATCGGAAATCCTCGGAAACTCGGTACGGGCAAGCGGCCTGGCGCTTGCGGACGCGCCGGCGGGCCGGCGCGACATTCGGTTGCAGGTGGGGCCGGACGCCGCAGGCTCAATGGTCCCGCCGCGCCGCGTGCCACCGGGCGGCCGCCGCAGGGGCGACTGCACCGGCAGCCGGCGCCATCGCGGCGGCTACCGGACGCCTAGCTTAGCAGGCGCGGCTCAGCGCTCGCGGCGCAGGCCGCGCCAGGCCTGCCAGGCCGTGTCCCACGGCGCCCGGTCCAGCCGCGACCACAACGGCGCGAACGGATCGCCGGCCGGCAGCGGCCGCGCGCGCCAGCGCTCGCAGCGCCAGCGCAGCCGGCCGACAGAGCCGGCCTCAGCCTCGACCGCCGGACGCAGCGCGGCCAGCGCCGTGGCAATGTCGGCCAGTTGTGCCCGCACCAGCGCATCGCGCGCGGCGCCGGCCTCGCGCAGGGCGCCGCGACTGAGCTGGTGACGGGCCAGCGCGTGCATGGAGACGGGCAGCGGCTCGTCGTCTTCGGCCAGCGGCAGGCGCGCCAGTCCGCGCAGCAGATGCGCGAGCACGCGGACCTCGGCCTGGACCGCGACCGCCGTATCCGCCGTGCCGAGCAGGCTCACGCGCAGGCGCTCGATGCGCACGAAGGCCGGCAGCAGCGCGGCGCGCTGCGCGGCGAAATCCGCCGCCGGTGGCAGGTCGCGGCCTTGTGCCGCCTGTACGATCAGACCGTCGAAAACATCCGCGTCGGGGGCCGTGCCGGCCGGCAGGGCGAGTTCGCGCGTCAGCGGATGGCGCGCCTGCGCGGCGAAGCTGCGCTGCAGTTCCTCGCGCCACCACTGCAGCTTGCCCGTCGCGACAGCCGGGTCGGGCAGATGGAATACGGCCTGGGTCAGCTCGTGGGCGATGGCCTCGAACAGCAGGACGGCCGGCGCCTGGCGCCGCAGCAGCGGCCCACCGATGCGGAATTCGGCATAGGCCTGTTCGAGCTTCGCGATGAAGCTCGCGACATCGGCGGACCACGCGTTCATGGGTGCAGCTGCAGCGCCTGCTGCAGAGCCAGCGCCGACGGAGCGACCCAGTCGGCCGCCCAGCCGTGCGGATCTTCGCCGTCGAGATAACCCCAGGCAGCGGCGACCGTGTACAGACCGGCGGCGCGGCCGGCCTCGATGTCGCGCAGGTCGTCGCCGACGTAGACGCAGCGCTGCGGCGCAACGCCCGCCAGTTCGCAGGCATGCCGCACCGGCGCCGGATCGGGCTTGCGCACGGCGAGGCAGTCGCCGCTGACCAGGGCCGCGCTGCGCTGTGACCAGCCCAGGCGCTCCAGCAGCGGCCGCGCGAGCCAGCCGGGCTTGTTCGTGACCACGCCCCAGCGCGCGCCGCGCGCTTCGATCGCGGCAATCAGGGCTTCGACGCCATCGAACGGACGCGACAACCCGGCGATATCGGCCGCGTAGATATCGAGAAAGCGCGGCAGCAGCGCCTCGTAGCGCGGCTCGTCCAGACCCGGCAGGCCGCGGCGCAACATCGCGCGGCCGCCCTTGGACACGGCGGCGCGAACCGCGGCCGCGTCGGGTTCGGCCGCGTCGAGCTCGCGGCACAGCCGCTGCATCGCGGCGACGAGGTCCGGCGCCGAGTCGACGAGGGTGCCGTCGAGATCGAACAGCACCGCGTCCAGTTCGCGGTCATGCCATCTCATGCGGGTTTGCGCGCGCTGACCAGATAGTTGACCGCAACCGAGTCGACCAGCCGCGCACGCCGCGTCAGCGGGTTGTAGTCGAGGCCGCGCAGGTCGTCGAGTTCCAGGCCGCTCGCGCGCAGCGCCGCGGCGAGTTCGCTCGGCTTGATGAACTGGCGATAGTGGTGCGTGCCGCGCGGCAGCAGGCGCAGCAGGTATTCGGCGCCGACGATGCCGAGCGCGAAGGCCCGCGGCGTGCGGTTCAGGGTCGAGGCGAACCAGCTGCCGCCGGGCTTGAGCAGGCGCGCGCAGGCCTCGACGATGCTGGCCGGATCCGGCACATGCTCGAGCATCTCCATGCAGGTGATCGCATCGAAGCTCGCCGGCTGCTGCGCCGCCAGCGCCTCGGCGCTGATCTCGCGGTAGTCGACCTTCAGGCCGGACTCGTACAGATGCAGCCGCGCGACGTCGAGCACGCCGGGTGCCAGATCAATGGCCGTGACCTCGGCGCCGGCCGCGGCCAGCGCCTCGCTGAGCAATCCGCCGCCGCAGCCCACGTCGAGCACGCGCGCGCCGCGCAGGCTCACGCGTCCGGCGACGTAGGCCAGGCGTACGGGGTTCAGATCGTGCAGGGGACGCGACTCGCCGTCCGGATCCCACCACCGGCTCGCCAGGCGATCGAACTTGGCCGTTTCGCTGCGATCGACATTTTCGCTGACAGTCATTTGCGTGTTTCCATTTTCGTTCGCGTCGGCCGACGGTGTACCACGCCGGCCGCGATGTCCGGCCGCGGCGCTTGGCCGCAGCGACGGACTACGGACTCAGCCGCGCAGACGCTCGCCCCACTCGCGCGCCCTGGCGCGCAGTGCAGCCGTATCCATGTCGACGAGCGCGCCGTCGACGAGCTTCGGCACGCCGGCGATCCAGACGTCGCTGACCTGCTGACGGCCGCAGGCATAGACCAGCTGCGAGATCACGTTGAACACCGGCAGGGTTTCCAGCGCGTCGAGGCGGACCGCGGCGAAGTCGGCGGCCTTGCCCGGCTCTATCGAGCCGACGCGCTCGGCCCAGCCCAGCGCCTTGGCCGCATTCAACGTGGCCGCGCGCAGCGCGAACGCCGCGTCGAACGCGCGCGCGTCGCCGGACACGCCCTTGGCCAGCAGCGCCGCGGTACGCATCTCGCCGAACATGTCCAGATCGTTGTTGCTGGCGCAGCCGTCGGTGCCCAGCGCAACGTTGACGCCGGCCCGGCGCAGCGCTTCGGCCGGACAGAAGCCGCTGGCCAGCTTGAGATTGGATTCGGGGCAGTGCACGACCGACACGCCGGCCTCGGCGCACAGACGGATCTCGTGCTCGTCGAGCTGGGTCATGTGCACGGCGATCAGATGGTCGTTGACCAGGCCCAGCCCCCGCAGCCGCGCAAGCGGGCGCACGCCGTGCTCGTGACGCGAATCCTCGACTTCCTGCGCAGTCTCGTGCACGTGCACGTGCACCGGCAGGTCGAGCTGATCCGACAGCATGCGCACGCGCTCGAAGCTCTCGTTGCTGACCGTATAGGGCGCATGCGGCGCGAAGGCCATGCCGACCAGCGCGTCGCCGCGGTATTCGTCATGCACGGCCAGGGCCTTGTCGAAGTATTCCTCGCGCGTGCGTGCCCAGGCGCTGGGAAATTCAATGATCGGCAGGCCGACCATCGCGCGGAAGCCGTGCCGGCGGTAGGTGGCCGCCTGGGCGTCGGGGAAGAAATAGTTCTCGTTGCAGCAGGTCGTGCCGCCGCGCAGCATCTCGGCGATCGCTAGCTCGACGCCGTCATGCACGAACTCCGCACTCATGGCGCGCGCCTCGGCCGGCCAGATGTGCTCGCGCAGCCAGGTCATCAGCGGCAGGTCGTCGGCAATGCCGCGCATCAGGGTCATCGGGTTGTGCGTATGCGCGTTGACCAGCCCCGGAATCAGCACGTGCTCGTCGAGCACGCGGGTCGTACGCGGCGCGTACTTGCGCCGTGCCTCGCTGATGTCCAGCAGTTCGCGCACACGGCCGCCATCGACGACGACGGCCTGCCGCTCCAGCACCACGCCATGCGGCTCCACCGGCACTACCCAGCGGGCTTCGATCAGGCTGTCGACGGGAATCGGCTCGATGCTGCTCACACCCTGCTCCTGCTCTGGCGATCCGCGCATGATGGGGGCGGATACGAAAAAGGGAAACCCGGCATGCGGGTTTCCCTTTCGTCCGCCGCGGCGGCAACCTTGGTTTACTTGACGCGCGAGACGTATTCGCCGGTGCGCGTATCGACGCGGATCTTCTCGCCCTGGGCCACGAACAACGGCACGCGCACGACGGCGCCGGTTTCGAGCTTGGCCGGCTTGCCGCCGCCGCCGGACGTATCGCCGCGCACGCCCGGATCGGTCTCGGTGATTTCCAGTTCGACGAAGTTCGGCGCCGCGACGGTCAGCGGGCTGCCGTTCCACAGAGTGACCACGCAGGTCTCGTTACCCTTGAGCCACTTGGACGCATCAGCCATGGCCGGGCCTTCGGCGCCGACCTGCTCGTGCGTTTCCGGGTGCATGAAGTGCCAGAACTCGCCGTCGGAGTACAGGTATTCCATGTCGGTGTCGACGACGTCGGCGGCCTCGACCGAGTCGGTCGCCTTCATGGTCAGTTCGACGACGCGGCCCGACTTGATGTTGCGGTAGCGCACGCGGGTGAAGGCCTGCCCCTTGCCCGGCTTGACGTATTCGGTGTCGGTGATGACGCACGGCTCGTTGTTGACGATGATTTTCATGCCGTTCTTGACGTCATTCATGCCATAGCTGGCCATGGGTCACTCCTGGTGAAAGGGAATCGCCGCGGTTATGCGGCTACAATGGTCGACTGGCCGTAAAGCCGGAAACTAGCCCGCGATGATAACCGCTAACCGCCTGCCCGCGCAGCTTCCTCCGCGCTGGCAGCAGCTCTGGCGCGAATCGGTCACCGATCCGCTGGAACTGCTGCGTCTGCTCGGCCTGGAAGCCCAGGCCGGCCGGCTGCTGCCCGATGCCGACACCGGCTTCGCCCTGCGCGTGCCGCGGGGCTTCGTCGCGCGCATGCGGCCGGGCGACCCGGACGACCCGCTGCTGCGCCAGGTCCTGCCGCTGGCCGCCGAGCTGGCGCCCCAGCCCGGTTTCGCGGTCGACGCGGTCGGCGACCTGGCCGCCCGTTCGGCCCACGGCGTGCTGCAGAAATACGCCGGCCGGGCGCTGCTGATCGCGACCGGCTCCTGCGCGGTCAACTGCCGCTACTGCTTCCGCCGGCATTTTCCCTATGCCGAGGAAACCGCCGCGACCGGCCGCTGGCGGGAGGCCGTCGCGGCGATCGCCGCCGACCCCGGCCTGGACGAGGTCATCCTGTCCGGCGGCGACCCGCTGTCCCTGTCCGACCCCAAGCTGGCCGAGCTGACCGCCGCCCTGCGCGAGATCCCGCATGTGCGGCGCCTGCGCCTGCATACGCGCCTGCCGGTCGTGCTGCCCGAGCGCGTCGATGCGGGCCTGCTGGCCTGGCTGGACGCACTGCCGCTGCAGAAAGTGGTCGTGCTGCACGCCAACCACGCCAACGAATTCGACGAGCGCGTCGACGCCGCCTGCAGCGCGCTGCGCGCCCGTGGCTGCACCCTGCTGAATCAGGCCGTGCTGCTGCGCGGAGTCAACGACGACGCCGACAGCCTGGCCGCGCTGTCCGAGCGCGCGTTCGCCGCCGGCGTGCTGCCCTACTATCTGCACCAGCTCGACCGCGTGCTCGGCGCGGCCCATTTCGAGGTCGCTGACGCTGCCGCGCTGACCCTGGTCGAGGCGCTGCGGCAGCGCCTGCCGGGCTACCTGGTGCCGCGCCTGGTGCGCGAGATCGCCGGCGAAAAATCCAAGACCCCTCTGTGACAGCGCACGCAAGCCGCTGGATTCAGTGTGGAAATAACCGGACGAATCCGGTAAAAACGGCGACAAGCGGTTGCTCGCACCTTCTTGCTTGCCGATTCATCAAGATTGACCCGCCAGATGCGGCGCGTTGCCGGGGTTCCTTCCCTGCCGGCCGCGAGCGCGTCTGCCCGCCGTTCGAGGGGACATGAGTAAACAGGACAGCGTCATCAAGTTGCTGCTGATCGAGGACTCCGTCGAGGACGCCGAACAGCAGATCAGCGTCTTGCGCAACGGCGGCATCGCGGTACGCCCGACCCGAGCCACCAACGAGGCGGAACTCGAAGAACAGATACTCCAGGGCACGCCGGATCTGATCCTCGTCAACCTCGCGGCCAAGAGCCTGCGGCTGAGCCAGATCACCGATGCGGCCAACCGCGGCGGCAAGGACATCGCCATCGTCGGCAGCGCCGCCGGCCCCAGCGAAGACCTCATCGTCGAAGCGTTCCGCTCCGGCTGCCGCGCGATCGCGCTGCGCGCGCGCCCCGACCACACCCAGATGGTCGTCAAGCGGGAGTTCGACAGCCTGCTCATGCGGCGCAGCGTGCGCCGCCTCGAAGCAGCACTGCGCGAGACCGAACGGCGCTGCGACTCCCTGCTCGACTCCTCGCGCGACCCCATCGCCTACGTGCACGAAGGCATGCATGTGCGTGCGAACAAGGCCTACCTCGAGATGTTCGGCTTCGACGAGTTCGAGGACATCGAGAGCATGTCCATCCTCGACATGATCGCGCCCGAGGACGCCGACGACTTCAAGTCCCTGCTCAAGAAACTGTCCAAGGGCGAGAAACCGCCGCAGAAGCTCAATCTCAAGGCGCAGCGTTCCAACGGGTCGACCTTCGACTCGGTCATGGAATTCGCCGAAGCCAGCTACGAGGGCGAACCCTGCCAGCAGATCATCTTCCGCCAGCAGACCAACAACCCCGAACTCGAAAAAGAGCTCGACGCGCTGCGCTCCAAGGACCTCGTCACCGACCTGTACAACCGCCAGCACCTGCTGGTGGAGCTCGACCGCGCGGTCGCCGCCGCCGCAGCCGGCAGCAACGATCGCTGCCTGCTGCTGCTGGAGCCGGACAATTTCAAGAAAGTGCTCGACACCATCGGCATCGGCAACGCCGACCTGCTGCTGGGCGATCTGGCCAATCTCATGCGCCGCCATCTGGCCGAGGCCGACGTTGCCGCCCGCTTCGCCGACCATACCTTCGCCGTGCTGCTGGTCGGCCGCGATCAGGAGAACTCCAAGAAGGTCGCCGAGGTGCTGCTCAAGGCCTTCAGCGAGCGCATCTTCGAAGTCGGCAAGCAGTCGATCAACGTGACCATGAGCGTCGGCGGCTGCCTGATCGGCGAGCGCAACGCGAACGCCCAGACCATTCTGGCCAACGCCAACAACACCCTGCGCGCGGCCCAGACCGACGGCGGCAACCGCGTCAACATCTTCGACCCGGCCGCCCAGGACAAGGCGGCCGAGGAAAAGCAGCGCCACTGGCTCAAGCTCGTGCAGGACGCGCTGCACAACAACGGCTTCGTACTGTTCAACCAGCCCATCATCAGCCTGCACGGCGCCGACGGCGATTTCTTCGAGATCCTGCTGCGCATGCAGGGCCCGAAGGGCGAGATCACGCCGAACTTCTTCCTGCCGATCGCCGAACAGCACGGCCTGATGCCGCAGATCGACCGCTGGGTCATCGCCCATGCAATCAAGGCCCTGGTCGAGCGCGAGAAGAGCGGCATCAAGACCACCTATTTCATCAAGCTCACGCCGCAGTCGCTGGAAGACCAGACCCTGCTGCCGTGGATCGCCCAGCAGCTCAAGAACGCGCGCCTGCGCGGCGACGCGCTGGTGTTCGAGATGCCCGAGAGCAAGGTCGTCACCAACCTCAAGCCGGCGCGCAGCTTCGTGGCCGGCCTCAAGCAGATCCACTGCGGCTTTGCGCTGGAGCAGTTCGGTTCGGGCCTCAACTCGATGCAGCTGCTCAAGCACATCGACGCGGACTACCTGAAGCTCGACCGCAGCTACATGGCCGAACTGCCCAAGCACAAGGAAAACCAGGAAAAGCTCAAGGACCTCTGCGACCAGGCCCACCATGCCGGCAAGCTGACCGTGGCCGAGTTCGTCGAGGACGCCGCAAGCATGTCCATCCTGTTCAGCTGCGGCGTCAACTTCGTGCAGGGCAATTTCCTGCAGGAACCCGAAAAGGTCATGGTCTACGACACGCAGTGAGCGCGGCCACCTGCATCGGCGCGAACCGACCGATGCCGCGCTGCGGTGTCACGAAAAAGCGGCCGTAAGGCCGCTTTTTCGTTGCGCGGGAGCCGGTCGCAGACCGGCCCCTGGTTGAGCGATCAGGCCCGCTGCTGCAGCGCCGCGATGCGATCCTCGATCGGCGGATGGCTTGCGAACAGCTTGCCGAACGAACCGGCGATGCCGAACGCGGCGACTTCCTTGGGCAGGGTCGATTCGCCATGGCCTGCGGCCAGCCGCTGCAGCGCCGAGATCATCGCGTCCTTGCCTTCCAGACGCGCCGAACCCGCATCGGCGCGGAACTCGCGCCAGCGCGAGAACCACATGACGATCATCGAGGCGAACACGCCGAGCACGAGCTGGGCGACCATGACGGTCACGAAATAGCCGATGCCGCCGCCTCCGTTGTCGCGGTCGCCGCGCAGGAACGAATCGACGACCGAGCCGATGATGCGCGCGAGAAAGATCACGAACGTATTGAGAACACCCTGGATAAGGCCCATGGTGACCATGTCGCCGTTGGCGACATGGCTGATCTCGTGCGCGAGCACGGCCTCGATCTGGCGCCGGTCCATGTTCTGCAGCAAGCCGATGCTGACGGCGACGAGCGCGTGGTCGCGGCTCATGCCAGTGGCGAACGCATTCATCTCGGGACCGCCGTAGATCGCGACCTCCGGCATGCCGATGCCGGCCTTCTCGGCCTGGCGCTTGACCGTGCTATACAGCCACTGCTCGGCTTCGTTCTGCGGCTGGGTGATGACCTGCGCGCCGGTCGCACGCTTGGCCATCCACTTGGACAGGGCCAGCGAGATGAACGAGCCGCCCATGCCGATGACCGCCGCCATGATCAGCATCGAGGTCAGATTGCGTGTGCTGCCGGCGTCGAGGCCGAACAGCTTGATGACGATGGTCAACAGAAACAGGACGGCCAGGTTGGTGGCCAGGAACAACACGATGCGCATGGCGGCAGATTCCCATAGCGGAAAACGAAATCCGGCTCCGGCTCTAGTTGCGTCCGGAACCGGAGAGTTCAAGCGCGCGCCGCAAGGCGCAGGCACGCAGGCCGCATGACACGCAGCCGCCGGCAGCCTAGCCACCGCCGCGTCGTCAACGCATGAACGGCCGCCCTGCCCCGGCGTATCGCGGACGCTTCGCGCCGTCGCCGACCGGCGCGCTGCATTTCGGTTCTCTGGTCGCCGCCATCGGCAGCTGGCTGCGCGCGCGCAGCCGCAGCGGCAGCTGGATCATCCGCATCGAGGATCTGGATCCGCCGCGCGAGGTCGCCGGCGCCGCACAGCAGCAGATCGAAACCCTGGCCGCATTCGGCCTGGTCTCCGACGAACCGATACTCTGGCAGCACCAGCGCCACGACGCCTATGCCGCGGCGCTGCGACAGCTCGTCGATGCCGGGCACGCCTTCCCCTGCTGGTGCAGCCGCAGCGACCTGCAGCGCAGCGCCGGCCTGCATCACAGCCCGTGCGTCGCGGCGCCCGCGCAGGACCGCGCACCGGCCTGGCGCCTGCGCGTGCCCGACCTCACGCTGGGCTTCGACGATCGGCTGCTCGGCCGCTATGAGCAGCCTCTGGCCACGGAAGTCGGCGACTTCGTGGTGCGACGCGTCGAGGGCTATTACGCCTACCAGCTCGCCGTCGTCGTCGACGATGCGGCGCAGGGCATCAGCGAGGTCGTACGCGGCGCCGACCTGCTCGACTCCACGCCGCGGCAGATCCTGCTGCAGCAACGCCTGGGCCTGCCGACGCCGGCGTATCTGCATCTGCCGCTCGCGCTGGATGCGGCCGGACGCAAGCTCAGCAAGCAGGACCAGGCGCTGCCGATCGACGCGACCGACCCGCTGCCGGCGCTGCGCGCCGCGCTGGAATTTCTCGGCCTGCCGATCGCGCGCCTGAGTCATGCCGCCTCGCCGCCCGCGTTGCTGGCCGCGGCGGTCGAGGTCTTCGACGTCGCGGCGATTCCGCATACCGCGTCGATTGTGCGGATGCGTCATGGCAGTGCATGAGGCTTGTGTAGAATCCCGCGAAGTCCGCGTCTCGCGGCTTTCCCGCGTTGCGACGGATCACGACGACTAACTGGGAGTGGAGCATGACCACACGCGTGGCATTGGTGACGGGCGGAACGGGCGGTATCGGCACGGCGATCGTGCGCAAGCTGGCGGCGATGGGGCACAAGGTCGCCACCAACTATCGCGACAAGGCGCGCGCGACGGCGTGGCAGGAAGCACTCAAGCGCGACGGCGTCGACGTGGCCCTGGCCGCCGGCGACGTGGCCGACCCGGCTTCGGCCGAAGCCATGGTGCGTGAAGTCGTCGACCAGCTCGGCCCGGTGGACATCCTCGTCAACAACGCCGGCATCACGCGCGACGGCACTTTCCACAAGATGTCTGCGCTGCAGTGGCAGGAAGTCATCAACACCAACCTCAATTCGTGCTTCAACGTGACGCGTCCGGTCATCGACGGCATGCGCGAGCGCAAATGGGGCCGCATCATCCAGATCAGCTCCATCAACGGCCAGAAGGGCCAGTACGGTCAGGCCAACTACGCCGCGTCCAAGGCCGGCATGCATGGCTTCACGATCTCGCTGGCGCAGGAGAACGCGAAGTTCGGCATCACGGTGAACACCGTGTCGCCCGGCTACGTCGCGACCGAGATGGTCATGGCCGTGCCCGAAGAGGTGCGCGCCAAGATCGCCGCACAGATTCCGGTGGGCCGTCTGGGCAATCCCGACGAGATCGCCTATGCGGTCGGCTTCTTCATCCCCGACGACGCCGGCTGGGTCACGGGCGCCAACCTGTCGATCAACGGCGGCCACTACATGGGCTGGTAAGGTCCTTCGCGACCCGGCCGCGACCGCGGCCGGGTCGCGCTGCGGCGCAGCGCGCCAAGCGCGCTACGGCAACGCTCCGGGACACCCCGCTCTCCACAGCGCAGGCGCCAGGCCGCTTCGCTTCTGTGCCAAAGGTAATGCTGCGCAGCAAACCGGCTGGTGCATCGCCGCAAGCCGTGCTAGCTTGCCGGCATGGCACAAGTCCGAGTCATCAAGAAGTACCCGAACCGTCGGCTCTACGACACCGAGATCTCGAGCTACATCACGCTGGAGGAAGTCCGCCAGCTCGTGGTCGACGGCGAAGAGTTCGAAGTCCGCGACGCCAAGACCGGCGAAGAGCTGACCCGTTCGGTCCTGCTGCAGATCATCGCCGAGCACGAAGAACGCGGCCAGCCGATGTTCACGACGCAGCTGCTGTCGCAGGTGATCCGTTTCTACGGCGACTCGCTGCAGGGCTTCATGGGCGGCTATCTCGAACGCAGCCTGCAGGTCTTCCTCGACCAGCAGCAGCAGTTCCGCAGCCAGCTCAATACGATGATGGGCCAGACGCCCTGGTCGATGCTCAACGATCTGACCGAACGCAACATGGACATGTGGAAGTCCCTGCAACAGGGCTTCCTGAACGCCGCATCGAGCTCGATGAAGGCCGGCGGCGGCAACAAGGACAAGGACAAGGAAAAGTCCTGAGCAACCGGCGCGGCCGTCCGCCGCGCCCCTTCCGGCACCCGTAGCCTGCGTCGCTCTTGCGGCGCGGTCATTGTGCGTGCAGCCATAGCCTCAGGGGGAAAAAAACGCATGAATCGGCGCATCGCAGTAGTCAGCGGCGGCATAGGCGGACTCGGCACGGCCATCTGCCGGCATCTGGCCCAATCCGGCCATCATGTGATTGCCGCCGACCTCGCCGCCCGCGCCGAGCGCATCGAGGCGTTCCGCGAGGAAACTGCCGACCTGGCACCGTTCATCCGCTTCACACCGCTGGACATCAGCGACTTCGACGCCTGCGCCACGCTGGTGCGCGAGGTCGAGGCCGAATTCGGCAGCCTCGACGTGCTCGTCAACGCCGCCGGCATCACGCGCGACACGACCCTGCGCAAGATGAGCCGGGAACAGTGGCGCAGCGTGCTGACCGTCAATCTCGACGGCGTCTACAACCTCTGCCGCAACGCCGTCGACGGCATGTGCACGCGCGGCTACGGTCGCATCGTCAACATTTCTTCGGTCAACGGCCAGACCGGCCAGTTCGGCCAGACCAACTATGCGGCGGCCAAGGCCGGCATGCACGGCTTCACGATGGCGCTTGCGCGCGAAGTCGCGCGCAAGGGCGTGACCGTCAACAGCGTTTCGCCGGGCTATTGCGAGACCGCCATGGTGCTGCAGATCGCGCCGGAGATCCGCGAAGGCATCATCGCCGACGTGCCGGTCGGCCGCCTCGGCAAGCCGGCCGAGATCGCCCGCGTGGTCGACTTCCTCGCCGCGGCCGATTCGGGCTTCATCACCGGCGCGAACATTCCGGTCAACGGCGGCTATTTCATGGATTTCTGAGCGGACGGCGCCTTGCGCCGCCCGTATCGCCGGCCGGCCGCAATGGCCCGCCGGCAGCTTGCCTTCACCAGATCAGATCCGCCGGCACATCGTCCTCCACCGGCGCATTCGGATCGACCAGCAGCACGAGCGCGTCGGCCAGCACGGCCTTGACCTGCTGCGCGACCTCGACGGCGACGATCAGATAGCGGCCGTTGTGCTGCACGACGGCGAGTTCGCCGCGATTCAGCGCGGCGAGCTGGTCCTGGGTGCAATAGACGCGGCGGATCTTGCCGCCGTGCTCGAAATGCCGCGCGTGTTCGGCGTCGGCCGCGTTCAGCGCCTTGCCGTTGAGCAGGCGCGCGACCTGTTCGCGCCGCTCGCGCTTCTCGCGTGCCTTCTGCTCGGCCTCGCGCTGGGCGCGTTCGCGCTCCTCGCGCTCGCTGCGCGCGCGCAGCGCATAGGCCTGAGCCAGATCCGGTTCGCCGCCGGCCGGTCTCGGCGGTTTCGGTGCGGAATTCGCGCCGCGCGGCGGCGGCTTGCCCTGGCTCTGGTTCTGGCCCGGCCGCGGACCGCGGCTGTCGCCGGGACGGCCGCCTGGCCTGGCGGCCGGCGCACGCGGCTGTTCGGGCTTGGCTTCGGACTTCAACTTCTGAACCAGCCCACTTTTCAACAACTGGTCACGCAGGGAATCGGCCATGGCAGATATTCGACGGCAAAGGCTGGCGGTGGAACGGTTCGGTCAGTAATGCGGCGGGGGCGGCTCGGTCGCCGGATCGTGGCTCAGGCTGGAACGCACGACGCCGAGTTCGCTGCGCAGACGGCGGAACTCCTCGCGCATCTCGCCCAGCACGCGATCGTGGGCCGCGACCGTGGTGTTGAGCACGGCGACAGTCTCCTCGAGGAAGGCGAAGCGTACTTCGAGCTCGGTCAGGCGTTCTTCCAGGGTGGCGGCTATCGGCATGTCAGCCCAGCTTCTCGATCAGGTGGCGGCCATGACGCGATCCTATCAGTCCCTGGGTCTCGCGTTCGGCCAGCCGGCGGTCGGCTTCGGCCATTTCGGCAACGAGAGCCGGGAACGCCACGCGCGGCCGCCAGCCGAGCTCGCGTGCGGCGCGCGAGGCATCGCCGACCAGGGTGTCGACCTCGGCCGGACGGAAATAGCGCGGATGGATGCGCACGACGACTTCGCCGCCCTGCAGGCGGCTGCCCGGCAGACCGCAACGCACGACACGTGCCGTCTGTTCCAGGCCGCTGCCGCTGAATTCCAGCTCCAGTTGCAGCGCCTGCGCGGCAAGTTCGACGAACTCGCGCACCGTGTGCTGGTGGCCCGTGGCGATGATGTAGTCGCGCGGCTGGTCCTGCTGCAGCATCAGCCACTGCGCTTCGACGTAGTCGCGCGCATGGCCCCAGTCGCGGCGCGCGTCGAGATTGCCGAGGTAGACGCACTGCTGCAGGCCGTAGACGCAACGCGCGAGGCCGCGCGTGATCTTGCGCGTGACGAAGGTTTCCCCGCGCAGCGGCGATTCGTGATTGAACAGGATGCCGCTGCAGGCGTACAGGCCGTAGGCCTCGCGATAATTCTGCGTGATCCAGTGCGCATACAGCTTGGCCACGCCGTAGGGCGAGCGCGGATGGAACGGCGTGGTCTCGCTCTGCGGCGACTGCTGCACGAGGCCGAACAGCTCGGAGGTCGATGCCTGGTAGAAGCGCGTGCGCTCGCCGAGTCCCAGTATGCGCATGGCTTCGAGCAGTCGCAGCGTGCCCAGCGCGTCGGCATTAGCGGTGAACTCCGGCTCCTCGAACGACACGGCGACGTGGCTCTGCGCGCCGAGGTTGTAGATTTCGTCGGGCTGCACCAGTTGCATGACGCGCAGCAGACTCAGCGAGTCGGTCAGGTCGCCGTAATGCAGATGCACCTTCGGCACGGCTTCGTCGAGCTCGTGGTAAAGGTGATCAATGCGCTCGGAATTGAACGAGGACGTGCGCCGCTTGATGCCATGCACCTCGTACCCCTTGCCGAGCAGCAGTTCGGCCAGGTACGCACCGTCCTGGCCGGTAATGCCGGTAATCAACGCCCGCTTGGACATGGTGTCCCTACCCTCCCCGGTCGGCACGGCAACACGCTCAGTGCCGCGCGACGCTGCGGCCGCGGCCTATGCCGTAGTAAGCAAGACCGGCGGCTTCGACGCCGGCCGGGTCGTAGATGTTGCGGCCGTCGAACACGACCTTGTGCGTGAGACGCGCGGCCAGCTGGCGGAAATCCGGACTGCGGAACGCCTTCCATTCGGTCACGACGATCAGCGCGTCGGCGCCGTCCAGCGCCTGCAGCGGCTGTTCGCAGAGGACCAGGTCGTCGCGCTCGCCGAAGATGTGACGCGCTTCGCCGCGGGCTTCGGGATCGTAGGCGCGCACCCGCGCGCCGGCGCGCCAGAGCTGCTCCAGCAGCCGCCGGCTCGGCGCTTCGCGCATGTCGTCGGTATTCGGCTTGAACGCCAGCCCCCACAGCGCGAACGTGCGGCCGCGCAGATCGCCGCCGAAATGGCCGTCGACGAGTTCGAACAGCCGGTTCTTCTGCGCGTCGTTGACCTGTTCCACCGACTGCAGCAGGCGCGGTTCGTAGCCGTGCGCACGCGCGATGCGATCCAGCGCCTGCACATCCTTCGGAAAGCAGGAACCGCCGTAGCCGGCGCCCGGATAGATGAAGTGATAGCCGATGCGCGGGTCCGAGCCTATGCCGTGGCGCACGAGCTCGATGTCCGCTCCGACGCGTTCGGCGATATTGGCCATTTCGTTCATGAAGCTGATCTTGGTCGCGAGCATCGCGTTGGCCGCGTACTTGGTCAGCTCGGCCGAACGCACGTCCATCAGCACGATGCGGTCGTGGTTGCGGTTGAACGGCGCGTACAGACGGCGCAGCAACGCGATCGCACGCGTGCTGTCGCTGCCGATGACAATGCGGTCGGGGCGCATGCAGTCGTTGACGGCATCGCCTTCCTTGAGGAATTCCGGATTGGAGACGACGTCGAAATCAATCGACACGCCGCGCTCGACCAGGACGTCGGCGATGGTGTCACGCACGCGGTCGGCCGTACCGACCGGGACGGTGGACTTGTTGACGATGACGCTGCCGGCGCCGAGATGGCGGCCTATCGTGCGCGCGACCGCCAGTACGTGGCTCAGGTCGGCGCTGCCGTCCTCGCCGGGCGGCGTGCCGACGGCGATGAAGATGACCTCGCCATGCGCGATGGCTGGCGCCGCTTCGGTGGTGAACGCCAGGCGGCCGGCGGCATGGTTGGCCAGCACCAGCTCTTCGAGGCCCGGTTCGTAGATCGGGATCTGCCCCTGCTTGAGCCGCGCGATCTTCGCCGCATCGACGTCGACGCAGACGACGGTATTGCCCATTTCCGCGAGGCAGGTGCCGGTGACCAGGCCTACGTAGCCCGTGCCGAAAACGGTGACGTTCATGCGTAGCAGATCCTCGGGAAAACACGAAATTCTAGCAGCGCCCAGGCGCGCCGCAGCACAACAAAAAGGGGCGCGGCGATACGCTCGCCGCGCCCCGTGTCACATCGTGCGCGAACGCGCGATTACTTCTTGCTGGCCGGATCGGCCTTGGCCGGCTCGGCCGGCGTCGGCGGCATGATCTTGAGCAGTTCGACTTCGAACGTCAGCACGGCGTTCGGGCCGATCGGGCCCGGGCCGTTCTCGCCGTAGGCGAGGTTGGACGGGATGTAGAACTTGTACTTGGAGCCGACCGGCATCAGCTGCAGGCCTTCGGTCCAGCCCGGGATCACGCCCTTGAGCGGGAAGGTCGCCGGCTCGCCGCGGTCGACCGAGCTGTCGAACTTGGTGCCGTCGAGCAGGGTGCCGGTGTAGTGCACCTGCACGGTGTCGGTGTCCTTCGGCTTCGGACCGGTGCCAGCCTTGACGACTTCGTACTGCAGGCCCGAAGCGGTCGTGGTCACGCCCTTCTTGCCCTTGTTCTTGGCCAGGAATTCGTCGCCGGCCTTCTTGTTGGTCTCGGCCTTGGCCTTCTCTTCCGCCGCACGCTTGGCCTGCAGCTTGGTCATGAAGTCCTGGCGGATCTTCAGCGCTTCTTCCTGCGTCAGCGCGGTCTTGTCGCCCTTGACCGAGGCCTGCAGAGCCTGGATCACGACGGCCATGTCGATCTCGTCCTTGATCGAGGCCAGGCCCTTGCCCACGTCCATGCCGACCATGTAGCTGACCTTGTCCTTCTCGGTCTTGAGTTCCTGGGCGAACGCGCCGCCGGCGGTGCCGAGCGCCGCAACGATGGCGGCAGCAGTCAGGCTCTTCTGCAGAAACTTGCTCATCTAGTGCTCCTGAAAATGATGGTTAGCGGCCCGATGGCCGCTTAGGCGCTACGGGGCGGCGTATTGTGGAGACGGCGCGGGTTGAAGGCAAACGTCCGGCGGGGTGCGACCGCCCGGGCCCGTCGAAGTTCCCGACGGACCTGCAGACCGCTCCGACCGGCCGCGAAAACACCGGACGGGCCCGGCTGGTAGACTAGCCGGATGCTCAGATTCGATTCGGTCGCGCTGCGGCGCGGCAGCAAGCTGCTTTTCGCCGATGCCAGCGTTCAGCTCCATACCGGATGGCGCGTCGGCGTAACCGGGCGCAACGGCGCCGGCAAGTCCAGCCTGTTCGCCCTGGTGGCCGGGGAGCTCCAGCCCGACGCCGGCGATTTCTCGCGGCCGCGCGACTGGGTGCTGGCCCACGTACGCCAGGAGACTCCGGCTCTCGCGGTCAGCGGCATCGACTATGTCCTCGACGGCGACCGCGAATATCGCGAGATCGAAGGCGCCCTGAAGCACGCCGAAACCGAGCACGACGCACTGGCCCAGGGCCGGCTGCACGAACGCCTGCAGGCCATCGGCGGCTATGCGGCCCGCGCCCGCGCCGCGGCGCTGATGCATGGTCTGGGCTTCAAGCCCGGCGAAGAACAGCGCAAGGTGGCCGAGTTCTCCGGCGGCTGGCGCATGCGTCTGAACCTGGCCCAGGCGCTGATGTGCCGTTCCGACCTGCTGCTGCTCGACGAGCCGACCAATCATCTCGACCTCGACGCGGTGTTCTGGCTGGAAGACTGGCTGCGCCGCTACGAAGGCACCCTGCTGCTGATCTCGCACGACCGCGAATTCCTCGACAACGTGGTCAGCCATGTGCTGGAGATCGCCGAAGAAAAGGTCGAGCTGTTCGCCGGCAATCTGTCGGGATTCGAGCGCAAGCGCGCCGAACGGCTGGTGCAGCAGCAGTTGCAGTACGAACGCCAGCAGCGCGAACGCGCCCATCTGCAGAGTTTCGTCGACCGCTTCAAGGCCAAGGCCAGCAAGGCGCGCCAGGCGCAGAGCCGGGTCAAGGCGCTGGAACGCATGGTCGAAATCGCGCCGATCCGCGCCGCGTCGAGCATACGCTTCGAGTTCCGCGAGCCCGAGGCCCTGCCCTATCCGCTCGCGCGGCTGGACGACGCCTCGGCCGGCTACGGCGAGCGCACCGTGCTGGCCAACGTGAAGTTCGGCCTGGTGCCCGGCGACCGCGTCGCGCTGCTCGGCGCCAACGGCGCGGGCAAGTCGACCCTGATCAAGCTGCTGTCCGGCGCGATCGAGAATCGCAGCGGCGAACGCTTCGAGGCCAAGGGCCTGCGCATCGGCTATTTCGCCCAGCACCAGCTCGAAACGCTGGACCCACAGGCCAGCGCCGTCGAACATCTCAAGCGCCTCGACGACAAGCTCGGCGAACAGGCTGCGCGCGATTTTCTCGGCGGCTTCGGCTTCCTCGGCGACCGTGCGCTGGAACCGGTCGCGCCGTTCTCCGGCGGCGAGAAGGCGCGCCTGTGTCTGGCGCTCGTGGTCTGGCAGCGGCCCAATCTGCTGCTGCTCGACGAACCGACCAATCATCTCGACCTCGACATGCGCGAAGCGCTGACCGAGGCGCTGAACGGCTTCGACGGCGCGGTCGTTCTCGTCGCCCACGATCGCGCGCTGATCCGCACCTGCTGCGAGACCCTGCTGTTCGTCGGCGGCGGCCGCGTGCAGCCGTACGAAGGCGACCTGGAGGACTACGCACGCATCGTGCTGCGCCAGAACGCCGAGACGACGGCAACCGCCGCCGCGGCGCCGGCCAGCGGCGGCGGCGCACGCAAGCCCGATCGGCGCGAACGCGCCGACCAGCGCGCACGCGAGGCGCCGCTGCGCAAGGAAATCCAGAAGCTCGACAAGCGCATGAACGAGCTGGCCGAACGCAAGCACGCGCTGGAAGCCGCGCTGCTCGATCCGGCGCTGTACGAAACGCCGTCGACCCGCGCCGCCGAACTCACGCGCGAGCTCGGCCTCGTCGCCGGCGAGCTCGGCCGCGTCGAGGACGAATGGCTGGTCGCGCAGGAATCGCTGGAACAGGCCACGGCCGACTGAGCCGCCGGCCGCATGACCGTGACATCACCCCGCACCTTATTTCCGGAACCGATCCCATGAGCCAACTCATCGCGCCGCACGGCGGCCAACTCGTCGACCTGCTCGTGGCGCAAGCCGAGCGCGACGCGCTCAAGCACGAAGCCGCCGGCCTGCCGGGCTGGGACCTCAACGCGCGCCAGCTCTGCGATCTGGAGCTGCTGATGACCGGCGCGTTCTCGCCGCTGAAGGGCTTCCTCGGCCGCGCCGACTACGACAGCGTCTGCCGCGACCTGCGCCTGGCCGACGGCACGCTCTGGCCGATGCCGGTCACCCTGGACGTCAGCCGCGAATTCGTCGACAAGCTCGGTCCGGCGCGGCGCATCGCGCTGCGCGATCCCGAAGGCGTGGCGCTGGCCGTGCTCGACATCGAGGAAGCCTGGGAACCCGACCGCGAGGCCGAGGCGAACGCCGTATTCGGCACGACCGACAAGCGCCATGCGGGCGTGGCCTGGCTGCTCGACCGCGCAGGACCGATCTACCTCGGCGGCCGCCTGCGCGGCCTCGCGCTGCCGCAGCACTACGACTTCCGTCACCTGCGCCTGAGCCCGCGCGAAGTGCGCGCCCACTTCGACAAGCTCGGCTGGCGCCGCATCGTCGCGTTCCAGACGCGCAATCCCATGCATCGCGCCCATCTGGAACTGACTTTCCGCGCGGCGCAGATCGCCGAGGCCAACCTGCTGATCCATCCCAGCGTCGGCATGACCAAGCCCGGGGACATCGATCACTACACGCGGGTGCGCTGCTACGAGAAGCTGATCGCGCATTACCCGGAACAGACCACGATGCTGTCGCTGCTGCATCTGGCCATGCGCATGGGCGGCCCGCGCGAGGCGCTTTGGCACGCGATCATCCGCAAGAACCACGGCTGCTCGCACTTCATCGTCGGCCGCGACCATGCCGGCCCCGGCAACGGCAGCGACGGCAAGCCGTTCTACGGCCCCTACGACGCACAGGAACTCGTCGCGCGGCATCAGGACGAGCTGGGCATCACCATGGTGCCGTTCCAGGAAATGCTCTACGTGCAGGAGCGCGCCCAGTACGCACCGGCCGACGAGATACAGCCTGGCGAGACCGTGCTGAACATCTCCGGCACCGAACTGCGCCGGCGTCTGCACGAAGGCCTCGACATCCCCGAATGGTTCACCTATCCGGAAGTCGTGACCGAACTGCGCCGCACGCATCCGCCGCGCCACAAGCAGGGCTTCACAGTGTTCTTCACCGGGCTTTCCGGTGCCGGCAAGTCGACGCTGGCCAACGCGCTGATGGTGCGCCTGCTCGAACTCGGCACGCGCCCGGTCACCCTGCTCGACGGCGACATCGTGCGCAAGCACCTGTCCTCCGAACTCGGTTTCTCGCGCGAGCACCGCAACCTCAACGTGCAGCGTATCGGCTTCGTCGCGAGCGAGATCACCAAGAACGGCGGTATCGCGATCTGTGCGCCTATCGCGCCCTACGCCGCCGCGCGCCAGGAAGTGCGCGAGATGATTTCGCAATACGGACAGTTCGTCGAAACCCATGTCGCGACGCCGCTGGACGTCTGCGAGCAGCGTGATCGCAAGGGACTCTACGCGCTGGCCCGCGCCGGCAAGCTCAAGGAATTCACCGGCATCAGCGATCCGTACGAGGCGCCCGAATCGCCGGAACTGCGCATCGACACCAGCGAAATGAACCCCGACGAAGCCGTACAGCGCATCGTGCTGAAACTCGAGAGCCTGGGCCTGATCCGGCCGCGCGACTGAAGATCCGCGGACCCGGCGCGGCGCGCCGGGTCCGCGCCCGCATTCACTTGGCCGGCTTGGCCGCGATGGCCTTCTCGATCGCCGAGACGAGTTCCGCATCGTCGGGCTTGACCTTGCTCGGGAAATCGGCAATGACCTTGCCGTCGCGACCGATCAGGTACTTGTAGAAATTCCACGTCGGATAGCGCCCGCCGCTCGCGTCGGCCAGACGCGCGTACAGCGGCGTGGCGTCTTCCTTGGTCACGTGGACTTTTTCGAACATGGGAAATTTCACGCCGTAGGTCAGCGTGCAGAATTCCTGGATTTCCTTTTCGCTGCCGGGCTCCTGCTGCTTGAAGTCGTTGGACGGGAAGCCGAGCACGGCGAAGCCCTGCCCCGAGTACTTGGCGTGCAGCTGCTCCAGTCCCTCGTACTGCGGGGTGAAGCCGCATTTGCTCGCCGTATTGACGATCAGCAGCACCTGACCGTCGTACTTGTCGCAGAGCGACACCTTGTCCTTGCCGGCCAGCGGCCGGTATTCGCTGTTGAGCAGATCGCTGCAGGCCCAGGCCGGCGCGACGGCCGCGGCGAGCAGAAACAGGGATACGAGACGACGCATGACAGTCTCCGGGTGGTGGAACACCTGCCGAGCATACTCGGATGCACAGGCTAAGTTACGGTTTTTCCTGCTGGTTTGGGGTTTCTTTCGAATTTTCTTGACGACCGGCGCAAAAACCGCTTGACCGGTTTCGACATGGTGTTATAGTTCACTACAACACCACTCAAGCCGAGCACCACGAGGAACCGCCATGAAAGTCAGCACCGTTGCCACCGTACTGATCGCGTCCTTTTCATTCGTCGCCGGCGCCGCCATCGAACGCCATACCCGCGAAACGGCTGCGCCCGCCACCACGGCAACGCATGCGAGCACGCACAAGATCGCCCCCGAACGCGTGACCACCCTGGTCACCCTGCCCGAAGTCACCGTGCGCCCGAGCGCCGAAGACATCGCCCTGGCCTATGCCCAGCCGGTGGCCGACATCGGCGCCACCAGCGGCGGCGACCACGGCGTGCCGGACTCGCCGATTCGCCGCAGCGCCGGCAAGGGCGGTTTCGACATGCCCTACTATTCCTTTGGCAAGGTGCTGCCGCAGGTGAGCCAGGACTGACTCTATGACCATCACGTGGAACGACAACACGCCGATCTATCTGCAACTGCGCGACCGCGTCGTGGCGATGATCCTCGACGGCGTGCTGAACGAAGGGGACGCCCTGCCCTCGGTGCGCCAGGTCGCCGCGGATTTCCAGCTGAATCCGATCACGGTGTCCAAGGCGTATCAGGAATTGGTGAATGAACAACTGGTCGAGAAACGACGGGGACTCGGTATGTATGTCAACGAAGGAGCGCGCGACACCTTGCTGAAGAACGAACGCGAGCGCTTTCTGCGCGAGGAATGGCCGGCCCTGTACGCGCGACTGAAGCGCCTGGGCCTGGATGTGGAGAAGCTGGTGCAGGACAGCCGCAGGACGGAAGGAGCCTCTTCATGAGCGCCGTGGTACAGGCACGCAATCTGAGCAAGCGTTTCGGCACGACCGCGGCGCTGGACGATGTCAGCTTCACGATCGAGGCCGGCCGCATCGTCGGCCTGATCGGCCCCAACGGCGCCGGCAAGACCACCGCGCTCAAGGCCATCCTCGGCCTGACCGACTTCCAGGGCGAACTGTCGGTACTCGGCATGGACCCGCGCAAGCAGCGCCACGAGCTCATGCAGCAGGTCTGCTTCATCGCCGACGTCGCCGTGCTGCCGCGCTGGCTGCGTGTCAGCGAGGCCATCGACTTCGTCGCAGGCGTGCATCCGCGCTTCTCGCGCGAGAAATGCGAACGCTTCCTCGCCCGCACCAAGCTCAAGCCCCGTATGCGCGTACGCGAAATGTCCAAGGGCATGATCGTGCAGTTGCATCTGGCGCTGGTCATGGCCATCGACGCGCGCCTGCTCGTGCTCGACGAACCGACACTGGGCCTGGACATCCTCTACCGCAAGGAGTTCTACCAGAGCCTGCTCAACGACTATTTCGACGAGCAGAAGACCATCGTCATCACGACGCATCAGGTCGAGGAAATCGAGCACATCCTGACCGACCTGATGTTCATCCGCGACGGCAAGATCGTGCTCGACGCGAGCATGGACGCCATCGCCGAGCGCTTCACCGAAGTCATGGTCAACCCGGACAAGGCTGCCGCCGCGCGTGCGCTGCAGCCGCTGGGCGAACGGCAGATCTTCGGCAAATCCATCTTCCTGTTCGACGGCAACGACAAGCCGCGGCTGGCCGAACTCGGCGAAACCCGCCAGCCCAGCATCGCCGACCTGTTCGTCGCCACCATGAAAGGGACCTACGCATGAACACCTTCGCCTGGCTGCTCAAGCGCGAGTACTGGGAAAACCGCGGCGGCTTCTTCTGGGCGCCGCTGATCGCCGCCGGCGTGGTGCTGCTGGTGGTCACGATCGGCGTGGTCACGGGTCTGTCGCATGCGCCGCTGGACGGCCGCGCGCTGATCGGCGGCGTGCGCATCAGCGACATGGCGGCTGCGCTGACGCCGGAACAGCAACAGCAGATCGGCGCCGGCCTCAATGTCGGCCTGTTCTTCTCCGGCGCGCCGGTCGCAATCACTCTGGCGATCGTCACGTTCTTCTATCTGCTCGGTTCGCTCTATGACGAGCGTCGCGACCGCAGCATCCTGTTCTGGAAGTCGCTGCCGGTATCGGACCTGGAAACCGTGCTGTCCAAGGTCGTCGCAGCGACCGTGATCGCGCCGCTGTTCGCCCTGGCTGCCGCGCTCGCGCTGATGGTCGGCCTGCTGATCCTGTTCAGCATCATCGTCTCGTTCTACGGCATGAATCCGTTCACGCTGGTCTGGGCGAATGCCTCGCCGCTGAGCGTCGTCGGCAAGATCGCGATGCTGATTCCGCTGAACGCGATCTGGGCGCTGCCGAGCATAGGCTGGCTCATGCTCTGCTCGGCCTTCGCCCGGCGCGTGCCCTTCCTCTGGGCCACCCTGCTGCCGATCGCTGCGGGTACCTGCGTGTCGATTTTCGACGCGGTGACCAACCTGCGCATACCGAACGACTGGTTCTGGCAGCACATCGTGGGGCGTGTGCTGTTCAGCGTGCTGCCCGGCAGCTGGATGGACTTCGACGCGCTGGAGCGCCGCATGGACCACGTCGACGGCCCGCAGGTGCTGATCAACGCGATCGACATGAACACGATACTCGGCCCGCTGTCCGGCCCCAGCATCTGGATAGGCGCCGCCGCCGGCATCGGCATGATCGCCATCGCGATCTGGCTGCGCCGCTGGCGCGACGACAGCTGAAGGTGTCCGCGCAGGGAAGTGCGAGAAAGGCCGCCGCAGGGCGGCCTTTTTTGTGTCCGGCCTTCACGCCGGGTTCGCCAGCGCCCCGGGGCGTCCGCCGTTGCATGCACGAGCACCGCGCGACCGCCGCGCAATCGACCCGGCGATGCCCAGCCGATTCGCTGCCGGCGTTGCATGCGGTACATCGGCGTGGTCGATGGAGCAGGACGCGATAGCCGCCGTCGCGGTTGACGCGATCAGTCCCAGGCAAGCGCAGTCCACGACTCAGCGTCATTGGTGCGCAGCATGTTCGGGCGCGACCCTCGGCGCCCGCACAACCCTCGCGCCGGCACGAGCACGTCCAGCGAGTGCTCGCAGTCACCGATCCGCCGACCTCGGAACCGCACCGCTCGCCTTCTCCATGTCCACCACCCGCTTCGCCACAGCTGTAAAGACCCTCGGGCAACACGCGGCGACGTCCGCCGCCGGGAACCGGCCCGCACGCCCCACGAAAAAGGCCGCCCGAAAGGCGGCCTTTTCGACAGCGACTGACGCCGGCTCGCCGGCGTCCAGGCTCACTCGATATTGTTGCTGAGCACCTTGAACTTGCCAGTCGAGCCCTTTTCCTTCTGCAGGCCGACCTGCCCGGTATTCAGCTCGCCGTCGAGCCAGTAACGCGCAAGCTGGCCGCCGTCGCGACGCACGATCAGCGCCGAGGTCTTGCCGAGGTAGATCATGTCGCCCTGGGCCAGCTGGTCCACGCGCAGGCTGCGGCCGACCGGACGGCCTTCCGCATAGGACTTCTCCATGTCGGTGCGCTCGGCATCGCCGTCGGCCGGCACCCTGGCCGTGAAGACCTGCGCCTCGCCGGCGACGCCGCGCAGCGACACGTTGCCGCTGCCGGAGATCTTGTTGACGACCTCGTAGCGGTTGTCGGCCAGCGGCTTGAGCTCGGCGCGCTGCAGATTGAGTTCACCCGTGAGCCAGTACAGCGCGGTGCCGAGGCTGCTGCGGCGCGACACCGCGCGCACGTCGCCGTCGATGTAGACCACGTCGCCCTTTTCGAGCTGAGTCTGTTCGAGTTCGCCCTTCGCCGGCTTGCCGCCGTTGAGGTTCTGCTCGAAACGCTGCTTGATCGTGGCCGACGTATCGGCCGCCGCCGGCTTGGCCGGCGGCGGCGCGACCGGAGCCGGAGCCGCGGCCGGGGCTGGCGCCGGCGCAGAGGCCGGGGGCGGTGCAGCAGCCGGAGCCGGAGCCGGCGGCGGGGTCTCGACCGGGGCCGGCGCAGGTGCCGGGGCGGGTGCCTCGACCGGCTTGGCGGCCGGCCGCGGCGCTTCCACCGGCTTGGCGGCTTCGACCGGCTTGGGCGCCGGAGCCGGCGCGGCAGCGGGTGCCGGTGCGGCGGGAGCGGGAGCCGCCTTCGGCTTGTCGGCCACGCGCACGACGACGTTCTCGAAGAAACTGTCGTTCAGCTTCACCGCGGCGGCGCCGCCGGCCTTGACCTTGGCCGCGACCGAGCCATGCCACTCCTTGGGCGCATTGATCACGACTTCCTTGCCGCTGGCAGCCGCCTGGCGGCCGATCTCGGCCAGCTTGGCGTCGGCGGCGCCGGTTTCGATGTCCTTGGCCGTGATCGAGATTTCCTGTTGCGCCCAGGCGCTGCTGGCCAGCAGCGCGGTGACTAGGGCCAGACGTTTCAGCATTTCATTCTCCAGACAAGACGACTACTGCAACTGCAAATAAAAACGGGACGGAGGGCGGCGCCATTGTGCCGCCGGGACGGCAACCGGCATGTGCTGTTCGCCATGACGGCCCAACGTTCGCCGCCGCACGGATCAGCCGCCGCCGGCGCTGCCGGCGCCGATGCCGCCGCGGGTCAGCGCGGCCGGATCCAGCAGCCGTCTGAGCTCGGCTTCGGACAGGCCGCTGCGTTCGCGCGCGACGTCGAGGATGGGCCGGCCTTCCTTGTAGGCCTGCTTGGCCATCGCCGCCGCCGCCTCGTAACCGACGACCGGGTTCAGCGCGGTCACGAGGATGGGATTGCGCGCCAGCGCGGCCTGCACGCGGTCCTCACGCACGCGCAGACCGGCAATCGCCGCATCGGCCAGCTGGCGCGATGCGTTGGCCAACAGGCCGATGGACTGCAACAGGTTGTGCGCGACCAGCGGCAGCATGACGTTGAGCTGGAAGCTGCCACTCTGCCCGGCGATCGTGACGCTGACATGGCTGCCCATGACCTGGGCGCAGACCATGGCGACGGCCTCGGGAATGACCGGATTGACCTTGCCCGGCATGATCGAGGAGCCGGGCTGCAGTGCCGGCAGCTCGATCTCGCCGAGGCCGGCCAACGGCCCGGAATTCATCCAGCGAAGATCGTTGGCGATCTTCATCAGCGCGCAGGCCAGCGCATTGAGCTGGCCCGACAGTTCCACCGCCGCGTCCTGCGAGGCGATGCCTTCGAACAGGTTGGCCGCCGATTCCAGTCGCGTGCCGGCCAGTTCCGACAGGCGCCTGGCCGCACGCTTTGCCTGACGCTTGTCGGCGTTGATGCCGGTGCCGATGGCCGTGCCGCCGAGCGGCAGCCGGCGCAGGCGCTTGAGACTGTCCTCGATGCGCTCCATGGCCGAACCGAGCTGGGCGGCCCAGGCCTCGAACTCCTGGCCGAAGGTCAGCGGCATCGCATCCATCAGATGGGTACGGCCGGTCTTGGTCACGCGCGCAAGCGATTTGGCCCGGCGCAGGATCGTGCCGCGCAGGTGCTTGAGCGCCGGCAGCAGTTCCTCGCGCGTCTGCAGCAGCGCGGCGAGCTGGATCGCGGTCGGGATCACGTCGTTGGAACTCTGCCCCATGTTGACGTGGTCGTTGGCATGCACGCCGAGCTTGCGCTCGCGGTTGGCCAGGTTCGCGATGACCTCGTTCGCGTTCATGTTGCTCGAGGTGCCCGAGCCGGTCTGGAACACGTCGATCGGAAACTGCGCGTCGAACTCGCCGGCGGCGACGCGCTCGGCTGCCTTGCGGATGGCCTTGGCCAGGCCAGGCTTGAGGTGTCCAAGATCGGCATTGACGTCGGCCATGGCCGCCTTGATCAACCCCAGGGCGCGGATGAAGCCGCGCGGCAGGTGCAGGCCGGAAATCGGGAAATTCTGCACGGCGCGCTGGGTCTGGGCGCCGTACAGGGCGGCTGCCGGGACGCGCAGTTCGCCCATGCTGTCTTTTTCGATGCGGTAGTCGGCCATGGCGTTTCCTGCTCGCAGGGACCGGGAAGGGACCGGTCAGTATAGCCGCCGGTGTATCATTCCGCGTCTTTGCCTGCCCTCCCCGCCCCGATGACCCCGAACCCGCTCACCGCCCTGTCGCCGCTGGACGGCCGCTACGCCGCCAAGGTCGATTCCCTGCGCCCGATCTTCAGCGAATTCGGCCTGATGCAGCGCCGCGTGCTGGTCGAGGTACGCTGGCTGCTGGCGCTCGGCGAACAGCCGGCCATTGCCGAGGTGCCGCCGTTCAGCCCGGCCACGCGCCAGTTCCTGCTCAGCCTGGCCGACGGCTTCTCGCTGCACGACGCCGAGCGCGTCAAGACCATCGAGCGCGAGACCAATCACGACGTCAAGGCGATCGAGTACCTGCTCAAGCAGCGCAGCGCCGGCTTCGCCGAAGTCGAGGCGGTCCGCGAATTCATCCATTTCGCCTGCACCAGCGAGGACATCAACAACCTGTCCTACTCGCTGATGCTGCGCGACGCGCGCGACCAGGTGCTGCTGCCGGCCATCGACAAGCTGCTCGCGACCCTGCGCCAGATGGCGCACGACCTCGCCGCCCAGCCCATGCTCTCGCGCACCCATGGCCAGACCGCCTCGCCGACCACGCTCGGCAAGGAAATCGCCAACGTCGCCGCGCGCGTTGCGCGCCAGCGCAAGCAGATCGCCGCGGTGGAACTGCTCGGCAAGATCAATGGCGCGGTCGGCAACTACAACGCCCACGTCGTGGCCTATCCGGAAGTGGACTGGCCGGCCTTCGCGCAGTCCTTCGTCGAAGGCCTGGGCCTGACCTTCAATCCATACACGACCCAGATCGAGCCGCACGACTGCATCGCCGAGATCGGCGATGCGCTGCGCCGGCTCAACACCATCCTGGTCGACTTCGCGCGCGACGTCTGGGGTTACATCTCGCTGGGCTATTTCCGCCAGGCGCTCAAACCCGGCGAGGTCGGTTCCTCGACGATGCCGCACAAGGTCAATCCGATCGACTTCGAGAACGCCGAGGGCAATTTCGGCATCGCCAACGGCCTGTTCGAGCATTTCAGCGCCAAGCTGCCGATCAGCCGCTGGCAGCGCGACCTGACCGACTCCACGGTGCTGCGCGCGCTCGGCACGGCGTTCGGCCACAGCCTGATCGGCCTGGACGCGCTCGCGCGTGGACTGGCCAAGCTCAAGACGGATCCCGAGCGCCTGGCCGCCGACCTCGACGCGAATCCGGAAGTGCTGGCCGAAGCCGTACAGACCGTCATGCGCCGCTACGGCCTGCCCAATCCCTACGAACAGCTCAAGGCGCTGACCCGCGGCCACGGCATCAGCAAGGCCGCGCTGGCCGAATTCATAGAAACCCTGGAGCTGCCGGCCGAGGCCAAGCAGCGCCTGCGGGCGCTGACACCGGCTGGCTACGTCGGCCTGGCCGAGACCCTGGCGCGCGGCATCTGAGCAACGGCGCCGGCGCGGCCTGCCCGCGCCGGCGCCCTGACGCCGGCAGCGCGGAAATCTGCGCGATCCCGGCACGTTTCTGTCCCACAGCACGAGTTTGCGGCCATGTCTCCAGCCATCGAGGTCCACGCCACGCCGTCGCAGCCGCTGGGCATGAGCCCGCAGGCGTTCCTGCGCGACTACTGGCAGAAGCGGCCGCTGCTGATCCGCGGCGCACTGGCCGACTTCCCGCTGCCGATCACGCCCGAAGACCTGGCCGGCCTGGCCTGCGAAGAAGCCGCCCTGGCGCGCCTGATCGTGCGCGACCCACGCCGCGAACGCTGGAACGTCGCCACCGGACCGCTCGACGAAGCGGTGTTCTCGACCCTGCCGAAGACGCACTGGACCCTGCTCGTGCAGGACGTCGACAAATGGGACATGGACGTCGCCGCGCTGCTGGAACGCTTCCGCTTCCTGCCGCGCTGGCGCGTCGACGATGTGATGATTTCCTATGCCGTCGACGGCGGCGGCGTCGGCGCCCATGTCGACCAGTACGACGTGTTCCTGATCCAGGGCCTGGGCCGGCGCCGCTGGCGCATCAGCGACGATGCGCAGGCGCCCAAGGCGTTCCGCCCCGAGCTCGAACTGAAGATCCTGGCCGAGTTCACGCCGACCCACGACTGGGTGCTGGAGCCCGGCGACGTGCTCTACCTGCCGCCCGGCCTGGCGCACGACGGCGTGGCGATCGGCGACTGCATGACCCTGTCGGTCGGCATGCGCGCACCGGCCATCGCCGAGATGCTCGGCGATCTCGTCGACAGCCTCGTCGAGCCGCTGACCGAAGACGACCGCTATACCGATCCGGATCTGGCCCCGGCCAAGGATCCGTACGAGATCGACGCGGCCGCGCTGGCGCGGGTCGGCCATGCCGTGGCGCGGCTGCGCGAACTCGACGATGCCGCGCTGCACGACTGGTTCGGCCGCTACATCACCGCCTACCGCAGTGCGCAGACTGCGCTGCCGCCGCCGCGTGCGCCGACCGCGGCCGAGCTCGACGCGGCCCTGGCCAAGGGCGCCGGCATCGTGCGCTTCCCGTGGGCGCGCACGGCCTGGTCGCGTCGCGCGCGCGGCGCAGCCTTGTATGTCGCCGGGAGCAGCCACATCTGTTCCGCCGCTTTCGCCCGCCTGATCTGCGAGCAGCGCGAGATCGCCGCCGCCGACGTCGCCGCGCTGAGCGCGGCCGACAAGGCCGTGCTGCTGGCGCTGCTGCAGGCCGGGCAGCTCGTGCTCACCCGTCCCCAACGCCGGAGCCGTCGATGATCGAGGACCGTTTCCGCGTCGAGCCGGCCGACTGGACCGTCGACCAGGCCGACCTGAAGTTCGTGCGCACCGAGGTGTTCATCCTCGGCCAGAACATCCCCGAGGCCGAGGAATGGGACGAGCTCGACGCGCGCTCCATCCACGTGATCGCGCGCGACAACGACGGCCGTCCGATCGGCACGGGCCGGCTCACGCCCGACGACAAGATCGGCCGCATGGCCGTGCTCGACAGCTGGCGTGGCCGCCACGTCGGCGCCGCCATCATGAACACCCTGATCGAACGCGCGCGCGCGCTGCACCGCCCGGCACTGGAAATGCACGCGCAGAGCTATGCGATTCCGTTCTATCGGCGCTTCGGCTTCGAACCCTACGGCGACGAATTCATCGAGTGCGACATTCCGCACCGCATGATGCGCCTGGAACTCGCGCCGCCGGACGCGAGCTATCGCCCCGGCAGCCAGCTGGAAGAAACGCCGCCACCGCAGACCTTCGTCGTCGAGAACCGCGAGCAGGCCACGGCCGCGCTGCTCGAACTGCTGCGCGCAGCCAAGCGCGAGCTCTGTCTGTACACGCGCGATCTCGACCCGGCGCTGTACGAGCAGGAAGCCGTGCTTGAGGAATTCAAGCGCATAGCTACGGCCGGCCGCGGCACGCTGATCCGCGTGATCGTGCAGTCGCCGGCGGCGATCGTCGCCGACGGGCACCGACTGGTCCATCTGGCCCATCGCCTGCCCAGCGTGTTCCAGTTCCGCACGCCGGAGGTCGAGGAAGACCTGCAGTACGCCTCGGCGTTCCTGATCACCGACCGGCGCGGCTACTACTTCCGTCCGCTCGGCAGCCGCTTCGAGGGCGAGGCCCGAACCTACGCCCCGGGCCGCCACGCCCAGTTGCGCGAATACTTCAACCTGGTCTGGGAGCGTTCGCTGCCGCCGCCGGGCCTGCGTGAACTGCACCTGTAGCGAACCTGCGCGAACGGCGAAAACCGGCCGAAATCTCCGCACTTATGACCAACGTCGCCTTGTCGCGCCGCAGCACGATGAGCGTATAATCCGCGGGTTTCGATCGAGCCCGATCGAGCCCTTCCGACGTGCAGCCAGCACCACACTCCGGTGATCCCCGACGTGAGCGCGAACCTGATCCAGTTGTTCCGTGAAACCTCCCAGCTATCCGGCGGCAACGCCGCGTTTATCGAAGACCTCTACGAATCGTGGCTGCGCGATCCGACGACGGTCTCACCCGAGTGGCGGCAGTACTTCGACGGTTTCAAGGGCCGCGGCGACCAGCCGCATTCCGACGCAATCGCGCGCATCGTCGCCGCGCAGAAGCTCGGCAACCGCGCCGCCGCCGTCGCCGCGCCGGTCAACGATGCCCAGGCGCAGAAGCAGGCCGCCGTCCTCAAGCTCGTGACCGCCTACCGTTCGCGCGGCCATCTGGCCGCCGCGCTCGACCCGCTGGACCTGGCCGAGAAGCTGCCGGCGCCGGATCTGGAACTCGGCTTCCACGGCCTGGACAACGGCGACCTCGACACCGAATTCAATACCGGCTCCCTGGCCGGCCCTCAGCGCCTGAAGCTGCGCGACCTCGTCACGCTGCTCAAGGCCACCTACGCCACCACGATCGGCACCGAGTTCATGCACATCAGCGACGCGGTGCAGCGGCGCTGGGTACATGAGCAGCTCGAAAAAGCCGGCGGCAACTTCGGTCTCAGCACCGACGACAAGCGCCGCGTGCTCGAGCGCCTGACCGCGGCCGAGGGCCTGGAGCGCTACCTGCACACGAAGTACGTCGGCCAGAAGCGCTTCTCGCTCGAAGGCGGCGACAGCCTGATCCCGCTCGTGGACGAGCTCGTGCGCCAGAGCGGCGCCGACGGCGTCAAGGACATGGTCATCGGCATGGCCCACCGCGGCCGCCTGAACGTGCTCGTCAACACCCTGGGCAAGGCGCCGCAGAAGCTGTTCGCCGAGTTCGAGGGCAAGTTCGACCATCCCGACGACCCGGCCCATTCCGGCGACGTGAAGTACCACATGGGCTTCTCGGCCGACATAAAGACCACCGGCCATACGGTGCATCTGGCCCTGGCCTTCAATCCCTCGCATCTGGAAATCGTCGACCCGGTCGTCGCCGGTTCGGTACGCGCGCGGCAGACGCGCCGCGGCGACACGGAACGCGGCCAGGTCATGCCGGTGCTGATCCACGGCGACGCGGCCTTCGCCGGCCAGGGCGTGGTCATGGAACTGTTCAACATGTCGCAGGCGCGCGGTTTCGCGGTCGGCGGCACGGTGCACATCGTCATCAACAACCAGGTCGGTTTCACGACGTCCAACCCGCAGGACGCGCGCAGCACTTACTACTGCACCGACGTGGCCAAGATGGTCAACGCACCGGTGTTCCACGTGAACGGCGACGATCCCGAAGCCGTGCTGTTCGTCGCGCGGCTGGCCTTCGACTACCGCCAGAAGTTCAAGCGCGACGTCGTCATCGACCTGGTCTGCTACCGCCGCCACGGCCATAACGAAGCCGACGAGCCGGCCGCGACCCAGCCGGTCATGTACCAGATCATCCGCGCGCGCCAGACCCCGCGCGAGCTGTACGCGCAGAAGCTGCTGGCCGCGGGCGTCATCCGGGACGGCGACGCGCAGGCGCTGGTCGAGGGCTATCGCAGGAAGCTCGAAGCCGGTCAGCCGGTAGCCGAGCTCGATCCGGACTTCAAGGATCCCTACGCGCTGGACTGGTCCAAGTTCATCGACGGCCGTCTCGACGCGCCGTACGACACCGGCGTGGCCAAGGACAAGCTCGTCGCGCTGAGCCAGAGCCTGCTGAACCTGCCGGCCGACCTCGTGCTGCATCCGCGCGTGGCCAAGATCTACGACGACCGCGCGAAGATGGCCGCCGGCCAGCAGCCGCTGGACTGGGGCTTCGCCGAGAATCTCGCCTACGCGACCCTGATCGCCGAAGGCCACGACCTGCGCGTCGTCGGCCAGGACGTCGGCCGCGGCACCTTCTTCCACCGCCACGCGGTACTGCACGACCAGAAGACCGATGGCACCTACCTGCCGCTGGCCCATCTGCGCGCCGGCGCCAATGTCGAGGTCATCGACTCGGTGCTCAGCGAAGAAGCTGTCATGGCGTTCGAGTACGGCTTCACGACTTCCGAGCCGAACACGCTGGTGATCTGGGAAGGCCAGTTCGGCGACTTCGCCAACGGTGCCCAGGTCGTCATCGACCAGTTCATCAGTTCCGGCGAAGCGAAGTGGGGCCGCCTGTCCAGCCTCGCGCTGTTCCTGCCGCACGGCTACGAAGGCCAGGGTCCGGAGCATTCGTCGGCGCGCCTGGAGCGCTTCCTGCAGCTGTGCGCGCTGAACAACATGCAGGTCTGCGTGCCGACGACGCCGGCGCAGGCCTTCCACATGATCCGCCGCCAGCTCGTGCGCGACTGCCGCAAGCCGCTCGTCGTCATGACGCCGAAGTCGCTGCTGCGCCACAAGCTCGCCGTGTCTTCGCTCGAGGATCTGTCCGGCGGCCGCTTCCAGCTCGTCATCGGCGACTCCACCGCCAAGGCCGGCCAGGCCGTGCGCCGCGTCGTGCTGTGCTCGGGCAAGGTCTATTTCGATCTCGTCGACGAGTGCGAGAAGCGCGGCATCGGCGACGTCGCGATCGTGCGCGTCGAGCAGCTCTATCCGTTCCCGCGCAGCGAGGTCAAGGCCGAGATCGCGAAGTACGCGACGGCCAAGGAAGTCGTCTGGTGCCAGGAAGAACCGATGAACCAGGGCGCCTGGTACCAGATCCAGCACCACCTGCGCGCCTGCCTCGGCGCGGAGCACAGCCTCAGCTATGCCGGCCGCGCGCGCTCGCCGGCACCGGCCTGCGGCCATCACAACACCCACGTCGCCGAACAGGCGGCCCTGGTCGAGCAGGCGCTGGTCGCGCCGATCGGCACTGATCACGCCTCGGAGTAAGAAAAATGACCATCGAAGTCAAAGTCCCGGTCCTGCCCGAATCCGTTTCCGACGCGACCATCGCGACCTGGCACAAGAAGGCCGGCGATGCGGTCAAGCGCGACGAGAACCTGGTCGATCTGGAAACCGACAAGGTCGTGCTCGAAGTGCCGGCGCCGGCCGACGGCGTGCTCAAGGAAATCCGTCGCCAGAGCGGCGACACGGTGAATTCGCAGGAAGTCATCGCGGTGATCGAGGAAGGCGCCGTCGCGGCCGCTCCTACCGCCAGCGCCGCCGCGCCGGCCGCTGCCGCGCCGAAGGCCGCGGCTCCGGCCGCCGCCGCGCCGGGCGCGAAGGTCGACGAGCTGTCGCCGGCCGGCCGCCGCGTCGCGAGCGAGAACGCGATCGACCCGGCCAACGTCGCCGGCACCGGCCGCGACAGCCGCGTGACCAAGGAAGACCTCGTCAACTTCATGCGTTCGGGCGGCCAGACCGCGCCGGCCGCGGCCCCCGCCGCTGCTGCGCCGGCCGCCAGGCCGACGCCGGGCGCGCGTCCGGAAGAGCGCGTGACGATGACGCGCATGCGCTCCAAGATCGCCGAGCGCCTGATGCAGTCGAAGAACTCCATCGCCATGCTGACCTCGTTCAACGAGATCAACCTCGGCAAGGTCATGGCCATGCGCAAGGAACTGGTCGAACAGTTCGAGAAGACGCACGGCATCAAGCTCGGTTTCATGAGCTTCTTCGTCAAGGCTGCCTGCGAAGCGCTCAAGCGCCATCCGATCATCAACGCCTCGGTCGACGGCAGCGACATCATCTATCACGGCTACCAGGACATCTCCGTCGCCGTGTCCACCGACAAGGGCCTCGTCACGCCGGTGCTGCGCGACGCGCAGAACATGAGCTTCGCCGACGTCGAGAAGCAGATCGCGAGCTACGCCAAGAAGGCGCGCGAAGGCGGCCTGACCCTCGACGATCTGGCCGGCGGCACGTTCACGATCACCAACGGCGGCACCTTCGGCTCGCTGTTCTCCACGCCGATCGTCAATCCGCCGCAGAGCGCCATCCTCGGCATGCATGCGATCAAGGACCGCGCGATCGTCGAGAACGGCCAGGTCGTCGCCGCGCCGATGATGTACGTCGCGCTGTCCTACGACCACCGCATCATCGACGGCAAGGATGCGGTGCTGTTCCTCGTCGACATCAAGAACCAGCTGGAAAACCCGGCCAAGATGCTGCTGGGCCTCTGAGCATGCGCGCGACGCTGCTGCTTGCCCTGCTCGGCCTCGCCGGCGCCGCGACCGCGGCGCCCGGCGAGGCGGACCGTGCCCGCGTGGTCGAGATCCTCCGGCAGTTCGATGCGCTGTCGACGATCGACATCGGCAACTGCGACTACGAGCACAAGGAATTCAGCAGCGCCTACCGCGAACTGACCGAGTCGCCGATCGCGCTGGCCATGCAGCGCGTGCTGGCGCATTACCAGCTCAAGTCCGAAGCGCCGAGCGAGGTCGATCACAATCCGACCAAGGACAACTGCCTAGCGACGCTCGAGAAGGCCAAGACGCTGTTCGCCACGCACGGCGACTACCTGCAGAAGCTCGCCGCGCAGCTGCCGCCGGCGGCCGCCGACTGAAACGGCCGCACCGGCGTCGGATCCCGCCCCTTGCAGACGGGGCCTCGCGCCGGCAGATGCCGACACTGAACATCTCCCCGGGAACCCAAGATGAGCGAACAATTTGACGTCGTAGTGATTGGCGCCGGCCCGGCCGGCTACGTGGCCGCGATCCGCGCCGCACAGCTCGGCCTCAAGACCGCCTGCGTCGACGCCTTCATCGGCAAGGACGGCAAGCCGGCCCTCGGCGGCACCTGCCTCAACGTCGGCTGCATCCCGTCCAAGGCGCTGCTGGACTCGTCCAAGCAGTTCCACAACCTGACCCACAACTTCGCCGTGCACGGCATCTCGGCGGCGAACCCGACGATCGACGTCGGCGCCATGGTCGGGCGCAAGGACAAGATCGTCAAACAGTTCACCGGCGGCATCGCGATGCTGTTCAAGGCGAACAAGGTCACGCCGTTCGCGGGCTTCGCCACGCTCAAGCCCGGCCGCGTCGTTTCGATCAAGGCCCAGGACGGCAGCGTGTCGGAGATCAGCGGCACCAACGTCATCATCGCCGTGGGCTCGGTGCCGATCGAGCTGCCGTTCGCGAAGTTCGACGGCAAGCACATCGTCGACAACGCCGGCGCACTGGACCTCGACAGCACGCCCAAACGTCTCGGCGTCATCGGCGCCGGCGTGATCGGCCTGGAACTCGGCAGCGTCTGGAAGCGCCTCGGCGCCGAGGTCACCATCCTCGAGGCCCTGCCCGACTTCCTCGCCGCGGCCGACCAGGACATCGCCAAGGCCGCCGCGCGCGAATTCAAGAAGCAGGGTCTGGACATCCGCCTCGGCGCCAAGCTCGGCAAGGCCGAGATCAAGGGCAGCGAAGTGCATCTGACCTATACCGACGCCAAGGGCGAACAGACCCTCGTCGTCGACAAGCTGCTCGTCGCGGTCGGCCGTCGCGCCGCCACGGCCGGCGTGCTGGCCGAAGGCACCGGCGTCAAGCTCGACGAGCGCGGCCGCGTCGTCGTCGACGAACACTGCCACACCGGCGTGGACGGCGTCTGGGCCGTCGGCGACTGCGTGCGCGGCCCGATGCTGGCGCACAAGGGGTCCGAGGAGGGCATCGCCGTGGCCGAGCTCATCGCCGGCCGCGCCGGGCACGTCAATCTCGACACCGTGCCGTGGGTCATCTACACCGAGCCGGAAATCGCCTGGGTCGGCAAGACCGAGGAACAGCTCAAGGCCGAGGGCGTGCCCTACCGCACCGGTTCGTTCCCGTTCGCCGCGATCGGCCGCGCCGTCGCGATGAACGAGACCGCCGGCATGGTCAAGATCATCGCCCATGCCGACACCGACCGCCTGCTCGGCGTGCACATGGTCGGCGCCTGCGTCTCGGAAATGATCCACGAAGCCGTCGTCGCGATGGAGTTCAAGGGCTCGGCCGAAGACCTCGCGCGCATCTGCCACGCGCATCCGACCCTGTCGGAAGCCGTGCACGAAGCCGCGCTCGCGGTCGACAAGCGCGCGATCCACAAGGCGAACTGAACCTCGCTGCCGGCGCGGGACGTCCGCGCCGGCAGCGTTCGTCGCAACACCACCGAACGCCGGCAGTGCCGGCGTTCGGCATTTTCGGGTTCTGCGCCGCCCATGCGGATGCAGTCGACCCGATGCTTGAACCGTTGCCGCCGGCACCGCGCAGCGGAGGCGAGAAGCCGCTGCGGCAACCCGATGACGCTTGAGCCACAATGGCGGCCAGCTTCCCGCACCGGAGACGCCCATGAGCGAAGCATCGCCGATCCGCAACGTCTCCGACACCGCGCTCTGGGTCGCGATCTATCGCGCGATGGAAAGCGACCGGTCCGACGCGCTGTTCCACGATCCGTATGCGCGCCGTCTCGGCGGCGCGCGCGGCGAGGCCATCGTCAAGGCCATGCCGAACGGCCGCTCCATGGCCTGGCCGCTGGTCGTGCGCGTGACCGTCATGGACGAGATCCTGCAGCGCTGCGTCGCAACCGGTGCCAGGACCGTACTGAACCTCGCCGCCGGTCTCGATGCACGTCCGTATCGCCTGGATCTGCCGGCCGATCTGCGCTGGCTGCACGTCGACATGCCCGAGATGGTCGATTATTTCCGCGAGCACATGGCGCAGGAAACGCCGCGCTGCCGCCTCGAATTCATCGCCGCCGACCTGCGCGACACGCAGCGCCGCCGCGAGGTGTTCGCGCAGGCCGCGACGGAAGGGCCGGTGCTCGTGATCACCGAGGGGTTGCTGATCTATCTGGAGGCCGACGACGTCGCCGCGCTCGCACGCGATCTGCACGACGTCGTGCAGGCGCGCTGGTGGCTGGCCGATCTCGCCTCGCCGGCGCTGTTGCGCTATGTCGCCAACAGCTGGGGCCACGCCGTGCAGCAGGGCAATGCACCGTTCCGCTTCGGTCCGCGCGAGGGCACCGCGTTCTTCGCGCCCTTCGGCTGGCGCGAGGCCGAATTCCGCTCGACCTGGGACGAGGCCTGGCGCCTGAATCGCAAACCCGCAGCGGCCTGGCTATGGCGCGTGCTGTCGTGGTTCCAGCCGCGGCGCAAGGTCGAGGCGGGCCGGCGCATGTCGGCCATCGTGCTGCTCGAATCCGACAGCGCCGCGTCGGCGTCGTGAGCCCATTGCGACATCGCGGCAGGGTGCAAGCTGCCGCAGCCATCGGCGACGATGCGGCGATTTGTACCGGCCGCGCGAGTCTCGCAAACTAGACGACTACTTCACCGCCGGGACCGACCTCATGTCCATCGCCGCTTCCTTTCGCGCCTTCCGCATCCACAACGACGCGCAGGGCTATCGCGCCGGGCTCGAATCGCTGGGCCTCGAGCAGCTGTCGCCGGGCGAGGTCGTCATCAAGGTCGCCCACTCCAGCGTCAACTACAAGGACGCGCTGGCCGGCACCGGCAAGGGCAAGATCCTGCGCCACTACCCGATGAACGGCGGCATCGACGTCGCCGGCTACGTCGTCGCCTCCACCGATGCCCGCTTTCGCGAAGGCGACGCCGTGCTCTGCACCGGCTCGGGCCTCAGCGAGACGCGCGACGGCGGCTATGCCGAATACGCGCGGCTGCCCGCGCAGTGGACCATTCCGCTGCCGTCGGGACTGACCCTGCGCGAGAGCATGATCCTCGGCACGGCCGGCTTCACGGCCGCGCTGTCGCTGTATCGCATGGAACAGAACGAGCAGCACCCGGACCAGGGCCCGATCGTCGTGACCGGCGCCAGCGGCGGCGTGGGCTCGCTTGCGATCGCGATCCTCGCCAAGGCCGGCTACGAGGCGCATGCGATCACCGGCAAGATCGAACAGTTCGACTGGCTGATCGGCCTGGGCGCACGCCAGTGCATCGCGCGCAAGGATCTGCACTGGGGCCAGCGTCCGCTGGAAACCAGCCGCTGGGCCGGCGCGATCGACAATGTCGGCAGCGAAATGCTCGCCGGCCTCACGCGCGTGATCCATCCCTACGGCAACATCGCGAGCTGCGGCCTGGCCGCCGGTCACGATCTCGCCACGACGGTCATGCCCTTCATCATCCGCGGCGTGAGCCTGCTCGGCATCGCGTCGGCCGGCACGGCGCGTCCCACGCGCGAGCGCATCTGGGAACGTCTGGCCAGCGACTGGAAGCCCGACACCCTGGAAACGATCTGCACGCGCCAAGTCGATCTGGACGGGCTGCCAGGCGTGTTCGACGGCATGCTGGCCGGTGGCTCGCTGGGCCGAACTCTGGTAAACATCGGCTGACGTCAGTCCCAGGCCAGACCAGCCCGCCTCGGCGGCGACGTATCCGACAAGAACGCGGCCGGGCGCTTGCTGTTGCCAAGTCATCGCCCGCCGGTAGAATGATCCGGCCGCATCGCGGCCTACAGGGGTGACAGAGCAACCATGGCGCGAATTCTTATCGTCGACGATTCCCAGTCGCAGCTGCTGGGCCTCAAGCGCATCGTCGAGAAAATGGGCCACGAGATCATCACGGCCGAAGACGGCGCCGCCGGAGTCGAAGTCGCCAAGCGTGAGATTCCCGACCTGATCCTCATGGACGTGGTCATGCCGAACTTGAACGGCTTCCAGGCCACGCGCACGATCTCGCGCGAAGCCAAGACCAGCCACATTCCGATCATCCTCGTGACGACCAAGGACCAGGAAACCGACAAGGTCTGGGGCATGCGCCAGGGCGCCAAGGCCTACGTGACGAAGCCGATCAACGAGGCCGAGCTGACCAAGGTCATCAACGAGCTGCTGCCGAAGTAGACCCTCCGCAGCAAACCACGCCCAACGCACGAAGGGAGCCTCGCGGCTCCCTTCGCCGTTTCTGCGCTTCCTCGCGCCCGGCGCGCCTTGCGCCGGGCTCCGCGGCGACGCTGCTGCTGATGAGGGAACTCAGCCGCCGAATGCCTCGCGCAGGCGCACATAGGCTTCGCGCTGCGCTTCGCTGTGGACCGCCGGCGCGCGCACGTCGAGCACGACGTACTGGTCGCCGCCCTCGGCGCCGGGCATGCCGCGGCCCTTGAGGCGCATCTTGCGACCGGAATCGGAACCGGCCGGAATCTTCAGATCGACCTCGCCGGCCAAGGTCGGCACCTTGACCGTGGCGCCAAGCGCCGCGTCCCAGGGCGTGATCGCGAGCTTGACCGTGACGTCGCGACCGTCGAGCTGGAAGCGCGGATGCGGCCGCAGCTGGATCTCCAGCAGTACGTCGCCGGCCGGCCCGCCGTTGCGGCCCGGATAGCCCTTGCCGCGCAGCCGTATGGTCTGGCCCGGCAGGATGCCCGGCGGAATCGTCACGTCGAGCTTTTCACCGTTGAGTTCCAGCCGCTGCGTGCCGCCGGTGAATGCGGTTTCCAGGTCAATGGCCGCATGCGCGCGCAGATCCTGGCCGCGGCGCGGTCCGGTGTTGGCGCGCGCGCCACTGCGGCCGAACAGCGACTCGAAGAAGTCGCTGAAGCCTTCGCCGCCGTTTCCGCCGGCGCCGCCGCTGAAACCGCCGAAGCCGCCGAAATCTGGCGACGGCTGGAATTCGTCGCCGGGCTTGTAGCCGCGTGCGCGCAGGGCGTCGTACTCACGGCGCTTCTCCGGGTCCTTGAGCGCTTCGTAGGCCTCGTTGACGGCCTTGAACTTGTCTTCGGCGCCGGCTTCCTTGCTGACGTCGGGGTGGTATTTGCGCGCAAGCTTGCGGAACGCGCTCTTGAGCTCCGCGTCGCTCGCATCGGGCTTCACGCCCAAGGTCTCGTAGTAATCCTTGAACTGCATGCGGTCTACCTGACGGTTTCGGTCGGCCCGGGCGGCACTGCAGTCCGGGCGAGCCGTGCAACAGTAATCGCCCGGCCGCCAAACGAACAGGCCCGCGGCGGACTGCTCCGCCACGGGCGCTGGATAGCGGAGCCGGACTCCGACGGAATCAGAAATTCACCGGCTCATCGGCGGGCGTGCTCAGTTCGCCGCGATGTTGATGCGGCGCGGCGAGCTTTCCGGGCGCTTCGGAATGGAGATTTCCAGTACGCCGAGCTTGCCGCTCGCGGTGATGCCGTCGGCATCGGCGCTGTCGGGCAGCGCGAAGCGGCGGTAGAACGTGCCCTGCGCGCGTTCGCTGCGGCTCAGCTTGCCGCCCTGCTCGCCGGCGTCGTTCTTGCGCTCGCCCTTGATCGACAGAATGCCCTTGTCCATCTGGATCTCGATCGCGGCCGGATCGACCCCGGGCACGTCGGCCAGGATCACGAAACGCTTGTCTTCCTCGCGAATGTCCACGCGCGGCGTCCACTGGCTGGTGACGACGTTGGACTGGTCGGCTTCCTCGGCGTTGAACAGGCGCTCGAACGCCTGCTTGATCTCGTCCTGAAAGCCCGACGGCACGTTCCAACGGTAATTGCGCGGAAAACTCATGACTGCCTCCTCGAATGGGTGCGGCGCGGCCATCGCGCCATGGCTCGGTAGATAGGTGCCGTCCAATTGCTTTCAAGGGAAGCCGCCATGCCGCCGCATCTGCGCCGGCCGCGGCGGTTCGCCGCAGCGCCGGAACGGCGGCGACGCCGCTGGCGCGGCCGGTTGGAAGGGCTATGATCGGCCCCCTCTCCGCTCGCTACCGAGGTATCGCATGACCATCGAAGTCGGCGCCCGCATTCCGTCGATCACGCTCAACGTGATCAAGGACGGCGTCCAGGCCATCACCACCGACGAGATCTTCGCCGGCCGCAAGGTGCTGCTGTTTTCGGTGCCGGGCGCGTTCACGCCGACCTGCTCGGCCAAGCACCTGCCCGGCTATGTGGAAAATTTTGAAAAATTCCAGAATCGCGGCATCGACGTGGCCTGCATGGCGGTCAACGACGCCTACGTCATGAAGGCCTGGGCCAAGGAGCAGCACGTGCCCGAGGCGCTGATCATGCTCGCCGACGGCAACGCCAACCTGGCCCGTGCGCTGGGCCTGGAAATGGACGCGACCGCATTCGGCATGGGCCTGCGCTCCAAGCGCTTCGCGCTGTACGCCGAGGACGGCGTGGTCAAGGCGCTCAAGGTCGAGGCACCCGGCGAGTTCAAGGTGTCCGGAGCTTCGGCCATGCTGGAAACCCTGGGCGTCTGATCCGCGGCAACCCCCACCGCTGCGTCGAACAAAAAACCCGCGGCTCACACCGCGGGTTTTTTTCGTTGCGGCACCGCAAGTCCGGTGCAGTCGCCGGCTTACGGCGTTTCCGCGTCCGCGTCGTGCGCGGGCTGTTCCGGCGCCGTCCCGGCATCGGCCGCATCGGTCCCGACAGACGGCGTCGCCGGCTCGTCGGTCTCGCCCTCGCCTTCGTCCTCGCCGCCGATCAGCGCCAGTCCGACGACGCTGGTCAGCGCCTCGTTCTCGGGCAGACGGATCAGGGTCACGCCCTGGGTGTTGCGGCCGACGCGGGCGATCTCCGCGGCGCGCGTGCGCACGAGAGTGCCCTGGTTGGACACGAGCATGAGCTCGTGCGCGTCGTCGAGCTGCACGGCCGCGACGAGCGCGCCGTTGCGGCCCGAGCACTGGATCGCGATGACGCCCTGCGTACCGCGGCCCTTGCGCGGGTATTCCTCCAGCGGCGTGCGCTTGCCGTAGCCGCGCTCGGTCGCGGTCAGGATGTCGCCTTCGCCGTCGACGGCGATCAGCGAGACGACCTCGGCGCCGTCGGTCAGCTTCATGCCGCGCACGCCGTGGGCGACGCGGCCCATCGGCCGCACCTCGTCCTCGGCGAAGCGCACGGCCTTGCCGTTGGAGGCGAACATCAGCACGTCGCGCGCACCGTCGGTCAGCGCGACGCCGACGAGGCCGTCGCCTTCATCGAGGTCGATCGCGCGGATGCCGTTGGCGCGCGGACGCGAATAGTCGGCCAGCGAAGTCTTCTTGACGGTGCCCTGGCGCGTCGCGAAGAACACGTAGCGGTCCTCGGGGAACTCGCGCACCGACTGCACGGCCTGGATCTTCTCGTCGGGCTCCAGCGGCAGCAGGTTGACGATGGGCTTGCCGCGCGAATTCGGACCGGCGTCGGGAATCTGGTAGACCTTCTGCCAGAACACGCGACCGGCGCTCGTGAACGTCAGCAGGGTGTCGTGCGTGTTGACGATCCAGACCTGGGCGACGAAGTCCTCTTCCTTGACGGCGGTGGCCGAACGGCCCTTGCCGCCGCGCTTCTGCGCGCGGTAGGTGCTGATCGGCTGACGCTTGACGTAGCCCGTATGCGACAGGGTGACGACCACGTCCTCGGGCTCGATCAGGTCGAGCACGTCGAGGTCTTCCTGGCTGTGCTGGATCACCGTGCGGCGTTCGTCGCCATAGGCTTCCTTGACCTCGACGAGTTCGCCGCGGATCAGCGCGAGCAGCACGGCCGGATCGGACAGGATCTCGATCAGTCCGGCGATGGTCGTGAGCAGCTGCCGGTATTCGTCGGTCAGCTTGTCCTGTTCCAGCCCGGTCAGGCGGTTCAGGCGCATCTCGAGAATTTCCTTGGCCTGGACTTCCGACAGCTGATAGCCGTCGGCGCCGAGGCCGGCGTTCGCGTCGAGGTCTTCCGGACGCGACGCGTCGGCGCCGGCCGCATCGAGCAGCGCGCGCACGAGACCCGGCTCCCAGCGCTTGGCCAGCAGGCGTTCCTTGGCGACCTGCGGCGATGCGGACGTCTTGATCAGCTCGATCATCTCGTCGATGTTCGCGAGCGCGACGGTCAGGCCTTCGAGGATGTGCGCGCGGGCGCGGGCCTTGCGCAGTTCGAAGATCGTGCGCCGCGTGACGACTTCGCGGCGGTGGCGGATGAACGCTTCGAGGATTTCCTTCAGGCCGAGCAGGCGCGGCTGGCCGTCGACGAGCGCGACCATGTTGATGCCGAAGGTCACCTGCAGCTGGGTCTGCTGGAACAGGTTGTTCAGCAGCACGTCGGCCATCGTGTCCTTGCGCACTTCGATGACGATGCGCATGCCGTCCTTGTCGGACTCGTCGCGCAGGCCGTCGGGCGAAATGCCCTCGATCTTCTTTTCCTTGTGCAGCTCGGCGATCTTCTCGATCAGCCGCGCCTTGTTGACCTGATACGGCAGTTCGGTGACCACGATCGTCTCGCGGCCGTTGGCCTCGGTCTCGATCTCGGTCTTGGCGCGCACGAGGATGCGGCCGCGCCCGGTCTTGTAGGCCTCGACGATGCCCGAGGCGCCGTTGATGATGCCGGCGGTCGGAAAGTCCGGACCGGTCACGTAGCGCATGAGATCGTCGATGCCCAGTTCGGGATCGTCGATCAGCGCGATGGTCGCGTCGATGACTTCGCTGATGTTGTGCGGCGGAATGTTCGTCGCCATGCCGACGGCGATGCCGGCCGAGCCGTTGATCAGCAGGTTCGGCACGCGCGTGGGCAGTACCGTCGGCTCGAACTCCTTCTCGTCGTAGTTCGGCTGGAAGTCGACGGTTTCCTTGTCGATGTCCGCTGTCAGTTCGGAAGCGAGGCGATCGAGGCGGCACTCGGTGTAGCGCATCGCCGCGGCGGCGTCGCCGTCGATCGAACCGAAGTTGCCCTGGCCGTCGATCAGCGGATAGCGCAGCGAGAAGTCCTGCGCCATGCGCACGAGCGTGTCGTAGATCGACGCGTCGCCGTGCGGATGGTATTTACCCATCACGTCGCCGACGATGCGCGCGCACTTGACGTACGGACGGTTCCAGAAGTTGTTGACCTCGTACATGCCGTAGAGCACGCGCCGGTGCACCGGCTTGAGGCCGTCGCGGACGTCCGGCAGGGCGCGGCCGACGATCACGCTCATCGCGTAATCGAGATAGCTCTGCCGCATCTCGTCTTCGATATTGACGCGTATGACTTCTTTGGCTAGTTCCGCCATCGGGATTCCAGGGTTCTGACGCTTGCTGCCATGCGGCCCATCTTGCCGGACGGGCGCCGAAAATAACGCGCAAGCTTACCACAGAACGTGGGATCCCGGGTTTCGGAAGCCCTTGTTTCTGAGCGTTTTTGTTGTCGAGGACAGCGCCGATCCGCGGTTGCCTGAATCGCCCCGGGTCCCGCGGACGACGAAATGCCGGCAACGCCGGCATCTGACGGGATCGCGGGCAGGCGCAGCCCGGCGCGAAAGGCGTGCCGACGGCGTTTTTCCGGCGGATTCCGAAGCACGGGATGCGGCCGCGCAGGGCCGACTCAGCCGAGCCGGCGCAGTTCCTCCTCCAGCAGCACCGGGATCTCGGCGGCCTCGAACTGGCGCGCGAACAGCGGCACGGCGAAGACGAAGCGCTCGCCGCTGCGATCGAGCACATAGGCCAGCTGCAGCCGCGCCAGCGAGCGGCGCAGGCTCTCCACGTCCGGGGAGGTCCGCGGGCGCAGCAGCGCGACCAGGTCGGCCAGGCTGGTCCAGCCCTGGGCCGCGACGCGATAGACGATGACCCGGTCCAGACGCGAGGCGGCCTCGTCATGGCTGAGCCGGCCCCAGCCGGCCAGCGCGTCGAGTACGGCTTGCGAGGCCAGCGCGCGCTCGACGTCGCCGGCTTGGATCGCCGCGGCGCCCTGCTCCAGCGATTCCAGGCATTCCTGGCACAGGATCGCGATCAGATTGGCGCGCCGGCCGCTCTGCGCGACGACGCGCTCGATCAGGGTGGGGTCGGCGAAGCGCAGGTTCAGCACGGCCAGCGGCACGCTCGCTAGCTCGCGGCAGGCCTCCGGCTCCAGCCCGCCCACCTTGATGACCTCGCCGAAATTGCGCAGCGGTGACTGGTAGTCCAGCGCCGCGGCGGCGTACAGATCCCAGAAGCCGGCGAGCAGGAAATGGCAGCGCCCTTCTTCGGACAGCGCGCGCATCGCGGCGATCTCGGCATAGTCGCGCGCCGCGTCGGCGCGGAAGAACGGATCGGCCTCGTCGATCAGCAGCAGCAGGCGCTTGCCGCCGTGCTGGCGGCGCAGCTCGGCAACGATGGTTTCCAGATCGCTGTCCAGCGGCAGCCCGCTCTGCGCCGCCAGCCGCGGCAATAGCCGGTGGTCGCGCAGCACCACATAGACGCAGGCCAGCTGCGGATGCTCGCGCAGGCGCCGCTCTATCGCCTTCATGAGGCTGGTCTTGCCGAGCTGGCGGCCGCCGATCAGCAGATAGTTCGACGGCTCACGCAGCACCACGCGCGCGAGCAGGCTCTCGCGGCCGAAGAACGACGACGCACGCGCGATGCCGCCGCGGGTCTGATAAGGCGAGATCCGCGTCAGACGCAGCTGTCGCGCCATCGCACGCAGCAGCACCGGCAGCGCTTCGCGCTCCAGCAGCCAGGCGGTCTGCGTTTCCGGGCCCAGACAGACGCACAGGTTGGCGCGGTCGGCGCAGAGCACGCGCAGCGGCGCCTCGGCCGCCGCATCCGGCACGAACACCAGCAGCACGTCCAGACCGGTCTGCGCCTGGCGCAGATGGCGTACGAGCTGGGCGCCGTCGACGGACGCGGGCGGCAGCCAGACCAGGCAGCGCTCCAGCGACACCGGCATCTCGGCCGAAAACGTCCATTCGTAGACCGCGCCGGGCAGATTCCAGCCGCTGCTGTCGGCGCAGCGCGCCGCCACGCGCAGCGCGAGCAGCCGCGCCCGCGCGGACGGATTCAGGCGCGCATAGCCCAGCGCCTCCTGCCAGTCCGCCGCAGCCACGCCGGCCGCGGCCAGGGTCGCCTCGCGCCGCTGCAGCCAGCCCAGCGCCGTATCCACGCGCGGCAGCAGCGCCAGCGGCAGGCGGCGCAGCCGCGCCGGCTCGCGCTGGATCGGCGCGATCAGCGGATGACGCCAGATCAGCAGCACGGCGAGCGCGAGCAGGACCAGCAGCGACAGCACGAGCACGATGGCCAGCCAGCGCGTCGTATTGCCGACCAACGAGGCCTCGCTGTGGCAGTTCACCGGCAGATAGCGCTCCGGAATCGGCGGGTCGCCGGCGCGGCAGCTCCAGAGCTGGCTCTGCGGATCCCAATGCAGGATCACGCGGTGTCCGTGCAGCACGCGATCCAGCCGCGGCGTCGCGCGCACGGTGGCGACGAGGTCATTGGGCTGCAGCGACAGCTCGAAGATCTCGCCCAGCGGCTGTACGCCGGCCTCGGCCAGATCCGACGGCCACTCGTCACGCTCCGAGGCATACACCGTGACATGCATGCGCGCGGTCTGCAGTTCCGACCAGCCGTTGCTGAGCCAGGCCAGATTGGTGGGGCTCTCGGTCAGGCGGCTCAGCAGCGGATTCCACTGCGGCAGCAGCAACGCGCTGCCGACGAACAGCGCCACCGCAGCCACCGCGAGACGGCGCAGCCAGATCGTGCGCGCCGGACTCATGCGCCGGCGTCGCTCCAGGCCGCGATGACCTGACGGCCGGCGCGGCGCACGGCCTCGCAGCGCCATTCGAGCTGCAGGCCGTCGGCGCCGGGCCGCGCGGTCACGAGGTTGGCCCAGAACAGCCGCCGCAGCAGCCGGTCGATCAGGTAGGGCTGAGCGCGTCCCAGGCTGGCCTGGGTCAGCCACGCACTGATGCGCGCCCGCGCCTCGGCCTCGGCCAGCAGCGGCACGAAACCCTCCCACAACCGTGCGCTGCCGGCGAGGCACTCAGACAGATCGGGCTGATCCCAGGTGGAAGGAACGGCATGCCAGCGCAAGGCTTCGTCGATCAGGGCCGGATGGCCGCCGCAGTCGCGTTCGAGCCGGCTCAGCAGCGCCGCGTCGACCTGGGCGGCCGGCAGCTGGCGCGCGGCCAGCGCGCGCAGTTCGGCCGGGCCCGGGTCGGGCCAGGTCTCGACGCTGGCGATGTTGAGCAGCGACAGGTCGCCGCTCTGGTACTTGAGCTCGGCCAGCGCTTCGCCCCCGCACAGCAGCAGATGCAGCTTGCCGCTGTACATCTCGCTGAGCCCGCGCAGGATGCCGGCCAGCGCCTCGCGCAGATGCGCCTCGCCCTGCTCGAAACGGCTGACCAGACAGAACACGCGCTCGCCGGCGGCGAGGCGGCGCTCCAGCGCGGCCTCGAACGCGAAATCCGAATCGACGCCGGCGAAGCCGCACTGCGCGCCGAGCGCCGTGAAATAGTCGCGCGCATCGGCTTCCACGCTGTACGGCGGGCGGATGTGCAGCACGGCTGCGTCGCCGTAGAGCTGCCGCGCCGTGGCCAGCAGCGATTCGCGGAACGGCGGCTGCCCCCAGTGGGCCTGGCTCAGCAGCATCAGGATCGGATACGGCGCCAGCCGCTGCAGACGCTCGAACAGGCGTGCGACGTAGTCGGCGTACGGCTGGTCCGGCGCCTGGCCGCCGACCGGGTACTCGGGCTCGAAGCCGGCGCTCTTGAGCAGCCGGTCGGTCTCCTGCTCGCTCAGGCGCAGATAGCGCGCGCAGTCGACGAGCCTGTGGCGATGCTTGCGGTTCGGCAGCGAAAGGCCGTGGCGCCAGTTGTTGACGGCTTCGCGGCTCATGCCGATCTCGGTCGCCACGCCGGAGGCGCTGGCGCGGATGCGGCGCATGAACGTCGTGAGCAGGCCGGCGAAATCTTCCGACACGGGCAGGTCCAGGCGATCCTCGGGATCGCGCACGCTACGCGGCGACGGCGGAAAGTCAAACACGCCGCGCTCCGCGCCGTTGCGCGGCCTCGTTGTTCCGTATCGCCCGCATCGTCCGCCGCCCTGTTCCACCGTTGCCCGCGCGCATTGTCGGCAGCCGCCGCCGGCGCCGTAAGCGGCGGCTTGTCCAGCGTGGGTGCCGCGCACTTTACGCCGCGTCAAGCCGACGGCCGCAGTGTTCGCTGCGGCCGCCCGGATCAGTTCCTTCGCCGGTGCGGCTCCCGTGCCGCGCGGCGCGTCATTTCCCCGCCAAGAAGAGGCTCCAACGATGAATAGCCTGCGCTCCCTCGCCGTACTCGCCCTGTTCCTGCCGCTCGCCGCGATCGCCGCGCCCCGGGGCGCGACGACGACGTTCGCCGTCAGCGCCGGCAGCTTTTCCGCCTGGACCATAGACGGTCAATCGAACCCGTCGCTGACGCTGGAGCGCGGCCGCACCTACATCTTCGACCTCAGCGGCGTGAGCGCCGTACATCCGTTCAACATCAACACGACCAACACCACCGGCAGCGGCGCGCGCTACAACGTCGGCGTGACCAACAACGGCGCGAGCGGCGACACCGACATCACCTTCGTCGTGCCGGCTGCGGCGCCGGACAGCCTGCACTACAACTGCGGCAATCACGCGGCCATGAACGGCACGATCACGATCGTCGACGCGGATGCGATCTTCGCCAACGGCTTCGAACCGTAGCGCAAGCGCGCACGCCCGCGCGTCGCGCCGACGCGACCGGCACGGCGGCCGCGGGCTATTCCCGCGGCCGCCGGCATCTGCTCCAATCGGGAACCGACCCGAGGACGACCGCATGCCCCTGCCCCGCCGCCTGTCTCTCCTGCTCGCCGCCGTCGTGCCCGCCGCGTTCGTCGTGCCGGCGCAGTCGCAAAGTGTCACGCGGACATTCCAGGTCAGCGCCGGCGGCTCCACGTCCTGGACCATCGACGGCCAGTCGAATCCGCCGATCAGCCTGCAGCGCGGCAGTACCTACGTGTTCCATCTGAACGGGGTCAGCGCGATCCATCCGTTCAACATCAACACGATCAATGCGCCGGGGCCGAATTTTCTCTACAACAACGGTGTGACCAACAACGGCGCCGTGGGCACCACCGACATCACCTTCGTCGTACCGGCCGATGCGCCGAACTCGCTGCACTACAACTGCGAGAACCACGTCGGCATGAACGGACCGATCACGATCACGGCGCCCGAACGGATTTTCGTCGACGGGTTCGAAAGCGCCTGAATTCCGGCCGCTGCAAACGAAAAAGGCGGCCCCGGGGCCGCCTTTTTCATCCGTAAGGAATTTGCTTCAGCCGAGCACGCTGCCGAGATCCTTCTCGATCTTCTCCGGCGTGTCGGTCGGCGCGTAGCGCTTGACGACCTGGCCGTGGCGGTCGACGAGGAACTTGGTGAAGTTCCATTTCACGCCTTCCGTGCCGAGAAAACCGGCCTTTTCGCTCTTCAGCCACTTGTACAGCGGATGCGCCCTGTCGCCGTTGACGTCGATCTTGGCGAACATCGGAAAGCTGACGTCGTAGTTCAGCGAACAGAAATTGCGGATCTCGTCGGCGTCGCCGGGCTCCTGATGGCCGAACTGGTCGCAGGGAAAGCCGAGCACGACGAGCCCTTCGTCCTTGTGCTTGCGGTACAGGGCTTCCAGCCCGCTGTACTGCGGCGTGAAACCGCACTTGGACGCGACGTTGACGATCAGCAGCGCCTTGCCCTTGTAGGTCTTGAGCGGCTGCTCGTCGCCGGCCAGCGTGGTTGCGGAAAAATCGTAAGCCGTAGTCATGACTGCACCTCGTCGGAGTGATCGGCAGACCTGAAGCGAAATCAGCATGCCCGCAATCCTAACCTGGGGGCCGCCCCGGCAAACCAAGGGAGATACGAATCTGTTTCGTAGAGCCCCTTGAGGGCGGTCGGACACTTGCTACGCGAGCATCCGGCAGGGTTGTGGAGACAAGCGGCAGGGTCTGGGAGCCGCGCTGCCAAGGTCTCCTCGGACGCTCAGTGCTGATGCCCGCCGGCGCCGTGCACATGGCCGTGCAGGATTTCCTCGGGGCTCGCATCGCGCACGCCGGTGATCTCGATCGCGAAGTGCAGGGCCTGTCCGGCCAGCGGATGGTTGCCGTCGATCGTGACCATTTCACCGTCGACCGCGGCCACCGTCACGGTCATCGGGCCCTGCGGGCCGTTGGCATGGAACTGCATGCCGGGCTCGATCGTGTCGACGCCCTGGAACGCTTCGCGCGGCACCTGCTGGATCAGCTGCGCATGATGTACGCCGTAGCCTTCCTCGGGCGCGACGACGACGTTGAAGCTGTCACCGGCTTTCTTGCCGCTCATCTCGCGCTCCAGACCCGGCACGATGTTGCCGACGCCGTGCAGGTAGACCAGCGGCTCGCGGCCTTCGGACGAATCGATGACCTCGCCCTTGTCGTTGGTCAGGGTGTAGTGAAACGCGGCGACGCGGCGCTCGGCAATCTGCATGAGTTTCCTCGGAATAGGGCCCGATGCGGGCGGGGAATGACCGGCAGGACGCCGGCGATGCCGCGCAGCATGAGGGCGGCACGGCGGGGATTCAAGTTCCGGGCCGGCTCAGGCGGTCGCGGTCGTGGCCGCGGGCAGATCGTCCCCGGGACCGGCCGCGAACGCGGCATGCATCTTCGCATCGTCGCGCAGCCCTTCCCAGCGCGCGACGACCATCGTCGCGACGCCGTTGCCGATGACGTTGGTGACCGCGCGCGCCTCGGACATGAAGCGATCCACGCCGACGACGAGCGCGACGCCTTCGACAGGCACCTTGCCGCTGAGCGCGCCCAGGGTTGCGATCAAGGTGGTCAGGCCCGCACCGGTCACGCCGGCCGCGCCCTTGGAAGTCAGCAGAAGCACGCCGAGCAGCACGAGTTCGTCGTGCAGGGTCAGCGACACGCCGACGGCCTGCGCGATGAAGATCGCGGCCATCGTCAGATAGATGCAGGTGCCGTCGAGATTGAAGGAATAGCCGGTCGGCAGCACGAGCCCGACCACCGAACGATCGCAGCCGGCCTGCTCAAGCCGCACGAGCAGGCGTGGCAGCGCCGACTCGGACGACGACGTGCCCGCAACGAGCACGATTTCGCGACGGATGAAGACGAGGAAGCGCCACAGCGAAAAACCCGATGCGTACGCGACGAGGTTGAGCACGCCGAACACGAACACGAAGCAGGTCGCATAGACGCAGAGCAGCAGCCAGCCCAGCGAAACGAGCATGCCCAGGCCGAACTTGCCGATCGCGAACGCCATCGCGCCGAATGCGCCGATCGGCGCGGCGCGCATGACGATGGCGACGATCTTGAACAGCACCTGCGACAGTTCTTCGAGCAGGTCGAGCACGCGCCGGCCGGCGCTGCCGCTGCGCGTCATCGCGATGCCGAACAGCACGGCGACGAGCAGCACCTGCAGCAGATTGTTGTCGACGAAGGCCGAGACCAGGCTTTTCGGGATGATGCCGAGCAGGAAGGCCGCCAAGGTCTGTTCCTTCGCAGCCACGACGTAGTCGGCGGTCTTCTTCGGATCGAGGTCGCCGGGCTGCAGGGTCATGCCGGCGCCGGGCTGTGCGACGTTGGCCACGACCAGGCCGACGATCAGCGCGAGCGTCGTGAGCACTTCGAAATAGATCAGCGCCTTGATGCCGATGCGGCCCGAATGGCGCAGGTCGCCCATGTGCGCCATGCCGACGACGATGGTCACGAAGATGACCGGGCCGATGACCATCTTCACGAGGTTGATGAAGCCGTCGGCGAACGGCTTCATCTGCGCGCCGAGCTGCGGCTCGTAGTGGCCCAGGGTGATGCCGATGGCCACGGCGATCAGCACCTGGACGTAGAGATTCTTGTATGCGCCCCGCCACATCGCCGCTGCTCCGAGTCCGCTGCCGCCTCGTCCGCGAGTTGCCGCCCGCGCCCCTGAAAGCCACGCGCCGGCAGAAGCGGCGTGCGGCGCGACACTAGCTGGAAACCCGTCGCGGCGGAACGGCGGCCTGCGTGCGGACGGAAAAAAGCAGGCATTAAAAAACCCCAGGCATTGCTGCCTGGGGTTTCGAGGTCCAGCTAGTAGACCGCTAGATTCAGACAACCTGAACCTGGTCGGCCTGCATGCCCTTCTGGCCCTGCACGGCGACGAAAGTCACGCGCTGGCCTTCCTGAAGGGTCTTGAAACCGGTGCCCTGGATCGCGCGGAAGTGCACGAACAGGTCAGCGCCGCTTTCCGGGGTGATGAAACCAAAGCCCTTGGCGTCGTTGAACCACTTGACGGTGCCAGTCTGACGATTCGACATGTCTTAACTCCATGAAACAATTTGAGGAAATCACGATCACGGTGAATCCGGACCGAGACTGAGGTTGCAGGGAGCAAGCAGGGCGAATCGATGAAGCGATCACGAGGATCAACCGCATCAGGCCACAATTTACCGTGACCCAGGCAAACACAGTGCGGCGGAAGATACTCGTATTTTTGTTTCCTGCCAATAGGTTCAGGCCGGCAACTGCAAAGGATCCGCGAATTGGCGGCCGCGGCCTTACGCCGACGCACCGGCGGTTCGCTCCGCTGCTCCGGCAGCGTTACTCCACGAGGAAAGGCCAGGATCGCGCAACTCATTGGCCGGGCCGGATTTATTGTCGCGCCCGCCAGCCGGACCTTGCCCGGACATGAACATTCAGTAATGTGGCGCCTGCCTCGCCAGCGGAGACAACCATGACGTACGACGGGAACTGGTCGCAATCGGAACGGGAGCTCTGGCAGCGCCTGGAGGCGCACGACTTCGGCACGGCCGACTGCCCCCTGCCGTTCGCGCGCCGGCTCGCCCGCGAGCATGGCTGGAGCCAGGCCCATGCGGACGGCGCCGTGCGCGAATACAAGCGCTTCTGCTTTCTGGCTGTCGCGGCCGGCCATGTGGTCACGCCCAGCGATGCGGTCGACGAGGTCTGGCACCAGCACCTGACCTACAGCCGCGACTACTGGCAGCACTTCTGCCCTGACGTGCTCGGCAGCGCGCTGCACCACGAGCCCACGCGCGGCGGTCCGGCGCAGAGCCGCCTGCACTACGCCCAGTACGCCGAAACCCTGGCGAGCTACCAGCGCTGGTTCGGTCCGCCGCCGGAAGCGTACTGGCCCGACGCCCGCACGCAGACCGCCAGCCCGGCACGCTGGCGCCGCGTCGACCTCGGGCGCGGCTGGCTGCTGCCCCGACCGGCGCTGCCGCGGCCGAACGGGGCCCAGTGGCTCGTCGCTGCCCTGCTGCTGGGCATGGCCCCGTTGCTCCAGGCGCTGCCGCTGAACCCGCTGGACTACAGCGGCCCGGCCTTCCTGCTGCTGTATTTCGTGCTGATCGCCGCCGGCATCGGCGGGGTCGTGCTCGTGCGCCGCCAGTTCCGCGGCGGCTCCGATACCGTCCCGCATGGCACGGCGCTGGACACCTGGGCCGTGGCCTATCTGGCCGGCGGCACCGTGCGCGTCGTGGACGCCGGCATCGCGAGTCTGCTGGCGAACGAACAGGCCCGGTGGGATGCGCGCAAGCGCCGCCTGGAGGTCACGCGTCCACAGGACGTGCGCGACTATCCGCTGGACGAGATCGCCCGTGCCGCCGCCGCCGACCCGGCGCTGCCGCGCATCGTGCGTCGCCTGAGGCCGCGGCTGCAGCGCCTGCGCGACGTGCTGCGCGCGCGCGGTTTGCTGCTGACCGAAAGCCAGCGCTGGCGCGTGGGCCTGGCCAGCGCGCTGCCGTTTGCACTGCTGACCCTGCTCGGCCTGGCCAAGATTTCCATCGGCATCGACCGCGGCCGCCCGGTCGGTTTTCTGTTGCTGCTGACCGTGCTCGTCGCGATCACGGCCGTGGTGCTGCTGGTGCGCCGGCCCGAACGCACACGCGCCGGCGATTCGCTGCTGGCCGAACTCAACCGCCGCCACGCCCATGCCCGGCGCGCGCCGCGCGACGGGGATATCGGCCTGGCTGTCGCGCTGGCCGGCACCACGGTGCTGGCCGGCACTGCCTACGCGAGCTTTCACGAATCGCGAGCGGCGAGCAGCAACAGCAGCAGCGGCTGCTCCAGCGGCAGCAACTGCTCCTCCTCCGACAGCGGCAGCAGCTGCAGCAGCGGCTGCGGCGGTTGCGGCGGCGGGGACTGAGGCGGCGGCGGATGTGCCGCGTCAACGAGGAGGTGAGAGAAACGGACCGGCGGCGGCAGTAGACGGCATCAGCCGGACGGCGCGACGAGCGCCGTCGCTCCAACCTGGAGACGTCCATGCCCTCGCCTGCCTATCCGTTTCTTCGCCTGGCCCTGGTCTGCCTGCTCGCGCTTTCCCTCGGCGCGTGCGCAACCGATCGGCAACGGACCCGCGCGGAGGGCACGGCCGCCGGCGCGGCGGCGGGCGCCGCGCTGGGGCGCGCCATCACCGGGGACGATCGCGGCACGGCGATCGGCGCGGTGCTCGGCGGCATCGTCGGCGCTGTCGTCGGCAACCGGGTCGCCAACAAGAAAGCTGCCTACGCCAAGCGCGAAGAAGAGCTGCGCCTGTCGGCGCAGCGGGCAAGCGCGCTGGCCCAGACCACGCGTGACCAGAACCAGCAGATCGAACAGCAGATCGCCGAACTCAATCAGGCCGTGACGACCTTGCAGTCGGTCAAGCGTTCGGCCGAGTCCAAGCGCATCGCACAGGCCGAGAACCGGCAGAAACTCAGCGCACTGGTCGAATCGGTGGAACGCCAGCTCCAGCAGATGAACGAAGAAATGGCGCGCCAGAACCAGCTGATCGCTGCGGTGAAGGCGCAGGATGCCAAGGACAAGCGCGAGGCCGCGCCGGAACCGTCCGAAGGCCTGCAACTGGTCGCCGCCAGCGTGCGCGACCTCGAACAGCAGACGCGCTGGCTGGAACTCGCCCGCGTGCAGCTGCAGCAGATCGACGAACGGAGGATGTTCTGATGCATGCGACGGGTATCCGCTACATCCTCGTCGGCGCGGTGCTGCTGACCGGCTGCGCGACCACCGGCGATCCGCAAAGCGGCGGTCTGTTCGGCTGGAGCGAGAACAAGGCACGCGAGCGTCAGCACGAGCTGGCACGCCGCGACCGCGCCGCACACGACCGCGCCGCCGACGAACAGGCCCGCAGCGCGGCCTTGCGCGGACAGCAGGACGCTCTGGACGCCGAGGCGCAACAACTGCAGCAGGAACTCGTGCGTCTGCAGCAGGAAAACCGCACGCTCGACGCGCGTCTGCGCAAGCTGCTGCAGCAGCGCCGCATGGCCGAAGGCGAGCGGCAGCGCCTGCAGTCAGTGCTCGACGAGAACACGGCCTGGCTCGCGGCACAGGCCGCCGCGCCGGCGGCGCGCGACGACGACGTCGCGAGCAGGCGCCGCAGCGCAGACCAGGCCAGCCGGCGCAACGAGAGACTGCAGCGCGAGGTCGGCGCCCTGCTGAGCCGATGACACGCAGTGCTTCGTGCGCCGGCGACGCAGCGGGCGCGCGGGAATCGACGCGGTGCCCGTGCGCGCATAGGTCACGCCGCAGCCGAAACCGGACAGGAATGCCAGGGCTGCTGCGTCCTCGGCAGGCTCGGCTGCGGCGCCGCGCTCGACCCAGGGCGCGCGCACGCCGTGAGACGCGGCTCCGCATCGCCGCCGCGACACGGACGGTCGTTGCCGCGACGGTGCTGGGCGACCGCCCCGGATCAGCGCTTCCAGGAATCGCGAATCAGCCCGATCAGTCCCGGCGGCAGCGGCGTATAGCCCAGTGCGTCGGCGGTCTCGCCGCCGCGCTGCAGCGCCCAGTCGAAGAAAGCCAGCGCCTCGCGCACGTTCTGCGCCTTCTGCGCGTCGCGCGGCATGACGATCCAGGTGCTCGCGGCGATCGGCCAGGTGTCGGTGCCCTGGATGCCGACGAGCAGCAGATTGAATTCCGCGGCGCTGCGCCAGTCGGCCGATTCCAGCGCGTTGCGTATCGTGGTCTGGGTCGGCGATATCGCGCGCTCGGCCGTCGCGTAGAGATTGACGATCTGCATTTCGTGCTGCAGCGCGTAGCCGTATTCGACATAGCCGATCGAGAACGGCGTTTCGATCACGCGCTGGCCGAGACCGGCATTGCCTTCGGCCGCGATGCCGACCGGCCATTTCACGGTCTTGCCGGTGCCCAGTTCGGCGGCCCATTCGGCACTGATCTTGGACAGGTAGGCGGTGAAGTTGTAGGTGATGCCCGAACTGTCGCCGCGACGCACGACGGTGATCGGTTCGTCCGGCAAGGTGAACACACCGTTGACCGCCTGCAGCGCCGGATCATTCCAGCGCGTGATCTTGCCCTGGAAGATCCGCGCGAGCAGCGGGCCGGTCAGGCGCACACGCTTGCGTCCGACGCCGCGCAGATTGGTCACCGGCACGATGCCGCCGGCGACGATCGGAAACTGGCGCCAGCCGCCGGCCTGGAGTTCTTCGTCCTTGAGCGGCGCGTCGGTTGCGGCGAAATCCGCACGCCCCGCCTTGAGCCGGTCGATGCCGGCGCCGGAGCCTACGCCTTCATAACGGATGACTGCGCTGTTGCGCTGCGACCACTGCGCCGCCCATTTCGCCAGCACCGGCTCGACGAAGGTCGATCCGGCGCCGCTGACCGTGTTCTGCGCCGCCGCCGGAAACATCGCGCCGGCGAACAGACACAGTGCCGCGAAGCGGCGAAGTACAAGATACATGGCGCAGCCCCCTGAGGCCTGGCGGCCCTGGCTGCCGCAACACCAAGCTTGCCGCAGCGATGTTGCACCGCGGTGTCTCGCGCGCGTGCCTCACGGATACGGCGCCGAGTGAGCCGGCCACGCAAGCGTGAGAGATCGTTCCCCCTGTCGGCAGGCAATGCATGACGCGCCGGACGATCGGTTCCGACTCGGAAAGACGCGTCGAGCCTGCGCGCGCCGGCACGACGCGAAGCAGCAGACGCCAGGGGGAATCGCAATGCCCCAGTTTTGGGACGACACCGATTGGGACGCGCTGCTGCAGCTCATACACCGGGGTGACGTCATCCCGGTAATCGGGCCGGGCATGGTGAAGATCGACGAAGGCAAGGGCGCGCCGCCCATCAGCCTGTATCGCCTGCTCGCGCCGGACCTGGCGAAACGACTGGACCTCGACGATACGCGCCCCTTCAGCGACTGTCGCGAGGTCGCCGAACGCTTCGTCGCGGCATCCAGCAGCAACACGCGACACAAGCTGCTGCCGCGATTCGCGCAGCTGCTGCGCAACTTTTCCGAACCGATACCGGCCGGCCTCACGGCGCTGGCGCGCATCGCCGACTTCAAGCTCTACATTTCCAGCACGCCGGATCTGCTGATGGCGCGCGCGCTGACGCTGCAGCGCGAGGGATTCGCTCAGAGCGTCAATGCGCTGCGCTTCAAACCCAAGGCCGGGCCGCCGGAACTCAGGGACGTGCAGACCTGGCGCCACGGGCCGCCGACGCTGTTCCACATCCTGGGCGACTGCACGCAACCGGACGACTTCGCGGTGCTCGAGGAAGACTACATCGAGTACATCATCGCGCTGATCGAGAAACGCAGCATGCTGCCGGTACTGACGACCCAGTTGCGCGAACAGAATCTGCTGCTGCTCGGCGCGCCGTCGGAAGACTGGGTGGTCCGCTTCCTGCTGCGCGTCGCACGCTGCGAGCGTCTTTCCGATGTGCCGGACCGGCGCGTGACCTATCTCGCCGACTGCGCCGACAAGCTCGGCGCACCGATGGTGTTCTTCTTCGACAAGCTGCTGCGCAGCACGCGCGTGATCGACGGTTCGCCGATCGAGTTCGCGGTGGAACTGGAAGCGCGCTGGCGCAGCCAGTACGGAGAACCCGACCCGGCCACGGTCCAGTCCGAGATCGACGCATTCATCGACAACCTGCCCGACGAAGCGCCGCCGTCCTGCGTGTTCATCAGCTACAGCCGCGACGACATCGCGCGCCTCCTGCCCTACCTGCAGGCGCTCAGAAGCGTCCATGTACCGATCTGGTTCGACAAGAAAGGCCTGCACGCCGGCGACACGTACAGCCAGGAGATCGAACGCGCCATCAAGGAACGCAGCGCGCTGTTCTGCGCGTTCGTGTCCAGGGCCACCGAGGCCGACGGCACGCGCTACGTCCACCGCGAACGCGCCTGGGCCGCGGAGCGGCACGTCAGCGGACGGCACTACTACCTGCCGTTCATCGTCGATCTGCCGCTCAGCGAAATGCCGCGGCGGGAACCCGATCGCGTGGCGACCGTTCATTACGACCGTCTGTCGCTGATGGACCCGGCGCATTTCGCCGAGCACGTGCGGCTGCGGCTGGCAGACAAGCGGAGCCAGGCACATGGCTGATCCCGCGCAGCCCGGCACTCCGGACACCGAACCACTGCGCCCGTGGCTGGGCCTGAAGTCGTACCGGACCGAAGACCGGCTGCGTTTCTTCGGACGCACCGAGGAGATCCAGGAACTGCGCTGGCGCGTCCGCGGCGCCGCGCTCACGGTGCTCTACGGCGAATCCGGCCGCGGCAAGAGCTCGCTGCTCGCTGCCGGCCTGCTGCCCACGCTGCGCAACGACGGCTATTCGCCGGTCATCGTGCGACTGGCCTACGACGCGGCCGCGCCGCGGCTGGTCGATCAGTTGTTCGCCGCGCTCGACAGTGCGCTCGCGCTCGAGCGGACGCCGGCGCAGTCCGATGCAACCGTCGCCGGCGCGGCATCGGCAGATCGAGCGTCGCTGTGGGAATACGCGCATGCGGCCGGGCCGATCGCCGAGCGGATCGGTGCCCGCCGTCCGGTCGTGATCATCGACCAGTTCGAAGAGGCGTTCACCCTGGGCCGCGCGTCGCACAACGGGCGTCCGCGCGCAGGCGAAGTCGCGCAGCTGTTCGAGCAGCTCTCCGACCTCGTCGAGAACCGCATCCCCACGCATCTGCGCGCGGCGCTCGTGGACGATCCGGAGGCGCTCAGCGCATTCGACACCGCGACCCTGCCGCTCTCGTTCGTGCTGACCCTGCGTGAGGACTATCTCGGCGAGCTGGAAGTGCACAGCCTTGCCATGCCGTCGCTGATGCGCAACCGCGTGCGGCTCAACGAGCTGTCGGGGCAGGCGGCGATGGATGCGGTGATCGGCCCCGGCGCACTGCATTGCGCCGGCGACGGCGACCGGCCGCTCGTCGCCGACGCCGTCGCCAGACGCATCGTCTGCTTCGTCGCCAAGCGCGCCGACGATACGCCGATCGACGCCATCGAGGCCGTGCCGCCGCTGCTGAGCCTCGTGTGCTTCGAGCTGAACGAAGCGCGCATCGCGGCGCAGCAGGAGGAAATCACCGGCGAACTCGTCACCCGGCAGGCCAAGGACATCCTGCATTCGTACTACGAGCGGTGTTTCGCCGGCACTTCGCCGGCCGTGCGTCTGCTGATCGAGGACAAGCTGCTGACGCAGGAAGGCGGCCACCGCGCGACGTACGCGCGCGAAGACGCCGTCGCCGACCTGCGCCGCGCCGGCGTCGCCGACCCGGAGCGCGAAATCGAACACCTGATCGACGGACGCCTGCTCAACGGCGAAGAGCGCCGCGGCTTTCCGCAGCTGGAACTGACCCACGACGTGCTCGCGCCGATCGCCATGGCCTCGCGCGCGCAGCGCGAGATGCGCCGGCGCACGGAACGGCTCGGGCGCACGAGCAGGAACTTCGGCATTGCCGCCGCAGTGCTGCTGTTGCTGTCCCTCGCGCTGGGCTCGGGTGTGCTCTACACCGTGAACCTGCGCCACTCCGTCGCGCGGACCGCGGCGCTGCAGCAGATCGAATCGGCCAACGAACTGTTCCAGGTGCCGTCGGCGCAAACCCAGGCCATGGCCTCCCTGTCGCTGGCCATGCAATCGGGTTCGATCGGCATCGGCGATGCGGACGGCCCGGCGCTGCGCAGCGTGCTCGGACTCGCGCCGACGTTCGCCACGATGGCCGACGGCACCGCGAGGCACTACGTGCCCGGATCCGGCGTGCTCGTCGACGTCACGCTCCCGCCGCCGGCGCGCCCCATCAGCGTCGCGAACTGGTCGCCGTCGGGACGCTACTACCTGCTCGCCGACGAGGCAGGCCGGCTCGGCGTCTGGGCGACCGGTTCGGACCAGCCCGTGGTCTCGACGACGCTGACGGCCGGATGTGCGGTGCAGGATGCGGGATTCGTGGACGGCGAGCAGGCCGTGATCGCCGGCACGGCCGACGGCAAGGTCTGGCGTGTCGCCGTCGGCGGCGGCCCGCAAGACGCGCTGCTGCTGCACGACTTTCTTCCTGCTGCGAACAAACCGGCGGCACATGTCGCGACAGAAGTGTCGACGCTCGACGGAGAAGCGAGGGCCGCGGCGGAAACCGGGGCGTCGAGGCTCGCCGGTCGCGACGGGCCGCAGCCGGGCGGCGCCGGCCAGGGCCGTCCGGCATCGGTGGCGGCAACCAAGGGTGCTGCCTGCCCGCAGACGGACCTGCTGCTCGCCGTCAGCCCGCGGGACGACGGATTTGCGGTCGGCTTTTCTTCCGACGTGAAAGAGCCGGCCGTCGCCGGCCTGCGCGTCTGGCCGAAGGCTGTGCCCGCGTTCGATCTGCCGCTGACAGGAAGTCTCGCGAGCCTGGAATTCGACAGGCAGGACATGCGCCTGCTGACCGCGACGGCCGACGGTACGGTGACGGCGCATGCCTGGCCGCCGCACGCGGACTCGCCAGCGAAACCGCTGTACCGCAAGAAAGACGACGAGACGATCAGTGTCGCCCGCCTGAGTCCGGACGGACGCTGGACCGCGATCGCCGGCGGCGGACGCATCCGCATTCGGGATACGCGCAGCGGGCGACTGATCGCGACGACCGAGAGCAGTCGTTCCGACATGGCGGATCTGGCCTTCGATCCCGACGGGCGCTGGCTCGTCACGAACGACGCCACGCGAAACCGCATAACCGGATCATCCGCCTACAGCGTCCCGCTGCTGCGCAAAGATCCCTCCTACGACGAACCCTCCGGGCAGGTACGGCTCAGTCCGGACGGACTGCATCGGCTGTCCTTCGCCGGCGGCACGCTGGAGATCGGCACGCTGCGGGAGTCGAACCCGGAACGCTCGCTGGCCCATGGCGCGGATGTCGCGAATGCGGCCTTCGCTCCGGACGGCCGCACCATCCTGACCGGCAGCGCCGATGGTCACGGACGGATCTGGCCGGTTGCCGCGGCCGCCGGTCCGGAAGCCGCGTATTTTCACGACAGCAGCGTCGTCGCGCTGGACTACAGCCGCAACGGCGCGCGCTTCGCGTCCGCCTATGACGACGGCAGCGCGCAGGTGTTTGCCGCCTCCTCGGCGCTGCCGGTTTCGCCGCGCATATGGCATGCGCACGCGTCGCATCTCGCGCTCAGCTCCGACGGCGAATGGTTCGCGACCACCACGGACGACGGAACGGTCAACGTATGGTCGAGCGCGAACGGCTCTCCGCGGTTCACCAATGTCCCCGAGGCGGCATCCTCGGCATTCGTCGAGTCGATCCGGTTCTCACCCGACGGAAATCATCTGCTGCTGGCAACGCAGGAAGGAACGGCCCTGTGGGACCTGGCGTTCAATACCTGGAAGACACTGATGCCTGATGCCGCGGTGCACGCCGAATTCAGCCCGGACGGCTCCCTGATCGCCGTGCGCACGCTGGCGGGAACGGTGCAACTGCTGCGGGGCGACGGCACAGCGCTGGAGAAATCCATCGGCGACGAAAGCGAGGACGACAGCCGCCTCGAATTCAGCCAGGACGGCAGTCTGTTGCTGCTGCCGGGAAACGGCAGGGCACTGCTGTACCGTCTGCCGGACGCCACGCTGACCGGTTCGTTCGCCGGCACCGGCACGATTACCGCCACGGCGATCAGCTCCGACCGCGAATGGATAGCAATCGCCGACGAACGGGGGGTCGCCCTGTATCGCGCGCCGTTCTCCGCCGGTCCGGCCCAGATGGTAAAAGCGACATCCGTAACGGCCATCCATTTCCTGCCCGAGTCGGACCCGCCCGCCTTCATCACCGTCGACGACACCGTGGCGCAGCTCTGGAACACGACGGCCAAGGTGCCGCTCGCAGAACTGGCCCGGCGCGATCCGAGCAGCATCAGGCAGACAGCCTGGTCGTCCGACGGCGGACAGATCGCGATCGGCGACTCCAGCGGCCGGATTTCCGTGCTGCCGGTCGACCGGCTTCGATCCGTCGACCTGCAGCCGCTGGCCGCGGTGCTGACGGCGCTCGGCAAGAGCAATCCGCCGTCGTCGCTCGCCGCAGCGGTCGCTTCGATACAAACGCCGAGTCTGCGCAACTCGATGCGTTACCGCCTCGACTCGGACCTGAATCACCATCCGCTGCTCAGCGATGTCAACGCACCCGTGTCGATCGACGCGCTATATGCGCAGCTGCCCTTGCAGCCGCAGCCATTGCAGCACTGGTGGCAACAGACGCGCTCGGACCTGCTGCTGGCCCGCTGGGCGCTCGCCAGCGCGCAGCGGGCCGCAGCGGACCGTCGCCTCTGGCGCCGGCAGGTCCGGCAGCAGCTCGCCGGCAGCGACGATCCACGCATCCGCGCCGATCTCGCACTGACCGGCGTGCTCGACGAGGCCGGCGGCAGCGTCCTCGTCGGTGGCAAGTGGCAGCCGATCGACGGCGCAATCATTGCGGAACTCGAAAGCTCGCTGCTCGCGCTGCCCGAACTGCAATTCACCGCGGCGCAGAAGCCGGATGACCGCCTTGCGCTCCCGAATCCGCCGTCTCCCGTCTCTCCGCTCCACAACGGGTTCCTGCCGCAATCGACGTCGGCTGCAGTCAATGAAGCGTTTGACCTGTTGAGCACGCGACAGCCCAGCGACGAGGAAAACGCGCGCCTGCGCAAGATGCTCGACGATGCGCAACTGCACGACGATCTGCTCGCGCGCTATCTGCTGGCCCGCCTGCTCGCGATGCCCTCCAGGATCGGAACGGATTATCGCCGGGCCAACCGATTGATGACCTCGGCCGCCGACGCCGGTGTTGCCGCGGCGCAGAACTCCGTCGGCTGGACCTACCTGTCAGGCCTGGACGGGCAAAAGCAGGACGTCGTCCTGGCCCAGCGCTATCTGCGTCTCGCGGCAGCCCAGGGTCATCCGTATGCATGGAACAACCTCGGCGTGCTCGAGCAACATTCGAATCAGGACGCCGCACGCGCGGCCGGGCGCTATCGGCGCGCAATCGAACTCGGTGATGCCAGCGAGCCGCACATCAACCTCGCGACCCTGCTCGAAGCCGGCGATGGCGCAACGCGCGACCCGCGTGGCGCGATCGGGCATTACCGGTCTGCGGCCGAACGCGGCGACGTGCAGGCCATGTTCGCTCTCGCCCTCCGGCTCGAACTCGGATTCGTCGAGCCGCCGGATCTCGCGGAAGCACGGCGCTGGTACCGGCGCGCCGCCGCCTATACCACCGACAGCAAGCGCACCGATGCACGTGCGGCATTCCGGCTCGGCGGCCTCGCCGAGAGGGCCGGCGAACTCGCCGAGGCCGCGACCGCATACCACATGGCAGCGCGGCGTGGCCATCTCGGCGCGCACTATGCGCTCGCGCGTCTGCTGCTCTCCAATCCCAGGCTCGTCGCCAACCACAAAGCCGTGGTCAGTCCGCTGATCCGGCGCCTGCTCGCCGTCTCGGCCAGTACCGACGCTCCGCACGTGGGGCTGGAGCTCGACTGGCTGGCTGGCGAGGCCTACGCGCTCGTCAACGCCACGGATGTGAAAGCGCTGCCGAAAGTCTCCGCAACCGGCAAATGCCTGTTCGCCGAGGACGGCGTATGCGACGCGCCGACGCTCTGCACCTACGAATCCGACATCATCGACTGCGAGGGCAACGCATCGCCGCGGGCCTGCCTGTTCGAGAACGACGGACAATGCGACGTGCCGCAGATCTGCGGCAACGGAACGGATGTCGCCGATTGCGCAGGCCATCGCAGCGACTAGGCACCGGCTGCTGCGGTGCGCCGGCGCGACCGTGCGCGCGACGGATGTCAGGCCGGCGCGGCCGGTGAGAGAAATCCCGCCCGGCAGGCACCTTGATGACATCCAACGGCATCGGGCTACGTCCATGGGGGCATGTACTCAGCACCGCTTTCGCGCCCACGCGCGGGCCGGACTGCTCGCCGGCCTCTGCTTGCTGGCCGCCGCAGGCGGCCCGGTGGCTGCGCAACCCGCCGATCCGTATCTGACTCCCGAACCGCTGCCGCGGCTGGCGCTGTTGCTCGGCGCCAGCCGCTACGCCGCGCTGCCGGAGCTGCGCAATGTGCCGCGGGACGTCGACGTTCTCTATGCCGCACTCGACGATCTGGGCTTCAGCGACATCCTCGTCGTCACCGACCCCTGCCTGGAAGACATTCATGCGGCGCTGACCGCGCTGGAAAACCGCATACGCCTGCTCGCTCCCGACGGCGGCGCAACCGTCTGGGTCTTCGCCGCCGGCCATGGCGCGATGGACAGCCACGACCAGTATCTGATCCCGGTCGAATTCGATGCGCGGCAGCTCGCCGACAACGAGATCCACGAAGTCGCCCTGCCGAGCGAATACATCGAAGATCGGCTGGAGCAGACATTCGCGGGCGCTGGCGTCGTCGTGGTCGATGCCTGCCGCACGCCGTTCGTACAGCCCGATGCGAACGCCGCAGCCAGCGCCGCCGCACCCGGCTGCGCGCGCCGGGGCAGCCTGGTCTGGCGCAAGCTCAGCCAGGCAGCGCCGGTGGAACGCATCGGCTATGCGGGCAAAGTGCAGATCGCCCGCGTCGGCGTGGCGTATTCGACGCGCCCCGGCGCCGAAGCGCCGGAAGCCGGCGACGCGGAACGTCCCGGCACCTACATCAACGCGCTGGCAAGCGCCCTGCGTGCCCCGGATCCCAAGGCCGCCGACGTGTTCAGAAAGGCCTACGAAACCGTCACCGCCAGCGCCAACCAGACCCACTACCGGACCGAACCGGATTTCCGCCCGAAAGCCCTGGGCGACGCCTGGCTGCGCGCGCCCGGCGACGCCCGGGCCAGCACCAACGCCGAGATCTGGCGCAACGTGCTCGCCGTCGGCCCGAGCAACCCGGACACCGTGCGCCAGTTCGTCGCCAACGACTCCGCCAGCGAATACCTGCGTCCGGCCCTGCGCTGGCTGAGAGACCACGCCCCGCCCGCGGCGCAGCAGGTCACCGTGGTGAGGCGCGGCCATACGGCAACCGTGGAGCTGCACATCGACCGGTCAAGCGATGTCACGATCCTGAGCAATCCGACGCCAGGCGTGCCCCAGGCCCAGCAACGACGCTCGCTGCGCGACGAGCGTCTCATCGTCGATCGCTTCGGCTGGGGACGCCTCGTGAACGCGCCGGCAGCGACGCCGCGTTTCATCGACCTCAAGTCGATCGTCAACGATCCGGCCGATCTGCCGGCATTCTGGGGCAGTACCGATGTGATCGACGTCAGCGGCTGCTTCGAGGGCGACCGCCTCGACGGTTGCCTGGCGGCGTTGCCGCAAGCCCAGCTCCGACCGCAGCCGGGCGAGCGCGTGAACGTACTCGCGGTCGAATCCTCGACCTCGGACGGCGGCCCGCCGTCGAGCACGGCTTTCCAGCGTGCGTTCGCCGTGCAGCAGGCGCTGGACCGGCTCGGCATCGCCTATGCCCGCAGCCGCATCCGCGTGGTGCCAGGCTCGTTCGCCCCCTCCAGCACCGGCCGTGTGCTCGTGAAACGTTCCCATCCCAAGGAGACCTGAAATGAACATCCGCATCCTGATGTCCGCCGCATGGATTCTCTGCGGGATGACCCTCGCCGGCTCTGCCGCCGGAGCCATTCCGCCCGAAGCACGCCCGGTCCCGCAGACCGCCGTGACTCTCAGCAACGGCAGCAACGCGCTGGAAACGACCTCCCGCGTCCTCGGCGGAAAGAAAGCCGCCAGGGGCCAGATCCCCTGGCAGGTCGCGCTGATCATCACCGATCCCGATGATCCCGACCTGCAGTACCTCTGCGGCGGCAGCATCATCGGCAACGGCTGGGTGCTGACGGCGGCGCATTGCGTGCAGGGACACGAACAGTTTCCGGACAAGGTCAGCGTCATCTCCGGCATGACCGACCTCGGTGCGCCCGACGCCAAGCGCGCCAAGGCGACCGCGGTCATGGTGCACGACAAGTATTCCAGCGAGACCCAGGATTTCGATGTCGCGCTGGTCAAGGTCGATGCCGTCGGGGAGAAGATCGCGCTCGCGCAGAGCGAGCCGGCCAACCAGGCACCGGTCACCGTCAGCGGCTACGGCCGGACCACCGAAAACGGCGTGACCTCCGACGCATTGCTGTTCGCCGAACTCCAAGCCAAGTCGCGCAAGTCCTGCAATGCGTTCACGGCCTACAACGGCGCCGTCACGAAGAACATGATCTGCGCCGGCAGGCCGAAAGACGCCACGCAGCGACGCGATTCCTGTCAGGGCGACAGCGGCGGCCCGCTGTATGCAGGCAGCGGCAGCAGCGCGCTGCTCATCGGCGTGGTCAGCTGGGGCGAAGGCTGCGGCAGGCCCGGCAAGCCGGGTGTCTACGCCAACGTGGCCAGCACGCCGGTGCGGCAGTGGATCGTCGACAACGCCCGATAGGTTCGCGGTCGCTTGCGTTCTCGCTGCGGCGGGCAGGAGCGAATTCGCGCCGCTGCCGCACCGCGCTCGCCCCTGCCGGTTCGATCGCGGCCCAACAAAAAAGCCGTCCCTGCAGAAACAGGGACGGCTCGCGAACTGGTGCCCGAGGCCGGAATCGAACCGGCATGACGCGAGGTCGAGGGATTTTCTTACCACTTCGGCTTTCGCCGCCAGCGCTGGCGCTGTTCGTGGTCTGGAGCACGCCTTCACCGTAGCCGGGGGCCGTAGGTGCCTGCCGTCTGCTCTCTACACCTTCCCGACCGTGAGGTCCGGGCTTGGCTCGGCGTTGGCTCGGATGACTCGACATCCAGGGCGTTCGCCGACTTTGACGGGCTTCACCTCCGGGGTTTCCTCCGGAGGGCTCAAATGGTTCAAGTCCCTTGTGTCTACCAGTTTCACCACTCGGGCATGATCGTCAGACCTTGCACCGCTCTGCCCGCTCCTGACCACGGTCCGGCGCAGCGCGGAGCAGCCCGGCAAGCATGCGCGATTCTGCGATCGACGGAAAGGGCAGCGCAACCGACGGGCAATCGCAACGCATGCAACCGCGATGCGGAAACACCGCCGGCGGCGGCTCGCTCGGTCGCCGGCGAAGGGATTCATGCATACAGCCATCGCGCGAGCCAGCGCGTCAGCCGTGGCATCAGCACATATGTCATGAGCCCGACGATGACGGCCGCGACGAGCAGATGGCTCAGCAGCGTGTTGCCGAGCCAGGGCCAGCGCTGCGCCAGCCAGTGAACCGGCATGGGCACCAGCAGGGTCAATGGAAAGATCACCGCCAGGGTGAGCAGGAACTGCTTGTAGCGCCTGGCCGGCTTCTGTCCGGGTTCGGGGCGGAACCAGAACTCCAGTCCCGTCACGGTCTCGCGCTGCTCGTCCTGCGACAGCAGCGGCGTGAGTTCGGCGAGCAGTACCTGGCGTGCCGACGACTCGAACCAGTCTTGCGCATGCGCAAGGGTGTCGAAACGTATCGTCACGGTATACAGCAACGAACCCGGCGCCGGGCGGATCACGTCCACGCCGCGATGGCCGGGAAATCGCTGCGCGATCGGCACGATGCGCTGCAGCCATTGCTCGTAGTCGGCGACCGACTCGGCGCGTACCCGGTGGCGGATGACCGCGGTCACGCTGTCGGGACGCGGAAACCCACGCGCCGACACGTCGGCGAGCGAGGCATCGCGCAGCGAAGGTTCGCGCGGCTCGGTGGATGCGACGGGTTCCCGGGAGTTCATGTCCGCTCCTCTGCGCCGTAGTGCCGTACGGCTCGATCGGCCTGCGTCGTCGTGCCGTCCGCCATGCCCATGATCCGATCCTTCAACTGCTCGTCCTGCGCGCTCGCGCCGATACGGCTGTACCACGGGCGCATCGACCGTTCACAAACGCTGCCGGCGGCATCCGCCGACGATTCCAGCCGGCTCGAGCGGTCCTTCGCACCGACAACCATCCGCCTACCGATTGCCGCCCCTGCCTTGCGACGGCCGCACCGAAAGGCGACGCGCCTTTTCGTACAGCACCTGCGCGGTTTCCGCGTCGCCTTTCGCCGCCTGCGCTTCGGCCAGGCTGTCCCAGGCATTGGCCGATTGCGGGAACAGCATGGTGTTCAGCTCGAACACGCGCAGCGCGGGGCCGATGCCCAGGTTTTCGCGGATCGCGTAGCCCGTGTCGTTGACGGCGCGCTCCAGTTCGATGCTGCCAGGGCCGGCGCCGGCGCGAATAGCACGAGCCTGCGCGAACGCGTCGCGCGGCTGCGGCGCCTGCAACGCGTAAGCGATCAGCCTTTCCGCCAGCGCTTCACGACGGAATCGCCGCGGCGCGACGGCAGCCATGGCACTGTCCACGAGCACGCGTGTCCAGACGTTGCGCGCGCTGCCGCTGGTCAGATAGACGACGATGTAGACCTCGCCCTGCAGCGAATTCCCGAAAAGAATGCGCACCCGGTCGCGCGCACCGCCGTCGTGGCCGACCTGGCGCCAGGCACCGCTTTCGCCGTACTCCCAGCCGGCGGCGAACCAGCCGCGTCGACCGCTGGACAGGGTGCGCGGCCGCCACGCCTGTTGCAGCGTGGCCTTGCCGACGAGTTGGCCGGAGGCAACGGCCTGCAGAAACCTGGCGAGGTCGTCCAGCGTCGAATAGAGCCCGGCATGACCGTAGGAATAGATCGGCCAGGCCACATCCTTGTCCGGTTCGAGGCGGCCGTTGCGGCCGAGGTAATTCATCACGACACCGTGCCCGGGCAGAGCCGCCGGACCGAGCCAGGTATGACCCAGGCCGAGCCGGCGAATGATGCGTTCTTCGGCCACCTGCGCATACGGCTTGCCGTATCGGGCCGACAGCAACGCGGCGAGCACGAGATAATTGGTCTGCGTATAGCGCGTCTGGCTGCCCGGCGCGAACAGCAGCGGCGTGTCCGCGAGCGCAGCGAACACGGCCTGCAGATCGGCGGGAAACGTCAGCGCTTGAGCGTCGCCGACCTCGCCCTGCCGGTTGTCGAAATACTCCGCCACGCCGGAGCTGTGGTCGAGGAAATCGCGCACCGTGATGGCCTGCCAGCGCGGCGGCAGACCCGACAGATAGGTACTGGCGGGATTGTCCAGATCCACCCTGCCCTGTTCGACAAGCTGCAGGACGAGGGTGCTGACGAACAGCTTGCTCAGCGAATAGCCGGCGAAGATCGCGTCGGCATCGAGCCGCTGCCGTGTCTGCCGATCGACCGCGCCGTCCACGCCGCGGAACAGCACGCGGCCGTTGCGCATCACGAGCAGCGCCTGGCCGGCGATGCCATAGCGCTGCCGGTTGAGTTCGAGCTGTCGCGTCAGCGCACGGGTCGTCGTGTCGCTCGCCGCGGCAGCGGCGGGCAGCGCGGCGATCAGCACGAGCAGCAGCGCGAAGACTCGCGCCGCGGCCGCTGCAGCGCCAGGCCGGCCGGTCACCGCAGCAGGCGGACGCTCACGGGCCGGCAAGCCTGCCGACCGGTCGCTGCGGGACGGCAGTAGCCGGACCGGGCAGGGATTCGCGATGCTCATTCGATTCGGCCGCCGCCTCAATGCACGAAGAACGCCGTGCGCGCCACGCCGGCATTGTTGCTGGCCCCCATCCAGGCGCGTACTTCGAGTTCGTATACGCCGGCGGCGGCCGTCGGAAGCTCGGCCTGGAACAGGCTGCTGTCCGGATCGAAACGCAGCGCGAAGCGGTGCGGCTCGCCGCCGTCGACGCTCAGGTAGGCATCGACCTCGGTGTCCGCTGCGCGCCAGGGGCCGTTTTCGCCGATCGCGCAGCCGCAGAGCATCGTGACGCCGACGCGCAGCGGCACACTCGCGCCGGCCTTGACCCGCTGATAGGCGAGCGGGCTGGCCAGATCGACGATCAGCCCCGGCAGTTCCACCAGCCATCCGTCGCCGGCGGTGACGTGGCGGCCCGGCAGGACCCATTGCGTACTCGTGGCCGTGGTCGCGGCCTGCGGCTGGCTCAGCGGGCCGGTCACGCTCAAGGTGACCCGCCGCGGCCGGTCGATGTCGAGGGAAGTCCGGAATACCGCGGAATCCGCGCTCGCCAGCCTGCCGTCCCTGTCCTTCGCGCCTCCCATGATCTTCGCCGTATCGCCGGTCGTGCCGGCCGTGAGCCCTTGCACCAGGGTCTCGCCGGTATCGGCGTCGGTCAGCACGACGCGGACCGGCGCCGTATAGCCGGCAAGAAACTTGGCCCCGCGGGCGAGCACGCGGACTTCCAGATCGGTCCGCTCGGCCTGGGCCGCGTTCGACAGGCCGCCCAGAATCAGGGACAGGCACCACGCGGTGCGACGGAAAACACGCATGACGAACTCCTCGAATGCAATGAAACAGCGGCCATGATGCCGCGCCCGGCGTCGATGACGCGCCTGCACGACGATGCGCTTGCGCCGGTACGGACCGTCGGGCTCCGGCAAGGACAGCCTAGTACGCTCTGGCAGAATGGCCGAATGACATGTCGTGACGCCGCCTGACATGCCGTGAGGCCAGGCGTACGGACTGGCCGGATCGGGAGAATGAGGATGCTGCGCTTCGACGATTTCCGGGTTGAGCTTGCCAGGCTGCAGCTGCTGCGGCAGGACGTTCCGCTCGACGCGCCGGCTCAGGTGGTCGAGGTGCTCGCACACCTGATCGCGAACCGGGCGCGCATCGTTCCGCGACAGGAGCTGCTCGAACGCTTCTGGCCCCGGGCCGGCAGCGGTGGAGACGCCGCCCTCAACACCTGCATCCGTCGCATCCGCAGCGTGCTCGACGACGACGCCGAAGCGCCGCGTTACATCCAGACGCGACCGCGGGCGGGCTATCGCTTCATCGGCGTGCTGCAGGACGAGGCGGCGAGCCGCGACACGACGGCGCCGCCGTCGCAGCAGCCGCGCGGTCTGCGGCGCTTTACCCTGGCCGGCGGCGTATTTGCCGCACTGGCCGCCGGTGCTGCGGTCTGGATTGCCGGCACGCTGCCGTCGACGCCGCGTCGCATCGCCGTCGAACCCGTGCAGGGGCTCTGCGAGTACGTGCTGTTCCCGAACTTCAACGCCGGCCTGCGCGAGAGCCTCGTCGCACGGATCAGTCACGACCTGCCGGCGGGCTACAGCCTGAGCGAGGGCGGCGCGCCGGCGGATCTGCAGGCGCGCGTCAGCGTGCGTCAGACGCCGCGACAGACCGTCGCCGTGCTGACCCTGCTCGACAGCGCCGACGGGCGCCTCGTCTGGTCAGGCGAGTTTGCCGCCACGACCGACATGGACGACTACGTGCCGCTGCAGCGTTCGCTGGCCGAACGCATGGCCGCAAGCCTCACGCGCGTGCTCGGCAAGCAATCCTGACAACGGCGTACGGCATACCCGGGCGGCGGCGCTGCGGCAGCCGTGACTGCCGCGTGGGTCGAGGCCGTCGTGAAGCGGATGCATCACTGCCGGAATGCGGGCAAAAAAAAACCTCGCCGAAGCGAGGTTTCGAAACTGGAGCGGGAAACGAGACTCGAACTCGCGACCCCGACCTTGGCAAGGTCGTGCTCTACCAACTGAGCTATTCCCGCATTCAGATTGTCATTCGCAAGATGGAGGCCTGGGTCGGAATCGAACCGGCGTACACGGCTTTGCAGGCCGCTGCATGACCACTCTGCCACCAGGCCATGTTGCGAATTTCCGGACCGGACGCTTGACGCGTCGCCTCGAAAAAAACAAAACCCCGGTTGACCGAGGTTTTGATGAAATCGTGGAGCGGGAAACGAGACTCGAACTCGCGACCCCGACCTTGGCAAGGTCGTGCTCTACCAACTGAGCTATTCCCGCACCGGAGACCGCGCATTTTAGGGGTTGGCCCGGCGATGTCAACAGTCTGAAAGAATGAATTCGCGATCGCGCAGAGGCTGTCATCGGACTCGCCGGCAGGCGCGCCGACGGACGCGACGCACCGCGCGCGAACAGACACGCTAGCCGTCGCGCTCGGTCAGCACCGGCCAGGCCGCGCGTACGTAGACCAGCGCCGACCAGATCGTCAGCGCCGCCGCCGCGACGAGCAGGTATTCGCCGACGCGATACAGGCGCAGCTCCGGCGAGTCGTGCTGATACAGCAGCACCACGAGCGCGACCATCTGCACGATGGTCTTGATCTTGCCGACCGTGGCGACACCGACCTTGGCGCGCTGGCCGATCTCGGCCATCCATTCGCGCAGCGCCGAAATGCTGATCTCGCGGCCGACGATGACGGCGCTCGTCACCGCGAGCATCTGCGAGGGATTGCGCTCCACGAGCAGGAACAGGGTGACCGCGACCATGAGCTTGTCGGCGACCGGATCGAGGAACGCGCCGAACGCCGAGGTCATGCCGTAGCGCCGGGCGATCCAGCCGTCGAGCCAGTCGGTCAGCGCCGCGGCGATGAAGATCGCGGCGGCCGCAAGATTGGCACCGCGGAACGGCAGATAGAACACGATGACCATCACGGGCAGCAGCACGATACGGAACAGGGTCAGTATCGTCGGCAGGGTCAGACGTATCGGTCGCACCAAAGCTTCCTTGTAGCGGGTTGGCGGCTGGCGCCGGGCGCCGCGAGACGTTCGCAGTGTGACACGACGGTGCCCGGATCAACCATGGAATCGCGCATAGATGCGCTCGGCAAGGTCTCGGCTGACCCCTTTGACCTGCATGAGTTCCTCGACACCGGCCGCGGCAATGCCCGACAGGCCGCCGAACTGCTTGAGCAGCGCCGAGCGGCGCCGCGCGCCGACGCCGGGGATTTCTTCGAGGCTGGATTTCTCGCGCGCCTTCTCGCGGCGCTGGCGGTGGCCGGTGATCGCGAAGCGATGCGCCTCGTCGCGGATGGACTGGACCAGATGCGAGGCCGGCGAATCCGGCCCCGGCCAGACTTCGCGGCCGCTCGCGCCGAGGATCAGGGTCTCGTGGCCGGCGCGCCGCTCCGGCCCCTTGGCTACGCCGACGACGAGCACCGAGGTCACGCCGAGCTCGTTGAGCACGTCCAGCGCCTGCGCGACCTGGCCCTTGCCGCCGTCGATCAGCAGGATGTCCGGCAGCAGGCCCTCGCCGGCCGCCAGGCGCTTGTAGCGCCGCTCCAGCGCCTGGTGCATGGCCGCGTAGTCGTCGCCGGGCGTTATGCCGCTGATGTTGAAGCGGCGGTAGTGAGACTTCTCCGCGCCCTCGTGACCGAACACCACGCAGGAGGCCACGGTCGCCTCACCGAGGGTGTGGCTGATGTCGAAGCACTCGATGCGCGCCGGCGTCTCGTCGAGTTCGAGCAATTCGCGCAAGCTCTCGAAGCGGTCGCGCACGGTCTGCCGGCTGGCCAGCCGCGCCGCCAGCGCGACGGCCGCGTTCTTCTGCGCCAGTTCGAGAAAGCGCGCACGCTCGGCGCGGACACTGGCCTTGATCTCGACCTTGCGGCCGGCCTGGGCCGACAGCGCCTCGGCCAGCACGTCGAGATCCTCGATGGCGTGACTGACGATGATCTCCTCCGGCAGCGGCCGCTCCAGGTAGTACTGGGCGATGAACGCGGCCAGCACATCGCCTTCGCTCGCGTCCAGCGGCAGGCGCGGAAAGAAGTCGCGCGAACCGAGGCTGACGCCGTTGCGGAAGAACAGCACCGAGACGCAGGCCAGACCGTTGTCGATGCGGCAGCCGAGCACGTCCATGTCGGCGCTGGCGCCTTGCACGTAGTGGCGCGCCTGGATCTGCTTGAGCGTGGCGACCTGGTCGCGCAGCGCCGCGGCCTTTTCGAATTCCAGCGCCTGGCTGGCCTGCTCCATGCGCGCGACGGTCTCGTCGATGACCTGGTTGCTCTTGCCGTCGAGGAACAGCGCCGCGTGACGCACGCTGGCCGCGTAGTCGTCCGCTTCGATGAGTCCGACGCAGGGCGCGCTGCAGCGCTTGATCTGGTACTGCAGGCAGGGCCGCGAACGATTGCGGAAATAGCTGTCCTCGCACTGGCGCACGAGGAACAGCTTCTGCATCAGGCCCAGGCTCTCGCGCACCGCCCACGCGCTCGGAAACGGGCCGAAATAGCGTCCCTTCTCGGTCTTGGCGCCGCGGTGGAAACTCATGCGCGGCGCTTCGGTGCCGGCCGACAGGAAGATGTAGGGGTAGCTCTTGTCGTCGCGCAGCAGGATGTTGTAGCGCGGCTTCAGCGACTTGATCAGCTGCGCCTCGAGGATCAGCGCCTCGCCTTCGGTGCGCGTCAGCGTGGTTTCGATGCGCGCGATCTGCGCGATCATCGCCATGATGCGCGGCTCCAGCCGCGGCTTCAGGAAATAGCTGCCGACGCGCTTCTTGAGATCGCGCGCCTTGCCGACGTAGAGCAGCTCGCCGCGTGCGTCGATCATCCGATAGACGCCGGGAGAACCGCTCAGATGTCGGACGAAGGCCTTGCCGTCGAACGGCGCGGTGTCGGGGCTGGTTTCCATACGGAGGATTGTCGGGCGAAGCGGGACTTATGTGCGCGGAATCAGCCGAATCAAGTCCCGGCGCAGTTCAGCCAGGCCGCCGCGATAGAACCAGATCATGCCGGCGAGGAAATACAGCAGCAGCGATGCGCGGAAATTGCCCTCGCGGTCCATGCGGTTGCCGGCGAGCCCGTGATACAGCACGTAGACGCCATCGACGCAGTACCAGGCCGCGAACAGCGCGGCGAGCGCGACCGCAAGTCCGATGGCGTCAGGCCGGCGCAGCTGCGCCAGCCGGCCCACGCTCCAGCTCGCCAGCAGATAGGTGAGCCCGCCCATCAACAGGCTGATGCCGACGTCCCAGTCGGCGATCCCGTAGTTCAGCGCGCCGTACAGCAGCCAGCCCAGGCCCAGCGCGAACGTGGCCAGCTTCCACGGCCGCCGCAGCTCGCGCAGGGCCGTCGGCGCCCAGGGCGCCTCGCGGCGCGGCAGCGCATTCATTCGCCGACCGCGATGCGCCGGCAGCTGCCGTTGCCAAGGTCGACGCGGACGATCTCGTGCGCGTTGGTATTGGCGACCCACAGCGCGCCCTGGCTCAGGCTGACGCCTTCGGGCGCCTGGAAGCGGTACGGCAGGCTGAAGCTGCGCGTCTCGCCGGTCTTGAGGTTGATCGCCTTGAGCTTGTCGTTGTAACTGTCGGCGACGAAGACCAGCCCGCGCGGATCGACCGCGACGCCCTGTGGATGCTGCAGGCGGACCGCGTCGCGCCGGCCGGCGGCGTCGCCGGGCTGCCACGGTCCGGCGCCGACCAGGGTCGTGACCTGGCGGTCGCCGAGGCGGATCGCGCGCACCGCACCGGCGCCCGCATCGGCCACGAACAGCGCCTGACCCAGTGCGGCCAGGCCGGCCGGCTGGGCGAAGCTTGCATAGGTGCCGGCGCCGTCGGCCAGACCGAAGCGGCCCGAACCGGCCAGGATGTCCAGAGTGCCGCGGGTGAGATCCAGATCCCAGATCTGCTGCTGGCCGGCCAGCGAGACGTACAGATGCTCGTTGTGAAAGGCCACGTCGACCGGCCCGCAGAGACCGACCGCCTTGGGCTGCGGATGCTGCTGCGGCCGGTCGCGACCGACCTTGCCCGTGCCGGCGACGGTCTCCATGTCGCCGGACAGCAGGCGCACGCGGCGCACCGCGTGATTGCCGGTGTCGGCGATGTAGAGGTAATCCTTGCCCAGGGCCAGCCCCTGCGGCGAAGCCAGGCCGCAGTCCGCCAGGCGTCCGTCCCAGTAGCCCGCATTGCCCGAGCCGAACTGGCGCAGCACATTGCCGTCGAGCGTGGTTTCGAGCACCCGGTGATGCGCCGTATCTGAAATATATAAATGGCGATCCGTCGCGACGACACGGGCCGGGAACGCCAGCGGCAGATGCGGCTCGGGTCGCGCGACCGGCGGCCAGTTCTCGTAGACGCGCGTGTCCCCGGCGATGGCCTCGTCGAGCAGGGCACGGATCCTCGCGTCGATCTCCTGGCGCCGCCCCTCGCCCGTGAAGATGGCGACCGGCCGCGCCTGGGTATCGAGCAGGACCACGCTCGGCCAGGCCTGCACGCCGAGCTTCTGCCACAGCGCGAACCCCGGATCGCTGGCGACCGGATGACGCAGCCCGTGGCGATTGACCGCCTTGAGCACAGCAGCAGCGGAACGCTGCGCCTCATAGCGCGGCGTATGCACGCCGACCACGCAGAGACCGTCGTGATAGCGGCTCTCGAGCCAGGCGATGTCGGCCAGCAGGTTGATGCAGTTGACGCAGTCGTAGGTCCAGAAATACAGCAGGGTCGCCCGGCCGCGCAGCAGCTCGCGCTGCGGAACCTGGCTGGTATTGACCCACTCCAGCTCTGCCGGGAAATCGAAGCTGTCGACCTGCTGTGTCATCGTCCTGATCCTTGCGCCGTCGCGGGCCGATTATGCGCAATCCGTCGGCGGATTGAAGCGGCGGCACGCGCGACGGCGCCGACATGCGCAATGCAGCCGCCACGACGACGCGCGTGCGCCCCGACCAGGCGCACGCCGCGAAATACTCAGCGACGAGCCCCTGCCCGCCTGCGCCGGCCTGCCGATTGATGCGCCGCTTGCCTGCACCGGGATTTCGATGCGGGCCGTGCCAAGGCATGCCTGCGCCAGCGGGGATCTCTCCGCTCGTCTCATCCGTCCTACCGGAGCGCGCTGCACGACGCAACTCGACCCGGGCCATGGCAGCGACGTTCCACCCTGAGCCCGACAAGCGTGGGCACCACGATGCGCAAACCTCCGCAAGCCGGCGACTAGGCCCTGCGCGCGCGCTCGATCACCCGCTGCGCGAACGCTTCGGCCAGATCAATGACCGCATCGAATCCGGCTTCGCCGCCGTAGTACGGATCGGGCACTTCCCGAGGTGTGTCGATACCCGCATGCGGCAGCACCAGCGACAGCTGCGCGCTCGCCGTCGCCGGGCGGCGCCGCTGCAGCTCGGCGAGATTGCTGCGGTCGGCCGCGAGCAGCCAGTCGTATTCGCGATAGTCGGCCGCCGCGAGCTGGCGCGCGCGATGCGCCTGCAGCGAATAACCGCGGCGCAGCGCCGACGCGCAGCTGCGCGGATCGGCGCCCTGCCCCAGATGCCAGTCGCCGGTGCCGCAGGACGCCACCTGCCAGTCCAGGCCGGCTCGGAGCGATTGCGTCCGCAACACCGCTTCGAGCACCGGCGATCGGCAGATATTCCCAAGACAGACGAACAGGATCTTCACGACGCCGCCAGCAGCGCGTTGACGCGCACCAGATCCTCGGGCGTGTCGACGCCGGCCGGAAACGGCTCTGGCGCCAGGCGCACGGCGATGCGATAGCCATGTTCGAGCACACGCAGTTGCTCCAGCGACTCCGCGCTCTCCAGCGGCATGCGCGACAGCTGCGTATAGCGGCGCAGAAAGCCCGCGCGATACGCGTAGATGCCGATGTGACGCAGGAACGGCACGCCGGCCGGCAAGATGTCGCGACTCGCCGCGAACGCGTCGCGCGCCCAGGGCAGCGGCGCGCGGCTGAAATACAACGCAAGTTCGCCGGCCGCGACGAGCTTGACGCAATTCGGATTGAACAGTTCCTCGGTGTCCGCGATCGGCGTGGCCAAGGTCGCCATCGGCGCATCATTGGCGACCAGCGCTTCGGCAACGGCCCGTATGCCGCTGGCCGGCGCCAGCGGCTCGTCACCCTGCAGATTCACGACGACCGCGTCGTCGGCCCAGCCCAGCTGCTCGGCACACTCGGCCAGCCGGTCGCTGCCCGAGGCATGATCGGCCCGAGTCAGACAGACCGTGACCGGCTGCCCCTCCAGCGCCGCAACGATGCGCGCATCGTCAGTCGCGACGACGACCTCACACGCCCCCGCCGCAAACGCCCGCCGCGCGACATGCACGACCATGGGCTCCCCGGCAATCAGACTCAACGGCTTGCCAGGCAGCCGCGTAGACGCATAGCGGGCGGGAATCGCAACGATGAAATCGGACATGCGGATGGCGCTGCAGGAAACGGAGCACCGATTGTAGGCGAGCGTGACCGCGGCGGTGCGGCGGCTGACCCGATCGGAGCTCCTCTGGTAGCTCCATCTTACTAGCGCAAGACAACCGTCAGTCAATCGGACCGCGGAGCATTCCACTTATCGGACCGGGTAGAACTGTTCAGACGGACGGGGCCACCTCTTAAAACACCACAGTCGACTTTTTATCTGGCACGTAGCGCAGAAAAGTTTTTATGCGATGCAATCCAACACTGCGGGCGATACGTGGAGCATTCTGCCGTAACGCTTGCGATGCGAGCTCAAAAGCTTCAGCACTTAGCACCCCCTCATAATTAGGATTGAACCACCCCGAGAATCCTGGAGGCTCCGGATTGTGAGTCACGCCACCATGGCGGACTCACGGATTGCTGCGTAGTAGCGTGCCTCGGCTTCTGCCGGTGGAATGTAGCCGATCGGCCCGAGCAGCCGGCGACGGTTGAACCAGTCGACCCAGACGAGCGTGGCCAGTTCGACCGCGTGCGCATCGGGCCATGACATTCTGCGGTGAATCACTTCGGCTTTGTACAGCCCGTTGATCGTCTCGGCCAACGCATTGTCGTAGGAATCGCCAACACTGCCGACCGAGGGTTGCACGCCGGTACTGTTGAGCCGGTCCGTATAGCGCAGCGACACGTATTGCGACCCGCGGTCGCTATGATGGATCAGCGGCTCGCCGTCAACGCGTTGGCGTCGGTGCAGTGCCTGTTCCAGCGCATCGAGCACGAAGTCCGTGCGCAGCGAACGCGAGACGCACCAGCCGACGATACGCCGCGCGAACACATCGATGACGAAGGCTACGTAGACGAAGCCCTGCTGCGTCGGCACGTAGGTGAAGTCGGCTACCCACAAGGCATTGGGACGCGGCGCCCGGAACTGTCGATTCACCCGATCGGCCGGACACGGCAATGCCAGATCGCGTACTGTCGTCTTCGCTGGCTTGCCGCGTACGACGCCGCAAATCCCCATCTGTCGCATCAGCCGTTCCACCGTGCAGCGGGCCACCTCCACCGCATCGCGCTGCAGCTGCCGCCATACCTTGCGCGCACCATAAACGTGGTGGTTCTCCTCCCAGACTTCCCGGATCGCAACGCGCAGCCGTGCGTCGCGCTGGGCACGCACTGGCTGCTTGTCCGGGTTCTCCTTACGCACCGCGTGCGAGTAGTACGTCGACGGGGCGATCGGCAAGACCTTGCAGATCGGCTCGACCCCATAAACGCCACGGTTCTCGTCGATGAACCGCTTCATCACTTCGGTCGGCGGTCGAGCTCCGCCTGGGCAAAATACGCCGATGCCTTGCGCAGAATCTCGTTGGCCTGACGCAGCTCCCGGTTCTCCCGTTCCAGCGCCTTGATCCGCTCCTGCTCGCTCGTCGTCGGACCCGCCCGGGTGCCGTTGTCTCGCTCAGCCTGACGCACCCAACGCCGCAACGTCTCGTGCGTACAGCCGATCTTTGCCGCGACCGAACCGATCGCCGACCATTGCGATGCGTGGCTGTCCTGCTGTTCCAGCACCAGCCGAACCGCACGCTCCCGTACTTCTTTCGGAAAATTTGCTGACTTGCTCATTGCTCCATCCTCTCAAGAGATGGAGTCTCCGGGAAAGCCGGGGCGGTTCACAGATTTGTCTCGTCATGGCTTGTGAGCCGCCGCCGGCCAAGACCAGACGGCGCCGACCAATACAACAAAAGCCCGGCGTTCGCCGGGTTTTTGTTGGGCCGACTATGCATGCGCAGCACAAGACAACCGCCAGTCAATCGGGCAACGCCTCAGCGCGACGTCGGAGTTTTCTGACTCCGAGAGATTTGTGGGTGTCCTGATGCACCGGGCAGACGTGTGATAGTTCAGAAAAATGGCCATTTGCCAGCGAAAAGCGCACTTTGCAAGGCGCCTTTCATGAGATCGGCGGGCGAAATGGCGGTATGTACAGCTGGATGTGGATAATTTCAGCTTAATCCGCCCGGCAAAATTGATCCGAATGCGATCGCGGACTACATGGACGGGACACCCACGTTACCGGGCTCACATACATTTCTCTGCCCGGCAAACGGTCAAAGACTCTGCATGAACTGAATGCAAACAATCTTTTCCCTCAGCTTGCCTATAGCTTCCCACGCAGCTCGCAGACACAGCGTGTAGTCAACAAGCCTCTCAGATTCTGAGATGTAGGGCCTATTGACGGTGATGTTCCAAGTAATCTTTTTTCCACCAGGTTCCACTAGAAATTGTCCGCCAACACCGCTTCCGTTGTGTACAGCGGAGAATCCAAACCCTCCTTCACTCCCTTGAATTTCGCTGATTTTTTCCATCAGACGATCTGCACTCGCGGGCTCAACGACAACCCAATCCATGTCTTCATAGCAGGCTGGCGACAGGAACAAGGCCAGCCCTTCATATGAAAAATCCCAACTATCTCTATCAAAAATAACCATCAGTTCGTCAGCCCTAATTGACTCACTGAGAGAAAAATCGATTCCGGCTGTAATGCTCATAGTTAGTCCACCGCTTCGAATACTTCTATCCCCTTCTCTTCGAGCCAAATTTTTGCTTTGTCTGGAACAGGCCCGCCGCTATTGATGCGAAATATCTTACCCTCTTTCCTTGCAATTGCTGCTTTTTCACCAACGTCCGCTCTGAATTTCGCAAAACCCGCTGGGGTATCTATTATTGGCCAGTAGTTTGCTGCTTTTGCCTCGATCCATATCGGCGCCATCCCTGGGAGATTGTGGCCAATAAACGCATCGAACTCTCGGCCACCAACATGGAAGTTATGGCCATACCCAAGCCGGTGCAGGTACTCCTCAAAAGCTTTTCCACCTAACTTTTGAACACACCCAACTGTGCAACCAGCAATCCCATGCTTCGCGAAGAATTCGCTGAATTTCCTAGAGCCGAGCTTTAGCAGCTTTATTCCAGCGCCACCAAGCGCGACAATGCCTACTCCTATCGCCATATTCCGCCCGGCGTTATCAGGATCGAGCATGGCGTCCATGAAGTTGAATTCGAAGTCCATTTGAAGATTCGCAAGGGTGTTGCGAATGTTCATGGCAGCCGTCACTTCACCAAGGCTAAACATCCCTGAGGGATCGCTTCGCCCAACTGGGTCTCCATTCGCGTATAGATACTTATGCAGCGACTGAGGATCTGCAGCAGCTCCGTCGAAGCTATCCTGCTGCGTAAACCTCCCGTTCGCCGGATTCATGTACCTAGCCCGCAGGTAATAGAACCCACTATTCGGATCGCGCTGTTCCCCCGTGAACAGGAAGTCATTCGGACTCGTCACGGTGGAGCCTGGCAGGTCCAGCTCGCCGAAGGCGTGATAGGCATAGCGGTCCGTGACGGCCGCGCTGGTGTTGGTCAGCAGCCGCGTGCTGCCCAGCCCGTCGGCGTGGTAGTGGCGCGTGGAGGCCGCCGTTGATCCGGCCGCCGGCCGGTACTGGCTGATCCGGTCATCGCCCAGCACGTACAGCGCACTCAGCTTCTTGGTCCCACTGCCGACCTGGCTGTGCTCTTCCAGTACCTGCGCATACGCCGTGTTCGGATCGATGAGGTAATGCGTCGTGCTCGGCGTCG